>MDTG01063934.1_pt1 | contig 604196 bp, 543 predicted proteins | sample 811421 | NCBI WGS metagenome assembly MDTG01 (sample SAMN05326645, study PRJNA326480) | marine metagenome | isolation source: seawater | place: Pacific Ocean: South East | collected 2011
AATGTATATGCAACTGTTGCAAATTTTGGAGCAAATCAAATTGATTCAGTAACTGTGAATTGGGAAGTAAATGGAGTGGCACAACCATCTATAAAGTATATTGGTTTGTTAGATACTTTAAATGGGGCAGGTTCTCACACAGCACAAATCATGTTAGGAAGCTACAATTTCCCATCAGGATTAAATGATTTGAAGGTTTATACCTCAGATCCGAATGGAGTAGCTGATACCTCTAATTTTAATGATACGGTAAGTGTTAAAACAGGACCTTCATTATCAGGAAACTTTACTGTTAATCCTGCTTTAGCAACAGGAGGAACTAATTTCAATAATATTCTAGATATGAATACGGCCTTGAATACCTTTGGTGTTTGTGGCCCTGTAACCGTAACAGTAAGTAACTTTTTATATGATAATCAATACATTAATCTATCAAGTGTTCCAGGTTTAAGTTCTGTGAATACCTTAACGATTGATGGAGGAGATTCATCAGCCACTTTTGTAAGAAACAATGGTAATCAGTTTGCTGCAATGACCTTTGATAATGTAGATTATGTAACAGTAAGAAACATCAGTTTTGAATCTACTGATCCATCAGCAGCAGCTGCTGCATTATTTAGAAATGCGAATCACAATACCTTGAGTAATTGTCAATTAATAGTTGATGCTAGTTCAACTTTGTCAGCTGTTAGTAACACAGTAATGTCATCCTCAAATTCAAGTTTGTCAACAGGAGCTGTAGCTAACTACAATACCATTTCGAATAATAAGATGATAGGGGGTTATTATGGATTTTATCTGTATGGTTCTACTTCACAATTGTTGGTGAATAACAGAGTGATGAATAATGATATAGATTCAGTTTATTATTATGGAATGCTGGCGTATTATAATGATTCATTGGAGTTTATTGGAAATGATATCGATCAGACCCAACGAAACAATTTAAATGGTGATGGAACTTATATTTATTATACCAACAATGTAGTATTTGAGGGTAATAATATCTTGGCTGAAGATTATGGAGCCTATTTCTATAACTTCAATACGTATGCGCCTATCAATAGAAGATATCGCATTGTTAACAACATGATATCTTCAAATACAGATTATGGAGTGTACATGTATTATGTTGATTCTGTAGATATATGGCATAATACTTTCCAAGCATTGGGAACTGTAAATCCTGCCCTTCAAATTGGAGGAACGACGACGAATCCGGTATCAGGCTTTGATGTTAGAAATAATATATTCAGTTCATTAACAACAGAAGCATTTGAAACGATTAATATGATCGATACCATTTTTATCAAGTTTGATAATAATTTATTCTATACGACTGGAACGAACTTAATCAATATTGCAGGTACTCAGTATACTAGTTTAACAGCTTATCAGACTGCACAACCCTTGTTTAATATTGGATCTCTAGAAGGAGACCCACAATTTGCATCAACTACCAATTTACATATTGTTGGGGCATTTGTGAATGACAATGGAGATAACTCAACAGGAGTAATGACAGATATTGATGGAGATGTACGTCCGATGGCAGGCTCAACAACTGTAGATATTGGAGCTGATGAATTTGATCCCCCGAATTGTCCTCCACCAGCGAATCTTGGAGCGTCTAATAAAACACTCACTACAGTTGATATATTTTGGGATGGACAAGGTGGTTCATACCAGTATGAAGTATTACCAATAGGAAGTCCACAAGGTAGCGGTACTTCAGCGATTACTAGTCAGGATTCTGTTACAGTTACGGGTTTAACACCTAGTACTTCTTATACTTATTACGTAAGAGAAATTTGTGGTAGAGGGGATACTTCTCTATGGATTGGTCCATTTACATTTAGTACTGCAGTGGGTGTGCCATTTTTTGAAGACTTTGAAACATTTACGGCAGGAACTTTTGCTAATCCCTGGCCAAGAGATTGGACATCTACAACAACTACAGACCCAAATTGGGAGTCTGAAGTTGCAAATAATGGAAATAATGTAAATTCAGTAGGAACTGGACCATTATGGGATCACACGCATTTTGGTGGACCTACCAATGGAATGTACATGTACATGGAAACATCTTCAGGAACTGTTGGAGATACCGCAGATTTTATTTCTCCCCTGATTTATGTAGACCCAAGTCAAAATGTATTGCTTTTATCTTATTGGTATTTCAATCATGGTTCTTTGATTGATAGAATGGATGTAGTTGTTGATACCAATGGTGTTGAAAATGTTGTTGCTTCATATGTGGGTCAACAACAAACTAGTCAATCAGATCCATGGGCCTACGATGAAATCTTTTTAACAGGATACGCAGGTAAATCAATTCAAGTTAAATTTAGAGGTGTGAATGTTGCTTGTTGTGACGGAGATATTGCAATAGATGATATTGCATTAGATGTGCTTCCTCCTTTAAATGCAGGAGTTGTATCAATACTAAACCCCCAATTGCCAATTTGTCAAGGCACAGTGACTCCAGTAGTTGGAGTAAAAAACTTAGGAACTGATACTTTAAATTCTGTAAAAGTATACTGGGATATAAATGGAATGTTAGATTCAGTAACCTATACAGGAACCATACTGCCGGGTGATACAGCAGCTGTCGCTCTTAATAATGTGACATTTGCGAATGGTACATTGTACGACATTCATTTATATTCAGGAAGTCCTAATAATATGGTTGATCCAATAACTGATGATGATTCATTGTCTATTCTTGGTTTAAGAACTGGATTGTCGGGGAACTTTACCATTGATGCAGGTGCTGCAGCAAGTGGTACAAATTGGCAATCATTCACAGATTTTGCGAATGATGTAAATAATTTTGGATTATGTGGTCCAATAGTAGTTGATGTAGCCACAGGCTCAGGTCCATATAATGAGCAAATTGAATTGAACGAAGTGAATGGTTCAAGTTCAGTAAATACGATTACAATTAACGGTCATGGAGAGACTTTGGCATTTGGTTCAACAAATACAAATCAAAGAGCCGTACTTACTTTTAATGGAACTTCATGGGTGCGTGTTGATAGTTTGAATATTGATGGTACCGGTGGTACATATGGATGGGGTATTCAAAACTTTAGCGGAGCTCACCATATTCATATTTCTAATTCCACAATTGACGTTGGAGTTCAAAATACTTCAACATTCTTTAGCGGAATTGTAAACTCAGGTTCTAGAACTAGCCCTACTACTTCTGGTGGAAGTATGCATGATATATTGATTGATAATTGTACGATAATAGGAGGTTATTATGGAATTACATCTTATGGTAACACCTCATCTCCTGATCAGTATAATTTTGCAGTAACGAATTGTACCATAGAAGATGCTTATGCTTATAGTACATATTTTCAATATACGGATTCAGTTATAATTGCAAATAATGATATCTCGAGACCCAATAAAACAAGTGTTACAACCTTTTATGGAGTTTATGTTGGTACAAGCTGTGAGAAAGTCCTAGTAAATGCAAACGCAATTCATAACTCTCACGGAAGTGCAACTTCATTGACTGGTACGAGTTACCCAATTTATATTTCATCTGACGCAGTTTCGGGTGCCGAGAATTTAGTATCAAATAATTTGATTTATGATATTAATAGCAATGGAACCATCTATGGAATTTATGATTTAGGGGCTAATTATACTAGTCATATTAATAATACTATCTCTTTAGACCATGCAACTTCTACAGGTGGTACAACAAGAGGAATATACCAGTCATCAGCTTCTACAAATTCAAGTTTTATAAACAATATCATTTCAATTACACGAGGTGGTTCGTCTACTATGCATGGTATATACCTGAATAGTGCTGCAACATCAATGATAGTTGATTATAATGATGTTTATATTAATAACCCTAGTGCAACAACTTACTACGGATATTATGGTGGAAATGAAGCAACTTTGCTTGATTGGCAGACAAATACACCAAATGGTGCTAATAGTTATGATGTTGATCCAAAATTTGTAAATCTGGCTATTTTTGATCTTACACCTAGCCAAGGATTAATTAATAACGTAGGTTTTGCAAATGCAATAGTAACTTCAGATTATTTTGGAACAGCTAGAGCCTCGGTGCCAGATTTAGGAGCAATTGAATTTACACCACCAGCTTCTGAAAATCTTGGGATTACAAATTTCATAGAGCCAACGATAAACGCAGATAGCTGTTATGGAGCTAATGAGGATGTAATTGTTGAATTAATAAATGCAGGTGGTGTTGCGCTTGACTTTGCTACCACACCCGCTACAATTTCTGTTACAGTTTCTGGTGTAAGTACACAGTCCATTAGTACTACAATTAATAATAATAGTGCTAATGGGGGTAATCCGCTGCCAATTGGAGCAACTATTAACTTGAATGTTGGATCAATTAATATGACTGTTGCAGGGAACTATGAATTAAACGGACAAATAACAATGACTGCTGATACCTTCCCTAATAATGACACATTAACTGCAAGCTTAATGTTACCTCAAACTACGGGAGGTACAATTGCAGGCTCCGACACAATATGTTCAGGAGACACAATTGTCTTAAAGGCTGAAAATTATTTTGGACAGTTACAGTGGCAAACTTCACCGAATGGTGCAACTTGGACTAATGTTACAGGTGCAACAACAAATGAGTTGCAAATTACTCCAACTGCTTTAACTTATTATAGAGTTCTTGCATGTGGATCAAATTCGTCTGATACATTATCTGTTTTACCAATCGTATTAAGCGCTCCAAATGTATTAGGAGATACAGCTACTCCTGCATGTGGTGTTCAGGATACAGCTTATGCAAGAGTGTTGGGAGCTGCTCCTGGTGCTCAATTTGAGTGGTATGATGCTGCAATGGGAGGAAATAGAATTGATTCTAGTTCTACTCATTTCTTCAGTGCTAATGGAGACTCCTTAGGATACGCAGGAATGGCCGCTGCAGGTCAAGGTAATTATGATACTGTTTGGGTGCAAGAAGTAACACAAGGTGGTGCAGGTGGTTCATCAGTATTAATTACAGAAATGGACTTAGGTGGGCCAGATGCCCTAGAAATTACCAATGTTTCTTCTCAAGCTATTGACGTAACAGGGTGGACGGTAGCAGTAAGTAATGCCTATGCTAATATCAATACAGTTAATGCAACTACACAAGTTCTTTCAGGTACAATTGCACCGGGTGGTACAATGTATTGGACAGATGGTGCGGTAAATCCATGGGGAAGTAATCTTCTTTGGAACCCTGGTGCTTACCCTGGTTTCACTGGTTGGATTTTAATTATTGATAACCTTGGGAATATTGTTGACTTCTTGCCAAGCAACTGGTTGGCAGCTGATATTCAGACATTCAATGTTACTGTAAATGGATTTACAATTACGAATCCAATTGCATCAGGACATTGGATTGGTGATGGTGTTAGTGGTAATGGATTAGCAGGAGGTAGCTCACTCTACCGTCAAGGTAATGCTGATAACAACGATATGAATGACTTCATTCAGAACCCGATTGATTTGGGTGTTGTAAATACAGGGTTGACTTTACCTTTTGCCGGTGGAGCTTGTGCAAGTCCAAGATCAATTGCTTTTGTTGGCGTTGATTGTACAGTTGGCTTAGAAGAAGATAATTTGGATGCAGGTCTTTCAATTTATCCTAACCCAACAAATGGCTTGATCAATATTTCTTTAAATGGTAATAGAAGCGAAGCTCTAAGAGTTACTGCTAGAGATATTACTGGAAAAGTAGTTTTTGAAACAACCATGACACTTAATAATGGAAGTCAACAATTAGACTTCAGTGAATTTGCTAAAGGTGTTTATACACTTCAAATTCAATCTGGAGATAACTCAAAAGTTGAGAAGCTAATTATTAAGTAAATAATTAAATAGCATATTAAATTAGAAGCCCCTATCATTATGATAGGGGCTTTTTTAGTTTAATACGCTTTTAGTTAAATAAATTCCTTAGTTACGGAAGCCTTTGCCTTTTTAAAATCGGTTAAGTCACCTTGATAAAGTAAGTGACCACCATTTTCTCCTCCTTCGGGTCCAAGGTCAATAATCCAATCAGCATTTTTAATAACTTCTGTATTGTGCTCAATGACTATTAAGGTATGGCCTTTTTCAATTAAGGCCTCAAATGACTTTAAAAGTTTAGATATATCGTGAAAATGAAGTCCAGTTGTTGGTTCGTCAAAAATGAATAGCGTATGTTTTTGGGTACCTCCTTTTCCTAAATAGGAGGCTAGTTTTACGCGCTGTGCTTCGCCACCGCTTAAAGTTGATGAAGCTTGCCCCATTTTTAAATAACCCAAGCCTACATCAATAAGTGGCTGAAGTTTTTCTGCAACTTTTAATGCTATTTTTTGCTCTTGGTTTTTAAAAAAATCAGTTGCTTCTTGAATTGTCAATTCTAATATGTCATGAATACTTTTTCCTTTGAATTGTATTTCTAGTATATCATCTTTAAATCGTTTTCCACCACATTCTTCGCAAACTAGATGGATGTCAGCCATAAATTGCATCTCTTCAATAATTTCCCCTTCTCCTTGGCAAACCTCACATCTGCCTCCACTTACATTGAATGAGAAATGAGCTGCTTTGTATCCTCTACTTTTTGACAACCCTAAAGAACTATATAGGTTTCGAATCTCATCGTAGGCTTTGATATATGTTACCGGGTTTGATCTTGACGATTTTCCTATAGGATTTTGGTCAATAAACTCTACGGCATCAATTTGGTTGATACTTCCGTCTAGTTTTTCAAATAATCCGTTCTTATCTCCATATTCGCCAAGTTGTTTTTGCAGGGCGGGGTATAATACTCTTTTTACAAGTGAAGACTTTCCGGAGCCACTCACCCCACAAACAACACTCAAAGCATGAAGTGGAAACTCTACGTCAATTCCTTTTAGGTTATTTTCTCTAGCACCAACAATTTTAATTTTGTTGTTCAGTTTTCGTTTTGAACTTGAAGAATATACCTCTAGTTTTTTATTTAGGTATTGGGCTGTTAAAGTGTCTGTCTTTAAAAGCTCAGGCAAGTTGCCATTAAATACTAAGTTTCCTCCTAAATAGCCTGCTTCCGGACCTAAATCAATAATTGTGTCTGCCGCCTTCATAATTTCTTCATCATGTTCGACAACAATTACCGTATTTCCATTTTTTTGAAGCTCTTTTAAAACAGTTATGAGATTTTGAGTATCCTTGGGATGCAAGCCTATACTGGGTTCATCAAGTATATACATGGAACCCACCAAACTACTACCCAAAGAAGTGGCTAGATTTATTCTTTGAGACTCTCCTCCAGAAAGTGTTGAAGAAGATCGATTAATGGTTAAATAGCCCACACCAACATTTAATAAAAAATCAATTCTACTATTTATCTCTAAAAGTATGCGTTTTGCAATTTGGTGTTCGTATTGAGAAAGTTCAAGTTGATCAAAATAAGCTTTCAATCTTTCAATGGAAATATCTACCAACTCATTGATGGACTTACCATTAATCTTTACATATTCAGCTTCCCTTCTAAGTCGTTTTCCTTTACATAAAGGGCAATTTGTTCTTCCTCTATAGCGGGCAAGCATAACCCGATAATGTATTTTATAAGTATTGCTACTTAAAAAGTCAAAAAAGGCGTTTAAACCTTTGAAATAGCGATTCCCTTCCCAAAGTAGGTTATACTGATCTTCTGATAAATCATAAATTGGTTTATGAATTGGGAAATTGAATTTTTCTGCATGCTTGATAAGCTCATTTTTCCAAGCTTGCATCTTTTCTCCTTTCCAGCAAATCACAGCATCTTGATAAACCGAAAGCGATTTATTAGGTATTACCAAATCTTCATCAATACCTATCACTTTTCCAAAGCCTTCACACTTTGGGCACGCGCCTAATGGATTGTTAAAACTGAATAAGTTAGTTGATGGTTCTATAAACTCAATTCCCTCCTCATCATACTGGTTGGTGAACTTTTGGTTTTTAATCACAGTACCATTATCATAATAAACAATACACTTTCCTTTGCCTTCATAAATCGCGGTTTCAACTGAATCACTAATTCTACTTTGATTTTCTTTGAGTTGTTCATCAATCTTATATCGATCAATCATTAGAGATATGTTTTCCTCACATTGGGATTCATTTAAATCTTCTAAAAAGATGGTTTGATCATTTACAAAAGCTCGACTAAAACCTTGTTGGATTAATAATTGGATTTGATTTTTAAAATTTGATTTAGAGGTAATTGGGATTTCAGAAATTAAATAAGCAACCTTTGCTGTATTTAACTCCAGAATAAAGTTTACTACATCTTCAACTTGATCCTTTTTAACTTCTTTCCCTGTGTTTGGTGAAATGGTTTTACCAATTCTTGCATATAGTAATTTTAAGTAATCGTAAATTTCAGTGATAGTACCAACTGTAGAGCGTGAGTTCGTTGAATTCACCTTTTGTTCAATGGCAATAGCCGGAGAAACTCCTTTAATATAATCAACATCAGGTTTTTCGACTTTCCCTAAAAACTGTCGAGCATAAGACGAAAGACTTTCTACATACCGTCTTTGCCCTTCAGCATAAAGTGTGCTAAAGGCTAATGATGATTTTCCTGAACCGGAAAGGCCTGTTATGACCACAAATTGATTTCGTGGTATAACCACATCAATGTTTTTTAAATTGTGTACACGGGCACCTTTAATTATAATGTACTTTTTGGGGTCTAACTTTTCAAAGTCAGGAGTTGATTTGTCTGTCATGATGCCTCAAAGTTAGTTAGGTAATTTTGGCTATTTTCGTAAAAAATTAAAATGGTACACAATAAAACAAACCAATTTTAGTTTTTATTCGTATTACTACTAACAAACACCCTAATAAATAGCCTATAGCCTAAACATTTACTTTTTAATTACGCTTTAACAAGCCCAAATTGTATATGTTTATGGATTCAAGTGCAAAAAATGATAAGGTACTTATAAGAGAGTACTTAGATGGTAGGGAAGTTTCCTTTGAAATTCTTCTAAATAGATACAAAGATCGAGTGTATTCATACATTCTATTTACCATAAAAGATAAAAGTCTTGCGAATGATATTTTTCAAGAGACCTTTATGAAGGTGATTCGTACCTTGAAAAAAGGATCTTATAATGAGGAAGGTAAATTTTTACCTTGGGTAAATCGAATTGCGCACAACTTGATGATCGATCACTTTCGAAGAAATCAAAAATACCCGACAACTAGCGGTGGAGATAGCTTTGATATCTTCGACATTATTCCTGATAAAGGAAAAACGATTGAAGAACAGGCCATACAAGATCAAATTCTTTCAGATGTCAAAAAGTTGATTCATGAGCTACCTCAAGATCAAAAAGAGGTTTTAATGATGCGTATGTATTTTGATATGAGCTTTAAGGAAATTGCAGAACGAACTAATGTTAGCATAAATACTGCGCTTGGAAGAATGAGGTATGCCCTTATAAATTTGAGAAAAAAGGTAGAGAAGAATAAATTAAGTTACGCTAATTAAAAGGATGTGCAATAAATTTGAAAGCAGGGCGTTTAGAATCTAAACAAACTGCTTATGAACAATTTTACACACTTTGATTTCGAGAAACTTTCTAATGAAGAGCGTGAGCTCAACAAAAAATTAAACCCTAATAAAAAGATTGAAAAAGCCCCTGAAATTGCGGTAAATGCTATAATATCTTATTCTAAAGCACTTAGTGTTAGAAAATCGGAGCATGTAAATTACATTGAGCAAATTCTCAATTAAAAAGGCTTTTTCTTCCTACCTCTGAACAAATAGGACATTTTAAAGGATCATGAGGCCTTGCTTTGCAATATTCTCGACCAAAAAAAATGATTTGCAAGTGAAGTTTATTCCAATTTTCTTTTGGAAAAAGTCGCTTGCAATCTTTTTCTGTCTGTTCTACATTTTTACCATTACTTAGTCCCCATCTATAAATCAGTCGGTGAATATGCGTATCTACAGGAAAAGCGGGCACTCCAAATGCTTGAGACATAACTACTGAGGCTGTTTTATGACCAACACCAGGTAGCTTTTCTAAATCTTCAAAGTTATCTGGTACTTGACCATCATGTTCTTCAATCAATATTTTCGATAATTGATGAATTGCTTTCGATTTTCTCGGAGAAAGTCCACAAGGTTTAATAATTTGTTCAATTTTAGTTACTTCTTGTTTCTTCATTTCTTCAGGGTTGTCTGCTAAATCAAACAATTGTGGAGTAACCTTATTAACTCGCTCATCTGTGCACTGGGCAGAAAGAAGTACCGCTATAAGAAGAGTATATGAGTCTTTATGATCTAATGGAATTGGAGTTTTCGGATATAAAGTATCCAACTTCTTTTGAATAAATAAAACCTTTTCTTTTTTTCTCATGTTTCACAAAAGTAATTTTATTGAATATAAAAAAGTCAAAAATATTGTCAGATTAACTTTAATTGTTAATTTGTTTGGCATAAATTTGACAAAAATATCGTCAAAAAATGAATAGATTAAAAGTTGGGGATAAAATTCCTGATATCAGTAGTGTAGATCAAGATGGCAATGATTTTAATTTCAAGAGTTTGGAAGGAAAGAAAATTGCTTTATATTTCTATCCAAAGGATAATACCCCAGGTTGCACAAATCAAGCCTGCAACTTAAGAGACAATTATCAAAAGTTTCAAGAGGAGGGTTATGAAATTGTAGGCATCAGTGCTGATAGCCCAAAAAAGCATCAAAATTTTATTGCGAAATACAATTTGCCTTTTACCTTACTGGCAGATGAGAATAAAGAGTTAATTCAAGCATTTGGTGTTTGGGGACCCAAAAAATTTATGGGAAAGGAATATGAGGGAATTCATAGAACAACATTTATCATAGATGAGCAAGGAATTATTGAAGAAGTTATTGAAAAAGTAAAAACCAAAGAACATACAGCACAAATACTTAAAAATTAAATCAAATTAAAATGGCTAACGATAATAAAGAAATAGATAAACAAAAGGAAAAGGCATTAAAGCTAACTTTAGACAAGCTTGAAAAAACTTATGGAAAAGGAGCAATTATGCGCCTGGGTGATCAGGCAGTAGAAAATGTAGAAGCGATTCCTACAGGTTCTGTTGCATTAGATATTGCATTAGGAGTTGGTGGCTTACCGAGAGGAAGAGTAATTGAAGTCTACGGCCCAGAATCTTCAGGTAAAACTACATTAGCTATACATGCTATTGCTGAAGTGCAAAAACAAGGAGGAATTGCTGCTTTTATAGATGCGGAACATGCTTTTGATCAGTTTTATGCCGCAAACCTTGGAGTGGATACAGAAAACCTTTTGATTTCACAACCTGATAACGGTGAGCAAGCATTGGAAATAGCCGATAATTTGATTCGTTCAGGGGCAATTGATTTAATTATCATTGACTCTGTTGCTGCACTTACCCCAAAAGCAGAAATTGAAGGCGAAATGGGTGATGCAAGAGTAGGCCTACAAGCCCGATTGATGTCTCAAGCTTTACGGAAATTAACCGGGACGATAAATAGAACGGGTTGTACTTGTATTTTCATTAATCAATTGAGAGAAAAGATTGGGGTAATGTTTGGCAATCCTGAAACAACAACCGGTGGAAATGCATTGAAGTTTTACTCTTCAGTTCGTATAGATATTAGAAGAAGTTCTCAAATTAAGCAAGGAGACGAAGTTATAGGAAACAGAGTTAAAATTAAAGTGGTTAAAAACAAGGTTGCACCTCCCTTCAGAAAGGCAGAGTTTGATATTATGTATGGTTCGGGTATTTCTCGTTCAGGTGAAATCATTGACATGGGAGTAGAAATGGATATCATTAAGAAAAGCGGAAGTTGGTTTAGTTATGGAGAGACTAAATTAGGCCAAGGTAGAGATGCTGTAAAGCAACTTATTGAAGATAATCCAGAGTTAATGGAAGAATTAGAAGGAAAGATTAAAGAGCAATTATCGGCCTAATCAATAGGAATCAATAATTTTATCCTGTGTAAACGTTTACACAGGATTTTTTTGTTTTATGAGAAATTTAGTTTATCCCATTATTTTTTTGTCTCTTTTGGCATGTAATTCAAAAGATAAAGCTACAAATGACGATAAAGTAGTTGTTGAGAAACCAAAACAACAGGCTATGGTTGAAGGTGAGGAAAGCCGTTTAGCTAAAGTTCAAGATTCTTTATTAGCGATAGTCAATGAAGAAATAAAGGCTGATATGAATAATCCTGAATTGTATGTTAAAAGATCAAGTATTTATGAACGTTTCGGTCAATTAGATTATGCGTTTGAAGATATGCAAAGAGCATACATGCTTGACTCTAACAATGTTGATTTGCTTGTTGCTTATGGTGATTTTCATCTGAGAAGGGGAGATTTACAAATAAGTTTATCATATTTAAATCAAGCTAGAAATTTAAATCCTGAATCATCTGAAGTCTACTTGAAGTTGGGTGAGTTATTTCTTATTGGGAAAAACAATAAAAGATCTTTGCAGAATGCAGATTTAGCAATTAAGTATGATAAATTTAATGCACAAGCATATTTTTTAAAAGGGTTCAACTTTTTAGAAATGGGAGATACTAGTCGTGCCATTAGTAGTTTCCAAACTACTGTTGAGCAAAATCCTGAACATTTTGAAGCCTACATGCAATTAGGGATGCTAAACAGTTTAAAAGGAGATCCTATAGCCATTGATTACTATAACAATGCGCTTGAGGTAAAACCTTTTCATAAAGAAGCAATGTATGGTAAAGCTATGTTTATGCAAGAGCATGAAATGTATAATGAAGCTATGGCAACCTATCATGAGGTGCTAGAACATCATCCTGACTTTAGAGAAGCGCATTACAATTTGGGCTATGTTCATATGTATTATTTGCAGTTGTACAGACAAGCAACACTTCACTTTACTGATGCGATTGAAGCAGACCCAAATTACTTTCAAGCCTATTACAACAGAGGTTATTCATTTGAATTGTTAGGTGATATTTCCAATGCCGAAAAAGATTACAGAAAGTCATTAGAAATACAACCTGATTACGATATGGCTGCCCAAGGTTTAAGCAGAATTAGGCAATAGCATGAATTTATTGTCGGTAGAAAAGGTTACTAAGCGCTTTGGTGAACGGGTATTATTTGAAGATGTTAGTTTTGGTTTAGAACAAGGCCAAAAAATGGCTTTAGTTGCCAAAAATGGAGAAGGTAAAACAACTTTATTGCAGCTCCTGAATAATGATTTATTGCCAGATTCAGGAGAAATTACTTTTCGAAGCAATATATCTATTGCTTACCTAAAACAGCATCATGATTTTGATGAAGGCATCACGATAAAGGAACTGTTTTATCAAGCGGGTAATGAACTCTCAAATGCCATTGAAGCATATCAAATTGCTTTAAAAAATCCCGAAAATCAAGATCAAATGCAAAAGGCATTGAATCAGATGGATGCTACAAAGGCATGGGATTATGAAGCAAAAATTGAAAAGCTTTTATCCGTTTTTGAAATGGGTAATCTGAATTCAAATCAAAAAGTAAGTCAACTCTCAGGAGGACAGAAAAAGCGACTTGCCTTAATTAAATTGATTGTAGATGAACCTGACTTTTTTATTCTAGATGAACCAACCAACCATTTGGATATATCTATGATAGAATGGTTAGAAGAATATTTTTCTAAGGAGAATGTAACGCTATTTATGGTTACTCACGACCGATATTTTTTGAATCGTGTTTGCAACCAAATTCTTGAGCTAGATATGGGTAGAGCATATCGATATGATGGAGATTATGAATACTTTTTAGAGAAGAAAGCTGAACGAGAAGAAACCCAAGCTGCTGAAATTTCAAAAGCCAAGAATCTGTATCGAAAAGAGATTGAATGGATGCGCAAAATGCCCAAGGCAAGAGGTACTAAAGCAAAATCGAGGATTGATCAATTTTACGAAACCGAAAAAAAGGCGAAGCAAAGTACAAAGAAAGACGAGCTCCAGCTTTCTATAAAATCGGAGCGTTTAGGAGGAAAGATACTTGAGCTGCACCATTTGCGAAAAAGTTATGGAGATCTCAAAATAGTAGATGACTTTTCTTATACATTTATTAAAGGTGATCGACTTGGAATAGCGGGAAAGAACGGGGTGGGGAAAACTACTTTTCTAAACTTGATCTTAGGCAAAGAAGAGGTAGATGGAGGAAAAGTGGTTCATGGTGAAACGGTTCGGTTTGGATATTATACCCAAAAAGGGATTCAATTAAAAGAGGATAAACGAATTATAGAGGTAGTTAAAGAAATTGCAGAAGTGATTCCACTTGAAAAGGGAAGAAAAATTACTGCTTCGCAATTGCTAGAACGTTTCCTATTTCCTCCTAAACAACAATATAATTACGTTTCTAAATTAAGTGGAGGAGAGAAAAAGCGACTATACCTGCTTACTTTATTAATGGCTAATCCAAACTTTTTAATTTTAGATGAGCCTACCAATGATTTAGATATTAAAACCATTGGAATTCTCGAGCAGTTTTTAACGGAGTTTCAAGGTTGTTTAATTGTTGTGTCGCATGATCGAGCTTTCATGGATCGAGTTACTGAGCATACTTTTCATTTTAAAGGCGATGGTTTAATTAAAGATTTTCCAGGTTCATATAGTGCTTTAATTGAAAAAATCAAGAGTGAAAGCCTTAACGCAAATCAGACTTCCTCAGAAAAGAGTGTAAAGGAAAAGCCTAAAAAAGCTAAGCAAGCAGAAAAGTTGGGTTATATGGAGCGAAGAGAGTTTAACAAGTTAGAGCAAGAAATAGAGAAACTTGAAACCAAGCGAAATGAGCTCACAGCTTCTTTATCTGATTCAGAGTTGACATCTGACGAATTGATGAAACGCTCAGAAGAGTTGGGAGATTTAGTTGATTTAATAGATGAGAAGACCTTGAGATGGATGGAGCTTGCAGAACGAGCTTAATGGATTTCAACATTTAGTCGATCAAATAACGCTTTAGTTTTATCAAGGTCTTTTTCTTCACAAACTACTTTTATTTCAACAAATTCATTTTTATGGTTTTGCTGAATATCTAAATTATTCTTGTCAATAATAGACAAGGTTTCACCAAGCAAATCATAGGAAGTTTTTATTGAAAATGAACTATGTGGCTCAATCACGATTATTTGATTGCTTTCAATGGCTTCTTTAGCGCTACCCCTATATGCTTGTATTAGCCCTCCAACTCCTAATTTAGTGCCACCAAAATACCTGACAACCGCAATAAATACCTGGGTAATTTCAGCTGATCGAATTGCAGCTAAAATGGGCATTCCTGCTGAGTTGGAAGGCTCCCCATCATCATTAACCAAGTAATATTCTTGATTGCCTTGGCCCATTAAAAAGGCAGTACAAATATGTCTTGCTTTGGGATGCAGACTTTTTACCGACTCTAAATGAATCTTAACGTCTTCTGCTGATTGAATTGGGAAAGCGTAAGCATAAAACTTACTGCCTTTTTCTTTTAAGAAAGAGTCAGAATTAGTTTTAAGTGTTTTATAAGCAGGCATTAAGAAAGTGCAATTAAAGCAATGGACAATAAAGAAAGTGCTACACCAAATTTATTCTTTTGTGAAAACTTTTCTTGAAATAGAAAAAAGGAAAGTAAAGTGGTGAAAATAACTACGCCCATATTGTTAATGGGAAAAACAACCGAACTCTCCAGCTTAGAATGATTGAATGTAAGAATTAGGAAATAGATAGAACCGTAATTGATTATTCCCAATATAAAACCTCCAATCCAAGTTTGTAAATGAGCAAGACCCTTTCCTTTTCGAATTAGTGTTACTACCAAGCCAATTGTAAAGGCCGTTGCAAAAATGGTAGAGGAGAATAGTTTAGAAGCATTTGCATCTTCTTGCAAGTGAAATTCTTGAGTGTACTTGATAAATGTATCAATAAAGCCAGAGCCCAAAAACAATAGCAATGGAATGAATAACAGCTTTTTGTCAAATGATTTATTTTCAGTTTTTGGTTTTACTGTAGAGAGATAGATGCCAATTAATGCAATCAAAATTCCACTGATTTTAACCCAATTGTAGCTATCGTTGTAATAAAAAATGGCAAATACCACTGGGACTACTAAAGCCATTTTGTTAGCAATTGATGCAACGGAAGCACCTAGCTTTTGTGCGGTAGTAGCCATGATGTAAAATAGTGAGATAAAGAAAAAACCAAGTATAATAGCATTAGTTGCCCAAGGAGCTTGTATGATTGTTTCAGGAGAAATTTTTACATCGCTGATTACAATACCGACACTTCCTGCAACTAAATAGTTGATTACAATTGCTGAGAAAGTATCCACCTTAAACTTTTCGAATGAACGAAATATGATAAAGATTAGGGTAGAGCAAAGTATGCTAAGAAATAGATAAATCATTGATAGTAATAGTTAAGGTTGTCAGTTCCTATTTTTTGATTTTTTATAGGTGATAAATTCATTTTTGGAGCCTTGATTCCTTTTCCAAATGTTTTCGCACCAATAAATTGTCTAGCTTCATCCCAAATGTTTTTTTCAATGAATTGATTTAATAGATAAGCGCCCCCCTCAACAATTAAAGACTGAATGTCTCTTTTATGAAGATCATTCAAGATACTTGAAAGTAATTGGTCATTAAAATCCAACTTACAATACTCCAAGTTTTGTTCATTTTTATTTTGCTTGCTATTGAATATTAAAGTGGGTGTGCTTTGATCAAATAAATTTAAATCAGATGGTAATTCAAGGTTTTTGTCAATGACAATACGCAACGGATTATGACCCATTACTTCGCGACAATCCAATTTTGGATTATCAATAAAGGCTGTGTTTTTGCCGACCATTATTGCAGACTCTTCTGCTCTCCATAAATGCACCAATTGTTTAGACTGTGCAGAACTAATCCAAGAATCATGTGCCATTGCATCGCTAGGAAGTCTTCCAATAAATCCGTCAGCCGTTTCAGCCCATTTTAAAATAATATAGGGCCGTTTCTTTTCATGAAAGGTGAAAAAACGTCTGTTCATCCAATCAGATTCTGCTTTCAAAACTTCAGTGATAACTTCTACACCCGCCTCCTTTAGCATTTTAATTCCTTTACCATTTACTGCGGCAAAAGAATCAACAGAAGCAATAACCACCTTTTTAATTTCTTTTTCAATAATTAAAAGAGAACAGGGGGGAGTTTTTCCATAATGAGCGCATGGTTCTAGGCTTACATAAAGGGTGCTGTCTTTTAGTAAAGACTGATCTGTAACTGATTGGATGGCATTGACCTCTGCATGTGCACCTCCAAATTTTTGATGGAATCCTTCGCCAATAATTTCATTTTTATGAACTATAACACAGCCAACTCTTGGGTTTGGAGCAACGGAAAACTTGCCTTTTAGGGCAAGCTGCAGCGCTCTTCGCATATAGTATTCATCCTTGCTGTGCATAGCGTCAAAAGTAGAATAAAAACCTAACTTGGCACTCTTAAACAAAGGCTTTCATGAAGGTAAAAGAGTTTATTCAAAGTGTCAGAAAGGAGCTTTCTGAAATTATTTCAGAAGGTGAGATTGATGCACATATAAGAATACTTTCAGAACATTTTCTAAACTTAAATAGGGCAGGACTTCAATTGAAAGCTAATGAAGAAGTTGACAAACAAAAGGTCAATCTAATTAAAGGTGCACTTCTAGAATTGAAAGAGAATAGACCATTGGATTATATCATTCAAGAAAGTATTTTCTTAGGCTATCCATTTTTTGTAGATGAATCTGTATTGATTCCAAGAGCAGAAACTGAGGAATTGGTTATGATAATTGTTGAGCGTGAAAGAGAAACAACAACAAGCATTTTAGATATAGGCACAGGAAGTGGTTGCATACCCATTGGACTTGCATTGGAAAGAAATTATAGTTCAATTGATGCATGTGAGATTTCCAAAGATGCACTTCTAGTTGCCCAAAAAAATGCAGCCAATTTAGGTGTTAAGGTCAATTTTTTTGAATTGGATATTCTAAATCAAATACCTCCTAAAAAATACGAAGTCGTGGTTAGCAATCCGCCTTATGTGAAGCAAGAAGAAATTGAGGGATTAGATACACATGTAAAAGAGTTTGAGCCTTTAATTGCCCTAACACCTTTTGATGAGCCACTTTTGTTTTATCGCCGAATGATTGCCATAGCTGATCAAATGCTTTTACCAAATGGCCGCTTGTATTGGGAGATTCATGAAGATTTGGGAAAAGAAGTTTGTCAACTTTTTACTAATACTGCTTTTGAAGAAGTAAAGCTTCATCAAGATATGTTTGGCAGAGATCGTTTTGTGACTGCGATCTATAAACCTTAATGTCCCATTTGCAAGGCCTTTAACTCTTTGTAAAGTCCTCCTTCTTTTTGAGTTAACTTTTCATGATTTCCAGATTCAACCAGCTTACCATCTTGTAAAACAAGAATATTATCTGCCTTTTGAATGGTAGATAGTCGATGAGCAATAACCAATGATGTTCTCCCTTTCATTAGCTCATCAAGAGCTTGCTGAACCAATTGCTCTGATTGAGAATCTAGTGAACTGGTAGCCTCATCGAGGATTAGTATTTTCGGATTTTTTAGAATTGCTCTAGCAATTGCAATTCGTTGTCTCTGACCTCCTGAAAGCTGAACTCCTCTTTCTCCAACAATGGTTTGGTATCCTTCAGGAAAGCCTTCAATAAATTCCGCGGCATTCGCTTTTTGGGCTGCAGCTTCAACATCCTTTTTAGTAGCTTCAGGGTTTCCATATAAAATGTTATCATAAATGCTTCCACCAAATAGAACTACATCTTGTGGAACGATAGCCATTGCTGACCTTAAATCTTTGAGATTATACGATTTTATGGATTTTCCATCAATTAATATTTCGCCATTATTGACTTCAAAGAATTTTAAGATTAAAGCTGTTATGGTAGATTTTCCGGTACCTGAAGGACCTACTAAGGCAACTTGTTCTCCCGATTTTATTTCAAAACTTAATTTCTTTAATACTTGAATGTCAGGTCGGTTTGGGTACGAGAAATCAATATTGTCGAATTGAATAGTGCCTTGAGAAACAGCCGTAGAATTTGCTTTCAACTCTCCTTCTTCTTTCTCTTCATCAAAAATTTCTAATAAATTTTCTGTGGCGCCAATCGCTTTCTGAAGTTGCGAATACAAATCGGCAATTCCTCCAAGAGATGCTCCTACAAAAACAGAATACAGAATAAAAGTAAATAAGTCTCCAATGGAAAGTTGATTGTCTTGAACCAAAATAACTCCATACCAAATTACAGCGATGATGGAACCAAAAAGACAGAAGATGATAAATGAAGCAAAAGCTCCTCTCCAAATGGCTCCTTTTAAAGAAATGCCAATAATTTCATCTGTTTTTTGTTTATATCTTAAGTATTCAAATTGCTCATTAACAAAGGCTTTTACCGTTGCTATTGCTTGTAAAGTTTCTTCTACAATAACATTGGAGTCAGCAACGGTATCTTGAGCTTGTTTTGAAAGTGACTTTATTTTTTTACCAAAAATTACAGCAACCACAATCACTACTGGAACTAAGGCTAACATTAATAAAGTGAGCTTAATCGATAAATAAGTAAGTAAGGTAACACCAATTACGATGATTAATACTTGACGGATTAGCTCTGCTATAGTGGTGGTTAAAGTTTCTTGAAGTAATGAAATGTCTGAAGAAATACGGCTGTTTAATTCTCCAACTCTTCGTTCAGAAAAAAACTGCATCTTCAATCGAATGAGCTGGTAGTATGTTGCTTGCCTCAAACTTGCTAAGGTTTTTTGAGTGACAATTGCAAACAGATAAATTCGGAAGAAAGAAAAAATGGCATTTAGAAAGAAGACTGCTAAAAGTAGCAGAGCGATTTCATTGATTCGATCAATAAATGAAGTGTTAGCGGCATCTACCAATTGACCAGTTAAGTATGGAAAAACCATGGATGCACCGCTTGACAAGAACAAAAAGACCAAGCCAATGCTAAAGGTTCCCATATATGGCTTTACATATTTAAATAAGCGCAAAGACTTTTTCAGTGAAGCTTTGGTGAGTTTTTTCTTTGGTGAATCATCGTCTGATTTTTTTCTACCAAATCGAGCCATATCATCTAATTTTTGTCAAATTTAGCCAATCCATTTACGAGCCAGAAAAAACAAAATAATTTCTATAAAAGTTTTTGGTTCACTGTTGAAAAAATTACTACTTTTGCCGTCCGTTTGTTCGAGAAACACATAAAGCTATGAAAAGAACGTATCAACCGTCAAAAAGAAAGAGAAGAAATAAGCATGGATTCAGAAGCAGAATGCAATCTGCTAATGGTAGAAAAGTGTTGAGTAGCAGAAGAAAAAAGGGAAGAAAAAAGCTTACCGTTTCCGCTGAGAGACGATCATAATTTGTTTTTATATAGGTTTGAAAAAGGGGAGTAGTTGTGAACTACTCCCTTTTTTTATTGTCTAATTTTAAAAGAAAATATACGATGAAAAAAATTGCAATTAATGGATTTGGACGAATAGGAAGAATGACGGCAAGGGTTTTATTGCAAAAGTCAGATATGCAATTAGTTGCCATTAATGATTTAGCAGATGCTAAAACCTTAGCTCATTTGTTCAAGTATGATTCGGTTCATGGAATATTTAATGGTGAGATTTCAGTTGAAGGAAAAGACTTAATCGTAAATGGGAATAAAATTCATCTTTATCAAGAAAAGTTACCTGAAAATTTACCTTGGGAAAAAGAAGAGATTGATGTAGTTATTGAATCAACGGGACTATTTAGAGATAAAGAAAGTGCAGAAAAGCATTTAAGAGCTGGAGCTAAAAAAGTGCTCATATCTGCTCCTGCAAAAGATGACGATATTAAAACGGTGGTCTTAGGGATTAATGAAGATATTTTAGATGGAACTGAAAAAGTGTTGTCCAATGCATCCTGTACTACCAACTCATTAGCTCCTTTGGTAAAAATTTTAGATCGTGAATGTGGTATAGAAAGTGGTTATATAACGACAGTTCATTCTTATACCGGAGATCAAAAATTGCATGATGCTCCTCACAGGGATTTAAGAAGAGCAAGGGCAGCCGCTGAAAGTATTGTTCCAACAACCACAGGAGCGGCTAAAGCAATCACCAAGATTTTTCCTCATTTGGATGGAAACTTGGGAGGTGCAGGAATTCGCGTTCCAGTTCCGGATGGTTCTTTAACTGATTTTACATGTGTAGTAAGAAATCCGAAGAGTATTGAAGCGATTAATTCAGCATTTAAGAAAGCAGCAGAAGGAGAGTTAAAAGGAATTCTCGCCTATACAGAAGATCCAATTGTATCCGTTGATGTGCAAGGTAACCCACATAGTAGTTTGTTTGATGCTCAGCTTACATCAGTAATTGGAAATATGGTTAAAGTAGTAGGATGGTATGATAATGAAATCGGATACTCAAATCGATTGGTGGATTTGATTGAAAGGCATTTGTAGTAAATAAAGAATTTCTCTATTCCCATTCTTTCAATTCTAATTTACTTCCGTCAAAAACGGCATAAGTTTGATAGTTCATCCATTCACCTAGATTGATATATTGACTGTTTTCTCCAACTTTTAAATCAAGCGGTAAATGTCTATGTCCGAAAACAAAGTAATCGATATGCTCTTTCTTAAGATATTCCTTACAGTAAATAGCTAGCCATTCGTTTTCTTCACCTAAAAATTTTTCATCTTCTCCACGGTTTGCATTTCGGCTTTTACCTGACCAAAAATCAGCAAGTCCAATTCCGAAGTTAGGGTGTAGGCGAGCAAAAAGCCATTGTGATAATCGATTGGCAAAAACTTTCTTAATGAATTTATATCCATGATCTCCTGGTCCTAAACCATCACCATGGCCAATTAAAAATTCTTTTCCATAAAAAGTTTTTCGAATGGGTTTTCTGTAGAGTTCAACGCCTAGTTCTTTCGGTAAGTAGTCAAACATCCACATATCATGATTGCCAGTGAAAATGGTTACTGGAATGCCACTATCTGTAAAATCTGCAATTTTGGCTTGCAGTCTTATAAATCCTTTGGGAATTGCTTTTTTATATTCAAACCAAAAATCAAATAGGTCGCCAACAAGGTAAAGTTCTTTACAGTCTCCCTTAATCGAGGACATCCATTCAACAATTTTATCCTCTCGTTTCCGACTACTTTCATAGTTTGGAGCACCAAGGTGAAAGTCGGAAGCAAAGTAGATGTTTTGTCTCTTAAGATTTGTCAACTTGCTAGTTTAAAACTTCTTCTAACTTTTGGTGAAGTGCAGGGCCTCTTAGATTTTTGCCAATCACTTTACCATTTTCGTCAATTAGCACTGCAAATGGAATTCCACTTACACCATAAGCTCTAGCAGCTTCAGATTGCCAAAATTTTAAGTCGCTAACATGGGTCCAAGTTAAATTATCTTGAGCAATGGCTCTCACCCATGCATCTTTAGTTCTGTCCAATGAAACACCAAAAACTGTAAAGCCTTTGTCTTTGTATTTTTGATATGCAGCTACTACATTGGGGTTTTCCATGCGACATGGCTTACACCATGAAGCCCAAAAATCGATTAAGACAACCTTTCCTCTTAACGAAGAAAGTGCCACCATTTCTCCATCTGGGTTTGGCAAATTAATTTCTGGAACATCTGTCCCCGGTGCAAATCTCAATGCATCTTGCATTCTTCGGTTAAAGCTTTGGTAAAAGGGCGAATTGCCATAATTTGATGCAAGTGCTTCATCAACTTTTGCATAGGTTTCTATGTTTTCTTTTCCACTTGCTGGAAGTTGCTCCATTAAAGCAATGTTTGCAAAAAGACCAGGTTTGTTGTTGACTAACTCTCTTATTTTTACAGCTTTTTGATTTTCAAATTCTTCAAATCGCTTTCTAAAAACAAGTAGTATTGAGTCTTTATTGGGGTGATTGGCATATTGCTGGAACTCATTATTAAGTTGAGCTTGTTCTTGATTAATTGAAGACAAAAAGTGATTAAACTCCATCATTTGAATCGCATTATCACTTCCTTTAACCTCTAGTTCGTCAGTATTCTGAGTGTTCCCATTAATTGTAATCTGATCGCCGTTTTCAATTGGAAAAATAACAGCTATATTTTCACTCAGATTCATTCGATAGAAACTAATTGAATTGGGCTTAAAGTCAAATTCAAAATTTCCATTTTCATCAACAAAGGCAGTGTCTACAGGGCCCTTTTTGGGGTTTGCTAAATCTATTAAATAAAGTTGATTTGAATTTAAGCCTTCAACTTGACCGCTCAAAACAGAAGTGGAAGCTTTTTGAGGGTTACTACTGCCACAAGCAACAAAAATACTTGCTAGTGCAAAAAATAAAATCCAACTATTTTTTTTCATCATCCTTCTAATTTTTTTCTTAATAATTCGTTGGCCACTTTAGGGTCTGCTTTTCCTTGGCTTATTTTCATTACTTCACCCATAAAAAGTCCTAAAAGCCCTTTCTTACCACTTTTATATTCTTCTACCTTTTCAGGAAATTTGGCTAAAGCTTGACTAACAAATTCATCCAATGCATTTGTGTCACTTTCTTGCAACCAATTGTTTTCTTCAGCAATCGCTTTTGGTGATTTATTTGGATTTTCAATTAGTTTAGGGAATACTTTTTGATTAGCAACCGTGTTGCTGATAGCGCCCTCATCCACTAATATCAATAATTCGGCTAATTGCTCTGCTTGTATAGGAAACTCTTCAATGCTTTTTGCATTGTCATTTAAATAAGACTTAACTGCTCCCATCATCCAATTGGCTGCCGCTTTATAATTCGAAGTGTGCTTAATCAATGCTTCGTAGTAAAGTGCAAAAGCTTTATCTTCTGTAATTACTTCAGCATCATAATCTGATAGCTGCAAAGTCTGTGTATACTTTTCAAACAATTCTTTCGGCAGAGGTGGTAATTCAGCTTTTACGCTTTGTATGTAGTCGTCTTTTACATATACAGCTTGCAAGTCAGGCTCAGGGAAATAGCGGTAATCATGAGCCATTTCTTTACTTCGTTGACTGATAGTAATACCTTTTACCGCATCAAAGCCTCTTGTTTCCATTTTGATTTCGTTGCCTGCTTCAATTTCGTCTATCTGTCTTTTCATTTCAAACTCAATCGCACGATATACATTTCGTATTGAGTTGAGGTTTTTAGTTTCTGTTCGTTGACCAAATTCAGTGCTTCCTTTAAGCCTAACAGAAACATTGGCATCACACCGCATACTCCCTTCTTCCATATTGCCATCACATATCTCTAAATAACGAACTAGTTTTCTTACTTCCGTTAAATAGTTGTAAGCCTCTTGTGGCGAGCGAATGTCTGGTTCAGAAACAATTTCTAAAAGAGGTACACCTGCTCTGTTTAAATCAATGAGCGTATTATAAGGGTCAAGGTCATGAATACTTTTACCGGAATCCTCCTCCATGTGAATTCTGGTAATTCCTATCTTTTTCTCTTTCCCGTCTTCCGTTTTAATTAAGATTTGACCACCTGTGCATAATGGGGTTTTGTCTTGCGTAATTTGATATCCTTTAGGAAGATCGGCATAGAAGTAATTCTTTCTTGCAAACTGATTTTCATAAGTAATATCAGAGCCACATGCCAAGCCAAGTCGAACACCATATTCTAGCGTCTTTTTGTTAAACCTAGGTAAAGTGCCCGGATGACCTAGAGAAATGGGTGAAATATTTGAATTTGGAGCAGCACCAAAGGCTGTGGAATCAGAAGAGTAGGCTTTGCTTTTCGTTTGCATTTGCGCATGAACTTCAAGGCCAACGATAAGCTCATATTTATTGTAAATTTCTTCTTTTGACATGGAGGACAAAGTTAATGAAATAGATAGGGAACTAGCTTAGTTCCTGCTTAACTGCTAGGTTTTTAACCATTTTTTTGAATAGTAGCGACAATTTAGGTTCAGCTTTAGCAGCGACTTCTTGAACTTCTTCGTGAGAAATTTCAACTACCTTTCCTTCAACTCCTAAATCTGAAATAACCGAGGCCGCAAAAACTTTCATGCCAGCGTGTATGGCAACTATGGTTTCAGGTGTAGTAGACATACCAACAGCATCGGCACCTATAATTCGAAAATACTTGTATTCACTTTTGGTTTCATAGGTAGGTCCTGAAGTGCCTAAGTAAACACCATAGTGTAACCCCAATTGATGCTCTTTGTCTAATTCCTTTGAAAGCTCAATCAATTTATTGCAATAAGGCTCACTCATATCTGGAAAACGGGGACCTAATTCATCAATGTTTTTGCCCCGCAATGGGTTGTCGGGAAACAAGTGCATATGATCGTCTAAAATCATAATGTCTCCAATTTCATGTTCAGGGTGTAAACCACCACTAGCGTTTGAAAGTAAAAGGGTTTCTACTCCCAAGGCCTTAAAAACTCGAATGGGAAAAGTAGCTTCTTTCAAATTGTAGCCTTCATAATAGTGAAACCTCCCTTTCATAGCAATAACTGCTTCACCATCTAACTTGCCTATAATTAATTTCCCAGAGTGGCCTTCAACGGTAGATATTGGAAAATGTGGGATTTCCTTATAATCTATAGATATAGAATCTTCGATTTCATTTGCCAAGGCTCCAAGGCCAGAACCTAGTACAATCCCGGTTTTAAATTCAAGATTGGTTTTGGATTTTATGAAATTAGTGCTTTCTTGTATACGATCTAACATATTGGTCTAGTTCTTCAGCGAAACTTTCTTCGCCATGCTTGTGAAATTTTATTTGAATTGGGAGACAAAATACTGCAATATCTTCAATTTTAGAAAGGTCCATTTTTACAGCATCTTTTTCCGTTGTAATTAACAATTTCTTTGGGCTCAGTAAAGATTCTGAATGGGTGAGAATTTTCTTATAATCCTTATCTGTAAAGAAATGGTGATCATTAAAACTCAATTTATCCACTTCTTTTGCATACCTTTTTAAATACAAGAATAAAGGTTCGGGGTTAGCAATGGCAGTGGTTAAGAGTACTCCCCAATTAGCTAAGTCTTTCTTTTTTAAATTTAATTCTAAAGCCTTTTTATTCAGTGGCTTTAATTTGCGATAGCTGAGGTAGCTAAAAAATACTTTTTGATAAGCTTTTGGTTTTAACGAACTGGTAATTCTTCTTATTTCAAGTGGAGAAAGAACAGCAGGGCTTTTAGTTACTATAATAATGTCAGCTCTTCTAGCTCCAGAACGACTTTCTCTTAATCTTCCCGAAGGAAGTATGTAATCATTGATATAAAGTTTGCTATAGTCAGTAAGTAATATGTTTAAGCCAGCTTTTACACTTCGGTGTTGAAAAGCATCGTCCAATACAATAATTTCAGGAGCTAATGTTCTTTTTTGCAATAGATCAATACCTCTTTTTCTTTTTTCATCAACTGATATCGTAACTTCTTGACCAAATTTCTGATAGAGCTGGTAGGGTTCATCTCCAATCGTTTTAGCAGAACTATTGGAATCTGCTAAAATGAAACCTTTTGTCTTTCTTCCATAACCTCTGCTTAGAGTCGCTATTCTATGGTTAGTCTTAAGGTGGTTTATGATATACTCAGTGTGAGGAGTTTTTCCAGTTCCTCCTACACTTAAGTTGCCAACGCAAATAACCGGGAATGCATAACTTGTTGATGAAAATATGCTAGTATCGTAAGCGAAATTTCTTAGTCGAATAACAATCCAATATATTGCACTTGCAGGTAATAGTAATATGCGTAGAAATATGCCCAATTCAGCCCTTTTTAATAATTTTCGAAATTACTGAAAGTCGCTTTTAGACTAAAGTAATTTAAATAGGATTGTTATGATAAAAATCAAAGATGTAATCAAAGAACTGGAACTGTGGGCACCACCCGCCCTGCAAGAATCATATGATAACGCTCAGCTTATTGTTGGCGACGCTAATCAAGTTCTTGAGAAGGTTTTACTCTCTTTGGATTGCATTGAGGCGGTAGTAGATGAAGCTATAGAATTAGGTTGTAATTTAATTGTAGCTCATCATCCAATTGTATTTAGTGGCTTAAAATCATTAACAGGAAAAAACTACATTGAACGAACGATCATAAAGGCCATTAAGAATAACATTGCCATTTATGCTATTCATACCAATTTAGATAATGTAAAAACGGGAGTAAATTTTAAAATAGCTGAAAAGCTAGGGTTGGAAAATGTTGAAATCTTAAGCCCTAAAAAGGGTTTGTTAGAAAAATTGGTTTTTTATTGTCCTGCAGGTAATGTGGACCAAGTTAGAGAATCAGTGTTTGCTGCTGGAGCAGGAAAAATTGGAGCTTATAATTCATGTAGTTTTAATTCTAATGGAATAGGAACTTTTAAGGCCGGAGAGCAAGCAAATCCACATGTGGGAGAAATTGGTAAAATGCATAGAGAAGAAGAGGTTTGTGTAGAAACTATTGTGCCGATTTATTTAAAGTCAAAAGTGATTAATGCTTTATTAATGTCTCACCCTTATGAAGAAGTAGCCTTTGATTTTTATCCATTATCTAATAGCTGGAATGAGGTTGGCAGTGGTATGATAGGGGAGTTAAGCGAGGAAACAGATGCATTGGCGTTTTTGAAGTCAGTAAAATCGAAGCTTAATACTCCTATAATAAGGCATACAAAAATCGTTCAGAATGAAATTTCAAAAGTGGCTATTTGTGGTGGATCAGGTAGCTTTCTATTAAATGATGCAAAGAAAAAAGGGGCTGAAATATTCATTACTGCAGATTATAAATACCATCAGTTTTTTGATGCGGAAGACCAAATTGTGATTGCTGATGTTGGTCACTATGAAAGCGAGCAATTTACTCCTGAATTAATAAAAGAGTACCTTCAACAAAATTTTCCTAATTTTGCCCTCTATTTATCTGAAGTAAATACCAATCCCATTAATTACCTATAATTATGGCCAAAAAAGCTAGCAATGCAGAAGCAACGGTAGAAGAAAGACTACAAGCGCTATATGACTTACAAGAAATTGATTCTAAAATTGATAAGATAAGAACAATCAGAGGTGAATTACCATTAGAAGTTCAAGATTTAGAAGATGAAGTTGCAGGTTTAGAAACAAGAATTGAAAAAGCTGATGCTTCAATTAAAGAGTTAGAAACAGAGATTACTAATAAAAAGCTATTGATTAAAGAAGCTGAAGCGGCTATTAAGAAATACGAAGAGCAGCAAAAAAATGTTAGAAATAATCGTGAATTTGATGCGATTTCTAAAGAAATGGAATATCAAGCTTTAGAAATTGAACTAGCAAATAAGCGAATTAAAGAATTTGAAGCTCAAATTGAGAATAAGAAGGAGGTCAATGGAGTTTCTAAGCAAAAGCTTGAAGAGACTAAGAATGAGTTAGCGCACAAACAAGGTGAACTTGAGGAGATTGTTGCTGAAACAGAAAAGGAAGAAGCCGAATTACAAAAGCAATCTGAAAAAGCGGCTAAAGTAATTGAAGATAGATTGTTAACTGCTTATAAAAGAATCAGAGATAATGCAAGAAATGGCTTAGCTGTTGTTCCTGTAGAAAGAAGTGCTTGTGGAGGTTGTTTTAATAAAATTCCACCACAACGTCAGTTAGATATCAACTCACACAAGAAAATTATTGTTTGTGAACACTGCGGAAGAATATTGGTAGATCCGAAAATGGCAGGCATAGAAGAAGTAGTGGAAGAGAAGCCAAAAAGAAGAACAAAAAGAACTGCAGCTAAAAAGTAATAGCAAAAAGTTACAATATAAAAAAAGGGGAAGCTAAAACTTCCCCTTTTTTTGTGCGATTATTAAGAGCTTAGTCTGTTTCTTCATTTCCGTCACTCTCTTCTTTTTTAGTATTAACATCAGCTCCTTTTTTCTTATCAGGGTCGCCAATTGCACCTTTATAGGTTGTTCTCAGCTCTTTTGATTTCTCGCTTCCGAAAATAAAGTTAATACCAAATCTTAACTGCAAATGTCTGGTGTGTTGTGGCCTAAATGCACCTAGCACATTGTCACTAACAATATACAACTGTACTGGACCAGGATTTATATTTAAACCAAAGCCAACATTGTTTATACTTCGATTAATGTAGCTGCAAGATGCTGCTAATGTGATCCACTTAGTCATTTTTCGATTGAAGTGTAAGGTAAAGGAGGGTTTCAGTTTGCTTTGAAATACTTCAGATTGAAATATGGCCCCACCAAAGCTTCTCTCATTAAATCGGTAATTGGCACCCACAAGAAAACGCGCTGTTAATGGCGCGGTATACCCGCCTTTTGAGGTATCAATTTGAAAGGCTTCTTCTAAGGAGTCAGCTACACGATCAAAAGAAGTTTCATCACTTGTAGTGTCTTCATCTCCAAAGGCATTTATCTCAATTCCACTGTAGTTGAAATTTCCTTTACTCTTGTATGAAGATGTGTAATCATTCCAATTGATGAATCCTAAATCAAGAATACTTGCGTTGAAACTTAGTTTTTCATTTAAATCATAATTTGCTCCTAAATCTAAACCATAACCAGTGTTAGCTCTTCCGGTTAAATAATTCGAAGAACCTTCATCATCAAAATCTACATCATCAAGACCGGCAGTGTTTATTTCAATGTCTGCTTGGGTTGTAATGGCAAATGTTTCTGGATCTGTATGTAAACTAATGTCTGTTTTGCGAGAATAAATATTTTCCATTCCATACAAATACTTGGCTCGCGCTCCAATTCTTAAGCGTTGTGTTAACTGCTGGGAAAGTCCAACGGCATATTCTCGATAATGAATCATGTTAATACCAATTCCATCAAGGTCTGCTGTATTATCATTAAAAGAAGCATTGCCTCGATAAATAAAACTGACAAAGTCTTTTGGATAGGAAAGTTTAAAAGAAGCTACTTCTGAGACATTAACTGTGATTTGTGTTTTATCTCCTATCGAAAATCCAAAAGATAGTAAGTCAATTTTGGTATTAAATGAAAGGTAATTGTCATCCTCTAATTCATTTATAAGCGCATTAAAATCTAATAGTAATGAATCACCTCTTTTACGTATGGCATCAGAATAGGCAAAACCACTATTGCTAAAACTTAAGTAATTAGAAGAAATACCAGGTAATCCCAAATACCAATTGCCATTGAATCGATTCGAAGGATTGCTATAGGTTGATTGAGGGATTTCATCTAGGTTATGAAGTGTTAGGTCTTGTTGAGCATAAACACCCAATGAAGAAACGAAAAGTAGTAGTGTAAATATCTTTGTTCTCATGGCTAGTCGATTAAAATTGTTCCTTTAAGGCCAATAGAAACTTCAAGCCTATTTGAATTCGTAAAACTTACCGTGTCGGGTAATGGTAAATGCGCGTTTCTAGTATCTAAAATAGCTCTCAATAATATTTTATCTCCAGCTGCAATAGCTTCTAATCGCTCTCGGTCAATTACAAAGTCTTTGGTTCCGGTAGTCGGTTGGTTGTTTGTACCTGCAGCAAATAGTGCCTCAGGTCCATTTCCAAATAAAGAGTCTATGGCATTATAGCTCTTATCTGTAAAAATGACTTGAAGTTTTGCATCTATTGGGAAGGAGTTTGTTGCTTTTACTCTTAGCAAACCTTTTTCCAATTCATCGACACCATCAAAAGATAGGTCCATCGTATCCACTAAAGTAAAATCTTGTACAAATCCCTCAAATGGAATTCGAAGAAATACATCGAGGCCGATGGTGCTATTGTCAGATATGTAATTTCGAATTGCCCCATTGTTTCCTTGGTTAAATACAGCTTTTGCATCATAAACTATTTCCCTCGGAAGTGAAGAAATCACATCTCCAATATTGCTATTCATTGGATTATTTCGGTCAATAATAATTGGAGTGCTATCAATGCCAAATCCATTCGAATAATTTAATACTTGAGGATTATTAGGTAGGTTAATGTCAATTTCTCTTTGGTTTGGGTCCTTATGGTTTTCATTTCTAGACTTTAAAGTCTGGAATTCCAAATTGATAGGAGTACCGTATCCATTAAAAATGGTAATATCTAAAAATGGATTACTCAAATAGATTCTACCTGAAATGAAATTTCTAAATAGGCTAACATATACCGTATCAATTTCTAGATCTAAAATTTCTTGACCGATATAACCCGTAAAGTTTTTAAAATCTAAGTTTCTCAAATCACCTCGAATACTCAATTCTTCGCCAACATTGCCACCATTACCTGGTATGGTATTAATGGTCATGGTAATTTCAACGGGAATTGTACTATGATTCTGACTTCCATAAGTCATATCAATGGTATAGTCTTGAAGGTTTGTAACTGTAGATCTTACCACAGGAGAAGAGCCTGAACGAGCAGGTAAATTAAAACTTTGAGTTAAGACTTGACCATTAGCCGCTCTAAATCCAGGGAATCTCAAGTCTACTACTATGTTGTGACGGTACTCATTCTCAAGTGTTAAAGCAAAGTTGCCATTGTTTAGTTGGATGGAGTCAACTTCAAAGCTGGTATTAAAATCAATTTCTTCATTTCTATTAATTGTAATCGTTTGTCCACTTGCAGGAGGGAAAATGGTATCAAGTGTTTCCGTAAAATTTAAGTTAGGCAAATTAATTACAGAGCTTCCTTTAGTCGAAAAAACTTGTCCATCATAAATGACTTGTAATATTTTACTATTTGGATCTTCTTGGATTAGTCCAACGGTGTCTTCACTTAGCACAATATCTTCTAGTGTTAAGTTGGAATTTACAAGCGGAAAGGCCAGTTCAGGTCTCCAATCTTCTGTAGTAATCTTGTCGAATTCAAAATAGTCTTCTGTGCAGGCATAAAAGAATATGCTAAAAAATAAGACTACCAAAATTTTGGTTAGTAATGTTTTCATTGATTTTGAGGTAGTTTGTAAATGTTAAATATAGTTTATTCTTAAAAATTAAGTTCTAACTGGTCTGGTAAAAGTTTAAAGCTCTTTCGATGATACTCAGTTGGCCCATGCAATTTAATGGCTTCACGGTGCTTTTTAGTCGGGTACCCAAAGTTTTGAATCCATTGATATTCTGGATGTTTTTTGTTTAGAGAAGTCATATAATCATCTCTATAGGTTTTAGCTAAGATTGATGCCGCAGCTATGCATTTATATTTAGCATCGCCTTTAATTATACAATGGTGCTTTACCTTTCCATAAGGTTTAAAACGATTGCCATCAACTAAAATTAGATCAAAAGTGGAACTGAGTTGGTCAATGGCTCTGTGCATGGCTAAAAAAGACGCGTTCAAGATGTTTATTTGATCAATTTCTTTAGGAGATACTTGTCCAACAGCCCATGCTATAGCATTTTCCTCAATCCAGTTTTTTAACTCTGCTCTTTTCTTTGGGCTTAGTTTTTTTGAGTCATTAAGTTTACTGTTTGGTTTTTTAGGGTCAAGTATAACAGCAGCAGCAAATACTGGGCCCGCCAAGCAACCACGTCCAGCTTCATCGCAGCCAACTTCTATGGTGTTTTTTTGAAAGAAGTTTTTTAACCTAGTCACCTTTTTGGTTTATGGTTTTAAGCATGCTGTCCCAAAGTAAATCAGCGGTTTTCTTCCAAGAGAAATCTTGCGCTCTTTGATTTCCTATTTCAATTAGCTTTTTACGAAGCGTTTTGTCTTCAAGAATCTCTAACATTGCATCAGAAATTGCTTTTACATCTGTTGGATTACATAATATTGCTCCACCCTTAGCGACTTCAGGCATAGAAGTGGTATTAGATGTTATTACAGGAACCTCTGCTTGAAAAGCCTCAAGTATCGGAATGCCAAATCCTTCAAAAAAGGGCAAATAGGTTAAAGCTTCTGCGCCTCCTAATAGCTTTGCGAGCATTTCATCACTTTGGCGTCCACAGAATATAATATCGGTTTTATGTTCAAGATTTTGATATGTATTTTCCAGTGAATTTGGCCACCATTTTTTATTTCCAACAATCAAAAGTTTAATATCACTTTTTGTCTTTTTCTTGAACTCATTAAAAGCGATAAAAAGGTTCTCCAAATTTTTTCTAGGATGTAAGGTTCCAATGAATATAAAATAGGGTTGACCTTGACTAAAGTCTTCTTGTATTGTTTTTTTTGTAATCGAATCTATGGGTTGAAAAATTTGATTTGCTCCATTATAAACAACATCAATTTGGTTTGATTTAATACCATATGTTTCAGTAATGTCTTTTTTCGAATATTCGGAAACAGTTGCAATTCGATTAGCTCTTTTAGCAAACTTTGGAAAAAAGATTTCCAAATACTTACGATGAGAATAAATGATATTCTCAGGAGAATGGACGAAGTTTAAATCGTGAATTACTCCTAAGGAAGGGCAATTTAATCGTGGAGAAATCCAACCTTCAGGAGAAAGAAATAAGTCAAAATGTCCTTTGTTGATAAAGTTTGGAAGCCGATGCTCAAACCATATATACCATAAAATGGGATGCCTTGCTGGTGGTCCAATACTTACTAATTCAACATTATCCCCAAACTTAAATTCAGATGGAGGCTTTCTGTCGAATATAAAAACGAACTCATCCTCAGGGTTTTCTTGGGCAATTATTTTAAGGCTCTCAAACGTAAACCTGCCTATACCATCCATTTTGCCGGGCACAAGTAGACGAGTATTGACGGCAATACGCATAGGCTTATGCTTTATTTACCATAAAGTTGATTCCGAAAAAGAAATACTCTTTTAAAAAGGAATTCTTTTTCCAAAGTGCTTGCTCTTTTTCTACTCTTTGTTTGGCTCCTTTATTGGGAAACATAAATGGCAGGTAGTATCGAATGTATTGAACACTATCAAAGTCTATTGTAAATCCCTCTTTAAGAAAAGCGCTCTGCCAAGTAGATAAACTCCTGATGTTTTCGTTACCGAGTAAAATCTTCTTGTCAAGTTTTTCATCATAAATCTCAATAATCCGCTTATTACCTCTTTGAAGGTAAAGCTTGGTATTTTGAATCACATTGTTGCCATTTTCTTCAATTATAAGAAGTTGGCCATTTTTAGCAAGCACATGATTCAAAATTTGAAGTGCTTTTGGTAATGGCTCTAAGTGATGTAAAGTGTCTTGTATAATAATAATGTCATACGATTCTTTTGGAAACTCATGATCAAAAATGTCTTCATAAGAGTAGGTGAACTTACTTACATCTCCAAACTGACTCCAGTATTCAAGCCTTTTAGGGATTTGTTTAATGTAGTGTTCTAAGGTAGTTCCGTGAGACTTGATGCCATTTAGCGAGAGAAATATGGCTGTTGTACCAAAACCACATCCACAATCCCAAATTCTCAAATTCGGCTTATCAATATGGTCGTAAATGTATTGAAGGCGTTGAGTGAAGTAAGCTTTTCGGTATTCAAACTTTGCAGGATTTTCTAAATACTTATAGTAATACCACAAATCTTTATTCTGTTTCAATTCCTCCACTAAGAGGTCAAAAAATTCTTCTACAGTTACCTTCATAAAATTCGTTAAAAGCGGCACAAATATACATAGCTACTATGGAAAAACGATAGATTAATCTGCTTTGCTTTATTTTGCCAATTCAATACTTCGCTATTCCATGAAACGGAAATTTGTAAGCAACCTTTTTTTTATTGTACTTCTCAATTTATTAGTTAAACCTTTTTGGATTCTAGGAATTGATGTTGCCGTTCAAAATAGAGTAGGTGCTGAAGACTATGGCATGTATAATTCCCTTTTTGGGTTCTCTATTTTGTTGAATATTATCTTGGACTTTGGAATAACGAGTTATAATAATCGAAACATTGCACAGCATGCTCATATGTTGCAGCGTTATTTCTCAGGAATTTTTAATGTAAAGCTAATATTGGGCTTGATTTATCTCTTAATTACCATTGGTTTTGGTTTTGTTGTTGGTTATAATAGCAAAGAAGTGATGATTCTTTTTGTCCTAGGTGTAAATCAAATTCTAGCCTCTATGATTTTGTACCTAAGGTCAAATATTACAGGACTTCACTTGTTTAAAACGGAGGGAATACTTTCTATACTAGACAGAACGCTGATGATTCTAATCTGCGGGGTCTTGTTATGGGGAAGCTTTACTGATACAAGTTTTCAAATTGAGTGGTTTGTTTATGCTCAGTTTGTTGCATATTTGTTAACAGCAATCACCGCCTTTATTGTTGTACTAAGAAAAGCGGAATTGTTTAAGGTGAAAATCGATTTGGTACTTTTTAGAATAATCTTGAAGCAAAGTTTACCCTTTGCTTTATTGGTATTACTCATGTCCTTTTATTATCGATTAGATGCAGTTATGATTGAGCGCTTACTCGATGATGGGAAATATCAAACAGGAGTATACGCCCAGGCATATCGTTTACTGGAAGGCTTCAATATGTTTGGTTATATGTTCGCTGGCTTATTGCTGCCTATTTTTTCCAGAATGATTAAAGCCAAGGAATCGGTAAACGGATTGGTTAGCACTTCATTTAATTTGATTTTTATACCAGCATGCACAGCTGCTACTATATCTTTAGTCTATCCCACTGAAATTATGGATTTGTTGTATTGGGAAAACGTAGAAGCTTCTGCTAAAATATTTGAAGTACTAATGCTTTCATTTATAGCCATAGCACTTACTTACATTTATGGAACCTTGCTTACAGCAAATGGGAGTTTAAAGGCACTTAATCAAATTTCTTTAGTTGGCTTGCTAATTAATTTCGGATTGAACTTAACCTTAATCCCTGATTACGGTGCCTATGGTGCTGCAATAGCAACCCTAGTCACTCAAGCAATTATTATCATTTTACAAATTATGATTGTCAAGAAAGAGTTTAAGATGGGGTATTCTACTAACTTAATTTTAAAAAGTACTGCATTAGCATTTATAGGCTTAGTAGTTGCCATTTTTACCAAAACATGGTTTACGAATTTTATAATACATTCGATTCTAATAGTAGTATTGTTTGCAATTTTGACTTTTGCTTTGGGCTTAATTAAGTGGCAGGAAGTGACTCAACTTTTCAAGCAAAAAGTATAATTCTAGTTTAAGTCAATATTCGCTATTTTTGGGGACTTTAAACAAAAGAAGGCATGAGTGTAGAGCCCTACGATATTAACTCGAAAGGTATAGTTTATTTTATGAGAAAATGGAGAGCAGTATTACTGACAACTTCAGGCTTAGCTTTTCTTACTTCTCTTATATTTTCCTTTCTTATTGAAGATAAGTATAAATCATCGGTTGTACTTTTTCCTTCTACCACTTCTTCCATTTCAAGAGCATTGCTCAATGATGAGAATTATAAAGAGAAAGACTTCTTAGAATTTGGAGAGGAAGAAGAAGCAGAGCAAATGATTCAAATTTTGAATTCAGATGATATTAAACATCATATCATCAACAAGTTTGATTTGATGAATCATTATGGAATAAATCCTGAAAGTGAGTTTAAGCAAACCCAGTTATATAAAGAGTACAAGAACAATATTGATTTTTTCAGAACAAAGTTTATGTCTGTAGAAATTGAGGTACTTGATACCGATCCTCAAATGGCTGCAGATATTGCCAATGAAATTGCGGGAATGGTAGACTCGGTGAAAAATAAAATGCTTAAAAGAGTCGCACTTCAGGCCTTTACCATTGTAGAGAAAGAATACAAAACTTTAGTTTCAGAAATTAATAAAATGGAAGACACCTTGAATTACATACGTTCTATGGGAGTTCAAGATTACGAAACACAGGTTGAGGTATTAAGTGATCAATATGGTGCGGCATTGGTTAAAAATAACAATGTGGCAGCACAAAAACTGAAGAACAAATTAGATACACTTTCCAAATATGGAGGTAAGTATTTAAGTTTAGTTCAGCAGCTAGAATACGAGCGTGAAAAGCTAAGTGATATGCGTGAAATTTATGCAGAAGCTAGAGTAAATGCAGAATCAACCATCGATCAAAAATTCATTGTAAATAGAGCTTATAAAGCAGAAAAACCAAGTTATCCAATACGTTGGCTAATTGTAACGGTTTCTACCATTGCTACATTTTTATTTACCATGATAATATTAATCCTTTTAGACCCAAAACACTAAGTCATGAGCGAAGAAACTAAAGGGAAAGATTACTTTGAATCAAGTCTAGGCATACTAGAATTTGCCATTCGTCAATGGAAAGTTTTAATAGGTGTTGCAATTGCCGCTGCCATTATGGGAGTTGTTTTTTCAGGACCAAAATTTATTGCTCCACAGTTTACATCTGAGGCTGTAATTTATCCGGCTAACCTTGGAAATTACTCCGGTGAAACAAGATTGGAGCAAATGCAGCAATACTTGGAGTCCAACCAAATTAGAGACGCTATAATTAGCAAATTCAACTTGTATCAAGAGTATGAAATTGATTCTGGTAAGCCCACCACGAAAGCATTAGTTAATAAAGCTTATTCAGAACACATTGGTTTTGATGAAACGGAATTTGAATCCATACGAATAACTGCAAGTTCAACAAGTCCTGAAAAAGCTAAGGAGATTGTTGAAGAAATTTTGATTTTACTCAATAAAACAATTCGAGAAACCGAAAGAGAGAAATATTGGGAAATTGTAAAAATCAATGAGAGATTAATGCTTCAAAAGAAAAAACAAGTAGATAGTTTAGAAGTAAGAATTAGAGAATACAGTACGAAATATGGACTGTTAGATTACATTGGTCAAACTGAAGAAGTTACTGAAGGATACATGAAGTTTTTACTTTCGGGAAAGAAAGGCGCTAATTATGAAGAAGCAAAAAAGTTATATAAAAATTTAGAGATGTATGGTAGGGCTTTTCATAATATGCATGCTCAGTTAAATAAATTTAATGAGGAATACATTAACAGATTACATGCATATGAACATGCTATGAAAGATTATACAAAAGAACAGACTTATGCCAATGTTTTGGTAAAACCTGAAGTTCCTGATAAAAAGTCTTCTCCAGTTCGTTGGTTAATCGTTTTAGGTGCAACAGGAGCAGCCTGCTTTTTTACATTTGCCCTCTTATTAGTTCTAGGGTACCATAAAAATCAGTAATGACTTCTTACCTAAAAACAAACTGGGTATTAATTCTTAGCTTTTTGTTTATTATGGCAAACAGCGCCTTTATTGCATTGGAGCAATATTGGTTTACCGCTGTGCCATTTGCATTGGTGGTTTTGCTTTTGGCGTTTATAGCAACCGATAAACTGATGTGGGTGATCATTTTTGCTACCCCCCTTTCCATTAACTTAGAAGAGTTGGATTTTGGTGGAGTAGGGATGTTCTTGCCTACTGAACCCTTGCTTTTTGGGGTAATGCTCATCTTTTTTCTTAAGATACTGTACGATAGAAAGTTCGATAAGTCGGTATTATACCATCCACTGAGTATAGGTATTATTATAAATTTATCTTGGTTAACCATAACGACCTTAACAAGCACTATGCCTGTAGTATCTATTAAGTTCTTATTAGCCCGTTTATGGTTTGTTGTTTCTCTATTTTATATTGCTAGCCAGTTGTTTAAAAATGTAAAGAATATTAGAACATTTTTCTGGCTCTACCTTATCCCTTTAACGCTTGTTGCTATTTATACATTTGTACACCATAGTATGTATAGCTTTGAAGAGAGACCTGCTCACTGGGTAATGCAGCCGTTTTTTAAGGATCATACGGTTTATGGTGCTGTTTTAGCCATGATGTACCCAGTTTTACTTTGCTTGCTAGCTTTGAAACGCTACCGGAAGTATAGATTGCTTATAGTTATTATGCTTATTGCTTTAAGTTTAGGAATTATCTTTTCTTATGGAAGAGCAGCTTGGATTAGTTTGGTAGCTGCTTTTGGCGTTTCACTGATTTACGTCTTGAGGTTAAGAACTTCATTTGTGCTATCAGTTGCAGGATTGTTGATTATAGTGACGGGAATTTTCTGGGGAGACATTATCAATGTTTTGGAGAAAAATGAACAGGATTCTACCTCTGAGAATCTTTCAGAGCACGTTCAATCTATAACGAATATCTCAACGGATGCATCTAATCTTGAGCGAATCAATCGATGGAATTCGGCTATTAAAATGTTTGAAAGAAAGCCCATATTTGGATGGGGACCTGGAACCTATGCCTTTCAATATGCACCATTTCAGTCTTCAGAGGACTTAACGATAATAAGTACTAATGCTGGAGATATGGGGAATGCCCATTCTGAATTTATTGGACCTTTAGCAGAGGCAGGTGTGCTTGGAACATTAACTTTTATTCTAATCATTGTAATTTTCTATCGTACAGCATCCAAACTTTATTTTCGCTTACCTAAAGGAGAATTGAGAACGATAGTCTTTTTTACCATACTTTCTTTTACAACCTATTTAATTAATGGAGTTTTGAATAACTTCTTAGATACAGATAAAGCTTCGGTTCCTTTTTGGGCCTTTATAGCAATTATTGCAGCGATAGACTTGAATTCTAAGAAAATGCTTAAGGAAGAAACTCAGCCCCAAGAAGGGTAATGTCATCTTCAATGCTAGAAGACTTTTTGATCTCAACTGCTAAACTTTCAATTTGGTGCATGATTTCCTCAATTGAATTTTGATGCTCAATTCGTTGGATTAGTCCTTCAACACCTATTTGTTCTCCATTGTGTTCTAGCTCCGTTAAACCATCTGTAAAACAAAACAGCTTATCGTTATCGGTTATTTTAATTTTTTCTAATTCAATAGAAGGAAGCTCATCAAACATGCCTAAAACAGTACAGCCTTTTTTTAATTCTACAGCATTCTTGTTCTTAATTAGCAGCGCCGGCTGATGCCCTGCATTTAAATACTCAATTTCCTTTTTATCTGCATTGTATACGGCAATAAATAAGGTGATGAATTTTTCATAATTTGCAGACTCTATCACTTTTTGATTACACTCTTCAATCAACTTTTTTAGGTCACATTCAACAGTTAGTAATGCTCTTAAATTGGCCTGAAAATTGGCCATTAACAGGGCCGCAGGGAATCCTTTTCCCGAAACATCAGCAATACACAATACCGTTCTTGAATCATCAAGTTGAATGACATCATAATAATCTCCACCAACTTCATTATGCGGTTTATAGAAGGACTTGACAACCAGTTTGTTTGTATTGGGTAGGTTCCTTGGAAAAAGAAGCGTCTGCATTTTTTGAGCAAGTTCAAGTTCTTTTTTGACTTCAACTTGTTTTATGTACTCTTTATTTAACCGTTTGTTTTCCAATGCAACAACTACAATGTTTGCAAGGGTTTGAATAAATTTTAGATGTTTAATTATGGGACTAATTTCGATTTTTTCCCCATCGAAATCTGCGAGTAATAAAAAAGCCAGTGGTTTGTTTTTGTGGAAGACAGGAATAACAATATCAAATTCCTTTAGATTAGAATCTTCCGAGGAATTTAAAACATCAATTTGATCATAATTATTTATGATCAGCTCTAGATCAACGGATTCTGCTTGTTCTTGTTTTATACCCGATGTAAGTGCGACCTTCCATTCTTTGTCGAAGCTAAACAAGACAAATTTTCCAATATGTAATTCTTTCAGTAAAACATGTTCAAGAATTCCAAACAATTCTTCCTTAGAGGAGTTGCTATTGATTGCATCCGTAATTTCAAGAAGGGTATTTAGCTTTAAATTAGAAAGTTTTAATCTACCTTTCGCCCGATTTGTCTTTTCATCCGTCATTGTTTTTCGTTTGTTCCAAGAATTGAGGTAATAATCGAAGAGCAGCCATTTCTTTATACTTTTCTCTAAATTCAATAGCAGGAATACCTGCATAGGTTTTTCCAGATTCTAAATCTTTTGAAACACCGCTTTTTGCCGAGATTACCACATCATCACCAATAGAAATTCCCGAAGTAATTCCAACTTGTCCCCAAATGGTAACTCGATGGCCAATAGTGACACAACCGGCTATCCCAGAATGGGCGGCTATTAAGCAATTTGTACCCAAGGTCGTATCATGGCCTATTTGCACAAGATTATCGAGTTTGCTGCCTTTACCTATTATGGTTGGTGAAGTAACCCCTTTGTCAATGGTGCAATTTGCTCCTAATTCTACATCATCTTCAAGAATGACTTCTCCAACAGAAAGTAAACGGTCATATTGATCAGGTCTTTTCTTATAATAAAACCCATTTGAACCAATTACACAACCAGCTTGAATAATAACTCTGTCTCCAACCTTACAACCATCGTGAATAACAACATTGGGGTAAATAATGCTGTCATCTCCAATTTCTACTTGATTGCCAATAACTGCGGAAGGATGAATTTTACAATTTTTGCCAATTTTAGCTATTGCTGAAGGTTTTTCTTCAAAAAAATCAAAAGGACTAAAATAGTTGAGAATAAAATTGAAACTTCGAAAAGGGTCTTCACAAATTATAATTCCTTTCCCCTCAGGAAAATCTACATCTTTATTAATTAGAACTACTGTAGCTTTGGAGTGTAAGGCTTTTTCGTAGTATTTCGGGTGGTCAACAAATACGATATCCCCTTCCTCAACGCGATGTATTTCATTAATTCCACGAATTTCTAGATTTGCATCCCCTTTATAAGGGGCTTCTAGTAATTCTGCAAGACTAGCTAATGATAAGGGTTTTGAGAAGATCATTATTTTACGCGCTCTGAATAAGAACCTGTTCTGGTATCAATTTTAATTTTATCACCTTCGTTGATAAATAAAGGAACTCGAACCTCTGTTCCAGTTTCTACTTTTGCTGGTTTTGTAGCATTGGTTGCTGTATCCCCTTTAATTCCTGGCTCTGTATAAGTGATTTCTAACTCAACAAAAGGAGGTAAATCACATGCTAAAGGTCTTTCTTCCTCTGCATGAAACATAATTTCTACATCATTGCCTTCTTTTAAAAACTGTGGTGCATTTATCATTTCTTCTTGAAGAAAGGTCTGCTCATAATTTTCTTTATTCATGAAATGGTAACCACTATCATCGGTGAATAGATACTGATATTTGCGGGTTTCAATTCTCACAGGTTCTATTTTAACCCCAGAGTTGAAAGTATGATCAATTATTTTTCCAGAAGTTAAACTTTTGAGTTTTGTCCTAACAAAAGCAGGTCCTTTTCCAGGTTTTACATGTTGAAATTCCAAGATGGTGTATAAATCATTATTCCAATTCATACATAGTCCATTTTTAAAATCTGCGGTAGTTGCCATAAGTTATTTGTATTTGTTCAAAGATAAGTGATATGATTGATTTTATTTGAAGTCTTTAAAGTCTGAAATGTGAATTAACTTTTCAGGATTTGGAACTTCTTTCTCAACTTCATTGGAAGCAATAATAATTAACTTCTCATTTCTATTTTTCTGTAAGAGGGAATGATAAAATTCTACTCCCATGCTATCTAAGTTTGAACATGGTTCATCCAATAAAATGATGGGACTATTTCCAAGAAGTGCGAGTCCTAATTTAAGTCGTTGTTTCATACCTGAAGAAAACTGACCAATTTGTTTATGTTTAGCTTCGCTTAGGTAAATCGTATCTGCAAATTGATCCAAACTAATATGGTTGCTAAAAGCTTTAAAATGAGTATGAAACTTCAACAATTCATTCAAAGTCAGTTGTTCAGGTAATTCTTGGTATGGAGCTACAAAACTTAATGCTTTATAGGCTTTTTCAGTTTCAATGTATTGATTGTCTATCTCTTTAAAATATACTTGACCCTCGGTAGGTAATTCTGCTTGTGAAATAATTTTAAGCAAAGTAGATTTTCCACTTCCGTTGGATCCAATAATACCATAAACCCCTTTAGAAAAAGAGGTGCTTAGGTTTTTGAAAATCCATTCTTGCTTAAAGCGCTTGCCAATATTAGCTAGCTCTATATTCATTTAATTTAAAGGACCTCTAATTATGCCTTTATCAGAGTTTTTAATAAAGTCTAAAATGATTGACTTTTCATTACTTGCATCAAACTCTTCGTCAATTTCATTGATAGATTTTGTCACATTTGTTCCCATGACAAAAATCTTTCTGTAAATGTCTTCAATTTGTGCTATAGCATTACTTTCAAAGCCTCTTCTCCGAAGGCCAATTGCATTAACGCCTGCAAATGTCAAGGGTTCTCTTGCCGCCTTTACAAATGGTGGAACATCTTTTCGTACTAAAGAACCTCCTGCTACAAATGCGTGAGCACCAATAGTTACAAACTGTTGAACAGCAACTACTCCTTCTAGTATAGCGTGGTCTTGTATGGTTACATGGCCCGCAATATTTGCGGTATTAGCCAGAATGACATGGTTTCCTACATGTGCATCATGTGCAATATGCACATAAGCCATTAATAGACAGTTGTTTCCAACAACTGTTTTAAAACGGTCTTTAGTTCCTCTATTTATGGTAACACATTCTCTAATGGTTGTATTGTCTCCAATTTCGGCAGTTGTTTTTTCGCCATCAAACTTCAAATCTTGGGGTATCGCCGAAATTACGGCTCCTGGAAAAATTCTGCAGTTCTTGCCAATTCTTGCACCATCCATAATGGTCACATTTGGGCCAATCCAAGTGCCATCTCCAATTTCAACATCCCCAGCAACATAGCTGAAAGGGTCTATAGTAACCCCTTGCCCAATCTTGGCTTCTGGGTGAATAAAGGCATTATTCATTGTTTTTGTCTTTAACGATTTGAGCCATTAACTCTCCTTCAGCTACCAATTGTTCTCCAACAAATGCTTTAGCTGTCATATTTACTATTCCTCTACGAATAGGGCCCATCAAATCTAGTCTAAATATCAAAGTGTCTCCAGGAACTACTTTTCTTTTGAATTTAACTTTGTCAATTTTCAAAAAATAGGTCAAATAATTTTCAGGGTCTTCTACAGTGTTTAAAGCTAATATTCCTCCAGTTTGAGCCATGGCTTCAATTTGCAATACTCCAGGCATTACAGGAGCACCTGGAAAATGACCTTGAAAAAATTGCTCATTCATGGTTACACTTTTTACCCCTACTACATGTTTGTCGCTCAACTCAATAATCTTATCTACCAATAACATAGGATATCGGTGTGGTAAGATTTTTTCAATATCTGTTGTGTTATATAAAGCTTCTTGATTGGGGTCGTATTTAGGGGCGCTTTGTTCTTGCTTTTTAATCTCTCTCTTAATGAGTTTAGCAAAGTCTACATTGCCCTTATGGCCAGGTCTTGCCGCTAAAATATGACCTTTAATCGGTCTTCCTACTAAAGAGAGATCTCCGACAATATCAAGTAACTTATGGCGAGCAGGCTCATTTTGAAAATGAAGCTCAACGTTATTTAAAACGCCAATTCCTTTAACTTCAACCTTCGGCTTATTTAATAATTCAGCTAATTCATCTAACTTGTCTTGAGGCATTACTTTGTCAACCAGTACAATAGCATTGTCTAAATCGCCACCTTTTATCAGGTTATTCTTCGCTAAAAATTCTAATTCTCTTAAAAATACAAACGTTCTACATTTTGAAATGTCTTCTTCAAACTCACCCAAGTGGTACATGTGTGCATGTTGAGTTCCTAAAACTTTTGAGTTATAGTCAACCATTACGGTTAGTCTAAATTCATCTTGGGGAACGGCTAGCATTTCTGTTTGTCTATCTAAATCTTCATAAGTGAGATTTTCGGTAATGACAAAGTAATTTTTTTCAGCATCTTGCTCTTTGGTGCCTACTTTCTTTAAGCTTTCTAGAAAGTAGTGAGAACTTCCATCAAGAATAGGAACCTCAGGTCCATCAATCTCGATTAAAATGTTGTCAATTTCTAAACCATAAACGGCCGCCAATAAATGTTCAGTGGTATGAACTCTAGCTCCATTTTGTTCTAAAGTTGTGCCTCTTGAAGTATCAACAACATTATCTGCATCAGCATCAATTGTTGGTTTTCCTTCTAAATCTACTCGCTGAAAAACATAGCCATGATTTTCAACTGCGGGTTTAAAGGTTACGGTTGCTTTTTGTCCGGTATGCAATCCAACTCCCGAAAGAGAGATTTCTGCATTGATTGTTTTCTGTTTGTCACTCATTTATTTCAAATGCGATGATTTCAATTCTTGAAGTTCTTTTTCTAATTGATTGATTTTTGACATCATGTCCGGAAGATTTCTAAACATTACATATGAACGTTTAAAGTCTCCAATGCCAATGGCAGGTGAGCCTTGAACGATGCTGTTTTCTTCTTCTATGCTATTCCCAATTCCACTTTGAGCAGCAATTTTAACACCATCAGCAATTTTTATATGACCAACTATTCCAACTTGGCCACCAATCATACAGTTTTTTCCAATTTTGGTAGAACCTGCTACACCTGTTTGAGCAGCTATTACAGTGTTTTCTCCAATTTCAACATTGTGAGCTACTTGTATTAAGTTGTCCAACTTTACTCCTTTTCGAATGATGGTTGAACCAAGAGTTGCTCTATCTATGCTTGTATTTGCTCCAATTTCAACATGATCTTCAATAATCACATTTCCAATCTGCGCAACTTTTTTATAATTGTTTTCACTATTAGGGGCAAATCCAAATCCATCGGCGCCCAAAGTTACTCCCGCATGTATAATACAAGAGTCACCAATGACTGTTTCTGAATAGATAGTTACCCCTGAGAAAATTAGGGTGTTATCACCAATCTTAACGTTGTCACCAATGGTGGAATTGGGGAAGATTTTTACATTTTTCCCAATGGAAACATTTTCTCCAATGCTTGCAAAATCTCCAATGTAGCAATTTTCGCCTAATTGGCTAGATTCAGCAATATGCGCATGTTCCGAAATGCCAAGCTTATTGTTTTTTACCTGATTGTACATTTCAAGCAATTGACCAAAACATTGATAAGCATCTTCAACACGAATTAGCGTTAAGGAGTCTTTTGTGTTTTTTTCAAGCTTAAAATCTTTATTCAGAATAACAATTGAAGCATCTGTTTCATAAAGGTATTCAGCATATTTTGGATTAGCTAAAAAGGAAATACTCCCATTTTTGCCTTCTTCAATTTTTGAAACTGAAGAAACTTCTGCGTCTGGGTTGCCCTCTATGGTGCCTTGTAAAATGTCAGAGATTTGGCGGGCTGTAAATTTCATGCCTCAAAAATAACAATTATTTGAGGCCTCTTATAGCCCCGAATTTTTCAAGTTATTAACCATAGGTTGTTTGGGATAACACAAAAAATACTTCCTCACTGGTTCAGATAAAACACTAATGTTTAATTGATCTGCAGCTAAAGCTATGTCTTTGATTGAACCGTCTTTATAGAGAAGATTTATTTTGTCTTGCTTCGGCTGGTAAGCATTGTTTTCAATAGCGCCTGTAAATACGAAGTAATCTAAAACAGTGTTATCTTTCAAATATTGATTAACAGCAGCTTTTGCCTTTTCAATTTCATGAACCTCAATCGGAGAATCACTGAGTTGAATTTTGAATAAGTTTCGATTCAAAAGTGATTTGCATAAACTAGACAATGTCTTATCATCATGATTTTGCCATTCCTTTATAGCAGAAGTAATGTCGAAGTCATCAAGTTTGGAAAAGTGCTCTAAAATTTCAGGCTTTTCAGCGAACTGTACTTTATCCACTTCATGATATAGAAAGTAGTTGAGCGATTGTGTACAGAAAAGTGCTTCTCCTTGGTGCGCTAATTCTTTGGCTCGTTTTAGGATACGAACCACCAAGTTTTCAGCGGACAAAACGGTTTTGTGTAAATAAACTTGCCAATACATTAAGCGCCTTGCAATAATGAATTTTTCAATGGAATAAATCCCTTTGGCTTCCACACACAAATGCCCATCTTTAACATTTAGCATAGATATGATGCGGTCTGCATTGATTACCCCTTCTGAAACTCCAGTAAAAAAGCTATCTCTTTTTAAATAATCCAGACGGTCCATATCTAATTGAGAGGAAATAAGCTGATGTAAAAAGGGTTTTTCAGGGTAGTTGTTTTCGAATATTTTAATGGCTAAATCTAACTTTCCATTGAATTCCTTATTCAGCTTTTGCATGAAAAAGGTTGAAATGTCTTCATGGGTAACATTTTTTACAATGCTATACTCTAAAGCATGTGAAAAAGGACCATGTCCTATATCATGAAGCAAAATTCCTAGAGCAGTTGCTTTTGCTTCTTTCTTACTTATTTTATGACCTTTTGAGCGAATGACATCAATAGCTTTAAGGGTAATATGCATGGCCCCTAATGCATGATGAAAGCGGGTGTGCAAAGCACCAGGATAAACCAAATGTGTTAAGCCTAATTGTTTTATTCTTCTAAGGCGTTGAAAATAAGGGTGCTCTATAATGTCAAAAACCAAGTTGTAAGGAAGAGAAATAAATCCATAAACCGGGTCGTTAATTATCTTTTTCTTATTGAAGGAATCCGTGTTCAATTTTTTGCGATTAACTAATTTTATGTGATTGAATTTGGATGAGCTAAATAAAATGCTCGAATTTGCTATACCAACTAAAATGAAATGACGAATATAAGAATACTATGGGCTGATGATGAAATTGAATTGTTAAAGCCTCATCTAATTTTTTTGAAAGATAAAGGCTATGAAGTGGTGCCTGCAACTAGTGGGAGTGAAGCTTTAGATTTGATTAATGAACAACGATTTGATATTGTTTTTCTGGATGAAAATATGCCAGGTTTGTCTGGCTTAGAAACTTTAAGTGAGATTAAAGCCAATTATCCATCACTTCCTGTGATAATGATTACCAAAAGCGAGGAAGAAAGTATCATGGAAGAAGCCATTGGTTCTAAAATTTCTGATTATTTAATTAAGCCAGTAAATCCAAATCAAATTCTTTTAACCTTAAAGAAGCACCTAGACACAGCTAAGCTTGTTAGTGAGCGAACAACCATTGCATACCAACAAGCTTTTCGAAATATTGGGATGAGCTTGCACCACAATATGACATTTGAAGAATGGGAAGAGGTGTACAAAAAATTAATCTATTGGGAGTTAGAGCTTGAGAAGTCCGACAATGAAGGAATGGCTGATATTCTAGAGACTCAAAAAAGTGAGGCCAATAACCTTTTTAGCAAGTTTATTGAAGATGAATATACCGACTGGTTAAATGAGCCAGAGCAAGCTCCTTTGATGAGCCATACCGTATTTAAAGAAAAAGTATATCCACTAATTCAACCTGAAGGGACTGTTTTTTTAATCGTTATTGACAATTTAAGATTGGACCAATGGCAGCTTATAAAGCCTTTGGTTGAAGAATACTTTTGGATAGAAGATGAAGGAAATTACTTGAGTATTTTACCTACCACTACTCAATATGCAAGAAATGCACTTTTTTCAGGTTTAATGCCTGCTGAAATCGAGAAGTTATATCCAAATTTATGGAGTAATGATGAGGATGAAGGAGGTAAAAATTTACATGAAAAAGAGCTTTTAGAAGCACAACTAAAACGTTTAGGAAAGGACACTCGATTTAGTTACAATAAAGTATTAAACCCAAGCTATGGCCGTAAAGTAGTAAGTGATATTCCGAATCAAATGCATAATGCATTCAATGTAATTGTTTATAATTTCATTGATATGCTTTCTCATGCCAGAACAGATACAGATATTATTAAAGAGCTGGCAGAAGATGAATCGGCTTATCGCTCGTTAACGCTTTCTTGGTTTGAACATTCACCTTTAAAAGATGCGTTAAAAGAAATTGCCAATCGAGGTGGTAAAGTGATTATTACAACAGATCATGGTTCTATAAAAGTGAAAGAACCATCAAAAGTTATTGGAGATAAATCAGTTAATACTAACTTGAGGTATAAACAAGGTAAAAATCTCAGTTTTGAAGACAATGATGTCTTTGCTATATCGAATCCCTCTAGTGTTTTTTTACCAAAAGTGAATGTTAGCCAAAGCTTCATTTTTGCAAAGAATGATTTCTTTTTTGCTTACCCTAATAACTTTAATCACTACGTTCAGTATTATAGAAATACATTTCAACACGGTGGAATTTCACTAGAGGAAATGATGATTCCGGTGGTAACTTTGAGTCCTAAAAAGTGAAGTCAGCTCTGAGTTTATATTGTTCTGGCACGGATAATTTAAGTCAAATTTCTGAATGTATCTTAAGTCAGTTTTCTGATTATCGAATTATCTTGTTTAAAGGTAATCTTGGCGCTGGAAAGACAAGTCTGATTAAAAATTTGTGTAAATTGCTGGGAGTTCAAAGTACGGTTAGCTCACCCACTTTTTCTTTGGTTAATGAGTACGAAACAACTCAGAATGAAATAATATATCATTTTGATTTTTATAGAATTAAAGATGTAGAAGAGGCTTTTGATATGGGAATAGAGGAGTATTTTGAAAGTGGAAATGTTTGTTTAATTGAATGGCCAGAGATGATTGAAGAGATTCTACCAGAAAAATATCTAGAAGTTAACATATCTTTGAAAGGAGAAGGAAGAGAGTATATACTAACCACAAATGACCATGGCTGAAGATGTTGTAAAATCACTAGCTCAATCGGCAACCAAAATGCTTCCCCAGGAAGAAAGAGCGGAAGTAAGAAAAAAACAAAGCAATTTATTTATAGGAATTCCCAAGGAAACTTCTTTACAAGAAAAGCGGGTTCCATTAGTTCCACAAGATGTTGAGCTTTTAGTAAATAATGGTCATCAAGTTGTTATAGAAACCAAGGCTGGGGAAAAGGCAAACTTCTCCGATCATGATTATAGTGAAGCAGGAGCTACCGTTGCATACTCAAGAGAAGATGTTTTTAAAGCGGATATCATTTTAAAAGTAGAACCCTTATCTCATGAGGAAATTGATTTAATGCAAAGAGGACAAACTCTTATTTCAGCATTGCAATTGCCAGTTCAACCAAAGAATTTTCTTCAAAAGCAAATTGATAAAAAGATTACAGCAATTGCTTACGAATATGTAACAGATAATAGTGGTAGGTTTCCTGTCATTCGCGCGATGAGTGAAATAGCAGGAAACACTTCAATTTTAATTGCAGCAGAATATTTAAGTAATGTGAACGGGGGTAATGGCCACATGCTAGGAGGAATTTCTGGGGTGAAGCCAACTGAGGTAGTCATTTTTGGAGCAGGTGCTGTAGCTGAATTTGCTGCGAGAGCAGCACTAGGTTTGGGAGCATCTGTAAAGGTATTTAGTAATAATACCTCTAAATTACGAAGGTTGCAAGATGGAATAGGAAGTCGTGTTTTTACATCAACATTGCAGCCTAAGGTAATTGAAGCAGCTTTAAAAACAGCTGATGTTGCTATTGGTGCAATTCGTTCTGAAAGTGGTAGATGCCCAGTAGTAGTTACTGAGGAGATGGTTCAACAAATGCAGGAAGGCTCTGTAATTGTTGATGTCAGTATTGATCAAGGTGGATGTTTTGAGACTTCTAAAGTAACTACTCATTCAAATCCAACATTTAATTTGCATGGGGTAACCCATTATTGCGTTCCAAATATTGCATCAAGAGTAGCAAGAACAGCTTCTTATGCATTGAGTAACTTGTTTGCACCAGTAATTTTAAGTTTAGGAGAAGGTGGTGGAGTAGAGCAATGTGTTAGACATACTTATTCTATCCGTTCAGGAATTTATTTATACAGAGGAATGTTAACCAATCGATATTTGGCAGAATATTTTAGATTACCATATAAAGACCTCGATTTATTGTTAGCCGCTATTTAATTTTACAGCATGGGATTTTGGAGAAGATTTAGACTTTTTTTAGTTGGAGTAGGTTTAGGCCTTATTTTGGTTATGGTATTTTTTGGTTCTCGTGATTGGACTTCTTGGACCCCAGAGTCTAGAGTGTTGACTGCTATTGATAGCTCAACTGTAAGTATTTCAGAAAGAGCTGCTTGTCAAATGGCTTGTTTGCAAATTAGTGATGAGCAACTTATTGAATTAAAAGAAGTTAGTTCTGTAAATTTTAAAGAAAGTAATGTAAAAGCAAAGCCTTGTCCTGTTTATCGATTGGACAGTAAATCAAAAGAAAGAGACTACCAATTGATTTGGGAGGTTTGTGAAGGAAAAGAAAAAGTCAAACTCTTATCGGTGATAAAAATTGGGCAATCGTGTAATTGCGAATGATATGAACCGGAATCAGTGGACCGAAGAAGATTTAAAATTATTAGCAAAGCATTTGCGAAAGCCTGAAGGAGAGATTGGAGAGGAAGTCGCTCTTCGGATGAATCAAGGGAATGCAGCAATGAACTTGCATACATTAGCTGTTCTAAATCCTCAAGCGAATCAGCATATATTAGAAATAGGAATGGGCAATGGGATGTTTGTTCAGAATATTTTAAATCTGCATGAGTCTATTAAGTACACCGGTTTGGATTATTCAGCTGATATGGTGAAGCAAGCCTTACACATAAATGAGAGGTTTGTTAGTAGTGGTAGAGCAGTTTTTTCTGAAGGAAGTATTGAGCAACTACCATTCGAGAATGATTCTTTTAACCAAATTTTTACAGTAAATACCCTTTATTTCTGGAAAGATATTGAAAGTGGTTTGAGAAGTCTTAAAAAGCTATTGAAGCCTTCAGGTCGTTTAATTATTTCAATTAGGCCTAAAGACAATATGCAAGAATTACCTGTTACAAGGTACAACTTTAATTTATTTGATCAAGAAGAGATTCTTGAGTTGTTGAATTTGGTAGGCTTCGTAAATATAGAACTTACAGAAATAAAAGAGCCTCCTCAAATCAATATGGGAATGCCTTCAGACAGAAAATGTTTGATTTTTGTGCGGAGAAAGCTTAAGCTCCCAGCCTTAGAGTGACCATATCTTCTACCTTTTGATAGAAATTTTGTGGGGTGTAAGTTCTCCAACTTACATCGTTTAAACTGCCGCCCGAAACCATATAATAGTCAATGTTTGCAGCTTGGAAATCTTCCATTACGTGTTCGCGGAAATTGATAAAAGCAATCCATCCATCTTCCACATCTTCAAACCATTCTTCATAGTAAGAATCATCTGAGAAATGAAAATTTAAAACGTTTTCTCCAATTAGAATAAACTTGTTAATACGTTCATGTATTAGTTCATCAATGATATTGCGCTTTAGAAACATAATGTCGTTGTGCAGTAAGTCGTTCCATTCTCCAATTAATTCAATTACGGCATAACCTTCGTCATAGTCAGCCATTAAAATTTTAATAAAAAGTGTAGGTGACTCTATTTCATCCCATTGTGGATGAATTAAGTGGTCATAAATGGCATGGGTAAATTCAAACTCACTGTATTCACGTCCGTAAAATGGCGATCGTTCATCTTCTGAAGCAATGTAAAAATCTCTCCAATTGTAATGTGGTTCTATTGCGTGCATATAACTGCCAGACGTTTATTTTGTTGATTTGTTCTAGTAATTGCTAATTGCATTTCTAACGCTACCGTACTTTTCAAGTAAATCTTTCGCTTCTTCGTAGCTAATATCAAGTTCTTGCGTTAGCATTTGAATTCCTCTTTTAATTAGCTTGTTATTACTCAACTGCATGTCTACCATTTTATTTCCCTTAACTCTACCTAAACGAATCATCACTGCAGTTGAGATCATATTTAATACGAGTTTTTGGGCTGTCCCGGCTTTCATTCTCGTGCTACCTGTAACAAATTCAGGCCCTACAATTACTTCTATCGGATGGTCAGTTGCAGCAGCAAGAGGACTTCCTTCATTGCAACAAATGCATGCTGTTTGTATGTTGTTTTCTCGGCATTTTTCTAATGCACCAACTACATAAGGGGTTGTTCCTGATGCGGCTATGCCTATCACAAAGTCCAATTCTGAAACATGCAGTTCTTGTAGGTCTTTCCAACCTAATTCTACATCGTCTTCCGCAAACTCTTTTGCTTTTCTAATGGCGCCATCTCCACCTGCTATTAATCCAACTACTAGGTCTTGGCTAACTCCAAAAGTTGGCGGGCATTCAGAAGCGTCAACAATGCCTAAACGGCCCGATGTACCTGCACCCATGTAAAACAACCGTCCTCCTTCTTGCAAGCAGTTTACAATTTTAGGTACAATCGCAGCAATATTGGGAATCACTTTTTCAACGGCATAAGGTACAATCTTGTCTTCTTTGTTAATGTTTTGCAGAATTTGTTCCGCACTCATTTTTTCAAGGTGATTGTATTTCGATTCGGATTCTGTGGTACTCATAAAATTGTTTTTATAAAGATGCGATTCAATTGACAAATGATGCAACAAATGCTTTTAAATTTCCATTAAATTCATCTTGTAATTTTTGATCAAAATTATCTTGTTCTGCATGATAAGTAGAAACACCTGAGAAAAATGCATTGTTAGGCTTAAAAGCTTCTAATCGTTTTGTTGCCTCTAAAGAATCTGAGTAATAGTTTGATAGCATCAATTGATTTTTACATTCCAAAAGTGCTTGACTTTTTAATCTTCTTTTTTCTTCTGTTGAAAGTGTTGAAGAAAATGAATTGTACAGTGAATCTAGTTTTTGTTTGCTTTGCCAAACCCACTTTTTAAAAAGTTCTTTTCTTTCCAAGGTTAATTGATAATCACTTAATTCTTTTGTTGCAGGGCCATATGTTTTTCTTAAAAATAGTTCAGCACCTTTTCTTCCAATAAATGTGGCTAGGTTTTCATTAAACTGAACGTCGTTCTTAATGTAAATAGTTGCATGAGTTAATTCATGAATTATCAATTCTGCGAGCCTACCTTCTTTTTTATTTAGCATCGAAGATAAAATAGGGTCTCTAAACCATCCCAAAGTAGACCATGCATTTACCTCATCTATTTCAGTATCAAAACCCATTTTTTGTAGCTTTTCTGATTCTGCCTTTGCTTTAGCCAAATTAAAAAAACCCTTATAGCTAAAATTACCTGCTATTGGAAAATCCCATTCATAAGCTTCAATTTTAAATTCAGGACTAGCTGTTACTACCCATAGAATTGGTTTGCCTTTTTGGTCGTAAAAAGTGGTGTAGTTTTCTGATTCTGCTAAACCTATTTCTTCTTGAGCAAACTTTCTTACTTGCTGAATAAAATCAAATTTGGCTTTGGTTGAGTCAGGAAAGTTAGGGTTTTGTACTAAGGATTCAATTTCTTCTGCATTCCAAAGTACTTCTGCTTGTCCTTTAGCTTGTTGCAAGCCATAAATCAAGCTTTTGAAATGGTAGCCTAAATAAAGCAGCAAACTGATTACTAAAGTTAGAATTACTTTTTTGATCAACCTTGTGCAGCTTTTACAATGTCAACCAAAATGGGTTTCATGCCACTGAAGAAAAATTCCACGGCAATTACCATCACAATCAACCCCATTAATCGCATCATGATCTTGTTGCCGGTTTCTCCTAGCCACTTGATGATTTTCGATGAACTCCAAAGCACCAAAAAAGTAATCAGGCAAACGGCAAAAATAGTTCCGATTAATATGCCTTTCATTTCCGGACTATTGGCATCTTCCATCAATACAATGGAGTTGGTTATGGCGCCAGGTCCACAAATCATGGGAATGGCTAAGGGCGTTATCGAGATGTCTGTAACATAAGCTTTACGCGTAGACTCTTTGCTCATTTTTACTTTAACTAAACGGGCTTGCAACATATCGTAGCCCATCATAAAAAAGATAACCCCACCTACAACACGAAAACTATCTACCGAAATGCCGAAAAATTTAAACAAGAGTTGACCGGAAAAGGCAAAAGCCACCAAAGTGAATGCGGCTACTACCGTAGCTTTTTGAGCCGTTTTCTTTCGTTCATGATTGTCCAAGGTAGTTGTCATGGTCATGAATACCGGCATAATACCCAGTGGATTCATCAAAGTGATGAATGAGGTAAAACATAAAAGAGCAAAACTGAGGTAAGCGTCCATGAATTTTTTGTGCAAAGTTGGGCATTCTGCTTGGATTCCTCAATTTCTTAGACTTGAATTAACGTTTGGATTTACCCAACTCAAAGCTTAATTTAAGGCCAAAAAGAATATGAGTGTAGAAGGAAAGAATATCTTAATTACCGGAGGAAGTTCCGGACTAGGCAAAGCGATGGCAAAACAGCTGATTGAGAAAGGAGCCAAGGTCGCTATTACAGGTAGGGACGAAGAGAAGTTGAGTGAAGTAGCGAAGCAATTAGGTGCATTTGCCATTCATGCTGATGTTGCTGTAGAGCAAGATGTAAAGAAGACCTACTCAAGTTTTTTACAGGAGTTTGGAAGTTTGGATGTTCTCATTAATAATGCCGGCATAGGAGCAGAACGTAAATCAATAGATGAATTAGACCTAGATGCAATGCGAAAGGTTTATGAGGTAAACGTATTTGGTGCTGCCATGATGGGAAAAGAAGCAGCCAAGATCTTCAAGGAGCAAAAGCACGGAGATATCGTAAATATTGCTTCTACCGCATCTATGAAAGGATATGCCGGAGGAACGGTTTACAGTTCTTCCAAATTTGCTTTGCGCGGAATGAGTCAAGATTGGCAGGCTGATTTGAGAAAATACAATGTTAGGGTCATTATTGTAAACCCAAGTTATGTGCCTACTGCCTTCAATAATCCTAGCCGTGAAGAAAGGGCAGAAGAAGACAATAAGTTAACGGCAGATGAAATTGCACATGCAGTGGTGGCAGCCTTAGAAATGGATTCCAGAGGTTATATTCCTGAAGTTACGGTGCATGCTACAAATCCGTTTTAAGCCCAAATCTCTTTGGCCAAACGGTATGTATTAGCATGGGCATCTACAATGTGTTTAATTTCAGGAGAGTAACCTTCGCCCATGCATGCCATTAATGGAATTTGATGGTCGTAGGCCGCTTGTAAAACCAAGCGGTCTCTTTCTTTGCAACCCTCAATTGAGACTGCCATTCTTCCTAATTTATCTGTAGATAGAATATCAACTCCTGATTGAAAGAAAATGAAATCCGGTTTTTGTTCGTCAATCAGAGTCGGGATATATTGCTTTAGTTTTTGCAAGTAAGTCTCATCATTGGTTTGGTCATCCAGTGGAGCATCCAAATCAGATTTCTCTTTTTTCAAAGGATAGTTATGGTCGCCATGCATACTGAAAGTGAAAACTCGACTTTCATTTTCAAAAATCTTAGCAGTGCCATTACCTTGGTGTACATCAAGATCGACGACTAAAATCTTTTCGGCTAGTTTATTTCTCAATAAATAGGAGGAAGAAATCGCAATGTCATTTAGTAAGCAAAAACCTTCAGCTCGATCAGCGTAAGCATGATGTGTGCCACCTGCAATGTTAAACGCTACTCCATTTTCAAGGGCAAACTTTGAGGCTTGAATGGAACCCCCTGTAATGACTAATTCCCGCTCAATCAATTCTTTTGAGTGTGGAAAGCCTGAGCTAAGTTGCTCTTTCCGATTTAGCTCTAAATTGGATAAACGTTGCCAATATTTCTCATCGTGAACGGCAAGAATATCAGCTTTATCAACTGGGTTAGGAGGAAAGAAGTTTTCTCCCTCGAAAGTTCCTTCATGTTTTAATTGCAAGGGCAGTAGTTCATACTTTTCCATCGGAAAACGATGGTTTTTGGGTAATGGATGAACGTAAATAGGAGCCCAAGCGATTTTGATCATCTGATTAATTATAGCAGCAAAATTATCTTCTAAATGACAACTTAGCGAAGTAAAAGTTTAGAGAATTGTTTGGATTTGGCTTTCTAAATCCCTTTATTAGAAGAAAAAAAGACCTAAATATCTTAAATGTGATAATTATCATTTTTTAAGCTTTGTTCACATTTTACATTTGTCCTATAAAACTATATAAACCATGAAAAATTTAGTTAAAACAGTATTAGCAATAACAATCGCAATAGCCGGCTTAACTGCCTGTGGCGGAAACAGCGAACAGGAAGAGGCCCGGTTAAAAAGAAAAGCAGAATTTGAGAAAAAAGTTGCTGAAGAATCTAAAGTTCCGGCATCTGAACGTATCACTCTTGATAATAAGGGGGTCGGTCCTGTAAAAAATGTAGAACTCAGCGCCCAGATTGATGAAGAAATGGTGACCAGAGGAAGGGAGCTATTTAAAACCAACTGTACGGCTTGTCACAAAGTAGATAAGCGTTTCATTGGTCCTTCTCCAAAAGGAATTATGAAGAGAAGAAGTCCGGAATGGATTATGAATATGATTTTAAATCCGCAGGAGATGGTGGAAAAAGATCGATGTGCTAAAGACTTGTTAGTTGAGTTTAATGGAGCTGCAATGGCTAACCAAAACTTAACTCGTGAACAAGCTAGAGACATTCTAGAGTACTTCAGAACCTTAAAAGATGAATCTTAATTAAGATTATTAATAACTAAATCATACTACCATGAAAAGGATTCATAAAGTCAGTGTTTTCGCCTTTGTCTTACTCTTTTTAGGGGCTTGTAATACCGGATCCCCAAAAGAAGAAAAAATTGAAAATGATGCTTCAACCTCTGTTGCCAAAACAGAAGGTCAGGCCTTTGTTGAGGATGACGTATCCAATCCTAATGTACTTCAAATAGCCATGAAGTCTGAAGATTACTCAACTCTTGTGGCAGCAGTAAAGGCAGCAGACTTAGAGAATGTATTAGTAAATGCCGGTCCTTTAATGGTATTTGCCCCAAACAATCAAGCTTTTGAGGCACTACCTGAAGGTACGGTAGAAGATCTTCTAAAACCGGAAAACAAAGAGAAGTTAGCCGGTATATTGAAGTTTCATGTTACTCCGGGAAAGTACGACAAAGAGTTTTTGAAAAACTTTAAAAAGCTGGGTCAAGCAAATGACCAAAACGTTAAAGTAGAAGTAAAAGGGGATGATGTTTACGTTGGCGGAGCAAAAATAATTGGAACTGTAGAAGCCAGTAATGGGATAATACATGTGGTAGATAAAGTAATGCTGCCTAAATAGTAATTGAATTAACAACTTTATAAAAAAAATACAATGAAAAAGTTAAAATTAGGATTGTTAGGAGTTGCAGCTTTGCTGTTTGCTAGTTGCGGCAACCAGAAAAACAAAAAAGAAAGCTCAGGTGCATTAACCTCAGGAGCGGCAGAAAAAGTTTATGTAGCCCCAGGCGAGCAAGATGACTATTATGCCTTCATGTCAGGAGGATATAGTGGTAATGTTACCGTATACGGATTGCCTTCAGGAAGATTATTTAAAGAGATACCGGTTTTTTCACAATTCCCAACTTCTGGTTATGGTTATTCTGAAGAAACTAAACCCATGCTGAATACCTCTTTTGGTTTTGTGCCATGGGATGATGCTCACCACCCAGATATTTCTCAAACAAAGGGAGAGTTAGACGGAAGATGGTTATTCATCAACGGAAATAATACACCAAGAATTGCCAGAATTAGTTTAGAAACTTTCGAAACAGAAGAGATTATTGAAGTGCCTAATAGTGCGGGTAATCACAGTTCTTCTTTTGTTACCGAAAACACAGAGTATGTGGTTGCAGGAACAAGGTTCTCAGTGCCCATTCCTCAGAGAGATATTCCGATTAGTGAATACAAAGGAAACTTTAAAGGCTCAGTATCTTTTATATCTGTTGACCCTGAACATGGACACATGGATATTAAGTTCCAGTTGATTATGCCAGGTTTTAATTATGATCTATCACATCCAGGTAGAAATAAATCTCACGGATGGTTCTTCTTTACCACATACAACACTGAAGAAGCGCATACTTTGCAAGAAGTTAATGCTTCTCAAAATGATAAGGATTTTATTGCTGCTGTAAACTGGAAAAAAATTGAGGAATATGTAGAAAATGGCGGCGGTACCAAAATGCCGGTGGAATATGCTCACAATATTTACAATGAGAAAACGCATACCGCGACTTCTGAAATTAAAAAGGAAGTGATTACCTTAAATCCTGCTGATGTTCCAGGCGCAATTTATTTATTGCCAACTCCTAAATCACCTCATGGTTGTGATGTTGATCCAACGGGTCAGTATATAATTGGAAATGGCAAATTATCTGCTGATGTAACGGTACATTCATTTGATAATATGATTGCAGCCATTGAAGCAGAGAAGTTTGATGGGGAGGCCTATGGTATTCCAATATTGAATTTTGAAGACGTAATGGCAGGAACGGTAAAAAGTGGTGGTTTAGGACCATTGCATACTGAGTTCGATGGAAAAGGAAATGCCTATACAACTTTCTTTATCTCTTCTGAGGTGGTGAAATGGAAGTTGGGTACTTGGGAAGTAATTGACCGTAAACCATGTTACTATTCTGTAGGTCACTTGATGATTCCAGGGGGTAACTCAAGAGAGCCATTTGGTAAATATATGGTTGCCTTGAATAAAATTACCAAAGATCGTTATTTACCAACCGGACCGGAAATGGAGCACTCTGCTCAACTGTATGATATCTCAGGAGAAAAGATGGAGCTTTTATCTGACTTCCCTACACATGGAGAGCCTCACTATGCTGCAGGTTGCCCGGCAGATCTGCTAAGAGAGAATTCTAAAAAGATCTATCGTATTGATGAGAACGAACATCCGTACGCAATAAATGATCCATCTGAAGCTAGAGTAGAAAGAGATGGAAAAGAAGTGCATGTCTATCTATCTACCATTAGAAGTCACTTTACTCCGGATAATATTGAAGGAATAAAACTTGGTGATAAGGTGTATTTCCATGTAACCAATCATGAACAAGACTTTGATGTACCTCATGGGTTTGCTATGATGGGACAAAATAATGCTGAACTATTGGTTATGCCGGGACAAACAAAATCAAGTTTATGGGAGCCTAAGAAAATTGGTGTATACCCATTCTATTGTACAGACTTCTGTTCTGCACTACATCAAGAAATGCAAGGATATATAAGAGTATCTCCTGCTGACTCTGACCTTGAGCTTAGTTGGTCATTAGGGGATTAGTTGACAGTTGTTAGTGGTTGGGAGGGGCAGGCCTCCCAACTTTTTAATCCTTTTTAAATTTAAAGAAGACAATAATGAAGAAGGCAAGTATAATCATGATAATAGGCTCTTTATGCCTTCTAAGTCTGTTCGCTTTCCCGATGTGGAATATACAGTTAGGAGCACCTCAATATCCCGAGCCACTTGGAATTGATATTTATATTACGGGATTGGAAGGTGAAAATGAGTTTGACATTCAAAACATTGATGGTTTAAATCACTATATAGGCATGAAAACACTCCCAAAACCAGATGAGATGTGGGAGTTTACCGTTTTTCCAATTGTTACCTTGAGTATGTCTATTCTAGGGGTGTTGATTGGAGTTTTAGGCTATTTAAAAAAACTTACACCAAATTATTTTCTCATTTGGTTTATACTCATGAGTATTCTCGGAGTCTTAGGAGTTTACGACTTTAGTCAGTGGTTAATAGAGTATGGAACTGATTTAGATCCAAATGCTATTATGAAATTGGTGAATCCAGATGGTACACCTATGAAGTATAATCCACCTTTGATAGGGCATAAAAAGCTGCTCAACTTCGACGCTTATTCCTATCCGAAACTAGGAGGAATACTGCTTTGGGTTGGAATGATGCTCACAGTAACTGCATTTTTTGTCGGTAAAAAGGCTGTTAAAACAAGAAATTAAAATGAAGAATCAGGTTCAAATTGGATTTTTTATGCTTTTAAGTGTTTGCTTGTTAATGGCTTGTAGTCAAGAACCTAAACCTATTGAGTATGGAACCGACGCTTGCCACTTTTGTAGAATGACGATTGTAGATAAGGTTCATGGTGCTGAGATCGTTACTGATAAAGGAAAAGTTTTCAAGTTTGATGCAGTAGAATGCTTGTTGAATTATAAAAATGATTTAGAAAGCACAGAAGGATATTTATTCTTGTCAAATTACTATGAAGCCCCCGGTGAATTGACTGAGATGAAAAAAGCACACTTTCTAATTAGCGAACAACTGCCCAGTCCGATGGGAGCTTTTCTTACAACTTTTAAAACCAAGCAAAAGATCGAAGAAATAAAATCTGATAAAGGAGGTAAAACTTACACTTACACTGAAATCGCGGAAAAGTTTCAATAAGTGCTTATCAAGCTTATCTAAGTTCTAAAAAAAAACTATAAATGTTATGAAAACAATTCACAAATTATTTGTGCTATTGCTAGTGGTTTATTCTATAAATGGAATAGCGCAAACCAAAGATTATTGCAAACGATGCAATATGCTTATTAAAGATGAATTGCACAAGGCCAGCGCAATTGAAGATGGAAAGCAACTGACTTTTGATGCTATTGAGTGCTTAGTTAATTATTTAAAAACCGATGAAAAGGACTTATCTCAGAAGCAAGTAGCTGATTACAGCAATGGTGAAATGGTAGAGGCAGAATCAGCTTTTTATTTGAAAAGTAAGGCAATACCCAGTCCCATGGGAGCTTATTTGTCAGCCTTTAAAACTAAAGAGGCTGCTCAAAAAATGAAAGAGAAGAAGGGAGGTGAAGTTTATAATTGGGAAGAGTTGAAAGCCCGTTTTGCAGACTCTGATTTTGGAAGCCTGAATGCAGGTCACCATCATCACAACAGAGCAGATGCACACGCTCCCCTTGGCGTAATGGGAGATCATTTACACCATAAAGGAGGCTTAATGGTGTCTTTTCGATACATGAATATGTTGATGCAGGGCAATAGAGCAGGACAGAGTACCATAGAGGACGAAGCAATTTACAAGGACTATATGGTTGCTCCTCAGCAAATGCAAATGGATATGTATATGCTAGGTGTCATGTATGCTCCAAGCAATAAACTGACCTTAATGTACATGCAGAGTTTTATGCAAAACAGAATGGACTTAACCGCTCAAATGAAAATGGGTGGAATGATGATGAATGGTATGACGATGGAAAGCAAAGTGATGCAAACTGATTTTGAAACTGCTTCAAGTGGTTTCGGTGATGCAAAAATTGCCGCCATGTATGGTTTGGTAAATAATGAACAGACAAGCTTTCACTTAAATGCAAAACTTAATTTACCATTAGGAAGTATTGAGGAAAGTGATGATACTCCGATGAAGGAAAGCGCCCGACTGCCTTATCGCATGCAATTGGGAAGTGGAACTTTTGATTACTCATTGGGTGGTACTTACAAAATGCATGGAGACCAATTATCAGCTGGTTGTCAATTAATGGCTACGGCAAGAAGTGGCGAGAATGATCAAGGCTACAGGTGGGGGAGTCAATTGCAGTTGAATGTTTGGGGTGCTTATTTAGTGAGCAGCAGTTTGAGTGTTTCAGCACGTTTATACGGATTAGCTGAAGGACAAATAGAAGGGAAAGATGATGAGTTGAAACCCATGATGATTCCGGCTGCAAATGTGAAAAATTACGGTGGAGAAAGCATCCACTCTTTTGTCGGGCTGAACTACGCTTTTGCCCAAGAATCTAAGCTTAGAAAAATGAGGTTAGGAGCGGAGGCCGGTTATCCTGTCTATCAGAATTTATCAGGAATTCAAATGAATCAAGGACCGGTGATTAATTTAGGAGTAAAATACAATTTGCTTTAATCTAATGTTTCGAGTTCTATCCATCATCTGTTGTATAATGTTGATACACTTTACTACTGCATTAAAAGCGGTAGAGGTGTGTAAAGGCTGTCTGATTGAAAGTATAAAAGACGGCATAGCTGAAGCAAAGGCCGGAGATACCGTTTGGGTAAAGTCCGGAACTTACAAAGAATATGATCTGATTATTGAAAAACAACTAACTCTTATAGGGATAGGACAACCGACTATAGATGGTGAAGACCAAGGAGAAATTATTCGAATCGCGGCTGATCGGGTTACAGTTAAGGGGTTTAAAATTGTTAATGTTGGTGTTAGTTACACCTCCGATTATGCCGCGATTCGTTTAGTTAAAAGCAAGCATTTCAGCATTAAAAACATGCTGTTAGAAAAGCTGTTCTTTGGTATTTATTTAGAAAAGTCTGACTACGGAGTGGTTGCAAATAACCGCATCATTGGTGATGCAAAAGATGAGTATAATTCCGGGAACGGAATTCATCTATGGTACTGCAAGCATATTAAAATATTAAACAATGAAGTTGAAGGGGTAAGAGATGGAATATATTTGGAATTTGCCGACTCTAGCGTTATAAATGGAAATGTGAGCAAGAACAATCTTCGATATGGCTTGCATTTTATGTTTTCTAACCATGATGAATACGCCGATAATGTATTTCAGAACAATGGCGCCGGAGTAGCGGTGATGTTTTCCAAGTACATCAAAATGAAAAATAATACCTTTCAAGATAATTGGGGAACCGCTTCCTTTGGCTTATTGCTTAAAGAAATCAACGACTTAGAAGTGCGAGACAATACTTTTACCAATAATACCATTGCTATAAGTGTAGAGGGAGCTAATCGAGTAAATTATACGGGAAATACCTTTAAAGGAAATGGTTGGGCGATAAAGGTGAGAGGTGCTTGTTATGGAAATAAATTTACAGGGAATGAATTTTTAAACAATTCATTTGATCTATCTTACAACAGTAAAATGAATGACAACATTTTTGAGCAGAATTATTGGAGCAATTACAATGGCTACGACTTGAATCAAGATGGCATAGGAGATGTGCCCTACCGTCCGGTAAAGTTGTTTTCTTACATTGTGAATAGAACCCCTGAATCAATTGTCCTTTTAAGAAGTCTGTTTATTGATATTATTGATTTCTCTGAAAAAGTATCGCCGGTTTTTACACCAGATGAACTAAAGGATCGTAAACCCCTGATGAGACCACTATGATAGAAATTAAGAAGGTATCGAAGCAGTTTGGTAAAAATCAAGTGTTGAAAGAATTAGACCTTACCATTACAGGTAAGGGTATAGTAGCTATATTAGGTCCTAATGGTTCCGGAAAGACTACGCTTATCAAGTCAATTTTGGGTATGGTTATTCCCGACAATGGAAGGCTACAATTGTGGAACAAGGACATCAAGAAAAATTCAGATTATCGTAATCAAATCGATTATCTACCACAGATTGCCAATTTTCCCTCCAACTTAAGAGTGAAGGAATTGATTCGCATGATCAAAGACCTGAGGGGCGGAAGCCAAAGAGAGGATCAACTAATTGAGCAATTTGGTTTACACCCATTTCTTGACAAAAAGCTGGGAAACCTTTCAGGAGGGACCAAGCAAAAAGTAAATATTGTCTTGGCCTTTATGTTCGATAGTCCCTTGCTTATTTTGGATGAACCCACTACAGGATTGGATCCGTTAGCTTTAATTCAACTGAAAAAGTTGATTGAAGAAGAAAAAGCCAAAGGAAAAACCATTTTGGTTACTTCTCACATTATGAGTTTTGTGGAAGAGGTGGCCGATGAAATTGTGTTTTTATTAGAGGGTAAGATTTTTTTTAAAGGGAGTTTATCTACTTTAAAAGAGGAAACAAAACAAGAGGACTTAGAGCACGCCATTGCAAAATTATTGGAGGGAAATCATGCTTAAAGTATTAAAATATAGTTTTTACGATTTGGGCAGAAGCCGTTGGAGCTACATCTACTTCCTATTCTACTTAGCTTTGGGTTTGGTGCTGCTGTTTCTCAATCACGACCTTTCCAAAGCAGTAATTACTTTAATGAATGTAATTATTGTCTTGGTGCCTCTGATCGGAACCATTTTTGGGGTCATGTATTATTACAATTCAAAAGAGTTTACTGAACTATTGTTGGCTCAACCCATCAAAAGAAGGGATATTTTCTTGGGACAGTATCTAGGTATTTCAATCTCACTTTCACTAAGTCTCTTACTAGGAATCGGAATTCCCTTTGTGATTTATGGTCTTTTTAATTCTACCGCAATCTGGGACTTTTCACTACTCTTGATTAGTGGAGTGTTTCTCACCTTTATTTTTGTGGCCTTAGCGTTTAATATTTCGCTTAGTAATGAAAATAAGATCAAAGGCTTTGGTTATGCAGTATTGCTTTGGTTGTTCTTAGCGGTGGTTTACGATGGACTCTTTTTAATGTCTTTAATTGTTTTTGAAGATTACCCCTTAGATAATTTTTCTTTGATTGGTACACTTTTAAATCCGGTTGACTTGTCTCGGACCTTAATCTTGCTGAAATTAGACATCTCAGCTTTAATGGGATATACTGGAGCAGTGTTTAAGCAATTTTTTGGCACTTATCTTGGTGTAGTCATTTCGCTCTCTACCCTGTTGTTATGGGTAATTGTTCCGGTTTTCATTTTAATAAAGAAAGCCAAGTCTAAAGATTTTTAAAAGAAATAGATGTTATCAAAGTCAGCCAAGTATGCCATCAGAGCTGTAGAGTTTCTAGTGCAAAACTCAAATCAAGAAAATAAATTTCGAGTCCAAGAAATTGCAGAAGCAATAGAAGTTCCGGTTCCATTTTTAGCTAAAATTTTACAGGCTTTGAGTAGAAATAAAATTATCTCTTCTACGAAAGGCCCACATGGTGGTTTCTTTATAAAAACGGAAGAATGTAAGCACAGTTTGTGGGATGTGGTAGTTTGTATAGATGGAAAAGCAAAGTTTGAAGAGTGTTTTTTAGGTACTCCAAACTGCGATCAAAACAATCCATGCTCCATGCACGATATAGCTGTCGAGTTTCGAAATAACCTGATCAATAATTTAAAAAGCGAAAAGATTCACGCTTTCAAAGAGCCAGATAAAGAGTCAAAGTTAAAACCCAAAACTTAGTGCAAGAAGTAGAAGAGAAAGAAGTTTTTTCCGGCAAGAGTTGGTTTAGTCTGCCTTTCTTTTATCTATTAATTACGGCAGGATTGGGCGTGTTTCTAAGAATACTGCAATCTTACCCCATTGAAATAAAGTTCACCAATGTAATGCATGCCCATTCGCATCTGGCATTATTAGGTTGGTGTAACACCGCCTTAATGATCTTTCTGGTTAGCACTTTTGTTCCGGCGAAAACAAAAAGAGTAAAGGTCTATCATCGAATTTTTTATGCCTTTCAATTTGCCGTTTTCGGCATGCTTTTCTTCTTCCCCTTTCAAGGTTATTCCATAACCACCATTACTTTTTCTTCCTTTTTTATTGTGGTCAGTTATTTTTTTGCTTTTCGATTTTTAAAAGATACAACAAAACAGAATTCCTCAATTGCGTTGTCATTTGCCCGTATTGCAATTTGGTTCTTTGTGCTTTCTTCAATTGGTCCCTGGAGCTTAGGTCCTTTAAATGCAAATGGTTTGGGTGGAAGTGATCTGTATTTTAATATGATCTATTTCTACTTGCACTTCTTGTACAATGGCTATTTCCTATTTGCCCTTTTTGCTTTGTTGTTTGCTTATGCAGAAAAGAAGAATTTAGAGTTTAATTTGAAGCAAGCTAAACTTGTAAGGAATTTACTAGTGGTTTCTACCATTTTGGCCTATGCACTCTCAGTCTTGTGGATCGAGCCACCATTTTGGGTTTACGGCTTGGGGATTGCAGCGGTTTTACTTCAGTTATTAGCTGTGGGAATGTTACTGCAGATTGTTTTTCAGCTGAAAGCTCAGCTGACTTTTCCTTCTGCTTTTTACAAATGGATGGTATATGGTGTTATGACAGCCTTTCTCATGAAAGTGATTTTACAGACTGGCTCTGTCATACCGGATTTGGCTTCTCAAATAGCGATCAGGAGAGATTGGGTGTTGGCTTATTTGCACTTAGTGTTTTTAGGAATCGTTACTCCATTTATACTGCTTACTTATTATAGAATCTATAAAAAGGGAAAAATAAGAGACCTGAGTAAATGGGGTTTAGTGGTTTTCCTCTTTGGCTTTGTTATCCACGAATTACTGATGGTACTAAAAGGAGGAAGTGTACTATTTATCGATTATATGGGAGCTTTGCTATTGGGAGCTACCGGACTTTTATTTGTTGGAGTGTTGCTTTTGAACCTTGGTTATTTTCGGGCTCATGACACTCACAAACCATGACTCCCTGCTACTCCTCCTGCCAAGGCAGTTAAACTCAAGATTAATAAAACCCAATGTGCTCGCTGCATGATCTTGATGGTCTTTTCCGGATTTTCTTGCATGAACTTTTTAAACAGTCGATGCAGCAAAAGGGGTTCAAATACAAAAAGAATGAATGTAAAGATCAGCCACACTAGCGTCATGGCATGAAGCCACCAATAAGATGGGTCTAAGTATCGATGCCAAGCGTTTAAAACTTCGAGCATGTAAAATCCACTTAAAGCTGTAAGTATAGTGGTCAGTTTAGCAATTTTTGCAAATCTTCCTTCAAGGGCTTCAAAGGTTTCTAACTGTTCTTTTTTTGACTTAAGTTTTTTAATGGCCGGCAGAATGACCATGGTTACCATGGCCACCCCACCGATCCAAATTACTACCGCAAGTACATGAATTACTCTTGCTAGTATAAAACCATTCATTTGCTATTTAAAATAGGTTGAGAACAAAACTAAGTGTTCTTTTATTCTTTGCTTTTTAGATTCAAGTTCAGTTTTAGTTAGTTCTTTTTCATCAAGCTCATCTACATAATTTCGCAAAGGTAAAATGTAATGATGCAATTGTTCATGAGCTTCTCCTTTCATATTGCATTGTTTAAAGATATAGCCCATTGATTTCATGAGTTCCTTTTTAAGTTCAGAAGCCGATTGTATTTCATCATTATTAAGAGTGTTTAGCATTGCTTCAATTCCTTCTATAGTTTTTGAATTAGCCTTCCATTTTTCACCTTCATTGAGGCTTAGTTTTTCAGATACTTCTATAGCAGGAAAGGACTGCTCTTGAGTAGGCTCAGTTTGGCATGCTAAAATCAGAAGGAGGGAACTCAAAAACAGTCCTGTTTTGGCTTTCATAGTTTCGGTTTTTAAGATTTCTGATTAAATAGTTTTTCTTCTAATTTCAAGGCTTTGGGAAATAGAATGTTATTTTCCAAATGAATATGCTGATGCAAGTTTTCCTCAAACTCTTGTAACATACTGTAAGTTACTCGAAAAGTATTGCAAGCATCGGCAGGAGGAGTATAATCATTACTCAATTTGGCAATTCTTCGAAATCTTTCCCCTTCCGCATCATGTTCCTCTTTCATCATCTCTACCGGATTTTGTACGCTGCCAAAGTGCGGTTCCTCAATCGAGTCCGGTTGTTTTTCATTGGCTACCATTTTTCGAATAAAGGGGAATAGAACCAATTCTTCTTTTTTCATATGCATGCTTAGTTCCCCGGCTGAGGTTAAGAATTCCATTTCTATATCCATCAACTCCGGATGATTTTTGCCGTGGACTTTAGCTACTTTGTTCAAGAAAGGCTTGATTTCTTGAATTTTAGATTCCACATAACGATGATGGGTTTTTTCAATGTAGTCTGCTAAAAGGTCTAGCGGCCAGGCTTGAAAATCAATTTGATCTTGGCTTTTTAGGTCAAGTACTTCATTCAACTCAGCTACTAAGCTTTCCATTTTGTTTTCATCCTCAACCACCGTTTCAATGCTTCGATTTCCGCGACAGCAAAAATCAATTCCCGCTTTTTTGAAAACTGATGCAGTGCGGTAGTCTTTGGCTACTACTTCTCCAATGATGTCTTTGTTACTTATTTTCATGTTATTATGTTTTATTAGTGATTTTAAAATTTTCGTTTCCCCAATTCTCTAATTCCTCTTCACTCCAAAGTGAAGGGAAAAACTTTCTCTGTTGGTATTTGGGGTGTAAGTATTTCTTCCATTCACTACCTCCGGTAGCGGCCTTGTTCTCTCCCTTTAAATCTAAATAATGTTGGGCCGTTTCTAAATGTACCAAGGGCCATTTAACATTGTAGAAATAGTCGAATTCTTTTAATTTGTTACTTAACTCCTTGGACGGTTTCATTTTCATGATTAGTTCTTCAATAGTATTACCCTCTAAGCTTTTTGCAAACTGAACTAACCTGTCCTGATATTTTTCTTCGAATTGTCTTAGGGTGAGGGTCTTTTTTCCAGTTTTTCGATCTAAACCGGCATCTTTCCAGTAAATGTGTTCAAAGTAATCTTCAACTTTTGCAGGAGCAGATAGTCGCTTTTTGCCGGCATGGTTCAAGAGGTTGTCTAGACGTGTGCAGTAAATTTCAATATACCTGAATTGCACACTTTGGAAACCACTAGCCGGAGCTAAAGTGCTTCTAAAAGTATTGTAGTCTTCATAATTCATGCCCGCTTTCATAATGTCGAAAGAGGTGATGAGCATATCAGTATATCTAGTAATTCGATTTAGTTTCTCAATCCAATCTTTTTCAGCTAACTTATCTAATGCCAGCTGCTCTATTTCATGAAGTATCATCTTTAGCACCAACTCAGTTACTTGATGATACATGATGAAAATAGATTCATCTTTAAAACCAGTTCTCGGTTTCTGAAGGGAAAGCAAAGTTTCAACTTCAATGTAATCCCAATAATTGATTGGTTTAGCTTGCAATAATCCGTTTAAATAAGTTTCAGGATTTTCACCTAAATCCTTATACTTTTTTACAATCTGATCAATTAGTTCTTTCTTCATACTTTATTATGATTGTTTGGCTTCAGCCGCTTTAATTTTTTGTAGATAGTCTATCTTGTATTCAAACATTCTAGCCATATTGCTCGCTCTGGCTTTTGCTTCAAGTGCTTTTTCTCCTGTAAAGTTTTCATTTATGGTTTCTTTAAAGAGTGTTATCCAGCGTGAAAAATGTTCTTCCTTAAGAAGCATAGTGACATGAGGAGTAAATGGGCTGCCCTGATAAGTGTGTTCATCAAGTAATATGGTTTGCCAAAAGCGATACATTTTTTCCAAATGTTCCGGCCATTGGTCTTTAATTCTTTTTTCGAAAATGGGGGCTAAGAGCGTATCCTTTCGCACTTTTTCGTAAAATGTGTCAACTAACTTTTTGACGTTATTTATATTGTTGATTTCATTCATTAGAATAGCAGTTCAATTAAGATGATTGCAGTGTTGGCAACGGTTGCTAAGGAAAATATACCAACACAAAATTTAGCAGGACCCTGAGCAATTAGGATGGCGTTGTTTAACATAGTAAGGGTGGCGCAAATGATCAGGTTCGTCATATCAGGATTATTATAGGATAATCCTGCCGCTATAGAACCCCAGCACGATTGAACTGTAATCATCATAGCCATGGCGCCATATCTTGATTTTTCAAATTGAATAATCTGTTTTTCGTACCATTTAATTATATAACCCATACTTATTCATTTTATAGTGGATAAATATGTCCACTATTAGTTTAAATTTTTTTACGTTTTCAAAAATGCCGGCCCTTCTTCTAGTTCAGTTGCTAAGCCTTTTATGGATGTTTGTTCTAGCATCAACGATAATGCATTTCTTACCGCGACAAAGTCATGGTGGAGAGGGCAGGGTTTTTCAGCATTACATCGTTTTAGGCCCAAGCCACAACCTTCGTATATTTTGTTTCCATCAAAAATGAAAACAATTTGCTGTAAATTGAGACTGTTTAACTTATTTGCTTCCATCGAAAAGCCGCCACTTGGTCCTTTGTCGGAACGAATAATTTCGTGGCGTTTTAATTGTTGTAGAATTTTGGAAGTATAGGCTTCAGGCGACTCAATCGCTTCGGTAGTTTCCTTTAAGCTAACTCTTTTTCCTTCCAAGGATTGTTTGGCTACAAAAATAGCCGCTCTAATTCCGTATTCACATGCTTTTGAAAACATATTGTTAATGTTATGAGGCAAAGGTAGAGATAAAAAAATAGTGGATAAAATAGTCCACTAATAATTTTGTAGCTTTTACTGGGATTAAATCAGTTTGACTAATCTTTTTACTTCTTTCCCCTAACTTGCTGTTCAATAATGTCCCACATTTCTTCTGGGACTGCATCTAGACCTGTAAATTCTCCAGCATTATAAATCCATTCTCCGCCATCAATGGTTACTACTTCACCATTTACATAGGCAGAGAAATCAGACATTAAATAAGCTGCTAAATTGGCAAGTTCTTGATGTTCTCCATATCGCTTTAAAGGGATTCTTCTTAAAGGGTCTAGTTTTTCTTTTAGTCCTTCTGGAAACAAACGACTAAAAGCACCTTGCGTTGGAAATGGACCAGGAGCAATGGCGTTTGAGCGAATGCCATACTTGGCCCATTCGGCTGCTAGCGAACGTGTCATGGCCAATACACCGCCTTTGGCAACTGCCGATGGAACTACATAGCCAGAGCCAGTCCAGCTGTAAGTGGTTACAATGTTCAGCATAGTTGCAGGCATTTTTTTCTCAATCCAATATTTGCCTAAAAGCAAAGAGCAGTTATAGCTTCCTTTTAAAACAATATCCACTATTACATCAAATGCCTTTGGCGAAAGACGTTCAGTTGGACTAATAAAATTACCTGCAGCATTATTAACCAAACCATTTATTTCACCAAATTCAGCAATTCCTTTTTCAATTACAGCTTCTATTTCTTGTGGCTTTCTTACATCGCAAGCAATGCCCAAAATGTTTCCTCCCGTAGCTTCTTTTAGCTCTTTTACTGTGTCATCTAGCACCTCTTGTTTCCGACTTGCTATAATCACATTGGCCCCAATTTCCATAAAGTATTTTGTCATGGATTTTCCCAAGCCTGTGCCACCACCTGTAACTAATATGGTTTTTCCTTTAAGTTCATTTTGTTTGAACATGGGTTCTTGATAATTCATAGAGATTCGTTTAAGCGTTTTTTTTGTTTTCTTCTTTATCTAAAGAGCTGAAAAGTGAATTGATAACTGAAAGGATAATGCTAAATAATAAAGCCCACCAAAAGCTTGCTACTGTAAAGCCACCAATCAAATCATCGGCTAATAAAATCATGAGCGCATTAATTACCAATAGAAATAATCCTAATGTTAAAATGGTAACAGGAATGGTTAGGATAATTAAAATGGGCTTTAAAAAGTTGTTGAGTAAAGCCAAAACGGCTGCTACAACAATAGCCGTTAAAAAGTCTTTAATATCAACTCCCGGAAGCAAATAGGCAGTAACCAATACCGCAATTGCATTTGCAAAAAGTTTAGCAATCCACTTCATGATTTTTGAATTTTAATTGGATTAAAGTTAACCAATAAATCACGTAAATTATGGAGATACAATTTCCATCAATTGTGCACAAATAATGGCTGCGTAAGTACCTAAGGCGTAACCTAAAACAGCCAGCAAGACACCAACAGGAGCTAAACTAGGGTGAAAAGCAGAAGCAACTACTGGAGCAGAAGCAGCTCCTCCTACATTCGCTTTGCTACCAACCGCTAAAAAGAAAAAAGGAGCTCTGATAATCTTGGCAACCAAAAATAAAAGACCAACATGAAAAGCCATCCATATTAAGCCAATAATTATAAAGTCCCAGTATTTCACCAATTCTGACAAATCAATCTTCATTCCTATAATAGCAACTAATATGTAAATAAATCCGCTCCCAATTTTTGATGCTCCGGCCCCTTCTAAACTTCTCATTTTAGTAAAAGAAAGGCTTAGACCAACGGTGGTTGCCACTACAACTACCCAGAAAAATTGACTCGCCAAAATGCTGTCTTTCCAATTGCTATCAGCGGCCCAACTTCCGAAAATTTCAGCCAAAAAATGGGCAAGTCCAACACCTCCAAAGGCAATGGCTATAATTTTTATTAAATCAGGTAGAGTAAACTTTCGTTCAACACTGGCTGAATAGTTTGCCATTTTTTCTTTCAAAGTATCAATAGATGAAGAATCAGCTTTTAGCCATTTGTCTATTTTGTCTGCTTTGCCTGCCCCTAATAAAATAAATGCCATCCAAATATTGGCAACTACTACATCAACCGCCAGCATGGCACCATATTTTTCTACATTAAACTGGTATAATTCTAACATGGCGGTTTGGTTTGCTCCACCACCAATCCAACTGCCAGCTAATGTGGCTAATCCTCGCCACACAGCATCAAGTCCGGCTCCTCCAACTGTTTCTGGAGAGAATGTTGAGGTAATTAATATGGCAATCGGGCCACCCAAAACAATACCAACTGTTGCTGTAAAGAACATAATCAAGGCTTTAGGACCAAGTTTGATAACGCCTTTTAAATCGGTACTTAATGTCATAAGTATGAGTGATGCAGGAAGAAAATAGTTTTTGGCAATGGGCCAAAGTCCTGAAGTTTTTGGAGAAATGATATTGAAAGTGCTTAGCAATGCAGGAAGCAAGTAGCACATTAAAAGTGCAGGCATTATTTTATAAAACTTGCTAAATGCTTTTTGTTGCGATGTATGAAATACAATTCCTAAGCAGCAGGCCAATAGTCCAAATACAATGGCATCATTTGTTATTAAAGCTTCTACGTTTCCTGTATTTTGCATATAAAAAATTTGAAATGCACCAAGATACTATTTGTTTAGGAAAATTGAATTATTCAGCTTGGTTTCTCAAGCATTTTAATAACAGCTTCAATTCATCTACTTTATCCTCGCAAGCAGCTTTGTGAAAAGCGACTATTAAAGAAGTAATAATTCGTGAAACAATTGAAACATGACTGCATGGAAGATAGAAGGAGTCATTCATTTCTAACTTTAGCTGTTTAACAAATTGATCAATGTCTTGATGTTGAAAAAACATGCCCTTATTAAAAGGGTTGATGTAAAAGAGGATATCTTCTTTTGTAGGTTTATCTATATATTCGATAGGGAGTTTTGCAAAACCTAATACAAAATGTTCTGGTAGATTTATTCCATAAATGGGAACTTTCAATCGTTTCGCTACTTCCAAATAGATAATAGAAAGGCTCATCGGATTTCCTTTTCTACTATCTAATACATTGTTTAAAAAGTAGTTGTGAGGGGAATGAAAAGTTTTCTTATTACCTGAAAAGCCATAGATTTCAAAAAATACTTTATTAAAAATGCCAGCTTTTTCAAGTGCAGTGTAATCGCTGTTTAGTTCAATCCAAACATCTTGAGTTAATTGATCGATAAAGTCTCGGATATGGTTTTCATCTAAGTCAGCATATTGGAATTTACTAAGTAGAATTGCTGCTTCCAGTAGACTTTTATCTTTTGAATCTCTCCAAGTTCTAATGCCGTTAAGTACAGATTGAAAGTTGATTTGATGAATGATACTTTCAATTCGTTCTTGAAGTATGGCATCAAATGAAGTTTCCCAAGCACTTTCCAAAAAGGGGACAACATCTTCTCCTAATTCAAGTAATTCACGACAAACTTGATCGTAAACGGATTCATCAGGATCGTCCAATAAATTAATAAGTGCAGAAATCTTTTTGGTAGTCAACATGCCTAATACAAAATTAGACAATGACTAAAGCCTTCATGTTTTAGAAAAAGTAGTTATTCACTAGCCTTTGTTAATCAACCAGTTTAGAAAGTACTTCTTTGATTAACTGATCAATCACTCCTTTATAATTCTTGCTAAAAGAGTTGGCATATCTATTGGCTACAACCGCACATACCGTGCAAGCATCATGACCAAGCGCTTTGCTTAAACCGTAAAGTGCTGAGGTTTCCATTTCATAATTCACAATCCGATTGTTTTCAAATGAAAAGGATCTCAATCTTTCATTTAAATCTGGGTCTTTTGCTTTTAGTCTTAGTTGTCTTCCTTGAGGCGCATAAAATCCATTAGCTGTAATGGTGATTCCTCTATGGTAATTTTCACCAATTTTATTGACAAATTCTTTGTTTCCTTCAACCAAATAAGGTTGATTGAAGCTCTTAGGCCAATTACACTGTTTCAGAATTTCTTGTTTTAAATTTTCTTCTTCTTCAGTATACTCTACATCATAGAAATTCATAACTCCATCTAATCCAAAAGCATGTGTAGAAACCACAACTTCGTCAGCAGGAACATCTTCTTGAAGTGAACCACAAGTTCCAATTCGGACAATTTGAAGCGATGTATGCTCTTCTTTAATTTCTCTTTTTTCAAGATCAATATTCACCAAAGCATCTAATTCATTTAATACAATGTCAATATTGTCTGTCCCGATTCCGGTTGCCAAGGCCGTAATTTTTTCACCATTTAAAGTTCCGGTATGAGTGACAAACTCTCTATTTTCAACCACATGGTCTAGACTATCAAAGTAGAGTGAAATTTGCTTGATTCGTCCAGGATCACCGGCTACTATGATTTTCCTGCCTATTTGATGAGGTTTAAGGTTTAAATGATAAATCGCTCCTTCAGGAGTTAAAACTAATTCAGACGGATGAAGCATGTTAATGTATTTGAATAAAGAACAAAAGGACTAAATTTTTGGTTTATTAGATAGATTTATTTGAATAAATTCGTGACAAATTCAACCTACCATGAAAAGAACATTAGAAGTTAAAACCATTTTAATCCCAGTCGATTTTTCAGAAACCTCAAAAATGGCATTAGAGCATGCCTCTAACTTATGCGCCAAATTTGGCTCATCGTTGCATTTGTTACATGTGTTTACACCTATGTCCAGTGATGTTTTTCCAATGTTGGATGTCGCTTCTGAAATGCAAAAAGTAAAAGAAAGTGCCAAAGAAGAATTAAGTAAAATGGCATCTAGTTTTAAGGATAGATATGGAGTAAATGTTCATATTGAAATAAGAGATGGTAATCCGAGTAGAGAAATTGTTGCAGCTGCAAAAGATTTGGATGTTGATATGATTGTGATGGGTTCTCATGGAGCTAGTGGCTTGGAAGAGTTTTTCATTGGAAGCAATGCATACAGGGTAGTAACGGCTTCAACCATGCCAGTTTTAACCGTTCAGAAGCATGCTGATAAATTTGGATATCAAAACATCGCTTTACCAATTGATAGTTCTAAACATACAAGAGATAAAGTTGCTGAAGCTGCGCATTTGGCGAAGCGATTTGGTGCAACTATTCATATTGGTGCTTTAATTACAGAAGAACATGAGGATGAAAAAAATGTATTTAACTTAAAGGTTAAGCAAATAGAAGAGTATTTATCTGATGAAGGAGTAGCTTTTAAAACGAGCTTTAATCATGGAGAGAATATTGCGGATATGACGATAAAACACGCAAAAGAAGTAAATGCGGATTTAATCGTTATAATGACTGAACAAGAAGCAGCAACTGGATTGTTTGTTGGTCCTTATGCTCAGCAAATAGTAAACCACTCAAAAATTCCTGTTTTAAGTGTAACCCCAATTGAAACTGTAACAAGCTTTGGTCAAGACCAATTAGCAGGTGATTACAGACCATTTTACATATAGCGTTTTTTTATTTCTATGGAAGTTGATCTAATTACGATTGGAGATGAAATTTTAATTGGTCAAACGATTGATACAAATTCTGCTTGGATGGCCAAGCAGTTTAATAGTCTTGGTATTAAAATAAGGCAGATTACATCTATTAAAGATGAACGAGAATCTATTTTAGCACAAATTGATAAATCGCTTCAAGAGTCAAATTTTGTAATCACTACAGGAGGATTAGGCCCCACAAAGGATGATATTACTAAGCATGTACTTTGTGAATATTTTGAAACCAACTTGGTGAGGAATAAAGAGGTACTTCAACGGATTGAATCCTTTTTTTCTTCCAGAGCAAGAGCCATATTAGAAGTTAATCGGCAGCAAGCAGACTTACCAGAAGATTGTATTGTTTTAGATAATATGGTTGGAACAGCTTCGGGTATGTGGTTTGAGAAAGAGGGGAAAGTGTTGGTCTCACTTCCAGGGGTTCCTTATGAGATGAAGCACCTCATGCAAGAAAAAGTGCTACCTAGAATAAAAAACTCATATAAACTTCCTGCTATACATCACCATACCATAATGACCGAAGGTGTAGGAGAATCTTTCTTAGCTGAACAGATTAAGGATTGGGAAGAAAGTTTAGTTCAAGAAAATATTAAAATTGCATATTTACCTTCACCTGGAGTGGTAAAAATTCGATTAACGGCCGAAGGTATTGATTCTCAAGTGTTAGAGGAAAAAGTAAGGATTAAAACCAATGAATTATACCGTTTAATACCAGAGTATATATTTGGGGTTAATGATACAAAAGCAGAAGAGGCTATAGCAAATGAGTTGATAGATAGAGGATTGACAGTGGCTACGGCTGAAAGTTGTACAGGGGGGTATTTAGCTCATTTATTTACGAGTGTGCCGGGTAGTTCGGCTTATTTTATGGGTAGTGTAGTATCTTACGCAAACCAAGTAAAGAGCGATGTTCTAGGCGTAGATGAACAACTTATTAATGAATATGGCGCAGTAAGTAAACAAGTTGTTGAACAAATGGCCAATCAGGTGCGACTGAAAATGAATGTGGATTTTGCATTAGCGACCTCAGGAGTTGCAGGACCTGATGGTGGATCTGAAGAAAAACCGGTTGGAACGGTTTGGATTGCTATAGCCTCAAAAGATGGCGTATATTCTAAAAAATATAAGTTTGAAAAGAACAGAGAAAGAAACATCCATAGAGCGTCACTTGCAGCAATTAGTTTGCTTAGAAGAGCTTTAAATCGCCAATTAGAAATTCGGTCTTAATCCAGAGTTTTTATTGAAGTTTTCAATATACTCAACGGCCTCTTCTACCGAATCGGCTAAGTAGAATAAATCTAAATCTTCTTTACTGATATTGTTATTTGATTCTAACAGTACATTTTTTATCCAATCGATAATTCCACCCCAAAAGCTCTTACTCATCAATACAATTGGAAAACGACTTATTTTATAGGTTTGAATAAGTGTTAATGCTTCAAATAATTCATCAAGTGTTCCAAAGCCTCCCGGCAATACAACAAATCCTTGAGCATATTTAACAAACATGAGTTTTCTAACAAAAAAGTAATTGAATTGTAAGGATTTATCTTTATCGATATATGGATTGTTGTTTTGTTCAAAAGGTAAATCAATATTCAGTCCTACAGACTTTCCATTGGCACGGTGAGCTCCTCGGTTAGCAACTTCCATAATACCTGGCCCACCTCCAGTAATAATTCCATAGCCTTTTTGACATAATTCAAAAGCAAGTTCATCGGCAATCTTATAATACTTATGGTCTTCTTTGGTTCTAGCTGAACCAAATATTGAAACACAAGGACCTATTTTTGATAAACTTTCAAAGCCGTTTACAAATTCAGACATGATTTTAAAAACCGCCCATGAATCGTTACTCTTTATTTCAGTCCATTCCTTTTCTGAATCTTTCTTTTCTTCTTTCATACTTTCAATTCTTCTTTTAAATAAGTGGCTGTATGACTTTCTTTCACTTTTGCAACTTGTTCAGGAGTTCCACTCGCTACTATTTTTCCTCCATTTTTTCCACCACCTGGTCCTAGATCAATAACATAGTCTGCCACTTTTACAATATCTAAATTATGTTCAATAATTAAGACCGTATTTCCACTATCGACTAATTTATTAAGCACCTTCAACAAAATTCGAATATCTTCAAAATGCAATCCAGTTGTTGGTTCGTCCAGTATATAGAATGTTTTTCCTGTGCTGCGTTTGGCAAGTTCTGAAGCCAATTTTACTCTTTGCGCTTCACCGCCAGATAGAGTAGTGGAAGCTTGACCTAAATGCACATAGCCCAAACCAACGTCTTGCAAGGTTTTGATTTTTAGATAAATGGAAGGAATGTTTTCAAAAAAAGTAACCGCTTGATTAATGGTCATATTCAAAACATCACTAATGGATTTACTCTTAAATCGAATTTCTAAAGTTTCTCGATTAAATCGCTTTCCATGACACTCTGGACATTCAACATAAACATCCGGTAAGAAGTTCATTTCAACTGTCATGACACCAGCGCCTTGGCATTTTTCGCATCTACCACCTTTCACATTAAATGAGAATCTTCCGGCTTTGTATCCTCTGATTTTTGCTTCGGCTAGATTAGCATAAAGTGTTCTAATGTCTGTGAAAACTCCGGAATAAGTAGCTGGATTAGAACGCGGAGTCCTTCCAATAGGTGATTGATCGATTTCAATCACTTTATCAATGTTTTTTAAACCTGAGATGCTTTTGTATGCATGTGGCTTTCTTTTTCCTCGATAGAGTTCTGCATTCAAAATCGGGTAAAGCGTACCATCTATTAGTGTTGATTTACCACTTCCGGAAACTCCACTAACACAAATCAGGGTTCCTAAGGGAAAACTGACATTAACTTGTTGTAGGTTGTTTCCGCTTGCTCCTTTTAAAGTGAGCTTTTTTCCATTTCCTTTTCTTCTTTTGGTTGGAATTTCAATATTTAATTCTCCATTTAAGTACTGCGCAGTCGTTGAATTTCCCTTCATTAAGCTTTTAGGACTTCCTTCTGCTACCACCTCTCCGCCATGCAAGCCTGCTTTTGGACCAATGTCAATTAGATGGTCTGCAGCTAACATAATGTCTTTATCATGCTCAACAACGATAACAGAGTTTCCTATGTCTCTTAAGTTTTGAAGCGCACCAATCAGCTGGTGATTATCTCTCTGATGTAATCCAATACTTGGTTCATCTAAAATATAAAGGACTCCTACCAACTGAGACCCAATTTGTGTCGCTAATCTTATTCGCTGTGCTTCACCACCAGATAATGATTTTGCAGTTCGATTAAGTGATAAATACGTTAAACCTACATCGAGTAAAAATCCAATCCGATTTCGAATCTCTTTTAAAATTTCTCTTGCAAGTAAATTCTTTCTTTCATCTAGTTTTTCTTCAATGGAATTAAACCAGTTGTTCAAATCTTCAATATCTAGCTTGGCTAAATCTGCAATGTTTTTGTCTCCAATTTTAAAATGTCTAGCTTGCTTGCTTATTCTGCTTCCATTGCATGCAGGGCATTCAATTTTATTCATAAATTGTTCAGCCCATTTGCCAACTTGCTTAGAGTCACTTTCTTCGTATTGGCGCTGTATGAAATTAATTACTCCTTCAAACTCAAAAGCTCTTTTGGTAGTGCTATTGCCTATTTTTTCTTCAATTCTTAAAGCAGAATTTGTGCCGTATAAGATGATACTCAATGCCTCTTCAGAAATATCCTTAATAGGTGTAGTGAGCTTACTTCCAAAGTGGTTTAATACTTTTTCTAGTTGCGAAAAAATCCACTTGTTTTTAAAATCTCCTAAAGGGGCTATTCCACCATTTTTAATAGATTTCGAAGCATCAGGAATTATTTTATCTCTACTTGCTTCTGCAACTTCTCCCAAACCGCTGCATTTTGGACAAGCGCCATAAGGAGAATTAAATGAAAAGGAGTTTGGTGCTGGTTCGTCATAAGAAATTCCCGAAGTAGGGCACATGAGATTTCGGCTAAAGAAACGAGGGTTGCTTTCATTATTTTTTTCTAAAATCATCAAGATGCCTTTACCATGCTTCATGGCTAAAGTGAGTGCATCTGAAAGTCGTTTCTTTTGAGTTTCCTCCACTTTAAGGCGATCAACTACAATTTCAATATCGTGAGTTTTGTAGCGATCCAGTTTCATGTCTCTGCTAATCTCCACAATTTCACCATCAACTCTAACCTTTAAAAATCCCTGCTTAAGAATACTTTTAAATAATTCTTTATAGTGTCCTTTTCTTCCTTTTACAATTGGAGCCAGAATACTAATGGGTTTGCCGTCAAAGTCTTTTAATATGAGTTTAAGTATCTCCTTGTCTGAGTACTTAATCATTTTTTCACCTGTATTATAAGAGTATGCATCGGCAACTTTAGCGTAAAGTAGACGCATAAAATCATAAATCTCCGTGATTGTTCCTACTGTAGAACGGGGATTTTTGGAGACTGTTTTTTGTTCTATAGAAATAACAGGACTTAAGCCATTTATCTTGTCAACATCTGGTCGTTCTAGTGTACCTAAAAATTGCCTTGCATAAGAAGCAAAGCTTTCAACATATCTTCTTTGTCCTTCTGCATAAATGGTATCAAATGCTAATGAAGATTTACCGCTACCACTTAAGCCCGTAATCACAACTAATTTTTCTCTTGGAATAGAGAGGGAAACATCTTTTAAATTATGAACTCTTGATCGAATAACATCAAGGGTTTCAATGTTGTCAATAGAAGGCATAGAAATTACTTTCAGAATATAACCGTGAAATCACCAATTAGTTGAGCTGATAGTTTGGATCAGTTGGGATTTTTATTAGATATGTTTTTTTCGATGGGTTTCTAAGGTATGAATCCCTTAACCATGGGTTGAAATGCTTAAGTATTTTATAACTAATACTGTACTCTTGCGCGAAGTCTGCAAAATTATTTACAGCAGTATCTACTTCAACAGTTTTATACGCTAATGGGCTATACAAATCTTTCTTGCGTATTTGAAATCCATAGGCTTCAGGGTTAGCAAAAATTTCCTTTACAGCTAAAATTCGAAATACATAACGTCCAGTTTCTTGATTTAATAGTAAATCATAATACGTATCTGCTTTTTGTCTTTCAAGTTCACTACTAATTCTTGCTTTGCCGGTGTTGTAAGAGGCTGCTGCCAAACTCCAAGAACCATATTGTTCATAAGCCTCTTTTAGATATTTACATGCTGCATGTGTTGCTTTTTCTAAATGATATCGTTCATCGACCTCTTCATTAATTTCAAGCCCGTATTCTTTTCCTGTAGCCTTTAAGAATTGCCAATAGCCGGTAGCACCTGCCGGCGAGATTACGTTTTGTAAGCCACTTTCAATTAAAGCCAAATATTTAAAATCGTCGGGGACATTATTTTCCGCTAAAATAGGTTCTATGATAGGAAACCAACGATTTGCTCTTTTGAAATATAGAATGGTATTTGAGTGAAAATAGGTATTGGTGTGAATCTCTCGATCAAGTCGCTCAAAAACTTCAGGTTCTTGCATGGGCACTTGTTCTCCCGCAAAGCTAATTTGCTTGGGAGGACTTAAACTAAAAATATTGTATGTTTCTTGTTTTTTCTCCTGAAAGCTTTCTTCTTCTTTTTCCTCATTAAAAGAGAAAGTAAAAAGTTGGAAAAGCCCAAAAATGGCGAGTGGAAATAAGAGGTAATTAGGCAGTTTTATTAAGTTGACGTTCTTTAGGTTCATTTTTAGTTTTTGTATTTGAATTATTCATTCTACAAACTAAAAATAACGAAAGAAAGACCGTTAAAATATACAATGTGAAAAGAATTGTAAACAAATGAGTCCACTTAGTAATTGCAATTGCCACTAAAACTACAACAGTTGAAATAAGGCCTAAACCACCAATAATAAAGGCTACTGATTGATCTGAAAAACCCAAATATGATAGGTGGTGAGTAGTGTGATCCTTTCCGCCAACAAAAGGTGAGGAGCCTCGTTTTATCCGATTGATTACTACGGTAGTAGTATCGCTAATTGGAACTAAAAAAGCCAATAGCGGAAGAATGATTTGTTGTGTAAAAATAGGTTCTTGATTAGCCGGTTTAAAATTCCAAAGAAATATAATTGATAGAGCCGCAAGGCTAATACCTAAAAATTGACTTCCAGTATCTCCCATATACATTTTAGATGGGTGCCAATTAAAAAACAAGAATCCAAGTAAGGCACCAATCATTCCAATCATCAGAACAAAGTAGACTGAACTAAAACTTTTATCGAACAACAATACGGTTAACATAGCTAATAAAGCAAAAATGGAGGCTATGGTTGTAATTCCATCCATATTGTCAAGCATATTGATTGAATTCATCATACCAACTACCCAAAGAAAAGTAATCGCATAATTTATTATTGTAGAATCAAAAAGCTCGATGATTGTACCAGTTGCAATAAGAATAATTGCACATATTGCTTGAGATAAAGACTTAAACAAAGGATTTGTATTGTACGCATCGTCAGTGAGGCCTGCTAAGAACCCAATTGAAGAGGCAGCAACAATTCCAATTAGTTGTAAATCAAAAGGTAGTTCATAGCTTGAAAAGTAGATCGGATACTGTGTCAATACAAGCAAGAAAACAATAAAAAAGGAAATTCCTCCAAAAGCTGGTTTTGAAGTGGTACTCCATCGAATTACTTTGTCATCGATATTCCTAATACCTAAGTTTTTCGAAAATTTTAAAAATACCCGATTTATTAAAACACTAAAAAGGAGGCTACTCAAAAAGAGAAGGCATATTTTAATGACCAATATATTCTCCATTAGAAAGGGGATTTTAAATTTTTGAAATCAACGGCTTTCATGTCCTTTTCAGAAATGATAGGTTGATCAATTTGCCAATCAATATTCAAATCACTGTCATTCCAAATTATAGCACCTTCAGATTCGGGATGGTAAAAGTTCGTGCATTTATACGCAAAAATTGTATTGTCTTCTAAAGTAACAAAACCATGAGCAAACCCCTCAGGAACATAAAATTGAGTATGGTTTTCTTCACTTAAAACAATGGAAAAATGCTGTCCATAAGTCTGTGAACCTTTTCTTAAGTCTACAGCTACATCTAGCACCGAGCCTCTAATTACATACACTAATTTACCTTGAGCGTATGGAGGTTTTTGAAAATGAAGGCCTCTCAACACTCCTTTGTCAGATTTTGATAAATTATCCTGTACAAAAGTTAAATCCAATCCCTCGTCAATATATTTTCGCTGGTTAAATGATTCAAAAAAGTAACCTCTATTATCTGGAAAAACACGAGGCTGAATGATTAGAAGATCTTTTATAGGAGTGGTTTTTATTTCCATAGATTAACTTTTCTTTTTCAAGCGTTGAAACCAATTTTCTTTTTTCTCATTAGGTTCTTCGTAGTATCCGCTTCCATATCCATACCCATATCCATACCCATATCCATACCCATATCCGTACCCATATCCGTATCCGTATCCATATCCATATCCATAGCCACGCTTTTGGGTATCTATACCATTGAGAACTACAGATAAGTTTTTAAGACTATTTTCTTCAACTAGTTTATTTATACTGTCTATAAAGTTCTTTCTTGAATACTCTGACCTAAAAATATAAATTGGGTAATCTGCTTTTCGAATTACTTCTATTCCGTCAGTTACAAGCCCTACTGGTGGGTTGTCAATAATTATTAAATCATAAGACTTTTTAAGGTAGTCTATTATTTCTTGTAGTCTGTGGTTAATAATTAATTCAGATGGGTTAGGAGGTACTGGGCCTGCAGTAATAAAATCTAATCCTTCTTGCTTACTATGGTGAATGCAATTGTCGATTTCATCTTTTCCTATTAATAAGGTGCTCATTCCTCGAGTATTATCTGTGTCAAACCCTTTGTGAATTTTGGGCTTTCTCATATCTAAATCAAGAATGATTACTCGCTTTCCTCCGTATGCAATTATTCCTCCTAGGTTTATTGCAATGAATGTTTTTCCTTCTCCTGATACTGTTGAAGTTACAGCCATGAGCTTTGCACCTTTTTGATCTGAAATAAACTGTAAGTTAGTTCTAACCGCTCTAAATGCTTCTGCAATAAGTGACTTCGGGTTTTTATTTACAATTAATTGGGAAACAGGAATATCTTTTTTGTATTTCGGAACTACTCCTAACAAGCTAACATGTTTTGGTAAGTGGTTAACTATATCAGAAATCGTAGTTATCTTGTTGTGAAATAGGTACTTGATAATGACTAAGAAGATGCTTAGAATAAATCCAATTGCAATTACCGTTGAAAATATTAGTGTTTTGTTCGGTGAAATTGGAGTCTTTGGAATCTGGGCGGAAGAGAGAATGTTTAGATTTGAGACAAAACCTTCTTGAGAAATCGAATACTCCGTTTTCTTTTCCAGGAGCATGGTATAAAAACGTTCATTAATGTCATAATTTCTCTTCAGTTTTACTAACTCTATTTCTTGCTCAGGTACATCGAAGTATTCACTTTCAGTTTCTTTAATTTTCTTGTCGAGATTAGCTCTTCTTTCACTTAACTTATCTAAAAGAACATTTATACTTTTAAAAATTAGCTTTTTTTGAATATCAATTTGATAGTCTATTTCTTCTATTGGTGCACTATTTTCTTGTGTTGAAAACAATAATTTTTGTTTCGAAAGTAATAGATTATTAAGATGTTCAATTAGACTTGATATACCTGTTTGGTTTTCATTTCCTGCCAATATGGGGAGTAATTCATATACATCTATTTGTTCACCTTCTTTATCAATTTGATTTTTAACTTCTTGAAGAATAGTTATTTGAATGTCGAGCTTAATGAGTTCATTATCCAAACCATTCATTCGTTCAATGTAAATTCCTGCGTAATGATTTATGTCAGCTATATTATTGTCTCTTTTGAATTTTTGAATTTCTGTTTCATATTCTTTTTGTTTGTTGTAAACAGAAGTAATTTGATTATTTAAGAAATGAAGAATTTGCTGAGAACTTTGTTTCTTCTTTTCAACACTAAATTTTTTAAATTCTTGAATGATTTGAGAAACTATATTTTGACTCTTTAAGCGATTATTATCACTATAACTTATTCTAATAGTTTTTGCTCCAAGGTTTAGTGGCAAAATCGATAATCTAGATAAAGTACTTCTGACCAATTGATCTTTATCATTTATAACAAAAAAGAATTTAACTTCTTTAACCGAATTTGTTTCTTTTTTTATAGACTCAAAGTTGATATCGTGTACTAAAATTTGGGCCATTCCTAGATCAACTGGTATGTTAGCTTGAAAAGGAATTGGTTTTTCTAAGTTTTTACCAAAAAGTAATTGTCCTTTTTGTGCAGATTCAAACTCTATTTGAACTCTAATTTTCCCTAATGTTGAATCTTTGCTTAAAATGGTTACCTTAAAAGGACTATTTAAGTAGTTTTCATTTTCAAGAAATTGCCCTTGAGTGAAATAGCTAACTTCTAGTGGTAAATTATCTAAAGCGGCACCAATTACTAATGGAGATTTCAATTGCTCTATTTCTGCAGAAATATCATTTGTTTCATAATAGTCTTCAACATCAAGAAGCTTATTTGCTTGATTGCTCTTTTCAATTTGAATATCTGCGCTTGAAACAAATACAGGTGAAGAATATCTGATATATAGAAAACTAATCAGGATAGAAAGTCCTAATATCAAGAATACAGAAAGAATGTTTTTTTTGAAAATGTAGATAAATAAACCAAAATCAAATTCAGTATTGAAATTGCTCAATCTATCTTTATGACGATTGAGATTGTCTATCTCGTTTTTTTCTAATTGTTCGTACAATGCGAAATCTTTGGTTAGTCAGTTCTTTCAATGATTAAGTAGAGAGTCAAGACTGTTGTAGCAAGCCCTAAAATTGGTGCTATTTCTGAAAGCACTTGTCTTGTTCTTATGCCAACAGGTTCTACATAGATAATATCATTAGCCTGAAGAATTACATCTGCCTGCTTTAATCCTTCTATGGTAGAAAGGTCAATCAAGAAAACTTGAGGGTCACTTAAATCACCGCGTATTAACTTTACTTTGTTTGCGCGTCCATCTTCTCTTATTCCTCCGGCAAGTGCTAATGCTTCCAGTAAAGTAGTGTTGTTGTTTTGAAGGGTAATTACAGTTCCATTACCTCCATTTCCGGGAAAAATAGTAACTCGTCTATTGCTAATATCAAGCATGACAAATGGGTCTACATAAATTTCACTGTACTTTTCTTCCAAGAAAAACTCAGCTTCACGCAATGTTTTGCCAACTATTTCAACTCTTCCAATAATGGGTAAGTTCACTTTGCCATCATATTCAACCAAATAGCTTATTCCTTGATTTAAAACTTGAAGTTGTTGTGAGTTTCCAGTCTCTGAATTAGTAATATTTACAAGCTTGAAGCCATTGTTTGTAAATAGTCTGAAGCTTAAAATATCATTTGCTGCAATTTTGTAATCAACTACTTGCTCTTTAGCTGGTGTGTCATATTCATAATCCTTAGGGGTTTTGAACATGATACTTGGATTTAAAGGCTTACATGCTGCAAGAAAGCTTATTATAATAATACTTCCAATGACTTTCTTCATAGTTCGAATATTGACCTGCAAATCTATTAAATTTAAAGTCTTTAAATGACTAATTAAATTTCGAGTAAATCATCGTATAAAGCGGTCATATCTCTAACTAGGCGATTGTAGTGAAATTGTTCACTAACGTATTCCCATCCGCTATTTCCCATCTCAGTTCTTAGTGACTCATTTTCCACTAGCCTCATTAATTTATCGGTAAATTCATTTGTATTATCATTTTCTACAACCATTGCCGTTTTGTTGGGCTTAACAACATTTGTAACACCGCCAACCTTAGTAGTAATTATCGGTTTGCAAGATGCTTGAGCCTCAATAAGGCTAACAGGAGTACCTTCATTAAGCGAGCTAAGTGCGATTATATCTAGTCCAGCATTCACCCAGTCTACATTTTTTATCCAAGAGGTAAAATGAACTTTAGCATTTGGCACTGGAGGATTTTGACCATTTGTATACGTAAGTCCTAAATCCTGTGAAAAAGACTTAAGATTCTGAGATTCAATGCCATCGCCAACTATAAATGCTCGTACTTTTTTTCCACTCCTTTGTTCAATATTAGCAAATGCTTGAAGGAAAAGCTTGTGATTTTTAATAGGAACTAATCGACCAATAATACCAATTGCTATTTCATCATCACTTAATTGATAAGTAGCTCTGAAGTCTTTTCTCTTGCTTTCTCTATCTTCATGAAATTTGCTAAGGTCGAAACCTAGTGGTATAACTTCAATTTTATCATCGGAACAAATTCGATATTTTCTAGAAAGTTCAATTTTTTGCCTTGAGCTAATAGCGACAATTTTATCCGTTTTAAGGGCTAGTGCACGCTCAATATTTTTATAAAAACTAGTTTTTACAGGGCCGAAATAGGAATGAAAAACATGGCCATGGAAAGTATGCACCATTTTTGCCTTACCATACGCAATGCCTGCTGACCTTCCAATTGCTCCTGCTTTTGAAGCATGAGTGTGAATGATGTCAGGCTTGAAATCTTTGATAATATTCAATATTTTCTTGTACGCTGAGCGATCATTTTTTATTCCTAAATCCCTTTGCATTTCTGCAATTTGCTGAGCTTCAATATTCAGGTCATCTAAAATATGTTTTGAACTTTCTTCAGATTCTTGCTCTTTACCTCCAATTAGTAATGTATCATACTTCGGCTGCATATACTTAGTCAATAAAGCAGCGTTAAAGGTTGGCCCTCCCAGATTGAACCGATTGATAATACGTAAAACTTTAGGCATGTTGCGGTTAGTCTTGCAAATTGGTTAGTTAATCGATAAAATTAGCCAATATATCTCTTCCACCATTTATTAAAGACGAGAAGAGCCCAAATATTCGCTTGTGAATCACCTGGATTATTAGAATCTAATTTTTCTCTTAATTGTTTTACGTATTTCGGATTGAATAGGTTTTGTTCTTTGATAAAGGAATCAGAAAGTAAGTCGTTATGAATTAAGTCTTTTAATTCATTTTGGAACCAAGGTAAAAGTGGTACCTCAAAGCCTTTTTTAGGTCTGTTATAAAGTTCCATTGGAAGAAGTTCTTTAGCTGCATCTTGAATAATGCGCTTTTTCATTTTCTCATTAATCTTATAAGATGAATGCAAACTGAAAGCAAAGTTGACCAGGCGATGATCTAAAAATGGAGTTCTAACTTCTAAACTGTTTGACATTGAAAATTGGTCCACTTTTCTTAGCATATCGCCTTGTAAAACTAGGCTTACGTCGGTTCGAAGTACATCGTTAAAATCTTTGCTTTTAGTAACGTAAGATAGTATTTGGTTTTTTCTCGTTCTATAAATATCGGGGTTTGCTTTCTTTAATAACATATTAGAAGCATCTGCTTCTGAAAGTAAACTGGCCCATAACCAATACCTTTCTTCGGTTGAAAGCTTAGAGCCCTCTGAAAACTTACTTAATTTTCGAACTAGATTTCCTACTTTACTGTTTCTAGACTGCGGTAGATTGTCCCAAATGGGTTTTAACTGTTTTACAAACTGTTGTTTGATCCCATTTTTTCTAACCATAAATTCACCCATATGCTTATGATACCCTGAAAAAACTTCATCAGCTCCATCGCCAGACAGCGCAACTGTTACATGTTTTCTAGTTTCACGACACAATGCATTTACTGCCAAAGCAGAGGAGTCGGCGAATGGTTCGTCAATGTAATCTAGGGTTTGATGCAAACTTTCAAGTAAATCATTTCGATTGAGTTTAAATACATGATGGTTAGTTTGATACTTTTTGGCTACCAAATGAGCATATGCTGTCTCATCAAAAAGTGGTTCGTTTTCAAAACCAATAGAAAATGTATTTAAGTTTCTTACTTTACGGGCGGCTAATGCCGTGATCAATGAAGAATCAATCCCACCACTTAAAAATGTTCCTAGTGGAACATCAGCAACAAGTCTTTGCTCTACAGATGCATCTAGTAAATTAATGAATTGGCTTTGGGCTTCTTCATAACTTAATGTTGAATATGCTCCATTTTCAGGAGGATATTGAATTTGAAAGAAGGGAATTTTCTGAACTCGATTTTCAGCATCTATTTTTAAGTAATGGCCAGGTTCAAGTTTTTTGATTGACTTAAAAATTGAGTGCGGCTCTGGGATATAGTTAAGTTGCAAATAAGTATAGATTGAAGAATGATCAAGTTCTTTTTCTATATTAAATGCCAAAAGGGCTTTCATTTCAGAAGCAAAATAAAACGCAGACTCTTGCTTAGAATAGAGTAAAGGTTTAATCCCAAACCGATCTCTTGCTAAAAGTGTTGTTTCTTCAACTGAATCGTAAATTGCTAATGCAAAAAAGCCATCAAGCTTATTTAAAAAAGCAGTGCCAAACTGTATATAAGCGTTTAACAAAACTTCGGTATCACTTTCCGTTTTAAATGCTTTGCCTTTTGCAATTAGTTCTTTTTTTATCTGGCGATAGTTATAGATTTCACCATTGAAGACAATAAAATATCTACCGCTTTCATCTTGCATTGGTTGATTAGAAGATAAAGTCGTATCTATAATTGACAGCCTTCTATGGGCAAGTGCAGCTTTTGAAAATCGCTTTAAACCAGAAGCATCAGGCCCTCTTTTTTCTAGTTGATTGCTGGCTAGCTGTAAAGCATCAATCTTTGCATCGTCAATAAGTTGATTAGAAATAATTCCGCTAATTCCGCACATTAAGCTTGGGCACTATTAGTTGATATAGATTTTACTAAAAGGATAGACCAAGCAGAAATTAAAAGCAAACCTCCAATTGGTGTAATTGGTCCTAGTGCAACTAAAAATGGGGCATTAAGAGTTGCTTTTAAATTAAGTAGGTAAATGCTAAAACTGAATAAGAATACTCCTAAAACGATTAAATAGAGTACAACTTTAGAATGAGCAAATTTTAATTGACTCAAAATCACAAGTAACAAAGCGTGATACATTTGATACCTGACTCCAGTATTAAAACTCTCTAGCTGTTGTACTGTTAAAATTTCTTTAAGTGCATGAGCTGCAAATGCACCTAATATAATCGAAATCAAACCAAAAGAAAATCCCCAAATAAGATAGTGCTTACTCATGATTCAAAAATACAAAAACCGATTTCAAAATAGGTTGACAAGGGAAGTTAAAACCACTAATTTGGGCACATAAAACAAGAGCATGAAGAGAGTATTATTGATAGGAGCAGGACGCTCTACAGCAAGTTTAATCAATTACTTAATTGAACAAGCACAGCCCAATAATTGGAAGATTAAGATTGTTGATCGATCAATTGATCATATTAAAAATAAGTATTCTAAGTTCAATTTTATCTCTGTAGAGTCACTTGATATTTCAGAAACGAGCAGAACTCGAGAATTTATTGCTGAAAGTGATATAGTCATTTCTATGTTGCCAGCACACATGCATACGAGTATTGCTAAAGCCTGTGTAGAGTATAAAAAGCATATGGTAACCGCCAGTTATATTTCTGATGATATGAAGGCTTTAGAAGAAGAAGCGAAAGAAGCGGGGGTAATTATTATGAATGAAATTGGAGTAGATCCAGGTATAGATCATCTTTCTGCAAAAAAAGTCATTGATGAAATAGTTGAAGAAGGAGGGAAGCTTGTTGGTTTTGAATCGTTTACCGGTGGATTAGTGGCGCCTGAGAGCGATGATAATCCATGGAATTATAAGTTTACATGGAATCCAAGGAATGTAGTAGTTGCCGGACAAGGAGGTGCAGTAAAATTTATTCAAGAAGGTACTTACAAATACATACCATATCATAAACTATTTAGACGAACTGAAATAATAGATATAGAAGGCTTTGGGAAGTTTGAAGGTATAGCAAATCGTGACTCTTTGAAATATCGCTCTGTTTATGATTTAGAAGATATTAAAACCATGTATCGAGGAACCCTTAGAAGACCGGGTTTTTGTAGAGCATGGGATGCGTTTGTGCAACTTGGCGCAACCGACGATAGTTATACGCTTCCTAATTCAGAAGAAATGACTCATCGAGAATTTATTAACCTTTTTCTTCCGTATAATCCAACCGATTCTGTTGAATTGAAACTTAGACATTACCTTAATCTAGCTCATGATGAGATAGCTCTTTTTGAAAAATTAGAGTGGTTAGACTTGTTTAAAGATATTCCAGTTGGATTAAAGAATGCAACTCCAGCACAAATTCTTCAAAAAATACTTGAACGTAAATGGACACTTGCACCAACAGATAAAGATATGATTGTCATGTGGCATAAGTTTAATTATACCTTAAACGGCAACGATTTTGAAAAGCACTCTTCTATGGTAATTAAAGGAAAGAATATGGAAGAAACAGCAATGGCAATGACTGTAGGTTATCCCGTTGCGATTGCCACTAAAATGATACTAAATGAAGTAATTACTACACCTGGAGTTCATATACCTATTCAAAAAGAAATTTATGAGCCAATTCTAAAAGAGCTTGAAGATTATGGAGTCGTTTTTAACGAAAAGTTAGTCTAAGACTTATTTAACTTTTAGTTCTAATAATTTTTGATCTTCAATCCAGGCTTCAAGTATATCATCTTTATCCACTTTGCCAACACCAGCGGGAGTTCCGGTAAAGATTAAATCACCAATCTTTAGTGTAAAGAACTGAGAGATATAGGATATTAATCGATTTATAGAAAACAGCATCTCAGAAGTATTACCTTGTTGTTTTACTTCACCATTCTTCAACAATTTAAAATTTAGTTGATTCAAATTATTAAACGCTGTTTTTGAAATAAATTCACCTAAGGGCGCAGAACCATCAAATGCTTTTGCCTTTTCCCATGGTAAACCTTTCTCTTTTAGCTTAGCTTGCAAGTCTCTAGCCGTAAAATCAATTCCTACGGTAAGTTCATTATAATATTTGTATGCAAACCGTTCATCAATGTGTTTTCCTAACCGATTTATTCGAATGACAATCTCGGCTTCAAAATGAACTTCTGAAGAAAAATCAGGAATAAAAAATGGCTGCTTTTTAGGTAAAAGCGCAGTGTCCGGTTTTAAAAAGATTACCGGTTCAGTAGGAATTTGATTTTTTAATTCCTTTGCATGATCAGCATAGTTTCTGCCAACACAAATAATCTTCATAAGAGAGTTACTGATTAAACGATTTTAGTTTAATTGCCGTAAGCACCTTTTTGGTATACAAAGGAAAATCGCCATCCATCATCCAAGCATAATACGAAGGTTGCTTTTCCAAAATTTCAGTTACCGCTTTTCCTTTATGCTTTCCAAAATTAAATACTTCGACTCCTTCATCATTTAATACGATGCGACCCATTAGGTCAACATTTCTATTGCGCTGTGAAAATTCTGCTAAAAAGCTAACATCGTTTTCGAGTTCATCATATTTCTCTATTTGTGCTTCAAGAACTTCATAAGTGGCTTTTATATCTGCTTCAGCACTATGCGCATTAATCAATTCTTTATCACAATAAAATTTATAGGCAGCTACCAGAGTGCGCTGTTCCATTTTATGGAAAATATTCTGCACATCAACCAACTTACGATTTTCTAAATCAAAATCTACACCTACTCTCAAAAACTCTTCAACTAATAAAGGAACATCAAACTTGTTTGAATTAAAACCTGCTAAATCACTATTGCCAATAAATTGAGCTAAACTTTTAGCTAGTGCTCTAAATGTAGGTTCATCCTTCACATCTTCATCATAGATGCCATGAATTTCTGATGATTCCTTTGGAATGGGCATTTCAGGGTTGACGCGTCTTGTTTTTACTTCCTTTTTCCCATCAGGATGAATTTTCATGATGGAAATCTCAACAATTCGATCTTTAGCAACATCAACACCAGTAGTTTCTAAGTCAAAAAATACGATTGGTTTTTTAAGATTTAAGCTCATGCTTTTTACTTTACAAAGATTCTTACGTATTGGTATTTTTCATAAGTACTCTTATTGGTATCCCAATCACCTTTGTATTCTGGTCCTGTAATTAAGGTGTTTATATCAACAAAGTTATATTGACTTTCTTTAATGCCTTTTGCTTTAAATATTTCTTCCAACAGCCTTTTAGTATCATAAGCTCTTCGCTTAGTTAAGATACTATTTGTCTTCCAAGTTTTAGTTGGGACTTTAGAAGCACTAGAAGTAATTACAATATCGGCATAACCTCTAAGTTCAACTAGTTTGGCAATATCATTTACAAACATGACAAATTCATTGTTTTGCTGATTGATGTCTTTTGCATTATAAATGAAATAGCGTTGAAAATAAGCAATTACACCTACTAACTCTTCAGGTTTTGGATACGTTTCTTGCACATCTTCAACACCTTCTACATTCATGGTATAAGAGCGAACTTGATCAAACGGTAATGGGGTGTATTTGAATGTGTTTTTGTCAACACGAACAAATTTAAACTCTTTACCATCTTCATTTACAATAATAATTTCGTTTTGATCGGGTGCATTTGCTTCATAGATAATACGGTAAGCTTGGTCAGGATTTAGTTTCTGATAATTGAATGCTTCTACTTTATCCGTAGTTTCCTCTTGCATTAAATTATCATTTTCGTTAACCAATCTAACCTTATAAAGTGGCTCATAGATATATAAACCTTCGTCTATTTTTCTAAATGGCATTAAATCATAATTGTCATTAGCCACAACTAATTTTACATCTTCTGGGTAATCTCCTTCAAATTGGATGTAATATGTTTTATTAATATCTAAATCCATGAAGTTAAACTTACCAACGCTATCAGTAGCTGCCGAGTTTAAAAGAACTTGATCATAATCAAGCAATAGTACCTTTAATCCAATTACCGGGTAGTCATCTGCTGTAACAGCTCCTTCTATATCCGTAAGCTGTTCAACCGGTGCACCATATTTCATTGGAGCATATTGGTAAACTCCTTGAGCAATTTTTTGGAAAGCTAGAATTTCTCCATTTTCATTTCTTAGTATTATTTCTGGGTCCTCAGGGAAATCACCGTCAAATACAATACGATATGATTTATCTAAATCTAGCTTTTGGAAATTAAATTCACCAACTTCATCTGTAGTTTCTTGCTGAAGAACTCCATCGGTTTGCATGTCTTCAAGTCTAACATTTAAACCTGCAAGTGGGTCTCCATTCTTTTTAACTTGTCCTTCTATGGCTTGTGCCTGAATACCATAGTATTCATATGGGAAAAGGGCAGGTACAAAAATATAAGTACTGTCGTCAATCTTTTCAAAGGTTAAGGTTTCTCCTTGGTCATTCTTCAAGTCAATATTATAGCCTTGAATTGGATTATCTCCATCTGTAATTACACGAATTAAATAGGTTTTGGTAGGGTCTAATTCAGCAAAATTAAATACACCCACATCATCTGTTTCTGTTTTTTGTAGCAAGTCTTCTTGTTCGTTAAGCAATAGAATTTTTATGCTATCTAAAGGCTCTCCATCTTTAGTTAAACCACCTTTTACTGCTGCAAATGCAACTGGGGCTGGTGTGATTTTATCTAAGCCATCTCCAACTCGAACAGGCTTTAATTGAATTTCTTTATAAATTTCTTGGTAGTTGGCACTTGCAGGTACATAAATGTCTTCTTCATAGCTTTGATAGGCTGCTGCTTCATAAATAAAATGATAACTTTTATTGGGCTCTAGTATGGCAGAAAATTGTCCATCTCTAGCTCTTGGTGTGTAAACTCCAATCAAGTCACCGGTCTCATTGTCTGTAATTGTAACAGCAGCTCCTGCAGGAGGTACTCTCTTATCTATGAATGTAAATTCTCCTCGATATAAAGTCAAAGATTTCTCTTCTGCATCGATTAATTCAAGCATATAGACGTCCTTTTCGCCATAGCCATCTTCTTTAAATGAAGAAAAGTAAGCCCTTTTGCCATCAGGGGAAGTCACAAAGAAAACATCGTCATCAACAGAATTAATAGGGTAACCTAGGTTCTTGGGCTCTGTCCAACCAGAATCTGTTAGCTCGCTAAACATAAAGTCGTAACCGCCCATACTTTGGTGTCCATTGGAACTAAAGTACATGGTTTTGCCATCTGGGTGCATAAAAACACCATCTTCATCATATTTGGAGTTTAAGATAGGGCCTGCATTTCTTGAAAGCGCCCATTTACCTGTTGGCAACATTTTACAGTAGTAAATATCTTTTCCTCCAAATCCGCCTTCACGGTCACTTACAAAATATAAAGTTTTGCCATCAGGTGTAACAGTAACATGAGTTTCATAAGCATCTGAATTTATATCAGAGCCTAGTTTCTCGGGAGTTGACCAGATTTCGTAACCAGATGAATCATATTCAAATTCACTTTTATATAACTCGCCATTTCCGTTTATATCTCTATATATGTATAGGGTTTGTCCATCAATGGATAGGTTAACAGTCGCTTCATGACCAGCCGTATTAATGTTTAAGGGTTTCGGCTCTTGCCAAACATCTTCAATCACATACGAAACATAAATGTCTTCGAATAGCATTCCATCAATAGGATCATAAATCTCATTGTTAGAGCTATCCTCTCTTAGTCTTCTAGAAGTAAAATAAACGGCAGATTCATCAATGGTAATCACAGGGCTAAAGTCAGGGTAAAAACCATTGAGTTTCTCACCTAAATTTCTCGTTTTGATATTTACGGGATTTTGAATTGCTGTTTTAGCAAATTCAGTCATATTAACTTCACGCTCAACAGCTTTCCATAAATAATGCTTGTCGTTTATATACGTCTTAAACGTCTTAAAACTTACTGCCGCATCATCAAACTGATAGTCATGATGTTGTGCTTTTCCTAAATAATACCAAGTGTCAACAGGTGCTTTTTTTTCTTTTGGATCAAAGGGGGTATAATTTGCACTAACTGATTCACTAGCCATTTTTAAGTAGGGAATGGCCTTTGCTTTTTCTTCTCTGTTAAATGAATTAAGAATGGCTACACCAATGTTGTAATTGACATTTGCATTGGATTTGTACTTTTCTTGTTCATATAGCTTCATGAAAATTGGAAGAGCTGTTGAAAAGCGTTTTTCATCCATGAGGTATAAAGCTTCAGTAAACTGTTCTTTATCACTCAATTGAGCTTGAAGTTGTATTGCATTTAAAAAAGAAATACAAACGAGGGCTATTCTTAAAACTTGATTCATAATCTTAATTGGCTAGATCATATTTGATTTGTTACAAATATATTTTATTCAGTGAATTAAATGCCAACTAATTGCGGTTAATCTCTAACAAATTGACATTAATCGATTAAATACTTCTATTGATGTCAAAATTCTCAAGAATAGTTGCAACTCGTTGAACAAAACTTCCGCCCAGTGAGCCATCAACTACTCGGTGGTCGTAAGATAGTGATAAGAACATCATATGACGAACTCCAATAGTATCTCCGAAAGGAGTTTCAATAACGGCGGGTTTCTTTTTAATAGCACCGACAGCCATAATTGCCACCTGTGGCTGGTTGATAATAGGAGTGCCCATTACATTTCCAAACGTTCCTACATTGGTAACGGTAAATGTGCCACCTTGAATTTCATCTGGGCTTAACTTATTAGATCTTGCTCTATTAGCTAAGTCATTTACCGTTTTTGAAAGTCCTATTAAATTCTTTTGATCAGCATCTTTGATAACCGGTACTATCAAGTTTCCACTTGGTAATGCCGTTGCCATTCCTAAATTAATGTGTTTCCTTTTAATAATTTTAGTTCCACTAACCGAAACATTAATCATTGGCATTTCTTTAATGGCTGTTGCCACAGCCTCCATAATTAATGGGGTGAAAGTTATTTTTTCACCTTCTCTTTTCTGAAACTCATTTTTCACTTTATTTCTCCACATGACCATATTGGTTACATCTGCTTCAACAAAAGAGGTTACATGAGCAGAGGTTTGTTTACTCATAACCATATGGTCTGAAATCATTTTTCTCATTCGATCCATTTCAATGATTTCATCTCCATCTTGCATAGGTATTACTTGCTCTTTTGATGGCGGAGTTGGGCTAGTTTTAGCAGGCTCTGCCTTATTGGATGATGCAGTTTCTACTTGTGTTGATTTTACCTGACTTCCTTTATTTTCAATATAAGAAAGTAAGTCCTCTTTTGTAACTCTATTATTTAAACCACTTCCTTGAATCGTCTCTAATTCTTCAACTCCTATTCCTTCTTTTTCAGCTATGCTTCTAACAAGTGGTGAAAAGAATTTTCCACTAGGTGACTTTTTATCAATACTTGTTGCTGCTTGATTGTTCGAATCGCCGGTAGATTCAACTGATTTTGTGCTTTTTTCAGTTTCTGTGGAGCTTGATGAAGGCGCCACTGCATTGGTCGCTTCTCCTTCTATCTCAATGATGGCTACAGCTTGTCCAACTTGTGCTACAGAGTCTTCTTGAAATAAAATTTTCTTTAAAATACCATCTTCAGGAGAAGGTATTTCAGAGTCTACTTTATCGGTTGCTATTTCCAAAATAGGTTCTTCAGCCTCAATTTTATCGCCTTCAGATTTTAACCATTTTGTAATGGTAGCTTCTGCTACACTTTCTCCCATTTTGGGCATTATTAGTTCAATTTCTGCCATCTGTTTGTCCTAAAAAATTTATGGCAAAATTAACCAAATTTGAATCAACTGAAGAGGTGGTGAAAACCAAGGAAAGGAATCTATTTAATTAACTTTTTTAGGCTAATAAATTGGATTAATAGTAAGCTTAATTAGCTGTTAACTTTTAATTTTTAAACGTAAATCAATTCGGTTAAATTTGGAGTAAGTGAATTAACTATTCCCAAGCTTGGTTAGGTTTTTAAAAATAATCTCTAAATCCTTACCTAAATTGTATTCCCTGCTATATTCAAAATTAAGTTGTTCTTGACTTTTATCATCTAATTGAATTCCTTTAAACTGATCAGAAGGAGTTAGAATTCCTCTTTTTAACCTGAGTTGATGATCTTTTAAATTACTAACACGACTAAAACCTACGAATGATAGTTTGCCGCTAAGTATGAGAAATAAATTTTTAAAGTAAAGTTTAAAACTTGGGTTAAACCAAACCAAAATTGGAGATAGTAATGTCAATAAGATGGCAAGTGAAATGTCGAGTAAACGTTTGTTGCGTTGATTGATTGGTTTTAGAATTGCATCAGAGCTGATTACATAATACTCACCCGCATGTTGTTTTGAATTGCTTCCAATGATATAGAGGCTTTCAGGTGGGGCAATCTTAAAATCTACGTCTTTTTGACTTAATGCAGCCATTTGTTTTATGATTTCCTCAGAACTTACATCCTTTGAACAAAAAATCACTTCATTTAAATTGTAGATATCAATTATATCTTCAAGTTGATATAGCTTTCCAGTATAATTAAAGTTAGTTTCTTCTTGATTATCAGAACTGATATAGCAAATGAGTTGAGGTTGGAGAATGGTGTTTTTGATTAAGGAATCAATTCTTTTCAATTCATCTGCTTTTCCAACAATTGCAATGCGGTTTTCAAGGTTGCGCTCAATAATATTGAGTTTTAGCGCACTCAGTAAAAGTCTGTATGCTGGAATGATAAACAAAGTCCATAATACGCTAAACAAAACAACAGCTCTTGAAAATCGATACTCTTCATCTAAAAGTGAATAGGTAATTAAAACTACTAATGAACCCGAGAATGCGCCTTGAATGATGTTTCTGAATTTGGTAGGCAAAGCATAAACACCATTTAACAAAAACACCAATATATAGATGCCTACCATAATTGGAATGCCAAAATCATCTACAGCTTCAGGATAGTATTCACCAGCAGCCTTTTTTACATTGGCTTCGTAATAATTCATAAACCAATAAATTCCGATCAAAAGGAATCCGGCATCTAATAATGGTAAGACAATCTGCTTAATGGTTCGGGTGAACAAAGCAAAGCTTGCTCTTAAGTAGATAGCTAAGTTGATTAAGCTTGAAAAGAGTTTTGCATTCTTGTTTGAGAAATGCTTTTTGGCGAAAATGGCCATAGCCCTATAAAACACAAAAACATAGTTAATGCTACTTTTTTTAGTGCTTTCTCCCTTGTAATGAATGATTGAAGTATCGGCTAAATAGTAATTCTTGTAATTGGCTTTTGTGATTCGATAAGAAAGGTCAATGTCTTCACCATACATAAAGAAGCTTTCATCCAGTAAGCCAATTTTGTCTAAAACTTTCTTTCTTATCATCATAAAAGCACCACTCAAAATTTCAATTTCATGGTTCTTATCAGCAGATAAGTGGCCAAGATGATATTGACCAAAGTTTTTTGATTTGGGGAATAAATGAGAAAGACCAAAGATTTTGTAAAAAGCTACCTTGGGGGTAGGGAGGCCTCTTTTTGATTCAGGTAAAAATGCTCCTTTTCCATCTAGCATTTTTACACCCAAACCACCTGCATCATCATGCTTTTTAAAAAAGTCCAAGCAAATTTTAAAAGTATCTTCTTCTACAACTGTGTCCGGATTTAATAAAAGGACAAATTCTCCTTTTGCTTGCTTAATGGCTTGATTGTTGGCTTTTGAAAAACCTAAATTTTCTTTATTGGCAATTAACTTAACTTCAGGAAACTTTTCCTCAATCATTTTAATAGAGCCATCAACTGAATTGTTATCAACTACAAATACTTCTAAATCCAAATTTTTAGAAGCTTTAAATACAGCATTTAAACAGTTTTCTAGAAAATACTGCACGTTGTAATTGACTATAACAATACTTAACTCCATGAATTAGCCTGCCAATGTTGATTCATACGGAACTCGGTTTATTAGAGAGCGACCAAGGGTTAATTCATCGGCATATTCCAGCTCATCGCCAACTGAAATTCCTCTTGCTATTGCAGAAACTTTTAAATCAAATGGTTTGAGCTTTTTGTATAAATAGAAGTTTGTAGTCTCTCCTTCCATAGTGGTACTTGTTGCCATAATAATTTCTTTTACAGAGCCTTCAGAAACTCGTTTTACTAATGCTTCAATATTTAAATCCGCAGGGCCAATTCCGTCCATGGGTGAAATTATTCCACCTAAAACATGATAAGTTCCTCTGTATTGTCCAGTGTTTTCAATGGCAATCACATCTCTTACGTCTTCAACTACACAAAGTGTACTCTCATCTCGACTAGGGTTGTTGCAAATGTGACAAATTTGATCATCTGAAATATTGTAACATTTTTCACAGTATTGTACTTTGTTTCTGAGGTCTATAAATGCTTGACCAAAGCGTTCAATTTCTTCTTTTTCTTTTTTCAATAGAAATAAGGCAAGTCTCATTGCAGTTCGTTTACCAACACCTGGCAAACTAGCAAACTGCTCAACGGCATCAGCTAATAGTTTTGAAGAATACTGTTCTAATGACATAGCGCACAAAATTACGATGATAAAACACAATCAAGTGTTCGTATTACTTTTAGTTTATATAATGGACCTTTTTTCCGTATTTCGCAGCAGTTTTTAGCCTATGTCTCCAACAACAGTTGTTATAATTATTGCAATTTACTTTGGTGTTTTGCTATTGATAAGTTTCCTGACTTCAAAAGGGGCAAACAATCAAAGCTTTTTTATTGGGAATAAAAATTCTCCTTGGTATTTAGTCGCTTTTGGAATGATAGGCACTTCTTTGTCGGGAGTAACTTTCATTTCTGTGCCAGGTTGGGTTGAAGCAACACAGTTTTCTTACTTACAAATGGTACTTGGCTATTTGTTAGGTTACTTAGTTATAGGTTTGGTTTTACTGCCCTTATATTACAAGCTTAACCTTACTTCCATTTATACTTATCTTAAAAATAGGTATGGAAAATATACCTATAAAACTGGGGCGTTTTACTTCATTTTGTCACGAACAATCGGCGCTGCCTTTCGACTTTTCTTGGTGGCTAATGTGCTTCAGATGGCTGTGTTTGACGCATGGGGAGTACCATACTTTTTAACCGTAGCCATTACTATTTTATTGATATGGATTTATACCTTTAAAGGGGGAATAAAAACCATAGTGTGGACTGATAGCTTGCAAACCTTATTTATGTTGCTAGCTGTTGGTATTACCATTTGGAAGATTGGTTCAGCCTTGAATTTAGACCTTTCAGGAATAGCTTCTTCGATTAGTGATAGTGAGTTTTCAAAAACCTTCTTTTTTGAAGATTGGAGAGATAAGCGTTTTTTTTGGAAACAATTTATTAGTGGGGCTTTTATCACCATAGTTATGACAGGCCTGGATCAAGATATGATGCAGAAAAATCTAAGTTGCAAAAGTTTGAAAGAAGCCCAATGGAATATGTTTTCATTTAGCCTCGTTTTAGTTTTCGTTAACCTGCTATTTTTAAGCTTAGGAGTATTGCTTTATCAATATGCAGCACAAATAGGTATGGAAATTCCAACAAAAGGAGATGAATTATTACCCTCAATTGCTTTAGGTGGAGAACTAGGTTTTACGGTTGCCATACTATTTATTCTTGGACTGATAGCTGCTGCTTATTCTTCAGCAGATTCTGCTTTGACGGCTCTTACTACTTCGGTTTGTATTGATATTTTAAATATTGAGAATATAGAGCAAGAGCATAAAAAATCTAGTAGAATTAAAGTGCATATTCTAATGTCCTTTATTTTGTTTTCGGTCATTATACTATTTAGTTTTTTAAACGATGAGAGTGTAATAAGTGAACTGTTTACTGCTGCTGCATATACCTATGGTCCTTTGTTAGGTCTATTTACTTTTGGCTTAGTTTCAACTAAAAAAACGGTAGATAAGCTAGTTCCAATTGTTTGTATTGCTTCTCCTGTTTTTACGTATTTGATTCATGTAAATTCGAAAGCGCTCTTCAATGGGTATGAGTTTGGTTTTGAGATTTTACTGATTAATGGAGCCATAACTTTTATGGGACTTCATCTTTTGCCAATCTTTTCTAGAAAAACACAAGTGGGTTAAAAAAACAGTTTGAGTTTCAACCTTCTTTACTAATTTAGGGGCAAAATCCACAGCATGAAGAATGTAGCGTTTATTTTGATGGTTTCTTTATTTATTATCTCTTGTACAGAACCAAACCAAAATAGAAAAAAAGCAAATTTAGATGAAACCGAATCTGAAAAGCTGAAAACTGAAGCAGAAGCGCCATTAAAGAAAAGTTTGAACAAAGCCTATTTTCCGATTCCATCGCCTGAACAAATGTTTGGTTTTATTAATGATAATGGTGTAGACTATGCAAAAAGCTTGACGAATTCTGCTGCAAACGAAAGCAATTACACTGATCCAACTTCTAAAGCATTAAATTTTGGTGTGTATACGGCTGATTTAGCTTATGCTGCAGCATATCAGGATATTGAAACTACTTTAGAGCTTTACACCGTAGTGAAGAAGATTGGTTCAGATTTGAACATTGAAGAGATGATGAATGATGAAATGCTGCAAGAAGTTCAAGCGCATCTTGAGGACAAAGATTCATTAACCATCATTGCAGGTCAATCCTATTATCAAGCCGTTGAATTTATGGAGCGTAATGAAATGCAAGGAAAATTAGCCTTAATGTCCTTAGGCGGATGGGTTGAGAGTATGTATATTACTTTAAATGCGATTAATGGATACGATGAGAATGAAGAAACAACTCAACGAATTGCTGACCAAAAAGTGACTTTTGGAAACCTATATACCTATTTAAAAAAGAATGAGTCTTTCGCAGGAGTAAAAGAAGCCATTGCAAATTCTCAAGAAATTAGAAGTGTTTTTGCGAGTTTGAAAGAAGAAAAGGCAGTGAAAGCAACACAAGCAAAAGACAGCAAAAAAATGGTTTTTGGAGGTGACAAGCGAATTTTGATTACCAAAGAGCAGTTTGCTGCATTAAAAATGGCAATTAATAATTTAAGAGCAACTATTACAGGACAATCAGCTTAAACAGATATAATGAAAATTACTAGACTCTCACTTCTACTCCTAATTTCTATTCTTTCTTTCACCTTAAAGGCGCAAACCGAATGCAATTACTTTCATCGAAAGAATTGTGGTGTTGAGGAAGGAGTGAGTATGAAATATGACTCTCAGTCGAAAAGTGCTGTCATGGCTAAAGGTCAAACTTCTGAGTTTCATTTAGTAGCCTACAATGGACTTGATTATCGAATTTCTATATGTGCCGATGAACTTCTAGGTACAGAAGTTCAATTGAAGATTTATGAGAAAGAACGAGTTCTAATTAAAGAGGAAGAATACGCAGAAGAAGAGTATCAAGAAGAGCAAAATCAGGATGATGAACAATCGTATAGCGATGATTCATATGATGAATATAGTGAAGAGTCTACCTATTCAGATTATGACGATTCATATGATGATTCTTATTCAGATGCATACTCAGACGACTATAGCGATGATAGTTATTCCGAAGAATCGAATACAGAGACGAATCAACCCAAGTTTAAGATTGTTAAGCAATTGTTATATGACAATGCAGATAACGCCTATGCGAACTCAATTGAGTTTACGGCAGATGGAACCATGAGTTTGGTTCTTGAAATTACTATTCCCGGTCAAGCAGCTATGGGTAAATTAAAAATCAGAGAAATGGGTTGTGTTGGTGTTCTAATTGAACATGAAAAATCTAAAAAGACAGGATTTTAATTAATCCTGCCATTCTGCTACAAATAAGTTAGTTTCTCTAGTTCCACCATTGTTTCGGTTCGATGAAAATACCAGGTGCTTTCCGTCATTAGAAAATACAGGAAAAGCATCAAAAGTTTCATCATGCGTAACTTGAGTTAAGCCTGTACCATCGGTGTTAATCATGTATAAATTAAAAGGAAATCCTCTTTCTGATTCGTGGTTTGAAGCAAAAATGACTTTCTTTCCAGAAGGGTGGAAAAACGGACACCAATTGGCATTTCCTAAATCAGTCAACTGACGTAATTCACTTCCATCTGCATTACAGATATATAATTCCATTTCAGTTGGTTGAACAAGTCCTTCCGCTAAAAGTCCTTTGTATTCTTTTATTTCTTCTTCGGTTTTTGGTCTCGAAGAACGGAAAATTAATTGGCTGCCATCTGGAGAAAAGAAAGCGCCACCGTCATAGCCTAATTCATTCGTGATTTGCTTTACATTACTACCGTCTATATCGCAAGTAAATAATTCCAAGTCACCAGTTCGCATAGAGGTAAATACTATTTTATCACCTTTAGGTGAAACTGTTGCTTCCGCATCATAACCTGGCTCGTCCGTAAGCTGTGCAACAATATTTCCCTCTAAATCAGCTACAAAAATGTCAAAGCTTTCATAAATCGGCCATACGTATTTTCCATTTGTTTTTTCAGGAACTGGAGGGCAAACGCTATCTACCAAATGGGTTGAAGCATAAACGATGGTGGTATCACCTGGTAAAAAGTATGAACAAGTGGTTCTACCTTTTCCAGTACTTACCAAGTTTGGCATATCTTCCATTAAGTTATCTTCTTTCCAATCAAAATAAAAGATTTGATCGCACTCTAATCCCCATTCTGGATTGGTTACTTGCATCACCAATTTGCTGTCATCAAAACTCCAATAGGCTTCTGCATTATCACCACCATCTGTCAATTGCGTTAGTGTTTTAAAGTTAGTTTCACCTTCTTTATAAATGCCTGCCTTCTTTGTGGCCATAGAACTGCCATCCGTTCCATAGGTATCTTCTTTCTTTTCTGCCTTTTGGTTGTCAGTTTGTTTGGTGTCACCACAACTGCTTAAAATAACTCCTAAAAATGCAACTAAAATCAATCTATACATGCTCAAAAAATTTGGCCGCAAAATTAGGTTTTTATAATTCTTGGCAGAGCTTTTGATTAGTTTTGCGGAAAATTTACAAGATGAAATTTATTTGGAGTTTACTTCTATTGGCATTCTGTTTAAATGCAAATGCTCAAAAACAAGATATTAAAGCAATTAAAGAAGCGGTAGAATTTTTAGCTGCCGATGAGCTGAAAGGAAGAGAAACCGGAACAGAAGGAGAGGATAAAGCAGCAAAGTACATTGCCAAGAAATTCAAAGAAATGGGTTTAAAGCCTATGGGTACAGAGGGTTATTTTCAAGACTTTTCGGTAACTCCAAAAGCAAATCCGCATAGCGAGAACCCTGATACAACCCAAGAGCCAATTAATGGAAAAAATGTGGTGGCTTTTTTAGATCATGGTGCCGAACTTACCGTTGTGTTGGGTGCTCATTACGATCATTTAGGTATGGGTGCAGAAGGTTCGCTTTATGCAGGAAAAGAACAACAAATTCATAATGGGGCAGACGATAATGCAAGCGGGGTAGCATTAGTCTTAGCTTTAGCTGATGAATTGTCAGATAAGAAATACAAGCAGTTTAACTATTTGTTTATCGCTTTTTCAGGCGAAGAGAAAGGACTTTGGGGCTCAAATTACTACAGTAAAAACCCAACCATAGACTTAGAAAAAGTCAACTACATGATCAATTTTGATATGGTTGGTCGTTTAGATAAAGACAAAGGTTTGGCTATTAATGGTGTGGGAACAGCATCCAATTGGATGGAAAATATAGAAGAAGCCAATACGGAGAAATTGAAATTAATTACTTCAGAGTCCGGAGTTGGGCCATCGGATCATACTTCTTTTTACTTGGTAAATATTCCAGTTTTACACTTTTTTACAGGACAACATTCAGATTACCATAAACCATCTGACGATGCTGATAAAGTAAATTTTGAAGGTATTGCAATTCTTGAAAATATGGTACTTGCCTTAATTGAAGCGACCGAAGAAGATGGTAAATTGATTCACCAAGAAACCAAAGCCGATAAGAAAGATACACCTCGTTTTACAGTTACTTTAGGCGTTATGCCAGATTATATGTTTCAAGGCGATGGCATGCGTTTAGATGGGGTTACTGATGGTAGACCTGCTTCTAATGCAGGCTTTGAAGCAGGCGATATTGTTATTCAAATGGGTGAGCACAAGGTAGATGGCATGCAAACTTATATGAAAGCCTTAAGCAACTTTAAGAAAGGCGACAAAGCCATGGTAAAAGCTAAAAGAGGAGAAGAGATTGTAGAGTATGAAGTGACTTTTTAGGACTCGAAAAGATTAATATTTTTTATCAGAGTGCTCGCCTTTCAAAGGCGAGCACTCGTTGTTTATAGAGCTTGAAAACCGTAACTTTGCCACGCTAAAAATTGAAGGTATATGGAAACAGTAGCTCCTTACAAACCCAAGAATAAAATCAGAATTGTAACTGCCGCATCTTTATTTGATGGGCATGATGCAGCGATAAATGTAATGCGAAGAATTATCCAATCAACTGGGGTTGAGGTAATTCACTTAGGCCACGATCGTTCGGTGCAAGAAGTGGTTGATACAGCCATTCAAGAAGATGTGCAAGCCATTGCCATGACATCTTACCAAGGTGGGCATACGGAGTATTTCAAATACATGAAAGATTTATTGGATGAAAAAGGAGCTGGACACATCAAAATTTTTGGTGGTGGCGGTGGAGTGATTCTTCCAGATGAAATTGAGGAATTACACCAATATGGTATTACCCGAATCTATTCCCCAGATGATGGTAGACAATTAGGTCTACAAGGAATGATTAATGATTTGGTTCAACAGAGTGATTATCCAACAGGGCAAAGCTTAAATGGAGAAATCAATCATTTAAATGAAAAGGATGCTAAATCAATTGGTCGTTTAATTTCTGGCGCAGAAAACTATCCGGAAGATGCCAAATCAATTTTGGATGAGGTGCATGAAAAAGCAGCTGCTGTGAAAACTCCAGTTCTTGGAATAACAGGAACAGGTGGAGCTGGAAAGTCTTCTTTAGTAGACGAGTTAGTGCGTCGATTCTTAATTGATTTTCCTGAAAAAACCATTGGAATTATTTCAGTAGACCCTTCTAAACGAAAAACTGGAGGAGCTTTGTTGGGTGATCGAATTCGAATGAATTCCATCAAGAATGAAAGAGTTTACATGCGCTCCTTAGCAACTCGTCAAAGCAATTTAGCTTTATCGAAGCATGTGAAGGAAGCGGTGTCCATTTTAAAAGCAGCACAATACGATTTAATCATTTTAGAGACTTCAGGAATTGGTCAATCCGATACAGAAATTACGGAGCATTCAGATGTAAGTTTGTATGTGATGACTCCTGAATTTGGTGCTGCTACTCAGCTAGAGAAAATCGACATGCTCGATTTTGCGGATGTAATTGCCATTAATAAATTCGATAAACGTGGTGCTTTAGATGCTATTCGAGATGTGAAAAAACAATACAAGAGAAATCATCAACTGTTTGAAGCAAAAGATGAAGACTTGCCAGTTTTTGGAACCATTGCATCACAATTTAATGACCCCGGCATGAATCAACTTTATAAAAAGTTGATGGATGTAATAGTAGAAAGAACGGAAGCAGACCTAAGCAGTACTTTCGAAATTACCGATGAAATGTCGGAGAAGATTTTTGTGATTCCGCCGAAGCGAACTAGATATTTAGCAGAGATTGCAGAGAACAACAGGTCTTATGATGATTGGGTTCATCAGCAATCTGAAGTGGCGCAAAAATTATATGGAATTCAAAAATCCATGGATGCTATTGCTGAAATGGAGTTGGATGACAAAGACCGTTTGTTGAAGAACTTAAAAGTGTCTTTTGAAAAGTTAAAACTAGAACTCGATCCAAAGAATTGGAAGCTAATTGAAGATTGGAAAGACAAGCAGAAGAAATACAGCGACCCGATTTTTACTTTTAAAGTAAGAGACAAGGAAATTAAAATGGAAACACATACGGAGTCGCTTTCTCACTCTCAGATTCCAAAAGTGGCCTTGCCAAAATACCAAGCTTGGGGAGATTTATTAAAGTGGAATTTGCAAGAAAATGTACCTGGTGAGTTCCCATATACATCAGGGCTTTTTCCATTTAAACGAAAGGGTGAGGACCCAACAAGAATGTTTGCCGGAGAAGGCGGACCGGAAAGAACCAACAGAAGGTTTCACTATGTGTCTTTAGGCTTACCGGCTAAGCGATTATCAACCGCTTTTGATTCCGTTACTTTATATGGAAATGATCCAGCTTACCGACCAGATATTTATGGTAAAATTGGTAATTCAGGAGTGTCCATTTGTTGTTTAGACGATGCTAAAAAATTGTATTCAGGTTTCAATTTAGCGCATGCTTTTACGTCAGTTTCCATGACAATTAATGGTCCAGCCCCTATGCTATTGGGCTTTTTTATGAATGCCGCCATTGACCAACAATGTGAAATTTACATTAAAGAAAATGGGCTTGAAAAGGAAATAGAAGCCAAGATAGATAAGATTTATAGAGAGAAAGGAGTTGAACGCCCTGCTTACCAAGGTGATTTACCAGAAGGAAATGATGGTTTAGGTTTGATGCTCTTGGGTGTGACTGGTGACCAAGTGTTGGATGCTGAGGTGTATCAAAAAATTAAAACCGAGACAATCAAAGTAGTTAGAGGAACTGTGCAGGCTGATATTTTGAAAGAAGATCAAGCTCAAAATACCTGTATTTTCTCTACTGAATTTGCCCTTCGCCTAATGGGAGATGTGCAAGAATATTTTATTGATCATGGAGTTCGAAACTTTTATTCGGTTTCTATTTCAGGATACCACATTGCCGAAGCTGGTGCTAACCCAATTACTCAATTGGCCTTTACCTTAGCAAATGGCTTTACTTATGTAGAATACTATTTAAGTAGAGGAATGGATATCGACAAATTCGGACCGAATTTATCCTTCTTTTTCTCCAATGGAATTGATCCAGAATATGCTGTAATTGGACGCGTAGCCAGAAGAATTTGGGCAAAGGCCTTAAAGCAGAAGTATGGTGCCAATTCAAGAGCACAAATGTTGAAATATCACATTCAAACTTCAGGACGTTCATTGCATGCTCAAGAGATTGATTTCAATGATATTCGTACAACTTTACAGGCTTTATATGCTATTTATGATAACTGTAATTCCTTGCATACCAATGCGTATGACGAAGCGATTACAACTCCAACAGAAGAAAGTGTGCGACGCGCAATGGCCATTCAGCTTATCATTAACAGAGAGTTAGGATTAGCGAAAAACGAAAACCCGATTCAAGGTTCATTTATCATTGAAGAATTAACGGATTTGGTTGAAGAAGCAGTCTTGCAAGAGTTTGAAAGAATTACTGAAAGAGGGGGAGTACTTGGAGCGATGGAAACCATGTATCAAAGAAGTAAGATTCAAGAAGAGAGTTTGTACTACGAAAACTTAAAGCACAGCGGTGAGTTCCCAATTATTGGTGTAAATACTTTCTTAAGCTCAAAAGGTTCGCCAACGGTTACACCGGGTGAAGTAATTCGAGCTACCAAAGAGGAAAAAGAGTATCAAATTGAAATGCTGAAAAACCTTCACCAAGGATATGAAGGAAAAGCGAATGAAGAATTAAATAAGCTGCAAAAAGTGGCCATTGAAAATGGAAACATGTTTGAAGCTTTAATGGAAGTAACTAAAGTTTGTTCATTAGGACAAATCACTGACGCTATGTTTGAAGTGGGTGGTCAGTATAGAAGAAATATGTAAACAGAAAAAATGAATAAGAACGTAATAGTTGCAGCTGGAATAATTAGTTTCTTTTTTTTAACTGCTTGTGGAGGGAATCAGGCTGCTGAGCAAGAAGAAAATAAAGTTGAAGAAAAAGAGCTTACAGAATCAGAAGAGTTGATTGAAGAAATGGAGTTAGCCCATAACAAGGCTCAGTATGCTTTGAAAGAAGTGATTCAATTCGATTTGAACTTAATTTTTGGGGGAAAGACTCGTTTCAAAGGTCGTTTAAGCATGACACCAAATGGAGGTTTAGTGCGCTTAGAAGATTCTACCAAGACTATGATTTGGGATGGTGAAGATGCTTATTTGTTTCCAGATACCATGGCTTATGAGAAAACGAGATTTGATGTGTTGACATGGTCGTATTTTTTTGCAGCCCCATATAAGTTGAATGATCCTGGTGCAAAACATGAATACATGGGTGCTAAAAACTTAAATGGAACAGCCTTTTCAGCATTGAAATTAAGCTTTGAAAGTGGGGTAGGAGATAGTCCAGACGATTGGTACGTCGTTTATCAAGATCAGGAGAGTAAATTATTAGCAGCTTTAGCATATATTGTAACTTATGGAAAAACGACAGAAGCTGCGGAAAGCGACCCACATGCTATTACCTATGAAGCTTACACCGAAGTGGACGGAATTCCATTTGCTACGCAATGGAATTTTTGGACATGGAACGAGAAAGGAGAGTTGAATAAATTGTTAGGAGAAGCACAAATCAGCAATATTCAATTCATAAAAAAAGCAGAAGGTATGTTTCAACCTCCTGCTCAATCTCGAAAAGCGGAAAAACCTGCGGCTTAGTCTAAGCCAAGCATTCCTTCCATTAAATCTTCGTCAGCAGGCTCATCGCAAAACCAAATGCCAAATAAAGCCACTTTAAACTCATAACCTTCTATGGTGGTGATGAGTTTGCCATTTTTTGAAACCATGGTTCCTTTTCCGGGAAGATAGCTGATTTCATAATGGTCTCCTTTTGTGATTTCTTCTTTGAAAGCATTTTTAAAGGTTTTTATTTTATCTGCTAATGGAGCTGTATTTCCCTTGGTAGAATTTTCAAAACCTTCATCTACTGCTGTAATCATTTTCTCGCTGCTAATCAAACCTGAAACAATGTCTATGGTAATGCTCATGGCTTTGTCGGCATTCATAACTGCCTTTCCATCTTTGCTTTTACTTTCTAAGTATAAAGTCCCAACATAAAGGTCTAAAAACAGCTTTTCTCTCAAGCCAGCTCCGTTAAAACTTAAAGACTTGTCACCCACTTTTAAAGTAGAAGGAGGGGTTACTCCTGAAATTTCTTCTTGCGAAAATCCACCCAATGTAAGACCAAGGCAGAAAAGAATCATAGATAGTTTTTTCATTTCGTTAAAATTTTTGTTGAAGATACTGAATTATTCAATTGCTATGCCAAAGAATTAAGTTGCTGATTTTTTCCAAACTGAAGAAAATACAAAGCCTTTTGAAAATTGCTTTTCTTCTATGAGTTTAAGCTTTGAATGGTTTAATATTGGATGCAAATTGTAAAGTTGCTTGTTCTCTATATTTGTAGAGATTTTTAGAAAAGAAAACATCAATTTGGCTGCTATTTGCTCTTTAATCGATTTGGGTTCGTGAAAATCAGCAACAAAAAATCGGCCTGAATCATGAAGTTGGTCATATAACTCTTGAATAATCGTTGCGGTTTTTGATTCAGGAAATAAATCCAAAAAGAAAAAACATAATACTGCATCATACTTATTACTTTGGTGACTAAAATCTTGAAATGTGGTTTGATGAAATTGCAGCAGATCTAATTGAAAGTCAGATAGATTTTTTTTGCAAAGCTTTATCATTTTTTCTGAAGGTTCAATGTAGTCGATTTTTGCAAGCGGATTAATTTCTAATAATCTCGGTAAAAATTCTCCACTTCCTCCGCCAAGTATCAATATAGAATTGGCATCCTTTAGTTTCGAAAGAAAACAGTATTGAGCATTGAGCAAGCTTTTTCCAAAAACCAATCGACTTATTAGTTGATAAAAAGGTGCAAGAGTATTGTAATTATTGGTCATTCCATGAATTCAACTTACAAAGGTGTAAAACTCTTCTTAGAAATTACTTTCTTTGGAAAATGGAGTCAGTTGAGAATTCAAAAATAACTTGTCTTAATTGTAATTACGAAGTATCAGAAAGCTTAAACTTTTGTCCAAATTGCGGACAACGTTTGCATCTACCAAGAATTACTTTTAGAGACATTATTCAAGATTTTTTGAGTTCAGCCATTAATTGGGATGCTCCATTTGTTAAAACCATTGCAGGTTTATTTAAAGCTCCAGGTGAAACGGTAAGAGCCATACTTCAAGGAAAAAGAAAGCAATTTTACGCCCCAATCCGATTTTTGCTGCTTTGCATGGTTTTACACTTGGCTTTTACCACTATAATCGGCTTCGATCCCATAGAAAACCAAAAAGCGTTAAATGAAGGAAGGTCAGTAACAGCACAAGAACAATACGGTTACCAAGTTGGGCGGTTCTTATCCAAACATCTTAATTATTTTGTGCTAATATTTCCTTTTGTGATTGCGTTCTTTTCAAAGCTATTTTATTGGAAGAGTCCATTCAACTTAGCGGAACGAACTGTTTTTGGTTTTTACTTATCTGGGCAATATGTTCTTATTTCATTTTTGCCAATTGCGTTAACCTTTATTAGTCCAAAATTTATCTATTTAGTCTATCTGATTAATCTGATGTATTTAGCATACGCTGTTTTCCAATTTCATACTTCAGAATCAAAAATTCTTTCACTTTTTAAATCCATTCTCGTTTCTGTTTTAAGCCTATTCACTTATTTTGCCCTTGCAGCCATGATTTCATGGTTTATCATGTTACAATTTAATCTCTTTAAATGATTGCTAATAAAAAAGTGGTAGTGGTTATGCCTGCCTACAATGCTTCAAAAACATTGGAGCAGACCTACCGAGAAATACCTTCTGATTTGGTAGATGATGTAGTCGTGGTGGATGATTGCAGTCAAGATGATACTGCTGAGAAAGCAAGGTCTTTAGGGATTAAGCATGTAGTTCAACATGAAAAAAACAAGGGTTATGGGGGCAATCAAAAAAGTTGTTATAAAAAAGCACTAGAGCTAGGTGCTGATATTGTCATTATGGTTCATCCAGATTATCAGTATACGCCTAAGTTAATTCCTTCCATGTGTTACCTGATTGCGAATGATTTGTTTCAGGTGGTTTTAGGCTCGCGGATTCTTGGAACTGGAGCTTTAAAAGGAGGGATGCCTTTATATAAATACATTGCCAATCGCTTTTTAACCTTTACTCAAAACATATTAGTGGGTGCAAAGTTGTCAGAATACCACACAGGCTACCGGGCATTTTCAAAGGAAGTATTGATGTCTATAAACTATGAAGCGAATTCTGACAATTTTGTTTTCGACAATCAAATGCTTTCCCAGATTCTTTACAAAGGATATGAAATTGCTGAGGTTACTTGTCCCACGAAGTATTTCGATGAAGGGTCATCCATAAATTTTTCGAATTCTGTAGAGTACGGCTTAGGCGTTTTAGGGACATCAGTTCGTCATCGCTTTCAAAAATGGGGCTTGATTAACCATAAAATTTACCGAAACCCAAATGACTAATTGCTTGTTTTGTGGTCATTCGAATAGCACAAAGGCATTTGAAGTTCAAGATATTTTTAACGATCAATACCAATGGAGGGTTTGTCAAAACTGTAGTACAGAATTCTTGGCGCCACAACCCAGTGAAGAGCAATTAGCTCGAGCCTATGATCCATCTTATTATGGGGAAGGAGAAAAAAAGTTTATTCCAATAGTCGAAGCGGTAGTTGATTTTTTTAGAAGAAGAAATGCCAAATCCTTAGCTAAGCATTTTGGAAAAAAGGGACGGGTTTTAGACATTGGCTGTGGAAACGGCAATCTGCTTCACTATTTAGGAAAGGCCGGCGAATTTGAATTACATGGCATTGAGCCGGAGGGCAAATCAGCCGAGCGTGCAGAAGCGCATGAGGAAATAAACTTACATAAAGGTTTTCTCCAGAAAGGGCTGTATAAAAATGACATGTTTGACGCCATAAGTTTGGTGCACGTTTTTGAACACTTACCTAACCCTTCAGAAGCTTTAGATATTATTGATGATGTTTTAAAAGAGAAGGGGAAATTGCTCATTGAAATTCCAAACATTAGTAGTTGGCAATCGCGTATTTTTAAGTCCAATTGGTTGCATTTAGACCCACCTAGACATTTACAATTAACGCCGCCCGATGTGCTGATAGAAGAATTAGAAAGAAGGGGATATAAATTAGTTAGAGAAAACTATTTTTCTCCACAATTCAATCCTTTTGGTGTACAACAAAGCATCTTAAATATGCTTCTGCCCAATCGAGAAGTTTTGTATGAAGCTTTAAAAGGCAATAAAAGCTATACTCAAAACTATTCCGCTTTCCATTTAGGAATTCAAAAGGCTTTTCATTGGTTCAGTTTTCCGCTTTTTGTGTGTACAGATATTATGGCTTCAATATTTAAAAAAGGCGGAACGGCAAAACTCTTATTTCAGAAGAAATAAGCTATTGGGATTAGAAGAAAATCAAGCTCTGATTTAAGGTGCTGAAAAATTGCAATTGCTTAATTGATAGTTTAATTTCGTAGGCCAAATATTAAAGAGAAAGATTATGTCAAACGCTATATTTAACCCTCCTGTAGCCATTAACGAACCAGTATTGAGTTATGCTCCAGGAAGCGAAGAAAGAGAACTTTTACAAGAAACTGTTGCAACCTTTAAAGCCGAAGAAAAAGACATTCCCATGTTTATTGGCGGAAAAGAAATAAGAACAGGTAATAAAGTGAGTATGCACCCGCCATACCAGCACAAGCATTGTTTAGGTCACTTTCACAAAGGTGATTCTTCGCATGTTAAAAAAGCAGTTGATGCAGCTTTGGCAGCTAAAGAAGAATGGGCTAATTTGCCTTGGGAGCAAAGAGCGTCAGTATTCTTAAAAGCGGCTGAACTTATCGCAGGACCTTATCGTCAGAAAATGAATGCAGCTACTATGTTAGCACAATCCAAAAATGCATTTCAGGCGGAGATTGATTCGTCTTGTGAAATAATAGACTTTTTCCGTTTTAACGTAGAGTTTATGCGTCAAATTTACACGGAGCAGCCAGAATCATCAGAAGGTGTTTGGAATCGTTTAGAATACCGTCCGCTTGAAGGTTTTATTTTTGCTATTACTCCTTTCAACTTTACAGCCATTGCTGGTAATTTGCCAGCAAGTCCGGCTATGATGGGTAATACAGTAGTTTGGAAGCCAGCAGATACTCAAATTTATTCGGCTTGGGTAATTATGGAAGTGTTGAGAGAAGCAGGATTGCCTGATGGTGTAATCAATTTGGTTTATGTAGATGGTCCGGATGCAGGTGAAGTAGTTTTCAATCACAGAGATTTTGCTGGTTTGCACTTTACTGGTTCAACTACCGTTTTTCAGCAATTGTGGAAAACCATTGGAAACAACATTGAAAAGTATCGTTCTTACCCAAGAATTGTTGGAGAAACTGGAGGTAAAGACTTTATCGTAGCGCATGAGTCAGCAAATGCAAAAGAAGTAGCAACCGCCATTACAAGAGGTGCTTTTGAGTTTCAAGGACAAAAATGTTCAGCGGCAAGTAGAGCATACATTCCTGCTACTTTGTGGGAAGAGGTGAAAAATTATGTGCTTGAAGATTTGAAGAGCATTAAAGTAGGAACACCTGAAGATTACAGCAATTTTGTAAATGCAGTTATTGACGAAAAATCATTCGATAAAATTGCTCATTACATTGATAATGCTAAGAAAGCTGAATCAGCAGAAATTATTGCAGGTGGAACTTACGATAAGTCAGAAGGGTATTTTATTGATCCAACAGTTATTGTTTCAAAAGACCCTAAATACACAACCATGTGTGAAGAGATTTTTGGTCCCGTAATTTCAATTTATGTCTACGACAATGCTGATTTTGAAGAAACCTTAAAATTGGTTGACGATAATGATTATGCCTTGACTGGAGGAATCTTTGCCAAAGATCGTCATGTGTTAAACCACATGTGCAAAGCCTTGGTTAATGCGGCAGGTAATTTTTACATTAACGACAAGCCAACAGGTGCGGTAGTTGGTCAGCAACCGTTTGGTGGTGCACGTAAGTCTGGTACAAACGACAAAGCTGGTGCTATGCAAAACTTAATGCGTTGGGTTTCTGCAAGAACCATGAAAGAAACGTTTGTTCCTGCAAAAGATTACCGATATCCATTTTTAGGATAAGTAATACCAAATACAACAACTAACAAAGGCCTGTTGATTCGTTCAACAGGCCTTTTGTATTTTCAACCTTTTTCTCCTCATCTTTGTATTATGAAATTGAAAATAAGAATACCTAAATATTTGAAAAACCGTTATGCCTTAACGGCAGGTATTTTTATCGTTTGGATTACATTTTTTGATCAAAATAATTTGATAACCCAAGTTCAATACCGAATGGAATTATCCAAATTAGAAGAGGAAAAATCCTTTTATCAAGAAGAGTTGAAAGTCATTCAAGCCGATTTAGAAGAGCTAGAAAGCAATCCGGAAAGCTTAGAAAAGTTTGCCCGAGAAAAGTACTTGATGAAAAAAGACAATGAGGAACTCTTTGTGATTGTGGAAGAGGAATAAAAAAAGCCCTTAGACAATCTAAAGGCTTTTCATTTATATCAAATACAAGAAATTATTTCGCAGGTAAAACCTTAGAACTTACTTCCCCAAATCCAACTCTTACGCCATCTTTTTCACAATGTCCACGCATAATAACCGTATCGTAGTCTTGAATGAATTTTCGCTCGCTTCCGTCCTTAAGTTTTACTGGATTTGTTCCTTTCCAAGAGAGTTCTAGCATAGAGCCATAAGACTCTCTAGTTGGTCCACTTATGGTACCACTAGCATACATGTCTCCAGCATTTATGTTACAACCATTCACCGTATGGTGCGCTAATTGTTGGTTTTGATTCCAGTACATGTATTTATAATTGGAATTACAAATGACACTTTCTTCGCTGTTTTCAGGCTTAATGGCTACTTCTAAATGGATGTCAATGTTTTTATTCCCTTCGTATTTTAAATAAGGAAATACCTCAGGCTCTTGGGTTGGGCCTTCAGTTCTAAAAGCTTCTAAGGCGTCTAAAGTTACTACCCAAGCAGAAATAGAAGAAGCAAAGTTTTTCGCTAAGAAAGGGCCCAATGGAACATACTCCCATTTTTGAATATCTCTTGCAGACCAATCATTAAATAGCACCATTCCAAAAATGTAATCATCCGCTTCTTTTGTAGAAATACGATCGCCCAATGGTTTCCCATCATAGGTGATAAAAGCCATTTCAAGTTCAAAATCTAATAATTTACAAGGTCCGAAAACTGGTGGCTCATCTGGATTCGGTTTTTGTTGTCCTGTTGGTCTGTAAATTGGGGTGCCAGATAAAATAATAGATGAAGCTCTACCATGATAGCCAACAGGAATGTATTTCCAGTTAGGCAAAAGAGCATTATCAGGGTCACGGAACATCGTTCCTACATTGGTAGCATGTTCAATACTTGAATAAAAATCCGTGTAGTCACCTATGTCAACTGGCATTTCATTTTCAACTTGATCAATTGGAATTAAAATGTCTGCTTGATCTGCAGAATTGTTTTTTAATCGCTCTTCTTTTCCACTAAGTAATTCAGAAAGTCTATTCCTTAATTGACGACTTGCTGATTTTCCTTTTTTCATCAAGGTGTTTAACCTCGCTTGATTAAAATCACTTTCTTCAAATCCTAAACCGTCTAAGTATCCTTTTTGAAAAAGTTTAAGCAAGTCTAGTGCATAGTCGCCAATTCTACTAGCAACTCTTGGACTTTCTTTTTGGTATTTAATAATTCCAAAAGGAATATTTTGAATCGAAAAATCTGAATTTTCTTCTATTGAAACCCAACTTTTTAAATCGGGATTATTTGCTTCTATCATCATAGTTTTTGTTTGATTTTTTAGTGCGCTTCAAAGGTAAAGTAAATGCGATTCAATTAAAAGGTGCAACGATTTTTAACAATATTTCGTCAATAGTTCGTGCTTGTGAATAGCTAGTGCATTTTTTTAAATACCTGTGCATTAAAATAGTTAAATTAGCGCAACTTAAATTAAAGTTAATTTCTTATTTCCACTTTATGAAAAGAGTATTACCCATTTTTGTTCTATTCAGTTTTTTTGTAGGACTAACTACTACCTCTACCGCTCAACAAGGAACCGTTGAAATATTATGTGAGGATTTTGAAGATAACAATTGGAATGTCATTACCTATTCTATTCCTGCAACCGGTCAACCAGGATTTGAAAGGGTGACCGATGTAACTTACCGAGGTACTTTGGGTGCCGGTAGTGATACCATTGGTAGAAATAATGTAACAAATAGGGCTAGAAGTTACCTACAAACCCCCAATTTATATATAGATACATTTAATAACGTAAGTGTGCAATTTGCGCACATTTGCTACATTTCTGATGAAGATGAAATGAAGCTCCAATATTCATTTAATGGGGGTGCTTCTTGGATTACATGTACGCGAAATGAATATACTGGAAATTCATTCATGTTACAGCCAGGAAATTTCTTTAATAAGAAATCAAGAGCGATTGCTTGGAAATATCAGGATCCGAATGGGGCGATAGCTGATGATACTTCATTTATCTGGAATAATACAAATTCAGTTCAAGCATGGGCTGTTGAAACTTTTAATATTCGCGATGTTTTAGATAGAACAGTGCCTAAACCTGACTCTGTTATGTTTAGAGTTGAGTTATATGATTTAGGTGTTGTAGGTCGTGTAGGAGACCATCGGTATTACATCGATGATTTTTGTGTTAGGGGCTCTAACTGTGAAGCTATTCCGCCAACCATTGCACGTTTTGATACCATGGATTACAGCTCAACACGTTATGAAGGTAGAGTTTATTGGGAAGGTCCTTACGAGTTTAATACGCAATTAACCGATGCCTCTACGATTGATACAGCTTACTTAGAGTATTATGTTTATAGAAAAACTGATCCAAATCTACCAATGACTGAGGTTTTGTCTGACACAATACCATTAGTTAAACAAGGAAATACTTCTTTTTACAATAATTCTATTCCAAGAAGTAGCACTCAAATAGGAGATTCTGTTTTTTGGAAGATTTCCGTTTTTGATGCTAGCCCATGTCGTAATGCAAGATATTATCCTTCAGGTGGGGGCTCTTTAGCTGAGTTTGAAGTAAGAAGTAATAAGCCTAAAACATGTGATGTAGATCCTTTAAATACATTTCCTTATGTGGAAACCTTTGATTCGAGATTTCCCGCACCTCAAGGGCAGTTTGTTGCCATAGATGGATGGGTAAATGCAGAAGGAGATTTTAATAATTGGTTGGGTAATTCTGGTATTACACCTACCACAGGTACAGGTCCTTCAGATGATATTCCGGGCGGAGGTAAATATTTGTACGTTGAATCAACTAATAAACCAGATTCGTTAGCAGTCTTACTATCACCTTGTTTTGATTTATTTGACATGCCGAATGGCCTTGTGCGTTTTTATTTGCATCAAAATACTACTGGGGGTGATACCGTTTTCTTAGACGTTTTTGATCCTACTCCTGTAGCAGGATTTCCAGATGGAAGATTTGTAAATGACGTAATTGCACCCGTTTCGGGTAATAAAGGTGACAATTGGTTGCCTTATGAATTCTCCACTTATCAATATAGTGGAAAAGTAATACAATTGCGATTTAGAGGATTGCCTGATAAGTTATCTGATATAAGTGATATTGCTCTAGATTCTTTTAAAATAGAGCCTGCTGCGATTGAAGATATGAGAGCAGATCGAATTATTATACCTCCTTTTATGCCTGAGGGAGAGACAGATAATGTAGAGTTTATTGCACAGAATCAAGGTATTTTTGATGTTACCTCATTGAAATTAAATTATCAAATAATAATGGCGGCAGATAGCACTGTTTACGATAGTGCATACAATTTGAATTGGACAGGACTAATTCAACCAGGTCAATTTGTAAATATTACTTTGTCAGATTCATATATAGTGCCGAGAGGACAGTATTTCATAAAAGCATGGCTTGAGCACCCGGGGGATGAAGTCATTACAAATGACACTACTATTCAAGCAACCAGAGGGCTTGCTTACAAGCAAATTTATTACAGAGACTTTTTTGACGATGAAGAGTTGTTGTTTACGACTTTAACAGATGAAGTAGATGAGCTTTACAACTTTTGGGAGCATGGAGAGCCTAAGTTTGATAAAACAAATCGAGCATTTTCTTTGCCATATGCATGGGATATTAACTTAGTTCGTCCATATACTGGTGCGGGAAGTACCATTCAATTGGTTTCACCCTTCTTAGACTTTAGCAATGCACAAGATGTGTTCTTGTCATTCTTTAACAACAGAGACATTGATACGGCTAAAGATGGGGTGTATCTTCAGTATTCTCTTGATCAAGGACGCACGTGGGAAACCGTTCCTGAATTGGGAGATCCAAATCGATTAAAATGGTACAACTCCTATTTAGCGGATCCAAGCTTTGGAGGCCAATTCGTTTTCTCAGGAATAACAAGATATATTCCTCAAAATTGGCACAATTGGATAGAGTCAGAAATTATGCTTCCCTCCATTTTTGATAATCAACCACTGGTACTATTGAGGTTTAATTTCTTTGCGGAAGAAGGTTTACAAAGTAACGATGGAATGAGTATAGATAACTTCTTGGTTTACGATAGAAAGCCATTGGATGTAGAGCCACAGTTTATCATGCAGCCTCGTACAGAATGTGATATGACTAGCACAGAGCGTTTCAAAGTAGCATATAAGAATAGAGGTGAGCAAACTTTTAATTCATTTGATGTAGAATATGTGGTCACCAATTTGGAGAGCGGAAACACACAAAGACAATTTGAAACAATTAATCGAACGATAAACCCGCGAGATACAATTTATCATTTATCTACAGTAACGTTTGATATGCGAGAATTGGGAGATTATTTAGTAACTGTAATCACTAATCTACAGAATGATGGATATGCCATTAATGATACGCTATCTCAAACTGTAGAAAACATAGATGGTTGTTATTTAATGTTTGAAGCGATTACAGGAGCTTATAAGCGTCCTGCAATAGTTGATTCAAGTTTTTGGAGATTTGAATATACATCTGGAGATAGAGAATATGTAGTTACGGATGATTATCGTCCATTTGACCCTGTTGCTGTTAACGAAAGATTAGTATGTATTAAAAAGAATTCATTTGTCAAGTTCACCCTTGGTGATATGGATACTACTATTGTAGAATATTCTTTGTATGCTTACGATGGAGAAGAAGACACAATTCTAGTTGATCGTTCAATTGGAGGTACATCATCGCCCACTAGATTCTTTAATTGGATTTGTCCACCTGATTCATCTGCAGAGACCATTGATATCTTAATCGATAACAATGTTTCTCAGTTCCCAATTTCGAAGGCATACAATATTGCAACCTTAATTAGAAATGATGGTTTAGATAGTATACAAACACTTGAAGTTGGATTAAGCATTGATGGGCAGGATACTATACGTACAGAGACTTTTGTGCCTCCATTTGAGTATGCAGAAACGGATACTATGAATTTTGGATTGTTTTACTTGTCACCAGGAAGACATGTATTAAAAGGTTGGGTTCACGCGCCGAATGGAAATCAAGATGAACGACCAGAGAACGATACATTTACTCGAGTATTTATGGTTATTGATACAGCTTATCTTACACCAGATTATTGTACTAATTTTGAATTGGTAGATGATTCAGTAGCTTGGTTAGGCTTGAATTTTGAAACTACTTATCAAGATTCATCTGTTTCCTTTGAATGGAATACCCCTTCTAATGCAGTTATCAATAGTGCATATTCTGGAACTAAAGCATGGGTAACCAATGCAGATTCGGATTATAATTCTTTTGATAATTCGGCATTAATCTCACCATTTATTGAACTAGAAAAAGATTCTTGTTATAAACTCAGTTTCTATCATAATTACCTATTTGATGATTTGTTTCATGATGGAGGACATGTAAGAATTTCCACGGATACAGCCAATTCTTGGACAACTTTAAATGGTAAACTAATTGGTGTAGGAGATACTTTATTACAAGAAGGTTGGTATAATACAACTAACATTGCTTCAATTCCCGATAATAGCCAAAATTCAGGATGGACCGGAAATTCCGGTGGATGGGTAAAAGCTCAAACTGTAGTTCCCGCTTATGAGGATGCCTTTGCTTTATTTGCATTTAGACTAGGCTCTGACGGTAATAATAGCACTGAAGGCTGGGCAGTTGATGACTTTTGCTTTGAAAAAATAGAAACTGATGTGAGTCAAAAGTGTTTTGCAGTTGGTTTAGATGAGGAGAATTTAGACCCATCTAAATTATACTTGGGTCAAAATCAACCGAATCCTGCTCTTAATCAAACTCAAATACCCTATTATTTACCTAAATCAGGAGCTGTTAACTTTTCGGTAACTAATATGATGGGGCAAACGGTCTACCAATCTACCGAATCTAAATCATCAGGAAATCATCTAATGCAATTAGACATCAGTGATTTGGGAAGTGGAATTTATTATTATTGGATAATTTTTGATGAAGTAAAAATTGCTAAGAAGATGATTATCACTAGATAATGATTCGGAAATAAAGATGTAATATTTCAAAAGTGGAGTTTGTCTCCACTTTTGTTGGTTAAATTAATAGATATGAAACGATTTAGAATTTTTCTTGCTTTTATTAGTATATGTAGTGTTTCAGTGGCACAAACTACATTGATTCAAGAAGATTTTGAAGGTGCTAATTTAGCGGTTAGCTCTTACTCAGCTTCCGGTACAAATTCATGGTCACTTAACTCGAATCTTCAAGTGAGTGGTCAAAAGTCAGATTCATCATCAGTACAATTAGGTGACACGATCTATCTTGAAACGCAAGCTTTTAATGCGAGTACAGTTTCCTTTATGACTCTAGAGTTTGAGCATATCTGTAAAATTGATTTTTTTGATCAGGCAATTGTGGAGATTTCAATTGATAATGGTTCAAGTTGGACACAATTAACTTCTACAGAATACACAGGTAGTGCCTTCTTTTCCAGTAATTCATTCTCTGCAGTTAGCTATAGCAATTGGAATATTGCCCAGCCAAACGCAGTTCCAGATAATTCATGGTGGGTAAAAGAAACTTTTAATTTGACATCCTTTGTTGGAAATATGCAAACCAAGGTACGATTTGCATTAATTGATGCCGATAATAATGGAGCTGTAAACAATTATGGTTGGTTGATTGATGATTTAAAGATAACTGGAGCCCCATGTGAATTAATTCCACCTAGTATTAGTTTGAGTGGAGTAACCTACCAAGGACAAGTGTATACAACCGGTCCCTACAATATACAAGCGGATATTACTGATGCAAGTGGAGTAGATAGTGTTTCACTATCTTATTCAGTTAATTCTGGAGCTACAACTTCGCAATTAATGGTATTACAAACTGGTAATACTTATCAAGCTACTATTCCATCTGTAAATGTTGGAGATACAGTATGCTATTCAATATTTGCGAATGATAATACAACTTGCAGCAATGCTAGTATTTTTCCTTCTACAACTTCTTGCACACAATTTATAGTTGGTAACAATCCACCTCCAAATTGCGTTGGAACACCAGTTTTTAGCTTTCCTTATCTTGAAACCTTTGCTTCCTTTACATCAGGAAATGGAACAAATGTGGGGACACTTCGAAATAATTGGGAAAATTCAAATGCAGATACTCATGATTGGTATGTTTTAAATGGGGGGACCACTTCTCCAGGAACAGGACCAAGTTCTGGACATACTTCTACAGATCCTAATTATATGTACGTTGAAGCTTCGAATCAGTTTAATAAAACAGCTATTCTAAACACCCCTTGTTATGATATGAGTTTTCTAAATGCTCCAAAATTCAGTTTTTGGTATCATATGGAAGGAACCAATATGGGAGAGTTACATGTTGATATTTATTTTGGAGGAAACTGGGTGTTAGATATCATGCCTCCATTAATTGGAGCACAAGGTTCAAATTGGAATTTTAAAGAGATTGATTTGACTTCTTATGCCGGAAATATAGTTCAATTGAGATTTAGAGGAATAACTGGGGCTGCTTTTAGAAGTGATATAGCTATTGATGATATTGCCATTATAGAGCCCTTATCAAATGACTTGGTTTTAGATGATGTAATAACTCCAAATGTGAGCGGCTGTAATGGAAGTGCGAACGATTTTGTGACCTTAAAAGTAAAAAATGCTGGGTCAGCTATACAGGATACGATTCCTTTAGCCTACCGATTGAATGGTGCAGCTATTGTTCGAGATACGGCATTTGTGGCTTTAAATCCTGGAGATTCAATTAATCATACTTTTCAGCAAACTGTGAACCTTGCAGCTGCGGGAAATTATTCATTTGATTTTTGGGTTGAATTATCAGGAGAGCAAAATGCAATTGATGATAGCATTTTTAACTATACCGTTTCAAGTTCTAGTGTAGTATCGTCTTTTCCTGATACCATGGATTTTGACAATTTTACAGTTGGTACACCCGGAACCTTGAATAATGGATGGGTAAATAGTATCTATGATTCACATGATTGGTACGTTCATTCAGGAACAACTACTTCTGGGGGTACAGGGCCTTCAGGAGATAATACCAGTGGAACTGGAAATTATATGTACGTTGAAGCTTCAAACCTCTTTAATCTTGAAGCAATACTTATGAGTCAATGTTATGACATTCGTAATTTAAATCAACCCAATTTAAATTTCTATTATCATATGCTTGGAGCTCAGCTAGGTGAATTACATGTTGATATTCAAATAAATGGAATTGAGATTAAAGACATTATTACTCCAATAGTAGGCAATCAAGGTTCGTCTTGGATTATGGGAAATATAGACTTAACACCATATAAGGGTGTGGTTAAATTGATTTTTAGAGGAATTACAGGACCGGGCTATCAAAGTGATATAGCAATAGATGATATAGAAGTTTTTGATGCTAACCCAGTTGGTTTAGCTGTAACAGAAACCAAAACTGATTGGACATTTTACCCTAATCCATCTTATGATTTTATATACATAAACATAGGTAATTCGAACTCTTCTGCTGAACTAAATGTTAGAAATTCGATTGGTCAAATTGTATTGAATTCATCACTAAGAGCGAGTAATTCAAAAATTGATGTGTCTTATCTGGAAGGTGGGGTTTATTTTATAGAAGTAGTCACAGAAACGCAAAGAAGTCTTAAAAAATTGATTATCAAATAAAAAAAAGCCACGCTAAGCGTGGCTTTTTTTTATTTATATAAAGGAAAAGGAGTCATGAGTTCATTTACCTCTGCTTTTATCTTTTTAAAGGAATCACTATCCTCTTCAGTGCTTAAAGCACGATCTAGTAGTTCAGCTATTAGTGGAATGTGATTTTCAGTTAAACCTCTTGTAGTTATTGCAGGTGTGCCAATTCTAATACCAGAAGTAATAAATGGGGATTTATCATCAAATGGAACCATATTTTTATTTACGGTTATATCGCATAGACCTAAAATTCTTTCTGCTTTTTTTCCGCTAATACTTTTGTTTCTTAAGTCAATTAACAAGCAATGATTATCAGTGCCGCCTGAAATTACCTCATAACCTTTACGAACTAATTCTTCAGCGAGTACCTTTGCATTTTTTACTACTTGAAGGGTGTAATTCATATAACTGTCTTGCAAAGCCTCTCCAAAGGCAACTGCCTTTGCTGCAATTACATGTTCTAGAGGGCCACCTTGAGTGCCAGGGAAAACACCTGAATCAAGTAATGAGGACATCATTCTTACCTCGCCTTTTGGAGTTTTTAAACCAAATGGATTTTCAAAATCTTTACCCATCATAATAACACCACCTCTTGGGCCTCTAAGTGTTTTATGAGTAGTAGAAGTAACTATATGACAATGAGGTAATGGGTCGTTAAGAATGCCTTTTGCAATTAGGCCAGCGGGATGTGAGATATCAGCAAGTAATAGTGCACCAACTTTATCAGCAATATTTCTTAGTCTTTCATAATCCCAATCTCTTGCATACGAAGAAGCACCGCAAATAATCATTTTAGGATTTACTTCTAAAGCTTTACTTTCAACTTTGTCATAGTCGATTTTACCTGTAGCTTTTTCTACACCGTAAAAGTGAGGTTTATATAATTTTCCCGAAAAGTTTACCGGAGAGCCATGTGTCAAATGACCACCGTGAGATAAATCAAAACCTAAAATGGGATCACCCGCTTGAAGACACGCTAGCATTACAGCAGCATTCGCTTGTGCACCAGAATGAGGTTGTACATTTGCCCATTCGGCATTAAAAAGTTCTTTTAATCTGTCAATAGCTATTTGCTCTACTTGATCAACTACTTCGCAACCACCATAGTATCTTTTGCCTGGAAGACCCTCTGCATATTTATTGGTTAACACTGACCCCATAGCCTCTAAAACTGAATTACTCACATAATTCTCTGAGGCAATTAATTCGATTCCTCTCTTTTGTCTTTCTTGCTCTTCATTTATAAGGGCTGAAATTTCTTGGTCTTTTATCATAGTTACTCTTTATTTGACCCTAAAATTAAACAATTAGACCAGTTTAGTGAATAGAGATAAATTCAAATTATTAAACGTACAAGCTTATAGTTGATGTTTTTGATATATTTTAATTCGAAGCACCCAAAGCAAGAAAATACAAACATATATGAAAAGCGTAAAGGTATATGAGTGGTGAAAGTCTAATGTTTCTGGATAGTACTTTACAATAATGGCAAGTGCCATTACCCTTCCAACATTTAATAAGTGAATAAGAAATATACCTAGAAATGTAAAAAGAGCTTTAAACCACAACTTGCCTTTAAAGACGATTAAAAAGGAGGTAAATAGGATAAACAAACTTAGACCATCACATGGATTGCCAATAATTACACCAGTGGTACCATATATACCCATATGATATTTATAAATACTATTTGAAGGAAGTAATTCATATTTTAAAAATTTTAGTCCACTTTCAGCTGTACCAATTATAGAGTTTATCAAGTATGCGTCAACTTCAGTATATGGACTAATTATATAATCATAAAAAAACTGAAATATCAAATACAGTCCCAACATCTTCGTAATAAAAAGAATGGGTTTCTTATTTTTTTTAATCTCTTCCTTTAATTTTTCAAGCATTATTAAAAGTTATAAAATAATAGTTATTTAATTTTTTGAATTTGATTAAAGGCATAAACCCCTATACTAATAAATAAGTATGGTAAAGGGTTATGAATAACCCCAATTAGTTTGCGTAGGAAAGGATAAACACTTTGAAAGTCGAAAAAAAATATACCAATGCTGATTGTTATTATTGAAATTAATATCATGAATAGATAAATTGATGTTAACAACCAATATGCTAATTTAGAAGTAAAAGCATATCTTAATCCAAACAAACTAATACCCATAAACAAAATACTAAACGCAACAGTAAGTACATACTTTAGTTTATTTAGTTTCTCAAAAGTCCAATCTTGAAGAAAGGGAAGGGCCGTGGTTTTAGCATAAAAGAAATCTTGCCCATCCATTAGTGCATTTATACTTCTAAACAATACCTCTCTGTAGTAGCTGCTAACAAATAGTACTAAAAGAAAAATTAGCCAAATGAGCTTTCTTTTCATAAAGCTAAGTTAAATGAATTATCAAAATGGTAATTAGTAATAGTAGAAGCCTAAGTTAAAACAAGGAAGATCAGATTGCTAGCGGATAAATAAAAAAATAAGCGCAAACTTTTGTTTACGCTTATTTTTTGTGTTTTGTAAGTTATGATTTTTAGGCTATAGAATCTATGTTTCAGAATCTAAATTATCTTTATTCAATTCAAAAACTTTCTTTCCACCATAAGCAACTCCTGCAAGTAAGAGCCAACTTAAACCACCATCAATTGGTACACATGGAGGTGGGAAACAATTAGGCGTTTCATTACCTCCACCTCCTGGATTGGGCGGTTGAGCATTCATATCTTTTGTAAAGCATATCAAGAGAAATAATACTCCCGTATAAATTAGTTTTCTCATTATAATTTCGAATTGATGAGCAAATATATAAGTAATAAATTAGAGTTTAATTGTTTTATTTATCACTTGTTTGTCTGATTTTATTTGAATAAGGAAAATGCCATTCAAATCTTCAAGTCCTTGTATTTTGTAAGTTCCTGAACCAGAAGCACTCCAAGTAATAGGAGCTATGACTTCTTGACCATTGATGTTAAATACTTTAATGTTTAACGGAGTCTCTTCATTGCTTAAAGTATAATCAATATACCAATTGTTAAATGAAGCATTTCTTAAATTGATATTTTGGTCTAATTTCTGAGTGAAAACATTTGAAGTATTGGATTTAATTAGTTCTTCACAGCTCGCATAAGAATTACTTAAAACTAAACTAAAACTATTTTCTTCACCTTTTTTACCTTCAAACTCATACTCACTCTCCATTGTTAAATCAATGACTTTTTGATTTTCATTATCCATCAGATAAATGCAAGAATAATTTTCATAGGCTTTGTCAATATTGTCTACATTTAGTTCGTAATTTGAATTATCACCTGTATAAATAATCATTGGAATCAAATGACTCTCTTCCAAATTACTAATCGAATTTTTAATTAGGCCTTCATTACTATTACTCGCAAGCGTATAAATTGCTGGAACTTCTTCTAATGGAGATTTCAAGTAGTATGCATCTTTTTCATCAATTTCAGATGTCGAATATGGTGAAAAATCAATCATCATATTGTGCTTAAACTGATTAGAATTACAAATAAGGTTGAAGTTCAACATTTCGACTTTAGTACTTTTTGATCTTAAAAAACTACTTGAAGTTGAAGCTACTTTGTCTTTTTCTTTAAATTCAAATGCCTTACCGGCTGCATTTGAGTTTATCCAAAACCCTTGCCCTGGCGCTAATAAAGGCTTTCCATCTCCTGTTATAAAATCATAAGATCCATTGTCTGTATTAAATATATAATATTCAGTAGGAATCCAAGAAACTTTATCTACACTATCATAAGCTACATGTGCATGAAACTGGTTAGAAAATAGATTCCAACCTTTTTGAGTAAGCATATAGGTAGCTAACTCACCTGTATTTGGAACTCCTACATAATCAATTGTAGTTGCATCAAATGTATTTAAGTTAGATGCCAAATAGACTTCATAACCTTGACCAGGATTAATGTTTTCATTTACAGATTGAATTGATCCATTTTGACCATTGGGTGGGTAATAAGACCAAATACTATAAAAGGTTCCGCCGCCACCACTTTGAGCATTACCATCATTCCCATTAATGCCACTAATGAATAAGTCATCGTCCCATTGAGCCATCGTAGCGCCTTCAATAGGAGAACCTAAATTGCCATAATTTGCATTTCTCGTGCCAATATATCGTTGTACTATAAAATCTCCTGTAAATGCTCCATCCATTGATTCAAGAATTTGAGAAGTGTATGTTTCATTGGATATAAGTACTACACTGTCAGCACTGCTCACATCCATTCCACCTGATTCTACTTGAAGTGAATTGTGAATAGCCCATCCTCCTGAAGAAAGTTCAAGGCCTGAAGTGTTGGAAATATGTAGATTATTTAATTCAATACGGCTATTTGAATTATTTGAAAACGACTGTACTCCTGCTTCACTGATAGCTGAAATCGTCCCGTCATTTTCGATAAATGTTGATCCAATGTCAAAAGTTAAGTCTCTATGAATTTTTAGAGTGTCCAATCCATCAAAATCCAAACTAGCTCCATTTTCAATAGTTAAATCTGTAACATTTGCATTAGAATCTACACTTATAATGTGAGGACTTATTATTGAAACAATATCATTGGTATCTGGAATGCAATTACAACTCCAATTATTTGGGTTTTGCCAAGAACCACTATTTGCTGAAGTGATAAATCCATCAACTTCTGCCAAAGTGAAATACGCTCCCTTAGGAAGGCTTACATTGGTAAATTCAACAGAATTAGAAACAGCACTGTAAGATAAACCAGCAGAGTGAACGGTTACATCTCCGTTGGTAAAATCACCATCATTATCTTCTATAAGAATTACATAGTTTAAAGGAGAGGCAAAACCATTAGAGCCTAAAAAGAATTCAACAGAAATTGTTCCTGGTGTTCCAGTTGTATCTGCTCTCCATACTCGATTCCATCTTTCAGCGTATCCTACAGGAACATTTGGCGATGTTAGTAAGTCTCCATCATTATTTGCAATTAGCAGGTAATCTCCATTGCTAAGACTAGAAGCGTTAGAAATCTTAATTGTTGAATCTCTATCAATTGCTTCAGTATTGCTTCCATCTGCCTCTTGGCCTAATCCAATTAGACTCCTATAGTAGCCTCCTGTTTCATAAGCGTAATTGTCGTTAAGTGTTGTTAGGTTATATTTTGATGATAAATAATTTAATACTATTGTTCGTTCTGCAGAATTTAGTTCTCTATTATAAAGGACTATTTCAGGAATAAATCCATTTAAGCTAAATCGGGTGTCACCGGGCCTACCCCCAATAGAAGATGTTAATGAAGAGTGAAAAGAAGTTCTACTTTGTGTACTGCTATTTAATCTGCATGTCATTAAAAAGTTTGAAGAAGCAGTAGAACTACTAGTTAAAGAATAAATGGCAGCATTTAAAGTGCCTTTGGCTAAAGAAAATCGAGTATTGTAATCAACATAAGCAGTAATATTTCTACCTAATAATAAATGATTTTGAATTTCAATAATCGTTTTACCGCCTCCACTATTATTCCTAAAAACTGAAAAGGCAGTTAAAGCTGAAGTAGTTATATGATTATCTAAATTTAAGTAATCATTAGACCCATCAAACGTAATTGCTGGAAATCCATTTAAAACATTAGTATTGAATATGGGTTGATTGGATGCGCTAATTTGAGTCGCATTGTTTCCATTACCCGAAGTGTCAGCCCAAGTGCTAACAGGGTCTCCATCATTTAAACTCAAATTATTGGCATCGAGCCACAATATATTATCGGTAGAATTTCCAATTCCACCTGGTCCATTTTGACCATTTATTTGTCCAGAGAAACAAACAAAACTTATTGTAATAACTAGGAGACAGATATTTTTCATCTTATTTGAAATTTTTTCAAGGGGTAAAGTTATAACTTTAATTATAAACTAAAACTTTAAATATTAGTTAATTGATGTATTTAAGAATTTGACATTATTACGAATTTATTTTTAATTCGGTTTCAATTTTCATTTTAATAAAGGAGTAATTAAGAATATTCCTTTTTTGGTTGAATTAACTAAGCTTTTCCTTTTGTCACTTGATCATTTTTAATGCCTTGATTTTAGATTTACTATTTTTTGATGGTATTTAAAGGAATAATATAATTGCCTTTATTAGCATCTGGAAAGTCTTTATTTGGAATTGGTAAATTCAAAACTTGCAAATTTTATCCCATTTGCAATCTTCTTTCCAGATTTAACATTAAGAGGTTATTAGGTCTATGTTTAGAATATTCTTGTATTTCTTGATTATGTTATTGGTATTTTTCAATATAAGTTGATTCATTGCCTTTTGGATGCTCAATAGCATAGATTAATTTTCTCGTCATTGTATTGTCTGCAACAAAATGATTATGAATTGAATCAATCCAGCGTTGCTCATCTCGATAGGTTAAAATAAACTTACTATCAGGGTACCTCAAATCTAATTGCTTATACAAAAGAGGCCAAGGGTTGTCTTGCAGAACATCATATTGGTCTGTAATTTGAAATATTTCTTCAAGCTTTCCTTTGGATATTGTATTTGCGAGATCTGTGTGTGATCCTAAAACATTGTAGCCTAACTCTTTCAAAGCAATATCAAGTGTGGTTGTAACTGTTTTATGAAATCCAATACCAAAAACTTTACATTTAGTCATATTCAAATTGAATTAAAAAAGAAAACATATATTAAGATTTTAGTTAATCCAGACTTTTAAACTATAGTAATATTTCACATCTCTCTCTTTTTTCAATACTAACCCAATAATTGCTTTTCTTTGCAGCCAAATTGAAAATATCTTTCATGCAAGGCAAAACGTCTTCTATCTCTACAATTCAAATTGATCCTAAAGTATTATTATCCTATTTGCTAAAGTACTGGTACTTGGTTTTAATAGGGATTTTAGGTGGTGTTGGATATGCTTATTATCAAGTTAGGTATACTCCTCTTACCTATAATACTTCTTCTCGGATGCTGGTAAAAGATGAGTATTCTTCTTGGGGCCAAGAGTATTTCTTACCAGGAATGGAGCTTGTTAGTAGTCGGAATCGGTTAGTAAATGAGGTTGGAATTTTTAAGTCATTTCCTTTAATGTTGAGGATTGCTAAAGATTTAGATTGGCGGATTTCATATTTTAGAGTAGGTAATATCAAAACGACTGAATTGTACCCTTATTCAGATTTTAGGGTGAGTATTGAGGGAGGATTGCCAAAGTCAAATAAATTATACATTAAATTCTTAAATGAATATGAATGCTTAGTTTCTCGTGACATTGAAGAAATAGAGAAAGGAGAAAAGATAGCAATTGGAAAGGGGTTTGATTTTTTTGGAAGCAAGTTAATAATTAACCGTGTAAAGGCTTCGGTTAGTGAAGAAGATGTCTACTTAGTTCAATTTAAGAGTCATCAATCTTGGGCACGAAATTTTCAAAGATCTTTAAAAATTGGGGTTGAAAATCAGGAATCGTCTATTTTGGTTTTATCAGAGGTTAATCAGACTCCTGAAAAGTCGATTGACTTCTTAAATACCTTAATGAAAGGTTACATTGCTTGGGGTGTAGAACAAAATAATCAAACAGCTAGCAGCACAATAGCTTTCGTAGATGAACAATTAAAGAATATAGCAGATTCATTGGTTGTTACTGAATATCAGTTAGAGCAATTTTACAAAGACAATTTTTCAGACCGCATTTTTATACAAGATGAAGTTTCAGATCAGAATTTAAATACAGTCTTGAACCTAGAAGAGCAACTTACACAAAGAAGTGTTCAAAAGGAATATTACTCAGCCTTATTAAAGGAATTAAAAAAGGATAAAATTTCCGCATTTCCTTCTTCTTCAGTTTTTGGATTTGTAGACAATCAAGTTGATCAAATGATACAGAAAATTTATCAACTAAGTTTAGACTTGAAAGAATCATCTTATCGAGTTACTGAAACAAATCAAGATTATTCATTAAAGAAGACAGAAATAGAAAGTCTCAAAGAAAATTTAGAATTTATAGCAAAATCAAATAAAACTCAAATATTATTTAGTATTGATTCGTTGCGAAAACTAATAATTGCTGAGGAGCAAAGAGTTATGCAAATTCCATCAGAGCAGAGGCGGTTTTTTAACTTAAAACGTGAAAATAAAATACTTAGTGATTTATACACTTATTTGTTAAATAAACGTTCGGAAGCGAGTATAGCAAAAGCCTCAAATGTGCCGAAAGCTCAAATTTTAGACTATGCAGATCACTTTAGGGTTAGTTATGTAGGGCCAAATCCTGCTGATATATATCTTTTTTCAATTCTAGTTGGAGTAGGTATACCTGTGCTTATTATTCTATTATTATATGTGCTAAATAGCAAAATTGTTAATCCATTAGACTTAGATAAGGTAACCTCTATACCTCTTTTGGGAAGTGTTGCTTACAAAAAAAGTTTAGAAAAGAATTTGGTAGTATCTGGCAATCTAAAATCAGTAATAGCAGAGTCCTATCGTTCGATAAGAACCAACTTAAATTTTATGACAGAAGGCAAAGAGAAGGTAACAATCTTAGTTACTTCGTCTGTTAGTGGTGAAGGAAAAACATTTACTTCTATCAATCTTGCGGCAATATATGCCGCTTCCGGGAAAAAAACCGTACTTCTAGGTGCCGATTTAAGAAAGCCTAAAATATTTAATGATTTTGATTTGCAAAATAATGTCGGATTAAGCACCTACCTTATTGGAAAGGGGAAATTAAATGAAGTGACTCAAGCAACAAAAGTGGATAACTTAGACTTAATTTCTTCTGGACCTATTCCTCCAAACCCTGCAGAATTAATTGAGTCAAAAAACATGGACCAATTAATGGAAGAGCTAAATACACACTATGATGTTATTATTATTGACTCTCCTCCTCTTGGTTTAGTTACCGATGCACTTTTACTAAAGAAATATGCTGATGCTGGTCTTTATATCGTTCGTCATAATTATACCAAAAAAGCATATCTATCTAATGTAAATCAACTTTATGAGGACAAAGTTTTAACAAAGATGGGTATAGTAGTTAATGCGGTAGTTCAAAAGCAGGGCATGGGAGGTTATTATTATGGCAGCTATGGCTATGGCTACGGCTACGGCTATGGATATGGCTATGGTTATTATTCTGAGGATTCAACAAAATAGGCTTACAGCTTGAGTTCTTTAAAGAAAAAGTCAGGAATTGCATTAGCATGGGATTTTGGAAGTCTGCTCCTTAATAAAGGAAGTGGGTTTATAATCTCAATTTTTCTTGCAAGATTGCTATCTCCTGAGGAGTTTGGATTAGTTGGCATGGCCATGGTATTTATTGCCATTTTTCAGGTGTTCGTTGATGTAGGCTTTTCTTCTTCAATTATTCAACGAACCAACTGCACTCCGCTTACTTATTCTTCCGTTTTCTATTTTAATATTTTCTCAGGGCTCATTCTGACTTGTTTGTTTTATTCTGTAGCTCCTTACATAGGAAGTTTCTATAATAACATAGAGGTTACAAAAATTGTACAGTGGCTTTCACTAAGTTTTATCTTAAATTCTTTTAATCAAGTGCAAATAGCTATTTTAAAAAAAGATTTAAATTTTAAATTGCTTTCCATTAGAACTGTATTTGCCTCTTTGTTTGGAGGGGTTTTAGGTGTTGTTGCTGCTTTTCATAATTACGGGGTATACTCCTTAGTTATTCAATCATTGTCTACTGCGGTTCTTAGTACAGTGCTTCTTTGGAGTGTTTCAAACTGGAAGCCATCTTTCTTATTCTCTTGGACGGAATTAAAGAGCTTAAGTGGCTTTAGTATATACGTGTTTTTAGATCGTTTGACATCAATGATTATTAAGAAATTAGATGTGTTTTTTATTGGAAAAGTATTTTCTCCTTCTACGCTTGGATTTTACACAAGGGCGGAGTCTCTGAATTCACAGATTACAACATACACATCATCAAGTGTTATTAAGGTTTTTTTTCCTGTACTAAGCAGTTTAAAAGATAATGATGAAGAGTTTAAAAGGGTTTATTTTAAAGTAATCAGTTTAATTTGTTTTCTCTCATTTATCCTTTCAGGCTTGCTTTATGTAATGGCAGAGCCTCTTATTCTAGGCCTTTTTGGAGAAAAGTGGTTGTCAAGTGTTGTGATATTTCAAATTCTAGTTTTCAAAAGTTTTAATGTGCCATTAAATGCTATGATGCTAAATGCATTATTAGGAAAGGGAATGGCAAAAGAAAATTTTAAAATAGGATTAGTACGCAAAATATTGAGGGCATCACCAATTTTTGTAGGTCTATATTATGGCTTAATTCCATTTGTTTGGAGCATTACGGCCATTAGTTTTTTCCTGAGTTTTTTTAATATTGTTTTTATTAAAAGGTATCTCGGTATTGGTATAATTTACCATGTAAGAAAAATCTTAGAAGGCGTAATTCCTTTTCTAATCCTCGTAATTTTATCACATACTTTTCAAATTCAATCATTAGCCGGAAAAACCTGTCTTAGCATTTGTTACCTTATAGGGTATTTTTTATATGCAAGTTTTATAAAAATGGAAGGGTGGTTGTTTTTTAGGAAAGAGCTATTGAAAAGAATAAACAGATAATTTATGCAGTCTATATTTTTATTAGGTTCAGAGCGATCAGGTAGTAATCTAATTAGAACTCTTTTAGGAAACCATACACAAATTGCGGCACCAATAGCTCCTCATTTGTGTTTAAGCTTTCAAAGAAATTTTAAAAATTATAAGACAGATGAAGGTTTTAATAACAAAATTGAATTGCTTGAAGATATTCAGCAGCTAGTTAATATTACTTTTCATGATTGGAATATTGAATTCAATAAGCCTAATGAAAGTCAAAAATTAGAGTCATTTATTGATTATGTTCATTTTGTTTATTCTGAATATGCGCTAAAGCATGAAAAGTCTGCATATTTCTCTAAAGATAACAATAATCATGATTTTGCTTTAGGGATTTTGAAAGACATCCCAAAAGCAAAATTTATTTATTTATATAGAGATCCCAGAGATCAAGTAGCTTCATGGATGAGAACTCCAATCCATATTCATACCCCTTATGTAGCAATTAGGAAATGGAAAGAAGAACAAACTAAAATATTAGAACTAAAGGATTTCTATAAGGTAGATATGTACTTTTTAAAGTATGAGAATTTAGTTGACAATCCTGAAAAGGAAATGAGTGAACTATTGAACTATTTGGAATTGCCAATTGAATCAGCGTGCTTTAGCACAAATCCAAATAATAAAGAGGCTGAAAAACATCCTTTATGGCAAAATATAAACAAACCAGTTAAGAAGAAAAATTATGGTAAGTATATGGATGTCTTATCTAGAGATGATGTTGAAATGATTGAAACTTTAACCAAGAATATAATGAAAGAGCTTGGATATGAAAGTACCTCAAACATGAATTGGGATTATGGGAATCGGTTTTTGTTTAGATTAAAGGAACTATATAAGAGAGAGAAATCGCAAAGGTTCAACAAAGTGTTAAAAGAAAAGAAGATGCAAATTCATGTGGAGAAAAAAGAGTTTATGAAAAACTTATTCTTGAAATTTAAAAGTTAGGATCAATGCTTGTAAATGATGATTTTATTCTGTTAAACCTTCCCAAAACTGGCAGTAGCTTTACAAGGAAGGTCTTGAAGGAGGTTCACAATAAAATAAAATGGGACTTATCATATCGCTTCCAAAAGAATAGAAAAACGCATGTATTAAAGGAGTTGTTGCTACCTAACATCAGAGCAGAATTTGCTGTTTTAGGAAAAGATCAACATGGCACATATCAACAAATTCCAAAAGAATACTTGAATTCAAAAAGGAAGGTAATTAGCGTTTTTAGAGATCCGATAGAAGCTTATATTTCAAGATATTACTTTCAATCGTACAAATGGGTTGCAAAAAACAATGATGAATTCTCAAATATATTGACAGCTAAAATGCCATCTTTTCCTGAAATATCTTTTGATGAGTATTTAAATCAATTTACTGAGGTATATCTAGAGCAAGGGTTTAAAAAGATGGGAATTCCAGTAAATAAGAACATTGGCTTATTATCCTTTCAATTTATACATTTCTTTGCAATAGACCCAATTTCTTTTTTTACAAAAATTCAAGAGCAATCAATAGCCGAAATAGATTTAAAACTATATTTTCCAAACATCCATTTTCTATTCAATGAAACTTTGTCAGATGATATTTATAATTGCCTAATGAAATTCGGTTACTCGGATAAACACATTCAATTTATTAAAAATGCAGAAAAAGAGAATGTGACTAGCCGAGACAAATCGATTGAAGAGTTGTTGAGTATTGACAATTTAAAAACAATTCAAGAGAAAGATCAATTACTTTATCGATTTTTCCCAAATTACAAGTTTAGAATTGAAGAGTTGATTAAGGACTTTAGTAAATAATGATACCTGTTACAAAACCATATTTACCCCAAAGGGAAAAATTTGATGAATTGATTAATCAAGTATTTGAAAGAAACTGGTTAACGAACAATGGTCCACTTGTTAGAAGTTTAGAAGACAAGTTGTCAAGCTACTTAAATGTTAATCATTTACTTTATGTAAATAATGGTACCATTGCCCTTCAAATCGCAATTAAAGCACTCAATTTAAAAGGGGAAATAATAACAACCCCATTTTCTTATGTTGCAACTACTAGTAGCATTGTTTGGGAAGGTTGTACAGCCGTTTTTGCAGACATCGATTCTGAGACCTTAAATATAGACCCCTCCAAAATAGAAGAATTAATTACAGATAAAACTTCTGCTATTTTAGCAACACATTGCTTTGGAAATGCTTGTGACATCCAAGCCATAGACACAATTGCTAAAAGACATAATTTGAAAGTCATTTACGATGCTGCACATTGTTTTGGAACCGAATACAAGGACAGTAGTATATTTAATTATGGGGATATAAGTACATGTAGTTTACATGCTACTAAATTGATGCACTCTGTAGAAGGAGGATTCGTTGTATCTAAGGATAAGAATCTGAATAAACAGATTGAGTATATGCGAAATTTTGGTCATGATGGACCAGAAAAATTTCATGGAATTGGAATAAATGGTAAAAACTCAGAGTTTCATGCAGCAATGGGCTTATGCGTACTTGATGAAATAGATCGCATTCTAAAGAACAGAAAAGCGCTTTCTGAGAATTATGATTTTCTTTTAGATGGTTTAAACCTGAGAAAGCCCAAGATACAAGAAGGTTGTAAGTTTAATTTTGCTTATTACGCCGTTCTTTTTGAAAACGAATCAATTGCTTTAAGAGTCAAGGAAGCCTTAGAGGAAAATGAGATTATCCCTCGACGATATTTTTACCCTTCACTCAGTAAATTAAGCTATGTAAAAAAGGTTGATACACCAATTTCCGATAAGTATTCAGCGTGTATTTTATGTTTACCTATCTACTTTGATTTAACTTTTGAAGAGCAAAAAAGGATTTCAGGAATTATAAAAAAGGTGGTTGAAGATGAATAACAAAGTAGCCATCATGCAACCATATATATTTCCTTACTTAGGCTATTTTCAATTAATAGAGTCTGTTGATCATTTTGTGATTTACGATGATGTTAACTTTATTAAACAAGGATGGATTAATAGAAACAATATTTTGCAAAATGGAGAGGCTTTAACATTTACGATTCCTTTGCATAAAGCAAGTTCATTTTCCAAAATAAATGAAGTAGAGATAAATTTAGCATTGTATAAAAAATGGGAAAGAAAGTTTTGGAAAACGATTTCGCAGTCTTATTCAAAAGCTCCATTTTATAATGATACTAGAATGTTACTTGAAGAAGTTTTAACAACTCCAAATTCAAGCATATCAGAATTAGCCTCAAATTCTATCTTAAAGGTTTTGGAGTTCTTAAACATATCTAAAGCATTTTCATATTCTTCGGAAAGTTTCAACAATAGTCAGGGGCTAGATAAAGCAGATCGAATTATATCAATAACCAAGAGTTTAAATAGTAATTATTACATCAATAGATTGGGAGGTAAATCTTTGTATGATAAAGATTATTTTAAAATGAAAGGAATAGAATTAAAATTTGTAGAGAGTAAACTTCCATTATACAATCAGTTCTCACATCCTTTCGTAAAAGGCCTGTCTATTATTGATGTTCTTATGTTTAATGCTAAAGATGACATCAAATTCATGTTTCAGCAATTTGAACTAGTTTAATATCTTTTAAATGAAACGAATAGCAATTCATTCAGCTCCAAGGTCTGGTTCTTCTTGGCTAGGTAATTTATTTGACGCCCACCCTGAAGTATTGTATAAGTTTCAACCATTATTTTCATACGAGTTAAAAGGGATGCTGCATGAATCTTCAAACGAAGATTCAATTAATACATTCTTTCATAAACTGGAAAATACATCAAGCGTATTTCTTGATCAGGTTGAAGAGAAAGAGAAAAAAATTGTTCCTTGTTTTGACAAGATAGATCCCAAAGCAATTGCTTACAAAGAAGTCAGGTATCATCATGTGATAAGAAATCTTATAACTAAGGATAAGAGCATTAAATTAATTGCCTTAGTTAGAGATCCTCGATCTGTGCTTTATTCTTGGAAATCAACACCGAGAGAATTTGATAAAGGAGAAGGATGGGATTTTGAAGAGGAGTGGCGATTCGCTAACAAAAAGAATTTAGGCCGAAAAGAGGAGTTTTATGGATATGAAAAATGGAAAGAACTAGCCATCCTATTTAATGAGTTAGAAAGAACTTTTCCAAATCAGGTAAAGATAATTAGATACACAGAATTGCTTGAAGATACTTTAGGGGTAATGAAGGATTTAATGAAATTTTGCGATTTAAATTTAGCCAAGCAGCAAGTAAAATTCATTAAATTGAGTCAAGAAAAGCATAATCAAGATCCATACGCTGTCTATAAAAAAAGAAGTAATGATGATGCTTGGAAAACTAATCTCTCTTCAAAAATTTCAAGTCAAATTGAGGACGAATTAAAACATACCGAATTAGAAAAGTATTTGGATGAATTTTGAAGCTTTCCTTTCTACCTACCAATTTAAAGAAGTGAGAGCTTATCCAACAAATGTTAAAAGTTCTCCTCTTGTTAGTGTTTGTGTGCAAACGTACCAACATGTTGGTTATATAAAACAATGCTTAGAAGGCATATTGATGCAACAAACAAATTTTGAATTTGAAATTTTAATTGGAGATGATGCATCTGAAGATGGAACTCGTGAAATTTGCATTGAATACGCTGATAGATTCCCTGATAAGGTAAAACTGTTTTTACATCATCGTGAGAATAATATTTCAATAGAAGGCACACCAACAGGTAGATTTAACTTTGCATATAATTTATACCAAGCGAAAGGGAAGTATCTAGCTATTTGTGAAGGAGATGACTATTGGACAGATAAAGAGAAGCTTCAAAAGCAAGTAGATTTTTTAGAGAATCACCAAGATTACGTTTTATGCGCTCATAATACCACAGCTATTAGAGAAAACAAAGAAATTCAGTCAAATCATCAATTTGAAGATGGTGACTTTGAATCTGTTTTGCTTTATGGTTTAAGTCAAGATACTTTAAGTGTGTTGTTTAAAAATAAGTTAAAAGAATTGCCATCTTGGTTTTTTAGTTGTCCAATGGGCGATTATCCATTGTACTTATTGCTATTAGAGCAAGGAGGGAAAGTTAAATATATGAATGAAGTTATGGGGGCTTATCGACATCATCGCGGTGGAATGTGGTCCTCTATGAGTAAAGCCAAAACTGGTCAAAGGAAAATAATAGCATTAAACTTAATTGATAAGGGGTTCAACTATTCGTATAAGCATCTTTTTAAGAGAGCGATAGAAATAAATAAAAGGAAATTTGGGATGTATACTTATTCAATATTCCATGTATTAAAAGGAAAGACCCCTTTAAGATTTTACATATTCCAGAAGAAGAATCAGCTAAAACGTATTTTAAATGCATATACTAGTAATTCCATCTGAATTCTTCGAGCATAAAGAAATTCCTTTAGCAGGTATTTTTCAAAAGGATTCCATAAAAGTACTGGTTAAGAATAACTGTCAAGTTGGTGTTTTAGCTATAAAGCCCGAGTATACAACTTATGATCTAATTTATTCAACTGTTAAAACTAGAATAGGTACTTTAAACAAGTTATCTTTATTCAAGTCATGGTTCCAGTTTGTATTAAGTTTACTAATTCCTATTAAATATCGCTTAAGGATGTATGCTTCAACAGACTGTTTTGTTGTGAAATACAAAGGTCCATACTCTTTAAATACAAAAAATGATAAGAATAAAGAAAAGGATTGGATTAAAATAGGAGATAAGGCATATAAAAAATATGTAGCTAAATTTGGAAAGCCTGATGTTATTCATGCTCATAATATCAAATTTGCCGGAATTCTTGGGAATGCATTAAGCAAAAAGTATGAAACGCCAATAGTTCTAACAGAGCATAGCTCAAGTCACTATTTTAACAAACTCTCACAGAGTCAAATAAATGATTTGAGAGAAGAATTTCAAACTATTGATATCGTGTCATCCGTTAGCCCTTCACTAAGTATTTTGCTAAAAGAAAAGTACAGTCTTGATAAAGAGATAGATAGCTTGCCAAATTTAATTGATTTAGATTTTGGAAAGAAATTATCAATCCCAAAAAGAGAAAGTCACGAATTTAGGTTTATTCAAGTTGCATCTTTAATTCCACTTAAAAATCAAGAATTATTAATAAGGGCATTTTATAAAGCATTTGCTAATGAAAAAAATATAAAACTCACGATAGTCGGTTCAGGTTCAGAGTATGAAAATTTGACGCAGTTAGTTCAAGATCTTTTACTTACAAATCAAGTATATTTAAAAGGAGAGTTGGGTAGAGAGCAAGTAGCTGAAGAAATGGCAAATTCAAATGTATTGGTCCATAGCAGTAATTATGAGACTTTTGGCGTAGTTTTAATAGAGGCAATGTCTCTTGGGAAACCGGTTGTTTCTACATCTTGTGGTGGACCAAATTTTATTGTAAATAAAGAAAATGGTATTCTTGTTCCTGTAAATAATGAGAAAGAGTTGGCTAATGCAATGACTAACATTTACAATTCGTATGATAAATATGATTCTAAATATATCATGCAAGAAGTAAGGGCCAAGTTTAGTGAAGCTTCTTATTGGAAAAAATTAGAAGCTTTATATAAAAGAGCAATTTCAAAAAACAAAAAGTTTTTGTCTAATAGTATTTAAGCAGAAAGTGAACTAAAAATATAGAGCAATAAGCAATATGGAAATAATATTAAAAGTTGTAAGAAGAATCTTTGGAAAATTAGGTTATGATTTATTTTATGTAAAAAGACCTAAAAAGAAAGATTTTACAGAAGCAAATAACTTAATTAAGCAAATAAAAGAAGATCAATTAAACCCGAATTTGCATCTTCAGCTATCAAAAATAGCTTTAAGAAATGAAGAGTATTTTTTAGCAATTGCTGAACTATTTACGGCAAGGTATTTAGGATTAGAACAGCAACTTTTTCAAGAGAACTTACCAAAATGTAAAGATGCATTACCAGACCTATCTAAAATTCCCCATAACGTATATTATCGAATTTTTTCTCTTTCAGAAGTTGTTAAAAGTGAGATTAAAAAGAGAAATTTAAAAGAGGCAAGCGTTTTAGATGCAGGAGGTGGAAAAGGTGAATTGGCTTCTTTCTTAAGCAATTGTAATTATTGTTTAGTAGATCCTAAATCAAATGGAATTAATGGACTTGATTTACCTTTTAAGGATGAAGAATTTGATTTTGTAGTTTCTTGTCATGTTTTAGAACATGTTCCACTTGAAGAAAGAAATGCATTTTTAAATCAACTTTGCGCTAAAGCAAAACATGCCGTTATTTTATTAAACCCAATACATGTTGAAGAAACTCTGCCAACAAGGCGATTAGAATTAATGATTGAGACTACCAATGCACTGTGGGCTAAAGAACATCTAGATTGCTCTCTTCCAAAAGTGGAATTTGTGGAATCTTATGCGAAAGAAAATAACTTGCATTTTGAACACTTATCCAATGGAACAATTACAACATCAATTGCATTTGCAGTTGTAGATCATTTGTCAAAATTTTGGAGTGAAGATAAATACAGAAAATTCAATCAATTTTTTAATACAGAATTTGTAAACATTCTAGACTCCGATAATTATCCAAATGCAGGTGTGTTTATTTTATCAAAGCAGAAGTAGCAAATGATTACAATAATTGATTACGGTGCAGGCAATATAAAATCTATTCAAAATATGTTGAAGAAGCTAGGTGCAGCCTCTAGTATATCTTCAAATGTTGGAGAAATAGAAGAAGCTGAAAAGCTTATTTTGCCAGGAGTTGGACATTTTGATCATGGAATGAAGAATTTAAAATCTAGCGGACTCATTGAAGTATTAAATTCAAAAGTAGTTGAACAAAAATGTCCAATATTAGGAATCTGCTTAGGTGCACAATTGTTGGGGGACAAAAGCGAAGAAGGCGAAGAACCAGGCTTAGGTTGGGTTCCTATGAAAGTGGTGAAGTTTGATAAAACTCGAATGGATGCCAAATTGAAAGTCCCTCATATGGGGTGGAATTTAGTCAAATTGAATAAGAAAGCAGAAAACAATCCACTTATGAAAGGCTTGGAGAATGAGGCACGCTTTTATTTTGTCCATGCATTTCATATGTTGCCCAATGACAATAACCATATTTTAACCACATCAACTTATGGCTATGAATTTGCCTCTGCGATTTGGCTTAATAATATTTATGGTGTACAATTTCATCCCGAAAAAAGTCATGTATTTGGATTAAAGCTATTAGAAAACTTTGCATCCTTATGAAAGGTAGGTTGCCTAATTTATTGGTTATTGGTGCAATGAAGTCAGGGACGACTTCTTTGCATGATTACTTGGATTTACATCCTGATATTTATATGTCTAAGCCAAAAGAAGTTCATTTTTATGCCGATTCTAATTTCAGTGAAGAAAGAAGAGAAGCATATATGAATTTATTTAAGACTTCGCATAAAATTGTTGGAACTAGCCCGCAATCTTACACTAAATGTCATAATAAGTACTATAAAAATATACCTGAACGGATTTTTAATGACACTCCGAACGTTAAAATGATATACCTAGTTAGAGATCCCATTGAAAGGTATAAATCTCACATACTTGAAAGTTATCATTGTGACCCGAAAGAAGACATTAGGTATAGCAAGGAAAGTGGTAACTATTGGAAAACAAGTATGTACGGAATGCAGCTAGAAGCTTATTTAAAGTTTTTTCCCATTCATCAAATTCACATTATGTGTTTGGAAGATTTAAAAGAAAATCCGCTTAGAACTATGAATAAAGCTTTTTCATTTTTGGGACTTGAAGAAATGAAAGAAGACAAGGGATTTTCAGATGTTAAGAATGCGGCTAGTACAAAAGCAATTCCTAGAGTGATTAAAGAAAACATACTACATCGAATAGGAATGAAGATAAACTCTACAATTACTACTAAAATTTCAGAAGTGTTGGCTCAAAAGTTTTACGCAAACCAATTAAAAAAGCCGCAATTGAGCGACTTGCAGATCGCTGAACTTACTGAAAAATTAAAAGATGATATGACACTATTTAGAGCATTAACTAAAAAGGAGTTTCCTAAATGGAGTATTTAAATCGCGTAATTCCTGTACTTACTATTAGTGGAGGAGATAAATTGGTAAAAACAGTTGGTTTCAAGCAACCAAATTACATTGGAGATCCAATTAATGCCGTAAAAATTTTTAACGACAAACAAGTTGATGAAATAGTTTTGCTCGATATAAATGCAACATTAGAGAATAGAGAACCCAATTATGACAAAATAGAAGAAATATGCAGTGAAGCCTTTATGCCATTTGCCTACGGTGGAGGTATTAAAAATATCGAACAGATTCAACTGTTATTTAGTTTAGGTATTGAAAAGGTGGTTTTAAACTCTACTTTAAGCTCTAATTTAGATTTAATTGCAAAAGCATCTTCCATTTTTGGTTCACAAAGTATTGTAGCATCGCTTGATGTTAAAAGAAATTTGTTCGGCCAATATCATATTTATACACATTCTGCTAAAAAGAAGTTAAAATTTAACATACCTGAATTGATTAAAAAGCTAGAGTCTTTGGGTATTGGAGAAATCTTTTTAAATTCTATTGATCGCGATGGCACTTTTAAAGGATATGATTTAAAACTGATTGAAGAAATATCTAGTCATTCTCAAGTACCAATAGTTGCATGTGGAGGAGCAGGAAGTGTAAATGATTTTAAATTAGCTTTGAAAGCAGGTGCTCAAGCTGTTGCTGCAGGAAGTTACTTTGTATATAGAAGTTCAAAAAAAGGGGTGCTTATCAACTATTTAAACTCAGAAGAATTGGCAGAAATTATGAGTTCCAATTTGTAGTTTGTAAATTGTCTTAAGCAACTTTTTTTCCATAAAATTGTAGGATGATTTTATCCTCTAGTGAAAAAGGATTTCAGCGTTGCACAAAGACTGTAATGGACAATATTGCTGACCCTTTAATAAATTTTGATAAGCATGGAATTTGCAATTATTGGTATGAATATCAGGAATCAGCAAAAAAGAAACTTATTCATGGCGAAGAAGGAGAAAAATTATGGAAGGAAAAAATCAAGACCTTAAAGGATGCAGGAAAATCAAGAGAATACGATTGTATAATAGGAGTTAGTGGTGGTGTAGATAGCACGTACATAGCTTATCTAGTAAAAAAAGCTGAATTAAGACCTCTTGTAGTCCATTTTGATAATGGATGGAATTCTGAAATTGCAGTTAAGAATATTCAAAGTATCATTGATTATTTAGATGCAGATTTATATACTTTAGTTATTGATTGGGAGGAATTTAAAGACTTGCAAAGAGCTTACCTAAGGGCTGGAGTGATAGATATTGAAGCACTTACGGATCATGCAATAATTGGTACACTTTATAATTTGGCTGCAAAACATAAAGTGCAATATGTGATAAGTGGAACAAATGTTGAAACAGAAGCACTCTTACCTAAATCTTGGTATTATAATAAGCGGGACTCTGTAAATATAAAAGACATTCACAACCAATATGGGGAGCTAAAACTTAAAACTTATCCATTCTTTTCCATTTTTAAGAAGAAGTATTATTTAAACTTCAAACAACTCGAGTTCGTCGAGCCATTAAATTGGGCCCCATATCGAAAATCTGAAATTAAAAGTATTATTTCTAAAGAAATTGGTTGGATAGATTACGGTGGGAAACATCACGAATCTGTATTTACAAAGTTTTTTCAGAATTATATATTACCTACAAAATTTAAGGTAGATAAGCGAAAAGCACATTTATCGAATTTAATATGTTCAGGACAGCTTACTCGAGAAGAAGCCTTAGAAGAGCTTGACAAACCCTTGTATGAGAAAAATCAATTAGAACAAGACTTAGAATTTGTAATAAAAAAATTAGGATTTACTCGTAAAGAGTTTGAATCAATTATGAATGAAGAGCCTCGAAGTCATTTGGATTTTAAAATAGAAGGACCCATAGAAAGTCATTATCCTGTTTTAAAACCAATAAAAAATTTATACAGAACCTTTAAAAAATGAGTTTACGATTTGCCATAGTTGGCTGTGGAAGAATAGGGTCGCGTCATGCGAATCATATACAAAACCAAGGGACTCTTGTCGCAGTTTGTGATATTGATCAAAATAAATCAAGAGAATTAGCTTCAGAATTTAATTGTAGATCATATACAGAAATAGAAGAGTTATTAACTTCTGAAAAGGATGTTGTTGATGTTGTTTCAATTTGTTCACCCAATGGTTTGCATGCTCAGCATTCAATAAAATCACTTAAAGCAGGCTTTCATGTCATTTGTGAAAAACCAATGGCACTTTCATCCTATGATTGTGGTGAAATGATTAAGCAAGCGGAACTTTCTAATAAGCGTTTGTTTATTGTAAAGCAAAATCGCTTTAATCCACCGGTAGTTGCCTTAAAGGAGTTGCTTGAAAATAATAGACTAGGAAAAGTCTTTAGCATTCAATTGAGCTGCTTTTGGAATAGGAATGAAGACTATTATAAAGATAGCTGGAAAGGTAGCAAAGAGTTAGATGGAGGGACTTTATTTACGCAGTTTAGTCACTTTATAGATTTGCTTTATTGGCTTTTTGGAGATGTAGAAGAAGTTCAGGCACAAGGTTCTAATTATAACCATAAAGGTATTATTGAGTTTGAAGATACTGGAGTGTTACTTCTGAAGTTCAAAAGTGGAGCTTTGGGAAGTGTTCATTATTCTGTAAATAGTTACAGAAAAAATATGGAGGGCTCACTTACAGTATTGGCTGAGAAAGGAACGGTAAAAGTTGGAGGTCAATACTTAAATGAATTGGAGTATCAAAATATAGAAGATTTTACAATAGAAGATTTGCCTGAAGGAAACAGTCCTAATAACTATGGACAATACCAAGGAAGTATGTCAAATCATGATAAGGTATATCAAAATGTTATTCAAGTTTTAACTGAGGGGGCATCAATTGCTACAAATGGCTTTGAAGGGCTAAAAACAGTTGAGATAATTGAAAAGGCATACAGTCATATAAGAAAAAATGAAACGACATAAAGTAGGAATTGTAGATTCAGAAATTGCAGATTCTGTAACTATTGTAGAGCCTGTAAATATTTATGGCACAAAGTTACACCCTCATGTTTTTGTAGGTCCTTTTGTAGAAATACAAAAGAATACAGAAATAGGAGAATCAACAAAAATTCAATCTCATTCATTCATTTGTGAATTGGTGACCATAGGGAAAGATTGTTTTGTAGGTCACGGCGTTATGTTTATAAATGATACATTTAGTTCTGGTGGTCCAGCCCGTGGAGACAAATCAAAATGGAAAAGCACTAAAATTAGTGATCATGTTTATCTTGGGTCAAATTCAACAATTATGCCCGTAAGTATTTGTAGTCATGTAGTAATTGGAGCAGGTTCTGTTGTTACAAAAGATATTACAGAAAGTGGTACCTATTTAGGAAATCCAGCTCGTAGAATAAAGTAATATGGAGTTTTTAGATCTTAATCATTATCACAACCAAAAAAAGGAAGAGTTAAATCAAGTTTGGGAAACTCTTTTAAAAGATTCGCAATTTATAGGTTCGGCTAATAACCCGCATATTCTAAGGTTTGAAGAAGAATTTTCAAACTTCCTTGGAGTTACAAACTTTGTTAGTTGTGCCAATGGAACCGATGCTATTGAAATTGCACTAATGGCAATGGGAGTTGGTTTTGGTGATGAAGTTATAGTCCCTTCAATTTCATGGTATTCAACAGCAGAAGCAGTAGCAAATATCGGGGCAAAACCTGTATTTGCTTCTGTAAATAAAATGGATTGTTTAATTGATGTAAATTCAGTTGAAACTCTAATAAACAATAAAACCAAAGCAATTATTCCTGTCCATTTGTATGGAAAGCCGGCTGATATGGTTTCGATAGTAGACTTAGCAGCAAAGTTTGGAATTTATGTTATTGAAGATTGTGCTCAAGCACATGGTGCATCAATAAATGGAAAGAAAGTTGGATCATTTGGAGATGCAGCTACATTTAGTTTTTATCCTGGTAAAAATTTAGGTGCTTTTGGCGATGCTGGTGGAATGACATTTAAAAATGAATCCCAGGAATTAATTGCACGACAAATAAGAAATCATGGACAGTCGAAGAAGCACACCCATCATCGATTAGGAAGAAATTCTAGAATGGATGGACTTCATGCAGCCATACTTAGTTTGAAACTGAAAGATTTAGATGCTCACAATCAAATGAGAATTGATGTGGCTACTAAGTATGATGAGTTTTTAAAATCAAATGTGATTAAACCGCAGTTTGAAAGAGGAGTAAAAAGTGTTTTCCATTTATACGTCATTCAAATTCATAATCGAAATGAAATGATTGATTTATTTAAAGAAAAAGAAATTCCATTTGGCATACATTACCCGAGACCTCTACCTGTCTTAGAGCCCTTTAATCTTAATGGCTTTGAAGAGGAAGAGCGAATATGCAATTCAATTCTTTCTTTACCAATGCATCCATTTCTTTCAGAAACAGATATTAAATCAGTTTGTGATTTGGTAAATTCAAAGCATTAAATAGCGTGTTAGAAAATAAAGTAATCTTTCTTTACTCTCCACAAGCTTGGGGAAAAATGAGGTTATCTAAACACCATTATGCAATAGAGCTCGTAAAAAGAGGAAATACAGTATACTATATAGAAACACCAGAAAATTCAAATAGGAGAGTTAGAGTAAGTAAACAAGAGGAGTTCCAAGGATTATATATCGTAAAATCAGGAACAATGGGAGTTTTAAATAGACATATAAGGATGAAATTCCCAGCATTATTTAATTTATTGATTAAATTAAATACGAGTAAAATTGTAAGAAAAATTAATGTAAAGCCTGATGTTGTTTGGTCTTTTGATTTAAATGGATTTATCAATTTAGATGTCTTTCCTGATGCTATTAAAATAGCACAACCAGTTGATTTTGTTTATCCCAAAAATCATATAAGAGCGAAAAAAGTGGATTACATATTTTCTGTTGCTGAGGAAATTTTAGAACCATTAAAGATATATTGTAAGAATACCTATTTTGTTAATCATGGGGTTTCTGAAAAACTCATAGAGCAGCAAATAATTGACAATAAAAACTATGATCAAAATAGTGTCATAAAAATAGCCTATGTTGGGAATTTACTTAGAAATGATATTGCCCATGATCAAATTATAGAAGTAATCAAATCGCATAAAGAATTTGAATTTAATTTTATAGGTAACTCAAAAGTCTCAAACATTAGTTCAAGCATAAGTGATAAAAGTGTAAGCTTTATTACTAGGTTAAAATCATTCCCGAATGTTAAACTATTAGGGGTATTAGATACAACTGAATTGTCAAAAAGTTTAGTTGAAATGGACGCTTTTATGATATGCTATGATGAAGAAAGAGACATGTGCAAAGGGACTAACTACCATAAAGTATTAGAGTATATTGCAACAGGAAAAGTCTTAATTTCAAATCATGTTACTACCTATGAAAACCTTGGTTTATTTGAAATGACAGAAAAGAATAAGGCGAAAGAAGAGTACAAAGCATTATTTAAAAAAGTAACATCAAATTTAAGCTTCTATAATTCAGAAAGTCTTCAACAAAAAAGAATTGAATTTGCTAAACAACATTCTTACCAGAAGCAGGTGAATAAGATAGATGAATTATTAAATCTAAGCACTTACTAAAATCTATTTCATAGTTTAGATTTTCAGTTTTAGTTGTATACTGAGATTTTACTAAATAACATATTGTGGATAAAGTAAATATTTTGCCAAACTTTTGAAGTAAGAATTACTGTTGTAGTGCTTTTTGAAACACTTTTAGTTGCGCACTCAAATTAAATCTTTCTTGAGCAATATCAGCGTATTCAAATTTGTTGAATTCACCATTTTCAATTTCAAGTTTGGCTTTCTCAATTAATTTACAAAGTTCATCAATCGCTTCCGGAAAATAAGAATAGTGATAATTAGGCTCAAAAAAATCCATTTGAGCACCTTGGTTTGATATGATTAATCGATTACCACAAGCCATTGCTTCTGGAACCACTCGACCATATTGTTCTACCCATTTTTTTGTAGGAATGGATGGTAAGATGGTGATATCAGAAGCATTCATATAATTTGATATTTCAGTATGGTTGGCTTCAAAAAAGATCGTTTTATCTTTAAAGTTTGAATTATTAATTAAAGCCTCTATTTTAGATTGATAATCAGTTTTATACCGACTAAACTCATCAATTAGAAATATCCAATTTTTAGTGCTTAATTTCTCTAATGCTTTTATCAATAAATGAACTCCTTTTTCATAAACTAATCTTCCAAAGTAGGAGATAATAATGGTATCTTCATTAACCTTTAGTTGAGTTCTAATTTGTTCCCGTTTCTTTTGATTAATATGAAATACTTGTTCGTTGAATCCTAATGGAGTTTTAACGACCTTCTTAAATCCTAAACTTTTGAAATATTCAAATCCTTGATTGTTGATAACAAATAAGGTATCAATGTTTCGCTTTGAAAGCTGAATTAAGGCATATTTGACTGTGGCATTCAAAAACTGCTTTTTTCCTTCTCTCTTAATTACCGCTAATGGATTTTGAGATAAATTCTCACATGAGAGGGCAAAAAAACGAATGCCTAGTTTACGTGCCTTACTTCCTAAAATAACAGCCATAACACTACCGGGATCTCCCTCATAGTATATGAAATCTGGTACTATTTCATCAATAAGTTCTTGAATACCTTGCAATTGAAATAATCTGTGATGATATTTAGTAGGCTTTAGAAATATAAGATTTGGATCTTCTGTTTGCTTAGGCTCTGATTGAACAACACCTTTCCCAAAATCCCAGTTTTCTGGAATCACCAAGTTAACCTGCAGCGAGTCTGTATTTAGTCGTCTATAAAATTCTCGATTCGATGCGGTAAAGCAGCTTGTTGAAACTGCTAAAAGTTTTTGCTTAGGCATTTTGATTAAAATATTCTAAGGTGAGTTTTATTTCTTCCTGATTGTAATCTTGCTTTGTTTGCCAACCCAATAGCTTTAGCTTTTGATTTGAAATATTAATCGCTTCTGTCTCTTCTGTTTTTTCATCATGATAAATCATGTTAATATTTTCATTGAAGTAATCTTCTGCTACACGCTTAATTAGTTTAGCCAAGTCAAATAAGGAGATAGAATATCCTTTACTTAAATTATAAATAGAGCCCTCAAAGCTTAAGTCATGAGGAAGAGCTTCTGATTTTTCAATGATTGTTCTTATTCCTTCGCAAACTTCGGTTAGTGAGATGAAATCTCTATGTTGTAAAACATTAGATTTGATTTCAAATTCCTTTTTTTCAATAATCTGATTACATACATCATTTACAAATAGCGTCCATCTATCTGCAGTAGGAAAAGCAGGGTAGCCAAATGAATTGGAAAGTCTTACAATAGTTGTGTTTAATCCAAAGTCACTCTTATACCAAAGTACATAGTCTTCTGCAGATTTATGAGAAATAGAGTAGGGATGATTTGGTCTACAAATTGAATTTTCAGAAAATGAACCAATCAAAGGTCTTGCGTATACATGTACTGTAGAAAAGTAAATAAACTGTCTTACTTGATTCTTAGAAGACCATTCAAGCCAATCTAAAGTTCCATTGATGTTTACCTCGTTACTTTTTTGGGGCTCATTGGTGCAAGTTATCTCGTTTGTAGCAGCTAAATGAATAAGGACGTGAACTTTAGTATTGTCTAAAGACTTAAAATCTAATACGTCTTTATTCCTAAGAACAGTAATATTCGGGTAATCTACCTTCTTGCTTCTGCTTAAAGCATAAACATGATGACCTAAGTCGGCAAAATATTTTGACAATCTTCCGCCAACATAGCCAAGTCCACCCGTTATAACTATGTTTTTTTTCTCCATTGTTTACAATGGATATTTAACTTTAGAATCTGCAAGTAGATCATTAATAGCCTCATTGGGGTCATGTGAAATACTCGCTAAATTCATAACCATATTTAATTCTTTTCCTATCCCTTTAAATGCCATCCACAAACCGGGCTCAATGGTTAATCGTTGGTAGTTTTCGGCAGGAGATAGGTTAATCGCATAATAGCAGCCATATGTCTCGCTATTTTTACGGTCATCGTAAAAAACAAATTGCACTTCTCCAACAGGAACAATTAAGTTTGAATGCATTTGGGTATGTTTTTTCCAACCTTTTATGGCGTTTTGATTGACCGTTGAAAAATAGGCTTCACCAAATTTTGTAAAACTGTTTTCAGACTCTTTTAAAGCATGCATAACATTTCCATCAGCTCCTTCAATTATTCGTAATGGCTTTATTGTTATTCCTTGCATCTGTTCTACTCGGTCCATGCAATCTTTTTTTCTTGAGCTAATGCCGTGTATTCATGAATTTGATTAACTGTGTATTCCAGCATTTCAGCTTTGTTTCCATTGTAATACTTATCGTACCATTTAGCCGTCATCGATAAAGTAGTCTCAAACTCTAAAGTAGGATTCCATTTCAGGTAGTGAAGAGCTCGATCACAATTTAACTTAAGTAGTCCTGCTTCATGGAAATCTGAATTTTCTTGTATGGTAAATAACTCATTTTGATTCGAGTTTGACCAATATTTCTTTAATTCATTTAATACATCAAGTACAGAGTGGTTTTGGCTCGCATTTGGTCCAAAATTAAAAGCTAGACCATTTAGTACTTCATTTCTTGAAAGGTGTTCGGCTAAATTCAAGTACCCACTCAATGGTTCCAAAACATGCTGCCATGGCCTTGTAGCGTAAGGACTCCTTATATGAACATCCTGATTATCAGACCATGCTCTGTAAATATCAGGTATTAATCGATTAGCAGCCCAGTCACCACCACCTATTACATTGCCTGCTCTTACAGAACATAGCTTGATGTGAGAGTCTTTTTTACTAAAGAATGATTCAAAATAGGTTTTTATCGCTATTTCTGCACCTGCTTTAGAAGCGCTATATGGGTCTTTTCCGCCTAGTGCATCGTGTTCTCTATAGCCCCATTCCCATTCTACATTATCATAACATTTATCACTGGTAATGGAGATGAATAAACATTCATTTTTTAGTTTTCTAGCGGCTTCTAACATATGGGCAGTACCCATTACATTGGTTGAAAAAGTATCAATTGGATTGTCATAAGATAACTTAACAATTGGCTGGGCAGCTAAGTGAAAAATAATATCTGGAGAAATATCTTGAATAAGTTGAGTTAAAGATTCTAAGTTTCGAATGTCTTCAAACGTATGCTCACTTGAATTTTCCAAGTCAGAAATTTCAAATAGAGAAGGTTGAGTAGGAATAATATCAGAAATTCCATAAACATCCGCTCCCATTTGTTTTAGCCATAGACTTAACCACGAACCTTTAAAGCCTGTATTTCCGGTTACTAGGACTTTCTTGTTGTTATAAAAATTATTGAACATAATGATTACCAGGTTTTCCAGGGTGCTTTGTTTGCATCCCACAATTCATTTAAATAGTTTTTATCTCTTAAGGTATCCATGCATTGCCAAAACCCTTGGTGTTTATAGGTGTAGAGCTCACCTTCGTTCGCTAAACTTTCTAAGGGCGCTTTTTCAAAAACGGTTGAATCATTGTCAATATAATTTAAAACCTCTGGTTCACAAACAAAAAATCCACCATTTATCCACTTTCCTTCCCCCTTTGGTTTCTCAATAAAATTAGATACCTGGTTTGATTCATTAATGTCAAGTGCACCAAATCTACCAGCTGGTTGAACAGAAGTCATTGTGATAAGCTTGCCATGCGTTTTATGAAATTCGATTGTTTTAGCAATATCTACATCCGCAACTCCATCTCCGTAAGTTAATAGAAATGGCTCATTGTTAATGTGTTTTGCTGCCCTTTTTATTCTTCCACCTGTCATGGTATTTAATCCAGTTTCTAAAAGTGTTACCTTCCATGGTTCCGAACTATTGTTATGAATATCCATTTTGTTTGACTCGAGGTCAATGGTTACATCACTTTGATGTAAGAAGTAATTTGAAAAATATTCTTTAATCACATAACCTTTATAACCTAATAAAATCACAAATTCATTAAATCCATATTGCGAATATAATTTCATGATGTGCCATAAAATGGGCATGCCACCAATTTCAACCATTGGTTTTGGCTTGATACTAGTTTCTTCACTTATTCTAGTTCCAAAACCTCCTGCAAGTAGTAATACTTTCATGTTCTTTTTTTTCTGAAATCGATAAAATTTTCAAGTGTAAACTTATTAATAACTAATGTATATTTTGAATAAAAGTATCGATATCTAATGGCTTATGAAATCTACATTTTTATCTGATTTTATATTTATAAAATGTATTTCAATTTATGCTAAAATAAACCATAGTCTAATTATTTTCAAGTATAAGTTGTTTCAAGAAGCTTGTTAAATTTTAAATCATGAATTTTGAAACTTTACATCTAATTACTTCACAACTTACTTTTTGATGAATGTAGCTTTAATTGGTAAATTTTATACAGAAGGAACTGGTCAACATTTGACAGAGGCCATAGAATCAAATGGCGACAAGGTCATTCAAATTGACCCTGAGATTAATTTTTACAATGGTAGATTAATTTCAAAACGAATGAGAAATGTAGGAATTACATTTTACAAAGAAGTTTTAGCAAAGCATCCAAAAGTAAAACATAGAGCGTCAAAAAAAATTTACACTGAACTGCTCGGTGAAAACATTGACCTTGTTATTAGTTTGCATGACTTTTTAGATCGTAAAGAAGTTAAGAATATAAAAAAAATCACCAAAAGCCCTGTTTGTATTTGGTTTCCTGATGCATTAGTTAATCTGAAGAAATCAATGTTTTTCTATGCAGATTATGACTTTCTGTTTTTTAAAGATCTTTATTTGATTCAGCAAGTAAAGAATGAATTAAATTTAAATGCACATTATTTACCGCAATGTTGTAATCCTGATAAGCACAAAATTGAAGAGTTTCAAGATGGAGAAGAAGATTTTTATGCTTGTGAAATTACAAATGCAGGTAACTTATACCCTAGTAGGGCGGCGCTATTAAGCCAATTAAAAGAGCAATTCCAGATAAAGCTTTGGGGAGACCTTCCACCAATTTGGTTGAATGCTCCTGAGCTAGACAGCATTGTGATGCGAAAAGTAGTTTATAATAAAGAAAAGGCTAAAGCTTTTCGAGCAGCAAAGGTGGTGTTAAATAATCTACATCCCACTGAAGTTAATGGATTAAATAAAAGAACGTTTGAAGTAGCCCCTTGTGGCGGATTTCAAATAACAAACTTAAAACCCTGTACTAGTGCTCTTTTCGAAATTGATAAGGAGATTGTTTGCTATTCAACTTTTAATGAATTGGTTGAGAAATTAACCTACTATATAGATGATAAAAACAAAATTGAAAGGCAAGCAATAATTGAAGCTGGAAGGAAAAGAGTTTTGAAAGATCATACTTATTTAAATAGATATCAACAACTATTAGAAGTGGTCTTTGGAACAAAATAGCAATAGATTAGATATGAAAAAGGTATTGGTTTTACATTTTACACATCCTGAGGGATATCCCCCAGCTTTAAATGCGATAAACAGCATCGCAGAAAAAGTAGACCATGTTAAGATTATTACAACAGATACATTACCTACTAATTGGAACTACAAGTCTAATGTGGAGTATGATTTTATAGATGGCGAGCACGATCGATTTCAGTTCGTAAAACGATCTAGAATAGTTAAATTGAAGCGATACCTAGCATACATAAAACGCATTAGAAATAATATTAAGACCGAAAAGCCAAATATTGTTTTAATCTATGATAATGTACCCTTTTTACTTTATTTGATTGCTTTACTTTTTAAAAGTAAGAAACATAAATTGTGGTATCATAATCACGACATTTATCCTTTGGAACAATACCCGAAATACAGTATTCTATGGTTTGGTTTTATGGCTATTCAGAAGTTTTTTAATAAGATTGACTTTTTTACCATACCGTCGATGGAAAGAGTCAAAATGTTTCCAATGAAGAATTTTAAAGGACAATTCTTTTTTGTTCCCAATTATCCTTCAAAAAGAATTATTAAAACTGACCAAGAGAGACTAACCAATTGGGATAATCAATCAGAACTTCGATTAATTTATCCGGGAAGCCCTTCTATTAAGAATGGTTTCGAGGAGCTTTTAAATACGATGAAGCAAAAGATTAATAATAAGTTAATTACCTTAACGATTGTTGGTGAAACAAATGAAAAATACCAAAAAGAACTTCTTCACTTTGCTAAATCTAAGGGGGTAGAAAATCAGATATTTTTTGAAAAAAGAGTGCCTTATGTTCAAATGCCTCAGTTTCTAGCTAAATATCACGTGGGTTGGGCTATGTATAAACCTCAAGATATGAGGACTGCAACTGTTGGTACAGCTTCAAATAAAATTTATGAATTTTTGGCCAATGGTATGCCTATTTTAGTTTTTGATAATGACCATCATAGAAAATACCTTTCAAAATTAGCTGCAGCTTTTTTTACAGACTTGAGTACTTCATCGATAATTCAACAATTAGAGTGTATTGAAAAAAATTATTCAAATTTGACAATTTCAGCACATCAAAGTTTTGAGGAAAATTATCAATTTGAGCAACATTTTGATATTGCCTTAAATGCAGTTTTGTCATAGTTAAATGTTGTTATGATCAATAGATCGATTACTCTTCTCTTAACTTTTCTATTTTTTCTATATAGTATTCTAATTTATGACTACCTATTTGTTACATCAATAGGTTTATCTTTTACACTTTATATTTTTCTCCAATTTATTAATAAACTAGGAAAAGAAGTGCCAATTAAAGAGTTTGTGCTCTTGTTGGCATCTTTTCAGTGGATAGTTGGTGCTAAAATTTCTTACAATTTAGGTAAACAGCATTACAAGTATTACATGTATGTTGATGAAACAACCTACATGAATTATGTTGTGCCGGCAGTATTATTGTTTTTTATCGGTCTAAATTTATTTAGAAGCAATATGAAAATTAGTCATTTGGAAAGCACCATATTGAAAAATTCTCACGAGCTAAAAAAAACAGCATTAACGCTAATAATCTTAGGCTTGTCTTCGGCATTTCTTAGTCGATTCACACAGGGAGGACTCACTTTTATTCTTTTCTTAGGAGAGATATTATTATATATTGGGGTAGGGTATACTTTATATTTATACCGTGATCGTAAGTATTTAATTTTGTTAATAACATTGGGTGTTGTTTTTATTTTAGCAATCAATAAAGGCTCTTTTCATAAGTTGCTATTAGTTGGAAGTTTTTTATTGTTTTTTGCAATACCGCCAACTCAAAAATTTATTCAGAAAGTATTTTTAGTTATTCTAGGAGTAGGTATCGTTTATGTGATTCAATTGGTAAAGAATGATTTAAGAGATATAATTTGGAAGACTGAGAAGAAGGAAAATGCTTTAATTATTTTTTGGGATTTGATAAAAGAAGAATTTAAGGCTGAGCAAAACAATTATTTTTATTTGAATAATGATGAAGTTGAACTAAAAGAACAAGCTGAATTGAATGTTAGAATGAACCAAGGTTGGATAATTAGTAAAACCCTTGAAAATGTGCCAAAGAATACTCCTTTTGAAAATGGAAGAACAATAAGAGAATCAATTGAAGCTAGCATTTTACCACGTTTCCTTTTCCCAGATAAATTGGGGGCTTCCCATGGATTAGATAATTTTAAAAAAATCACAGGTCTATATTTAAATGATAAAACTTCAATGGAATTGTCAATTGTAGCTGAATTTTATGCCAATTATGGTAGAATCGGAGGTCAATTTGCCATGCTACTTTATGGTTTATTAGTTGCCTTATTAATTAAATACTTTACAACAAAATTAGGCGAAGGCTCAGAGGTTATCTATTTATGGTTGATTTTATTCTTCTTTCAACCAGTTAAGGCTGAAATTGACTTGATTAAAATTTTAAATCACTTTGTTAAGTCTATAATCTTTTTTTGGCTTATCAAATACTTTCTTACAAACGTGCTAAGAATAGCAATAGTCGCTCACAATGAAGAAGAATAATTATAGCTTGATAATGAGGGCTGTGGGTCATCAGTTTTTTAGTATTGAAAATGTATTTCGTACGCTTTCCCCTTTTCTAAATATTCCAATTATTAAATTGCCATATCCAAGTCAAGGCCTGTTTTTTAGATTAAAAAACATTTTATACATACTCAGACTAAAAAAAAGTAATGTTCATATTTCCGGACATGATCATTATCTATTATGGTATCCATTTAAACAAGCTATTCTAACTATACATGACATTGAGGCACTTCGAAGGAAGAAGGGAATTAAACGATGGATATTTAAGAGATTGTGGTTTGATATTCCTATTAAAAATGCGTCAGCAGTTACCACCATTTCAGAATTTACAAAACAAGAATTGTTAAGCCTGAATGACTATAAAACAGATATATATGTGATTCAAAATCCGCTTACTATTGATGCTGATTATAACCCAAAAATTACTTGGTCGAAAAAATTAAGAGTATTGCAGATTGGAACAAAAAATAATAAGAATTTAAACAGATTGGCAAAAGCTTTAAAGGGGATCAACACAGAGCTAACCATTATAGGTGAACTTAATCATGAACAAATTGAGGTGCTTGCTTTAAATCAAATTGGTTACATAAATAAGGTCAATGTATCAAAAGAAGAACTTTTAAACGCTTACGATTATACAGATTTGGTTGCTTTTGTTTCAACATACGAGGGGTTCGGTTTGCCAATACTTGAGGCTCAAGCTATTGGAAGAGTTGTTATTACATCAAACATTTCTTCCATGCCAGAAGTTGCAGGAGGTGGTGCTTACTTTGTAGATCCATATTCTGTTGAGTCCATTCGAAATGGAATTTGTCATCTAAATGAGGATATTCAGCTGAGAGAAGAATTAATTAAAAAGGGAAAAGAAAATATTGAAAGATTTAATCCTGAATTGATTGCCAATAAGTACATTAACCTATATCGGGGTCTTGAAGAATAAGAAAAAAGTTTTGGTTTTTATTGATTGGTTCTATCCTGCATATAAAGCCGGGGGGCCGATTAAATCGATTTATCATATAGCGGAAAACTTAAGCAAACATATAGAGTTCTATGTATTTTGCTCTAATCGGGATCTGGACGGTGAAGTACAAGACGTAATAACAGATCAATGGATTGAAAAGGAGCATTTCAAAGTTAAATTTTCTAGCCATCCTTTAAGTAAGAAAGGCTATAATTCTCTTTTTGATGAAGTGAAGCCTCAAGTACTTTATTTTAATAACCTTTTCTCTCTTAATTATACGATTAAGCCACTTTGGTTTTATAAAAAGTACAGAGTTAAGACGATTATAGCACCAAGAGGTATGCTTGGAAAGGGAGCTTTAAAACTCAAAGCTTCTAAAAAGAAGCTATATCTGCTATTTGCTAAACAGTTTTTATTTTCATCTGACTTTGTTTGGCACGCTTCTACTAATTTAGAAGAATCAGAAATTAGAGATGCTATTGGTGAAAAATCAAAAATAAAAGTTGCGCAGAATCTTAGCTCTAAGCCTATTAAAAGGAATTTAGAGAAAATGCATAAAGAAGAGGGAGAGCTTAAATTGGTTTTTATTTCTCGTGTTTCTGAGAAAAAAAATCTATTATTCATTTTGGACTTATTCAACAAATTTACAGAACAGACAAAATTGACTTTAGATATATTTGGCCCAATAGAAGATGAGAATTATTGGAGAAGAGCAAAGGCAATTATTGGTTTGGATAAAAGAATTAAGTATAAAGGTATCTTGAAGCCCACAGAAATCAATTCAACACTAATCAATTATCATTTTTTTGTTCTGCCTACATTGCATGAAAACTTTGGACATGCAATTGCCGAATCAATCAACATGGGGGTTCCTGTTATTTTAAGTAAAAACACACCTTGGAGAAATTTAGAAGAAAGCAAAGTCGGTTTTGATATAGAGCTGAATAACAATTTAAAATGGGTGGAAAAACTAAAACAAGCTATAGCGATGGATACAGATCAATACAAGACTTGGGTGGCTGAGTGTTTTGAGTTTGCAAATCGTAATATTGTAAATAATGAAGCGTTGAATGCAAACAAGAAGTTATTCACAGATGAATGAAACAAGATTAGATACATTTGAAAATAGCTGGTACAATCCTGGTGCAGGAAAGCTAAAACGACTCATTTGGTTTATAATTAATGCAGCCTTCTTCAATTCATCGTTTTTACCGTTAAGTTCTATAAAAGTTACTCTTTTAAAAGCATTTGGAGCTCAAGTTGGTAAAGGCTGCGTGATTAAACCTAAAGTAAATATTAAGTATCCATGGAAACTTGTTATTGGGAATTATTGCTGGATTGGTGAAAATGTATGGATTGATAATTTGGCGAGCGTAAAATTGGGCTCTAATGTTTGTATTTCACAAGGAGCCATGTTGTTATGTGGTAATCATAATTTTAAGAAGCCTACATTTGACTTAATGGTCGGAGAGATTACTTTGTTTGATGGTGTTTGGATAGGTGCTCAATCAATTGTTTGTCCAAATGTTAAAGCTAATTCACATTCAATATTGAGTGTAGGGTCAGTTGCCACAAAAGATTTAGAAGCATATGCAATTTATCAAGGAAATCCCGCAAAGCTTATAAGGAAAAGAAAACTGGAGCCATGAAAGTAAGTATTATTACGGTGAGTTATAACAGCGAAGACACCTTAGAGGATACGATTAAGTCCGTCCTTTCTCAAAGCTATAATGACATTGAGTATCTAATTATTGATGGGCAATCAAAAGATGGAACTTTAGATATTGTAAAAAAGTATGGTGATAAATTAAAGTGGATAAGTGAAGCTGATCAAGGAATGTATGATGCCCTAAATAAAGGGATTGACTTGGCAAATGGAGAACTTATTGGGATTTTAAATTCGGATGATTTCTATGTAGATAATAAGGTGATTGAAGATGTTGTTAGTTCTATTAAGAGAAATCAAGCAGATGCCTGTTATGCCGATTTGGTTTATATTGATCGTTTTAATCTAAACCGTGTTAAACGATATTGGAAAGCTAGAAAGTATCGTAAAAATTATTTTAAATGGGGGTGGATGCCACCACATCCAACTTTCTTTGTAAAGAAAGACTGTTATCTCAATTATGGGAAGTTCAATATCAATATATTCTCTGCTGCAGACTATGAATTGATGTTACGATTCATTCATAAGCATCAAATAAAGCTTGCTTACTTACCTCGTGTGATTGTTAAAATGCGAGAAGGTGGTATGAGTAATACCAATATATTAAGTCGCTTAAGAGGAAATAAGGAGGATCAAAAAGCTTGGCTAATCAACGGCCTGAAGCCTAACTTATTTACTTTTTTTCTGAAGCCGTTTCGAAAAGTATTTCAATTTATACCCATAAAAAAAGCTCCTTAAATGGAGCTTTTTTCTTTTCTTTAGAATTTTCTTCGTTTTCTCTTTCTATTTACAATACTTCCATATCGGGATTTATAGAAACTATTTCCTGAATTGATTACATAAGAGAAATTAAATTGAAATAATAAGTAACCATCATTCGTATCTGGATTACCTCTTATAGCTCCTTTTTGATTCTTCTCATTGTAACCATAGTAATTAGGGTCAGGAAGACCTTCGGTATTACCCTTCGCATAAACCTCGCCGCTTCGATCAGCGAATAAGAAAGACTCTAAATAGGGTAGTTCTGTGTCGGCAGCATAGTCTGTACTTACATCATCTAAATAGTCAGTAAACGAAAAACGATATCCCGCTTCAAAACCAATTCGAAATTTTTTATTTAGTGTAATATTCGCACCCAAACCAAAGGGAACTGCAATGGCCATTTCATCGTATGCATTTTCTGTGCCTTCGGTTTGCAGTGGACGCAGATAATACCATTTGTCATTATATTGAGCATGCGGATAATACATGAGTGCTCCAATTCCAATAAAGGCGTAAGAACTAAAATCTACTCTACTTCTACTTCTTCTATTTAAATCATTCATTACAAAAAAGGCATATTCACCTGTCAGCATGATATCAATAATGTCTGTTCTAAAGCTTAAGTTTCTTCCAACTCGAGGTGGAGAAGTTGAAAGGCTATCAGCACCTTGAATTCGTGCAAAATTTACCTGAAGTTTAGCTGAAATGTTTTGTGTGAAGCTGTACCTGTAAAATCCGCCAATAGCTAGATTAGTTTGGCTGAATTTCATATCCAATAGAGAACCTCTAGGATCATCTGCACCGCCAATTTCTCCAAGGTAGTTAGCACCGCCTAATTTTATCCCGAAGTCCATGCCGAATTGTGCTTTGGCACTAAAACAAAGAGTAATAATTGAGAAAAGAAGTAGTAGTTTTTTCATAGTTACAAATGTAATGTAATATAAATAGACCACATAAAGTGGCTAGAATTATCTGCAAACCTAACAATTAGTTAGCTTATAATGGTGTTTGTTCATTAAAAATTGGTGTTATAAATGAAATTTGTTGAAATCTTCAATTGAATTACAGATGAATTGAATATCAGCCTTTTGAAGGTCATAGAAAAATGGCAAACGCAATAAACATTTTTCATAATGCTCGGCTTTTAAAAGCGTTTTCTTTTCATGAGTTTTAGTATGAAAAGGGCTAGAATGTAAACACTGATAATGACTAATTGAATTAATTCCCTTATTTGCTAGCCATTTTTTCAAGTTAGACCTCAATTTATCACTTGATAGGTTTAGGTAAAACAAGTGACCATTATTTGTTCCATATGCAGGGGTAGTAGGTAAAGTCAACCAATCAAAGTTTAGACTAGATAGGTTAGAATAATAAGCTTCCCAAATGGAAACTCTTGCTCGTTGAATTCGCTCAATTTCTTGAAGTTGTGCCCATAAAAAAGCAGCATTTAATTCAGATGGTAAAAATGATGAACCAAGACTCTGCCATTCGTATTTGTCCACTTCTCCTCTCCAAAAAGCAGCTCGATTTGTTCCTTTTTCCCATATGATTTCTGCTTTTTCAAGAAAGTCTTTATTGTTTATTGCTAATAAACCACCTTCACCACTATGTATATTCTTTGTTTCATGAAAACTAAAGGCTGCTAAATCACCAAATGTACCTAATGCGCGTCCATTGTATTTGGCTTCTATGCCATGAGCCACATCTTCAACTAAATAAAGTTGATGATGCTTGCAAATGCTTGCTAATTTATCCATATCGCAGGCTACACCTGCATAATGAACCACTACTATGGCTTTAGTTTTTGAAGTAATTAAAGACCAAATTTGATCCTCATCCATCCCCGGATGATCATCTCTACTATCGCAGAATACAATTTTCGCTCCTCTTAATGCAAAAGCATTTGCGGTACTTACAAATGTATAAGAGGGCATTATAATTTCATCACCGACTTGAATGTCCAATGTTAAGGCGGCTAACTCTAATGCATCAGTGCAAGAAGTAGTTAACAAACATTTTTTTATTCCATATCTGTCTTCAAAAAAGGATTGACATTTTTTGGTAAAAACACCATTTCCTGATAATTGGCCATACTTTACTGCTTGTTCTAAGTAAATACTTTCTTGACCTGTTAAATGAGGCTTGTTAAAAGGAATTTCTTTCGTTTGCATTTGAACCAAAAATATGCATATTGTTTATGTATACTGTCATTTGTTTGTTTGCCTTTATGAAGAGTCTTAATTTCGGTCTCTTCTAAATTTTAAAAATGATTGAATACAATCGATTTACACTAACGAATGGTTTAAAAGTCATTGTTCATCAAGACCATTCAACACCAATCGTTGCAGTTAATTTAACATACCATGTTGGTGCTAGAGATGAAAATCCTCAGCGAACCGGTTTTGCCCACTTATTTGAACACCTTATGTTTGGAGGGTCTAAAAACATTCCTTCCTTTGATACTCCTCTTCAAAAGGTAGGTGGCGAAAATAATGCTTTCACAACCAACGACTTTACCAATTATTACATAACGCTTCCAAAAGAAAACTTGGAAACGGCATTTTGGTTAGAGTCAGACCGTATGCAAGAGCTAGCTTTTTCGGAAAAGAGTTTAGAAGTGCAACGGAATGTGGTTATCGAAGAGTTTAAACAACGGTATTTGAATCAACCTTACGGTGATGTTTATTTATTAATGCGTCCTTTGGCTTATTTAAGGCATCCTTATCAATGGCCAACGATTGGAAAAAATATTGAACATATTGAGCAGGCTAGTATGCAGGAGGTAAAGGACTTTTTTTATCGTTTTTACCGACCGAATAATGCGGTATTAACCGTGGCGGGTGATGTGAAGGTAGATGAAATTCAAAAATTGACCGAAAAGTGGTTTGGGCATATTCCTAAAGGGGAAAAAATAGAACGGAATTATCCTCAAGAAGAGAATCAACTTCAGCCAAGATCACTTTCGGTTGAACGAGATGTGCCTTTGAATGCCATTTACAAAGCATATCATATGGTAGACCGTTTGCATAAAGATTACTTTGCTTTTGATTTGCTATCAGATATTTTATCTAGGGGAAATTCTTCTCGATTTTATCAAAAGTTTATTAAAGAGAAAAAGGTGTTTTCAGATGTGAATGCCTACATAGGTGGTGACTTTGATGCCGGACTATTTACCTTGACCGCTCATTTGAATCCAAGCATTAGCATGGATGAAGCCGACCAATTGCTAAAGGATGAAATTCAATTAATTATCGATCAAGGAGTGACTGAATCAGAATTGCAAAAAGTGAAAAACAAAGTGGAGTCTACTTTACTGTTTGCGCAAACGTCGGTTTTAAACAAAGCCATGGGTTTAGGCATAGCTGAGGTTATTCAAAGTGCCGACTTAGTCAACGAAGAGTTGGCTTCTTACCAAAAAGTAAGTGTAAAAGATATCCAACGTATTGCTAATAAATATTTTAAAGAATCAAATTGTTCAACGCTTCGGTATAATGCTAAAAAATAGTTAGAATGAACAATAACACGGAACCTCAAATTAATTTAATGTCAGATTTTACTTTTTTAGAAGCACAGCCATTCAAATTGGAAAGCCCTATTAAAATCTATTACATCAATGGTACCGACCAAGAAGTATGTAAAGCAGAATTAATTTTTGATGCTGGTTATAAATACCAAAGCAAAGCCATTCAAGCGGCGACGGCAAACCAATTACTAATCGAAGGATGTGCGAATCAAAGTTCGGCGCAAATTGCCGAGTTTATTGACCAAAAGGGAGCTTTTTTAGATACTTCGCTACATGCAGATTATGCAAGCGTGCAATTGCATTGCTTAAACAAGCACTTTGCTGAATTATTTGAATATCTGTTAAACTTGATTGAAGAGGCTTCTTTCCCAGCTTCTGAATTTGAAGATTTCATCCAACTCAAAAAACAAAAGTTTGCGGTTAATCAAGAAAAGGTTTCTTTTCAGGCAAAAAACCACTTTTTAGAAGTTTTATTGGGTGAAAAACATGCTTACAATAATGGAATTAAGTTAGAACAATTTGAGGTGCTAAAGCATGAAGATGTCATTGATTTCTATCAGAAATATTATTTTCAACAGCCTTTTACAATCTTACTTTCTGGTAAAATTGAAGACAGCTTACTTCAAACGGTTGAGAAATTACTCCTCGGAAAAAATTGGAGGGCAAGGCAATCGCATGCTGCAATTCAATTACAAAGTAAGGGAAAATCTGATTTGTTTATTGAAAAAGCAAAGGCAAGTCAATCTGCCATTCGATTTGGGAAGCAGATGCCAGCCAAAAGTCATCCTGACTTTCCATTGATTTATTTAGCCAATTTAATTCTCGGAGGGTATTTCGGATCACGACTTATGAGTAATTTGCGTGAAGATAAAGGATATACATACGGTATAGGAAGTGGGCTAGTCAGTATGCAAGAAGTGAATTATTGGTTTTTGAGCACAGAAGTTGGTGCTGATGTAACCCCATTGGCTTTACAAGAAATTGAAAAAGAGTTACGAAAGCTTTCTAATGAATTAATTTCAGAAGAGGAATTAGATCTGGTGAAGCAGTATTTTCAAGGTAGCATATTAAGAAATTTTGATGGTGCTTTTGCAGCCATGGATCGCTTTAAAAGTTTATATGTGTTGGATTTAGATTACGAATATTACCATCAAATGCTTTCAAAAATAAAAAATGTGCAAGCCTTAGATTTGATTTCCATATTTAAGAAATACTATACCTTTGAGGATATGAGTCAAATTGTAGTTGGAAAAACACAATAAAAATAAATAGGCAACCTTTTCAAAGTTTGTCGTCAAAGTAGTGCATTTAAAGTTATTATTTATGAAAAAGCTCTTATTTTCTATCGTAATTAGTTTACTGATGTTCAGCTCTGCCAAGGCTTCGCACATTCTTGGTGGGCAAATTACATGGACTTGTTTAACAACCGGAGATTATATTTTTGAATTGGTTGTATTTCGAGATTGTGATGGGGCAACCTTCCAATTTGTTCCTCAAACTTTAGATATTCATGGAAGTCCGGCCCCAAGAGGAGCGAATGGAGCCATAGTTCGATCTATTGTGATGAATCCTGATTCTGTAAAATGGCTACAAGCCAAAAATGGAGATACCTCTCCGGACTGTGATCAAGGTCATCCGAATGATCCTCCTTCTTGTGCCAATGGAGATAAAGGTACCATACAACAGTTTTTTTTCCGATCAGCCCCTGTGCGATTAGATGGAGTTCCACCTTCTACCGGCTGGCGTTTTGTTTGGGAAGCTCCGTGCTGCCGGCCAAATGATGTAGAAAATTTAGTCACTGGAGGATCTATGATATTAAGAGCAGAAATGTTTCCTACAAGAACGAATCAGAATACTTACCCATGTATCGATTCTTCACCCCAGTTTGGAGCTTTGCCTACAAATTTAGTTTGTAGAGGTAATGTATTTACCTATAACCATACGGCTGTAGATAGAGATTTAGATTCATTACTATACTCATGGGATAGAACTTGGAATAGACCGGGGGCTAATCCTTCACCCGTTACGTATGACCCACGTTACTCCCCAACCAATCCAACTCCTGATCAAACATTTAGTCCCATTAACATACCGAGTACCTTAGACCCAATAACTGGAATTATAAAAACGGCAGTTTACAGTGATGTTGGTACTGGTCCTAAAAGTTATTTAACCGTAATACGCGTAGATGCGATACGAGATGGGCGAGTTATTTCATCGACATATAGAGAGTTGCCCTACTATTTTTACGATTGTGACTTATTGCAATCAGGTACTCAAAATAATGTACCCAGTATTTTTATCGATGGCCAGCCTGCTGAAGGCTTAATTGAAGATATTGTAGCAGGCGATACAGTAGAAATTCCATTTCAGGCTCGAGATCCGGACTTTACAGGTTATGGAGTAGGCTTGCAATACGTAACCGTAACGCCTCGTGGATTAATGTTTTCTACCGATTTGCAAGATGACAGTTTGTGTCAAACATCTTTTATAGAGCCATGTGCTACCTTAAGAAATAAAGGGCCCTATTTGAACACGGCAGGAGAATGGGAACTAGGAGGTTATGCAGGTGTAATTACAGAGCTCTTTTGGGCTACCCAGTGTAAGCATATAAAAACGGCTACAACTGGTGTTCCGGGAGCGAACTTTGGAATATATAATTTTGTGATGCGGGTACAAGATGATCATTGTCCATTGCCGGCTATTAATTACCCAACCATTACCGTTCGTGTAAGAGACCCCTTGCCATTAACAGAGCCGATTATGAAAGGAGCTTCTGTAGGATTAGACGGACGTTTGACTTATTCTTGGGTGCCACCTATGGATTCTTCCAATGCCTTTTTTAGATATATTTCAGAAGTATCCAATCCGGCCAAGAATCAGAATCCTACCATTTGGTCTACACTTGGAACCCCAACTAGGTATCAACAATCCTTTAGAAGTGGTGGCTATCAATTTCACTATAATGGGGCCAATAATAAGCCAGATATTTTGAATAAAATACCCAATAGAGATTGGTACGTGCGTATGCATACGGAATCAGGATGTAGACAAGATGTTAAATCACAAAACTCAGAAGTAGTAGAAGTGATACAAGTGAATGCTACTCCATCTGGGGCAGGTACTAATTTTGAGCCACTTAACTCGAAGGTTACTTTAAATTGGAATCGACCAAAACCTTTAAATGCAGCTACTTACTCTTATTTTGAATATGAGTCACCAACTCACTTTTACATTTGGCAAAATGATTCCATTGAGCAAAGTGGTCAGTACTTAGGAGGAGAAGCAATAGAGTCAAATTGGTATTTAAGAGGCGATACGAATGCAACAACCTATAATTTAACAACCACTACATGTAATGGGAAGGTTGGATTTAGAATAGAAGCCAGAGATACTGTAATAACCTGGAAAGAAGGTACTGCGCCACGTCAGAATACCTATGATACGCTTACTTTTAGTACGTTTAGTATAATCGATACGATGTTTATGGAAAGCTTAGGTCAAATTCCAATTCCTCGTTTTGATACGCTAGAGGTTATGCCAAATGGAGATGTATTTTATCGAGTAGATCGCGCCAATGCAGGTACTACAGGTAGTTTTAGAATTGTAGATTCCATCCCAAATGGTATTGCAACTCAAATAGATTCCTTTGGTATTCAAAGTGATTCAATTGTAAATAGTGGTGCAAGTGCATTAACAACTATTAGAAATTATTATCTAGAAGCAATTGATGAGTGTAATCTATCCAATATTAGACAAAGTCCTTTGTACTCTACATTTATTCCCCAAGGTAGATTAGATTCTTGTGGTGGGTATTTTAGAATAGCCTTAGACCAGCCAGATGGGTTTAGAACAGGAGTTGCAGGTTTTAGAATTTATGTAGATAAGAACAGTAATGATGGAAGTGGTCCATATGTTCAAAGAGCTTCCGTAACCGATTTGACCCAAGACTCAGTAGACATTTTGGTTGACCGAAATACTTCGTATTGGATAAAAGTAGTGGCATTTGATCAATTCAATGATGTGATAATTAGCCATGTATTTATGCCGGCTACAAACTTCAGAACCGAAGAAGTGGTACCTGCACCGCCCATTTACTGTACGTATGTTGAAGATGATGGCTCTGTAACACTTACGTTTAGACCCTTAGGTCCAAATAATGCAGAGAATCAGGCATTTGGTACGGTAGATAGTACGGGTAATTGGTTAGCTTATGAGTTTGAATACCGTAAGGATGGCGGAGCTTGGCAAACTTTTGTTGGCAGCGATACTGTATTAAAGGCTGATACATTTGTCAATATTAATATCGACGCCTTTAATGGTCAGTATGAGTTTAGATCACGATCACTTTCTGGCTGTTTGGGTACCGAATATTCAGATTATAGTGATGAAATAAGTGTGATTAATTTGTCAGCCACTCAGTTGACTCCACTATCTGAAAAGAAAGCGGAGTTAGTTTGGAATGCTAATGGAGCCACAAATGCAGGAGATTATACATACTTTAAAACATTTGATAAGAATGCTGCGAATTTTGTAGCCCCAATAGCAGGTGTTATAGGTGGTTCTTTAACTTCATTTATTGACTCGGATCCAAATAATCAGGGTCAAGATTGTGAGTTAGTGTCACCTACTTATCATCTGGAGATAGATCATATCACTGGCTGTACAAGTCGATCTACTATGGCACAAGTTGACTTAATAGATTTAGCAGAAGTTCCTACCCAATTAGTAGATTTTGTAACAGTTAACCCTTCAACAGGTCAAGTTGAAATCTATTGGTCAATTGATTCTGGAGGAGTTCATGTAGTTAATTTAATACAACAAACGGACCCTTCCAATCCTAATGGATTTAGTCCAATAGATACAGATATACCTTGGGCACAGAAGCAATATGTAATTCCACTAAGTATTAAAGATCCATTTGACACAACATATACCTTTACAGTTCAAGCAGCGGATACTTGTGGCGGAGGAGCAGATGATGACTTTGATTTATTTGACTACCATACCACCATGGATGTAGATGTTAATTGGGTAGAGTGTGACTCAACAAACTATTTGGAGTGGAATCCTTATACGGATTTTAGAGATTCATCAACGGTGACATATGAGGTATATGTGGGTGAGAACCTGAGAGGACCATTTACCTTAGTTCAGAACAGTGAAACGGAAGACACCACTTATGCACATAAAGTGACAGAGGGAGGAAAACGTTATTACTATTATGTAAAAGCTACCGATGGAGGAAATCGATTCTCTTCAACATCGAATGTAGATTCAGATTCCGCCTTTTATCAAGACGAACCGCTGTATAAGTACATGTATAATGCTTCGGTTTTACCGGGTAATGATATAGAAGTGAGTTTTGTAAAAGATACGATGATTGAGCAAGGCGGTTATTCTTTATACCGAGGAGTTAATCAAGATGCGATGTTACCTATTGCACGCTTTGATGGTTCAACGGTATTTAAAGATGATTTCGTGAGCTATATCGATCCTGCAGTTCAATCAGATGATTACAGTTATTTCTATCAAGTCGTAATTGAGAATTTATGCGGTAATGCAATTGATACAACAAACTTGGCTAGAACTATACATCTAACGGTTGAGGCAGATAATGAAGCCTTAACGAATACGCTTCGATGGAATGAATATCAGAAATGGGATAGTGCGGTAGCCTACTACAACATTTACAGAGGATATAATGGTGCAGGTGCTGAGGAGCTTTATGCTACCGTTAAACCCAAGGCCAATATTTTAGATCCAAATATGTTTGTAGATGATGTTTATGATAATGCCTTAGTGGTTGGACAGTTCTGTTATAAAGTAGAAGCTGTACAAGGACCAGTAACTACCGATTTCCCAAATAGTTTAACTTCAGCAACTTCAACCTCAAATGAAGTGTGTGTAATTCAAAAGCCCTTATTTTATGTGCCAAATGCATTTGCGCCGGATGGTGTGAACAAGGTATTTGCGCCACAAGGACAGTTTTTTGATTTTACCTTATTTGAAATGGTAATTTATAATCGTTGGGGAGAAGAAATCTATAGAACCCGAGACATCAACAAAGGATGGACGGGAGCAGTAGATGGTGAAATTGCTCAACAAGGTTCCTATGTATATACCATTCGTTTTGTAGATGCAGAAGGACAAGAACATCGTAGAAAAGGAACGGTTACTTTGATACGATAAGTGAAAATGTAAATACAATAAAAAGGCCATGTGAAAGCATGGCCTTTTTGCATTAATTAACGACAGAAACAGTGCAATATGTTTATTTTTGCAAATCTTAAAAACAGCTTTCATGAGCGAAAACAATTCCAACTCAAGATTCTTAGCAGAAGGGCTTACATACGATGATGTATTGTTAGTTCCTGCATACTCAGAAGTAATGCCCAGAGAGGTAGATATTTCAACTCAATTTACTCGAAATATTCGTTTAAATACTCCTATTGTATCTGCAGCAATGGATACCGTTACCGAATCAGCTTTAGCAATAGCCATTGCCGGTGAAGGGGGAATTGGAGTGTTGCACAAAAACATGAGCATTGAACGTCAGGCTGCTGAAGTAAGAAAGGTAAAGCGTTCTGAAAGCGGAATGATTCAAGACCCAATTACGCTAAAAGAAGGGGCAAGTGTAGCTGATGCACTTCAATTGATGAAAGAAAATAGCATTGGAGGAATTCCGGTTGTTGATGATAAGCATGTTTTGAAGGGAATAGTGACCAATAGAGATTTGCGTTTTCAAAAGAACATGAATGAAAAGGTAGATCATATCATGACTGCTGAGAATATTGTTACGACTACAAAAGGGACTGATTTAGCGAAAGCGGAAGATATACTTCAAGCACATAAAATTGAAAAGTTACCAGTCGTAGATGATCAAAATCGATTGATTGGTTTAATAACTTTTAGAGATATTATCAAACTGAAAGAAAGACCAAATGCCTGCAAAGATGAATTTGGTAGACTTCGAGTAGCGGCAGCTGTTGGCGTTACTGGAGATGTCATGGAACGTATTTCGGCTTTGGTTGAAGTAGGAGTAGATGCAGTTGTAATTGATACAGCGCATGGGCATTCTAAAGGTGTTTTAGATACCCTGAAGAAAGTAAAGTCAAAGTTTAAAGACTTAGATGTAATTGTTGGAAATATAGCTACCAAAGAAGCAGCTATAGCACTGGCAGAAGCTGGAGCAGATGCCATAAAGGTTGGAATTGGTCCTGGTTCTATTTGTACAACACGTGTAATTGCCGGAGTTGGTGTGCCACAATTCTCTGCGGTAATGATGGTTGCGGAAGCACTAAAAGGTACGGATGTACCAGTGATAGCAGATGGTGGCCTTCGATTTACAGGTGATATTGTTAAAGCCTTAGCAGCAGGAGCAGATACAGCTATGGCAGGTTCTATGTTTGCTGGGGTAGGGGAATCACCAGGAGAAACCATTATCTATGAAGGAAGAAAGTTTAAAGCCTATCGAGGAATGGGTTCTTTGGAAGCCATGCAAAAGGGCTCAAAAGACAGGTATTTTCAAGATATGGAAGATGATATTAAAAAGTTGGTTCCTGAAGGAATTAGTGGAAGAGTCCCATTTAAAGGTTCTCTTTCAGAAGTTATCTATCAAATGATTGGAGGAATTAGAGCAGGCATGGGCTATTGTGGTTGTTCTAACATAGATGAACTAAAAACAAATGCTGTATTTATTAAAATTACTAATGCAGGTATACGTGAAAGTCATCCTCATGATGTGTCCATAACAAGAGAGGCACCGAATTATAGTCGTTAATCAATTAAATATTTCTCATGACAAAATTGATCAAATTTTATACCCTTGCATTTGTGGCTATTGCCCAAATTTCAACTTCAATAGCACAAGAAAAAGTGGTTATTGACTTTGGTGATGAAAAAATCACTAAAGAAGAGTTTAAGCGAATTTATGAAAAGAACAATAACGGTGAAATGGTTGCCAAAAGTACGGTAGACGAGTACTTGGATTTGTATATCAATTTTAAGCTAAAAGTGAAAGAAGCCGAAGCAAGAGGTTTAGATACCATTCCCTCTTTTGTAAATGAGTTAAAGGGGTATCGAAAGCAATTGGCTCAACCTTACCTTTCAGAAGATGGTGTATTAGAGCAATTGAAAAAACAAGCTTATGAAAGGCTACAAGAAGAAGTAAAAGCAAGTCATATACTCATTGCATCTAAGCCTGATGACAGTCCTGAGGATACCATGAAAGCCTATAAGAAAGCATTGAAGGTAAAAGAGATGCTAGAAAAAGGAGCCAATTTTGAAAAGACAGCTAAAGAATTTTCAGATGATCCCTCAGTAGAATCAAATGGTGGAGATTTAGGTTATTTTACGGCATTGTATATGGTTTACCCATTTGAAAATGCTGCTTATAATACAAAGGTTGGTCAAGTATCAGAAGTAATTAAAACTCGATTTGGCTACCATGTTTTGAAAGTTTTTGATCGAAGACCTGCAAGCGGAAATATTACGGTCGCTCATATTTTAATTTCAAACGACCCTGAATTATCGAAGACTGATAACCCTGAAGCAAGAATTAAAGAAATCTACCAAAAATTAGAAGAAGGAGAACCTTTTGAACAAATGGCAAAGCAATTTTCCGACGATATGAAATCGGCAGAAAGAGGAGGCCAATTGCCAACTTTTGGCATAGGAAGAATGGTTAAGCCATTTGAAGAGCAAGCTTTTGCATTAAAAAATGATGGAGATATTTCTGAACCTTTTGAAACGCCTTATGGTTGGCATATCATAAAGCGAATTCATAAAGATGAGTTTGGACCTTATGAAGAAGTGGAGAAAGAATTAACAGATCGTGTAAAGAAAGATAGCCGATCAAAATTAACAGAGAATGCGCTTTTAAATAAAATCAAGAAAGATTACGGATTTGAAGAAAAAATTAAGGAACGAAATGATTTTTATGATTTAATTGATACCTCTTACTTTAACGGGAATTGGTCTGCGAATAAAGCAGCAAAGCTGAATAAGATGATGTTTTCTATTGGCGATAAAGAAGTTAATCAACACCATTTTGCAAAATACTTAGAATCTTCAATGCGTTCTGCTAAGCCAATTGATCAGCGAGTTTTGGTAAATAATAGATATCAAAGTTTCAAGAAACAAATGCTATTGGAGTATAAGGATTTGAAACTAGAAGAAGAAGAACCAGAGTTTAAAGCGCTTTTAACAGAATATCACGATGGGATTTTGCTATTTAATTTAACTGATGAGTTAGTGTGGAGTAAAGCGGTAGAAGATACAGCAGGTTTAGAATCTTTTTACAATAACAATAAAGAAAATTACAAGTGGGAAGAGCGAGCTGATGCTGTAGTATATTCAGTTTTAAATGAAACCATCGCTAAACAAGTTAAGAAGTATATCAAAAAAGGACTTTCACCAGACTCCATTCAAACTTTAATAAATAAGGACTCACAATTGAATCTAAAGTATGAAATGAAAAAGTACGAAAAGGAAGACCATCCTGTAGTTGATGCCTTTGATTGGAAAGTGGGAGTTTCAGACTTTGTATCAAAAAATGGAAGAGTTTTCTTCGTTCATTTTAAAGAAATTTTAGCTCCATCTTATAAAGCCTTAAACGAGGCTAAGGGTCTAATTACCTCGGATTACCAAAACCATTTAGAAAAAGAATGGATAAAGGAGTTGAAATCAAAATACAAATACAATGTTAATCAAGCTGTGCTTGAAGAATTGAAGAACGAACTTGATTAATTCTATTTTCTTACGAAATGTACTGCCATTGGCAGTGGTAATTTTAACTATTTCTTCTTGTAGCTGGTTTGATAATCAGCCAGATGAAGAGGTAGTCGCTAGAGTTGGTGAACATTATTTATTTGCCGCTGATTTAGAAGATATCATTAACGAAGAAAACGTTCAAGATAGTCTTGAAATCATTAACGCTTATATTGATCAATGGATTAAAAAGGAATTATTGCTCCTAAAAGCGGAGCAAAATTTAAGCGAAAATCAGATCAATTTTGAAAAACAATTAGAGGATTACCGAAATTCACTAATTATTTACGCTTATGAGAACTTACTGATAAAGCAGAAGCTAGATACTAGTGTAAGCGAGGTTGAGATCAATACTTATTTTGAGGCTAATCAAGCTAATTTTGAAGTAAAAGAGCCATTATACAAAGCTTTGTATGTTTCTTTTTTAAATTCAGCTCCTTCACAGGACAGTTTGTCTATTTGGTTTAAAGAACAACAAAACTTTGAGAAGCTGAATGACTATTGCACTCGTTTTGCTAGGAATTGCCAATTAAATCCAAAAGTTTGGATTTCCGAATCTGAGTGGGAAGATATTCTTCCGCTTGATACAAATTCTAATTTTGGTAAAATTGAGATAGGCTTTAATGAATTTCAAGATTCAACAAGAACAGTTTGGGTTCAGGTAGAAGAAATGAGAAGTATTGGAGAAATAGCACCAGTAAGCGTTGTTGTGAATCAAATTAGAGCAATTATCATAAATCAAAGAAGAATACAGTTATTAGCCAAAGTAAAAGAAGAAATTTACGAGGAAGCTACACTAAAAAATAGGTATGAAATATTTCAGAAATAAGCTTAGCTTGCTGCTAATAGCATGTTTGTTTTTGGGCTCAATAAATGCTCAAAAAAAGGTTGTAATTGATGAAGTGATTGCAGTGTTAGGTGATGAAATCATTACTAAATCGGAGTTAGAGTCGCAATTTACGAGTATGGCTTCACAAGGCATGAAAGTTACCGATAACTCAAGATGTCAAGTATTCGAAGATATTTTGTTTTCTAAAATGCTATTGAATCACGCTAAGCTTGATAGTGTGGAAGTATCAGAAAGTCAAGTGGAAGCAGAAATGGATCGAAGACTCCGCTATTTTATTAGTCAACTTGGTTCTGAACAGGCGCTTGTAACTTATTACAAAAAGCCCATTTCGAAGATTAAAGACGAATTAAGAACTTCGATGCGGGAACAAATGCTGATTCAAGGGATGCGTGGACAAATCACATCAGATGTTTCAGTGACTCCTCAAGAAGTGGAGGACTTTTTTAAAGAAATACCTGAAGACAGCATCCCATTAATAAATGCAGAAGTTGAAATAGCACAAATAGTTGCTTACGCTCCCCCATCAAAAGAATCGATTGATAAAGTAAAAGAGAAGCTCAGGGAGTTTAAACAAAGAGTAAGTGAAGGAGAAAAGTTTTCTACGCTTGCTGTTTTATATTCAGAAGATCCAGGCTCGGCTGAAAAAGGTGGGGAAATTGGTTTTGTGGGTAAAGCAGAGGTAGCTCCAGAATTTGGAGCCGCTGCATTTCAACTTAAACCTGGACAAGTCTCACCTATTGTAAAAACCGATTTTGGCTATCACATTATCCAAATGATTGAAAGAAGAGGAACAAAAGTGAATGTTCGTCATATTTTGATGAAGCCCAAAATGGATCAAAAAGCGATGAATCAAGCTAAATCCAAGTTAGATAGCATTGCGAACTTAATTGCAAAAGATTCTATTACATTCGAAGAAGCAGCTAGGAAGTTTTCAGATGATAAGGAGACCAAAAAGAATGGTGGAATTATTGTAAACCCTTACGACGCTTCTTCGATGACTGCCATGGATGACTTAGATCCTTCTTTATTTTTTGTAATCGATAAGCTAGAAGAAGGAGAAATTTCACAAGCTACAGAGCTTCAAGACCCAAGAGGTAAGGCAGGATATCGATTGATTCGTTTAAATAAACGAACAAAGCCACATCGTGCTAATTTAAAAGAAGATTATCAGAAAATAAAGCAAGCAGCAACAGCCGAGAAAGAAAAGGAAGTTTTACAAGATTGGATGTTAGATGCTATTGAAGGAACCTATTTTACCATAGATAATCGCTATTCAGAAGGTTGTGAATTCATGCAACCTTGGTTAGAAAACGCAAAGTAAAATGAAGAAATACAATTCAGATAAAGAAGCAATAGATGCCTTAGTAATAAAGTATGCGGAGCTAAATAAAGAGATTGGAAAAGTAATAGTAGGGCAAGAAGACGTGATCAAGAACCTACTAATTTCAATTTTTTCAAATGGACATTGTCTTTTGGTTGGTGTACCTGGTTTAGCTAAGACTTTATTGGTAAATACAATTTCTGAGGTTTTAGGACTGAGCTTTAATCGAATTCAGTTTACTCCAGATTTAATGCCTTCAGATATCATCGGTTCTGAAATTTTAGACGAAAGCCGAAATTTTAAATTTATAAAAGGCCCTTTATTTTCCAATTTGATATTGGCAGATGAAATCAATAGAACACCTCCAAAAACTCAATCTGCTTTGTTAGAATCAATGCAGGAGAAAAAAATTACAACAGGTGGACAGACCTATCAATTGCCTGAGCCATTTTTTGTTTTAGCCACTCAAAACCCGATTGAACAAGAAGGTACTTACCCTTTGCCAGAGGCTCAATTAGACCGATTTATGTTTAATATTTGGTTAGATTACCCTAGTTTGGAGGAAGAGTTGAATATTGTAAAGGCAACAACTACCAACTTTAAAGCAGAAGTAAACAAAGTAATGGAAGGTGAAGATATTGTGTTTTTTCAGAACCTAATTCGAAAAATTCCAGTAACGGATAATGTGTTAAAATATGCCGTTACACTTTCTGCTAAAACAAGACCGAATACGGAGCATGCTTCAAAAATTGTAAATGATTACATCAGTTGGGGTGCAGGACCAAGAGCTTCTCAGTTCTTAATTGTTGGAGCGAAATGTCATGCTGCCATTCATGGAAAATATTCACCAGATATTGAAGATGTAAAAGCCGTAGCTGAGCCTATTTTGAGGCATCGAATTGTTAGAAATTATAAAGCCGAAGCAGAAGGGGTAACCTTAGAGCACATTATAAATCAATTGGTCGAAGAGAACTAATTGGGTTTATAGATTGGCTCCTCATCTTTTAAGATTTCTTTCTTAGAATTAAAGTCACTTTTCTTTTTTGATAATCCTTTATCAATATCAACATCTGCGTGGTATTTCCAATACCGCTTTTCCCATCGATATGCATCATAAGAAAAATCGGCTCCATAGTATTCATAAACGCCTTTCAAATTAGAAGAAGCAGGGGCAAGATGGTCATAAATAATCCAATCTAAAGTTTCGTTATAAGAAAGCTTCATTCTATTTTGACCGCCATAGTAGAACAAAATTCGCTTTTTATTATTCTGTACATTAGTCTTAAAAATGGGTTCCCCAATTCTCAATTGGCCTTTGGTAGAAAAGGTAAAAACATCAATAATCTTACTGTTCAGTTGATTGTTTACTCCATCCCATCCTAAAAGGGTATAATAAGTTTTAAATTCCGTTTCTTTTGTTATTAGCTTGTAATAAAGTGCTGCAGGCCAATTGTCTTTGGTGTAATAGATGGAATCAACAATGGAACTATCACTGTTTAATGCATTTAATTCTAAAAATGCAATAGAGTCTTCCATTTGATACAGAAGAAAACATTCATAAGAGTATGAACCATCTTCAAATGGAACCATCCAATTGAAAACTCTCAAATTTGAGTCTGAACTGTTTAAAATTCCAAGACTTTGAACTCGATCAAAAGGATATTGAAAGGCTCCATCTTGAATTAGAGATTTTCTAAGGACTGCTTTAAGTGTTTTATTTAACTGTACTTTTTCCTCATCATAGTCTGAATTCAAAATTCCATAGCAGAGTTCTTCAATCTGATCTTCTTGAAAATTAGAAGTTGATTGTGCACTTAGTGTTATACACAAGAGAGAGAGAAAGAAAATTAAATAGAATTTCAAAATACTAGAATAGGAAACTTGTCATCATGAAATAACAAGTTTTAAGCCAATTTATTTTGATGGAATGACTAAATGTGTAAGGCTTCTTTTTTAGCTAACAAAGCATCCTCAGATTCTCTTACATCAGGATCGTCAACACAACAATCTACAGGGCAAACTGCCGCACACTGTGGCTCGTCATGAAAGCCAACACATTCGGTACATTTATCAGGAACAATGTAATAATAATCAAAACTAATTGGCTCTTGTTCGCTGTCTGCATCAATGTTGCTGCCATCCATTCTTTTTACATTTCCGCTTACTCCAGTTCCATCAGAAAATCTCCATTCTTCACCACCTTCATAAATTGCATTATTTGGACATTCCGGTTCACAAGCTCCGCAATTTATACACTCGTCTGTAATTATAATAGCCATTTGGGTTGTTTTAGTTTGTACTTTCGCTTTTCAAACCGAATGAAAACACATTTGTTCAGTTTGAACATACAAATTTAGGACATACAAAGTAGATTGTAGCATGCAAAAGGAGCAAATAATCTTAAATCTTGAAAAACTTGGAAAACTATTTTCAGCCATAGCAGAAAATGAAGGTAGTTTGCAGGATGAATCAATGAAGCCACATTTTGTTTCAGGGGTTGAATTGATTGATAGACTTCGTCATGAGAATTCTTGGTTCACCAGAACTTCAGTAGAGTTTGCTTTAAAGTCTTGGTCAAGCGCTTTGCAAAAAGTGAAGCTTGAAAAATGGCTTTCTAATTACAATTTAACTACTCCATCAAAAAAAGTAGGGGTTATCATGGCGGGAAATATCCCATTAGTCGGTCTGCATGATGCTATATCAGTTTTGGTGGCTGGTCATCAACTTCATGCTAAATTATCTTCAAAAGACAAAACCTTAATGGGGTTTGTTCTTCAAGTTTTAGCTTCTCAATCAGAAGCGTGGAAAAATCAAATTGTGGTAGGAGACAGGCTGAATGACATAGAAATGCTAATAGCAACAGGCTCGGATAACAGTGCGCGTTATTTTGAATACTACTTTAAAGACATCAAAAAGATTATTAGAAAGAATAGAACTTCTGTAGCCATTTTAAATGGAAACGAAAGTCAAGAAGAATTAGATGGTCTTGCAGATGATATATTCATTCATTTTGGATTGGGCTGTAGAAATATAACCAAAGTATACTTGCCTGAGAGTTACGATAAGGATTTGCTTTTTGGTGCCTTTTTCAAATACAAAGAATATGCTGAGCACAATGCCTACGCTAACAATTACGATTACAATAAGGCGGTTTATTTATTAAATAACATCGATTTAGTTGAGAATGGATTTTTGCTATTGAAGGAAGATCAAGGTATACATTCTCCTGTTGGAGTATTGTTTTATGAGTATTACACCGACTTGAAAGACTTAAAAAATCAGTTGGATCAGCACAAAGAAGAAATTCAAGCGAGAGTAGGGCATGATTTTGAAGTGCCTTTTGGCAAATCGCAATCTCCTCAACTTTGGGACTATGCTGACGGGGTAGATACCATGGAGTTCTTAACTAATTCCTAAGGGGTAAATTCATAACTTCCTAAATCAGGTAAGCCGTCTGTAGTTCTAGAGTTTCCTAATAAATCAATTGGTACTGTATTTCCAAAACTTAAGTTGCCTTGATTTCTGGCCACTGATGTTTCAAATAAGGTAAAATCACCATTGTTTGGGTCTTTGAATATGGAATTAGGCGGATTCTTTATAATGTTTTTGTACTTGCTTGTATCAGCTGTACCTTGTTGGCTTTTAATTATACAATTTTGTACATCGAAATTGATATTGCCATTGTTAATGATTTCCGTTTGAAATTCATTTTCTAGATTACCATAAATGATACTATTGTAGATATTAATGTTAGGAATACCAATTAATTGAGTTCCGGTAGCTGTGATAAAGGAATTTTGAGCAAAGAACAAAGGTGTTTCACGTTGAGCACTGCTGAAGTAATTGGAAAAAGTACAATGCGTAAAATCATAATTTCCTGCACCTCTTAAAGCTACATTGTATTGGCCGCAATCGGAAATGACTACGTTTTCTGCATCAATATTATATATGGAAGACAGTAAGCCAAATGATGAGCAATTGTCAATGATGGTATTATTTAAAGTTAGGTTTGACGGTAAATAGGGTGGGTCATTAAAAGGCAATACTTCGACTTGTAAGCCTATAAATGCGTTTTTAATAATAGCATAGTTAATCTCATTTTGTCCACCTTCATTAATCCAAATTCTATCCCATTGCCCGGGTCTATCTTCATAAGCCATTTCTAGTCGATCTCCACGAAATATGACAGGTTCATCAATAGTTCCATTTACCTTCAGTTCACCTCCTCGGTAAACCCAAAGTCCGCCATTATTGTGAAAGTAGATTTTGGTGTTTTTTTCAATCGTTAACCGGTCAAGTGAGTCGACAACCACATAGCCATATATTACTATTGGAAGTGAGTCTGTCCAAGTGACATTAACCGGGGGAACTTGATCACTGCAAGGGCCGGTTAGACATGTATAGTCAGGTAAATTTCTGCTAAAGGTGGTAGGTGTATAGTATATGGCATTTTGCCCCCAAGCAACCAAGTCTACATTTTGAACATTTCCATTGGTTATAAACTCAATGTAATCACTAATGACAAAAGGATTTTGTTGATTGTTAGGGTCAACGGTTGCTTCAACAAAAATGTAAAGGCTATCATTGGGAGCAATTTCAATATTCTGATGGCTATGTCCTGGCTGTCCATCTACATTAATCCTAAAAGTAGAGTTGGTGCCACCATTCAATCGAATAGAACTAATCTTTATGGTTTCCTTGTAAGGATTATAAACTCTAAAATTTTGTGTTGTTGAACCTATGGTTGTAAAAACGGTATCAAAACTGATGGAATCCGTTGAGAAGTTTAATCGAGCAGAACTATCTGTAATAATTGATTCTTCTTTTCTACAAGCTTGGAATACAAGCAAAATTGACAAAATCAATATTGTTTTAGAAAGAATGCTTTTTATCACCATTTGTTCTTTAATCATGCTTCGTAATAAATTTCAATAAGTAACTAATAACTTTTAAGTATACTTAATATTTCTTTCTGTTGCGAAATAGTTTTGTCTTTTGCATACCATAGTTGCAAAGTTTTGACAAATTCGCTGTAATCACCCTTGGTTTTCTTGAATTCTAATACCTTATTTTGAGCTTCTTTAGGTCTTGGCCCCCAAGTGTCTAAAACTTCCATGGTATCAGGGTTTAAGAAGATAGCTTTAGGAATTGACCGGCCCCCGTTTGTCAGGAATTCATCCATTAACTCCAAGTGTTCATCTCTAAGTACTAGTTTCAATTCTATGTTTTTTGAGAGTCCTTCTATTACATGAAATAAAGGTAAATTTTGAGCAGCATCACCACACCAAGCTTCAGTTAACACAACAATTAAAAGCTTCGTATTTAAGTTTTCAAGGGTTTCTTTAAGTTCAGGCTCAAGTTGAATAGTCTTATTTAAACGACTCATTCTTTTGTAATTCAAATAAGTGTATTCCACCAATGATGCGCTCTGATCCGCTCCCGTTGTACCTTTGTTTTCTGTTAAATCAGTCATTAATTTCATATAGCTGTTATAGGTATATGAATTAGAAGTTATTGCATTTTCAATGATTGCTTTTAATGCGGGCATAAATAAGATGAATTGACATTAGAAATTACATTTGTAAAAGTAACCAAGTGATTAGCACAATTTGAAAAGAGAGTTAGTAAAAACAAAAGATGGATCACATTCTTTTTATGTTCCTGAGCTGGATGAGCATTATCATTCTAAACATGGCTCAATAGCTGAATCTAAGCACATATTTATTAATGCAGGATTAAAGGAAGCATTTCAGTTAAAGGATAGTATCGATTTACTTGAGATTGGTATGGGTACTGGACTAAATGTTTTTCTTACAGCAGTAGAGTTAAAGAGAATGGGGATGCAGAAGCGTGTTCAAATGACAAGTATTGAAGCTTACCCAATTTCTGAAGGTGAAGTAAAAGAGTTAAACTATGCTGATGAACTAGGGGAAGAAAGTCTTCTTTTTGAAAAAATTCACAACTTATCATGGAATGTAAAACAGAAGCTAACAGACAATTTTGATCTTTTAAAAGTACATGCTAAACTTGAAGACTATTCATTTCACAGTCAGTTTGATTTAGTATACTTTGATGCATTTGCTCCTGAAAAGCAAGCTGAATTGTGGGAGGAGGAAATATTTATGAAGCTATACAATCAAATGAGGCCCAATGGAATTCTAGTAACTTATTGTGTAAAAGGATTAATAAAAAGAAGGTTAAAATCCATTGGATTTGAAATTGAGAAATTAGCAGGTCCTCCAGGTGGAAAAAGAGAAATGTTAAGGGCAAGAAAATTAGTTTAGAGTTTGAAAGAAGAATATCAACAGCTGATCAACAATGCCAAGAGCAAAAGAAAGGAGATTAATAAGGTACTAAAGAAGCTTAAGCAACGCCCTCCAAAAAACTTAGATCAAATTTTTCAGCAACAACATGAAGAAGTTTTTGAAGAAATTGATTGTTTGGCATGTGCAAACTGCTGCAAAACCACTTCACCTATTTTTTATGATAAAGATGTGGAAAGAATGGCAAGTCATTTTAGAATGAAACCGGCAGAATTCTTTGAAAATTATTTAAGAATAGATGAAGATGGAGATCAAGTTTTGAAAAGTTCGCCTTGTCCTTTCTTACTTGAAGATAACAAGTGTATGGCTTATGAAAGTAGACCAAAGGCATGCCGAGAATATCCTCATACCAATCGAAAACGCATGTATCAAATTTTAGATTTAACCGCAAAAAATACTAGAATTTGCCCTGCTGTGGTTAAAGTCGTCGAACGTCTTCAAAACCATTACTGAGGTGGTTGTTAATCTATGAATCGATTCTATCCTTTTATAGATTATTTTGTGCTTTCTATGAATTCTTGCTTTAACAGCTTCAAAGTTTAACTGATATTGTGTTCAGATTAAATAGCTAGATTAAACTTAAAGATTACCGACAAATCAAAGCTAACTATGGAAACAAAAAAAGGCCTTTCGGGCCTTTTTTTTATTTAAAGTAGTCTCTCATTCTTCCAAAGAAACCTTTATCAGTAGATGTAGGCTGAGGTTCAAAGTTTTTTGAATCCCTTAATTTTTCAACCATACTCTTTTCTTCTTTACTCAAGTTTTGAGGCGTCCATACATTGATATTGACTAATTGGTCTCCGGTACGATAGCCGTTTATTTCGGGAATGCCTTTGTTTCTTAATCGTAACACTTTTCCACCTTGAGTACCAGGTTCTATTTTGATTTTAGCTTTCCCATTTACCGTTGGAACTGTTACTTCAGTACCTAATATCGCATCGGCAAATGAGATGTAGAGATCGTATAGAATATTATTTCCATCTCTTTTTAATTCAGGATGCTCTTCCTCTTCAATTAAAACAATTAAATCTCCAGGAACTCCATTTCTCGCTCCCATATTTCCTTTGCCACTTACTGAAAGCTGCATGCCATCTTCAACTCCTGCAGGAATTTTCAACTCAATTGTTTCATCGTCTTTAACAATTCCATCACCATGGCAAGTATTACACTTGTTGCTTATGGTTTTACCTTCACCCCCACATTTTGGACAAGTAGAAGCGGTTTGCATCTGTCCTAAGAAAGTATTGGTTACTCGAGTTACCTGACCAGTTCCATTACAGGTGTCACAAGTATCAAATCCACTATTTCCTTCAGCTCCTGAACCACTGCAGCTTTTACAACTTACATACTTCTTAACTTTTATTTTTTTCTCAACACCATTAACAATGTCCTTCAAGCTTAGTGAAACTTTAACTCGAATATTGCTTCCTCTATTAGCTCTGCGTCTTCCGCCACCGCCTTGTCCGCCGAACCCACCAAAACCTCCGAAGCCTGCACCGCCAAATATATCTCCAAATTGAGAGAAAATATCATCCATACTCATGCCGCCGCCAAAGCCACCTCCGCCTGCAGCGCCACCCATACCTGCATGGCCAAATTGATCGTAACGTGACTTCTTCTCAGGATTGCTCAAGATTTCATAAGCTTCTGCAGCTTCCTTAAATTTCTCTTCAGCTTCTTTGTTATCAGGATTCTTATCGGGGTGAAATTTTAAAGCAAGCTTTCGATAGGCTTTCTTTATTTCATTGGCCGTGGCCCCTTTGTCAACTCCTAATACTTCGTAATAATCTCTTTTTGCCATTTTGCTCTGCTTATTGTCCAACCACTACTTTAGCGTATCGAATCACTTTTTCTTTCAAGGTGTATCCTTTTTCTATCTCATCTACTACTTTGCCCTTCATGCTTTCTTCAGGTGCAGGAATTTGAGTAATTGCCTCGTGCAATTCACTATCAAACTCTTTTCCTACAGGTGATTCCATTGGTTCTGCTCCATGAGTTTTGAAAACACCCAATAATTTGTTGAATATGAGATCTACTCCTTCTTTTAAACTACCATAGTCTTCTGTTTCTTCCATTGACTTTTTGGCACGTTCAAAGTCATCCATAACAGGTAATAATGACTTAAAAATATCTTCACCTGCTGTTTTGTATAACTCTAGCTTTTCCTTTTGCGTTCTTCTTCTGAAATTGTCAAATTCAGAATATAACCTCAAATACTTATCGTTAAGCTCTTTTACTTCAATTTCCTTTTGCTCTAACTCTGACAATTCTTCTGTTGCTGATTCATTTTCAGTGCTTTCATCGGTAGCTTGAGTTGTATTTTGCTCTTCTTGCTCCTTTTGAACTTTCTTATCTTCTTCCTGCTCTTTCATAAAAAATCTTTTAAATCGATTCATGCTTTTCAATTCCTTTGCCAACTGAGCTTTATTGACAGATTGTCAGCTATTAACTAAACAATGGCGTGCGAAATTAAGGGTTTTGGTATTATAATTCAGATTCTTACACTATCTTCATTTTACATGCAACTCAGATTTTTTCCATTATCATGTTTTATTTTAAGCAAATAAGTTTGTAAGACATTTTAATAAATATAATTTCTCTGTATACTAAGGATAATATTTCTTTTTCTGTTAAAATAGATTTAGTAGAATCAAAATCAATTAACTTAGTTCTTTTAAGCGAATAAATTATGTATAGTTTTAATTCAAAATTTAGATTCATAAGGGGTAAGGTAGAGGTATTTTTAGCACTTTTTTTGCTGTTTAACACTCTAAGTATTGCTCAAACTGTTTATCATGTGAATTTTGTTGAGGATAATAGTATAAGAGCTATGATTCAAGCTGATGGTGTTTTATTTCATGATGTTCGAAACTCAACATCATCTTTTGAAGTACCAAAGAACAACCAAAGTCATGCAATATTTCACTCTTCATTATGCATCACTGCAGAAGATAGTGCAGGAAATCTATACGGTGCCGCTAGCTATTCGCAATCGGATTTTACAACAGGTCCTTTGAAAATTGGCTTAGGGACATCAACTACTTCGATACGATCAAGCTTCAATAACATTTGGGAACTTAGGGCCGGTGATGTATTTAGACATAGGTTAAGTTATAATGACCCTAATTACAGTATGCCAACTGCGATACGTAGATGGCCTGCTCATGGCGACACAACCAACGGTTATGATTTTTATTTAGCACCATTTGAAGATGTTAATGGCAATGGAATTTATGAGCCTGATTCAGGTGATTACCCTAAGATAAAAGGATCAAGGGCCTCGTATTTTATTTACAATGATGAAACCTCGCATACATTTACAGGTGGTAATTCAATGGGTCTGGAAATTCATGCTATGGTCTACTGTGAACCTCATCCGAACAATGCACTGAACGAAACGATATTCGTAGATTATAAGGTTTATAATCGGTCGAATAGAGATTATTATAAATGCAGTATTGGCAGTTTTATTGACTTCGACCTTGGAAATCCACTAGATGATTATGTGCAAACTGATGTAAACCGTTCAATGGTATTTGCTAAAAACGGAGATAACTACGATGACTACGCTTTTGGTAATAATGGATATGGGGATTTATTAGGGGCAATTGGTTACATTGTATTAAAAGGGCCTACTATTGATAATGATGGTATAGACAATAGTTGTTCTAGTATTAGTGCTAGTTACATTCCAAATGGAACAGGATTTGGAGATGGTATTATAGATAATGAACGTTTTGGCGTGTCTAATTGCATGTCGATTAATTTATCAAACACTTATAGTTATGCCGGTGATTTTCAGAATGACCAAGAATTATATAATTACATGCGTAGTAGATGGAAAGACAATCGCCCTCAGACGTTTGGAGGTACTGGTTATCGAGCTTCTGGAGGCATGAACTCTAGAGTACCATATTTTGCTACCAGCGACTTTTACCGCTATTCAACCTATGGACAGTTTGCGACTTCAGTTTGGACTGAAAATAATATTAATGCATGGCCCAATGATCGGAAAGTTGTTGTTTCGTCAGGTGAGTTTACTTTTCCGAAAGGAAGTTTTCAAGAATTGTCATATGCTTTTGTATTTGCACGTGGTACTGTTCCATCAAGTGTACCCAGCAGTGTCGCAGAACTAAATGCAGCAGCAGATCAAATCACTAATTATTACCGTAGTGTAGAAGGAGTGTCTCAATGCAGTTCACTTGTTTCTGTTGCTGAAAATCATATAGTGAATTCGCAAATTAAGGTATATCCTAATCCAACCAAAGGAAATTTACACGTCGAAAATAATTCTGATTCCGAAGTTTTGGTAATAGAAATTTTTGATCTTAAAGGCAGACTTGTACTTCGGAAGAATATAACAGTAAATAGCAAGATAATTAGCCTTGATGAAGGCTTTGAGTCTGGATTATACTTTCTATTAGCATTAGAAGATGGAGAGATTAGACATCGACAGAAAATTATCTTAAATAGATAATATAATCTTTACAACCATTTACAAAAAAAGCCCGATGAGTTTTCATCGGGCTTTCAACTTAGTTTTTTTAAATTATTGCTTCTTCAAGTTGTTAAGCAACGCATTTAGTCCTGCACCACGAAGCGTATTTCCTTTTCCGACGATTATTCCGTTTCCATCAATTAAATAGGCTTGTGGTATGGAGCGTATTTTGTAGGTTTGAGCTCCTACGGCAGCCCAACCTTTTAAATCGCTGACATGGTATGGCCACATTAAGCCATCTTGCATAATTGCATTTTGCCAAGAGCCTTTGTTTTTATCTAAAGAATAAGAATAAACCGTGAATCCATTCCCATTTTCAAATTCTACTTCTTTATATTTCTTGTAGGTTCTTACCACATTAGGGTTTTCCTTTCTGCATGGACCACACCAAGATGCCCAGAAGTCAATCAAAACCATTTTACCTCTTAAGTCATATAACTCGATGGTTTTTCCATTTGGGTCAGTATAAACTAAATTGGGAGCTTGGTCTCCAATATTTAATCCAATTTTAGCTTCTTGAGCATTTGAAAAGTTCGTTAGTGAGAAAGTAAATAAAAGTCCAATTATTAGTTTTTTCATAGATATTATTTTTATACTCTTCGGATATCAGCACCTAGTGCATTTAATCGCTTATCAATATCTGAATACCCTCGATCAATTTGTTCAATGTTGTGAATAACACTTTTTCCTTTCGCTGAAAGTGCTGCAATTAGCAAAGAAACCCCTGCTCGAATATCAGGGGAAGTCATTTGTATGCCTTTTAATTTTGTTTTTCTTTCAAGTCCAATTACAGTTGCTCTATGCGGATCACATAAGATGATTTGCGCTCCCATATCAATCAGCTTGTCCACAAAGAAAAGTCTACTCTCAAACATTTTTTGATGTACCAAAACCGAACCTTTGGCTTGGGTTGCTACAACCAATATAATACTTAATAAGTCAGGTGTAAATCCTGGCCAAGGTGCATCAGAAATAGTCATAATTGAACCATCAATAAAGGTGTCAATTTCATAAAGTTCTTGTTCCGGAATAAACAAGTCATCTCCACGAAGTTCCATCTTGATACCCAGTTTGGCAAAAGTATCTGGTATAATACCTAAGTCGGGATAGGATACATTTTTGATGGTTATTTCAGATTGAGTCATGGCAGCAAGGCCAATGAAACTACCAATTTCAATCATGTCTGGTAGAATCCGATGTTCACACCCTTTTAGCGAATCAACACCTTCAATGCTAATTAAGTTAGAACCAATTCCACTAATTTTAGCTCCCATTCGATTCAACATTTTGCATAATTGTTGAATGTATGGTTCACAAGCTGCATAATAAATTTGAGTAGTTCCCTTTGCTAAAACAGCCGCCATTATGATGTTGGCGGTTCCTGTTACAGAAGCCTCATCTAAAAGCATGTATGTGCCTTGCAAATTCCCGGCTTCTACTTTATAGAATTTATTTTCTTGGTTATAAATGAACTTGGCACCTAATTTTTGAAAGCCTATGAAGTGAGTGTCAAGTCTTCTTCTTCCAATTTTATCACCACCTGGTCTTGGAATATAGCCTTTTCCGAATCGAGAAAGGAGGGGACCAAGTATCATAACCGAGCCTCTCAAACTTGAACCCTTCTTTTTGAACTCTTGTGTATTTAAATATTCAATGTCAATGTCGTCGGCTTGAAAGCTATATTCGTCTGCTGCAAGCTTTTCAACTTTTACACCAAGATCTCTGAGTAAGTCAATCAGTTTGTTGACATCAATAATGTCAGGAACATTTTTCATGATGACTTTTTCAGGGGTTAATAGTACTGCACAAAGTACTTGAAGCGCTTCATTTTTTGCTCCTTGTGGGGTAAGTTCACCGCTTAGCTTTTTCCCCCCATTAATCTCAAATGTTCCCATTTTTGTTTACTGGCTTTACTTTCTTTTTTTAAATGTTTTTCTTTTCCGCTTATTCATCGGCTTTTTCTTTTTGCCGTGAGCAGATCCATTAGCACTATTAATGTTACGACTGACAATATCTTTTGTAGCCGTAAGTTCTAAATTCTCTGAAACCTCAAGTTTGCCTCTAGAAACTTTTTTTAGGTCTACCAAAATTTGTTTATCGTCAACTGAACTTCTGCTCCAAGTCAAGTAGTGTTTTTTCATCAAGTTTGCAGTACGCTCTATCAATACTGTTTTCTCTTCGCCATCTTCCATTTCCATAATGGCAGTTACTAGTTTTTCAACTCCTCTTCCATAGTGCTTGTAACGAATGTTATTTTCAGGATAAGCCATTTTCTTGGGCTTAGATTGAAAGTGATCTTCTGTAGGCTTGGGATATGGAGAATCAACATCTAATTTAAACTCAGACATGAGAAACAAATGATCCCAAAGCTTATGCTTAAAATCTTGAACATTTTTTAAATGTGGGTTTAATTGACCCATCACATCAATGATGGCTAAGGCCATTTCATTTCTTTTATCGCGATCCTCTATCTTGGTTGCATGGTCTATTAATTTCTGAATATGTCTGCCATATTCAGGAATAATCATCTTTGACCTTTTCGTATTATATTCCATAAGTAAATTACTTGCTTGACAAGTTTATTTGTTTTTTAAGATTCTAAGTTTTGCAAACTTTAAAAGCAATTGTTTTTCTCCTAGGTTGTCAAAAATGATAGTTGCTTTTTTATTGGGCTCTTGTCCCTCAATTTTCGTCACTTTTCCTTTTCCAAATCGCAAATGCTCTACTCGCATTCCCTCTTCAACTTTGCCTGCTGCGGAAGCAAAAGAAGGATCAACTTCTCTTTTTGCATCATTGATATTCACCATTTTTTTATGTGGTGGAATTACTTTTTGTGGAGGGCTTGGTTTTGAGTCTTTCTTATTCATAGGTGAGCGTCCGTACTTTTTAGAATTGCTAATTACTGATCTTTGGTTTTTTGAGTTACTTTCAAAATATTGATTTCTATCGTTTTGAAATGGCTCTTCCGCTGAAGGAGCAACATAATCTAGGTACTTTTCATCTATTTCTTCTATAAATCTACTGGGTTCACAATATATTAAATTTCCCCATTTATACCTACTCGCTGAATAAGATAGACGAACTTCTTTTTCAGCACGTGTCAAAGCTACGTAAAATAGTCTTCTTTCTTCTTCTAAATCTGCTCTGCTGTTTAAAGACATCTGAGAAGGAAATAAGTTTTCTTCTAATCCAACTATAAAGACATAAGGGAATTCTAAGCCTTTTGCGGCATGAATAGTCATTAATACAACCTTATTATCATCTTGATCTTTATCATTATCTGCATCAGTCAGTAAAGCAATGTCTTGAAGAAAAATGGCTAAAGATTTTTCGTTTTCTGCATTTCCATCGGGACTGTCTGGTAATACAATGGCATCTTCTTCTTTGTCTTTATCTTCTACAAACTCCTTAACGCCATTCAATAATTCTTGAATGTTATCATACCTTGCTATACCTTCTGGTGTTTTATCGGTAAATAAGTCTTTGGATATGCCAGATGTTTTAGCAATTTCTTCCATTACTTGATAGGCGTTAGCCCGTTTAGAAAGAGCCTGAAAACTTTGTATCATCAACACAAACTGCTTGACTTTGCTCTTAGAGCCGGCATGAATTTCAAGGTTTGATAAACCATTGGTACTTATGACATCCCAAATACTAACATTTGAGTTATTGGCTTGAATACTAATTTTATCTAAGGTTGTTTTACCGATTCCTCTTGCAGGATAATTGATAATTCGTTTAAGCGCTTCATCATCTTTTGGATTAATCGCCATTCGACAATAAGCAAGTAAATCTTTAATCTCTTTTCTTTGATAGAAAGAAGTACCACCATAAATACGGTAAGGTATGTCTTTCTTTCGCAATGCCTCTTCCATGGCTCTAGACTGAGCATTGGTTCGGTATAATATGGCAAAGTCTTTATGAGCCGACTGTTGATTATGCTTGATTTCAATAATTGAGTTTGCAACTAAATTGCCTTCTTCATTATCAGTTAATGTGCGCTCTACTTTAATCCTCGGGCCTTCATCATTTGCAGTCCAAACTTCTTTTTCAAGTTGGTCTTTGTTTTTTTCAATAATCTGATTGGCAGCATTTACAATGTTCTTAGAAGAACGATAGTTCTGTTCCAATTTGAAAACTTTGCAATCAGGATAATCTCTTTGAAAATTTAATATATTCTGAATATTTGCGCCGCGAAATGCATAAATACTTTGTGCATCATCTCCAACTACACAGATATTCTCATTGATTGCCCCAAGCTTTTTAACAATTAGGTATTGTGCAAAGTTGGTGTCTTGATACTCATCAACCAATACATACTTAAAGCGATGCTGATACTTATACAATACATCTGGAAAATCACGAAGTAAGATATTGGTTTTAAACAGCAAGTCATCAAAATCCATAGCTCCAGCTTTGAAACAACGTTGTTCATAAATGGTATATATTTCACCTATCTTAGGTTTTACCATTTGCCTATCTTCAGCTTGAATATTTGTGTTATTATTGTATGCTGCTGCTGAAAGTAGGTTGTTTTTTGCTGAGGAAATCCGATTTAAAACCAAGCCAGTTTTATAAACCTTATCATCTAGTCCTAATTCTTTAATGATGGATTTAAGGAGACTTTTTGCATCTTGCGTATCGTAAATGGTAAAGTTAGAAGGGTAGTGGAGTTTCTCTGCTTCTGCTCTTAATATTCGAGCAAAAACTGAGTGAAAAGTGCCCATCCACAAATTCTTAGCTTCATTATGACTGCTAATTTTACCAATTCGCTCTTTCATTTCTCGAGCTGCTTTATTGGTAAACGTAAGTGCTAAAATATTAAAAGGATCTACCCCTTTATGCATCAAATGTGCAATCCTAAAAGTTAATACTCTAGTTTTTCCTGATCCTGCTCCTGCAATTACCATAGAAGGTCCTTCTGTATGAACTACAGCTTCCTTTTGTGCAGGATTTAATCCATCTAAATAAGTCATTTTGCAAAATTAGCAAAGAATAAAGAGGTATAGTTGGGTGTTTATAAGTCTTCTATATGGATTTTTAGTAGGAATTATTGTTTAATTGTTCACTTTACTTAATCGTCAATTTATTATAAGGTTAATATTGCCCAATATTCACAACCTAAAAAAGCTCTTATATGTTAGAAATGGCAGGCAAAAGCGAAATATTGAATAAATGATTAAAAAAAAGCGAATTAAGTCGCGATTTAAAATAAAAATTCTTGTACATTTGCGTCCCCAAATTTTGGGGTAAATTATTTATTGATATATATAAACGCTTATGCCAACTATACAGCAACTTGTAAGAAAGGGTAGAAAGAAGTTAGAGAAGAAGAGTAAATCTGCGGCTTTGGATTCATGTCCACAGCGTAGAGGAGTGTGTGTGAGAGTATACACAACTACACCAAAGAAGCCAAACTCTGCTATGAGAAAAGTAGCAAGGGTTCGATTAACGAATCAAAAAGAGGTGAATGCTTATATACCTGGAGAGGGTCATAATTTGCAAGAGCACTCTATTGTTTTGGTAAGAGGTGGTAGAGTTAAAGATTTGCCAGGTGTACGTTATCACATTGTTCGTGGGGCATTGGATACGGCAGGGGTTGAAGGAAGAACTCAAAGAAGATCTAAATACGGAGCTAAAAGGCCGAAAAAATAAATTGTTGATTAAGCAAGTAAAATGAGAAAAGCTAGAGCTAAAAAAAGAATGTTGCTTCCTGATCCGAAATTTCAGAGTCAGGAAGTTACTCGTTTTGTGAATAACCTCATGCTTCATGGTAAGAAGAGTATCGCCTACAGCATCTTTTATGATGCAATTGCTATAGTAGACGAGAAGGTTGAGGAAAATGGTTTAGATGCTTGGAGAAAAGCATTGGAAAATGTAACTCCTCAAGTAGAGGTAAGGAGCCGCCGTGTTGGTGGTGCTACATTTCAAATTCCACAACCAATCCGTGATGATAGAAAAACGTCAATGGGGATGAAGTGGTTGATTTTGTATGCTAAAAAGAGAAATGAGAAAACCATGGCTCAAAGATTGGCAGCAGAGATAGTAGCTGCTTCTAAAGAAGAAGGTGCTGCTTTCAAGAAGAAAGAAGATACGCACAGAATGGCTGAGGCAAACAAAGCATTCTCTCACTTTAGATTTTAATTAATTAGTTAGACTAGAAAAGACTCATAAAGCAAAATGGCAAAAAGAGATTTAAAATACACTAGAAACATTGGAATTGCAGCTCATATTGATGCTGGTAAAACCACTACAACTGAGCGAATTTTATATTATGCTGGTGTAAGTCATAAAATTGGAGAGGTGCATGATGGTGCTGCTACTATGGACTGGATGGAGCAAGAGCAAGAAAGAGGTATTACCATTACTTCTGCAGCAACAACTGTGTATTGGCCTTATAAAGATAATAAGTACCATATAAACATTATTGATACTCCTGGTCACGTTGACTTTACTGTTGAGGTAAATCGTTCGTTAAGAGTATTAGATGGTTTGGTTTTCTTGTTTTCAGCGGTTGATGGTGTAGAGCCACAATCTGAAACAAACTGGAGACTTGCTGACAATTATAATGTAGCACGTTTAGGTTTTGTAAATAAAATGGACCGTCAAGGTGCAAACTTTTTAAATGTTTGTACTCAGGTAAAAGAGATGTTAGGAAGTAAAGCAGTTCCATTGCAATTGCCAATTGGAGCTGAAGATACTTTTAGAGGTGTTGTAGATTTAGTAATGAACAAAGCTATCATTTGGAATGAAGAAGACCAAGGGATGACTTTTGAGGAAATCGCAATACCTGAAGACATGCAGGATGAGGTAGATGAGTATAGAGAGAATTTATTAGAAGCGGTAGCTGAATTCGATGACTCTTTGATGGAGAAGTATTTCGAAGATCCAAATTCTATTTCAGAAGGTGAGATTTTAAAAGCATTAAGAGAAGCTACGATTGCTTTGAAAGTAGTTCCAATGTTATGTGGTTCTGCATTTAAGAACAAAGGTGTTCAAACCATGTTGAACTATGTGATGGAATTATTGCCATCACCACTTGATGCAGAAGCTATCAAGGGAACTAATCCAGATACTGGAGAAGAGGAAAGTCGTAAGCCAGATATGGATGAGCCATTTGCGGCATTAGCATTTAAAATTGCTACAGATCCATTTGTTGGTCGTTTGTGTTTTGTGCGTTCTTATTCTGGTTTGTTAGAGTCAGGTTCTTATGTTCATAACTCTAGAACAGGTAAGAAAGAGCGTATTTCTAGAATCTTCCAAATGCATGCGAAGAAGCAAAATCAAATTGACAATTTGCAAGCTGGAGATATTGGAGCATTAGTTGGTTTTAAAGATATTAAAACAGGTGATACTTTATGTAGAGAAGGTCATCCAATTGTATTGGAATCTATGGACTTTCCAGAGCCAGTAATTGGTATCGCAATTGAGCCTAAATCTCAAGCTGATGTAGATAAATTGGGTATGGCTTTAGCGAAGTTGTCTGAAGAAGATCCTACATTAACGATTCATACTGATGAAGATTCAGGTCAAACAGTACTTTCAGGAATGGGAGAGTTGCACTTGGATATTATCTTAGATCGTCTTAAAAGAGAATTTAAGGTTGAATGTAACCAAGGAGCACCTCAAGTAAATTACAAAGAGGCTATTCAAGGTACAGTTGAGCATAGAGAGACTTACAAGAAGCAAACAGGTGGTCGTGGTAAATTTGCAGATATTCAGGTGGTAATTGAGCCAGTTGAAAATGAAGAATTCCAAGGACTTGAGTTTGTTAATGAAATTAAAGGTGGTAATGTTCCTAGAGAATTTATTCCTTCTGTAGAGAAAGGATTTAAAGATTCTATGGGTACAGGTGTTTTAGCCGGTTACCAAATGGATAGTTTAAAAGTAACCTTAAAAGACGGGTCTTACCACCAAGTGGATTCAGATCAATTATCATTTGAAGTTGCTGCTAAATTAGCCTTCAAAGCAGCTATTCCTAAAGCGAAGCCTGTTTTGTTAGAGCCAATTATGAAGCTAGAGGTGTTAACTCCCGAAGAAAGTATGGGTGACATTGTTGGTGATTTAAACAAAAGAAGAGGTCAAGTAGAAGGAATGGGAGATCGTGCAGGTGCTAAAGTGATTAAAGCTAAAGTGCCATTGTCTGAAATGTTTGGATATGTTACTGACTTAAGAACTATTTCTTCTGGTCGTGCAACATCTACCATGGAATTCTCACATTTCTCGGAAGCACCAAAGAACATCGCAGAAGATGTTATTGCTAAAGCAAAAGGAAAAATAGAAGCTTAATATAAATAGGATGAATCAAAAAATTCGAATCAAGCTTAAGTCTTACGATTTCAACTTAGTTGATAAGTCGGCAGAGAAGATTGTAAAAACAGTAAAGTCAACAGGTGCTGTAGTTAGTGGACCAATTCCATTACCAACACACAAAAGAATTTATACTGTATTGAAATCTCCACACGTAAATAAAAAAGCACGTGAGCAATTTCAATTATCTTCTTACAAGAGACTTTTGGATATCTACAGTAGTACATCAAAAACAGTGGACGCTTTAATGAAATTAGAGTTGCCAAGTGGTGTGGATGTAGAAATTAAAGTGTAATAATTTAATAATTATAATAATGCCAGGTTTAATAGGAAAGAAAATAGGAATGACTAGTGTCTTCAGTGCCGAGGGAAAAAATATTCCATGCACAGTTTTGGAGGCCGGTCCTTGTGTAGTTACACAAGTCAAAACCGTTGAAACAGATGGCTATGACTCAATTCAAATTGCCTTTGGAGAGCGTAAGGAGAAGAATACTTCTGCTGCTATGAAAGGGCATTTCAAGAAAGCAAAAACGACACCTAAAAGACACTTAGTGGAAATTGAAGGTTTAGAGGCTAAGCTTGGAGAAGAATTGAAAGTAGATATGTTTGAAGAAGGTGCTTGGGTTGATGTAACTGGCAAAACAAAAGGTAAAGGTTTTCAGGGAGTTGTTAGACGTCACGGTTTTGGTGGTGTTGGTGATGCAACTCACGGGCAACATAATAGAATGAGAGCTCCTGGAGCAATTGGAGCGGGGTCAGATCCTTCGAGAGTATTTAAAGGTACCCGAATGGCTGGGCAAATGGGGAATACCAAAACAACGATTCAAAATTTGAAGATTGTGAAGGTTTATCCAGAGAAGAACTTATTAGTAGTTAAGGGTTCTGTGCCAGGAGCTAAGGGGTCAACAGTTGTAATTAGTAATTAATTGTACCGGAGGATTTTGAAATGGAATTAAAAGTAATCAAGACAGACGGAAAAGAAAGCAGCAAGAAAGCAAATCTTTCTGATGCTATCTACGCAATAGAGCCTAATGATCATGCGATTTATTTAGACGTAAAACAATATTTGGCAAATCAACGTCAAGGAACAAGTAAGTCTAAAGAAAGAGCTGAGATTAGTGGTTCAACGAAGAAGATTAAAAAGCAAAAGGGTACAGGTACTGCAAGAGCAGGAAGTATAAAGTCTCCTTTGTTTAGAGGTGGTGGAACGGTATTCGGTCCTAAACCAAGAGATTATTCTTTCAAGTTGAATAAGAAATTGAAAAAATTGGCTAGAAAGTCAGCACTTTCACATAAAGTTAAAGATGGACAATTAAAGGTTATCGAAGATATTACAATGGAAGCTCCTAAGACAAAAGCATTTAGCGATATTCTAGGAAATCTAAAAAGTAACGATAAAAAAACCTTAATGATTGTTTCTGATATAAATAAAAACTTATATTTGTCCTCCCGAAATTTGCGAGGGGCGAAAGTTGTAACTGCTTCAGAAATAAATACTTACGATATTATGAATGCTGCAAGTGTTTTAGTAACTGAAGGGTCAATTGAGAAAATAGAATCATTATTAAGCTAAACTGTTGGTCATGAGTATATTGAAAAAACCAATTATTACTGAAAAAATGTCGGCTCTTACTGAAGCGTCAAACCGGTATGGTTTTGTGGTTGATCATAAGGCCAATAAATTGCAAATCAAAGACGCTGTAGAAAAAATGTATGGCGTTGCAGTTGATTCTGTAAATACGATGAGTTATAAAGGGAAGCAAAAATCACGTTATACAAAAACTGGTTGGGTAGAAGGAAGAACAAATCGATTTAAAAAGGCGATAGTTACCCTTGTAGAAGGAGATGCAATCGATTTCTACAGTAATATTTAATAAGGAAAAAAATGGCAGTTAAGAAATTAAAACCAACTACTCCGGGGCAGCGACATAAAATTGCAGCTACTTATGAGGAATTAACTGAAAGTACTCCTGAAAAGTCATTACTTAAGGGTACAAATAAGTCGGGTGGTCGTAACAATTCTGGAAAAATGACTATGCGCTACATTGGTGGTGGTCATAAGAGACGTTATAGAGCAATTGATTTTAAAAGAGATAAATTCGGTATTCCAGGTACCATTGCAACAATAGAATATGATCCAAATAGATCTGCTCGTATTGCTTTGGTAAAGTATGCAGATGGAGATAAGAGATACATTATTGCGCCTAAAGGAATAGTGGTTGGTCAAGAAGTAAAGTCAGGTAAAGGAGTAGAGCCAGAAGTAGGAAATACCTTGTATTTGTCTGACATTCCGATGGGTTCATTGATTCATAATATTGAATTAAGACCAAAGCAAGGAGCTAAATTAGCTCGAAGTGCTGGTTCGTATGCGCAATTAGTTTCAAGAGAAGGAAAGTATGTTGGTATTAAAATGCCATCTGGGGAAGTAAGATTGATTTTAGCAACTTGTTTAGCAACCATTGGTATGGTTTCTAACTCTGACCACATGTTAGAGAGAGCTGGTAAAGCTGGTAAGACAAGATGGTTAGGTAGAAGACCTAGAGTAAGAGGTGTAGTAATGAATCCAGTTGATCACCCAATGGGTGGTGGTGAAGGTAGGTCTTCAGGAGGTCACCCAAGGTCAAGAAAAGGATTGCCTGCTAAGGGGTATAAAACACGTGCTCCAAAGAAGCTATCATCTAAGTATATTATTGAAAGAAGAAAGAAATAAAGCTATAGTTTATGAGTCGTTCATTAAAGAAACCACCATTTGTACATTACAAGCTTGCTATGAGAGTTGACGAAGCTCAATCATCAGGTAAGAAGTCGGTAATCAAAACTTGGTCACGAGCATCAATGATTACACCTGATTTTGTAGGTTTGACGATTGCTGTACATAATGGAAATAAGTTTATTCCAGTATATGTTACTGAAAACATGGTTGGTCATAAGTTAGGTGAATTTGCTCCTACAAGAACATTCAGAGGCCATGGAGGAAATAAAAAAGATAAAGGAAAACGATAGATTTAAGTAAAAATGGGTGCACGTAAGAGATTAAAAGCTGAAGCAGCTAAAGAAGCTAGAAAAAGCCAGAGCTTCGCAACTTTGCGAAATTGTCCTACATCGCCAAGAAAAATGCGATTAGTGGCTGATATGATTCGTGGAGAAGAAGTATCGAGAGCACTTTCATTACTTCAATTTAGCCCGAAAGAAGCGGCAGGTAGAATGGAGAAGTTATTACGTTCTGCAATCGCAAATTGGGAAGCTAAAAATGAAGGTGAAAGACCTGAAGATAATCATCTGGTAGTTTCTGAAGTAAAAGTAGACAGTGCCAGAATGCTTAAGAGATTAAGACCTGCACCACAAGGTAGAGGTCACAGAATTAGAAAAAGATCAAATCACGTTACTTTAACTGTGGATAAGTTAAACGTTGAAAATATAACTAAATAGAGATACTGATAATGGGACAAAAAGCAAATCCAATTTCAAATCGTTTAGGAATCATTAAGGGTTGGGACTCTAATTGGTACGGAGGACGAAACTACGGTGATAAAATTGCTGAGGATGATAAAATTCGTCAGTATTTAAATGCTCGTTTAGTTAAAGCAAGTATTTCTAAGATAGTTATTGAAAGAACTTTAAAATTAATCACTGTTACGATTAATACTTCTAGACCAGGTATTATTATTGGTAAAGGAGGAAAAGAAGTTGATAAATTAAAAGAAGAGTTAAAGAAGTTGACTAAAAAGGAAGTTCAGATTAACATCTTTGAGATTAAGAGACCAGAGCTTGATGCAAAATTAGTTGCTGATAGTGTTGCTCGTCAAATTGAAGGTAGAATTTCTTTTAGAAGAGCTGCTAAAATGTCGGTAGCATCAACTATGAGAATGGGAGCTGAGGGAATTAAAGTAATGGTGAGTGGCCGTCTTGGTGGAGCTGAAATGGCAAGAACTGAATTTTACAAAGAAGGTAGAATTCCTCTTCATACATTTAGAGCAGATATCGATTACGCTTTGTCAGAAGCTCATACTACATATGGTAGAATTGGAATTAAAGTTTGGATTTGTAAAGGAGAGATTTACGGTAAGAGAGATTTGTCACCAAACATTGTTTCTAATAAGCCAAACAATAAAAAGCAGACTGGAAGAGGTCGAGGTGGAAGAAAAAGAAATTAAGCGAAAGCAAGACTTGAAAAGATAGATAGAAATGTTACAGCCGAAAAGAACAAAATTTAGAAAAATGCAAAAAGGTCGCATGAAGGGCATAGCTCAACGTGGCCATCAATTAGCATTTGGAAGTTTCGCGATAAAAACGTTAGAAGAGGGATGGATCACTGCTCGTCAGATTGAAGCAGCACGTATCGCAGTAACAAGGTACATGAAAAGGGAAGGACAGATTTGGATTAGAATTTTTCCAGACAAGCCGATTACTAAAAAGCCTGCAGAAGTTAGGATGGGTAAAGGTAAAGGTGCACCTGAATTATGGGTTGCTCCTGTAAGACCGGGAAGAATTATGTTTGAAGCTGATGGTGTTCCATTGGAAATTGCTCAAGAGGCAATGAGGCTTGCAGCACAAAAGCTTCCGGTGAAAACCAAATTTATTGTTAGAAGAGATTATAAATCGTAAAGGCTTACAAAATGAAGCAAGTAGATATACAAAATTTAAGCATTGACGATTTGCAAGAGAATTTATCTGAGCAAACGGAATTACTTAGTAAGTTAAAAATGAATCATGCTGTTTCTCCATTAGAGAATCCAAAGCAGATTACCGCAGTAAGAAAAACTGTTGCAAGATTAAAGACTGAGTTAAGAAAAAGAGAATTAACTGAGGCTGAAACCAATTAAGAATTGATACCATGGAGGTAAAAAGAAATTTAAGAAAAGAAAGAATTGGGGTTGTTGTTAGCAACAAGATGGATAAAACCATAACTATTGCTGTAGCAAGTAAGGTTAAACATCCCATGTATGGAAAGTTTATCAAAACCACTTCTAAATTCATGGCTCATGATGAGAAAAATGATTGTAACATAGGTGATACTGTTAGAATTATGGAAACTCGACCATTGAGTAAAAACAAGAATTGGAGATTAGTTGAGGTAATAGAAAGAGTGAAGTAATTATGATACAGCAAGAATCAAGACTTACAGTAGCGGATAATAGTGGAGCCAAAGAGGTTCTTTGTATCCGTGTTTTAGGAGGTACAAAAAGAAGATATGCCTCAATTGGAGATACCATTGTAGTTTCAGTTAAATCAGCAATGCCTTCAGGAAACGTTAAAAAAGGAGCGGTTTCTAAAGCAGTTATTGTAAGAACTAAAAAGGAAGTTAGACGTCAAGATGGATCTTATATTCGATTTGACAACAATGCTGTTGTTCTTTTGAATGAAGGTGGAGAGATGAGAGGTACTCGAATCTTCGGACCTGTAGCAAGAGAATTAAGAGAAAAGCAATTCATGAAGATTGTTTCATTAGCACCTGAGGTACTTTAAGTTTATAGATATGAGTAAGAAACTTAACATAAAAAAGGGAGACCAAGTAAAAGTAATTGCTGGGGTTTCTAAAGGACAAGAGGGAAAAGTGATTAAGGTTATGCCTGATGTATCTAAAGTGATTCTTGAAGGAGATGGTATTCGTAAGAATAGCAAGCATACAAAACCAAATCAGCAAAATCAAGAGGGTGGAATCATCAAACAAGATGCACCAATCCATATCTCTAATGTAATGTTAATTGACCCTACTTCTGGCGAAGCGACGCGTGTAGGTAGAAGAAAGGAAGATAATAAATCAGTTAGGTATTCAAAAAAATCCGGGGAGGTAATTAAGTAATGTATACACCTAGGTTAAAAGATAAGTACAACGTTGACATTAAGAAGAACTTAATGGACACCTTTAAGTACAAAAGCAGCATGCAAATACCAAAGCTTCAAAAGATTTGTATAAATCAAGGAGTGGGTGGTGCTGTTTCGGATAAGAAATTAATCGATTTTGCTGTGGAAGAAATGACAGCAATTTCTGGTCAAAAAGCTATCCCAACATATTCTAAGAAAGATATCTCAAATTTTAAATTGAGAAAGGGTATGCCTGTTGGAGTTCGTGTTACCTTAAGAGGTGATAGAATGTATGAGTTTTTAGATCGTTTAATAGCCGTTTCATTACCAAGAACTAGAGACTTTCAAGGAATCAGTAACAAAGGGTTTGATGGAAGAGGAAATTATACTATGGGTGTAAAAGAACAAATTATTTTCCCTGAGATTGATATTGATAAGGTAAAGAACATTGGTGGTATGGATATCACTTTTGTAACAAGTGCAGAAACTAATGATGAGGCTAGAGCTCTTTTAAAGGAGTTTGGAATGCCATTCAAAAAAAATAAAAACGAGCAATAACCATGGCAAAAGAATCAATGAAAGCACGCGAAAGAAAGCGTGAAAAAATGGTTGAAAAGTATGCTGAGAAAAGAGCTGCTTTAAAAGAAGCTGGAGATTATGAGGCTTTGCAAAAGTTACCTAAGAATTCTGCCCCAGTTCGTATGCACAACCGTTGTAAATTAACTGGTAGACCAAAAGGTTACATGAGACAATTTGGAATTTCTAGGGTTAAGTTTAGAGAAATGGCTAGTGCCGGATTAATTCCTGGTGTTAAAAAAGCAAGTTGGTAATTTAAAGAATTGATAAAATGACAGATCCAGTATCAGATTATTTGACTAGAATTAGAAATGCAGTTGCTGCCAAGCACCGTATTGTAGAAATTCCTGCGTCAAACTTGAAGAAAGAAATTACCAAGATTTTGTTTGAGAAAGGGTATATCTTAAACTATAAATTTGAAGAGGGAAGTAATCCTCAAGGAAGTATAAAGATTGCATTAAAGTATCATCCTGTTTCTAAAGTTCCAGCAATTAAGAGCTTAAGTAGAGCTTCTAAACCAGGTTTGAGAAAGTATGCAAAGTCTGACAATTTACCACGAGTTATTAATGGGTTGGGAATAGCTATTATTTCCACTTCAAAAGGGGTAATGACAGACAAAGAAGCTAGAAATGAAAATGTTGGTGGCGAAGTTTTATGTCACGTATATTAATATAAGAGAAAGCAGAAGAAATGTCACGAATTGGATTAGCACAAATAGACTTACCTCAGGGTGTTGAAGTGAAAGTTTCTGATAAGAACATCGTTTCAGTAAAAGGTCCTAAAGGAGAGTTACAAGAAACTATAGATCCTGTTATTTCAGTTAAATTGGAAGAAGGAACTGTAAGTTTAGAGAGACACTCTGACAATAAAGATCATAAAGCGAAGCATGGATTATACAGAGCTTTAATTTATAATATGGTAGAGGGTGTTAGTCAAGGATATAAAAAGGAACTTGAACTAGTAGGTGTAGGTTACCGAGCTTCTAATCAAGGACAACGTTTGGAGTTAGCCTTAGGTTATTCGCATCCAATTGTTTTTGAATTGCCAAAAGAGGTTTTAGTAGCTACTCAATCAGAAAGAGGAAAAAATCCACTTGTTACTTTGGAGTCACATGACAAGCAGTTGATTGGCCAAGTTGCCGCAAAAATTAAATCTCTAAGAAAGCCAGAGCCATACAAAGGTAAAGGTGTGAGATTTGTAGGTGAATACATTAGAAGAAAAGCAGGAAAAGCTGCTGCTAAATAATAAGAATTATGAGCTTATCTAAGTTACAAAGAAGAACTCGTATTAAGAGGAGAATTAGAAAGGTTGTTGAAGGTACTGCTAGCAGACCTAGATTATCTGTATTTAGAAGTAATAAAGAAATTTATACTCAACTAATTGATGATACAACTGGTAAAACGCTTTTGTCTGTTTCTTCAAGAGATAAAGAAATTGCATCTCAAAAAGGAACAAAGATTGAAATTTCAACATTAGTGGGTAAGAAAACTGCTGAAAAAGCAAAAGAAGCAGGTATAAATGATGTTTCATTTGATAGAAATGGATATTTATATCATGGTAGAGTAAAAGCTTTAGCAGAAGGTGCTAGAGAAGGTGGTTTAAACTTTTAAGTTGAGAAACAAAGAATATTATGGCTAACGCAAATACAAAAAGAGTAAAATCTAGCGAAATTGAATTAAAAGATCGCTTAGTAGGTATCCAAAGAGTTACTAAAGTAACTAAAGGTGGTAGACATTTCAGTTTCTCAGCAATCGTAGTGGTTGGTAATGAAAATGGAATTGTAGGTTACGGTCTTGGAAAGGCAAATGAAGTAACAGAAGCAATTTCAAAAGGAATTGATGACGCGAAGAAAAATTTGATTAAGGTTCCTGTAGTGAACGATACTGTTCCGCATGAGCAAGAAGCAAGATATGGAGGAGCTCAAGTTTTTATTAAGCCAGCTTCACACGGTACGGGAGTAATTGCAGGTGGTGCAATGCGTGCAGTATTAGAGAGTGTTGGTATTCATGATGTACTTGCTAAATCTAAAGGCTCTTCAAATCCGCATAATGTGGTAAAAGCCACTGTTAAAGCACTTGAGAATATGAGAGATGCTTATACAGTAGCAAAACATAGAGGTGTTGATTTAGATGTTGTATTTAACGGTTAAAGATTAGTAGGAAATGGCTAAGATTAAAGTAACACAGGTAAGAAGTAGAATCAATCGTCCAAAGGATCAGAAATTGACTTTAGACGCGCTTGGATTAAGAAAGAATAATCAAACAGTTGAGCATGAGGATACTCCTCAGATTCAAGGAATGATTAATAAAGTAAAACATTTAGTTTCCGTTGAGTCGGTTTAATTTTTTGAAACTTATATAAACATGGACTTAAGTAATTTAAAACCTGCAGAAGGTTCTGTAAAAAGACAAGGAAAGAGAGTTGGAAGAGGTGAAGGCTCAGGAAAGGGTGGAACTGCTGCTAGAGGACATAAAGGAGCTAAATCTAGATCAGGTTATTCTAAAAAGATAGGTTTTGAAGGTGGTCAAATGCCTTTACAAAGAAGAGTTCCAAAATTTGGTTTTACCAATATCAATAGAAAAGAATACAAGGGTATCAATTTAGATACGTTACAATCACTTGTTGAATCTAAAAAGCTTGAAGCAATTACTCCTGAGGTATTGGCGGAGAATGGTTTAGCTAGTAAGAATAGTTTAGTAAAGATCTTAGGTAGAGGAACTCTTGATTCTAAAGTAGACGTAAAAGCTCACGCATTTTCTAATTCAGCAAAAGAGGCGATAGAAGCGAAAGGTGGTAAAGCTGAAACAGTATAAAAAACTATGAAGCGTTTTATAGAGACAATAAAAAATATTTGGACAATTGAGGATTTGAGAGTTCGTATAATCAATACACTTGGTTTGTTATTGATTTATAGACTTGGGTCTTATGTTGTTTTACCAGGTGTTGATTCAGACGCGCTTGAAGTTGCTAATGCAGGAGCTTCAGGTGGAATTGCAGGTCTTCTTGATTTGTTTGCAGGAGGAGCTTTTTCTAGAGCATCTATTTTTGCACTGGGGATTATGCCCTATATCTCAGCTTCTATTGTAGTTCAATTGCTTGGTATTGCTATTCCTTATTTTCAAAAATTGCAAAAAGAAGGTGAAAGTGGGAGAAGAAGAATTAATCAGATTACTAGAATGCTAACCATTGCAATTGTTGGATTTCAAGCCCCCGGTTATATTGCATCTCAAGTTCCTGAATTAACCGCTGCTGGTGAAATGGTACGCCCTGATACTTTATTTTGGTGGGTATCTACAGTAATTATATTGATTACAGGAACCATGTTTGTAATGTGGTTAGGAGAGCGTATTACTGAAAAGGGACTAGGAAATGGTATTTCACTTATAATTATGATTGGAATCATTGCTAATTTACCCTTTGCATTTGTTGCAGAATTTGCATCTAGAGTTAAAGGAGGAGGATTAGTAATCTTATTAGTAGAATTGGTAATTTTGCTCCTCGTTATAATTGCAACCATTTTATTAGTTCAAGGAACTAGGAGAGTGCCGGTGCAATTTGCGAAAAGAGTAGTAGGTAATAAACAATATGGCGGTGTAAGACAGTATATTCCGTTAAAGGTTAATGCTGCAGGTGTTATGCCAATAATCTTTGCACAAGCAATTATGTTTATACCAATTACGCTAGCAGGTTTTGCTGATTCTGATTCACTTACGGGCTTAACAGCTGCTTTAAGTGATTTTACAGGATTTTGGTACAACTTTATTTTTGCTATTTTAATTATTGGATTTACTTACTTCTATACAGCGGTAACAGTTAATCCGAATCAAATGGCAGAAGATATGAAGAAGAACGGTGGTTTTATTCCCGGGGTTAAACCTGGTAAAAGAACAGCCGATTTCTTAGATAACGTTCTTTCAAAGATTACATTGCCAGGTTCAATTTTCTTGGCAGTTGTTGCAATCTTACCAGCATTTGCTGCGATGTTCGGAGTAAATGCACAGTTTGCGCAATTTTATGGAGGAACTTCATTGTTAATTCTTGTGGGAGTGATTTTAGATACACTTCAACAAGTTGAAAGTCATTTGTTGATGAGACACTATGACGGACTTATGAAGTCAGGAAGAATTAAAGGTCGTTCAAGTATAAATATGGCTGGTTAAGTTATATGATTTACCTGAAGACTGAGGAAGAAATCGAATTAATTCGAGAGAGTTCTTTACTTGTTGGAAAAACTTTAGCAGAAGTTGCTAAACTTATAGAACCGGGAGTTACAACTGCTAGTTTAGATAAGATGGCAGAGGAGTTTATATTAGATCATGGTGCAAAACCTGGTTTTAAAGGTTTATATGATTGTCCTAGTACATTACTGACGTCAGTAAATGATGCAGTAGTGCATGGATTGCCATCTAATATTCCTTTAAAGAATGGTGATATTGTATCTGTTGACTGTGGTGTCTTTATGAATGGTTTTTACGGAGATGTTGCTTATACATTTGAAGTTGGAGATGTCGATTCTAAAACTAAGGAATTATTAGCTGTTACCAAGGCTTGCCTAAAAGCAGGAATTGAAGCAGCAAAGGCGGGAAATCGAATAGGTGATATTGGATTTGCCGTACAGAAAGAGGCAGAGGATAATGGTTTTAGTGTAGTTAGAGAGTTGGTTGGACATGGTTTAGGAAAGAAATTGCATGAAGATCCTCAAGTTCCAAACTATGGAAAACGAGGTCAAGGTCCAAAGTTGAAAGAAGGTTTAGTAATTGCCATAGAGCCAATGATTAATATGGGGGCTAGGCAAGTTAAGCAGGGAGAAGATGGTTGGACAATTCTAACCAAAGATGGTTTACCATCTGCGCATTTTGAACACGATGTTGTCGTTAGGAAAGGAGGAGCTGAAGTTTTATCAACACATGAGTTTGTTGAAGAAGTTTTAAATAAAAAGAAAGTATAATATAGTTTATGGCAAAACAAGCATCTATAGAACAAGATGGTACAGTAACAGAAGCATTATCGAATGCTATGTTTCGAGTAGAGTTAGAGAATGGGCATATCATAACAGCTCATATCTCAGGAAAGATGCGCATGTATTACATCAAACTTTTACCTGGAGATAAGGTGAAAGTAGAAATGTCACCATATGACTTAACAAAAGGACGTATTACTTACAGATATAAATAAAAGGCACAAGCGTTATGAAAGTAAGAGCATCATTAAAGAAAAGAAGTTCGGATTGCAAGATTGTTCGAAGAAAAGGACGATTATATGTAATCAATAAAAAGAACCCAAAGTTTAAACAAAGACAAGGTTAATATAAAGACTTATGGCTAGGATTGCAGGTATAGATTTACCAAAGAACAAGAGAGGAGTTATTGGACTAACTTATATTTTTGGTATAGGTAGAAGTTCGGCTTCTAAAATTTTACAAGAAGCAGGCGTTTCAGAGGACAAGAAAGTTCAAGATTGGAATGATGATGAATTGGCAAATATTAGAAAAGTTGTCAGTGATAATTATGCAACTGAAGGTTCTTTAAGGTCAGAAATTCAATTAAACATTAAGCGTTTAATGGATATTGGTTGCTACAGAGGTGTTAGACACCGTGCGGGTTTACCATTACGTGGACAACGTACTAAAAATAACTCTAGAACTAGAAAAGGTAGAAGAAAAACTGTTGCTAATAAGAAAAAGGCAACTAAGTAATAAAAATAGCTAATCATGGCGAAGTCAACGCAAAAGCAAAAAAAGAAAAAGAATGTAAAAGTGGAGTCTATTGGAGAGGCACATATCCACGCATCATTCAATAATATTATTATCTCATTGACAAATAAGCAAGGTCAAGTAATTTCTTGGTCATCATCTGGGAAAATGGGATTTAAAGGTTCAAAGAAGAATACTCCGTATGCAGCTCAAGTTGCCGCTGAAGAGTGTACTAAAGAAGCATATGATCTTGGGCTTAGAAGAGTTAAGGTTTATGTTAAAGGGCCAGGAGCGGGAAGAGAATCTGCTATTAGGACAATACATAATAACGGTGTAGAAGTTTCTGAAATAGTTGATATAACTCCAATTCCACATAATGGTTGTAGACCTCCAAAGAAAAGAAGAGTATAATATTTCTATAGAGATTAAAGATTAAGATTATTAGTAATGGCAAGATATAGAGGACCCAAATCGAAGATTGCAAGAAAGTTTAAAGAGCCTATCTTTGGACCTGACAGAGCATTAGAAAAAAAGAATTACCCTCCTGGACAGCATGGTCCGAATAGAAGAAGAGGTAAGCAGTCTGAATATGCAATCCAGCTTATGGAAAAGCAAAAAGCTAAGTATACTTATGGTATCCTAGAAAGACAGTTTTCTAATTTATTTAAAGAGGCTTCAAGAACAAAAGGTATTACAGGTGAAAACTTGTTAAAGCTTTGTGAATCAAGATTTGATAATGTGATTTTCAGAATGGGTTTAGCACCTAGTAGAAGAGCCGCAAGACAATTAGTTGGTCACAAACATTTCAAGGTGAATGGAACAGTAGTTAACATTCCATCTTTCATTTTAAAAGAAGGAGATGTTGTTGAAGTTCGCGAGAGATCAAAGTCTTTAGAAGTAATAAATGATTCTTTAGCAAATAGAAGAGAGAATTACGATTGGATTGAATGGGATGTTCAAGCAATGAAAGGAAGATTTGCAAAAGCTCCAGAAAGACAACAAATTCCAGAGAATATTAAAGAGCAATTAATCGTAGAACTTTACTCTAAGTAATAATTTTAAAAGCATTAAATAAGAAATGGCAATATTAGATTTTCAAAAGCCCGATAAAGTAATTATGCTTGAATCAACTGACTTTAAAGGTCAGTTTGAGTTCCGTCCTTTAGAGCCTGGTTATGGGATCACAGTAGGTAATGCAATTAGAAGAATATTACTGTCTTCATTAGAAGGATTTGCAATTACAGGCATCAAAGTAGAAGGTGTAGAACATGAGTTTTCTACAATCGATGGTGTAGTAGAAGATGTTACTGATATGATTTTAAATCTGAAGCAAGTTAGATTTAAACAACAAATTGATGGGACAGATTCTGAAAAAGTAAATATTGCAATTTCTGGTCAAGATAAATTAACGGCAGGTGATATTGGAAAATTTACTTCTGCATTTCAAGTTCTAAATCCAGATTTAGTTATTTGTACAATGGAGCGTTCTGTTAAAATTCAAATGGAGCTTACCATTGATAAAGGTCGTGGTTATGTTCCATCAGAAGAGAATAGAGTAGAAGATGCTCCTGTTGGATTTATTCCAATTGATGCCATTTTTACACCGATAAAGAATGTTAATTATAGCATTGAAAATTATCGTGTTGAGCAAAAAACAGATTACGAGAAGCTTGTTTTAGATATTGAGTCTGATGGTTCAATTCATCCAAAAGAAGCATTGAAAGAGGCTGCTACTATCTTAATTCAACATTTTATGTTATTCTCTGATGAGAAAATAGCATTAGAAACAGAAGTTAAATCAGCAGTAGAGGAATTTGATGAGGATTCTTTACACATGCGTCAACTTTTAAAGACTAAGTTGATTGACATGGATTTATCTGTTAGAGCTTTGAATTGTTTGAAAGCTGCTGATGTTGAAACATTAGGAGAGCTTGTACAATTTAATAAAAATGATTTATTGAAATTTAGAAATTTTGGTAAGAAATCTTTAACAGAACTAGATGAACTAGTAGAAAGCAAGAATCTTACTTTTGGAATGAATGTTTCTAAATACAAATTAGATAAGGACTAAGGGAAATGAGACACGGAAAGAAGTTTAATCACCTAGGTAGAACAAAGTCGCATAGAAAAGCGATGCTATCAAACATGGCATGTTCTCTAATTGAGCACAAACGTATAAATACAACTGTTGCTAAGGCTAAAGCATTAAGAGGTTTTTTAGAGCCATTAATAACAAAATCAAAAGATGATACTACTCACTCAAGAAGGGTTGTTTTCAGTTATCTTAATAATAAGCACGCCGTAACAGAACTTTTTAGAGAAGTAGCTCCAAAAGTTAATACTAGAGCAGGAGGTTATACTAGAATAATTAAGACTGGTAACCGAATGGGTGATAATGCAGAATTGTGCATGATGGAATTAGTTGACTTTAATGAGTTGTATACTACTGAAACAAAAAAGCCTGCTAAGAAGAAAAGAAGCAGACGAGGAGCAGGAAAATCTAGTGCATCAGCGAGTGATACTCCAAAAAAGGAAGCAGTAGCAGAAGAGACGAAAGAAGAAGTGAAAGCTGAAGTAAAGAAAGAAGATTCTGCAAAAGAGAATAAAGAAGAAAAAAAGGATTAACAATTGAATAGAAATTGTTTGAAATTTTAATTTTAAAAAGGATAAAACAGGAAGTTTTATCCTTTTTTTTGACCTAAAATTTGATGTATGAAATATAAAACCAAAGCAAAAGGAATTGTAGTTTTAGAAGATGGAACTGTTTTTTATGGTGCCTCAGCCGGAATACTAGGTACAAGTACTGGAGAAATATGTTTCAATACAGGAATGACAGGCTACCAAGAGATCTATACAGACCCTTCTTATTTAGGCCAAATAATGGTATGTGCTACCGCTCATATTGGTAATTATGGGGTTGATCAGGATGAAACCGAATCAAATTCGGTAAAAATAGCCGGATTAATTTGTAAGAAATTTTCAGATGGATATTCAAGACCTATGGCTGACGGTTCTTTGCAAAATTATTTTGAAGAAAATGACATTGTAGCTATAACTGACGTTGATACACGAGCTATTGTTAGACATATTCGAGATAAAGGTGCAATGAATGTTATTATTTCATCTATTGAATTTGATGTGGATAAATTAAAGGAGCAGTTAAAAGAAGTTCCATCGATGCAAGGCTTGGAATTGTCTTCAAGAGTATCTGTAAAAGAAGCTTACACAAAAGGAGATGAAAATGCTCCTTATAAGGTAGCTGTTTTGGATTATGGTACAAAAGACAATATTGTTCGCTGTTTAGTAGAAAGAAATGCATATTGTAAAGTCTTTCCAATGAATACCAAAATTGAAGAAATTTTAGCTTGGAGTCCAGATGGAATAATGTTAAGTAATGGCCCAGGAGACCCAGGAGCCATGAATGAATGTGTGATTGAGGTAAAGAAATTTGTAGATTCAGGTATCCCAATTTTTGGAATTTGTCTAGGTCATCAGCTTTTAAGTCTAGCATCTGATTTAAAAACTATAAAAATGCATAATGGTCATCGTGGAATAAACCACCCAGTGTTAAACCATGAAACTGGCAAAGGAGAGGTGACTTCTCAGAACCATGGATTTGTAGTTGAAAGAGAATCTGCTGAAAAATCGGAAATAGTTGAGATTACTCATTCGCATTTAAATGATAATACAGTTGCAGGAATAAGACTAAAAAATAAGCCTGCATTTTCAGTTCAGTATCATCCAGAGGCTTCACCAGGGCCACATGATTCAAGATATTTATTCGACAACTTTATAGAAACGATAGCCAAACATAAAAACTAGGTAATGAGTAGAATTTCACATATACATGCACGTCAAATTTTAGATAGTAGAGGTAATCCAACCGTAGAAGTTGAAGTGATAACGGAAGCCGGCACAATGGGAAGAGCTGCTGTTCCATCAGGAGCTTCAACTGGTATACATGAGGCGGTTGAATTGAGAGATCAAGCAGAGGCATATTTAGGTAAAGGTGTACTAAAAGCAGTTCAAAACGTTAATCAGACTTTGAATGAAGAATTAAATGGTGTCAATGTATTTGATCAGACAGGTGTTGATCGGTTTATGATTGAGTTAGACGGTACCGAAAATAAATCAAATTTAGGTGCGAATGCGATGTTAGGTGTTTCCTTAGCTGTTGCTAGAGCTGCCGCAGAAGAAATTGGTATGCCTTTATACCGCTATATTGGAGGAGTGAATGCAAATACTCTTCCTGTCCCTATGATGAATATTCTGAATGGGGGTTCACATGCTGATAATAGTATCGATTTTCAAGAGTTTATGGTAATGCCTTATGGAGCTGAATCATTTAGTCATGCATTGCAAATGGGGACTGAAGTTTTTCATCATTTAAAAAGTGTTCTAAAAAATAAGGGCTTTTCAACCAATGTTGGTGATGAAGGTGGGTTTGCACCAAATTTAGGTTCAAATGAAGAAGCCATTGAGTATGTTCTGAAAGCAATTGATAAAGCAGGGTACGAGGCTGGTAAAGATATTTTCATTGCCATGGATGCAGCTTCATCTGAATTTTACATAGAGGAAGAAAAAGTATATCACTTCCATAAATCAAGTGGAGATAAATTAACCTCTTCTGATATGGTAAGCTATTGGAAAGAATGGACTGAAAAGTATCCTATTATTTCAATCGAAGATGGATTATGGGAAGATGATTGGAATGGGTGGAAAGAATTAACCGATACAATTGGAAGTAAAGTGCAATTAGTTGGTGATGATTTGTTTGTGACAAATAGCAAGCGATTAAAACGAGGAATTGAAAATGGCATTGCAAACTCTATTTTGGTTAAGGTAAACCAAATAGGTACTTTAACAGAGACTATTGAAGCTGTTGAAATGGCTACACGAAATAAATACACCTCAGTAATGAGTCATAGAAGTGGTGAGACTGAAGATACCACAATTGCTGATTTAGCCGTTGCATTAAGTACTGGTCAAATAAAAACTGGTTCTGCTTCTCGTTCAGATCGAATGGCCAAGTACAATCAATTATTACGCATAGAAGAACAACTTGGGAATAATGCATTTTTTCCAAAGAAATAGATTGAATTTAAATAGCTAGATTGCTTTGAAACATTGTGCTAGTTAGGTATTTTTGCGATTCTTGGAAGTATTTAGAAATTCTAAGAACTAACTTAATAGTTGCATGTTTATTCATCAATAAAACCAATAAAGAAAAATGTCAGAAAAAGCGGAATTAAAAGTAGGTGGTCAAACATTTGAATTGCCTATTATAGAAGGTACAGAGAATGAAAAAGCCATTGATATTAGTAAGTTAAGGGCGAGTTCAGGCCTAATTACTATAGATCCTGGATTTAAAAATACTGGTTCTACTACTTCTGCAATTACTTTTTTGGATGGTGAAAAGGGGATTCTTCGTTACAGAGGATATGCTATAGAAGACTTAGCTGAGAAAGCATCTTTCTTAGAGGTTTCTTATTTATTGATTCATGGCGAATTACCAACTCCTCAGCAATTTAAGCAGTTTCAATCAGAAATTACACACCACACATTAATTCACGAGGATATTAAGAATATTTTAGATGGATTTCCATCTAATTCTCATCCGATGGGTGTGTTGTCTTCATTGGTTTCTTCATTAACAGCCTTCTATCCAGAGTCTTTAGACCCGAATAGATCGGCAGAAGAAGTTGATTTAAGTATCAAGCGATTGATTGCAAAAATGCCAACCATGGCTGCATGGGCCTATAAGAATGAAATTGGACATCCTGCAAATTACCCAGATAATAGCCTGGATTATTGTTCTAATTTCTTAAAAATGATGTTCGCAGTTCCTTCTGCTAATTATGAAGTTGATCCAGTAATTGCGAATGCCCTTGATAAGTTATTAATCTTACATGCAGATCATGAGCAAAATTGTTCAACTTCAACAGTACGTGTAGTTGGTTCTTCTCATGCTAGTTTATATGCTTCTATAGCAGCAGGTATCTCAGCCCTTTGGGGCCCACTTCATGGCGGCGCTAATCAAGCCGTAATTGAAATGCTAGAAGGTATTAAGAAAGATGGAGGTGATGTAGCGAAATACATGGATAAAGCAAAAGATAAGAATGATCCATTTAGATTAATGGGCTTTGGACACAGAGTTTATAAAAACTTTGATCCTAGAGCTAAAATTATTAAGAAAGCAGCAGATGATGTGCTTGAAAAGTTAGGAATTAATGATCCTATCCTTGAAATAGCTAAAGGATTAGAAGAGGTTGCTCTAAAAGATGAGTACTTCGTAGAAAGAAAATTATATCCGAATGTCGATTTTTATTCAGGTATTATCTATCGAGCGATTGGAATTCCAACATCGATGTTTACGGTTATGTTTGCATTGGGTAGACTACCTGGTTGGATTGCTCAGTGGAAAGAAATGAGAGAGAATAATGAGCCAATTGGGCGTCCAAGACAAGTTTATACCGGAAATAATTTGATGGATTTTAAATCAATTGAAAATAGGTAATTGAATATACTTTATTGAAAAGGCAGCCATTGTGCTGCCTTTTTTGTTTTTGAGGTATTTTGAACCTTATTTTCATCATTTTTGTTTAGCTGATAAAGTGTGGTATTATGGGATATAAAAGCATGTCAGCTTGTATAGCTGATTTAGAAAAGAATGGTCATTTAGTTCGAATAAGGGAAGAAGTAGACCCATTTTTAGAAATGGCCTCTATTCATTTAAGAGTTCATGAAAGAGGTGGCCCTGCTATTTTTTATGAGAAAGTAAAGGGTAGTCAATTTCCTGCTGTTTCAAATTTATTTGGAACCATGGAAAGAAGCCGTTTCATTTTCAGAGATACTTTAGAAGTGGTTAAGAAAATGGTTCGCTTGAAAGCTAATCCGATTCAAGCCTTAAAAAATCCGATTGAGAATGCAGCTGTACCTTTTGCCGCTTTAAAAGCGCTACCCAGAAAAGCTTTTTTTAATCCCCCAATTACATATCTGCAGACTAGGATTAGTGATTTACCACAAGTGCATTGTTGGCCCATGGATGGCGGCCCATTTGTTACATTGCCAATTGTCTACACTGAAGATATAGAACATCCTGGTGTCATGAATTCTAATTTGGGGATGTATCGAATACAATTAGCAGGCAACGACTATGCACAGAATAAGGAAATAGGGTTACACTACCAAATTCACCGTGGAATTGGTGTTCATCAGACAAAAGCGAATGCTTTGGGAAAGCCTCTGTCTGTTTCTATTTTTATAGGTGGTCCTCCATCTCATACTTTTGCTGCAGTAATGCCATTGCCCGAAGGACTTTCTGAATTAACCTTTGCAGGGGCATTAGGAGGTAGAAGATTTAGATATCTCAACAAAAATGGGCATGTTCTTTCTGCAGATGCGGATTTTGTAATTACTGGTAAGGTATATCCAAATGAAAACAAAGCAGAAGGACCATTTGGAGATCATTTGGGTTATTACAGTTTAAAACATGATTTTCCATTAATGAAAGTAGATCAAGTTTGGCATAGGAAGAATGCAGTTTGGCCATTTACTGTAGTTGGGAGACCGCCTCAGGAAGATACCAGTTTTGGAAATCTAATTCACGAAATTACAGGTGATATTATTCCTACAGAGATACCCGGGCTACATGAAGTAAATGCAGTAGATGAAGCTGGTGTCCATCCATTGTTGTTTGCTATCGGAAGTGAACGATATACTCCATATTACGAATTAAAACAGCCTGCAGAACTTTTAACGATCGCAAATCATATTTTAGGTTTTGGACAAATGTCTTTAGCCAAGTTTTTATTTATTGCAGCTAAAGAAGATCATTCAGGCTTGAGCGTCAATCAAAAGGAGAAGTTTTTCAAACATATGTTAGAACGAGCTAATTGGGAGCGAGACATACACTTTTATACAAAAACTACAATCGATACTTTAGACTATAGTAGTGAAGGCTTGAATACCGGCTCAAAGGTGGTTATAGCTGCAGTAGGTAAGCCTATTAGAACGTTGACAAATAGTCTTCCTCAAATAGATTGGCCAAATGAAGTAAAACGAGTGGAACTTGCGTTTCCCGGTGTCTTGAGTATTGAACTTTCTAGATTTACAAATTATAAGAACGAAAAGCAGATTATTCAATTGCTAAATGAAAAGTTAGCCCATCTCAAAGAACAGCTTACAGAAGTAGCCCTGATTTTAATAACTGACGATGCGAAGTTTGTATCAAATAGCTTTAGTAATTTAATTTGGAGCACCTTTACAAGAGCAAATCCATCTCATGATATTTATGGGGTTGATGAATTTATAGAGTTCAAACATTGGGGTTGTAAAGGTCCTTTGGTTATTGATGTTCGAATGAAACCTCATAATGCCCCAGTTTTGGAGTTAGACCCTAAAGTTGAAAAGAGAGTAGATAAATTAGGAGAGAAAGGTGCTTCACTTTATGGAATTATTTAAGTTTAATGCAAACCAGAAGCCTTAAAATTATCCGAACCTCACTATTCTTATTATCACTTTTTCTGATTACGCAAGCAAAAGCACAAGAGATTGATTCTACAAAAACGAAAGATGATTCTACGGCTTTTAAGTTATATCCTTTACCTGTTGTATATTATACGCCTGAGACCCGTTTTGCCTTTGGAGCGGTTGGAATTGCTTCTTTTAGATTAAAAGATAAACTATATTCAGACAGAAATTCCTTTTTTCAATTAGGAGGAGCTTATACTCAAGAAGATCAACTTTTATTCTACCTTCCATATCAGCTTTTCCTAAAAGATAATGATTATTATGTTTTTGGTGAATTTGGTTATTATCGATATAGCTATTTGTTTTATGGCGTTGGTGCTGATTTAGCTGAAAGTAATGAAGAAGTTTACTTTGTGAATTTTCCTAGAGTTCGATTAAATGCCACAAAATTAATAGCACCTCAATTTTATTTTGGAATCCGATATTGGTTTGACGATTATCAAATAAAAGATACAGAAGAAGATGGAATATTGCGAAATGAGTTAGTCAATGGAGCGAATGGTGGGGTGATTTCTAGTTTAGGTTTGATCGGGATACTTGATAAAAGAGATCATATCAATTATCCGGAAAAGGGAAGTATTTTGGAAATTGCAGCAATTCCAAATTCTAATTTATTAGGAAGTGATTTTAATTTTATTAAATACTCTGTAGATTATTCTAAGTATTTGAAATATAAAGATATTATCACAGCTATAAATCTTTATGGGGTTAGTATATCGGGAAGCCCCCCATTTAATGAACAAGCGTTTATTGGTGGCCGAAGTAAAATGAGAGGATTCTACGAAGGTAGGTATAGAGAGCGCAATCTTGTTATGGGACAACTAGAATTAAGAAAATGGATTGGATGGAAATTGGGTTTGGTTGCCTTTTCAGGGCATGGTATGCTTTCACATGATTTAGGTAATATGAGTCTTTCAAATTTAAAGAACACTTATGGAATTGGTATTCGTTATCGGTTGAATGAAGAAGATAAAATCAATATTAGGCTAGACTACGGTAGAAGCTTTGATGGAGAAAGTTCAGCAGTTTATCTAGTAGTAGGAGAAGCATTTTAGGACAAAAAAAAGACCTAACACATGTTAGGTCTTTTTTATAGTTGAATTGATTTTCTTATGAACCAATTTGAATCGCTTCGCCTTGTTGTGGCTCAGTTGAAACGCCATCAGCACCTGGATTTACATCTGCAGTAATTCTTAAAACGGTTGTAGCAGGCTCAGTATTTGCAGTAATGGTTACAGTTTTGGTTTGCTTATTTTTTTGCGTACCTGGTCTATAAACCACTTCAATTTCTCCGGTTTCTCCTGGAGCAATTGGCTCTCTTGGGTAATCAGGAACAGTACATCCACAACTTCCTTTTGCATTGGTAATTATTAACGGATTATCACCAGTATTGGTAAAAGTAAAAGTCTTGTTATTAGTCGTGTTTTGCTCAATTTTCCCAAAATCATGAGTCATTTCAGCAAACTTTACAGATGTTTTAGGTCCTGGGTTAGGTTCTACAACATTTGCTTGTTGATTGTTATTATTCATGCTAGCTTGAATATCACCTTGATTAGGGTTAGTATTTGCCGCAGCATTACTCATACTGGATTCACTTACTGCTGTTTTTTCATAAGAAACACCATCATTGGTCATTATCATTACCGTGTTTGCTAAAGTCACAACAGTTACAAGGATTAATAAACCATTCTTTACATTCTCGCTCATAGTTCTTAAAGATTTAAATTTTAATTAGGGCAAATATAATTATTCGAAACTAAGGTTTGCTTTTTCAAACTCATCACTTTGTATCAAGTTGATCGCTTCTATGTATGAATCGTTAAGCACATTAATAATCTCAAAATAGGCAGATGTATCAAACAAATTTCTTGCTAGCAGGGCTTTAATTTGAGTATCAATCAACATTTTTGATTTTTCATAACCTTCTTCATCTTTTTCAACATTTTTCTTTTCTGCGAACTTAAAAAAGTCATCCATAAACTCATCAGTCAACTTAAAGTTTTGTTTGAAAGACTCTATGTTTGGATATTCTTTCAAATATCTTTTTCTGTTTTTATCTAAGTAAGTCAATGTAAATTCATTGTAAACACCTCTTCTAATGAGTTGCCGATTATATTCAGAGTTAAATGAAGTATCCAACGGAATAAATACATCTGGCATGATACCACCACCACCAAATACTAGGCGCTTATTTGGTGTGTAAAATTTTAAAGAATCAGGAAAGTCTATACTATCAGCCGCCATTAGCTCACCACTTTTATATCTTCTAGATATTTCTTTATAATACTCCTCTTTGCCATCTTCATAAGGCCGCTGAATTGAACGGCCGGTAGGCGTATAATATCTTGCAGTAGTTAGTCTAATAGCAGAGCCATCAGGTAGTGGAAATGGTTTTTGAACTAATCCTTTTCCAAAAGTTCTTCTACCAATTACCAAGCCTCTGTCCCAATCTTGTATAGCTCCTGAAACAATTTCACTTGCAGATGCAGAACCTTCATCCACTAAAATAGCAAGTTTACCTGTTTCAAAAGATCCTCTTGAAGTAGCTTTATATTCTTCTTTCGATTGCTTATCTCCAGAAGTATATACAATCATTTTACCTTGTGAAAGAAATTCATCAGCCAATAAGAAAGCCGTTTGCAAATAACCTCCACCATTTCCTCTAAGGTCTAGTATTAAGTCTTCAGCACCTTTCTTCTTTAAAGTATCTAATGCGGTATGAAATTCTTTCATGGTGGTTCTGGCAAAGCGGTTTACTTTTATATAACCAATAGTTGGGCTTGCCATATACGCTGCATCTACACTGTACAATGGAATTTTGTCTCTCGTAATTGCAAATGGAATCAAGTCTTTTTCACCTCTGCGTTTAATTTCTACATTAACTACAGTGCCTTTTTTACCTCTAAGTTTACTTTGTACATCCGAGTTTTTAATTTCAACTCCAGCTACTGTCTCCCCTTCAATTTTTACAATTTTGTCTCCCGACATGATTCCTAATTTTTCAGAAGGCCCTCCTGATATAGGAGAAACTACAGTGATTGTATCTCTTAGAATATTAAATTGAATGCCAATTCCTTCAAAATTCCCTTCTAAAGGTTCATTCATTTTCTTTAATTCCTTTTCTGGAATATAAACAGAATGTGGGTCAAGCTCTTTTAACATGCCTACTATCGCATCTTCAACCATTTTCTCATTATCAACCTCATCAACGTATGCATAGTTTACAATGGTTAGAAGGGCGTCTAACTTTACGACACCTTGAGTTTTTGAATCTTTTGTTGAATTATCACTGGTTTGCGCAAAAACACTAATGTTTAAGGCAATTAATAATAGGGTTGCAATTTTTTTCATATTCTGACTTACTTGTCTACCAAAGGTAAGCTACACTTTAGCAAATTCAAGTTAATTAACGTTAAGCGGATAAAAGTTGTTTTAAGAGAAATTTAAAAAGTGTTGAGCGGTTATTTACCTATAATTGGATCTGAAGAGATTGGATTAACTCCTACTGACTTAAGAGTCACTTTCTTACCATCTTTAAAAGCAACTACAAACGCTCCTTTGTAACCTTTTACAACCATTTTAACTTTATGCTTAGCAGCTTCTTCAAAATTGTCAAACGAGCCAGACATATATCTGTAGTAACCACCAGATTCTACAACAAATAGACTTGGTATACTTCTAAAAGTTTCTTCAGTTGGTTTGTTTTTGAAAGCACCTAACTGCACTCTGAAAACAACTCCGCTTTCATCACTATTTTCAGAAGTATTGGGTTTAGTCTCACTACTTGATTCTGAACTAGGCTTACTTTCAGTGGTTACCGGTTTCGAATTATCTATAGTGGGTTGTGTTTCACTTGAAGGAATGCCTCCATTTAAGGGCATGAACTTTCCGTTTGAAGCTTTTTTAATGACTCTAGCATTGCTAAACCCTTGTGATTTCATGAGATTTACCCTAGCATTTGCTTCATTCAGCGTTTTATAGTTTCCTACAGCAAAAATGGTTCTACCATTTTGATCAATTTTAGATAAATCTCTTAAACTTAGTAATTTGCTCATGTCTGATGGCGCTTCATCTTGGCTGTATGATTCCACTTCAACACGATAAGAAGATGCATTTTTCTTTACACCAGTAAAATCTCGTTCTATTACTTCAGCCATCTCTAAGGTAGAGTCTATATACTGCAAGTATGACTTATATAGCATCTCATCGGTCATTTCTACCCCTTGTGCATTGGCAAATTCTGGGTATTCGGTGTTAATTTCTTCATCCTTATAATCTGGAATTCCATCTAAGTCAGAATCTATTGGACATCCTAAACTATCAACTTGTATTCCTCTTGGTGTATTTGGACAATTGTCAACTAAATCAATGACACCATCATTATCAAAATCTTCAGTATTTCCTGAAGCTAAAAAGTCAAATTCTTCGTCTTTATCAAATCTTTCAAAAGGTTCAGCAGGTTCTACTTTTTGGAAATTATAACTTAAGGAAATTCCACTAGCTACAAAAAAGTCATTTCGGCCATTTCCTCTTTTATTATCTACGTATTCAGCAGAAGTAGTAGGGGTAATGCCATCCATTAAATCAGTAAAGGTGAAATGAACTGTACTTTGTAATCTAAAATTAAATTGGTCGTTCAAGTGCATAATTACTCCGGCTCCTACAGGAATTGAAAGTGCTCTTTCTAAATAATCTGTTGAATTGTTAAATCCTGCTTCTCTAATGTCAGTTTCGTAGTCATAATCTCTTCTAACTAAAACAGCATTTTCTGCTTGTGGAGAATTTTCAGCTAAATTTCGAATACTACCATCAGACCAATAAAAGTAAGGTTCACCTCCATGACCAATTAAATCAGTTTTGGGATTAAATTCTACAGCTTCAATTCCCGAAGCAATAAAGGGAGTAAGCTTTCTATTTTCTGGTAAGAAGTTTCCAAAATTATATTCAAGAAAGAGAGAGCCTGTTCGTATGTCTGACTTAAAGTTAACATTACGCTGAATAGATCGTTCCTCGTCTCTGACTTGAGCAGCTAAAAACTCAAATCGAATATTTAAAAATTTGTTGATCGGTTGAACAATGTAAATATTTACACCGGGGTTTCCACCTATTGGACTACCGTAATCTCTATCATTTAAATCACCATAAAAACCAATACTATTAACTCCAACTCCAATGGTAGGCGAATAAACATCGTTTGTATTGTTTTCAGAAGATTCTTCTTGAGCAATAGCCGATAATGAAATGAGACAAATTAAAAGAAGAGTTAAATATGCTTTCATTCTCAGTTTTAATGAAAGGCTAAAGATAATCTATATTTTTTAACAGAACTTATTTGAACCACTTTTGGTTAGAAATCATTAAAGCTTCTTGAACTGAAATACGTTCTCCAGAATTATAAGCAGTAACAAAAGCATCATTAATTAGATTATCATTACTCCAAACTTGATTTCTTTTATCTCTTGCTTCTTTATACAAATTGTACGAACCAATAGTGTATTTGTACCATGTCTCATGGTACTCAACCGTTATCGCCTCACTTATTTTATGCTTTTTCTGAAAATAGTTTTCCGAAACTTCTTTCTTGCCAGCTGCTATTTGTACTCGATAGCTAATCTCTTTTTCTACTGATGGTAAATTTGTGATCTCTTCTTCCAGTGATTTCTTAGTTGTTGTTTCTGTTAATTGCTCTGGCTCATCTTCTTCAGGAACTTCTTCTACTATTTCCTCAATCGCTAATTCCTCTTGAACAACTTCTTCCTTAGGCTCCTCAATTTCAGCTAATGCTTCGGCCACTTCTTCCCCTACAAAAGTATTTCTAAAGGTACTGCCTTTCATGGCAATTTGTTTCGAATTATCACTTTCTAAGTATGAAAACACACCATGAATCGTCACTGAATCTAAATCGTCATTGGTGCTTTCTACAAAATAAGATACTTGAAGTACATCTGTTTTAGGTAATTTCATCCAAAGGATTTTCATCACTTTATTTTTAAAGGTAAAAATGCCTTCATTGCTGTTATTCTCAGTTGCAATAAATCCTTCAGGTAGGTATTCTTCAATTTTACCAAAATCATTTAATCCGCCTTTTTGTAAGCTAAGTTGCACTTCGTATTTCCCATCTTCTAATTCTAAAATATTTCGCGCTATGGTAACATTTTCAATACTAGTAACTGTTTTGGTTAATAAATCGTCAGTTTTGCTTTCAACTGTTTCAGTTTGCTGCTCAGCAGTTGTATTACTTTCAAACTCTTCTGTGGGCTTCTCTTCTTTTTTTGTCTCTTCTGCTACAAGGTCGGTTTCTTCTTGGCTTTTTTCTTCAGTCACTTCATTGTCCTCTTCAGAAATTTCTTCTTGGTCACTTGCAGCCATACTAGCTAGGTCCATTCCAACTGTAATTGTTGCGATTTCACTTTCAATATCTTTTCTTTCATTATTATCTATGAAAGAAAATTTTCCATTCACATCAAAAGTTCCTGCGATGTAAGGGTCACTTTTGACTAGGTAAGAAATGGTAAACGATTCCTCTTTTGGAAGTGCCATCCAAATTAACTTGACCTCTTGGCCTTTAAAAGAAAATGTTGCTCCTTGGGTTTCTTGGGCTTCAGCAACAAAACCTTCAGGTAATGCTTGTTGCCATTTTGCAAAGCCTTCACGCTCACCTTTGTTTATAGTTACTTCAACTGTAAAAGATTCACCAGCATTTACCTCTGTTGGAAGTTTTTGTTGAACAGTCACATCATCTCCTAAAAAGTATCCAAATCCTAATAGGGCTAAAAGGTTTACTCCAATAATTGCAAATTTTACCATAGCTTTTCTTCTTGATTGGGTGTTGGTTGGTAAGTTCTTAGCAGAGATGACAAGCCTTCATGGTCAAATTGACTAGCTTGATTGAGGACGTTAATTTTACTCTGCATAGTTGTGATTATACATCGACTTATCCATTGATAAATCAACCTTTTCAAAGCTATTTATATGTTAAAATGAATTCAGGAAAGGGGAAGTGAAGTTATTAACCCGAAAATGTTAAAAGCCCTTTATGCTGATTTTAGTCACTTTTTAGCAAGCGATTAACAGCGTGTTGAATTTGAAAATGCATCAGCCTTGTACCTTCACCATCTTTGAAAGTTTCAATAATATCAATCATATTTCCATGTTGATCTTGGCCTGCTCCTACTTGTCTAATTTCTTGTGAAAGTCTACGGATGATGTATGAGTGACTATCCATACTGCCTAGTGAAAAAATAGCATCTTCCGTGCTTGTGCCTTTTCCGCTATATGCCATGGCATCTAAAATCCGATTGAATTTATAACGGTAAAATTCTGAACTATCAGTTTGGTTTATGGCAAAGTGAGAAAGTGCTTTTTCAAATAAGATGGCTTGGTTATAAGGATGCTTAATCAGCAAACTATCGCAAAGTCTAATAGCAGTGTCATATTCTCCTTCTGAAACCAAATTTTCAATTTTACTTTCATTATTCAGAATTTCATAAGGCTGATAAAATTCGTTTTGTGTGAAATTGATCAGTAGGGCAAGTATTTCAAAATCTGATAGCGTGGTATCATTTCGGTTAAAACGTTGTTTTAATTCAAGGTGAAATAAACTGTCATTAGAATCATTGGTTCTTGAAAGAATTGTTTCAAAATCCTTTTGATAATTAAACTCTTGGGTAAAGCTTTCCAAAAAGCTTAAGATAAAAAGAATCGAAAAGAGGTATGAAACGTAATTCTTATTCATTAGTTAGAACTTTTTTTCCAAAGAATTGAATTACACAATACAGACAACTTATCCCAATCAAAAAGCAAAGCCATGTAGGAACCCCCAAAGCAGAAAGTAAGGTGCCAGTTACTAGTGCAACAATCCCAACCACCAAAGCATAGGGCATTTGGGTGCGCACGTGGTTTACATGATTACAGCTACTAGCTAGTGAACTCAAAATTGTTGTATCTGAAATGGGAGAACAATGATCACCTAAGACAGAGCCTGCCAAAACACATGACACAACATTGTGAAATATAGCTAAAGACTCATTGTAATCCAATCCAGAACTTTTACTGATTTCCCAGGCTGCCGGAAGCATTAGTGGATAAAGAATTGCCATTGTTCCCCAAGAAGAACCTGTTGAAAAGGCAACTATTGCTGCCAATAAAAAAGTAACAGCTGGTATTAAGTAAGCTGAAACTTGATTCGACATTATAGAAGTCAATAAATCAGCTGTATGTAAATCTTCGATGACTAAAGCTAAGCTCCATGCAAGAATTAATATTACTATAGCAGGTAACATGGTTTTAAAACCTTCCATAACTGATTCTATGGACTCCTGAAGTTTCATGATTTTTTGCAGAACCGTTAGCTTAATCGCAACAATTAAACCTGCAGCTGAAGACCATAATAGAGCTTGATAAGAATCTGCCTGACCAATAATAAGTGAAAGCTTTGTGCCTAATGATTCAGCAGATTCCCATACTGCTGAATCCCATCCTGTGTATAATAATCCAATGAGAGTTCCTACAATAACGGTTAAAACAGGGATTACTGCATTGTATGCTGAGTGATTAATGTCCTCTAAAGCTGTAAATTCGCTAATGGATTCCATTTCTGACTCAGTGTCATCTGCTATCGAATTTCTACTAGTATACTCAGCTTTATACATCGGGCCAAAATCTCTTTCTTTTAAAATTAAGATTAACATAAATGCTAAAGCCAATATGGGATAAAATGAATAGGAAAGTGAATTTATAAAAGTGGCATAAACCCCTTCATTTAATTCAGGAATTTTGTTGATTCCACTCTCTATATACCCTAGTTCAGCGCCAATCCAAGTGGTTACAAAAGCAATTGCAGCTATGGGAGCAGCGGTAGAATCAACAATGTAAGCTAACTTTTCTCTAGAGATTTTAAATTTATCAGTTATGGGTCTCATTGTATTTCCAACAATAAGCGTATTGGCATAATCATCAAAAAAGATAGCGATACCTAAAAACCAGGTAGCTAATTGACCAGAACGAGCAGAGGTTGCATATCTAGAAATTCGATTTACAATCCCTTGCATTCCACCATTTTTGCTTATAACAGCGACCATTCCACCAATCAACATAGAAAAAATGATAATGGACAAGTGACCAGAATTATTCAATGATTCTAAAATGTAAGTGTCTAGCATGGCCATGAAAGCCTTGAGAAATCCAAGTAGCCCACCTTCCAAATGCAAATAAATAATTACACAACCAGAGAAAAGTCCGATGAGTAATGAGCTCACAACTTCCCTAATGACTAAAGCTAGTAAAATGGCTATTAATGGGGGGAGAATAGAAAGCCACAAAGGAATCGGATTATAATTTCTGCTAAAGGTTTCTGTTTGACTTATAATTTCAATTTTGCCTTTTTTAGCGAGTTTAAACTCATAAATTAAGTTGCCATCTACTTCAATAGGAGTTAGGAGTGTGTTGTTAAGTAATACGGTTACATCTTCTTTGAAATCAGCGACTTCTATTGTTGCTGTTTGGTTTTCAATAACAAATTCAGGAACATTTACTTCAATGGAATTTGCAGAGTGAATCCCGACAAAAAAGAGAAGAAGGATAAATAAAATTCTTTTAAGTAACACTAGAAAATATAATTGTGAAAGCCGAAAGTTAAACTAGTTTTAAGTCTTCCTCAAATTTATTTTTTCATTGATAAGATCAAGTTCTGAATTATTTAATCGTCTAACCTCTCCTTTTTTCAAAGGTGAAAGTGAAATGCCCGCAAATTCAACTCTAATAAGTCTTAAAGTTGGATGTCCTACTGCTGCTGTCATTTTTCTAACTTGACGGAACTTTCCTTCTCTCAAAGTAATTCTTAACCATGAGCTTGTACCGTGATTCTCATTTCGAACCTTTCGGTCCTCAATATGATCAAATTGAGGCTTTTCAATTTTTTCAGCTTTGCATGGTTTAGTTTGGTGTATTTTTCCTTCAATCGAAATTTTTAAACCTTGTCTAATTTTCTCTATGCTTATTTCAGTTGGAATTCCATCTACTTCAACAAGGTATACTTTTTCAAATTTTGAAGACCGTAATTCATTACTCCATTTCCCATCTGTGGTTAACAATAATAGTCCTTCTGATTTAACATCGAGCCTTCCAACAGCCATTGTTCCATCAGGGAAGTCGTATAATTCTTGCAATAAGCGTTTTTTACGTTTGGAGTTGTTCTTAAATTGACTTAAAAAACCAAGAGGTTTGTGAATAGCAAAGTAATGATGCATTTAAATAAGTTCATCTATGGCTTTTGCCAGATTTCTATCTTTTTGAGTGATTCTGTTTTCATCGTGTGAAAACAGTTCAATCTCCACTTGGTTGTAACTATTACTCCAATTTGGGTGATGATTCAATTTTTCTGCCAACAAAGCAACCTGACTCATAAAGGCCCAGGCCTCACTAAAGTTTTCAAATTGAAAATTGCGTTTTAGTTTTCCATTTTTCTCTTGCCACATAATCTTTTTTTAAGTAGAACCGATTTTTACTTAAACTGTTCAGTCATTTTGTCAGCCAATTGCTACTGGCACAACCTTTGAAATTCCCAAAATCTGAATTTGTAAACCAAAATAGTAAACGATTATGGCAAAAGGACAAATTAATGTTCAAACGGAGAATATTTTTCCAATAATTAAACAGTTTTTATATTCGGATCAAGAGATATTCTTGAGAGAGTTAGTCTCAAATGCAGTGGATGCTACTCAAAAGCTAACCACTATGGGCAAGCTAGGAGACTTGAAAACAGATATTGGAGATACTACTATAGAAGTTAAGATTGACAAGGATAAAAAGACCTTGAGTTTTATCGACAAAGGAATAGGAATGACTGAAGAAGAAGTTGATAAATATATCAACCAAATTGCTTTTTCTTCGGCTGAGGAGTTTGTGGAGAAATACAAAGACAAAGCCAGTATCATTGGTCACTTTGGACTTGGATTCTATTCATCATTTATGGTGGCAGACAAAGTTGAAATTTTGACAAAATCTTATAAAGAAGGTTCAAAGGCTGTAAAATGGGAGTGTGATGGTAGCCCAAACTATAGTTTAGAAGAGTCAGATGCTCGAACTGAAAGAGGGACTTCTATTGTTTTGCATGTTTCTGATGATGCTAAGGAGTACTTGGAGGAAAATAGAATCTCTGAGTTACTAAACAAGTACTGTAAGTTTATGCCTGTAGCCATCAAATTTGGTACAAAGGAAGAAACTGTAGAAGAGAAAACAGGCAAAAAGGATAAAGATGGAAATGATGAGACTACAGAAAAGAAAATTACTAAGGATAACATCATAAACAACCCAAATCCGGCATGGACCAAAACTCCAGCTGATTTAGAGGACGAAGATTACAAAGCATTTTACAGAGAGTTATATCCTATGAACTTTCAAGAGTCTTTGTTTCACATTCACTTAAATGTAGATTATCCATTTAACCTGACAGGAATTTTGTATTTCCCAAAGTTGAAAAACAACTTAGAAGTTCAAAAAGATAAAATTCAATTATACAGCAATCAGGTATTTGTAACAGATTCTGTTGAAGGTATTGTTCCAGACTTTTTAACCTTGTTGCATGGAGTTATTGACTCTCCAGACATTCCTCTGAATGTATCTCGCTCTTATCTACAAAGTGATGGTAATGTTAAGAAGATTTCAAACTACATCAGTAAGAAAGTAGCGGACAAACTACACGATTTATTTAAAAATGACCGAAAGGCATTTGAAGAAAAGTGGGATGACATTAAAATCTTTATCGAGTACGGTATTTTATCGGATGAAAAGTTTGCTGAGAAAGCGAAAAAGTTCGCCATATATAAGAATGTTGATGGTGAATACTTTACCATGAGCGAATACAAGGATAAAGTAAAAGATGCGCAAACCGATAAGGATAAGAAGCTAGTATTACTATATACTTCAAATCAAGAGGAGCAATACAGTTACATTGCATCTGCCAAAGACAAGGGTTATGATGTGCTGATTATGGATACTCCACTTTCTTCGCATTTAGTGGGGAAACTAGAACAAGAAGAGGAGTTAAGCTTTAGTAGAGTTGATGGTGATACAATTGATCAACTCATTAAGAAAGATGAAGAGATTCCTTCTAAATTGACTGAAGATGATGAAAAGAAACTTCAGCCTGTGATTGAGGGGGTTTTACCGAATCAAACTTTTAGTGTGAACTTTGTAAGTATGAGTGAAAAAGAGGCTCCTATGACCATTACACAAGCTGAGTTTATGCGCAGAATGAAAGACATGAGTGCCGTTGGCGGTGGAGGTATGATGGGTATGGGAAATATGCCTGATTCCTATGAGCTAAAAGTAAATTCAAACCACCCTTTGATTTCAAAAATACTTGGTGAAAAGGATGAAGCAAAGCAAAAAGAAATGGCAAAGCAAGCCGCAGATTTAGCTTTATTGTCACAAAACTTATTAAAAGGGGAAGACCTGAGTAACTTTATTAAACGTTCAGTTCAATTAATCTAAATAACATCAAAAGGGAAGTTGAATGGCTTCCCTTTTTTTAAATCCATAAACATGAAAACATTACGAAATTTAGTGCTTTTAATAGTTGCTGCTACCACATTAAGCTCTTGTGGTTACAATAGCATGGTGGCCAAAGATGAAGCAGTTGCTAGTCAATGGGCGCAAGTAGAAAATGTATATCAGCGTAGAGCTGATTTAATTCCAAACTTGGTAAATACGGTAAAAGGGTACGCTGATTTTGAGCAAAAAACGCTGACAGAAGTGATTGAAGCAAGATCAAAGGCTACTTCTATAAACATAAGTGCCGAGGAATTGAACCCGGAAAGCATAGCAAAATTTCAACAAGCACAAAATCAATTAAGTGGAGCTTTATCTCGTTTACTTGTTTCAGTTGAAAGGTATCCTGAGTTAAAGGCCAATCAAAACTTTTTAGAATTACAAGCTCAATTAGAAGGTACAGAAAATCGGATTACCGTAGAGCGGAAGAAGTTTAATGAAGTAACTCAAGATTATAATACCTATATCAAGCAGTTTCCAAGAGTGATTTATGCCTCTTGGTTTGACTTTGAAAAGAAGGGTTATTTTGAGGCGAAAGAAGGAGCTGATGAGGTCCCTGAAGTAAATTTTGATTAACGATTATGGCAAAAGATTCTTTTAGTGAAGAAGAGCAGAAGCAAATCATAAACGCAATTAAGGCTGCGGAAAAACGAACTTCAGGTGAGATTAGGGTTCACATAGAAAACCATTGTAAAGAAGATGTTTTGGATAGAGCAGCTTACCTTTTCGAGGAACTTGAAATGCATAAAACAGATGCTAGAAACGGTGTTCTTTTTTACTTGGCTATGAAAGATCACAAATTTGCTATTTTAGGCGATGTTGGAATAAATCAAAAGGTGCCTAAGGGCTTCTGGGATGAAGTGAGTCAACTGATGAGTCAACATTTTAGAAAAGAGGATTTTGTTGGCGGTATTTCAAAGGCTGCGGAAATGACGGGAAAGAACTTGGAAGAACATTTTCCTTATCAAAAAGGAGATATAAATGAATTGTCGGATGAAATATCGTTTGGAGATGGGAAATAGGTTTAAACTTTTATTGCTTCTCTTTTTTGTCTCAGTTTCTGTGTTTGCAGCAGATGATTGTATTCCAAAATCGCCAAACCCACCACGATTGGTAAATGATTTTGCTAATCTAATAGCACCTGCAACCGAAAACCAACTTGAGCAAGTATTGGTGAAGTTTAATGATACCACATCTACGCAAATAGCGGTGGTTACAGTTAATGATTTATGTGGCTATGATGCTGCTTCGTTTGCTTATGAAATAGGAGAAAGTTGGGGAGTTGGAAATGCCGATTTTAACAATGGAATTGTGCTTTTAGTCAAGCCGAAAAAAGGAAAGTCGAAAGGCTATGCCTTTATCGCAACTGGTTATGGCTTAGAAGGTGTACTTCCCGATGTAACTGCAAAAAGAATTGTTGAGAATGAAATGATTCCTGCCTTTAAACAGAATAATTATGAGAAGGGAATTCTGCAAGGGGCTGTTACCATTATGGAAATTACAGGTGGTGAGTATTCCGCGAATCACTACAATAAATCTAAGTCAAAACCATTTTCAGTAATTCCATTTCTATTCATATTATTTTTTATTGCCATAATGCTAATGAGCACCTTTAGCAGAGCTAGAAGGTATGCGCATCGCAATAATTTAGGCCTATGGACAGCCTTGTGGTTGATGGGATCTTCTTCTAGTAGACATCGAGGTCATTACAACCATTTTACTTCTGGAGGAGGAGGTTTTGGTGGCTTTGGAGGAGGCTCTGGCGGCGGTTTCGGTGGATTTGGCGGTGGAAGCTTTGGGGGAGGCGGTGCCGGTGGTAGCTGGTAAATACTCCTTAATTCAATAAATCCTTATTTGAGTATTTTCACTACATGATTATACTCTATGTTATTTCTTCCTTTTTTATCGCATGGATTTGGGTCGATTACTTTCGATTAATCGATATTTATGAAAAAGAGCGATTAAAGTATTTAATTCTTACATTTTTTTTAGGGGCTTTATCCGTACTATTTGTATTAGGAACTCACTTACTGTTTGTTGATGATTTAAATTTTGATTTGACAGGCGGGGTTTTAAATGATTTGTTATTCTGTATCCTGCAAATAGGGGTTTTAGAGGAGCTTGCTAAACTGATTCCTTTTCTTTTTATCTATAAGTTTTTTAAGAAAGAAATTAATGAGCCGATTGATATAGTTGCCTATATGGCTATATCAGCCCTAGGTTTTGCTACATCAGAAAATGTACTATATTTCTCCAATTATGGTAGCCACATCATTAGTGGAAGGGCTGTACTATCTGTAGTTGGGCATATGTTTTTTGCTTCTCTAACCGCCTATGGTATTATTCAATCTGAGTTCAAAAAAAATAGATTGTACGCTTTATTGTTTTTTAGCTTAGCTGCTATTTCTCATGGGCTATACGACTTTTTCTTAATGCATTTTAGCTTTGGAAAGCTTGGGTACTTAGTCATGCTATTGTTTTATTTAGAAGGCATTTCGGTTTTCGCTGTTATAATGAATAATGCTTTAAACAACTCTAATTTTTTTACCTATAAAAAAGTAATCAATAGCTCAAAAGTTTCGAATCGACTTTTGTTATACTACTTAATCGTCTTCGCAATGCAGTTTTGTTTAGTTTCTATTGAGTCTAACTTAAATGAAGCTTTTTACAATCTTGGTTTAAGCACTTTTCTAACTGCATTTATTGTTTTTATATTAAGTCTTCGCTTAAGCCGGTTTAAACTAATTAAGGGTCATTGGGAAGTGCTAAAACTTGAATTGCCATTTGGGTATAAAGTTTCAGAAACCGAAAGTAGAATGGGGGTCAGGTATCATATTGTTGTAAAAGGTGAAGCTTATAATGAGGTATACCTGAATAAGTATTTTGAAGATTTCTTTTGGCTATGTCCTTTGACTAAAAGAAACAAATTGTTAAATAGCACAAAGCTTGGTTATATAGAAGATAAACTATTCTTAAAAAATAAAGAGACTTATTATCTATGTAAACTATTTTGGGATCAAAGTAAAACGAGATATGAATATGTTTTACTAAAGCCAAAAGTCTCTTTTAAGAAATTTACTCAAAGTGGCTTGCCAATTTTTGCTGTGTTACGAAAACCCGATTTTATAGACCTAAATAATAAAGCTTTAAAAATGTCAGATTTTCAATTTATGACATGGGCTTACCCTAAAAGTTATGAAGAATGGAAGCGCAAGTAACATTAATTTCATTACTTCAAGAAAGAAGAAAGGCCATACAGTATAAAAAAAGCCCCGCAATTAGCAGGGCTTTATCTGTTTGATTGAAAATCTTACAAATATGTTTGGAGATTCGTTTGATTTGAAACTCTTCTTAATCTTCTCAAACCTCTCTCTTTAATTTGGCGAATTCTTTCTCTGGTTAAACCAAAAGTATTTCCGATCTCTTCCAATGTCATTTCGCTAGTTCCACCAAGTCCGTAGAATAAACGAATTACTTCTGCTTCCATTCCTTTTAAATAAGAAAGTGTTCTTTCTAAATCTTGGGAAAGTGATTCTTGAAGTAAGCTATCTGTTGGATCAGGAGTATCAGAATTTTCTAAAACACTTACCAAACTGTTGTTATCATCATCGTTGCTCATTGGCGCATCAATAGAAACTTGTTTCTTTGACATTTTCAATGACATTTCAACTTTGTTGACATCCATTTCAGTTAAATCACTTAACTCATCAGCTGTTGGCGTTCTTTCGTTCTTTTGTTCAAACTCATTAGAAGCCTTGCTAATTTTTTGGATTTCACCTAATCGGTTGTGAGGTAAACGAATTGTTCTAGAATTATCCGCAGCTGCTTTCAAAATACTTTGACGAATCCACCATACCGCATAAGAGATAAATTTAAACCCCTTTGTATGGTCATAACGTTTTGCCGCTTCAATTAATCCTAAGTTTCCTTCGTTAATTAAATCTTCAAGCGTTAATCCGGTATTCTGGTATTGCTTGGCAACCGAAATCACAAAACGAAGATTGGCTCTAACCAATCTATTTAGTGCTCTTTCGTCACCATTTTGAATTTGAATGGCTAATTCAACCTCTTCTTCAGCCGTAATCATTTCTTCTTTAGAAACGTCTTGCAAATACTTTTCAAGAGACTTGCTCTCTCTTTTAGTAATCTGTTGACTGATTTTTAGTTGTCTCATATTATATTCTCCTTTTTACTAATTATTCAACGATTTTCTACAACAAAAATTATGCTAAACTATTTTTTTTCGCTTCACAATTGTTTTGTTTCGCGCTTGTTCAATAGACCATAACTTAGGGTCGAAAACCAATGGTAAATATCTGTTATACAGGGATAAACGTACTTTGCCAATTTTGTCCAACTCTTTGGATGTAGGTTCGCCTGTGTATTCATAGCAATTTATTTTCGGATGTAAATCCATATATGTACGGACAATCTTCACAATGGTTGCCATGACACGATAAACCTCAAATTTATTGGTCAAGCTATACTCTTCGCCTTCATACTCATCATTAATAACTCCAAAAACAATAGATGTATTTAAAATATTGTTTTGTTTTCTACCAAACCTAACTTCGTAATGAACGCCACTTTCTGTTTTAAAGTAATAAGTAGATCCACTTTCAATTGGTGGAGGAATTATTTCATATGATTCAAGTAGTTTACGCAATTTACCAAACTGCAAAATTAGTAAAAAGTAACATTATTTAAAAGCGAAATAACCCAGTTAGAAGCTGAACTATGTCTAATTTTATTCTAAAATAATTGTTTCATGAAAGGTTGGTTAAAGTGGCTAGGTGCCTTAATTGGATTTAGCATTTTTGGATATTTTGGTGGTATAGTAGGGTTTTTAGTTGGGTCCATGTTTGACAATCGGACAGCTTCTAATTGGGATGAGCATTATGCAGCAGGTGATCGCTACACGGGACAGCAGGCTTATCAGCGAAGTAGTACAGGTGATTTTGCAGCTAGTTTATTAGTGCTAACTGCGGCAGTGATGAAAGCCGATGGAAAGGTTTTAAAGTCTGAATTAAATTATGTTAAACAATTTTACATCAGACAGTTTGGTGAGGCTAAAACGAAACAACAAATGATGGCACTTCGTGATTTGCTTGACCAGCCAACCGATGTTCGTGGAATTGCTCATCAAATACGCTTTCAAATGCAGTACCATAGTCGGTTGCAATTAATTCATTATTTATTTGGAATTGCTAAAGCTGACTTAGAGATTAGTGTTTCAGAAATACATGTGATTCGACGAATTGCAGGCTTTTTAGGAATTAATAATCCTGATTTTGAATCGATAAAAGCTATGTTTGTTAAGGAGACAGGATCTGATTTTAAAATCTTAGAAATCACTCCTGATGCAACGAATGATGAAATCAAAAAAGCGTATCGAAAAATGGCTAAAAAATATCACCCAGATAAGGTAGCTTCACTAGGAGAAGATGTAAAAAAACAAGCTGAAGAGAAGTTTCGTCAAGTTCAAGATGCGTATGAAAGCTTGAAGAAAGAACGAGGATTCTGATAAGGTAAATCCGTTGTTTCTTTGTATGGGGTATGTTGCGGTGTTGTCTCTTCTACTTTTTGTTTTAAGGTGTCAGGTTCATTTACTTGGGTGGGCGTAATAAACTTGAACAAACTAAAATCGTAAGAGTTTTTTTTCTCCGTCGCTTTATCTTGAGGTTCTTGTTGAACTTTTATAATCGAATTTCCATCTGTTTTTGTACTTGCATAAGTGACACCAATACTTAGTATCAACAAGCTAGATAAGAGGTAGTATTGCTTTTTCATGCTTGATAATTTTGTCTAAATTAAACATTTCTGCCTATTTGTCAATGGTTTAATAATTGTAAAGAATTGATTTAACTTGCATTAACATGATGACAAAAATTGAAAAGCGTAGACTACTATACTCGTTTGTATTTCCATTTCTATTTGTTTCATTATTAAGCTTAATCAAACTGGTTGAATGGAACTGGGGGCTTCAATTCACTTCATTTGGAATTTTACCTCGAGAATTGAAAGGGCTAGTTGGAATTCTATTTTCACCACTTATTCATGGAGATTTTACTCATTTATTCAATAATAGTATTCCGCTTTTAATGCTTGGTTGGACCTTGTTTTATTTTTACAAAGAATTGGCTCCTAAAATTGTTTTGTGGTCTTGGGTATTAAGTGGCCTGTACACCTGGATTTCAGCAAGAACTTCCTACCATATTGGAGCAAGTGGATTGGTATACGCATTGTTTGGTTTTATATTCATAAGTGGATTTATTCGCAGGTCTAATGCTTTAATTGCGATTTCTTTTTTGGTGGCTTTTTTATATGGAAGCTTAGTTTGGGGAATATTGCCATGGGATAAATCAATATCATGGGAAGGTCATTTTTGGGGACTTTTTGCAGGCTTGGGCTTAGCTTTTTATTATAGAAAAGAAGGCCCTCAACGAAAGGTACATGTTTGGGAGGAAGATATTGAGGAGGAGCATACTGGAGTAACACAGGCTAACGGACCAGATGAACTAGAATATGAATATCATTTCATACCCAATGAACCAAACGAAAAAAAGGAGGGTTGAAACTACTTTTGATTGTTACTAGCCTTAAACAAAAAATCTTTTTCCTCCTTACTCAAGCTATCGTATCCTGATCGTGAAATCTTATCTAAAATCTCATCGACTTTGGCTTGCTCATCTTTTTTTCTAGAAGTACTTGATTGTTTACTGCTTTTCTTGCCTTGGCTGTAACGAACTTTCAATTTTTGCTTGCTAGGTTTAAAAATCGCGATTATAAAATCAGTTGCTGTGTTTACCCATGCGGTAATGTCCATGTTTTTTTGCCAATTTTTGGCAAAGAAAAATCCCAGTGCTGCACCACCAATATGGGCAATGTGGCCACCTGAGTTTGAGTTAGACATACTTAACAAATCCACCACAAAAAAGAAAATGGCAATGTATTTTAGTTTAACACTGCCAATAAACATGAGTCTGATGCTAAAGTTGGGCACATGGGTTGCAATAGCTACTACAATAGCCATAACTGAAGCAGAAGCACCTAAAGCTTTAGAAGTAGGTAAGGCTAATTCAAAAACTGGAAAAACGTTGTAGAAAATAATATACAGTAAAGCTCCTGCAATACCACCGGCAATGTAAACCGTGTATAATTTCTTTTCACCTAAAAACTCCACAAACAATTGACCCAAAAAGTAAAGCCAAATCATGTTCATTAAAATGTGCCAAAAATCAAGATGCAAGAACATATAAGTGAGAATACTCCAAGGTCTTGTTATCATTCGGCCTAAGTCTGAAGGAACCGCTAACCATTGAGTGGCAAAGTAATCTGCAGATGCCGAAACATTCATCAACCAAAAGGGTAGAATTAGAAGATGAACAAGAATAAAGACAGCTAAATTGACATATATCAACTTGCTTAGCATGTTGTTATTCTTGAAGTTTAAATCAAATGAATTCTGATTATTTCCTAGCATAGGTCTAGTAATAAGTATTTGTATTGCTTTTCCAGTACTTAATTAGAATAAAGCCAAATAACATACCCCCTAGATGAGCAAAATGTGCCACATTGTCAGCAGGATTATTTGAAAGGCCTAAGTATAGTTCTAAGGCTCCATAAATCATTACAAAATATTTTGCTTTTAGAGGAATAGGGGGAATTAATAACATCAATTGAACATTTGGAAATAACATTCCAAACGCTAACAGTATACCAAAAACAGCACCCGAAGCACCTACTGTAGATGTATTGATGAGTGAGTTAATTTCTCTTGCAGTTGGGTCTACATAATTTTGACCCGATTGAATAATGCTTAAACCTTCGCGAAGTATTAACTCATAATCTTCAGGAGATATATTACCAATGATTGATAGAAGTCTTAGTTCAGTTACAAATAATTGAATTAAACCAGCACCTATTCCAGTTATCATATAATAAATAAGAAATTTTTTAGGTCCCCAGACTTGTTCTAGTATTTTGCCAAACATCCATAATGCAAACATGTTGAAGAAAAGGTGTGTAATTCCACCATGTAAAAACATATAAGTAACCAATTGATGAGGCATAAATAAGTCACTTTTCCAATGATGTAGTCCCAGCCAATCGCTTATGTTTATGCCTGATTGATAACCAACAAAAGTGGCTAAAAGCATGAGCCCGTTTATAATCAGTAGGTTTTTTACTACTTCTGGAATGTTACTTAAAGGGTTGGCTGAGCCGTAATTCATCTTCTTTTAAATTGCTTATCTAAATCTTCTAATGCATAAGTGATAATAATGGGCTTCCCATTAGGTAAATGGTAAGGCATTTCACACGCAAAAAGTTCATCAATTAATTGAGTCATTTCTTCTTCAGTTAAATGCTGACCGCTTTTTATACTCATACTTCGTGCCAACTTCTGCAGCATTTTTGCCCGAACTTCATTATTTAAATTACCTTGCTCATTTTTAAAATTTTCGAGTAGTTCTTCAATGAGTTTAGATGCAGATTGATCTTTTAATTCTACCGGTGCTCCTTGAATAACCAATTCATTGCCACTAAAAAAACTTAGCTCAAAGCCGATTTGTTCTAAATCGTTTTGAATAAGCTCTATCAGAGCTTTATCTTCACCATTTAAGTCTAACCTTTCTGGAAAAAGCAACTGCTGTGAATGACCTTTCTTTTGATTTAGCTTTTGTTCAAATCCTTCCCAAATTATTCGTTCATGTGCTCTTTGCTGGTCTATTAAAATAAAGCCGGATTTAATATGAGATAAGATATACTTGCGATGAAGTTGCATGACCTTTTTTTCTTGCAACCTTTCTTTTTCTGCAGAAATAGGCTGAACAGGAACATTACTTTGATTTTCATCAAGCTTCTGATCTGTATATAGCTTTTCCCAATTATGGTCTACTTGTTTGCGCTCTCTTTCAAACGGAAATTGAATATTACTTTGCTTGGTACTTTTCTCCTTTTCAAACGGATTGAATGTCGGATCAATCGTAATGTTTGGCATTCGAATGGCCTCTCCTTTTTTCAATTGGGGTAAATCAAAAGTGGATTCTCGTTCAAAATCTAATGAAGGGGCAACATTGAATTTCCCAAGTGCTTGTCTTACCGCAGTTCTAATTATGGTGTAGATAGCTCTTTCCTCTTCAAATTTAATCTCCGTTTTAGTAGGGTGAATGTTAATATCAATCTTAGCCGGATCAATTTCCATTTGAATGAAATAAGAAGGGAAATGCTCTTTGGGGAGTAATTCCTCAAATGCCATTTGAACGGCATGGTTGAGGTAAGCCGATTTAATAAAACGATGATTAACGAAGAAATACTGTTCTCCTCTTGTTTTTTTAGCAAATTCTGGTTTTCCTACAAAACCATTTAGGCTTACAATATCTGTTGATTCTACAACGGGTACTAAACGTTGGTTGTATTTTGGTCCAAAAATATTTACAATCCGTTGTCTAAAATTACCCTTTGGTAAACGGTATACTTCACTTTGATCATTATGCATACTCATAACCACTTCCGGATGAATCATAGAAACTCTCAAAAATTCTTCAATGATGTGTTTTGTTTCTACCGGATTGCTTTTTAGAAAGTTTCTGCGAGCTGGTATGTTGAAGAATAGATTCTTAACACTGATTTGAGTCCCTTTTGAAGTTTGGCAAAACTCTTGACTGATTACTTCACTTCCTTCTAAAATGAGATGAGTCCCTAAGTCCGCCTCGGGAGTTTTTGTTTTAATTTCCATTTGTGAAACCGCAGCAATTGAGGGGACTGCTTCTCCTCTAAATCCCATCGTTTTTAGGCAAAATAGGTCTTCAACCTTTTTGATTTTAGAAGTTGCGTGTCGTTCTAGACTCAATCTCGCATCGGTTTCACTCATGCCACACCCATTATCATTGACTTGAATAAGCGTCTTTCCAGCATTCTTAATTATCAATTGAATTTCTGTTGCACCAGCATCAATGGCATTTTCAAGTAATTCTTTAACCGCAGAAGCAGGTCGTTGAACAACTTCGCCAGCTGCAATTTGATTGGCAACAGAATCAGGTAATAGTTGAATGATATCAGGCATAAAAGCGCGTAGAAATAAGCCCTCAAAGGTAGCCAAATTCAATTCCTTTGAAAATAATTTGAATGGCTTAAAGGAAGCTTTTTTTAATTTTTAAGAAGTGTTACAAGTAAAGAATCACGTAGCAAATTCCACAAAGCAATGCGATAATAAACAACAAGCGAATGTTGGATTTTTTAGAAAAAGTAGTGGTGTTTTTGTTGGCTTCCCATTTATCTCTAAGAGAACGTCCACCCATGCGGTTTAAAGTAGCTTGACCTTTAACTTCTGCTTCAATTTCGGCATATCGCTCTTGAAAAGCTTCTTTGTCTGCATCGTAGTAGCGTGGACTAAAGTTAAAACGTTTGTTTCGTTGCGTCTTAAAAAAAGATGAAATCATAGTTCGAAATTAATCAATCTAATACGAAACTGTATTGATTACGTATTTATTGTAACGTTAACTATTCGCTGTTTAAAAGTCCATTTTAGACCTCAAAAGTTTGGTCTGTTTCTTGGTTACTTTCGTTTAGATAAATGCGCTTTATGAATAAAAATTTGCTTTTCCTTTTTGTTGTTTTTTTTAGTTTGAGCTTTCAATCTCAGAATGTTCAACAGAAATTACCTCTAAAAAAGTTGCCTGAATTCTTAACTGAAAATACGCCTTGGGCTGATTCACTTATTCAGCAAATGTCCTTGGAACAAAAAATTGGACAATTATTCAATGTGGCAGCATATTCAAATAAAGGAGAAAAACACCAAGAAGAGCTATTAGAACAAATTGAAAAATTTGGAATTGGTGGCATTACCTTTTTTCAAGGTGGACCTCAAAGACAAGCGAGACTAACCAATTTATATCAAGCAAAATCGAAAGTGCCCTTAATGGTAGCCATGGATGCAGAGTGGGGCTTAAGTATGCGCATTGATTCAACTATGAAGTATCCTTGGCAAATGACATTAGGAGCCATTAAAGATGAATCCTTAATAGAAGAAATGGGTAAGCAAATCGGAGAACAATGTCGAAGATTGGGAGTTCATGTGAGCTTTTCGCCGGTAATTGATGTGAATAATAACCCGGAGAATCCTGTCATTTTTGCCCGTTCTTTTGGAGAAAATAGAGAGAATGTAGCTCGTAAGGGAATCGCTTACATGAAAGGACTACAAGCGTCTAAAGTAATTGCATGTGCAAAGCATTTTCCAGGTCATGGAGATACAGATACCGATTCGCATATCCGTTTACCGGTTGTCAATCATTCCAAAAAGCGTTTAGATAGTATTGAGTTGTATCCTTTTAAACGATTGGTAAATTCAGGAATAGCAAGTGTTATGACAGCTCATTTGAATTTGCCTCAATTGATGCATGGAGATAAAAATGCATCTTCATTGAATAGTACTATTGTAGATACCATTTTGAAACAAGAATTGGGATTTAAAGGCTTAATTTTTACAGATGGTTTAAATATGGGAGGTGTGGCAAAATATCAGAAATCCGCTCAAATTGATTTACAGGCCATTAAAGCTGGAAATGATGTCTTGTTACTTTCTCAAGATGTTGAAGCAACAATCGAATTGATTAAGCAAGAAATTAAAAACGGAAATCTCACGGAGGAACAGATTACAAATTCAGCGCATAAAATATTGAAAGCAAAAGAATGGTTGGGTATTCACCGTGGTGATCCGGTAGATTTAGAGAATTTGATAACGGATTTAAACAAAGCGGAGTATGACTATTTAAATAGAAAGTTGGTTGAGGCTAGTTTGACTTTAGTTAGGAATGAAAAGAAAATTATTCCCATTAAGAAACTAAAGCAAACTAAAATCATTCACTTAGCCTTAGCAGAAAAAGAAGTGGGTTATCGACATTTTCAACAGGGGTTAAATCGCTATGCTAGAGTAGATACACTGCATTATACTTCTTTACCAGTTAGTGAACAAAAAAGTTTGATGGATACGCTTTTGCAATATGACAAAGTGATTGTAAGTGTGCATAAATCCAATAAGCACCCTTGGGTAAGTGCAGAATTGGATACAGAATTTAAAAACTTCATCAATCTCTTGCGTTTAAAAAAGGAAGTGATTTTAACTGTTTTTGCCAATGCTTACTCATTGAAAGATTTCTTAGCGGCAGAATATGTTCCAGCATTACTGATGTCTTACCAGAATAGTGATTTGGCGCAAGACTTAAGTGCTCAACTACTATTTGGAGGAATACAAGCGAAAGGAAATCTTCCCGTTTCGGCCTCTTCAACCATCAAGCAAGGTATGGGCGTTTTAGGAGATCTGCCAATTCGTTTAAAGTATACGGTTCCTGAAGAAGTGGGAATTAAATCAAGTGAATTTTCTTCAATAACCGCAATTATTGAAGAAGGAATTCGTGAGAAAGCATACCCGGGTGCTCAAGTATACATAGCTAAAGATGGTAAGGTAATTTATAATGAAAGTTTAGGTTTCCACACTTACGATAAAGAGCAAAAAGTAAATTCAACTGATTTGTATGATTTAGCATCTGTAACGAAGATTACTTCTACTTTGTTGGCAATCATGGAATTGGATGGAGATGGCAAACTTTCTTTAGATGATGAGTTGGGCAAACACCTCAGAATGACTAGAGGAACACCTTATGAAAAGTTAATCTTGAGAGACATTCTTTCTCATCAGGCAGGCCTGGCAGCTTGGATTCCATTTTACAACAAAACGTTGAGCAAAGGCCAGTTGCGATACGACTTGTATAGTAAAGCCCGTTCAGAAAAGTATACCGTGGAAATTGCAAAAGACTTGTACATGATTCCAGAGTATCAGGACACTATTTTTTATCGCATACTTAATCGTGCTGAGGTAAAGGAACAAGGGGAATATAGATACAGTGATGTTGGGTATTATTTTCTGAAGGAAATTGTAGAGCAACATCGAAAGGAGGCCATAGATGATTATAATCAGCGTACATTTTATGAGTCATTGGGAATGCATAGAACCACTTTTAATCCTTTGTTGAATTATGATTTGAATGAAATTCCTCCAACTGAAAATGATAAGGTTTTTAGGCAGCAGTTAATTCATGGTTATGTACATGACCCAGGTGCAGCCATGTTAGGCGGTGTAGGAGGACATGCAGGTTTGTTTTCCAATGCCAATGATTTGGGGAAATTGCTTCAAATGTATTTGCAGAAAGGAGAGTATGCTGGAGAAAGATATTTAGATTCTTTGGTTTTAGAAACTTATACGGATTGCCAAAACTGTAAAGACTCTGTCTTGTTGAATCCAAAGGAGAATAGGAGAGGAGCAGGTTTTGACAAACCAGCTTACCATGGAGAGCCAGGACCAACTTGCGACTGCATTTCATTTGAAAGTTACGGCCACAGTGGGTTTACAGGTACTTATGCTTGGGTAGATCCAACAGAGAATTTGGTATATGTCTTCTTATCAAATCGTGTTTATCCAGATGCGGGTAATCCCAAATTAGTAAAACTTAACATTAGAACTCGCATTCAAGAGAAGATCTATGAAGCCATTTCCAATATGAAATACCGAAATTCGCAGCTTAAACAAGCTACGAATTCATGAAAATAGGAATTGTATGCTACCCAACCTTTGGCGGGAGTGGAGTAGTAGCAACAGAGCTAGGAAAAGCCTTAGCCAGAAAAGGTCACCAAATTCACTTTATTTCTTACCAACAACCTGTTCGCCTAGATACTTTTTTAGAGAATATTTTTTATCATGAAGTAAGTGTTTCAGATTATCCATTGTTTGATTATCCGCCTTATGAATTGGTGCTTTCAAGTAAATTGGTAGATGTTGTAAAGCACGAAGGCTTAGATATTTTACATGTTCATTATGCCATCCCTCATGCATCTGCAGCTTATATGGCTCAACGTATTTTAGAGTCAGAAGGGATTAAAATTCCTTTCATTACTACTTTGCATGGAACGGATATTACCTTAGTAGGAAAAGATAGTTCTTTTGAACCGGTAATTACTTTTGCCATCAATCAATCAGATGCTGTTACTGCTGTTTCTGAGAGTTTAAAACAAGACACTTTAGACCATTTTAAAGTGGTCAATCAAATTGAAGTAATCCCAAACTTTGCTTGTGTAGAAGGTTGTGAACAGCCTAAAGCAGATTTGGAGCTTAAACAGCATATGGCACCTAATGGAGAGCGAATTATAACTCACATTTCTAATTTTAGAAAAGTAAAGCGAATTCCCGATGTTATTGAAATTTTTGAGCGAGTAAGAAAGAAAATGCCTGCAAAATTAATGTTGGTCGGAGATGGACCAGAAAGACACCATGCTGAAGGTATGTGCAGAGAAAAGGGACTTACTGAAGATTTGTATGTTTTAGGAAAGGTGCAGGATACAGAACGTGTTTTAGGTATTGCAGATTTGTTTTTATTGCCTTCAGAATTTGAAAGCTTTGGTTTAGCGGCTTTAGAGGCAATGTGTGCCGGAGTTCCTGTCGTATCATCAAATACAGGAGGTATTCCTGAAGTAAATGAACATGGTTTTTCGGGCTTTTTAAGCAACGTTGGTGATGTAGAAGCAATGGCAGATTATGCTATTGAAATACTAGAGAATGATGAAAAGTTGAAGCAGTATAAGGTTCAAGCTTTTAAGCAAGCCACTAAATTCGATATCAAAAAGATTCTTCCACTTTATGAAGAATTATACCAAAGACTTGTTTAGTGGGGAACATCAAAATTTTAATTGAAATACTTGACGGGTATCGGATTGAATTAATTACTTTTGCCCTCCCAAATGGCCTTGTAGCTTAACTGGATAGAGCACCGCACTACGGATGCGGAGGTTCGGGGTTCGACTCCCTGCAAGGTCACAAAAAAAGCCGCTTTTAAAGCGGCTTTTTTTGTTTTTCTAATTTATAATTAAGCGTTTCATCTGATAAAAGTTATCTCCCTGAATACGTACAAAATAGATTCCTTTAGGTAGAACTATATTTTCAATTTCATGAGTTCGGCTTATATGCTTTTCAGAAACTGTAAAAATTTTTCTAGATAGAACTTGGCCTTTTAAATCAACTACTTCAGCTTTGTAAGTGGCCATTTCAAAATCATTGACTTCTACTTTTAATTTTTGACCAACTAAGGGATTTGGATAAAGGTTAAAAGTCCCACTTTTAATTGAAGGTGAATAACCTATAGATACCGTTTTTGAGTAGGAAAATTTTCCGTCAAAATCTACTTGTTTTAGCCTAAAATAACCTTTCCTTACTTCTTGGTTGCTTATACTCCATTCGTAATTAAGAGGGTAGTTTGAGTTGCCTGCTCCTTTAATTTGATTTAGTACTTTAAACGTTTCTCCATTCTCGCTCCATTCAATTTGAAAATAGTCATTATTAATTTCACTATAAGTTTTCCAACTAAAGTGAACATAGCCTAAGTGCATTTCGGCATTGAAGAAGGCCAAATCAATAGGTAAGGCTGCTGAGGCAGATTCAGTACAATAGGTTGTACTTCCACTAACTGCTCCACCTCCCGAAGTAGATGGATTGGTAGAATCATCTAAACCGCAGATATCGTTTGAACCTGATATCGTACCATAATTCGTAATACTATTTGTTCGAAGTAAGCCCGATCCGTTAACGGTACCATCGCCATTTACTCTAAAAATACCTTCAACTACCATAACACCATCATTTGTGAATACACCACCATTTTGAGTGAAGTTTCCTGAAATATCAACTATACCATCATTTTGAATCGTTCCCCCATTATTCGTAAAGTTCCCATCAACGTTGATTCTTCCGTCATTATTAAAAGTAGAACCGCTATTAGCAGTAAAGTTTCCACCAATGTTAGCTTCAACCCCACTTGCTATATTTAGTGTAGAATTGCTATTTAAAGTTAAATAACCTGTAATATCAATGTCGGCATTAAAGTTTAAGACAGCACTTGCATTATTGTTATCAACATTTCCACCAATAATTGCACTGCTATTAAAAGTGATTTCTCCATTATTGTTTTGGACATTTCCATTAATCTCAGTAACATCATTAAAAACTACAATGCCACCATTATTGGTGAAATTATTCCTCACCTCAACTGTATTTGTGCAAGTTAATGTGCTTCCAGAACCAACAACTAGATTATTATTCACAATTAACTCACCAGTGATGGAGCCATTAGATGTCGAGTTTAAGGTTAAATTATTTACTGATAAATCTCCAGCTGAAGTAATACTAGCTCCATTGTATAAAGCGATGTTGTTAGATAAACCTGTTAATGAATTTCCTGCGGTTATTTGAATACTTCCAGCATAACCAACATTTTGATTCAAATTTACATTGTGATTTATGATTACTTGATCTGATGCTCCCCAATAGTTTCCGGGCGCTCCATTCGCATCCCAAGTAGAAGAGTTAGTCCAGTCCCCATTTGATACGGTTGTGTAGGTAATTGCAAACAGACTTGATTGAATAAGAATTAAGACAGTTAAAATGAAATATTTCATTGATTATAATTTTCGACTAATACGAGTGTAGTTTAGATAAGGTTGTCGAAATTATAGATTAATTGTAAAACAAATATTAAAAATGAAAAAATATTAGTAATCAGTGCATTAGATAAAGATTTTAAGCCTTAGTAAAGCTTTGATATCTTTTTAAGAAATAAATTTAAAGGCTCTGTTTGTAAGCTTTTAAAAGGGATGTTAAAAGAGGTAAACCATATCAGTCCAATAAACATAACTAGAATATCAAAAAGGTCAGAAACAAATTTGGAGCTAATTAGTGGAAGTAGATATTCAGATGAAAAAGCCAAAACAATAAAGTAGACAAATAACTCAGTTAAACTGAATGTATTAAGACTATATATTTTCTTGCGCTCAAGTTGGAGAAGAGGGAAGGCAATAGAGATAAAACAAAATGGATCCAAGTAATTATCAAGAATCGGAATTGAGATGTGGGCCAATTTCTGAGTACATTGATGAAGTAAAAACAGCACAGCAGGTAACCAAAAGCTAAAATGAGAAAGCGATTTCTTCATAAGGAAACTGCTACTACAAATATGAAAATGATTAAAAGTATCGGACTAAAAAGGATCATGAGTAGAATGCCACCTAAGCGATACATCACTTTTTTTAGCTTTTCTGTAAAAGAGTCGCCTTCATTTATTTTGCAGGCTGCATTCCATTGGTCAAATAAATCTTGCCCTTGTTTTTTAACTCCTTTTGATTCTTTCATACCATTTAACTGTTGAATGCAAAAGTAGTCGCTTTAGTAATTGGAAATTTAAGTTAACACTGACTTATTAGCTTCTGCAATCAATGATTTTACCCAATCGTTGGGAATCATGTCAATGCTCATATTGATTCGCTCAGATGAGCTTTTGTTTATGATTGAATGTGGGTCAGTTAATCTTAAATACCAACATTCTCCTGGCTTCATGGGTACAAGTTCATGATTCAAATAAAACTCAACTTCAGGTGGAGAAACAATCGGAATGGTTAATCGAACCACAGAATCTTCAATCTCAAGGCCCAAAGTAGGGTCAGTATGTTCTTTTACGATTTCTCCAGCACCTAAACGTAATAGGCGTACTAAAGTAACTTTAGTATGTTGCTGAAAGAATTCTACAATTTCTTTTAAGTAAGCAGACTTCTCTAAGTCATTCGTGTTTTTCCAATCTGTCCAAGAACCATTGGCATAATCTTTAGCGGGAGGTGGAGGAGGTAAACTTGGATCAACAATATGAGCAGGACCTCTCAGAGTAATAACGTTGTAATAGAGAAATGGATTCGTTTCTATTTGCTTAACTTCTTCAGCCATTTTGGCTACATCATATTCTAAGTTTAGCTTAATGCGATCTGATATTGTCTTTTCCATGAATTTTTGTTAGTTAAGCTTTTTAAATAGAAACTTGATTTATTTACTTTTCTATTATTAGTTTTTGATAATGATTATCAATCTTTATTAAATAAAGACCATTTGGTAAATCAAGGTTATAAAAAGTTTTATTAGATTTAGTAAACGATTTAAAAACAGATTTACCTGAAGTGTCAAAAATTTCTATCGATGATCCTAAAAGATGAGGTTCAACTTGCACATAAAAGGAACCTGAACCAGGATTAGGAAATAAATTAAAATTAGTTGATTTAATATTTAATTCAGATGTTCCAACAATGATAATTCTTTTACAAGCTGTAGTATCAAGGCATTTACCTTGACTTATTGCTAAAGCAAAATTGCCACTTGTATTAGGTTTAAAGCCTCGATTATTTTCACCTATTACTGTACTAAATAAACCATTTGATTGACAAGTTAACCATTGGTAGCTGGTTGCGCTAACATTGTTTGCATATATTGAATCTCCAACTAACGTAGTAGAAGTGTCGTTTTGGTCAATTTTTAAGTCAAGAGAAATAATAGAATCGCATCCAAGGGAATTTTGCAATGTGTCATAGTATATACCAGTGGAAGTATAGGTAATGTTGTTTTCTAACCAGAGGTAACTTCTACATGAAGTATCTAGAACAATGGAGGTACTAACTGGTAGAATCATTAAATTTAATGTTATTGTAGAGTCACATCCACTTGAAGAATTTAAGACTGTACTAAAATTTCCTGAAGTAGTATAAGTTTGATTGTTTGCTGACCAATAATAGCTTCCACATGCAGTATCAGATATTACTGAGTTTATTGGGTTTGGTTGTGTAATAGTTACAGAGTCAATTTGCTGACAGTTATTCGCATCCGTAAGGGTTACATAATGTTTTCCTGCAGATAGAGTGTTATTTGTTGGTCCACTATGATTATTACTCCATAAATATGTAAATGGATTTTGTCCTTGAATTGGAGAAACAGTTGCTTCTCCATCGGCACTTCCAAAGCAACTAGCGTTCTGAATAACATTTGTTTGTATACCTAAACTATCACATACATTATATATTCCAATGTTAAGTGTATCCAAAAAAATGCAGCTATCAATAGTAAAGCTTAAATAGTAAGTAAAAGTGCCTTTATTGTTTTGGGACTGATTAATTGTTAAAGTAGAGTCATTGATTGCAGCACCACTCCAATTAATACGAAATACAGAATGGTTTGGTAGGCCATTAACTACTCCTAATGATTGTGTATTTTGATAGCCTGTTGAAGTTACCTTCCAAACTAAACCACTGTTGTTATCGGCGCTATCTAAGTAAGCACCCATATTAGAACTTGAAGAAGGAATGGGGTGATTCCAATCGTTTGTAGAAATTCCACTTGAAGAATTAAATGAATAGTTATTAAGGGCAACGGCATCCAAGACTTTAGAATTTGCTGATGACAGTATGTAGCCTACCAAACTTGAAGAGAATACGGGATCTGTACTGCCACCTATATAGTAAACCCCATTTGTAATGTCATCAGTTCCTGAGCCACTGACAAGAATAATTGTTGAATTTTTTTTAATAATTGTACCTTGTGGAAATGTGTAAAGTAGTGGACTCGTGCCAAGTCGCTCTACTTGGTAGTTGGAAATGTCTAGATTAAAAGAAGAAAAATTACTAAGTTCAATATAATCTCTGTTAGGTAAGATAGTAAAGTATGATGGAGATGCAATAGAGTTGCTGTATGCAGAACTATACTGCCATATTTCCGAAAACTTAATTTGTGAATTTAATAATGGATGTTTTGCCGTAACCTCGTATTGAAGACCTAAAGAATATGCGTTTGTGTCTGAATATGCTGTTAAATTGCCACCTCCTAAATTTATTGATTTTAGGGTATCATTGGATAGAATGAAATCAGGTTTAAATTGTAGATAAGCATTTAATTGGAAGCTTGTAGATTGAGATAGATCCAAAGTTCTAGGTATCCAAAAAATATTAGTGTCACCTGAATTTAAGTTACCTTGCTTGATTATAAGGCTATCAATTAAAGTGCTTTTTCCAACAATTTCGTAAACAATGGTTAAACTGTCATTTATAAAGTTGGCATTACCAATAGTATTGGTAATTGAAAATCCAATTTGCTCATTGGCGCTATAACAGTTACTCTCTTGATTTAAACCAACTAAGCTTAAAAATGAAAGTTCGCCAGAAGGAGAGGAGAATTCATAAGCACCCATATCCGGAGTACTAGTACTTCTTGGAGTACCAATCAAATCTGTAATAATGCCTAAGTTTTCGCCCGTATTTTCTGCAGCTGTACCATAAGGCATATAATTATCATTTAACGGATTAATAAATAGGGGATTCTGATTGTTGCTATTTGCTCCAAAAGCACCACCATTTGCTGCTCGCCAGTTATTTATAGATGCATAAGAAAAAGCAAAATGTCCTGTAAAGTAGGAGCCACTTCCGCTATTTCCTAGAAATATATTGTTGTAATCACAGCTGTAATTCGAGCTGTAATTATTAAGGTGTATGGCATGTTTAATTCCACTTCCACCTTGATCTATAAAAAAGATATTGTTTTTAATTTCAACACCACTTGCTGTTAGTGCTTGGGTAATTCCTCGGCATGAGCCACTTGTTGCATTTTTGTTGGTTAAAACAATTGTATTATGAAAGTATTGAGTGTTATCACTACTTGAATTATGTAGCGCTCCTGTAAAGCCTTCATTATTATTAAAGTTATAAAGTAAATTGTTTACTACTTTATTTTTAGTTGTTGATAAACCATCACAATTTGAAAAATAGATGCCATAAACGGAACTTACACTGGAATTTTGTGCAGCAGTATGTGTGTCATGTATTTTGTTATTAACAACTTCTATAGTGTTTGATTCATAAGCATAAATGCCATTAAAATTCCCATTTACTGATGTCCTATTTGGTCTACTTATTTCATTCCTTGCTATGAAGCAATTTTGTTGATAGGCTATCGCAATTCCGCGTAAATGAAAGTCTTCAATACGATTGTCAATAATCTGGTTATTTGTTTGTTTAGTAGATGAGTTACCTCCTAAACTAATGCCGGCATATCCCCCAATAATACGATTATTTACAATTTGGTTATTGTTTCCAGTTTCACCTGAAGCATTTGGGGAGGTTCTACTAGTACCCAAAAGTATTCCTATATAGTTTAAAGAGCTTTGGCTTAAAGAAACACTTAAATCTATTAAGCAGTTTTTAATGGTGTTATTGTTAGCGTGATTTATAATCATTATTCCCATGGTATTGTATGAGCCAAGCTGACTGATATTTAAGCTATCAATTGTGATGTAAGAAACACTATCTAAAACTAGTATACCATAGTTTGATGAAGTCCCACTTGATATTAAGTATTCTCCATTTCCATTTAATGTTATAGTATTTGAAGAACTTAATCCTTGAATTTTAGAGAACTCTACTTGCTCAAAGTAAGGACCTGAGCCATTTGCAACATTTACAGTTAAAGCACTATTAATTCCTTGTAGCTCTAAATCATCGGTAAATGCCTTGAAAGATTGATAGTTAGTTGTAGAGGCAGGTTGGTTTGAGTTAATGGTGTAATTACCCGCAAGTTGAGGGAATACAAAAGAAGGTATTAATAAAAACAGAAGAACATTTGTGATGGGAAATTGCGGTTTCATAATTTGTTGATTATTAGTTAATCATCAAAACTAGTTATATTCTGAAAAGCAAAGGAGTCTTAAATTCAAATTCAGTGATTCTACTTTAACTTCAATTTTACAATCACTGGATTGTGATCAGAAATACCTTCATCTTTTACTTCTAGAATTGAAGTTTGTATGCCGTTGCTTTCAGTTAAGCCTTGAGAAATTAGTATATGGTCAATTTGTTCTGGCTCACCCATATAATTATAGGTCCAACGAGTTTCCATATTTTCAAAGTACTGACTGTTTCCTGTTTGAATCAACTCTTCATAAATATCATCAAACCCTCTTAGGCGGTAAAGGGTAGGACTGCCTTTTTCTGAATTTAAATCTCCGGTTACAATTACATTTCTTCCTTCATTTAGTAGTTTAATAATTGATCTTCTAGCAATACTTGCTTGTGCAATTCGTTTGGCGTCACTATCAAAACCACCTCTTTCACTTTTAAGGTGCAAAACAAAAATGTCAATTTCTTTATCCTCAATTGTAACTGTAACTTTTAGTCCTTTGCTAACACCGGTGTCGTCTTCTGAATCTCCATCCAATTCTTCCAAATAAATTGAACGTCCAGGAATTTCAGTCCAAACATCTTTAATAGGGTACTTGGATAGAACCGCTACATGTTGTTGGGTGAAATTGTCTTTACAATCACATACTTGCCAATAGTCATACTGAACACCAATTTTGCTTAATTCATTTACTAATATCTCCAAATCTTCAGGTCCTCCGACTTCGGTTAAAGTTACAATGTCGGAATTCATTTGTTTAATTAATTCAGCTACTTTGGCAGATGACTCTTGAAGTTTGGCAGCTCTGTTTTCTTCTTTATCCCAGAATTTTTGCTCCTTCTTTGATGCTTTGTTTATGTCGAAAGGCATTCCATACTTAATATGAACTCTAGATTTGTTTAAAAACTCAGCATTAAAGGTGGCAACGGTTACTTCTTGGGCATTTAATAGTAGGGCAGTAAAAACCAAGAGAAGGTTTAATACAATTAATTTCTTCATTTCAGATTGTTTGTTTTTTGAGCTCGTAAAAATAGGGAAGAGATTTATGGAATTGTAATCAAATTCTTTGCAAACAAAAATGAGCAAGCTCTTTTTGCTTGCTCATCAATGCCACTTGTGTGTTTTTATTCTCTAGTACCCCGAACGGGACTCGAACCTGCACGTCCAAACGGACACATGGCCCTCAACCATGCCTGTCTACCAATTTCAGCACCGGGGTGTAAAACACGAAATTAATACAATACATACAAATAGGTGCAAAATCTAAAAGGATATATAAAAATCTTACTTCTAGAATAACACTTTTTATAAAGTTTACGTCTGGATTGATTTTACAATTTCTTTAACCTTCTTAATTGAGAGAGGTTTGTTCAAATACTCTTTTACATAAGGATATTCCTTTGATTTATTAATATCAATCGGGCTCAATGAAGAAGATAACATAACAATGACAAAGGTGTTATTCAACTTTTGTTCATATTTCTGAAGCTCATCTAAAAACTCAAAACCATTCATGACAGGCATTTTTACATCTAAGAAAATTAACTCAGGTAAACTTTTTAAGTTTGATTTTAAATATTCCAATGCAAGTAGACCATTTTTAGCTATGTCGATTTTATCACAAATTTCAGCAGCTTCCAGAACATATTTATTCATTTCATTGGAAGCTTCACTATCGTCTACTAATAGAACTTTTTTAATTGGTTTCATACTACATTAAGTTTAATGAGATGGGTTTTATTGTAATATATTATATGCTGTTGTTATTTTTGATTTAAGTGTTGAAAGTTAAATCAAGCTTGTTACGGTAATTACAGGGAATAAATGCTCAATTAGAAAAAATCAATTTATGGGTTTAGCATAATTCGTGGAAATTTAATGGTGAAAGTTGTACCTATATTTTTCTCACTTTGAACACTAATTGTACCGTTTAAATTTTCAACCATTTTTTTTGTAATGTGGAGCCCTAGTCCACTACCCTCAACATGATCATGCATTCTAGTAAACATGCCAAAAATTTTGTCGGTTCCTCTGCTCAAATCAATTCCAATACCATTGTCTTTTATGGTAATTATAAAGTGTTTATTGTCTTGAAACAATTCAAGAAGAATATTTGGCTTAACTTCTTCTTTCTTATATTTTATTGCATTAGATAGTAAATTAGAGATAATAGTCTCAAAATAATATTGATTGCTTTTGATTTGATCAATCTGATTAAATTCTACTTTAATAATTTCCTTCGGATTTTCAAATTTGGCACCTAATAAAGCAATTGAGTTTTCAATAAGTTCTTTGAGACTAAATATAGTAAATTCAATTGCAGAAGAGTCGCCAAGTTTAGCTACCTCTACAATTCCATCAACTCGCTTGGTTGCTAACTTAACCCCTTGTTGAATATGATCCACAAAAGTGTTTAAAAGTGGAATATTTCCGCTTTCAATTTCTCTTTTAAGTAATTGGGTAAAGCCATCTATATTGGCTAGTGGTGATTTTAAGTCATGAGAAGTAATGTAGGCAAACTCTTGTATTTCTTGATTTGCTTTAGTTAATTCTTTAGTTCGTTCTTTAATTCTTTGCTCTAATTCTTGATTTAGCTTTTTCAAGTCTAACTCTGCTTTTTCTAACCTACTTATATCCCTCCAAGTAGAGTTTGTCCTTAGAATGTTTCCTTTTTTATCTTTTTCTACCGATGCATTAAGCCTTATAGGGATTATTTTACCTGATTTGGTTACAATTTGTAATTTAATATTATCGATGATTCCATCACGTTTAATGGTAGAAAGAGCGTCTTTTACTTTGTGGTGGCATGATGGGTCATAGAATTTAATTACTTTCTCTCCAATAATGTCAGATTTGTTATAACCTAGTGTTTTAGACGTTGTTTCATTACACTCTAATATAACACCTGTATTAGGGTTAATGGAAAGCAACATGTCGGGTACACCATCATATAGCTCTTGAAACATTTTTTTTGAATTCTCCAGCTCATTTGTCCGTTGTGCAATCCTCTTTTCTAGTGTAGTATTAAGAAGCTTAACTTCTTTTTCACTTTTTAATAAGCGCTCCTCAAAAACTTTGTCCTTTGTAATATCTTGAAAAACTCCAAATACTCGACTCACTTCATTGTTATTTGAAATAGTAGTGCCTATTGATCTAACCCATTTTAAGTTTCCCTTAGCGGTTTTAATTTTTAATTTTTCATCCCAATCGATTTTTTCATTTATGGCTCTATCTAATGCTTTTTGAATTTTGGGTTTTGATTCATCATCGTAAAAATTAATAGCCTCTTTTACATTTGGAATAAAATCCGATGAAACTTCATGAATTCGTTTGGTCTCATTAGACCAAAAAAGCGATTCTTTTTTCAAATCAACTTCCCAATGTCCAATTGTGGCCAACTCTTTAGCTTGCTCTAGTAGCGAGTTTTGTTTTAGAATCTCATACTCTTTTTCTTTCTGAGCAGTAATATTGGCGATTACCATAACTCCGCCCTTAATATTACCACTATTGCTTAGAACCGGTTGAGCATTAATCTGTAAGTAAAAGTGTAGTTCTTTATTTATTTTGTTCTCAATATAAAGTATTTTGTTCTTAACGAATTCACCCTTTAATACAAGACTAGTTGGTAAACTTTCGGATGTAACTTTATTTTGTTTGTCTTCCTCAAAGTAATGATATGAGTTGATAATTGTACTTAGTTTATCATTATTACTCGAATTAAATATCGTCTTCGCAGAATCATTGAATAGAGCAATTTTACCATATTCATCAAAAACTATAACTCCTTCAGCCATATTTGACACCACATTTTGAAGGAGGTTTGTTCTTTTGATTAATAAGGTCTTGTTTCGTTTTTCGGCACTGATGTTCCTTGCAATAATAACTGTTCTATCCAATTCCCCTTTCGTATTGAATATCATACTTACCTTTTGAGAAACCCAGAATGTTTTTCCATCTTTAGAAATAATTTTGAATTCATATTCCGAGTAACTTTTTTTATTGCTAAACTGCTTCTTATAGAATTCTAATACTTTTTCTCTGTTATCGGGTGCGATTAATTTTGAGAAATGCTCTCCAATCAGTTCGTCTACCTTATAACCATATAAATTTTCAATGGCTTTGTTTATATAAATATATTCTCCTTTTTCATTGAGCTCATACACAACATCTGTTAGGTTGTTAAAAATTGTGCTTAGCTCATGACTTTCTTTTTGACTTTTTAGGGTTACACGCTTCAACTTAAGGAGAGTGCTAACTTGACTAGCTAATGATAAAAGTGCATCTTTTTGTTCCTGGTTTAGTACTCTATTCTTTTGGTCAAGTACACAAAGGGTTCCCAATTTAAAACCATCTTCATCTTCAATTGGAGCACCTCCATAGAATCGTATTTTTGGATCGTATTGAACAAGTGGATTGTTTTTGAATCTTGAATCTTTGTGAGTGTCAGAGACTTCAAAAACTTCTTCACTAGAGCTGTTTATTGCATGTGCGCAAAAAGAAATATTTCTATCTGTTTCTGAGATTTTGACTCCTTTCTTAGCCTTAAACCATTGCCTATCTTGATCAATAAACGTAATGAGTGCAATTGGGGTCTTACAAATGTAAGAGGCGAGTTCTATTATCTGGTCATATAAAACTTCAGTGTCAGTATCAAGAATTTGATAGCTTTCTAAAGCAGCTAGTCTTTCAAATTCATTGTCTGGTATAATCGGATTTTCCATATTGTTTAATTAACTCCTCTTAAGATATTAAATTTATGGTAAAAACCTATTTATTTAATAGATTGTTTAAAGAAGTAGTAGATAATTGTTTAGCGTATTTTTTCCAAAACTATCGCTAATTGAAGAAGAGATAGCATAAAAAAAGACTGTTCTTTCAAAACAGCCTTTTTTGTGACTTGTCTGGGGTTCACCTCGACTACTTTTCTTTCAGAAAAGTGCTCGGCATAAACTTCTCACCCCTAGCAATAATATAAAACCAAAAAAGCCAGCCTTTTGGGCTAGCTTTTTCGCTTTTGTGACTTGTCTGGGGTTCGAACCCAGGACCCCATCCTTAAAAGGGATGTGCTCTACCAGCTGAGCTAACAAGTCGAATTGTACCACCGAAATTTTTTCGGACTGCAAAGATATAATCCTTGCTAAAAATGACAAACAAGAATAGCACTTTTTTTAATAAAAAATTAATCTTGTTTGTTAAGTAGTTTTAAATCAGTTTAATGGATGGTTTTGGCGCGCTCAAATTCTAGCGAATCATCCAATAAAAAGCGATAAGTTGCTAAGGTTCTTAATCGTTTTGCACCTAAATTCTCTATTACATGTATCATTTTTGGATTAAAATCTCCAATCCAAGTGATAACTACATCCTCGTATGAGCCTTTTATTGAAATGACGCGTTTGCACTCATCAAAAATAGCACCTTCCAATCCTTTACTTTGAAAATCAGGATCTATGCCAAAAGCCAAACCAAAAAAGCTGGTGCAAGTTCCTTTCCATTTGTGGTATAAGAATTTAAGTTTTCCCAACCAATTCAAATTTCCATTTACGTATTTAAATATTTGATTGATTTCAGGTAAGGCGATGAAAAAGCCTACTGGTCGGCCATCATAATAGGCAAAGTAAATGAGGTCTTCGTCTAAAATGGGTTTTATGGTTTTCATAATTGCCATGGCTTGTCTTTTCTCCATACCTGCAAAACCTTCATGTTTAACCCAAGCTCTATTATAAATTGTCCTGAAGTCTTCTGCATACTTTTCCAAGTTCTTTTTACTGATTGTCTCAAAAGTATACTTAGGATCTTTACGAATTCGAGCCGATTTTTCCTTAAGCAATGGAATTAATTCATCTTCTGTTTTTCGGTGGTAAATAAATTGTTCATAATGAATTTGAAAGCCATAGTTTTCAAAAAATGGAACATAATATTCAGGATTGTAATTTTGGCAATAATAGGGTGGGTAATCGAAGTTTTTAATAATTAGACCCCAATATTTATCCTTTTCACCAAAATTAATGGGGCCATCTATAGCTTGCATGCCCTTATCTTCAATCCATTTTTTGGCCGTGTCAAATAATTTAAAAGCTGCTTCTTGATTATTAATACACTCAAAAAAGCCTAAACCTCCAGTGTTTAGTTTTTGCTTTTTATTTCCCTTGTGGTTAATAAAAGCAGCAACTCTGCCAATCGTTTTTCCGTTTTCTTCTAATATCCAACGGATTACCTCTCCGTGACGAAAGAACTTATTCTTCTTCGGATCAAATACGCCTTGAATATCTTGTTTTAAATGAGGAACCCAATTTGGGTCATCTTTATAAATGGTAAAAGGTAGTTGATGAAATTCAGCTTCAGTTTTTGCGTCTGTCACTTCCCGTATTTGCATGCTTCTCTTAATTTTGAAAACCAATGACAAATCTAAGCAAACCCCCATTCTAAATATTTAGCTTTACCTTATGAAAAACAAAGTTGTGCTTATTACCGGAGCTTCTTCAGGAATTGGAAAAGCGACTGCTATAGAATTTGCAAAAGCAGGAGCTTTAATCGCGATTTCAGCTCGAAACCAAGAAAAGCTCTCTCTCGCAGCTAAAGAAATTCAAGAAGTGGGTGCTGAGGTTTTGGCCATTCAAGCTGATGTTTCTGTTGAAAATGATTGTAAGATGATGGTTGAAAAGACTGTCGCTCAATTTGGAAAAATAGATGTATTGATTAATAATGCCGGGATTTCAATGCGTGCTGTTTTTGAAGATGTAGACTTGTCAGTTATAAAAAACGTGATGGACATTAATTTTTGGGGTACGGTTTATTCTACCAAATATGCTTTGCCACATATTTTAAAAAGCAAAGGTTCTATTGCCGGAATTTCTTCCATTGCCGGATATTTGGGTTTGCCTGCAAGAACAGGTTATTCGGCTTCTAAGTTTGCTATGCATGGTTTTTTAGAGTCATTAAGAAATGAAAATATGGGTAATAACTTACATGTATTGATTGCTTGTCCGGGCTTTACCGCTTCAGAAATTCGAAAAAAAGCGTTGGTAGCTGACGGTAGCTCTCAAGCTGAATCTCCCCGTGAGGAAGGGAAAATGATGACCGCTGAAGAAGTGGCGAAATACTTATTTCAAGCCATCAAAAAACGTAAACAAACCCTTGTTTTAACAGGGGAAGGTAGACTTGCTGTATTTCTCTCCAAGTTTTTTCCCAAGGTTATTCAAAAGGCGGTATACAATAAAATGAAAAAAGAACCTGACTCACCATTAAAATAATCATGAATCGACCAATTTATTTAATGGGTTTTATGGCTTCTGGAAAAAGCAGTCTTGGTGCCAGATTGGCAAGAAGATTAGCCATTGACTTTATAGATTTGGATGAGTTTATTGAGGAAGAGCAAGGAAAAACGGTTTCAACTCTTTTTCAGGAACATGGAGAAGATTACTTTAGAAAACTTGAGCGGAATGCATTACAAATTGTTTCTTCAAAAAATGCTGTAATTTCTCTTGGAGGAGGAACTCCATGTCAGACAGAGAATCTTGAAATCATTATAAAGTCTGGAGTATCTTTTTATCTAAAGGTTAGAAAAGAAGTATTAATTGGTCGGTTAAAAGGTCAGAAACATAAGCGACCGCTTGTAGCAAACTTAGTAGGAGATGAATTAAATAAATACGTTGAGCAAAAGCTAACCGAGAGAGAAGCATTTTACACTCAAGCTAATTACACCATAGCGAAAGATAAAGCGACTCCGAATGACATTTTAAATTGCTTAACTTAAATAAGCAGCATATGCTTTTGAATTTTCAAAGTCTACCTCAATATGCTCTTTTAGTGTAGTCGCTAAAGACATGCCAACATAATTTGCATTTACTGGAAAACGCTTGTGACTTCGATTTACAAGTACAGCTACAGATAAACTTTTAATTGGTGCTTTTAAAAAGCATTGAATGCCATAGATTAAGGTCTTACCTGAATTTAATACATCATCGACCAAAACAATGGATTTATTTTTAATCTCTGTTTTGGTTAAGTTAAGTTCAATTTCGCTTTCAATGGGATTTTTCTTGTCGATTTTCAATTCAACAAGCTTGACGTTGATTGATGAAATTTCTTCGATTATATTACTCAATAGTTGGGCAAATGTATAGCCATTATTAGCAATTCCAGCAATAAGAATTTCCTTTTGGTTGTAGTGATCTTCGTAAATCTGATAAGCTATCCGATTTACCTTTTGCAGAATATTTTGATGGCTTAATATCTGGGTTTTACTTTCTGACATATTCGTTTTTTTCAAAAATAGTGAAGCTTACTTTTTTACAGCAATTAAAAATAATTCTCTTCCCGCTCTTGGTTTAATTGAGTTGTACGAATTTTCAAAGGTCTTGTATTCAAAGTAATCATCAAAGTAGTTATGATACTCGCTTTTTGAGCCGCCAAAAGGAGGTTGGTCTTCATTTAATGGTACAGACCAAAATAAGCCGACTAACTTACCATTATCCTTTAATAATGAAGCTGATTTTTTGGCATATTCCGCTCGGTGAGCAGGATTGATTGCACAAAAAAACGTCTGCTCAACCATTAAATCATATTCGCCCTCATGGTGAAAAAAATTGTCTTGTATTAAATGCGCTTTTGGAAAATCTGGATGCTTTTTAGCAAATTCTTCTAGTGGACTAGGAGCAAGGTCAAGTAAAAAAACATTTGTAAAGCCTTGTTCGTGCAGGTAGCTAGCTTCGTGAGCATTTCCACAACCAGGGATTAAAATCGAAATTGATTTGTCTTGTATTTGATCAAAATATTCCTTCAAAGGGGTGCTAATTTCTCCAACGTCCCATCCTGTATTTCCTTCTTGATATCGAGCTTCCCAATCAGTTACTGCTTTCATTTTTTAAGTTTTAAGAGCACTATATTTTCTACATGATGCGTTTGTGGAAACATATCTACTGGTTTTACGGCAGCAACTTCATACTTTTCATCAAGCCATTGCAAGTCTCTTGCTTGTGTAGCCGGATTACAACTGACATAAACAATTTTAGGTGCTTCTAGCTTAAGCAATTGTTTTACCACATCTTCGTGCATGCCTGCTCTTGGTGGGTCTGTAATTACCACGTCGGCTTTGCCATGTTTTGCTACAAAATCTTCCGTAAAAACATCTTTCATATCACCTGCTAAAAAAGTGCAGTTTTCGATTTCATTCATTTGGGCGTTAAACTTTGCATCTTCAATGGCTGCTTCTACATATTCAACCCCGATTACACGTTTGGCTTCATTAGCAATGTAATTAGCTATTGTGCCAGCTCCAGTATATAAATCATAAACCACATCATCTTTGCCTATTTCGGCTAGTTGAGCGCTTAGTTCATACAATTTGTGAGCTTGCAATGAATTGGTTTGGTAAAATGATTTAGGCCCTATTTTAAATTGCAATGTTTTGGTATTTGAGAAGTTTGGCATGCTTTCCAAAATGTATTCTCTACCACTAAAACAAATGATTTCTTGGTCGGCAATGGTGTCGTTTCTTTTCTCGTTAATGACATACAACAACGAAGTGACTTCAGGGAACTGCGTTTTAAATGCATTTAATAGCGCTTCTCTTTCTGCTTTCAATTCTTTGAAAAAAGAAAAAATTACCATGATTTCACCTGTGGCGGCTGTTCGTATGGTTAAGTTCCTCAAAAAACCATGCTGCTCGCGCAAATCAAAAAAGGAGAGCTCATTTTTTAGAGCATACTGTTTCACCCAATTTCGAATAGCATTGGAAGGGTCTTCCTGTAACCAGCATTTTTTAACGTCTAGCACTTTGTCAAAACGACCAGGAACGTGAAAACCTAGTGCATTTCGGTTTTCAAAATCTTCTTTTGAGTCAACTTGTTCTTGGGTAAGCCATTCCTTATTAGAAAAGGTGAACTCTAGCTTATTGCGGTAAAACTGTGTTTTCTCAGAAGGAAGAATTTTTTCAATCTCCGGTAATTCTATTTTAGCAATTCGCTGAAGGGCATCTTCTACGGTTTGCTGTTTGTTTTTGAGTTGATCTGCATAGCTAATAAACTGCCACTTGCAGCCACCACAAACTCCAAAGTGTTCACAAAAAGGCTCAACCCTGCGTTCAGAGTATTTATGCACTTTGGTAACTCGGCCTTCCATGTAGCGTTTCCGCTTTTTGGTAACTTGAACATCTACCACATCACCAGGAACAGTTTGTGGAATAAACAGTACTTTATCGTTTACTTTCGCTAAGGATTTTCCTTCAGCAGCCATTTCTAATACTTCTACAGCTTCAAAAAATGGTTTTTGTCTTCTTCTTCTGCCCATATCTTGCAAAAGTAGATGAAAGCAAATTAACAGGGCTTTAAAGTGAAAAGGATTTCACGATTTCTATGGAATGCAAATCGAAATAGATAATTTTGGAAAACCTTAAAAATTAAAGAGTAGAGTTATGATAAAAGAAAAGATTTCTAGCCAAGAGGCCATGGATTTAGAGAACCAATATGGAGCGCATAATTATCATCCTTTGCCTGTTGTACTGAGCAGAGGAGAAGGAGTATACATGTGGGATGCTGAAGGCAAGAAATACTATGACTTTTTATCTGCTTATTCTGCGATTAATCAAGGACATTGTCATCCAAAAATTGTGGGTGCCATGATGGAGCAAGCGCAAACCTTAACCTTAACCTCTCGGGCTTTTTATAATGATGTTTTGGGGCAATTTGAAAAGTTTGCCACTTCCTTTTTTGGTTTCGATAAAATTTTGCCCATGAATTCAGGAGCTGAGGCCGTTGAGACTGGTATTAAGCTGTGTAGAAAATATGCCTATGAAAAAAGAGGTATTTCTGAAAATGACGCCAAAATAATAGTTTGTGATGGAAATTTTCACGGTAGAACTACGACCATTATTTCTTTTTCAAACGATGAAGTTGCAAGAAAAAGCTATGGTCCTTATACACCAGGTTTTATTCGCATTCCTTACAATGATTTAGATGCTTTAGAAAAGGCCTTGCAAGAAGAGAATGTAGCAGGCTTTTTGGTAGAACCTATTCAAGGTGAAGCAGGTGTTTATGTGCCAGATGAGAATTACATTGAAGAGGCAGCCAAGATGTGTCAGAAGAATGGTGTACTTTTTATTGCTGACGAAGTGCAAACCGGAATTGCAAGAACAGGAAAGTTATTAGCTGTTTGTAAAGGTTGTGATTGTCCAACTCCAAGATGTGAAAGTAGAGCCGGTTTTAAACCAGATATTCTAGTTTTAGGAAAAGCCCTATCAGGTGGGGCGTACCCTGTAAGTGCTGTACTGGCAAATGATGACATTATGATGGTCATTAAGCCGGGGCAACATGGTTCCACTTTTGGTGGTAACCCAATTGCCGCTAGAGTTGGTATGGCAGCACTACAAGTGGTTGAAGAAGAGAATTTAGCTGAAAGAGCCGAAAAACTAGGACAGATTTTTAGAGCAGAAATGCAAAAACTAGTTGAAGAATCTGACTTGGTAAACTTAGTAAGAGGTAAGGGGCTTTTAAATGCAGTTGTGATCAACGATACAGAAGATTCTTCGACCGCTTGGGACATTTGTGTAGCCTTAAAGGAAAATGGCTTATTAGCCAAACCAACCCATGGAAACATCATTCGTTTTGCACCTCCTTTAGTCATGACTGAAGAAGAATTGATGGACTGTGTTCGAATAATCAAAGAAACGATTCTAAGTTTTCAGAAGTAAGAATTATTGAGTTTGTGCGGTAGCGTTCTGCTACCGCCAATTCTAAAGTCAAGCCATTGAAGAATTTATTGATTGCTTTGTTTTGCATTGCTTCATTACAAAGCCTAAGTCAGGAGATTAGCTCCAAAGAATATAAGAGCAAAAAGGGTGAAATGTTTTTTTATTGGGGCTGGAATAGATCCGTTTACAGCAAATCCACTATGCATTTTAAAGGTGAAGATTACAGCTTTCGCCTTGATAAGGTAAAAGCTTATGACCGACAAACCGATTTATCGCTTATTTATATCAATCCTGGAACGATAACCATTCCTCAATTCAATTTTCGCATTGGCTATTTTATTTCCAATCATTGGAGTATTTCTTTTGGTTTAGACCATATGAAGTATGTCATGCTTCAGAATCAGCGTTCACGAATAACAGGAAATATTGGAAAATCAGGCGGTAAATATGAAGGAACTTACAACAAAGAAGAGATAGAACTGGAGTATCATTTTTTAAGATTTGAGCATACCGATGGCTTGAATTATGGAAACATAGAGCTTCGTCATCAAAAGAAATTTCATGCATGGAAATACTTTAACTTTAGCTTAATTCAAGGTTTTGGAGCGGGTTTAGTGGTTCCAAAAACCAACTCAAACATTTTAAGTAAAGGAAGGAACGATGAGTTTCACCTTGCGGGCTTCGGTTTAGATGCAATTTTGGGCATACAAATGAGGTATAAGCGTGGAGCATTTATTCAAATGGAAGCAAAGGGTGGGTTTATTGATATGTATGACATCTTAACCTCTCCTTATAGTGAAGATCGAGCAAGTCAGCATTTTTTCTTTTTTCAACCCAACGTTGTAATTGGTTATCAATTTGGACTAAAACGAAAGCAATCGAATTAGGCATTTGAGCTTAGATTTATATCTTTAGCTTAAAAATGGTGCTTTTAGATTTATTCGGCATAGGAATGGCCATGACCTTAACCCTAATAGCTATAGGATTATTTGCCTTGCTGCTGCCTATTTTGGCTATTATTGATATACTCACTTCAGAGTTTAAAGGCAATGATAAAATTGTTTGGCTCCTAGTAGTTATTTTTCTTTCCTTTTTTGGAGCGATTCTATATTTGGTAATCGGTAGAGAGCAGAAATAAAAAAACCGTAACGTTAATTACGGTTTTTCTAATGTGTTTTAACTAACTATTAATAGTAAATCAGTCTTCTTACTTGTGCTACGTATTTAGCTAAACGAATCACTTGCTTGGTATAACCAAACTCGTTATCGTACCAAACATAAAGTACAATGTTTTTCTTGTCAGAAGAAACGATAGTTGCAGGACTGTCATAAACAGAACAACAAGTATTTCCAATAATGTCGCTAGAAACGGTTTCACCATCTGTTGAGAAGTAAATTTGGTTCACCAACTCACCCTCTAAAGCGGCTTTTCTGAGCAAATCATTAATTCCTTCTACAGAAGTTTCTTTTCCTACTGTTAAGTTCATAATAGCTAATGAACCATTTGGGGTAGGAACACGAACTGCATTCGCTGTTAATTTATCTTGTAAGCTTGGAATTACTTTAGTAACAGCTTTTCCTGCACCTGTTTCTGTAATTACCATATTGATGGCTGCTGAACGTCCACGACGGGTTTTATTGTGCATATTGTCCAACAAATTTTGGTCGTTGGTGTAAGCATGAACGGTTTCAATGTGTCCTTTTTCTACTCCTAAATTATCTTCAATAACTTTCAAAACAGGAACAATCGCATTGGTAGTACAAGAAGCAGCAGACAAAATGTTATCGTTTTCTAAATCCACATCATTTTTATGATTTACGCCATAAACAATGTTTGGAATTTCTTTTCCTGGTGCAGTTAGCAACACTTTGCTCGCACCTTTAGATTTTAAGTGACGACTTAAAGCTGTTTTATCCTTAAAAACTCCAGTATTGTCAATAATTAACGCATCATTGATACCATATTGCGTATAGTCAATTTCATCTGGCTGATTAGCATTGATCATGTGAACGATTTGACCATTAATGTTCATAGTTCGTTCTTTGGTGTCAACTTCAACAGTTCCATTAAAAGTGCCATGCACAGAATCGTTTCTTAATAAAGCCGCTCTTTTTTCTAAAGCCACTTCATCATCGTTTCTAGTCACAATAGCTCTTAACCTTAATTGTTGACCTTTTCCAGCTTGCTTCACTAACTCACGTGCAGCAATTCTACCAATTCTACCAAAACCATATAAAACAACATCTTTTGGTTCTAGCTTTCTTCTTTCAACACCAATAAAGCCATCTAGCTTATGGTTTAAAAATTCTTGTTTGGAAGAAAAGTTTTCTTCTTCTTTCAACCACTCATTTGCCAATTTGCCAATATCAATTTTAGATGGCGCCAAGTCCATGTTTAATATTTCTTTAGCAAGGTCAGCAGTGTCGTAAATGCTTACTGGGCGATTCGTGAAGTTCTGAGCATTTTTATGCATCTTCAAAACTTCAGAAACACTTCGATCAACAAGGTGATTTCTAAATAATACGAGTTCAATAGATTTTCCGTAAAGTAGTTGACCAACGGTATTGTTTAAGTCAACGGCTTTTTTTTCTTGATCTACCCATGAGTTCAATTCAGATTCGAACTCTTCGGCTACTACAGGTTTTTTCATTTCTGTGTCCATTTAAGCTAAGGCTTTGTTAAGATTAAGGTCATATTAATTTAAGCTGCAAAAGTCGTCAATTTTTCTACCGCTAACAAGTGGATGTATTAAATACGAAAAGCCTGCGATAACTACTATCGCAGGCTTTTCTACACACTAACCAAAACAACCGTTACATACCAAAGCCATAATAAGCTTTGCGGCCATTTAGATATACTCCATTTAGAAGTACTCCACCTTTTTTGCTTTTAATAATTTGTAATAAATCTTCAGTTGTTTTTACTTCTTTGTTGTCAACTCCAGTAATGATAAAGCCTTCTTGCATACCCGACTTTCGAAGTTTTCCCGCAAATAATTCGGTTACGGTTACCCCGCCTTCTAGTTCTAACTTTTCAAGGGTTTCAGAATCGGTATTCTCAAATTTGGCTCCTAAAGTTTTCAGTAAATCTGATTTTGTATTGGTAATGATTTCTGTATTTCCTTCGAAGTTCTTTAAGATGACAGATTTTGTGATTTCTTTTCCTTTTCTATTTACGGTTATATCAACTTCATCCCCGGGCTTGTATTCTCCAATTTTTGCTTGAAGTTCAGATACCGTTCTCACTTTTAAACCTTCAACCGATTTAATAATATCACCTTCTTTTAAGCCTGCTTTGTTAGCTTCACTATTTTCAGCAAATCCTGCAATGTAAACTCCATTTAAATCTTCTAAGTCTTCTTCCTTGGCAATTTCCTCATCAATATTTCTAATATTAATACCGATATAAGCGCGTTGAACAGTTCCATATTCAACCAAATCGTTAACCACCTTTTTAACAATATTAGAAGGTATCGCAAAAGAGTATCCTGCAAAAGATCCAGTGTTTGATTTTATAGCGGCATTTATACCAATCAATTCTCCTTTGGTATTCACCAATGCTCCTCCGCTGTTACCTGGGTTTACGGCTGCATCAGTTTGTATAAAGGATTCAATGGAAGACATGTTGGTAAAAGGATCATCATTTAAAATATTGATATCTCTTCCTTTTGCAGAAACAATTCCTGCTGTTACCGTAGAGGTTAAATTGAATGGATTACCCACAGCTAAAACCCATTCTCCAATTCTTAATTGATCTGAGTTTCCATAAGGTATATGTGGAAGATGGTCCACATCAATTTTAAGCACAGCCAAATCGGTGGCAGGGTCTGTACCAATTAACTCAGCCGGATAGGTCTTTTTATTGTTAAGAGTTACATTGATTTGATCTGCATTTTCAATCACATGATTATTGGTAACAACGTACCCTTGGTCAGATACAATTACTCCTGAGCCAGCTCCTTGAATGGGTTGAATGTACTTTTGCTCATAACTTCCATCACCATAAAAGAAATGGCGAAAAGGGTCAAAAGAACGCTGTTTGTATTCCATAGTGCCAGAAGTTTTAACATGGACAACCCCATTAATGGTTGCTTCAGCAGCAGTTACATAATCAACTCCAGCAACTGGCTCTGAGCTCAAAAGATTTACCAATTTGGTTTCTTCTTTAGGGTTTTGCTCAGAAATAATAATTTCAGGCTCGATGGTTTTATATAGTCCTAGAGAAGTAGCTCCTCCAAGCAGAGCCATGATAAATCCGTAAGTTAGTTTTTTCATGGTATTTATTTTTTAGTTTAATTGCGATTAATTTCGTTGGGTAAATACACAACTTTAACGCCAGTTTAAACTCAAAGTTGAGTGGCCGCTGTTAATTAATGTTAAGCCTGTATGCGTTGGCAGGCGTGAGGTACATGGAATTGAGGTTTTTTAAATATCAAGGAACAGGAAATGATTTTATCATGCTAAATGGCATGGAAAATCAAGTAGAATTGTCAAAACAACAAGTTCGGAAATTTTGTCATAGGAGATTTGGCATTGGTGCCGATGGATTAATTATTCTAAAACCACATGCTGAATTCAATTTTGAAATGGATTATTACAATGCAGACGGTAGTCAAAGTTTTTGTGGAAATGGTAGCCGTTGCGCTCAAGCCTTTGCCAGAGCTTTGGGAATTATATCCGACAAATCAACATTTTGGGCCATTGATGGAGCTCATGAAGGAAAATATGATGGAAAATGGTATGCTACCAAAATGCACGATGTATCTAAGGTGAAGCTGATTGGAGAAGATTTTTTAATCGATACTGGTTCTCCTCATTACATCCAATTTGTTAGTCAGCTAGATGAATTAGATGTATATGAGGCGGGAAGAACAATCCGGTATAGTAAACCATTTGCCAAAGAAGGGGTAAATGTCAATTTTATCAGTTTGATCGATGGTGTACTTCATGTAAGAACATATGAAAGAGGAGTAGAAGCCGAAACATATTCGTGCGGAACTGGGGTAACTGCAAGTGCAATTGCCTATTTGCATAAGCATCAATTATGGGATAAGGAGGTCCCTATTGAAACCAAAGGGGGAAGATTAAAAATCATGCTTAATCGAGAAGATGAGTGTTCATTTAAGCAAGTTTGGCTTTGTGGACCTGCGGAAAAAGTATTTGAAGGAGTTTTACATTTGGATTAAATGAAGAAGTGTCAAAATTGCGATAACGAACTTCGTGAAAGCTATGCTTATTGTCCCTTTTGTGGACAGAATCAAATAGAAGGCAATAGTTTAAGAGGTTTGTTTAATCAGTTTTTAAACGACTATTTTACTTTTGATTCAAAAATTTGGAGAACCGTTAAACCGCTCATTGTAAAACCTGGTTTTCTCACCATGGCCTATTTGGAAGGCAAGCGGAAAAGGTATGTGCCACCTTTGCGTTTATTTATTTTCTCTTCCATAATATTTTTTTTGGTGCTAAGTGTCTTCAATACCCATTCAGCTGACTTGGCTAGTATTAGTGAAGAAGAGGCAAGACTTAACCGTTATTTCGAGTCATGGTTACCTAAGTTGTTTTTCGTTTTGTTACCCATTTTTGCTTTTTTGTTAAGAATGTTCTTTAAAAAGAAAAGAAGAACATGGCTACCGCATTTTTTGGCCGCTTTTCATTTTCATGCTGCCATTTTTGCTGCAGGTACTTTTTATGTTTTGTTAAGTACACTGTTTCGTGCATTTGATTTGTTGGTTGTCAACCAAGTCTTAATTGGTCTGTTTCTCTTGTACTTATTCTATTATTTATACCAAAGTTGTAAATCTATTTATCAGGCCAAAGTAGTTTCAACGATGCTTAAAGAGATTGGGCTTCTGCTCATTTATTTATTCGTTTTGGTAAGTCTATCCTTATTGCTACTATTGCTGAGCTATAATTCCTAAATTTAGCCGAAAATCAAGCATTCTATGAAGATAGGTATAATACGAGAAGGTAAAACACCACCAGACAAAAGAGTTCCTTTTACACCCATACAAGCCGCTGAAATTCAACAGCGTGCTCTAGATACAACAGTTGTTGTTCAGAAGAGTGAAGTTCGTGCATTTGCCGATAAAGAGTACGAAGAACAGGGGTTAAGCATAGTGGATAACTTAGCGGATTGTGATGTTATTTTTGGTGTAAAAGAGGTGAATATAGACGATTTGCTTCCCAATAAGGCTTACTTCTTCTTCTCACATACCATTAAAGAGCAACCCTATAATCGGGATTTATTGCGTGCAGTATTAGAAAGAAATATTCAATTGATAGATTATGAATGCTTGACCAATGCAAACGGACAACGAATATTAGGCTTTGGAAGATATGCCGGAATTGTTGGCTGTTACAATGGTTTTTTAGCTTTTGGACAAAGAAGTGGAAGCTTTCAACTTAAACCTGCTAATGAGTGTGATAATCGTGCTGAAATGGAGGCAGAATTGCCTAAGATTAATTTGCCTTCATCCTTTAAAATAGCCCTTACGGGATTAGGAAGGGTAGCAGGTGGTGCTTTAGAAATACTTGAAAAAATGGGAGTTAAAAAAGTTAGCCCAAAAGACTATTTGGAGCAAAGCTTTTCAGAGCCTGTCTTTACGCAACTTTCAGTTGAAGATTATTTCAGAAAAAAAGATGGAAGTGATTTTGATCGAAGTGAAGTATTTAACCATCCGGAGCGTTTTGAGAGTGATTTCTTTAAATACGCTACTGAAACAGATTTATACATCGCATGTCATTATTGGGACTCTAATGGACCAAATATTTTTGAAAAAGAAGAGGTGGCTAAAGCTGAATTTAGAATTAGAACCATTGCAGATATAAGCTGTGATATTGCTGGTCCAATTCCTACAACCATACGACCCTCAACCATTGCTGAGCCTATATATCAAGTAGACCGTGAAAGTTTGGAAGAAGTGCAAGAAGTTTCGGATAATAGCATTACCGTAATGGCCGTTGACAATTTGCCTTGTGAATTACCGAAAGATGCTTCAGAAGATTTTGGTGAGGAATTGATTGATAAAATTGTACCATTGTTTTACGGAGGAGATGGAGACCGAATTATAGAGCGTGCTACAATTGCTTTTGGAGGAAAATTAACTAGCCATTTTGAGTACTTGACAGATTATGTAAATGGGAGTGCTGATTAGGATTTGATTGCTATTAAGCTATGGTAACCTTTTGGTCAACCTAATTAGTTAATTGAATGGGCTATAAGCTTACTCTTTTTAAAATGGTAACATCATCATTAAGGAAGACTTCCCAATCTTTTGATTTTTCCAAGTCATTAACAATTGCTTCAAATTCATCTTTTGATATGGGGTATGTTTCTTCCCCTCTTAGGTATACAATATACTCTGCGTTTTTTATGATTGGAAATTGATAGATGTGATTTCTTAAGGACAAATGAGGAACAAAAGAAGATTGTGCGCTAACATTTGCATCCTTCGGAATTTTTGAAAGCGATTCATGTACACCTTTTACATTAAAGTGCCTCTGATAATGTCTTTTTTGGTCAAACCGAATTCGTGGTTTATTAGTGTAAAGAATAGTGTCTTCACGTAAAATCCAATTTGTTGATACCACTACAAGAACGAGAATTAAGCAGCTTACAAGAGTTTGCAGCTTAGTAGATTTTATTTCGGAGATGACGTAAAAAACTCCAATGGCTAATATGGGTGTAAACTCAATATTATACTGACTGCCAATTCCCCAAATGATGTATGTGTCATGATAAAATTTTTGAAAATAAATGGGTATTAACATAAGTAGAAATTGGGGCTTTCTAAATAAGATGACCACTCCTGAGACAAGCAGTAATAAATGCGTTTCAAGTTTTACATAATCACCATGAATTTCAGGACTATGATTGGTGAACAAAACTTTTATCGATTCTAAGGGGTGGGTAAGCAAATGAATTAACGCTTCTTGCATGTTTTCGCCCAATATGCTATAGTGAAAATGATTGTAGCTTCCATGGATGGAGATGGCAGGCATAATAAGCGTGGTGATGGCAAGAAAACTAGCTAAACTAACCAAAGAAGCCAATATTAGATATGTTCTTAAAAACTTGTTAGAGCGATGCTCAATTGCTAAGCCAAGCAATATAAAAGCTAGCCACAAAGACATATTCTCTTTACCAATAATCACCAGAACAATCAGACTGGATGCAAATCGTAGTTGCTTTTTAGAAACTGCATAAAACAACCAAGGTATTAAGGTAGCTGCAATCACATTGCTGTGATAATCAAAAGCAAGGGCAGAATATACCCCAAAAAACAAATAGAAATATGCCGCTGCAGGTATCGCCAATCGACTTTTATTTACTTGTGATTTAAACAGCATGTAAACCCCAACACCGCCAAATATGATGGCAATAATTTGCACTATAAGCAGGGTATATGTTCCCAAAACCAAAGAGAGAGGTGAAAATAGAATTAAGTATAAATCAAAATGATCAGCCAATATATTTTCTTCTACAACTTTAAAAACCCCACAGTCATTCCATTGAAAATGGATGTAATCATAAAGTGCACTGGTGTAAAGACCTAAGTCTAAAGCATAGGTGCGAAAGTTGTAGTGATTTACCAAGGAAATTAAAGCATAGAGGATGGTAAATACAAGACCAATGATAATAATTGCTCTATGCTTCTTGATGGTCTCCATTAGGGATTTGTTGGTTAAGATGCATTGTCATAGTAAAGTGAAAAAGATACCCGATAACTACACAACAAGGTATCATCTTGTTAGGCTAATTTACTTTTTCTTAGGCAATCACGTCATGGCGTGATTGGCGAGCAAATAGAGGGGAAGTGTTGGTTTTCTTAATGGTAGGATTTGTTATAGTTTGTGTTAGCGGGTTGTCTTTTATTTTTCATCCTTTTTAAGGAAGGTATCAATTGTCCGAGTGGTGTCAATTTCTATAATTTTTGTAATCGTCAATAGTGAATCTGAAGCACCTAGATGTCCATGGTTGCCATCATCTAATTTAGTCCCTTCGACTTTTAGATAAATTCCTTTTGATAATTTCATTGAGCTAATATCTTCAATGTTTACTGAACTTAAATTCTCCAAATCTTTATCAAATTCTGTCCAAAAGGCCCTGTATACATTATTGCTTCTTATTTGATTGAACGAAGAGTTTTCCCAAGATCTAATGTAAAATCCTTCTAAAGTTTCAACGTTCAGGCAGGTACAATTAGTCATTCCTATATTAATTGAAATTGCTGCGACCGCTAAAAATATTTGAAATGTTCTTCTCATTTTTTAATGCACTACAATGCCACTGTGCGATGCGTTGTGGTTTTGATAAAGATACAATTTCCCGCCTAGGGTCGGGCACAAAGCAAAAACCACTTTGTGGTTTTGTTAAAACAAAAACATTAAAATGACTTTTTGTATTGATAAAGGGTATGAAGTATGCTAGTGCGGAAATAAGAAGTCCTCTTAAAAGGGATTACCATAAGTTGCCTTTTTATTAAAAAGGAGGGTTGTGCATCAGCTACTAGTGTTGGCAACTGCCTTTTTTTATTTTCAGTATAGTTTATACTTATATTTCGTGTATCCTGTCTTTTCTTCTGCATTGTATCTCTCAATGCGTCTCAAAAGCTTTTTTCTATCATAAATAAACTCTTCTCGTCTTTCAGTTGTGCTATTTATGACATTCCAATATTTTCGGGTTAATTGCTTGGTAATAATATCGTATCTCCATTCCGTTATACTCCAAAGACTATCGGGTTTGTCATCATATCTCAGTTCAGTTTTAATTGTTCCGAAATCAGAGTAGAGAAACTCTTGACGGTAGAGAAATTTGCCATTGTAATAATGAATTTTCTCTATTACTTGTCCGCTTGTGTCATATCGGACGGTATCAATTCTATTTCCGTCAACACGAGCGAATGGTTCATAGATTGTCTTATTTCTATTTTCATTTTGTACGTTAGACAACAAGTCATAATCCTTTTCACTTATAATTTTCCCATCGGCATCAAATTCGGTCTCTTTGGTTAATTGAGTGTCGGTATATGAAAAAATTGTTTTGTAAACGAGATAGTCCTTCTTGTTGTCTTTGAAACGCCATACTTCTTCAGTCACTACTTGATTACTGTCATTGTAAGCTTTATAAGTTACTGTATTTAGCTTTTTAGGAAAAGTCCCACTGTAACTTGTAATCTGAACAGAACTATCAGGTAGATGCTGTGAAATAACTTTACACCAACGTTCGCCATATTCTCCTATCTCAATTTCATTACCATTTCTGTCATATTTAACATATTCAGTTTTGGTTTTAAATTTTCGCCACTTACTTGTTTGCCAATCTTTAAAAAGCTTTGACTTGTAGGTATAGTCATAGGCATATCTAACTTTAACTTTTGGAGGATACACATAATACCCGCAAGAGTTTAAAGTTAAAAGCATAATTATAATCTGTAGTAGTCGTGTCACTTTAGGTTGTTGCCAACGCTCCGACTATGAAATGTAGCCGCAAGCAATGTCGGTTAAATTTAGCATTAAAGGTAATCAAACAATTGCCAAACCTTGAGTGCGGCTATATTTTATAGTTTTTGTTGTGTGCAGTTTTTATTTTTTCTATCAATTTAATAGGCAGGGGTGTTAGTTCTAAGTCTCGAAATTCAGAAGTTGTTTGAATTTTAATTAAAGGTCTATTATCCAATGTCAATGCCGTTTCATGCGATTCGTTAATTCGGTCAATGATTGTTTCTATTGTCCATTTGTATCCTTCAAGCAATTCTTTAATGATAAAATCTGATTTTGAATTTTCGCTAAAACAAGAAATATGAAATTTTGGAATTTCCTTCTCATAGACAATCCATTCCCCGTACGATTGTCCTCCTAAGTCGACAAATTCACGTTTTCCTGTCAGTGTCCAATATGTTGCTATTCGATATTTCATTTTAATTGCACAAAACAAGTATCTATGTTGCACTAGTGCAACATATATCTTTTATAGGTTGAATGTATGTTTTTATAGTTAATGTTTTTTATATCAGAGTGATATCCGTTATTAAACGACAAATAAGCGTTTGCAATCGTGTAATTGTTGCACTCTTTCATCACCCGCTTTTCATCTTAAATTTTCATTTCACAAAATACTCATTTCCGCTTACATCAACATCCTCAAAAACTAGGTTTCCAAAAACAGCTTTTTAGTTTTATTTTTAGGCTCCTTTTAAGGCCTCAGCCTCATTTTAAGAACTAAAACTCACCCTATGAAATCTAAATTTCTTCTATCCTTTTTACTTGTTTTTTGCTTTTCTTTTGGCTCACAGGCTCAAAAGAAAAAAGAAGCTGCCGATGACTATTGGCTTAATGCGAAGTCCTTAAGTGGCTTAAAATTTCGAAACATTGGTCCTGCCTTAACTTCGGGTCGTGTTGCAGATATTGCGGTAAACCCCAACAACTTTAACGAATATTATGTAGCGGTAGCTTCCGGTGGTGTTTGGAAAACCACCAACCACGGTGTCACTTTTCAACCCATTTTCGATGGACAAGGTTCTTATTCCATTGGTTGCATAACCATTGATCCCAATCAGTCAAGTACCATTTGGGTAGGTACTGGGGAAAACAACAACCAACGCTCAGTAGGTTATGGCGATGGTGTTTACAAATCTACCGATGGCGGCAAAAGTTGGAAAAACATGGGCTTGAAAGAATCGGAGCACATTTCAAAAATTATTGTAGACCCCAGAAACTCCAATGTGGTTTATGTAGCGGCTTATGGTCCGCTTTGGTCTGAAGGTGGCGAGCGTGGAATATACAAAACCACCGATGGAGGAGAAACGTGGAAGCAAATTCATTTTGTTTCTAAACACAGCGGAACTGCTGATTTGGTGATGGATCCTAGCAATCCGGATATTTTGTATGAAGCAGTGCATCAAAGAAGACGGCATGTGTTTACTTACATTGGTGGAGGGGAAGAAAGTACCGTGTATAAAACCACTGATGGAGGTGCTACTTGGAATGAATCAAAAAGTGGTTTACCGAGCGGAAAAATGGGGCGTGTAGGTTTGGCTGTTTCACCTGCCGATGCCAATGTGGTGTATGCCATTGTAGAAGCGGAAGGAGAAGGAAAGGGCTTTTACCGTTCCAACAACAAAGGCGCTACTTGGGAGAAACAAGGTAAGCATAGTACTTCGGGAAATTATTACCAAGAAATTATTTGCGATCCGCATGATGTAGATAAAATCTTCAGCATGGACACTTGGCTGCAGCACAGTGAAGATGGAGGAAAAACTTTTGTAAAAACAGGAGAGAGTAACAAACATGTTGACAATCATTGCATTTGGATAAACCCCAACAATACCGACCATTGGATTGTGGGTTGCGATGGTGGGCTTTATGAAACATACGACCATGCCAAAACTTGGGAATACAAAACAAATTTGCCCATTACACAGTTTTACAAAGTCTCGGTAGATTATGACAAACCTTTTTACAATGTGTTTGGTGGAACGCAAGACAACAATTCCCAAGGCGGACCTTCTAGAACGATTAACAATGCGGGAATTTTAAATTCCGATTGGTACATAACCGTAGGCGGTGATGGCTATGAAACCCAAGTTGACCCGACTAATCCCAACATCATTTATGCGCAATGGCAATACGGTGGTCTGGTGCGTTACGATCGTCAGTCTGGGGAGCGCATAGGCATAAAACCACAACCCGGAAAAGGGGAGGCAGCTTACCGTTGGAATTGGGATTCTCCTTTGTTGATTTCTCCGCATGACCCAAAAACCTTGTTTTTCTGTGCCAATAAAGTGTTTAAAACCACTGATCGTGGAAATAGCTGGCAAACCATTTCACCGGACTTAACACGTCAAATTGACCGAAATCAATTAAAAGTAATGGGAGAAATTCAATCGCCAGATGTGGTGATGAAAAACAAATCAACTACCATTTATGGAAATATCGTCGCTTTTGATCAGTCGCCAATTAATGCCAATTTATTGTATGCAGGAACGGATGATGGTTTGATTCAAGTGTCGGAAGACGGAGGAGCTAGCTGGAGCAAAAAAGAAAATTTTCCGGGGGTTCCCAAACTCACTTATGTCAATATGCTTTGGGCATCTCAACATGATGAAAATGTGGTGTATGCAACTTTCAATAACCATAAGCGCGGCGATTTTAAACCTTATTTATTAAAAAGCACCGACAAAGGAAATACATGGAAAGCCATACAGCATAATTTGCCAGAAAGAGGCACTGTTTATTCGGTGGCTGAAGACCACGAGGAAGCCAACTTGCTTTTCGCAGGAACGGAGTTTGGCTGTTTTGTAAGTGTAAATGGTGGAAGTAATTGGGTACAACTCAAGGCCGGTTTACCAACCATTTGCGTGCGCGACATGGCAATTCAGAAAAGAGAAAACGACTTGGTTTTAGGAACCTTTGGTCGTGGGTTTTACATTTTAGATGATTACAGCGCTTTGCGCGAATTGAGCAAGGAAACGCTCGAGCAAGAAGCGGCTATTTTTCCCATTAAAAAAGCATTGACTTATGTTGAGTCAAATCCTTTGGGTTTAAGAGGGGTGGGAAGTCAAGGGGCTTCCATGTATGCTGCACCTAACCCAGAGTTTGGCGCCACCTTTACTTATTTTGTAAAGGAAAAACCAAAGTCGCCTAAAGAACAGCGCCAAGAAGCAGAAAAGAAAGCCAAAGAGAATAAGGTAGATATTGACTATCCAACTTATGAAGATTTTGTGGCAGAAGACAATTATGAAAAAGCCTATTTACTTTTTATCATAAAAGATGAAGCTGGAAATGAAGTACGAAAAATCAAGACTGATGCGACAGAGGGGATTCAACGTTTAACATGGAATTTACGCTATCCAGCAGTAACGCCTATCAATTTAAAAAAGCAAAAAGTGGGACGCTATAGCAACCCCAACGAAGGGCCTTTGGCTTTACCAGGAAATTATACGGTAGAATTATGGCAAGCTGATAATGGAGTGTTTAGTCAATTGGTAAAAGCAACCCCTTTTGAGGTGGAGCCTTTAGAAAATTCTTCTTTAGACAGACAGACAGCGGCTAACATTGCCTTTAAAAAAGAAGTGCAGGAATTACGCAGAAGAATCTTGGGCAGTGCTAAAGAGCAAGGCGACTTAGAAAATCGCTTAAAGCATATAAAAGGGGCTATTCAAACGTTTCCTGAAGCGGACATTGCTTGGATGGCAGAAGTGAAAAAGCTAGAGAATGCTTCTCATGACATTCGTTTAGCCATGACAGGTGATTACCACAAATCCAAAAGAGATGTAGAGACTTTGCCCGGTGCAATAGGTCGCATTGAAAACATTGTATGGAATACTTGGTACTCCACTTCAAACCCAACAGAAACTAATAAAACGCAGTTTGCCATTGCTCAAGAAGATTACGCTACCATTCGAGTTGATTTAGACAAACTGAAAGCTGGAGTTGAGGCTTTAGAGGCAAAATTGGATAGTAAGAACATTCCTTATACGCCGAGTCGTAGAAATTGGAAAGAAGATTAACGTATTCTAAGTGATTATACCGTTAGGAATTTATTGAAGAATTGTCAATTTGAAAGCTAATAATTGACAATTATTCAATTTATGCCTCAAAGATTAAAATTTTGCATTTTAAATTTAGATTTCTACTAGCTTAGCACTTCCTAATTGATGTTATGAAGAAAAGTAAAATTATAGGAACGGGAAGTTATATTCCTCAAATTGTATTGTCTAATGCAGACTTCAGTTATCAACGATTTTATACTGCTAATCAAGAGTTAATTGATAGACCAACGGAAGAAATTACCAATAAGTTTAGAGAGATTACAGGCATTGAAGAACGCAGATATGCCAGAGAGTCATTGGATACTTCAGACTTAGGCTTTTTAGCGGCTCAAGAGGCAATAAGTAATTCGGGAATAGATCCGGAAACCATTGATCAAATTGTTTTTGCACACAACTTTGGGGATGTGAGAAAGCACACCAAACAAACAGATGCGGTACCTGCTTTGGCATCTCGTGTAAAGCATCAGCTAAAAATTAAAAACGCCAATTGTGTGGCTTACGATTTATTGTTTGGTTGTCCAGGTTGGATTCAAGGTTTGATTCAAATGGATGCCTTTTTTAAAGCAGGCATGGCAAAAACGGCCTTAGTGATTGGTGGAGAAACCTTGTCGCGCGTAATAGATTCTTTTGATCGCGATAGTATGATTTTTGCGGATGGAGCAGGAGCTTGCATTTTAAGATATGAAGAAGGAGAACAAGGAATACTTGCTTCCAATGCTTGTTCTCATACTTTAGATGAAGCTTATTATTTACATATGAGTAAGTCTAATTTTCCTGAATCAGACCCACGGATTCGCTACATCAAAATGAATGGTAGAAAAGTTTACGAATATGCACTGACACATGTGCCATTAGCCATGAAAGAATGTGTGGATAAGGCTGGTGTAGCCATTCATGAAATAAAGAAAGTTTTTATTCACCAAGCCAATGAAAAGCTAGACGAGGGAGTAATTAAGCGATTTTTTAGATTGTATAAAATCAAAGAAATTCCTGAGAATATTATGCCCATGAGTGTGCATAAATTGGGCAATAGCTCTGTTGCTACGGTTCCCACCCTTTTAGATCGTGTAATAAAAGGAGAACTAGAAAACCACAGTATTGAGAAAGGTGATGTGGTGCTATTTGCTTCTGTGGGAGCAGGTATGAATATCAATGCGATTTGTTATCGTGTTTAGCGTTTAAACGTCAAAAATCTGTTTAAATAAGCGCTCCTTATCGTTGATGTATTCCTCTAAACTAATCATAGATTCTGTTCTTAATACCCCGGAAATTTCATTGATTTTATAAATGACATCTCGAGCGTGTTTAGCATCTCTACATCTTATTTTACAAAGAATACCATATTGTCCAGAAATAACGGAGCCAACCGTAATTTCTGCAATTTTTTGAAGTTCATTTAGTACGCGCTCAGACTCTATGGTTCGGTGGAGAATAATTCCTACATAGGCGGTAAAAGCATATCCAACCAAATCATAATTGACTTTTAAAGTGGCTCCGCTTATAATGTTTCTTTTCTCTAGTTTTTTAACCCTTCCGTGTATCGTTCCAGGCGAAACATTGATTTTTTGAGCGATTTCAGTGTATGGCATTCTTGCGTCTTCAATTAAATAAGCCAAAATCAGCTTGTCTACTTTATCAATATTTCGAATTAAGTTCATATTTCAGGTTTAAAATGAATAAAAATCAAATATATAGTATAAATATTAACATATTGTTAGTAAGGTGTATAAAATGATGATTATAGTTTAATAAATGGCTTTGTTGATTTATTTTCGTTCAAAATTATTTCTTTAATGGACTCTACTATCTCTTATCATGCAGATATCGCTTGGATGCTCACGGCAACATGTTTGGTGTTTTTTATGACTCCCGGATTGGCTTTCTTTTATGGGGGAATGGTCAATAAAAAGAACATCATTAGTACCATTTTACAAAGCTTTATTGCTTTGGGCTTAGTCAGTGTTTTATGGGTAGTTCTTGTGTTTAGTTTAGCCTTTGGCGATAGCATAGGAGGAGTGATTGGTGATCCTCGAACCTTTTTCATGTTTCAAGGTGTAGGTGCAGAATCGCATCCCGACTTATCTCCGGGATTACCCTTGATTCTTTTTGCCATGTTTCAACTAAAGTTTGCCATTATTACGCCAGCTTTGATTTCAGGAGCATTTGCAGAGCGTATTAACTTTAATGGCTACCTCATATTTGTAACCTTATTTTCCATATTCGTTTATGCGCCATTAGCTCATATGACTTGGCATCCGGAAGGAATTTTAAGACAATGGGGAATTTTAGATTACGCTGGCGGAACGGTAGTTCACATGTCGGCAGGAATTGCAGCCCTTGCTGGGGCTATTTCTTTAGGCAGAAGAAAGTCTCAAGATACTGAGAATACCATCAATATTCCCTTTGTGGTTTTAGGAACTGGAATGCTTTGGTTTGGATGGTTTGGATTTAATGCAGGATCCTCATTTGGTGCAAATGGAGAAGCGGCCATGTCATTAGCAACTACCAATACAGCCAGTGCTGCAGCCATGATTGTGTGGATCTTATTGGATTTGTTAAGCGGTAAAAAAGTATCGGCATTAAATGCTTGTATAGGAGCCATTATTGGTTTAGTAGCCATTACACCTGCAGCTGGCTTAGTAAATATTGGGCACAGTTTAATCATTGGAATGGCAGCCCCAATTATATGCAGAACGGTAATGAAGTATTGGCATAAGTCTAAAATTGACGATAGTCTTGATGTTTTCCCTTCGCATGGTGTGAGCGGAATGTTTGGAATGATTGCCACTAGTGTTTTTGCTAAAGAAGTGGGTTTGGTTTATGGGCAGTACGAAACTTTTGTTAAGCACCTGATCGCTCTTGTGCTCGTTTCTCTTTTTGTTTTTGCCATTTCTTTTACGCTCTATAAAATCACAAATTATATTACTCAATTAAGAGTAGACGTGGAGTCTGAAGAGTTTGGACTCGACCAAAGTCAACATAACGAACAATTAATTTAAACCTATACAATATGACAACAGTAAATAGTAAAATGCTCAATTTAGAATCAAATGATTCTATTGCTACCATCCACCATTTAGAAAGTGTAGTGGAAGTATATTTTAACAAAAGTGTTAAAAAGGTAACAGAGCTGATTCACTTGTCAAATAACCGAGTGAAAGCCTATCAGTATGATGCCGATGAGTATATACATGTAAAAAAAGGTACGCGTATTGGTAGAAAAATTAAGCAAGCATTAAAATCTGCAAATGGGCGAAAATAAATTGGGTTAAGGTTAAGCTCTCTCTTCAATTTTGCTCATCTTCTATACTTATTCGCCGAGGCATTTAGAGACTTTGACAAGAGTAAAACAAGTCAATTTAAATTGTAAATACAAATGATTTTTTAAACGTCTTCAATTATAAGAAATCATTTTATTTATCAAAAAGTCTCCTAAAACTACAGGATAAAATTGCTAAAGCGAATAGGGTAGAAGAAAAAAAGGCGTGCTATTCAGCACGCCTTTTCAAATTTATATTGTTTGATTATTTTAAATGCATGGCAAAGAAACCCATCATGGTTTCATATAATTCAATGCGATTTTCTTCTTTTCCAAATCCATGCCCCTCATCATATTTAACCATATAGGGAGTTTCAATTCCTCTCGATCTCAAGTTTTTCACCACCTGATCTGATTCGTCGATATTAACCCTAGGATCGTTTGCTCCTTGAACTACAAAAAGCGGTTTGGTCATTTTATCTACGTTTAAAGCAGGCGAAACGGCCTTCATGATTTCTTGATCTTCAGGATCATTTTCATCATACCATTGCTCATACACTTGTTGTAAATAAGGTTTCCAATAGGGTGGAAATGACTTGAAAAAAGTAAATAGGTTAGAAACACCTACATAATCCACCCCACAGGTATACAAGTCGGGTGTTTTAACCAAACTACCTAAGGTGGCTAAACCACCATAACTCGCACCATAGATGGCAATCTTACTTTCATCAATCATATCTAGTGTTTTTACATAAGCTACGGCATCTTCTAAATCATCCAACATTTTACGGCCAATTTGCTTACAGCCTGCTAAGTAAAAATCTTTCCCATAGCCACCAGAACCTCTGTAGTTTACTTGCAGGGTAGCATAGCCTCTACTTGCAAATAATTGCGTTTCCGGATTGTAACCCCAACTGTCTCTTGGTCCATAAGGCCCTCCATGTGGGTTTACAATTAAGGGAACTTTTTGACCTTCCACGGCTTCTATGGGAATAGTTAAATAGCCGTAAATGGTAAGTCCATCTCTTGACGTAAACTTAATCGGGCGCATTTCAGCCATATCTGCCTCTTTGAGTTGAGGCATTAGGTCAATTACTTCTTTAAATTCATTGTTGTTTCTATTGTATGTAAAGTATTTGCCGTATAAGCGGTCAGAAGTAACATACAGCAGGTATTTTTCTTCATCATCTGTTTTACTGCTAATGTAAAAGTCCTTATCGCCAAATTGCGCCTTGAAGAGTTTATCAAGTTCTTTAGCCGTTTCACTTACAGGAATAATGTGATACTTTTCACCATTGTAGAAGAAATAATCTACTTCAAAGTTTCTCTTTCTCGAAAAGCCCATACCACCCATATCAAAAGTAGGGTTGCTGTAAACTTTCTTTATGCTTTTCTTTTTAGCTAAGTCATAAAGCAATATTTCATCGGTATTGCTTTCTAAATTAGTCATCACATAAGCATCGTGTTTATTTTCTGAAGTATAATCAAACTCCATGATGTAAAAATTGTCCTTCCAATTCGTGGTAAGCACTTCTTCAAATTCTCCTCCTTTTTCAATTTGGTAATAAAGCACATACTCAGTTCCATTTTGTTGCTTGGTAAAAGCTCTTAGATTACCATCCTTGTCAAAGTCATAACCGCTTATAGGGTTAGAAGGATCATCATTGGAATAAAGCTGTTCCAAATCTCCTGTTTCAATATTGATTTTAAAAGGTTCAAAGATTTGAGGATTGTTTTTATTCATGGAAATAATCATGTGATTTTTATCCTCTTTCAGGGATTCCAAGATACTAACTCGCACGCCTTCAAAAGGGGTTAGTTCGACTTGATTTTTACCGTCAATATCTACTCCAAACAAATGGTAATTTTCATTACCCCCTTTATCCATGGTGTAAATCAAACGATTGGGGTTGGCCCAAAAGTATCCTCTGATTAATTCATCGGTTTCTTCAATCACTTTGGTGATTTCATCAGTTTCGGTGTTTTTGATGTACACATGACTTTTACCCTTGTCGTCTCTTTGTTTGTAAGAAACATATTGGCCATCTGGCGAAAATTTGAATGAAAACTGATTCGGGCGTTTAAAATAGTCTTTCACGCTGTATTTGTAATCACCAGTTTCTTTAGCGGCTAACGCTTTTAATTCTTCTGAGGAAGAAACAAGTTCTGGATTACCTTTTACAACTTCTTCTTGTGCTTGTGTCATAAATGAGCAAGATAAAATAGAGATGAGTAAAATGGATTTTTTCATCGGGATTAGTTTTAAATAGACAAACAAGATAAGGCAGAGTTTTTTAATTTCTCTTGAATTCTTGACTAAACGATAAGAAGTCATGTAAATGGTTGAAAATTAGGGTTAGGCGGAAGGAGAGAAATTCATAAAAAGCTGTTTTTGGCATTCTGCATCTAAAGTAAATAAGCATGAAGCGGTGAGTAGTAGCTCTAATTATTTCGAATGAAAAAATATAAGAAAAAAGCGACCCAAAATATTGAACTGATTGTATACTCTTTCCAGTTTCCGCCTTTCATATGATAAAGATCGCCAGCTTTGTATGTAAAGCCACTAAAAACTGAAAGGACGATAATACCCGGTAAACGGAACAAGAAGTATAGAAGGTAGTCATCCATTTGCTAATGAGAAACAAATTTTGAACCTACGATTGATAAAATTAAAGTGCAAAGAAAAAATAGTCTTAATACGCTTATTCGATTATTCAAATGGCAATTAAAGAGCTCATTTTTTTCACCTCTACCTACGCTTTTACAAAGCAGATTATTCATCGGGACTGGTGTAAGTGACAAAGTCAATTCCAATCCCATTGGGATCTACAATGGCAAAATGTCGGTCTCCCCAAGGCTCATCACGGAGTTCAACTTCTATGATAACTCCTTTTGCCTTGAGTTGTTTGTAAACATCATCTACATGCTCAACTTCAATTGTTAAGTAAACTCCTTTACCATTAAATTCAGATTGAAAAATGGGCTTTTGACTCGGGTGGTTTGGTTTTAGAAAAGCAATTTCTGCTGAGTGATTTGGTGTGTGAAGCAATAGGTAAAATTCATTTTCAAAGCTGATTCCAAAGTCTAGAATTTCAGTGTAGAATTTCTTGGTTTCAGTTAAGTTCTCGGTAATAATTCCTGCGTTAAGTTTCATTTTGTTAGTAGTTTGAGCATTTGTCCATCCTATACTGATTACAAATGCAGTTAATAGAAATACTTTCATGTTGATTAAATTTGTTTAAACAAACATAGCCGCATGTTAAGCAGGAAAATTGTAAAAAACGGACAAACTAATAAAAGGCTTCAGTAGGTGTAACCCCGTAGAAGGTTTTGAAACTCTTAATAAAATGGGCTTGGTCAAAAAATCCAACATCAAAGTACAATTTATTGTCTTTTAAACTTTGTTTGTTTGGCGTGCTATTTAAAATATATTGAAAACGGACTACATTGCTGAAAGACTTGGCGGTTGTTCCAATATAAAAATTGAAGATTCTACGCAATTGTCTGGGACTTAAACCCGTCATAAGATCTTTTTCGGTATCCAAGTTTCCCTTTTTTTTAAGAATCAGTTGTAGTGAATTTAAAAAACGCTGGTCGTAAATAATCGTTTGTTTTTCTAAAAACCGAGTGAATTTTTCGTTCAATTTACAGCTAATAGTTTCAAATGAATCTGTAGGCTTAATTTCTATGCAAAGCCATTTAGCTAAATGAGGTAGAATACTTTTTAATTCTTGCGATTGATTACTTAAACTTTTCGCATTTATCCCAAAGAGACTTGGAAAAGCAGATGGTAAAAATCGAATTCCGATATAATCAAATTCTTTACCGATTGGAAACTGAACGAATTTTTTACAAAATCCCATCACAAAATTATCTGCTGGATTGTTATGGTCAAAAAATAAATCAATACAGCCATCAGAAACTACTCGGTAATTATAATCGTTTTCTAGCGGTTTTTGTGTTTTGAGTTGCCAGAAACAGTAAATGAAGTTTTCAATTTCTTTACATGGCCTGCTTTCTAGATACTGTATTTCGTTATCCTTAGCCGAAACAGTTGGCTGAATAGGTTTGTAGTGTGCTCTTATGGTTTTTAGTTCATTCATGACTTATAACTGCAATACATAAACATTCACTATAATTATCATCAGGGAGTCAGCAATGGTTTTGCTAAAATTACCATTTCCCACAAAAGAGCAAGCAGGGCAGTTTAGTACTTAGTTAAACTGAAAAGCATTTTTGAGACTAATAAAAAAGGTAGAAATTAATGGAATAAATTCTTGTTTTTTAGCTCAGTTTTTTGTGAGCGAGCCGTTTTTATTTTATGAGCCTTGTAATCAGTCAAAACGATAATACAAGTGTTGTTATTAGCGTCAATCTCAATTATGAAGCTTTAAAACAAAAGTTCCTATTTCTCAGGCAACGAAAATGGTTAGAAATAACTCTAACAGGTATAATCTAATAAAAAATTTAATGATGAAAACAATACCAAATTCTCAAAAAATAATTGCAACTTTTCTTTTATTGTTTTTATTCGGTCTAAATCATTTAAGTGCTCAATTCAGTGCTTCATTAGATAGCTCTGATTTTGTTACCACCTATCAAACCTCAATATTAGAACCTTATGTAAGTGATAGTTCTTTTAGAATATTGACAGATAGTAATTACCACTATAATTATGACTTAGATTGGAACAATGACGGGATCTTTGATACTTTAGGCTTACAAGGAGATTTCTTATTAACTTATGATAGTATAGGAGTATATACAATCAGGATTAGGGGCGATTTCCCACGTTTACTTGTAAGCCCAAAGATTATTGATGTAAAACAGTGGGGAGATAATGCATGGAAAAATATGGAATATGGATTTCGAAATACTCGCTTCCTTCAAATTTCAGCTCATGATTCCCCAAATTTAGATAGTGTTACAAGTTTGGAGGGCTTGTTTTTTTACTCTGAATTTGATGGAAGGATTGATCATTGGGATGTTTCCAATATACAGAACATGTCTAAAGTGTTCGCCTCTGCTTGGAGATATAATCAGCCGATTTCCAATTGGGATGTTTCCTCCGTTACCGACATGAGTTCCATGTTTTCTGGTGCTCAGGCATTTAATCAGCCTATAGCTAATTGGGATGTTTCAAATGTAACTGATATGGATGATTTGTTCAGCTATTCAAACTTTAATCAGCCTTTAGCTAATTGGGATGTATCTTCTGTTAAGTCGATGTTACGAATGTTCACCGGTACACCTTTTAATCAACCAATAGGTAATTGGGATGTGTCTTCGGTGGAGAATATGAATTATATGTTTAATCATTGTTTGAGCTTTAATCAAGAATTAAACAATTGGGATGTTAGTGCTGTAAAGAGCATGTTTGGGATGTTTAGAGATGCTTCGTCTTTTAATAAAAACATTTCAAATTGGACTACCGATTCGGTTATAAACATGGGTCAAATGTTTTATAACTCTGCATTTAATACTAACATAGATACTTGGAATGTTTCTAATGTAATCTATTTCGGTAATATGTTTAATCGCTCTGCATTTAATCAAAACATTAATAGCTGGGATGTGTCAAGTGCAGTATCATTGGAAGGGATGTTCGCATTTAACTCATCTTTTAATCATTCATTAAGCAATTGGGATGTATCTAATGTTACTAGCATGAGAGAAATGTTTAGAGATGCATTCGCATTTAATCAAGATTTATCAGCATGGAATTTGGACTCTATTAAAGGCCGAGTTTCATTGTATAGAATGTTTGATAACAGTGCAATGTCAGTTTCAAACTATGATGCTACATTGAATTCATGGGGCAGCCAAAATCTTGCTGATTCTATAACCTTTGGAGTTCAGGGCCTAGAGTACTGTGCTAGTCAAATGGCAAGAAACACTCTAATAAGCAAAGGATGGATTTTCTTTGGTGATAATTTACAAGCAGGCTGCTCAGTAGTTGGACTTGATGAATCAGTTGAAAAAGAAAAAGAACTTTTAAAGGTATACCCTACAATAACTGATGGAAGTTTTAAAGTAGAAATTGAAGGTAAATCAGGATTCGATCGATTGATTACAATTTTTGATCAACAAGGTCGATTAATTCTAAATAAGGATGTCATTGGGCCAGTCACTGACTTTAATATTTCTAATTTGACTAATGGTTTGTACATAGTTAAATATAGAACAGAAACAAGAAAAGTATATCTTCAGAAGTAAGTGCAGTCACGTTAGGTTTGGATGTTGTCTTTCGGTTTATTAATAAATTCTGTTTTTGGCTCAGTAGTCGTGGTTCTTTTCCAAGGCATGATAATTTGAGTTTTGATTCAAATTGCAAGCTAAAAAAGTGTAAACGATGTTTGTATAACGCTGTAAAGGATGTTTATATATCGTACCTAATTAAGCCTAACGTCTCGGCTATGCGTAGTGCAGGATTTTGAAACACTTATCTTTCGGTTTAGCACTTACGTTAGCCAAAGCTACACTTTGTGTTTTTAACTTATTTTTCTCTAAAACGTCAAAGCGTAGCTTTGGCGGAATTGAGGCACTTACTTTCCGGCTAGTACTTTTGCCCGCATTACGTATAGCTTTTGTTGGGGCATCGTGCTTTTTTTTCGGTTGCCTTTCAGCGTTGGCGTGAAAGCTCTTTGCAACCGCAGGAACGAGGATTGCAATGTGCTTGAACTTGGGTTGGCTATTGCAATTTATATTCCTTAAATTCAGCTAGAATTTCGTTTAAACTTTCATCTTCTTTATGTTTAGCCAAAATCAATTTTTCCTCTTTGGTGATGAATGTTTTACCGTTTATTTTTCTAAAGTTCTTTTCGACAAAGTTTTCAAAATCTTGTTTTTCATATTCATAAAAGTCAAACTCGGATTTCTTATTTGAAAAGAATTCAATAAAGTTATTTCTAAACTTGTTTTTAGTTTCTCTTCTAAATTTTTCAAAGGTCATATTTCCAAACTGAGAATATGCTTTCAAAACAAATAGAAAATTGATTTTATATTGATGTACAAAAAGAGTATCTCTGTCAAATAAGCGGTCGGCAAAATGGAATGATTTTACAATATTTCCTTTTTCATCAAGTTCACTTGATTCAAAGTTTTTATAGTTGTTTATATAGCCGTAAATGAAGAAGTTTGGGGTAATGTTATAACCTTCTGTGATTCTATCCCTATACCTTAAATTCTCTGTGTAATAGTTCCCAGTTTCATTCAGTAGGTCAATATTATACTGAATCACATTTTTAGCATATGTAAATTGTTTGTATTTAGATACTTTACCAGCGGTGTTGTTCGATTTGTAATACTTCGAGTCTCCAATGTAAAAAATATCGCTAGTATCTAATAACGATTGATAATCGAAAATATGGTCGATTATTTTTCCATCATCATTGTATTTTAAATGTTTTAAAGTTGTTCCATCTTCCGTCTTTTTCTCAATTATTGGGTCTGAAAAAAGCTTATCAATCATATCTTCAAAAACAAGATTATAATTGTTTACAGAAATAAATTCTTCTTTCTTTTTTTTGATGCTACTTGTATCTGTTTGAGAAAAATATATTTCACACAAATGATACATTTTTCTTAATGTGTCATTAAAGTACCTATATTTTATTTTTCGCAGTTTGGATAAACCATTTTTTTGTAAAAGCTCAAATTTTCTACCTTTTATTAGTGTATAAGATTTGTCAATCGTTAGGAATAGATTATGTTCATTATTAAAATGATTGAGTATTGAAAAGAAGTAAATTAATAGTTCTTCTTCGCTATTTAGGACTTTCTTTTTATTGCGGTATATGTTATAAATGGGCTGTTTATCTTGCGTTAAAAGAGGAACAGATTTTCTAATTGTCTTTTCCCAATTTGGATTTTTAACTTGCTGTGATTTATATTCAATGTGTTTAAAAAGAATCTGATTTTTATTCTTTTTGTAAAAATTCACAAAGCTTAAAAGCAAATCTAAATAAGAATACTCTTTGTCTTTTAAATTGGTGCTTAAAGTAGCGGATAATGAACTTTGGACAATAGCTGAATGTTTATTTCTTCTCTTAAACTCCAATAAACTATTATAGAAATAAACCGAAATTTGTCTTATCCAATTGTATTCTGATTTATGTTTAAAAGTTTCACTGGTATCTAAAGAATAGAGTTTGTTTTTACTGAGCCCAAAGACAGTGTTTTCACTGTCTGCCATAAAAACTTTTGGAAGCATATAAATTAATTCTCCCTTTTCGTATGAGTGATAATATCCAACTGAGAGAATAGTAGCTTCTTGACCTTCTTGATGATAAAATTTCGGGTCATCAAAAATGTCTTTAAGTTCTTCTAGATTATATTTTTCTCCCTCTATTAGAACCTTCATCTTTATGAAGCTTTTAAGTCAACTTTTAAGATTTCTAAAATCTCATTCACTTTGTTTAGACCATTTGAATGAATCGGAAAAAAGTCTTCATATGTTGTTCCGTCTTTAAAAATGTTTTCCTCTTCGATTTCATCCTTAAAAACATCATTCCACAAATAGAAGATGGCTTTGTTCACAAAGGTTTCTAAATCTATAGTTTCTGATTTGGGCTTAATAAAATAGTTACCCAAGCATTTGTCCATACCCAAATTGTCATTTGACTTTATCATAGTATTAACTGACTCAATAAAGTCTAACCAAGAAAAATATTCTGAATCTGTAAGTTGTACCTTAAATTTGGCAGAATTATTACTTTCTGATGATTCATAATTTATAGGAATATACTCCCAATCCCATCGTCTTTTAAAAGCACTATCCATTGGGAAAAGCGACTGGTCAGAAGTATTCATTGTTGCCAGAATGTTTAGATTTGGTGGCAATAGAAGCTTACTTTCATCAATATTTTCATTGCCACTTAATTTTGTTTTAAGATATTCTTTCAACTCTTTAGAAGGGGTTATTTTGTAGTTATTTGACCTGTCTAATAGCTGGAATATATCGCCAAATATTTCAGCACAATTTCCTCTGTTTATTTCTTCAATCACTAAGAAATAATCATTTTCAAGGTCATTCCACGCATTCACATAAATATTTGTGAAAGCTTGTGGCACAAACTCGTATTTAATATTATCGCCATCCATAGCAGGCTTATAACCACCTACAAAAGATGAATAATCATACTCAGGATGAAAAGTTACTCTTTCAGTGCGAACTTCTTTTCCTCTTATTATTTCGTTTACTTTATGCGATTTGCCTGTCCCAGGTGCACCGTAGAAAATTTTATTAGTAGATCTTAGTTTTATTTGTTCAGTTGAAATATCATTTTTTGGATAAAACTCGTCTAAATCAAAATCTGTAAGTAATATTAGTTCTTGAATTTTAGAACCTGAGTATAATGTTTGAATAAATGGGGCTCTTTTAAACTCACTTGGGTGACTAGTTACGGTAAAAGGACTATCAAAGGAAAGTGTGTCATTTTGATTATTTAAAAAATATTTAGCTTTAAAATCTTCTAAGATTTGTTCTTTTGAATAATCTGCGCTTAAATCAATTTCATTATCCGTAAATGATAAATCAAATATATTTTGAAGAACGTTTTTTGGGATATTTAAGTCATTGATAAAATCTTGAACAATAGTTTTGTTTTCTATAGGCTGATTGAAATCTTTATTTTTGTAGTAAAAGATTGCTGCATCAATAATTTTAGGTTTATTATCAGAGACATAATCTAAAATTCCAGATTCCCAATTTTTTGATAACCTGAAAAATAGTTGGTTGTCAGAATTGAAACTTTTGTTATTTGTGCCAAAATAAAATAGGTCTTGTAGGAGTTCCGATAGAACATCTGATTTGGTTGAATATGTAAGGTTTCCTTTTATCTCCTGCTTGTTTTCTGTAGCAATAAAAAGCGAAATTAAACCCCATAGTTTGTTATTGCTTGTTTCTTTTAGCCCGTAAATAGCATTTAGAACAGTTTCTTTATTTATTTTGCTCATAGATGTTTTATCATTTCTTTAATAATTAATTCAACAACTGGAACCGAAACACTATTCCCTAGTTGTTTATATGCCTGATTATCTGAAACAGGAAAATCAAATTTATCTGGAAATCCCTGAAGTCTTTGAGCTTCAAGGATAGATAATTTACGCTCAATGTCCCAAAGTTTTGGTACACGATTAGCTATAATTGTTGGTGCGTAACTTTCTAAAGTAGAGTAGAAAGCTTCTTGAATTTGTGTTTTAGCGTGGTCTCCTACGTGAAAACGTAAAGAACCATCTTTTTTCTGGAAAGAGTAAATTCCGTGTCTTCCTTTTTTTGTGTTCGGTTCATATTTAGATGAATCATGTTCAACACGTTGGTATTCGTCAGAGACATTTTTGAAATGATGTTGAATACGACTTAATTCAAAGTCGGTAAGACGCAACTTTTCTGAATTTTCAGTTGGGTCAATTATGCTTTTCAAAGTTACGTCAGTTTTAGTTTTTGTTGGAAACTTAAAATCAAAATATTCTAAAGAACCAACGCAATACCATCTTTCTCTCATTTGAGGCAAACCAAAATCAGTGCTTTTTAAAATTTTCCACTGAATATTATAACCTAACTTTTTTAATGATTCTTCAATTGTTGCTAAAGTCTTCCCTTTGTTATGAGATTTTAGACCTTTGACATTCTCCAAAAGGAACATTTTAGGTTTTTTATGCTCTAGGATTCTTAGAATATCAAAGAATAATGTTCCTCTGGTTTTATCTTTGAAGCCCTCATTTCTTCCAGAATAACTAAATGGTTGGCAAGGAAATCCAGCAAAAAGAATATCGTGTTCAGGAATTAGTTGAGTATCAATTTTTGTAATGTCTCCAAATGGAACTTCACCAAAATTGTATTCATAAGTTTGTTGAGCAAACTTATCCCATTCAGAGCTAAAGACACATTTACCATTATTTTGTTGTGCACCTAATCTAAAACCACCGATTCCTGCGAACAAATCAATAAACTTAAATGTAGGGTTTTCAGGACTTGGAAAATTAATATCCCAATTTAAAGGCAAGAGATATTGAACATCAGGTTCTTTAGCTATTAATTCATTCTCATTTATTATTTGATAATAATTATTAGCACGTTTTTGATAAGTACTAGTATCAGAGTTATTTTGTAGAAAATGGGTGAAGTAGGCAATATCTTCGGCTTCACCATTCATATTCTCAACATTTAAGAATTCTCTTATTTTAGAATATTTTATTTTTCTACTCATTTCAGTTGATTCTGACTTTTTAATAATTCTTTTACGTCAATAGATAAAATTTCCGCAATTCGGAACAAGTCTTCCAAACTAGGTTGTCTCACGTTACGAGCATATTCGTTAATCGTGTTGTAACTTTTCCCTGTTTGTTTGGCAAGCCAAGTCTGCGAAATTCCTTTGTCCTTTAAAACTTCTTTTATTCGGTTCATTTGAAACCTAAGTTTTGTTTATTCGGTGTCAAATATAGCAAAAGTTCACTATTTTTCAGTGTAATTATTCATTGTCTTGTCGTGGATTGGGAAAGGACAAGCTCTTTTGGTTTTTCAGCGTTGGGTTTGCGTGTCGGCAAAAACCAAATGTGCTTGACCGAGCGTTGGCTTTTTCGGTATGCCGCACAACAAGTAAATAAATCCCACCATCCATTTTTAAACAACAATAAACACTTATACTTAGTTATTAAACGTTTAAAAATGTTTTCCATCGGCTTCGGCTTTCCGCCCTCTAAAATAGTGAAATTGAGCATATAAAAAAATGCCCTCAATCATTGAGGGCATTTTTATGGGTTATATCTGAAAAGACCGAAATGGTCTATTTACTCCATTTAATTAAGAGTCTATGCCTTTTTTAAATCGGCAATGGTTTGTATGGGGTTCGCAGAATTAAAAACAAAACTTCCTGCTACTAAAATGTCTGCGCCTGCTTCTATAAGTCGGGGGGCTGTTTCTGCATTTACTCCACCATCAATTTCAATTTTACAATTAGAATTGCTTGCTACAATCATTTCCTTTAATCGCCTTACTTTATCATAGGTTTTCTCAATAAAGCTTTGTCCGCCAAAACCGGGGTTAACCGACATCATGCAAACCAAGTCAATTTCTTCAATTACATTTTCTAAAAGTTTTACCGAAGTGTGTGGATTTAAAGCCACTCCTGCTTGCATGCCTTCAGCTTTTATGGCTTGTATGGTGCGGTGTAAGTGGGTGCAAGCTTCATAATGTACGCTTAGTATATCGGCTCCTACGGCTTTAAAATCCTTGATGTATCGATCGGGTTTTTCAATCATTAAGTGCACATCAAATGGCTTTTCCGCATGCGGCTTTATGGATTTGATGACCGGCATTCCAAAAGAGATGTTTGGAACAAAGTTTCCATCCATCACATCTATGTGATAATAGTCTGCTTCGCTTTGATTAATGATGTCACAAGCGGCTTTTAAATTGGAAAAGTCAGCAGCTAAAATAGAGGGAGCGATTAAGGGTGCCATAGTCTTCTTTTTTGCAAAAGTAGCTATTAAATGGCCGCTTTAACCGAGGTAGGCTTTTAATATTTTACACTTGCTATTCACCTTTAATCTGCGCACTGCTTTTTCTTTTATCTGGCGCACTCGCTCTCGTGTCAGGTCAAACAGTTCTCCAATTTCTTCTAAGCTGTGTGGGCGTCTTCCTTTTAGCCCAAAAAACAAACGAATTACTTCTGATTCACGAGCGGGTAGGGTAGTGAGCAGATGCTCAATTTCATTACTTAAGGATTCATGAATAAGTTTTTTGTCTGGGTCGGGAATGTCTTCATTAGACATGAGCTCATACATATTGCTGCTGTCCTCATCATTGGAAAGAGGAGCATCCATAGAAACATGCCGGCGGCTGTTTTTCATAGAGATTTTAATATCTGCCTCTGGAATATCTAAACATTCAGCAATTTCATGTTCCAATGGCTCCCGCTCATACTTTTGTTCTAAATCGTTAAAGGTTTTACGCACTTTATTAATTGCGCCAATTTTGTTTAAGGGTAAGCGAACAATGCGCGATTGCTCTGCCAAGGCTTGTAAAATAGATTGTCTGATCCACCAAACGGCATACGATATAAACTTAAAGCCGCGAGTTTCATCAAAACGCTGCGCCGCTTTAATCAACCCTAAATTACCTTCATTAATTAAATCAGGAAGGCTTAGGCCTTGATTTTGATATTGTTTAGAAACCGAGACAACAAACCTCAAATTAGCCTTAGTTAAACGCTCTAAAGCAACGGGATCTCCGGCTTTAATCTTCCGAGCAAGTTCCACTTCTTCTTCGGCGGTAATTAAATCTACTTTGCCAATTTCATGTAAATAGCGATCTAGTGAAACCGTTTGACGGTTGGTAATACTCTTGGTAATCTTAAGTTGTCTCATATTCCCTGTTCGTTGGTTAGTGTGGTAGAAAAGTTAATGACTTGGTAGATAAGTCCTTATAAATATAGGGAAAAAATGAGTCGCCTCGTTAAGGATTTTTAACAGGCATTTTATTTAGAAGATTTCTAAATAAAAAAAGGCCCATCAACGATGAGCCTTTTTGTTATGCAAAATTTATTTTTAATCCTGCTTTTCAGGTTTAGGTAACAATACCTTTCTTGAAAGCTTAAACTTTTTCGTTTTTGGGTCAATCGCTACAAGTTTCACTTTTACCATTTCACCTTCCTTCAATTCATCAGCCACATTTTCTACGCGGTGATGTGCAATTTCAGAAACGTGCAACAAGCCATCTTGACCTGGTAAAACTTCTACAAAAGCACCAAAAGGAACAATTGATTTCACCTTTCCTTCATAAGTTTCGCCTACTTCAGGAACAGCGGTAATAGCCTTAATTCGAGCAATGGCAGCATCTGAGCTTTCACGATTGTTAGAAACAATGTCAATGACTCCTTTACCATCAATTTCTTCAAGTACGATTTCCGCTCCGGTTTCTTCTTGAATGGTTTGAATGATTTTACCACCTGGTCCAATCACTGCACCAATCATTTCTTTCGGAATGGTCATTTGTACAATTCTTGGCGCATTGGCTTTGTAATCATCTCTTGGAGATTCAATGGTCTTATTCATTTCTCCTAAAATGTGCATTCTTCCTTCTCTTGCTTGCTTCAAAGCTTCACCAATTACTTGGAAAGAAAGTCCACTGATTTTAATGTCCATTTGACAAGCCGTAATACCGTCTTTTGTTCCGGTTACTTTAAAGTCCATGTCACCTAAGTGATCTTCATCACCTAAAATATCCGATAGAACCGCATATTTGTCACCTTTAGAAATCAATCCCATGGCAATTCCTGAAACCGCTTTCTTCATTTTAACACCAGCGTCCATTAAGGCTAAAGAGCCTGCACAAACGGTAGCCATAGAAGAAGAACCGTTAGATTCTAAGATATCAGAAACGACACGGATGGTATAAGGGTTTTCTTCACCTTTAGGAACCATTGGTTTCAAAGCTCTCATGGCTAAGTTTCCGTGTCCAACTTCTCTTCTTCCCGGACCTCTGTTTGGTCTTGCTTCTCCAGTTGAGAAAGAAGGGAAGTTATAGTGAAGAATGAATTTGTCTGAGTCAACGATTACTGCACCATCAATTCTTTGCTCATCCATTTTTGAACCAAGCGTTACTGAAGTTAATGATTGAGTTTCTCCTCTTGTAAAAATAGAAGAACCATGAGCTCCTGGTAAATAGTCAATTTCTGACCAAATGGCTCTCACTTGATTCATATCTCTACCATCAAGTCTAACTCTTTCATTTAATACGCAATCTCTTACGGCTTCTTTTTGAACCTTGCCAAAATACTGACCTAATAAATAAGCCTTTTCAGCTGCTTCTTCTTCACCTAATTCAGCGATAAAAGCTTCTTTAACCGCTTTAAATTTATCGCTTCTTAAATGCTTGTCGTTAATGCCTTCTTTCGCAATGGCATAGCACTTATCGTAAGCAAAAGCTTGAATTTTTTCCTTTAATTCTTCGTCTTTTCTTTCGTGATCATATTCTCTTTTGGCTTTGCCAACTTTAGCGGCTAAATCCAATTGCGCTTGGCATTGTGCCTTAATGGTTTTGTGCGCTTCTTCAATCGCTTGAAGCATTTCTTCCTCAGAAACTTCTTTCATTTCACCTTCAACCATCACAATGCTGTCCATGGTACCGGCTACCATTAAATCGATATCTGCATCAGCTAAAACATCTAAGTTTGGATTGATAACCCAAGAACCATTTAATCGAGCCACTCTAACTTCAGAAGTTGGTCCATTGAAAGGAATATCAGATACTGCCACAGCAGCTGATGCTGCTAAACAAGCCAATGCGTCTGGCAATACATTTTCTTCTGCTGATATTAAAGAGATTTGTAAAATGGTATCGGCATGATAATCGTCTGGAAAAAGTGGACGTAAAGCACGGTCTACCAATCTTGAAATTAAAACTTCAGCATCTGAAGGCTTTGATTCTCTTTTAAGAAATCCACCTGGGAATCGTCCAATTGATGAAAATTTCTCTCTGTAGTCTACCATTAAAGGTAAAAAGTCTACATCTTCTTTCGCTTCTTTAACAGAAACGATTGTTGCTAAAAGCATGGTGTTTCCCATTTTTACTACAACAGAACCATCGGCTTGCTTAGCCAATCTTCCTGTTTCCATGCTTATTTCCCGACCATCGGGAAGTGTCATTGTTTGAATAATTGCTTGTTGTGACATATGTTGTATTTAATCTTTGTCGTTTGAAAAAAAGAAAAGGGGGACCATGTTAAATATGTCCCCCTCTCCTGAAAATTTTAATTGTAAGCTAATGCTTGAGCTTGATGCATTATTTTCTAATACCTAACTCTTTAATCAGCTCTCTATATTTTAAGATATCCTTGTTTTTAAGGTAATCTAAAAGTCTTCTTCTTTTACCAACCATTGTAACAAGTGCCTTTTCGGTAGCAAAATCTTTTTGATTTACTTTTAAGTGACCTGTTAAGTGGTTAATCTTTTCTGTAAAAAGTGCAATTTGTCCTTCGGTTGAACCTGTGTCGCTCTTACCTTTTCCGAACTTTTCAAATATGCTCTGCTTCTTCTCGCTTGTAATTGCCATGATATTTATATCTTCCTTAGAATTTTGAGGGTGCAAATTTATAAAATATTTATTTACTATCTACCTCATTTTTAAACAATCTTATTAATTGAGTCATTTTTTCTTTTAAATTCTTACGCTCAACAATAAAATCAAGGAATCCATGCTCAAGCAAAAACTCAGAACGTTGGAATCCTTCTGGTAAATCTTTTCCAATGGTTTCTTTCACCACTCTAGGACCAGCAAAACCAATAAGTGCATTGGGTTCTGCAAAATTTAAATCACCAAGCATGGCAAAAGAAGCGGTAACTCCTCCAGTTGTTGGATCGGTTAAAAAGGAGAAATAAGGTAATTGTGCATCGGCTAATTGTGTGAGTTTAGCAGATGTTTTTGCCATTTGCATTAACGAAAAGGCAGCTTCCATCATACGAGCACCACCTGATTTTGAAATCATCATAAATGGCATTTGATGCTTGATGCTGTAGTCAATTGCTCTTGCAATTTTTTCTCCAACAACCGAGCCCATAGAACCACCTATGAAACTAAAGTCCATAGCAGCTACCATTAGCTTTTCGCCGTTTACCAATCCATGAGCCGTGCGAGCTGCATCTTTTAGATTGGTTTTCTTTTGCGTGGCTTTTATACGGTCTTTATACTTTTTGGTATCTGAAAATTTTAATGGATCTGCTGAACTTAAGTTCTTATTGATTTCTGAAAATTTTCCTTCATCAAAAAGAATCTGAAAATAAGATTCGGCATCAATCCGCTCATGATGACCACATTCTTGACAAACGCTTAAATTGTTACTATGGTCTTCCTGAGGGATAACCGTATTACAATTAGGACATTTGTACCAAAGTCCTTCTGGCGTTTCCTTTTTTTCTTGTGTTGGGGTTAAAATCCCCTCTTTTATTCTTTTAAACCAACCCATACAGCTCTCTTTCCTTTTTTTAGGTGTTAGCTAATTGTAATTTCTTTTGCAAGATAAACATCTTGAATGGAATTCAACAATTCAACACCCTCATTCATTGGCTTTTGAAATGCTTTTCTTCCTGAAATTAAACCATGTCCGCCTGCTCTTTTGTTCACAACTGCAGTGGTGATAGCATCACTCATATCTGAAGAACCTGAACCAGTCGATGCTCCACCAGAGTTAATTAATCCCGCTCTACCCATATAGCAATTAGCTACTTGGTATCGGCATAAATCAATCGGATGATCTGAACTTAATTCAGAATATACTTTATCGTGTGTTTTACCAAAACCAATGGCCGTGTAACCGCCATTATTGGTTGGTAATTTTTGCTTAATGATATCTGCTTGAATGGTAACACCCAAGTGATTTGCTTGAGCGGTAATGTCAGTTGCTGTGTGATAATCCACACCATCTTTTTTGAAATCACTGTTTCTCAAATAGCACCATAAAATAGTAGCCATTCCAAGTTCATGTGCTCTTTCAAAAGCTTCCGCAACTTCAATAATTTGACGATTGCTGTCATCAGAACCAAAGTAAATGGTAGCTCCAACTGCTGTAGCACCTAAATTCCATGCTTCATCTACCGAACCAAACGAAATTTGAGAAAAGGTATTTGGGTAGGTTAAAAGTTCATTGTGATTTAATTTCACAATGAAAGGAATTTTATGCGCATATTTTCTAGACACTGAAGCTAAAACACCGAAGGTAGAAGCCACTGCATTACAACCACCTTCAATGGCAAGTTTTACAATGTTTTCAGGGTCAAAGTAAATAGGATTTGGAGCAAAAGATGCACCGGCTGAATGTTCTATTCCTTGATCAACAGGAAGTATAGAAACGTAACCTGTACCCCCTAAACGTCCATGACTGTACAAGTCTTGAAGGCTTCTTAGCACTTGCGGGCTTCGGTTGCTATCTTTAAAAATTCGATCTACAAAGTCTTCACCGGGTAGGTGCAACATTTCTTTATTAATGGTCTTGCATTCATGCGCTAAAAGATGGTCTCTTTGGTCTCCTAGTAGCGCTTCGATTTTTGATATTGACATGTCTTCTTTATCTATTATAAAAGCGTGGGCAAAACTAATAAAATTTGATGGCGAACTGCAATTCTCTTAGCGCCTATATTTTTTCAAAATTAGAAGGGATAACCAATTCCAAAATTCAAATTGGTTTGCTTCCACCTTCCTTTAATTTCATAAGGGTCTTCTTCAGATGGGTCTTTAAAAGGAGTAGCCACATCAAGTCGTAATATGAAAAAACTAAAGTTGAGGCGAATTCCCGTTCCTAAGCCTAAAGCGGTTCCTTTCCATAAGGTAGCAAATTGAAACTCGGTACTTTCTCTACTATCTTCTTGTTGAACATTCCAGATGTTTCCCGCATCCAGAAAAAGAGCTCCTTCGAAAAGTTCAGATAGCGGGAAACGATATTCAAAGTTTCCAATCAGCTGCATATTCCCAATTTGGTCTACATCACTTTTTGAAGAGTCTGGAAGTGCACCCGGTCCTAACTCTCTTGCACGCCACGCTCTAATGTTGTTGGCTCCTCCGGCATAAAAACTTTTTTCAAATGGCATGGCCTTACTATTCCCGTATGGAATTCCAATTCCTGTGGCAACACGATAAACCATTTTGGTTTTTCGATACAAATCTTGGTAGAATCTAAAATCTAAATCAGTTCTAACATACTGAGCATATCGAATGCCCAACAAATTGTATGAACCATCTTCATTCTGCGATAAACCATTACCATCTAAAACGGCTGAAATGGCATTTCCCGCTGATTCTGCATTAGCCCTAAAATAAATGTAGTTTTTGTCTTTATTCTTGGATTGATTGTTTAAGATAAAACTGTATTTCAATGCAAGAATAAGGTTGTCGGTATACGAATTTCGGAGAAAGGGATTGTCAATATTGGCAAGTAAGCTAGCAAATTCAGGACTTGGGTTTAGCTTAATGTAGCTTAGGTCAATCGGCTGAATGATGTGCGTTTTGGTTGAAGTTTCATTCCACGAATACGCAATATAAAGAGAGGATACTTTTCGAATGTAATCAGGACGTTCCTGATAATTATAAGAGGCATTAAAAGAAGTTCTTGGATTGCCATTAATTGAAAACCGATTGGAATTGACAAAGGGGATAATAAATCTGGGTATTTCTAAGCTCACTTCAGGACCGAACTCAAAGGTGTTGAAAGGGAAGAAGCCGCCTCCGATATCAAGGTCTTCTTCATCGTCAGTTAATAGCTGTTGAACTTCCAATCCACCTCTAAATCGGATGTTTAAGACTTCAGCTCCTTTAAATGTATTTTTATTTTGAAAGGTCAGGTTCCCATTTACCCCTAAGTTCCCACCATTGTTTGTGCCTTCTGTCTGTATTGTCATTGACTTTTGCTTGTAAGGCTTCAAATCAATGTAAGCGATTAAGTCATTGCCGTTTGTATTGTAGTTTTCATCGTACTGAATACTTACAAGTGAAAAGGTCCCGAGGCTACTTAAGTTAGAATAGGTGTTTTCTTGGTTCTCAACTTTATACAGTTTTCCCGGTCTAACGGTAATTCTTCGATTTAGTGTAGATTCTTTAAATTCATAATTGCCATAATTGATAAAGTTTAAAGAATCATATTGAGTTGAATCGGGATTGGCATTGTTTTCTCTTAAATCGGCATTGGTTCTAACCAATACATCACTAATAGTATATTTTTCGTGGTTCTTCTCAATCAAAGAGTCTGTCAATTGGTATTTATCAGAAACGTTTTTGATTAGAAGTCGAAGATTTGCCGATTTTTTTTGATGAAAGGTGTCTGCTTCAAAAACAACATATTCTCTTGAAAACTTATAATAGCCATGGTTTTTAAGCAGGGTTTCAATTCGAACCCGTTCATTCTTCAATAGTTCAAGATCGAATGGGGCCCCAACTGAAACCTTTTTGTTTAAAGAATCTTTCAAATAGATTCGTTCAATTTCAGGATCTTTAATAATGACTTTCAAATTTGCTACAGTAAACTGTTTCCCCTTAGATACATGATACTTAAGCTTGGCTTTTTTCTTTTTTAATTTATGCTCAAATGAAACTTCATTTTCATAAAACCCTCTATTATTAAGGTAAGAGTTCATTAGTTTAACGGAAGTTGCACTTAAAGTTGAATCGTAAATAACTGGAGGCTCACCAATCTTATCTTTGATTTTACTATCTTTTTTGTTGTAATAAAGATTGTAAATACCAAGGTAGATTTTAAAGAGACCTAAAAATTTACGATTGGGTTTTTGCTTGCTTAACGAATAGAGTTCTTCATTGAGCTTGTTGTTTTTTTTGCTTTTAACCTTTACTTGCGTCAGCAAATGTTGATTCTTTTCTAAATGTCGTGTTGGACCACAGGCATAAAGAACCGAAATCAAAAATAAAATGGATAAAAACTTACTTTTGAGCAAATGCTTGAAAATAGTGCTTTACAGCAATTAAAACTGCGAAGTTATACAATATGGAAATGATAAGTAAGAAGCAGGAGAAGTTAATCCTTGCCTTGAAAAGGAAAAAGGAAAGAGCCTCACATGCTTTGTATTTAATTGAAGGGGAAAAATTACATCAAGAAGCTATTAATGCTTCCGTGAGCTTTCATTCTACCTATACTTCATGTGAAGATTTTAGAGTAAGAGAGGGCTTGAAAGAAGTTTACTTGACTACTGAAGTACAAATGAAAAAGCTTTCTTCATTAAATACACCGCCTGGCTTACTTAGTATTGTTGAAATGCCAAAGCGAATAGAAAGCACCAATGCTGATTTCTTAATTTATTTAGATCAAATAAATGATCCGGGTAATTTGGGAACCATTTTACGAAGTGCAGAAGCCTTTGGGGTAGAAGCTGTGATTTGTTCAGCGAATACGGTAGATGTTTTTAATTCAAAAGTGGTGCAATCAAGCATGGGGTCTATTTTTAGAATGCCTATATTGACTGAGACAGAAGAATTGATTATTCATTTGAGTAAAAGCCATCAATGGTATGGGACGCATTTACAAGGTGAAAATTTATACCAAACAAAAATTACGAAACCTGCTGTGGTGGTTATGGGAAGTGAATCTCATGGAATTTCAGATAAAATCTTAAATCGTATTGATTATAAAGTTAAAATTCCAATTAAAAGTTCTGTGGAATCACTGAATGTTTCTATGGCAACAGCCGTGGTTTTGGCAGAATTTAATCGGCGATTTTTAACGCAATAGCCTGAGCTACTTTAACACCGTCAATGGCAGCAGAAACAATTCCTCCAGCATAGCCAGCACCTTCTCCACAAGGGTATAAATTTAAAATTTCTGTATGGTTGAGATTTTCTCGATCTCTCGGAATTTGAACAGGTGATGAGGTTCTGCTTTCAACACCAACAACTAGGGCTTCATTGGTTAAATAGCCTTTCATGGACTTTCCAAACAGTTCAAATGCTTTTCTCAATCGTTTGCTTATAAATGAGGGTAGAACTTGATCTAAACGGAAAGGAACCACACCGGGATGATAAGAGCATTTGGGTAAGTCTTTAGAATCTCTACCTTTTACAAAGTCGATTAATCGTTGTGCTGGTGCTTTTTGTCCTTCCGTTCCTGAATTTACCGCTTTAAAAGCTTTTTGTTCGATTTCCTGTTGTAGTCTTAAAGCTGCTAAAGGACCATGTTCTTTGTATTTGGTCCAATCAGCTTCTTCAACCGAAACTACAATACCTGAATTGGCAAAGGGATTATTTCGTCTGGAAGGTGACCAGCCATTGGTTACAATTTCACCGGGCGAAGTCGCACAAGGTGCAATGATGCCACCGGGACACATGCAAAAACTGTAAACTCCCTTGTTTTCAACTTGTTTTACAATCCGATAAGAAGCAGGAGGTAGCAAGTCTTCTTGAGGGCTATTGTGGTATTGAATTTTGTTAATGAGTGATTGACTATGTTCCACTCGAACACCCAAAGCAAAAGGTTTTGCTTCTATTTTTATCTTCTTAGCATAAAGTAATTCAAAAATGTCTCTTGCAGAATGACCTGTTGCAAGAATGAGTTCATCTACCTCAATCCATTCATTCGCATTAATTTCAATGCTGTGAATTTTGTTTTTGTCTGATTTTAAATCGGTTAGCTTTTGCTCAAATCGAATTTCTCCTCCTGCTTTTACAATTGCATCACGAACAGCTACAATGATTTTTGGCAATTTATTGGTGCCAATATGAGGATGGGCTTCGTAATTGATATTCTCATCAGCCCCAAATTGAACCAAGGTTTTTAAAATGGCATCTACATCACCTCTCTTTTTAGATCGGGTGTATAATTTACCGTCGGAATAGGTTCCTGCGCCACCTTCTCCAAAACAATAGTTAGAATCCGGGTTTACGATTTGTTCTTTATTTAATTTGGCTAAATCTCTCCTTCTAGAGCGAACATCTTTTCCTCGTTCAAATAAAATGGGTTTTAAACCTAAGTCAATAAGTTGAAGTGCTGCAAAAAGACCTGCCGGCCCACAACCAATAATGTGCACGGCTTTCTGATTAGAAACATCTTTTAGCTTAAAAACAGAATGAGAACCATCATATTCATGAGGTAAAAAAACTTCAAAGGTTAGGTTAACTTTAATGTCTTTTTTTCTGGCATCTATAGACCTTTTAGCAAGCTTGACTTTTCCAATTTGGTTTGTGGGAAGTTGTAAACTTTGTGATGCTAGTTTTAGATAATCACTTTCGTGAGGTTCGTCCTGAATGAGGTAGGACTTTTGAAATCGATGACTCATTAAGGTTCAAAGCTTGGGTAGGATAAATTGAAATAACCACTGTCTAACAGTACAGTTTGAATAGTGGGAGGGTTAGTAGTGGTGTCTTCTCCGCTTCCAGTTACTTTAAACCTTGCTGTTAATATGCCTTTTTCTAAGTTATTTGAATCAATGGTTAAGAAATTACTTCCCTCATTGTAAAAGTTAAAAGTAATAGTTGGTGTTCTGTAATTCCCAGAGAAATTTTGAACTGAACCTTGGCTTGCTTTTGGAAATTTGAACTTGAGTATTCTTCCGCCAAACCTTCCCTCTACAGTTAAGTCAAATGGAAATACTTCCGATACTTGCATGTATTCTTGAAGAACGATTGGTTTGTTTCTTAAAATAGCTTGGTAGGTTCCACTAGCATTTCCTTTATATTCAGGTATGGGTTGTACCTCATAATCGTTCTCATCTTCGTCTTTTGAGCAAGCAATAAAGAGGAATAGAAAAGTGGAAATAACTACAAAAAGTAACTTTCGATGCATAAGAATGTGGGTTTACAAGAGCAAAGTAATTAAATATTGTCGCGAATTTGAGTTCTTATGTTGAAAATCTTTATGTTGAGTTAACTTCTAGCTGTTTTAGGATGGATACTTTTGGTGCTTAAATTGAATGCTGTTATGCTGAAGAAAATTATCCTTTTTATTGGTGTATGTTATTTTTCAAATGATGTTGTTTCTCAAACATTTGACACCTTAAAGTTAATGACTTACAACTTAATGTACTACCGAGAAACCACTTCTTTTTGCACCAACTCAAACAATAATCCAACATCAAAAGATGGGTATATGGCAACCATTATTGATTATACCTTACCAGATATTTTAGTGGTAAATGAATTGGGTGGAAGTAATGCGGCTTTAAATTCTTTTAGATTATTGAGCAATTCATTAAATCAAAATGGTAGAAGCAATTACAGCTTTGCAAATGCCACATCAAATAGCAATTTGGCGAATATGATTTATTTCAATTCGAATAAATTAGGCTTAAAAGAACAACAAACAGTTACACAAGATTTAAACGGGGGGAGTCTGATTCGACTAATTGATATTTATACCTTGTATCATATTGAACCCAATTTAGCACAACATCAGGATACTACCTTTTTGCATATTGTGGCTGCTCATTTAAAGGCGGGTAGTTCAAATGCTGATGCTACTGAACGCCATGAGGCTTGTCAGTCTTTAATGTCATTTTTAGCAGCTAATAATATGGATGGAAATGTTTTTATGTTGGGTGATTTTAACTTATATCGTTCTGGGGAAGCAGCATTTCAAGAGTTGTTAAACTATTCCCAAGCGGCTTATCGCTTTAGAGATCCAATTAATTTACCTGGCAATTGGGGAAATTCTGCTTATGCAAGTTTTCATACTCAAAGTACAAGAACTTCAGGTTCTTGCTTTTCAACGGGTGGTATGGACGATCGATTTGATTTTATTTTGGTTTCTGATGAAGTCATGAATCAAGCTCAACGGGTAAAGTATTTGAGTGGTTCCTATACAACTGTTGGCCAAGATGGAAATAGATATAATGGGTCATTGATTTCGCCAACTAATAACTCAGCACCCTCTAATGTCATAAATGCACTCTATAATATGAGTGATCATTTACCGGTTACTATAGAAGTTGAGGTTATGGGACCAACTGGTTTAAGTCTTGAATCTTCACAGAAAGAATTAAATGTGCGTTTTCAGAATCCAACAACTGGTTATTTATCCATTGAGTTAAGTCAAGCAGAGATCTTAAATACAATAAGTATTCAAGATTTATCCGGAAAAACAGTGGCTAAAAAAGCAATCAATAATTCAACAACAGTAGATTTTGACTTGAACCATTTAAGTCGTGGAGTCTATTTTATAAATTTGCAAAGTAAGTCTGGAAATCAACAAGTTAAAAAGTTAATAAAGATTTAACATTGCGAATCAATCATTGCGATTTTCATTCTTGAATTTTGCATCGAATTAGTCAAGGCACCTATTTCGAAATTAGCTTCGAAATTGATAAACGGCGGACATTTAAAATGAATAGAACTGCCTTATGAACAGGTTGATCAGCGCCATACTAATTTTCTCCTCTTTTAGCTTAGTTGCACAGTCTTTTGAAGAAAAAGTAACTTCAGCATCAAACGTTCGTTTGTCAGTTACCAATGTAGGAACTTTTGGAAATGCATTTAGAGGTTATCGAGATGGTACATCGAATGAGTCATGTGAATATCCTGCTGGTTCTGGTGTAGAACACTTATTTGAGTCAGGAATTTGGGTTGGAGCAGAACGAAATGGAACTCGATTAGTAACTACAGCAGCCGTTGATGCACCACAAGGATATCAAACAGGGAGTTCAGGTTTTGAATTTACCACTCCGATTGGAGCAACTTTAAGAGAAAGATCAAGCTTAAAGGATAATCCCAACTTTAGCCCTCTTGCAGTTTCTCATCAAGATTTTATTGCCGATTTTACAGATAAGAACTTAATTATTCCGGGAACAAATACCCAAATATTAAATCACACCAATCCTTTATTTATTGATGTTCAATTACGAACCTACAATTTCAACTTTGCATTTAGTGATTTTGTCGTTTTTGTAGATATGGATATTGTCAATGGTGGGGATTTGCAAGGAGGAGAAAATGTTTTAGATAGCGTATTTTTTGGCCTATGGGCAAATACGGTTGTTCGGAATATAAATATAACGCCTCCGGGAACTGGTGGAGCCGCTTTTTATAACAAGGGCGGAAACGGTTATATTGATAGTCTTCAAATGGCTTATTGCTATGATCATTCTGGAGATGTTGGTTTTACCAATTCTTATATTGCCCAAAAATTTTTAGGAGCATCGGATAAGTTTGGATTTCACCATCCACGGACTGATTCTACTTTTGGAGACAATTACAATGCATGGCAATTTAATAGTCCAGGGACTGGTACATTTCAGCAGCCCTTAAGCACAGATCAACAATATCAACGATTAAGTAGAGGCATAGATGACGAACCTTGTTGGAATGTGGATGATGGTAACTGTGGAGGTGGAACTTTTCAGGAACAGTTAAATCAAGCGGGAAACCGATCTGACCTAGTTTCTGTGGGACCATTTCGAGATTTTAGAAAAGGAGATACCATAAAAATTTCATACGCTTTCATTTTAGCACCTAAGATAGATGATGGAAATCCACATACCGATAATACACCTGCCCAAATGGCTCAATTGTTTACCTATGCAGATAGAGCTCAAACAGCTTACTTTGGAGAGGATGCAAATGAAAATGGCATATTGGACCCAGAAGAAGATAAAGATGGAAATGGGGAAATAACTCGATTCATTTTACCATCTCCACCAGATATTCCCAAGACTAGGGTTGAGGTTGCTGATCAAGAAGTAGACGTTTATTGGTCTAACAATTCGGAGTTTTCAATTGACCCGATTTCTCAAACTATGGATTTTGAAGGATATCGAATTTATTTGACCAAGTTAGGTTATGATGTAGTTGGAGTTCCCAACTTATTGGCAGACCTAATTCCTGTAGATGAATATGACATTAAGGATAATGGTTTTGCCAATGAAATTGGTTTAGAAGAAATTGAATTAATGCGACCTATTGGTTTTGATTCTGAAGGAGAACTAATTTTTGCTGATTCAATTGTAGCAGCAAGAGATACTATGTTTTTTGACACTTTAGTTAGTGATACAACAATTACGGATACTGTGATAAACGGAGTGCCGATGAGAGATACAACTATAGTTGATACATTATTAAAAGATACTATTTATAAATATAAATACTACTTGGATAGTATTCGTTACGAAATAACAGATCCTACTATATATTATTACAAATACACCATTTCTAACTTATTAAATGGGTGGCAATATGCCATTGGCGTTTCAGCTTTTGATACTGGTAATGATGCACAAAATTTAGATCCATTGGAGTCTTCACTATTGGCGAATAACTTTAGAGTATTTCCGGGAAAAAAGGCCAATGATGATATGGATAAGAATGAGCCCTATGCCTATCCAAACCCCTATTACTTTGGTTCTTCTTGGGAAGGAACAAGTAATTTCCAAGAACAAAGTAGAAAATTGGTTTTTGCCAATCTTCCAAAGCGATGCGTGATTCGCATATTTACACCAGCAGGAGACTTAATTGATGAGATTCATCATGATGAAGATTATAATGGGGATGATATCCGGTGGTTTGACACTTTTGGAAGTGAAAATGGAGAGAATAAATTTTCAGGAGGAGAGCATGCTTGGGATTTACTTTCCAATTATACCCAGATTATCAGTAGAGGCGTATACATATTTGCCGTTGAGGATTTAGAAAGCGGGGAAGTCAAAAAGGGCAAATTCACAATTTTAAAATAATAGCTTAACACAATTATCAATTATATCATTAAACTTTGTACTTATTAAATTGCTTAAATTCAAATCTTTAAAACAAAAATCATGAAAAAATTATTACTTTCTATTTTTACCATTTTGATTGGAGGTATGCTCTCCGCTCAGAATTACCCCTATTACGATATTCATCAGATTGCATTTGTAGATTCTACAAGTTTGGCTAACTGTAATGACAGTACGGCTTACCTAGGAGATACTATTACAACCAGAGGTATTGTAATTACGGATGGAAACCTATCTGAAGTTGGATCAGGTTCAATTACAGGAGGAAGTAGACCATTTATTGCTTTGTTGGATACAGCTGGAAATCCATCAGATCCTTTTAGCAGTATTGTGGTTATGGGAGCTGATTTTACGAATAACCCAGTTTCTGCCATTGAAAATGCATTAGCCGGTGATATTCTAGAATTAGATGTTTTAGTTACAGAATATGCAGGTTTAATTCAATTGCAGCCAATCAGCCAAACCGCAGTTTCTATTGTAGGTTTTGCAAATGCTCCAGCACCACTTGTAATTAATGCAGGAGATATTCAAGATGCAAGCGGAAGCAACCTTTTACCAACAGGAGAAAAGTATGAAGGAACTTATGTTGAATTACAAAACATGACAGTAGTTTCTGTAAGTATTTTCTCAGGTGGAAGTAGATGTGAGTTTGTAGTTGCTGATGCAAACGGTAACCAAGTTTTGGTTGCAGATAGATTCTTACCTATGGTAATGAACGGTGTACAAACAGTTAACCCAAATTCACCAGATACAGTTGGTCGTTTAGTGCCTCCTTCAGTAGGTTCAGTTTATAACCACATTAGAGGGGTTATCTTCCAAGATGAGAATGGTTGTGCAGGCGGTAGTTCATTTGCAGGTGGTTATGAAATTAACCCAGTTTATGCCACTGACTTTGACAAAGCTGCACCTCCTCCAACAGTGGTGAATATCAACAGAAATCCAGTTGTTCCTAATGCTTCACAAACTGTGACAGTAACTGCTGACATTACTGACCAAGATGGATTGGTTACTTCTGCAACTTTATATTACACTGCTGATCAATCAGCGCCAACGAACTTGTTTCAGTCTGTAACAATGACAAATTCTGGTTCACTTTATTCTGCAACTATCCCTGCGTTTCCATTGGATTCTGTAGTTCGTTATTTTATTTCAGCTACAGATGACAGTAGCAAGACTACAAACACGCAAGTGGAATACTATACCGTTAGACCAAACGGCTTAACGATTATGGATGTTCAATTTGTTCCTTCTTTTGCAAGCGGAGATGCTTCTAGCCTAGAAGGTGACACGGTAACAGTTACCGGTATTGTTACTGCATCATATCAAACAGGAGATTTAGGATTCTTATATATTCAAGATCCTACTGCAACTGAGTTTGCTGGTATTTATTTGAGTGGCGGTCCTGCTTCAGTATTTACTTTTAGTAGAGGTGATGAAGTTACTGTAACAGGTGTTGTTGAAGAGAACTTTGGATTTACTAGATTATCAGTAATAACTGCAACAGCTACTTCAAATACGGGTACAGTTAATCCAATCGTTTTAGATCCATCTGATGCTAGTTTGTTTCCTTTTAGCGCTGAATTAGAGAAGTATGAAAGTATGTTGTTGAGATATGAGAATCCATCAATTTCTGGTCAAGTTTGGGTAGCTAATCCTAATTTAGGATTTGGTGAATATTCAGTTGGGTCAGGAATGAATGCAACGGTTGCTGCCAGAATATTAGCAGGAAGAAGTACAGCAGGTTCTGCTCAAGGTTCATTAGATGTTTCTTACATCAGTGATACTGCTGCATACGGAAGTGGATTGAATGTTACTCCTGTTCAAGTTACAACTACCACGTCTATGGATTATGTAGATGGAATCTTGTATTACGCTTTCAGTAACTACAAATTGACTCCTAGAGATAACATGGATTTTGGAAATGTGGTTGTTTCTATTGAAGAATTAGCTTCTAATGAAGTAGAAACTAGTTTATATCCTAACCCAGCTCAAGACAGAGTAATGATTGAATTGAACAGAAATTATTCTTTCGATCAAATTAGAGTTGAGGTTCTTGACATTACGGGAAAAGTTGTGGTTGAGCATTTTGCTTCTACACATCTTTCTTCAATCAACCTTTCAGGTTTAACAAAAGGATTGTACATCGTTAAAGTATCTAACGAAAACACAATTTTGAATACTTCAAAATTAATTTTGAAATAAATCTATAACTAGCAGGCATTGTAATTTTACAATGCCTGCTTTTTTTCTTTTTAGCTTTGAAAAGATATACCCATTCATTCTTATTGATTCTTACTCTTTTATTTGCTTTTAGTGCATGTAAAAAAGAGGAAGGAGACTTAAAGGTCAATCAGGAGCCCGAAACAACATTTTCCATTAAAGAAATTAACCTGAGTGGTGATGATCGCTTGAATAGTATTGTTTCATTAGAATGGTATGGAAAAGACCCAGATGGCTACATTGTTGGCTATGAACTCTCTCAAGATGGAAACAATTGGTTTTACACGACCAAACAAGACTCTACGTTTCAATTTAGCTTAGATGGCGGAGCAGATACTGCTGATATCGAGCTATACGTTAGAGCAATTGACAATGAAAACGCCAAGGACCCAAGTCCTGACTACCTAAGAATACCTATAAAAAATACAGCTCCAACCATAGAGTTTAATCAAGATTTAAGCCCATCAGATACTTCCTATTTGGTTACAACCATACAATGGAAGGCTAATGATTTAGATGGTATAGAAACCATAACCGGCATTGAAATTAGTACCGATGGTGTTAACTGGACAAACATCAGTAGAACTGAAAATACCCTATCAATTGTTCCTATCAATGCTTCTTCAAGTGGAGTTACACAAGGAAGTATTTATTATGAATCGAGCACCAATGCATCATCCCATGTGTTAGAAGGATTAAAAGTAAACGATACAAACAAACTTTTTGTACGAGCAATAGATCAAGCAGGTGCATATAGTCAAATAGATACTTCTGAAACTTTTTACCTTAAAGGAAAAATTAATAACACCTTGCTAGTTGGGGGAGTGCCTGCCGCCAATGCAGGTTACGCTTCCTTATTGCAAGCAGCTAATGTTCCTTTTGATTTTATAGACTACGGTTCAAATAGTGGTGAGAATCAACCGGCTATTTGGAATGTCACCTTTAGACTTTTAATTAATCAATACGATAAACTAATTCTTTATTCAGATGCCACAGGCTTTATAAATGGCTATACCAATGTTAAAGGATTGATACTAGAGTTTGCGGCCACTTCTTTACAAGAGTTTGCCAATAATGGAGGTAAATATATCATCGCATCTGCATTTGATCATGACACGGAAATAGATGCATTTGTAGGCATTTTACCCATTCAATCGGTTTCTACTAAGAACTATGGCGATGCTAGACTTTATCGCAAAAATGGCTCTTTCCCAGCTGAAGATTCATTGGTGGAGTCAAACTTGCCAAATTTCCCTACTTTAACGGCTTCTCCAATCAATTCAAGTGCCATAGCTTTATCTGGCGTGGGTGTGTTCAATATTAATACAGCAGATTCTGAAGTATTGTATGAAGCAGCTCTTTCAGATAGAAGACCAAATGTAGCTTGGCCTGATACGAAGATTATTGCGTCGGGTAGAAGATCGGCTGGAAAGCTTAATCAAGTTTACTTCAGTGTACAATTAATTGAATTAAATGGTCAATCGAATATGCCAAACCTGATTGATTATCTGATAAATACAGAGTTTAACTAATGAGAAGATTTTTAGCTTCCTTTCTTGTCTTGATTTTAAGTTTTGCAGCTTATGCTCAAGAAAGCGGTACCTTACAAGGAATTGTTACCGACCAAACAACCGGTGAGCCACTTATTGGAGCAACAGTAGTAGTTGTTGGAACTTATAAAGGGGTAAGTACAGGAATAGATGGTGATTACAAAATTGAAGGAGTAAAGCCTGGCGACTATTCCATTAAGTTTACTTACATCGGCTATGCAGAGAAAAGGGTAAATGGAGTTACCATTAAAGCTGGTGAAACCAAACAGCTTGATGCAACTATGACATTAAGTTCACAAGCACTAGAAACAGTTGAAATTGTTGGTGAGAAGAACTTGGTAAACTTGGAGTCTGCCAAATCAGAAGTAAGTATTACCAGCAAAGAAATTGCCGAAATGAATGTACGTGACGTATCTGAAATTGCAGCCATGCAATCTGGGGTAAACGTCAGTCCTGATGGTATTCAAATACGTGGAGCTAGAGTGTATGAAACGCAATATTTAGTAGATGGAATTAGTGCTCAAGATCCATTGGCAGGAACCGGTTTTGGAGTTGATGTGGCAGCAAGTTCTATCGGTCAGTTGGATATTATAACAGGTGGAGTTGGTGCTGAATATGGTGACGGTTCTTCAGGAGTAATTTCAACAACCATTAGAGAAGGAGGAGATAAACTAGCCGTTACCGGAAGTTGGCAAAGAGATAATTTGGGTTTTAATACCAATCAAGGAACTGCTTGGAATACTGATATTGTTGAACTCTCCGTCGGAGGTCCAGTTCCAAAAACCAATAAAAAGTTGACTTTCTTTGCTAATGTTACCACTCGTTTAACCGACACCTATTTTGGAGAAGAAGCCGATCAACTAAACAGTTCTTTGATGGAATCTAACCCAGAATTTTGGGCACCCCGTCAAGACAATAACTTTACCAATACCATTAAGCTGAGTTATAAGTTTCCGAAAGGAACCAAACTAACCATTACCAATCAGCACAGTTTAACAATTAATCAGAATACTCGATCGTTGCAAATTGTTGGATTTGATGCGATACTCCAACCAGGTTATCAATTTGATCGAAGTTTAAATTTAGATAATGCCACGACTTATACGCATCATTCTAATCTGACTGCTTTAAACTTTAAAAAGATTTTGAATGAGCAATGGTGGTTTAATGTATCATTAGGTCGACTTTTTACTAACCTAAGAGCAGATGCAAATGGAAGGCCATTTAGAGAAGAAACCGTAGATCAAATTTATGATGAGGCATCAATTGTTACCGATCCCATTTCAATTTTTAATCCGAATGATCCCATTAAATTAGTGTTACCTGGACCTGGCTTAGTTAATAATGGTGGAATTTCACCCGTTTGGCACGACCACTATGCCAGAGAATACACCATTAAAACTCAGTTTACACGCTACTCAAAGTCGCAAAAAAGTAAGTTGACGTTCGGTTTTGAACATAAATCAAACGAATTGCAATGGGTTGATGTAACAAGCCCATGGATAGGAGCACCTATTCAAATCAATGATTCTACTTCCTCTCCTACAACAAGTATAGGTTCATCAAATGATATTTGGAAGGTTAACCCTTTCAATGGTGGAATTTTCGTCAGTGATGAAATTCGTTATCGAGGTATTATTGCAACTCTTGGAGTTAGAATGAACTATTGGGCACCGGGTAAATTTGCTGATGAGGCTGTTGAAAATCCCAATTCTCCTGTAATTGATCAAGTTAGAACAGATTACATGGATAATACGGTTGATGTGATGGGAAGAAGAATTAAAGCGCGCTTATTACCAAAAGTAAATGTGTCTTTTCCGGTTACTGAAAACAATGTATTGTATTTCAATTATGGGCACTCCATGCGTTTGCCACATCCTCGGTTTGTTTATGCAGGCCTAGATCCTTACTATCAAGATCAATCATTTTTGGATAATCTAGGGAATCCAGACATCAATCCTGAAGTGAATATTTCTTATGAAATCGGTTATAAAACTCAAATCAACAAAGACATTGGATTAACACTGGCTGCCTTTAATAACAATCGTTTCGATTATATTGTAAATCGACGAGTTTTGGTGGAAGACCAAACAGGAAGAACAGTAGCAAAGAGAATGTATATCAATCAAGATTATGCCAGAATTTTTGGGATAGAAGGAGGCATGTCATTCCGTTATGCAAAATATTTCCGTTCCTTCTTTAATGTTACCTACCAAGTAGCAAGAGGGAAGTCCAACTCAGCAAGAGAATCAGGTTTGCAAATTGAGCAAAACGGAGGGGTAGATTTAACCTCTGAGCAATATTTGGCATTCGATAGACCTTGGAATATTACATTAGGAACTGTTTTTACAACTGATACCACTTTTAAAATAAGAGGAAGATCCTTCCCCGGTTTTAGAGTATTTGTTTCCGTAAATTATACTTCAGGATTTAGGTATACTCCTTATGAGCAAGATGGCGTGAATGATATTGGAAGACCTCTATTTGTAAGACTTGATGATCAATATCTAGAGGAGATTTCAAAACCATGGATTAAGTCTAATCTGAAGATTAGTAAGAACATTTGGTTGAACGAAAAGAAAGATGCTGGCTTAACAGTAAGTATTGAAGTTAGGAATTTGTTTAACTACCAAAATAGTATGATTATTAACCCAATTACTGGGGAGGCATACCAAGTTGGAGATGATGTACCTAATGAATGGAGAGATCCACGCTATGTTGGGCCAACCGAAAGCGGAACACCCCCAACAAACCCTGCTAGGTATTTAGCACCACGTCAAATTTTATATGGAGTAGCCTTTAGATTCTAATTTAAATGAAGAAGCAACTAACGATATTAAGTGTCCTCTTTTTACTATTATCAATCAATAGTATGGCTCAATTAATACCCAATTTTGGTGCCCAACGAGCTGGTCTTACCACTTTATCTTTTTTAAAGAACGATATGAATCCACGTTCGGCAGCTATGTCTGGGGCTAGTGTGTCACTTAAAGGAGATGGATATTCAACTTTAACTAATCCGGCAGGAATTACTGATATAGGAAGCTTTAATGCAACCATTAGTAATTATACAGTTGGAGCTGGTATACAGCAATCTTTTGTCTCTACAATCATTCCTCGTAAAGATAAACTATCAGCTTTTGGTTTTTCTTTGAATATGCTTAACTCGGGAGCAATGGAAGTGAGAACAGAATTTCAACCAGAAGGGACAGGTGAGAAATTTTATGTAACCAACATGGCTTTTGCAGCCACTTATGCTCAAAAATTGTCTGATATGTTTTCTGCGGGTATTAGCTTGAAATACATTTATGAGCAAATGGCAGATTATTCAAATGGCGCTGTAGCTGCGGATGTGAGTTTTCTATACTATACTGATTATAAGGACCTAAAATTTGCGGTTATGGTGCAAAATTTTGGAGGTAATAGTGCGCTTGATGGTGATGACATTAAGTCTGACTTTAACAGGAGTTCACGAATTGATGCAGAGAATTATGGTATGCCAACTGTTTTTAGTCTGGGTGCATCTATGGTTCCTTGGAAAAAAGACAAACAATCACTTTTGGTAAGTATGCAGTTGAATCATCCTTCTGATAATGCGGAGAATTACCGCATTGGTTTAGAATATGAATACTTGAAGCTTTTATACTTAAGAGGAGGTTATAAACTAAATGTGGAAGGACAGCCTTTTCCAACATTTGGTTTTGGCTTAAGACATCGAGTTGGAGGACACCCACTGCAATTAGATTATGCAGCAAACCCAACTGAATTTTTAGGAGTGCTGCATACTGTAGGTCTTTCTTTCACCTTAAATAAAATAGAACGTGACTAAGTTGATTCGAAATAAGATCAGTGTTTTTCTATTGGGTTTAACTACTGTGTTTACAGCTTGTGATGACTATTTAGGAGATAAGACTGATTTAAGCTTTATAGAAGTTCCTGAGCAACGTTACCGCGAAGTTGCCTATGTGCCAGTGCAACCCATTTTAGATGGCTTTGTGAATCCAACAGATGTAATTGCCGGATTTGATGAACTCATTTATATTGTTGATCAAGGTACTTCTGAAGTAATTGCCATGGATGAATCTGGAAGAGAATTATCAAGAATTTACATTCAAGGTGCTAAGGCAATCGCTCAAGACAGAGGTCTTGATTTATTAGTGATTGGAACCTTTACCGATACGGCTAATAATATCACCGCTGAGCGTTCTTGTATTTATCGTCTTGATTTAAGTCAACCAAATGGCTATGGATTGAATTTTGCTCAATTTACAGATACCATAATTCATCCTTACTATTTTAAAACAACGGCACTAAATTCAGATGAGAATGTAGTTTTTAATCGAATTAGTGTGCTAGCTGATAATAAGTTTTATGTAACGAGAAGTGGACCAAGCAATAACCCAAATCAAAGTGGTGGACCCGATGATGCTGTTTTACTTTTTAGTAGAACAGGGCAATTCGAGACTCCAATTATTGTTAGGGATTTAAGTGGAGGAAGTTACCGGGATTATTTTAAAAAGCCTTTTGGCATTAGCACATTGGTAAAACCTCCTCAAGTCAGCGTTGATATTAGAGGCGACTTTTTATTTAGCTCAATTGATGCCAATGGTGTGTTGAAGGTACAATACATCGAAAGACAAGAATCTATTGATGGAACTGCTTATGTTCCCAAAACGGATTGGAGTAACGATACTTCACAAGCTTCAAGTTTTATTAATGAGCCATTTAAATTTGATGAACCTGTTGGAATTGAATATGCAGCAAGTGGAGATAATTACATCTTTGTGGTTGATCGCGTGAAAGACTCTCTCTACCAGTTTACGGCTAATGGATTAGAAGGCGTAGAGCCTCCACCAGCATCTGGTGAGACCAAATACATCAAATCATCTTTTGGGGGTTCGGGAATTGGGCCTACTCAGTTCAATCAACCAACGGCGGTTGCCTATAAAGATGAAATTGTTTACGTAGCGGATGCAGGAAATGGAAGGGTGCTGCGATTTAAATTGACACTTGATATCGATTAAGTAATTTAATCAACATCAGAAATGGCATTGATGTATTTTACATTGAATTTGTCAAAATCAATATGTGGGTGCTTTTTCTTGATTTCAACAATGCCTGCCTCTACACTCACCTTAAACCAATCGATTTCTGGAAGTATTTTATAATGATTTGATAATCCAATTTCAAGAAGACCCATCTTCCATTCTGTATAATACCATTCCATGCTTGGTTGATGAAATACACTCAATTTACTTTTGTCAAACAGAAAAGAATTCCAAGATTTTTCCTTGGCGAATATACCAGCTTGTTGAAAGGCCGATTTAAAACTAGAAATAGGAATGTAATCACTTTTGGCAAGTGCCGCCCCTATCTTCTTATCGTTGAATTCAGAAATAACTACAAATTCATTTTCCCATAATTTAGTTAAGCGTGGATTTAGTTTGGTTTGGTTCATGTTCAATAAGTTATAGTAAAACTGATAAAAAAGAAATATCATCAGTTTGCTCATAGTCCTGTTTCCAGTTTTCTATAGTGGCTGATAATTTTTCTCCTTTTTCAGATAGAGAATAGTGTTGCATTGACTTTAGGTGATCCATTATGCGCTTGGCTAAAAATTTTTTGTTTTTAGGTCCTCCAAATTGGTCGGATAAACCATCACTAAAAATAAAAAATTCTAAGCCATTTTTTAAATTAAGTTCATGTAAAGTAAAGTTAGATTTTCGAAGTCCTCCTATCGAATTTCTATCAGGGCGATGTTTTTTCCAGAGATTATCTTGCTTATACCAAAGAGGTCTACCTGCCATTGAATAATATAAAATCTTCTTTTGCTTATGGAAACCACAAATAATTCCATCCATTCCATCTTGTAATGGTTCAGTTGTTTTATTTAACGAAAAGTAATTTCTAAAACGTTGATCTAATTCTTCAAGAATTTTGTTGGGCATGTAGTATTTGTCATTGATGACAATGTCATTCAAAAAATTATACCCCATCATAGAGAGTAGCGCTCCTGGTATACCATGACCTGTGCAATCCATTAGGCCAAATAGAATCCATTCGTTATTCTCTGAAATATAGATAAAATCACCCCCTATGGAGTCTCTTTGTTTGAGGTAATAGTATATGTCTTTTAATGAGCAACCATTTACTTCAATAGCGGGAACCATCTGTTCTTGAATCTTTTGAGCGTATGCAACACTTTGAGATATTGACTCATTTTTTTGTTTCAACTCTTTCTGAATGTTCTTTAGATGATTGGTGGTCATCGAAAACATTTCTTTGAAAGACTCTAACTCTTCTCGGCAGTATTCATTCTTTTTCACCATTCGATAACAATTATTTAAAAAATTTGTTGATTGTTTCAAGATTTTTAATGCAACTATTAATTGGTGTAGACTAAATTTGTTGCGATATTTGTTGTTTAGACTGATTCTAAATAAATGGACCTAGAAATACTTCATGCAAATGCAAACGTGCTCATGGTAAATGGGCTCTCAGCCGTATTAAATAGGGGTGGTGGAATTAAACAAATTGACGTTGCAGATACGGAAGAAAAGCTTTTCGAGAAGTTAGCAGAGAAGACCTATGATTTAGTAATTCTTGATCCAGATTCACAAGGTTACTTTACCCCAAGCTCTGCAAAAGAGCTTAAGCAACGATTTCCTAATCAAAAGTTGCTAATTATTTCAGATACAGCGCAGCATGCAGAAGTGCTCAAAATATTAGAAAAGGGTGTACAAGGGTATTTAACCAGACAATGTGATGTGGATGAAATTACCCACGCCATATTTGCAATCGCAAAAGGGGAGAAATTCTATTGCAATAAAGTTTTAGATATCATTTTGCATAAACAATTCGCTCCGGAAGAAGAAGAGAATTGCGAACCTACTGTATTGACTGAACGCGAAAATGAAATTACAGCCCTAGTTGCTAGCGGTCTTACGAATAAAGATATAGCAGAAAAATTGCATCTCAGCCCCCATACTATCCATACTCATCGTAAAAATATTATCAAGAAACTAGGCGTAAAATCTGTTTCTGAACTTACGGTTTACGCCATGAGTGTTGGTCTCATAGAATCTTAATACCCTATAGAGGGTATATGTAAAATACCCCTCAAAGGTGATTAGTTTACCTCTTATAAGCGATTGACCTAAGCTTACTTCACAGCTATTTTTGCATCAAAATTTTATTATTTAGAACGATTATAAATAAATAACATGAAAAGAATATTACTTTCAGTTTTCCTTATAGCAAGTATTAGTTTAAGTGCGCAAGTTACAGATACGGTAAGTGTAGGAGCTAGTTATGCCAATCAAGTATGGTATAGTCTAGAAAATGATGAACAAGGTTCAGTAGCACTTTCTTCTTGGGATTTTGGCTTTGAAATAAGTGGTTTTACCTCATCTATTATTGCGAATACTTCTCTAGGCGCAGAACTGTATAAGTATCCAAACGGAGATACGGCAAATTGGTCAACTTTAGATACATCAGGAATTGCTACCTGGACAGCTTGGCACAACTCTCCAACTTCTTGGGCGGAAGGAGCATTTAACCAAGGAATAGATACTTCTAACGCTTTGGACTTAGGTTGGGGAAAGTACAATTTTATAACACATCATGTTACTGGTGATAGTTTGTTTGTTTGGAAAAGCGCTAATGGTACTTATAAAAAAATATGGATTGAAAATTTAGCTTCAGGAACTTATAATTTCAAAATAGCTGACTTAAATGGCAATAATTTAAAACAAGTAGCTATTGTAAAAAGCTTATTTGCTGGAAAGGCTTTTGCTTATTATCACGTTGCTCAAGATTCAATTAAAGATTTGGAGCCAGCTGCAGCCAATTGGGATTTAATTTTTGGAAAATACATAGACTTTGTCCCCACACCTTATTCAGTAAGTGGTATTAGAACAAATGCCAATGTTCAAACGGCTAAAGTTTACCCAGTAAACAATACCGCAACTTACAATGGCTACTCAATTGCCAATTATACGTATGACATTAATACCATAGGTCATGACTGGAAGTATTTTGACTTTGGAACATTCTCTTATTTAATAGAGGATAGTACAGTGTATTTTGCAAAAATAGATACGGTATACTGGAAGTTGATTATGCAAGGCTTTGGCGGTAGTTCAAACGGAAACTACATCTTCTCAAAAGAAAAAATAAGCCAAACAACAAGTATTGTTGAAAATAAGGAGAAGATAGGAACTATCATGTTGTATCCAAACCCTTCTGTTCAAAGAAATGTAAGTTTAGTAACCGACTTTAAAGAAGCTGCTCAAGCCACTTTACGTGTTTTAAATTTAAACGGTCAGGCAGTAATGCAAGAGAATATTACAGTTAATGCCGGATTGAACACCGAAGTTTTAAACCTTGAAAATGTTTCAAAGGGAGTTTACATTATCCGTTTAGATCATCCAAAAGGCAGTCTTAACCAGAAATTGATTTTGAAATAAAGTTTCATGAATAAGAATTTAGTTTGTTTTCTATTCGTAGTCAGCATCTTGTCAGCTTGTGTTTCACAAGCTGACAAAGGTGTTGATGAAAAACACCAAGAAACGTCGACCCAAGAGGTCCAAAAAATTGTTAGCTTGTCTGGCGCATTAACAGAAACTGTGGTCAGCTTGGGTAAAGCTGACCTATTGGTAGGTGTTGATATTACCAGTACTTATCCGGAGGATTTGGTAGCAAAATTGCCCAAACTAGGACACATTTCTTCCATTAATAGTGAAGGTGTTTTAGCGCTTAAACCAGATTTGGTTTTGGTTTTGAAAAAAGGATTAAGACCTGAATTGTTGCAACAGATTGAATCCGCAGGAGTAGAGGTTTTGGTTGTCGATCAAGAGTTTTCTATTGAGAGTACCAAGCAACTGATTAATCAGATTTCTGACCGATTAGAGGTTCCTGAAAAGGGGGACTCTTTAATTACAGTTATTGATGAGCATTTAGCAGAAATAAAACCACTACAACAACAAACCAAAGGCTTGTTTATATACGCTCGAGGAGCGGGTAATATGAGTGTGGGTGGTAATGGTTCAGCGGTAGCGGAATTGATAGAAATAGCTGGGGGTGAAAATGTGGCTAACGGCTTTGAAGGTTACAAGCCTTTAACCGCAGAATCTATGGTGTCATCCAATCCTGAAGTGATATTAATGTTCCAAACTGCCTTATCTAGCATGGGAGGTATTGAAGCTTTGAAACAAATTCCGGCAATTGCACAAACCACAGCAGGTCGTGAGAACAATTTCATTGGTATGGATGGATTATTTATGGCAGGGTTTGGACCAAGAGTTGGGGAAGCAGCCTTAGAATTAAACAAAAAATTAGTTGAATTGAATAATGAATAAAAGAAGCCTCATCATATTTGGATTGTTAAGTGCTGTGCTTGTTTCATTACCTATCTCTATTGGTTTAGGCGCTTTCGAATTATCTTTTTATGATAGTCTTCAAATTATATGGACAAAGCTTACTGGACTAGGCTCATTAAATGACCAACGAATTGCTGCCGTAGTTTGGCAAATTCGATTACCTAGAGTTTTATTGAGTTTAATGGTTGGCGCATCATTAGCCATTAGTGGTGCTTCTTTACAAGGTCTGTTTAGAAACCCATTAGCCGATCCAAGTATAATTGGGATATCAATGGGTGCTGCTTTAGCTGCAGCAATTGTCATTGTTTTAGCAGATGGAGTACTTAGTGCTTCTTATTCTTTGGGTGGTATTTCATTATTAGCTATTGCTACTTTTCTAGGGGCTCTGGTCACCACTTTTATTATCTTCAAAATTGCCAAAGAAGGGAAGCAAGTTAATGTAATGAGTATGTTATTGGCTGGAATCGCAATCAATGCCATTGCTGCTGCGGGTGTCGGTTTACTTACTTTCTTAGCAGATAATGAGCAACTTAGAACGTTAACCTTTTGGACTTTAGGAAGTCTAGGTGGTGCTACATGGTTGAGTGTAGGAGTGCTTGCCATATCAACTGCAATTAGCTTGGCTTTTTTATTACCCTTGTTTAAATCTTTCAATGCATTATCTCTTGGTGAGCAAGAAGCCATGTATATGGGGGTTAACACCGAAAAACTAAAGTTAAAGGTCATTATTTTTTCAGCTCTTTCAATAGGTGCGGGAGTCGCATTTTGTGGTATGATTAGTTTCATTGGATTGGTGGTTCCTCATATCATTCGATTATTATTTGGAGGAGATTATCGCACTTTACTTCCTGCTTCAGCATTAGGAGGAGGTTTATTGCTTTGTTGGGCAGATAATATTGCTCGTATCGTTGTAATTCCGGCAGAATTGCCCATAGGAATTCTAACAGCCCTTTTTGGTGCTCCAGTCTTCTTGTATTTGATATTAAATCGAAAGAAAGTAAAAATCAGCTGATGTTAAGATTGAAAGACATAAACGTTTCTTTTAAGCAAAAGTGTGTTTTGCACGAGTTTAGTCTTGAAGTAAAAGCTGGTCGTTTAATTGCTATTGTAGGGCCAAATGGGGCGGGTAAATCAACTTTATTGCGTTCTATTTGCGGTGATTATGGCACTAAAGAAGTTTGGTGGCAAGAAGAAAAAATACATGACTTGCCCGCAGAACAAGTGGCTAAAAAAAGAGCCGTTTTAACTCAAAAAACAGATTTAAGTTTTGAGTTTACTGCTGAAGAAGTAGTCATGATGGGAAGATATCCTCATTTTAAGAAACAAGCCTCTTCATTTGATTATGAGGTTGTTAATGAAATGATGGAACTGACTCAAACAAAGCTTATGGCAAAACGCAGTTACCATAGTTTGTCTGGGGGAGAACAACAACGTGTGCAAACTGCAAGAGTTTTTGCTCAATTAAAAGAAGAAAATAACAGTGGGCCTAAGTTGCTTTTGTTGGATGAGCCATTAAATAACTTGGATGTACAATATCAGTTTCAATTACTTGAGCAATTAAAATCATACACGAAAGAGGGCCATTTGGTATTAATAGTTATGCATGATTTGAATTTGGCAGCGCAATTTGCCGATCAAATTGTGTTGATGCATAAAGGCCAATTGAAAAAGGTAGGGAATGTAGAAGATGTGCTTCAGAAGGAAATTCTTGAAGAGGCCTATGATATTGAAGTTAGTGTACAAGAGCATCCTTATCAAGATTGTCCTATGATTTACTTTGGAAAGCCAAAGTCAGCAAAACCAGTTGCCATTAGAAATTTAAAACTTCAAACAGCATGAAACATACACCTGATTTGAAGAAATTGATAAACAAACTTGAGCAACTACCAAGTAAAGACAAGCAAAAAGTGCTTCATTTACTAAAGTCTGTTAGCTCAAATGGCATGAGCCGATTTTATTTGGCTTGTGCTTCATTGAATGAATTAAATACGATAGAAATACTAAAACACTTAAATTGAACATGGAAGCAGTAAGCGGAAGTTTAAAAGAAAAATGGGCTGAACTAAAAGCGTCGAACCCATCATTGAGAATAAGAAATGCAGCTGAAGAATTAGGAGTTACTGAAGTTGAGTTGCTTGCCACCAAATGTGGTGAAGAAGTTAGCCGTTTAAGACCTGAGTTTGCTAATATTTTAGCGGAAGTAGAAAAATTAGGTAAGGTGATGGCTTTAACAAGAAACAATGAAGTGGTTCATGAACGTAAGGGTACATATTTAAACCCTGAGTTGAAAAATCCTCATGTTGGGCTTTTTGTTGGAGAGGATATTGATTTGAGAATCTTTTTTGCAAATTGGGCTTCAGTTTATGCAGTTCAAGAAGAAAGTAGAGGTAAAATAAGAAAGAGCATTCAATTCTTTGCAAAAGACGGAGAGGCTGTGCATAAAATATATTTGGTTGCAGACAGCAATGAAGAAGTTTACGACCAGCTTGTAAAAGATTATTTACACATGGATCAAAGTCCTGAGCAAACTGTAGAAGCCTCTACTCCAAAAGAAGTAGAAAAAGCAGATACAGAAATTGATGTACAAGGCTTTCAAGAAAGTTGGATAAAACTTCAGGATACTCACCACTTTTTTGGCATGTTGAAAAAGTATGGAGTAACAAGAACACAAGCTTTGCGCTTAGCACCTGAAGGAAATTATGCAGTTAAAGTAGATAATAAAGCTTTGAGAAACATTATCACAAGTGCTGCTGAAGATCAAACGCCAATTATGGTTTTTGTAGGAAATCAAGGAATGATTCAAATTCATACAGGACCAGTTAAAAAGTTATTAGATCACAATGAGTGGTTTAACATTATGGACCCTGATTTTAATTTACATATTAAAGAGCCTGCCATTGCAGAAAGCTGGATTGTAAGGAAGCCTTCCGAAGATGGTGTGGTAACTGCTTTAGAATGTTTTAATTCTGAAGGAGAACAAATTGTTCAACTTTTTGGAAAAAGAAAACCTGGTATTCCAGAGTTAGAATCTTGGAGGTCAATTGTCGCTAAGGTTGAGGAAAATTCAATATTGGTTAGTTAGTTGAATTTCAAAGCTGGCATATTGACCTTCTTTTTGATGATATTTTGTGCAATTAGTTTTGCTCAGAATATCATCATTAAAGATGCTTCTAATGGAGAAAATCTTCCGGGGGCAACCATTGGTTTTTTACTTGAAAGTAAAATGCAATTTTTTTCTGCAGACCCAAAAGGTAAATTTTCAATTCCTGCTGCTTTTTGGGCCGGCACCGATTTACTTCCTGTTCAAGTATCTTTTGTTGGGTACAGTACATTGTATGATACCTTAACAAAAGGGAATACTTCTTTTGTACTTCGTATAAAGCCAAAAGATTTTGCTATGGATGAAGTTGTCGTTACGGCTCAATATGGTGAAAGTAGTACTGAAAAATCAGTTCATAAGGTTCGAGTTATTGGGCAAGAGAAAATGCAGCAAATGGCAGCGGTTAATTTACAAGATGTATTAACCAATGAACTTAACGTTCGCTTATCTCAAGACAATATTTTGGGCTCAGGGATGAGCTTGCAAGGGGTAAGTGGACAAAATGTAAAGATTCTGATTGATGGTGTACCTGTGATTGGTCGGCTAGATGGTCAGATTGATTTAAATCAAATCAACTTGAATGATGTAGAGCGAATTGAAATTGTAGAAGGACCATTAAGTGTCAATTACGGAAGCAATGCTTTAGCAGGAACAATAAACATTATCACCAAAAAAACAGATAGCAATAAATGGAGTGTTGGCGCCTCTTCTTACTTGGAAAATATAGGTACTTATAATTTTGATGCTTTTGCTTCAAAACGATTTGGAAAAAAACATTTTGTACGAATTTCAGGCGGAAGAAACTACTTTGATGGTTGGAGTCCATCCAATGATTTTTTCCCTTCTTTTAAGGCTGAAAAGGCAGATAGTGGGCGAGTAGATCAATGGAATCCAAAAGAACAATGGTTTGGGCGTGCCCAATATTTTTATAATCTAAAGACATTACGATTAGGGTACAAGGCTGAAATTTTAGATGAAACCATCTTTAATTATGGACTTCCAAGAGAAGGAGTAAGAACCATCACTGCTTTTGACGATTATTATCATACTCAACGAATAGATCAAAGTATTTCCGCGCAAGGTAAATTAAGTAAGCAGTTAAATCTCAATTTTTTAGCAGCTTACAATGATTTTGAACGTATCAAAGAGTCTCGTATTAAAGATTTAGTCACTTTAGAAAGTAAATTAAGACCAGAAGTACAGGGAAATGATGTTCAAGACACTTCAACTTTTTCATTAATCATGTCAAGAGCAAGTGTGACAACAAATTTAGATTCCTCTTGGATTAATTATGAAGTAGGTTATGACATAAACCAAGAACAAGCTTCTGGAAAAAGAATAGATGGTGGCGAGCAAAAATTGGGAGATTATGCCATTTTTGCCTCTACACAAATGGTAAAAGGAGGATTAACAGTTAAGCCTGCAATTCGTTATGCTTACAATACAAAATATGATGCGCCCTTAACCCCTGCCTTAAATTTAAAATACAAAATGCAGAATCAGGTTACTATTCGAATTGCCTATGCAAGAGGATTCCGCGCTCCTTCTCTAAAGGAGTTGTATTTTAATTTTGATGATGTAAATCACTCTCTTTTTGGCAATTCAGACTTAAAGGCCGAAGAATCGGATAACTATTCTGCCGCCATTTCTAGAAAGCATTTGTTCGATAAGTTTTTATTAGAAGGTGAGTTTTCTTTGTTCTATAATGATATTCGAAATCAAATCAACTTCGCGAATACCAACTCAGCTGGTGGAGATACTTTAGTTTACTTAAATATTGGTGAATTTAAAACCAAAGGATTAAATGCTAGGGCTTCTATAGCTAGTAAAACGGTAAAGTTTAACTTAGGCTATTCCTATATTGGTAGGTTTAATCGACTTTCTGAAGAAGTTTCTATTGATGAGTTTAGTTACTCGTCAGAATGGACTGCAAATTTTACTTATTCTCATGTAAAGTCTAACATGCAATTTTCCATTTTCTTCAAGCACCAAGGCGAACTTCCCGGCTTTGGATATAATACCAATGATGAAATTGTTGAACAACGCATTGCTTCCTATCAAATTGTAGATGTTAGCATAAGTAAGCGTTTTCTTGAAAAAAGAGTGCATGCAACATTGGGTTGCAAAAACTTATTCGATGTTCAAAATGTTAGAGCTTCTCTTTCGGGTGGTGGGGCTCATAGTTCTTCCGCTAGTTCAATTTCTGTTGGAACAGGCAGAACAGTATTTGTTAAGTTAAATTTCTTACTAAGTAAGTCATGAAGAAAATAGTTTTAGGGTTTGTTTTATTAGTGCTTTTTAGCGCTTGTGAGAAAGAAGAAATCGCCTTAGATGCACCTAATCAAAGCCAAACAACCATAGTGCCAACAGATACCACTGGAAATGAAGTGCTAATTGCAAGAGGAGCAAGTGTTTTAACCACTATATCTATTGGGGCTAATTACGAGAGTCAAATTTGGTTTGATTTGGGAACCAATTCAATTATTAAATCAAATGCAAGAACAGATTGGGATTTAGCTTTCGAGTCTGAATCAAATGATTATGTGGTTTATTTAAATACTTCGAATGTTAGTTCGGCAGTAGAAACAACAACTACTGATTTTGCCAACGTAAGGAGTGTTTCAGGGCTAACTTTTGGATATGATGCTTCTTCGGGAAATTTAGATAGCTTAGCGATTGGTGATGTTAGCTCAAATAATAAAGTTTGGATTGTAGATCGAGGTTTTTCACCCTCTGGTTCTGATTTGGGTAAGTGGAAAGTAAAATTTGAATCTGCGACAGCAAATAGTTATACACTTCGATTTGGTCGATTAAATGATAGTGTCGGAACAGTGGTGGTTATTAACAAGAACCCTATAAAAGGTCGGGTGGCTTTTTCATTTGTAAGTGGAATGACCTATGATTTAGAGCCTGAAAAAACAGCTTTTGATTTGTGTTTTACGCAATACACCAATGTTTTTTATGAACCTACTTTTTATCCTTATTCGGTAAATGGTGCAATTCTAAATTCTTACAGAACGGAAGTGTTTGAGGCTTTCGGTCAAAATTTTGAACAAATAGATTTAGCTTATGCGCAAAGTCAATTTTATTCAAATCATTTGGATGTAATAGGTTATGATTGGAAGTTCTATGATTTTGGCAGCAGTTCTTACATTGTTGATAAAACCAAGGTATACATTTTAAAAGATGCTTCTGGAAATTATTTTAAACTGCGTTTTCTTGACTTTTATGATGAGAATGGTGTGAAAGGCACCCCTTCATTCGAATATGTTCGGCTTTAGTAAGCGTTTAAATAAGAGATAGGTATTTCTCCAAAAAAACTTCTTTTTGAATTGGGAAGCAGATAAAAGCATTTGCCCCCTGCTCAACTTCAAGTAATAGCGCATTATGCTTGCTAATTGAGCCAGTCATTAGGATTGGAGTGTGAGCATGAAATTGATTGCGAATTAATTGACGTAGGTTGATCTGCTGTTCATTAACCATTGTAAGTTCTGCTATCACAATATCAGGCTGAGTTGATTCATACATTAAGGCAGCATCTGAAAAGCTGTGTGCAATAGAATAACTGTGTTCAATATGAATTAAACAGTTCGATATACTTTTAGAAATCAATTCACTTGAAACAGCTATTAATGCATTCATTTCTTTATTTATGAATGCATAAAACTATTGATGCGAAGTCCATTTGTCCTTTTTTTTCGGTGAATGGAATGCTATTTTCGGTTATTGGTTGTTTTTCTTCGGTAAATGGATTAGAGCATTTTTATTTTTTCCATCAGTATAGGTCGATTTGCCCTACTTACCGGAATTACTTTTCCATTGATTTCCAAATGAGTATCTTCAATAGAACTAACCTTATTAAGATTCACCATATAAGAACGGTGAACCCTCAACAATGATTTATTATTTAATTTCTCTTCCATTTTTTTCATTGTCCCATGAACGATATGTTTTTTATTCCCTTCTAAATAAAATGTAATGTAATCATCCATGGTTTCAAGATACAAGATATCTGCCTGACTAATTTGAATGTGTTTGCCTTCACTTCTAATAAAGAATGTTTCCTTCTTGCTTTTTTCTGTTTGTGACTTAGTTGCTGTTGAGCTTTGTTGCTTACTTAACTTTCCAATGGCTTTTATGAGTCTAGCTAGATCAATAGGTTTTACTAAATAATCTAATACTCCATGTTCGTATGATTCTAGAGCAAATTCCCTATTGGAAGTGGTAAGAATTACCGGTGGAAGATTTTTGAAGGTTCTCAAAATATCCATACCGCTTAAGTCAGGCATTTCAATGTCTAAAAAAAGCAAGTCGAAATTATTTTGTTCAAGTGCTTTTATACCTTCAATAGCTGAAGAGATTACTGTAATTTGTTCTATTTGTGGTACTTTTTCGCATAGCTTTTTAAGTAAGCTAGAAGCGATTATATCATCTTCTATAATAATACAATTCATCGGTTGTCTTTTTCTTTTTGGGTAAACGAATTTAGTCGAGATTCAACTGAAACAAAACATTGTTTTAAGTCATTGTGAATGCTCTTAAATTGCTCAAAAGTCTCATTTTTTTGTTGCTTTGCATATTGTTCCAATTTTTCAATAGGCACTTCTAAAGCCGAAAACCCCACTAAGGTAAAAGAAGGTTTCATTTTGTGAGCCAATTGATAAATCATATCGAAATCTTTATTCGAAACAGCCTTCTCCAATGTTTTTAAATCGTTTGCTGAATTCTCTAAAAAGAGTTGCATCATTTCCTTTTCGAATTCTAAATCTCCTTGATAAAAGTCGTTAAGGTAATTGACATCCATTTTAAGAGATGAAGCATTTTCTTGACCATGAAAATATTTGGCTAAAGTTCTTTTTAGCTGGATTGGGCTAAAGGGCTTTGTTAAGTGCTCATTCATTCCGCTATTTAAAACTTTCTTTCGGTCATCTAACAGAGCTGATGCAGTTAAAGCTATAATTGGACTATCTTGATTTGGGTTGGGTTCTGACCTACAAAGTGTTGCAACTTCATATCCATCCATTTCCGGCATTAATAAATCCAAAATAACCGCATCATACTTTCTAGCTTTAATTAAGTTCCATGCTTTTAAACCGTCTTCAGCTAGCTGATACTCAAGCTGAAATTTATCAAAGAGTTTGATAATGAATTTTTGATTAATCGGATTGTCTTCTGCAATTAATACGGACATACCCTTTAAGGATATTTCGTTTTCTAGATTTTGTTTAACGGATTGCTCTATAGTATTTTTAGATTTAAAAAAAGGAAGTTCAATCTGAAAGGTGGTTCCATGATTCAACTTACTTTTTACATGAATTTCACCCCCTAAATGTTCTATTAAATGTTTTGCTATGGAAAGTCCAAGCCCAGTCCCGCCATACTTGATACTAGTTTCATAATCCGCTTGTTTAAAACTCTCGAAAATGTGATTTGACTGTGCTTCAGTCATTCCAATTCCACTATCTTCTACCTTAAACATTAAATTAATCGTTTGTTCGTCTTCTGCTATTGGATCTACTTTTAGTTTAATATAGCCTTTAGAAGTAAATTTCTCAGCATTACTAAGTAAGTTGCCAAATATTTGATTTAAGAATTTTACATCTGATTCTACAATTACCTTCTCGTCTAAATTCCATTCCAATTTAACTTCTAAGGCTTTGTTTTTTGCGCGAAGCGCATAGGTATTTACTTGGGCTTGCAAGAGTTCTTCTAAGTCGGTAGCAGCTTGTTGAAATTCAATTTCACCTGACTCTATTTTCGAAATATCTAAAATATCACTAACCATATTCAACAAATGCTCTGAAGAGTATTTTATGGTTTGTAGATAGTCATGTTGTTCATCATTAATTGGCGTGTCTTCTAGTAAATGGGTCATGCCAATCACTGCATTCAAAGGGGTTCTAATTTCATGACTCATGTGTGCCAAAAATTGTTCTTTGGCCTTTGAAGATTCTTCGGCAATATTTCGTGCGGACTCTAATTGACTGAGCAATCTTTTTTGGTCGGTAATATCCATATGTATTCCCATAGAGCCCACGTATTTTCCCTTGCTATCAAACCTTGGGGCTCCTGAAATGAGTAGCCAAATGGTTTGGCCATCTTTTCTTTTACACTTAACTTCATAAACATCTGAAAGTCCCTTTTCTCTCAAATCATGTTTATTCTCAATCAATTTTTTGCTGATATTATCGGTGATAATTTCAGCTGGGTTTTTTCCAAGAAGTTCTTCTTCCGAATATCCTACCATTTCACAAAATTGATCATAGGCTTTTACCACTTTTCCTTTGGTGTCCACTTCAAGCAATCCAAGTCGCATATTTTCAATGACTCTTCTATACTTGATTTCACTTCGTTTCAGTGCAACTTCTGCTTGCTTTTGCTTGGTGATATCACGAGCTACTCCTGACAAGCCAACGATTTTTTTATCTTCTATGATTAGAGAAACATTCTGGCCCAACCATACTATTTCACCAGCTTTATTTTGAACACGAAATTCTTTATAGCTTGTTTCAATGAGTTCTTTCCACTGTTTTTTATAAAATTGGGCAACTTCTTCTTGATCTTCAGGAATGACCAGAAAGGTAAAATGTTGCCCTTTAAGTTCGTCAGGGGTATAGCCAAGAATTTTTTCACTGACAGGATTTGCGAAAATGCATTTACCGTTTTGATCACCTCTATAGATGATATCATTGGCTTGTTCAACAATTTTCTGATACCTATTTTCTAAGGTAGCATAAAGCGATTTTAGCTTTTCATTAGCTTGATAAAGTTCTAGTGATTTTTCTTCAAGTATTTTTTCAGATGCTTTTCTAGCCTTTCTTTCTCTAGATAGAATTCTTTTTAAAGCTTCTAATTCTTCACTCATCTTTAGTTAAGGTAAATTTTACCACAGCACCTTCTGAATCAAGGGTCTCCATTTTTATAGAAATTGGCTCGTTAAAATATTCCGTTGCACCTTGTATTAAGCCTTTGGCAAAAGCTGCTAATTTTCGCTCCGAACGATAAACCATTTCTAATTGGTTTTCATTAAGTTGCTTTATGTCAAAGCTGGGTAATTCTGCATCGGGGTATAACTTTAATACTTCAACATGAATGTGATTCTCAATACTTCCCAAGAAGTCGAATGCTCCATTTACTTCTTCAAAGAAACTCGGATAACTATTATGCAAAATGGTAAAAAAATGTTTGCCATAAATTTCAAGTAAGTCTACTATCGGTATATCAACTTCTTCGCTCAAATTACTTACAAGTTGTACCATTTCAGAATGATTGTAAGTGCCCACTGCGGTATATGCACCCCCAGATTCTAGGTCACTATTTTCTACAATTTTGTCAAGAGTTAAAAGACCAAATTTGTCCTCAACCATTTCTAAAAATTCAGTAAAAACGATTCCCTTCATAAGTAAATAAGCTTAAAAGTATTTATAGAAGGAAGGTAGAGAAAAAAATTAACCTTCGAAAAGAAAAGTGATAAAAAACATTTTAGGGACAATCTTTTCAATTGGATTTGAAAGTTCTGTATCATCTTTAATCAGAACATCTTGTAATCCATAAGACATCTTAAGTTCTATCGCAAACTTAAAATAGGGGAGAAAGAAATCCGTACCTACTCCGACCTCTGCAGAAGTTGTGCTTCTTTTTAACTTGACGATTGACTCAGGGATGTCCTCATTTCTTACGTCTTCATTTGAGGCTAAGTCAATTGAATATTTAGCTCCTGCTATTAGGTAGGCTGCGAAATTATTAAGTCGGGCAGAGCGGTATTTTAGTAAAATGGGGAAATCTAAATAGGTAGACTCAATCATTCGTTCTACTGTTTCTACATCTCCATCTGAGCGGATGAACTGATAATTCAAATTTCGCTGAGCAAATACCAAAGTTGGAATAAATCTAACCCCAAAGTATTTATGCAAATGCAGTTCAGAAACAATCCCTAAGTTAAATCCACTCTGATTTACCACATCAATGGATGCTAATGTATCAAAAGGCGTATTAAATGCGTTTCTGTGCAGAGCAAAGCTTGCGGTGTTAATTCCTAAAGAAAATCCAAAATGGGTGGTTTTGGCATCAAACTTTTGCAAATTCTCAACCTTGGGTTTTTGAGCCCATAAGCTAGAACTTAAAAGAATGGTTAAACTAATTGAAAATAGAAATTTCATCTGCTGCATTAACGACTTCAATTCAAGATTATTTTTCAGCAACGTATATACTTGCAATTCCAAAAAAGAGAGGAATTGTTTGACGATGGTTAAATCCAACTTTTTCCAGAATTTGCTCAAAGTCTTTTCCTTCCGGAAAGGCTTCTACTGACTCAGGAAGGTAGCTATATGCTGCAGAGTCTTTGGAGATTTTATTCCCAATTTTAGGAAGTAAACTGTGAAAATAAAAGTTGTAAAGCTGTTTGATTGGAAATCTCTTCGGTTTAGAAAACTCTAAAATAATTGCTTTTGCTTTTGGTTTAAGCACACGATTCATTTCAGTTAAACCCAATTCTAAGTTTTCATAATTCCTAACTCCAAAGGCAACAGTTAATGCATCAAAGTAATTGTTGTCAAATGGTATTGATTCCGAATCCCCATACTGCAATTCAATCAACTCAGAAAGTCCCTTCTTTTTGAGTTTGATTCGGCCTTGGTCAAGCATACCTTCACTGATATCGATGCCGATAATTTTTGTAGGATTTAGCTTTCTACTTTCTATGGCAAAGTCACCAGTTCCGGTGGCAACATCTAATATAGTTTGTGGTTTGTCAGACTGTAACAAACGAACAGCCTTTTTACGCCATAACTTATCTATTCCTAAGGATAGAAAGTGGTTTAAAAAATCATATTTATGAGAAATGTTGTCAAACATCTCTGCCACCTGTGTTTTCTTCCCGCTATCTTTCTCTTTGTATGGTAATACTTTCTCTGCCATTCCGTGCTGCTTTATTTTCTTCTAACTATACAAGTGGGTATTTAATTAGTTCACTTTTCGCTCTTGATAAGGATCACCATCTTCATTATGTATAATTGAAAATAAACGATTCCATCTGATTTTATTGATGCTAAACCAGCTCTCATTCGGATCTAACGAAAGCCAAATGAATACAGCTTTCCCAACAATATGGTCTTCTGGTACAAAGCCCCAAAAACGACTATCTGCTGAATTATGTCTATTGTCACCCATCATCCAGTAATAATCCATCTCAATTTGATAAGTGTTAGTTTCTTTACCATCAATGAAAATTTTACCACCTTTTACCTTCAGTTCGTGTCCTTCATAAATTCGAATTAAACGATCGTACATCGGAAGATTAGCCAGCGTCAACTGAACTACATCTCCTTTACTTGGAATTTTTATCGGTCCAAAGTTGTCTTCGGTCCAGTCAGTAGTATCGGTATTAGGGAAGATTGGGTTTGAGCCATTTTTAGGATAAAAACCTGCAGGTTTTACATATTTTTCAACCTTTTCAACATTGGGAAGCGATTTGACAAAAGCCAAATTTTCCTCCGTTAGATTCATGGTGGCAATTTGCTTTTCAGGATAATAGCTATATTCTGTTATATCTTTTTCTAACAATACGCTTTTGCGAAAACCAGTTCCATTGGTTTTTACCAAATACAAATATTGAACACCATAGGCTTCAAATGCTTCTTCATCATTGATATATAACTGAGTATCTTTAATTTGAATTTTATCACCAGGTAAGCCGACACAACGCTTAATGTAATTTTCTCTTTTATCAACTGGTCTTGCAATGACATCAAATCGATTCCAAAGGTTATCTCTACCTAAATCCCTCACCATTTGGTAATACGTTTGATTTTGATGTTGCACAACCACAGTATCACCTGCCGGAAAGTTAAAAACAACCGCTTCGTTTCTTTTCACATTTTGAAACTTGGGTAAACGAGTGTATGGAAGTTGTATAATTTCAGAGTACGATTTTACTTGCTCCGTTAGTGGAAGTGTATGATGTGAAAACGGAAAGAAAATAGGTGTGTTGGGTATTCGGCTACCATAATTTACTTTACTCACAAATAGGAAATCACCAACCAATAGCGATTTTTCCATAGATGAGGTTGGAATGGTAAATGCTTCTATATATATAGCTCTGATTAAGGTGGCAGCAATTACCGCAAATGAAATAGCATCGGCCCATTCTCTTGGGGTTGATTTTTTGTAATTTTTTACAAACTGATGTCCTTTCCATGGATACTTTTCAGAAGCACCAACATAAGTCAGGTAAAAGGGAGTGGCAACAACTCCTAAAGCATGTTCCCAATAGGAAAGAATACCCAAATGCTTTAGCAATTCAACAATAATACCCACCCAAATAATAAATCCAATAAACGGAAAGTAATAGATAGGAACCCAATACCAAGGTTTTTGAATGAGTTTTACTGCTGTATAAATGCCTAAGAATGGAACAAGAATTTTCCATCCGGCTACTCCTGCTTTCTTAAAAATAAGGTACAGACCAATATGCGAAAATAGAAAGTAGAGTAGGAGAACAATAATGAGTGTTTGCATGCTTAAAAGTTTAATACATCTTTCATGGTGTAGATGCCTATTTTGTTTTGGATAAATTCTGCGGCTAACACAGAACCTAAGGCAAATCCTTTTCGATTTTTTGCAGTGTGTTTAATACTTATTTCATCTATGGATGAATCATAAATAATTTCATGAGTCCCCGGAACTGAACTTTCTCGGTAAGAGAGGATTTCTAGGCTGCTTTCTTCTTTACTTTCCTCATTTACCCACTTGGAGTATGCTGGATGTCTTTCAATTAAATCATCAGCAAGAGAAATGGCTGTTCCACTTGGACTATCTAGTTTTTGGGTATGATGAATCTCTTTAATTTGAGCTTTGTATTCACCTCTTTTTGAAATCAACTGAGCTAATTTTCGGTTTAACTCAAAAAACAAATTAACCCCCACACTAAAATTGGTAGCTGTTAATAGACAAGCATCTTGAGATTCACATTCATCTTGTACTTCTTCCCATTCTTTATACCAACCGGTGGTACCCACTGCAACCGGTACCTCGGCTTCAAAACAAGCTAATATATTTTCTACAGCTTTTTCTGGCTTGCTGAATTCAATGGCAGCATCAGCTTCAGCTAAACTGCCATCGGTTAATAGATGCGTGTTTTTACTGTCGATTTTAAGGATTACTTCATGATTCCTCTCCAAGGCAATTTTTTCAATTTCCTTGCCCATCTTTCCGTATCCAATAATAGCTAACTTCATAGTTCCAAAATACCAATAGGCGCAAAAGTAGGCCAATTGAATTACATGCGCGGTTTAATGATATTGATAAGAGGATTTTTTACCAATTTTTAAACTAAACGTTAAAGAAGGTACGGGCTCAAATCGGTTTGGGTTGGTAAATAGAATATTGGGCTTTAATGTAGCAGATAAATCATCGCTGATGTCGAAGTAATATAAATGAGCGTCTACAGCAGCATCAACTACGTTTAAGATGTAAGCAACCCCAGTAAAAACATAGAATAAGTCTCTGTATTTCCGGTGATAATCAATTAAAGACAACAAATTGTCATCTGTGTAAACCCCAGTATATTTATTGTCTATTGTAGTTGGGTCATCGTCAACACGGCTCAAATAAGCATCTTTGTATTCATTAAACAAACTCGCTTGATCCATGGCAAAATATAAAGGAACACCAATAGCAGCATACACTAAAGGAATTTTCCAATACTTTTTGTTGTAAGCTTGCCCTAATCCAGGAACCACAGCACTAAAAATAGTTGCTTTTTTAGGTGAGTGATTCGTTGGCGGACTTACTAAAACGGTATCACTCGCTTCAATATTTTGAGCAGTGCATATTGCACTTAGGAAAATAAAAAGAAAGGCAAAAAATAACTTGGCCTTCATAAGCCTAAATTAAAGTTCTAGCGTCTTCAGAATTTCCTCTAACTCTTGATTAGATTCAAAAGGAATTACAATTCTTCCTTTGTCTACATCCTTTCGTTGAAACCGAACATTCGTTTTAAAGTGCTCAGAAAGGGTTGCTCTCAATTTTTTGTCTGTAAGAGAAAGAGGTAAAACGGAAGAATTGTGTTTTTTACCAGCTGGATTCTTTTGAGTCTTTGCTAATTCTTCTGTTTTGCGAACAGATAGTGTTTCGTTTAATATTTGTTGAAAGACTTCTAACTGAGCCTCTTCACTATCAATGTTTACTAGAGCACGAGCGTGACCCATGCTAATTTTTCCATCGCGAATAGCGTTTTGAATAGCGGCCGGTAATTTTAAAAGGCGCAAGTAATTGGAAATCGTACTTCTTTGTTTTCCAACTCGCTGACTTAATTCTTCTTGAGTTAGGCTACATTCTTCGATTAGTCTTTGATATGAAATAGCAACTTCAATAGCATCTAAATTGGCTCTTTGAATATTTTCAACCAAAGCCATTTCGAGCATACTTTGATCGTTTGCAATTCGAATGTATGCGGGAATGCTTTTTAGGCCGGCAATTTGAGAAGCTCTAAACCTTCGTTCTCCTGAAATCAATTGATAGGTATCATAACCCATTTTACGAACAGTAACAGGTTGAATGATTCCGAGTTCCTTAATGGATTGTGCTAATTCCGCTAAAGCTTCCTCTTCAAACTTTGTTCTTGGTTGAAAGGGATTTGCTTCAATTTGAGAAATGGCAATTTCCGCAACCGAGCCCACTGTTTTTTCAGTGCTTACCTTTTCTTTTTGAGTAATGTCTGTTTTTTGATCTTCCAGCAGTGCACTCAGTCCTCTTCCTAAAGCAGGTTTTTTACTCATTCTTCTTCTACGTCAATAATTTTCTCTGAATGCTTAATTTGCGTCAAGTCATTCTTTTGTAAGATTTCTCTTGCTAAATTAAGATAATTAACTGCCCCCTTGCAGCTTGCATCATGCATAATGATTGTTTCGCCGTGGCTTGGTGCTTCACCTAATCGCGTATTTCGTTGAATAATGGTATCAAATACCATTTGCTGAAAATGGGTTTTTACCTCTTCAACCACTTGATTTGAGAGTCTCAATCGAATGTCGTACATGGTTAAGAGTAATCCTTCAATACTCAATTCAGGGTTTAGTCTCGCTTGAACAATTTTGATAGTATTTAATAATTTGCCCAATCCTTCCAAGGCAAAATACTCACATTGAACAGGGATAATCACTGAATCTGCTGAGGTAAGGGCATTTACTGTAATAAGTCCTAATGATGGAGAACAATCAATGATAATGAAGTCATAATCATCTTTCACTTTATTTAAAGCATGCCTCATCATTTTTTCACGTGAAGGCATATTGATCATTTCTATTTCAGCACCTACTAAATCAATGTGTGCAGGCAGTAAATCCAAATTAGGCGAATTGGTTTCAATGATAATGTCTTTGGGTTCTATCTCATTGACAATACATTCATAAATGCTCGTTTTTACATTTCGAGGATCTATTCCTACCCCTGAAGTAGCATTGGCTTGCGGATCGGCATCTACCAACAAAACTTTGCGCTCTAGCACTCCCAATGCCCCAGCTAAATTGATGGAAGTGGTTGTTTTACCAACTCCACCTTTCTGATTTGCTACTGCTATTATCTTACCCATAGTTTATCCTATAAATTAAAGCTCTTTTGAGCTGTTGATGTCCATTAGAATTAGATTCTTTCCTGCTTTCTGAAAAGTATTTACGGCCTCTTCTTTATCAATTTTGATATAGGGAAAAGTATCGTAGTGCATTCCGATAATTTCATTGCACTGAATGAAATTTGAAGCAATAATGGCGTCATCTATTCCCATGGTAAAATTATCTCCAATTGGTAGAATGGCAACATCAATATTTTCAAATTCTCCCAATAACTTCATATCGTAATGCAAAGCCGTATCTCCTGCAAAGTAGATGGTTTTGCCATCAATTTTTAAAACAAAACCGCCTGGGTTTCCCCCGTAGCTACCATCTGGCAATACGGAAGAATGAATAGCATTGACATACTTTAAAGTGCCAAAGTCAAATTTCCAGCTACCGCCATGATTCATGGGGTGATTATTTTCTATCCCTTTTGCTTCAAACCAACTCACAATTTCAAAATTGGAGACTAACTTTGCCCCAGTTCTTTTAGCAATTTGTTCCGCATCGGCGACATGGTCTTCATGCCCATGACTTATTAACATATAGTCACACTCAATTTCGTCAAGCTTAACACTTTTTGCAAGCTCATTAAAACTGATAAATGGGTCAAACAAAAGCTTGTGTTTATCGGTTTCAATCAGAAAGCATGCATGACCGTAATAGGTGATTTTCATGGGCTTAGAGTCTAAGAATTAAATTAGTTTATTTTGCACTCTATCTGTGAGTAGGCATAGGTATAAAAGTAGTTTTAATCTAAGGAATGAAGAAGGTAAAAGACTCCTTTTTTTGCACAAAATTTTGTTAATACGAAGATGATAAGCATTCTTTCAGCTAGTAATCGAAAAGGGAATTTGACAGCCATATTTGCTGAAAAATGCCTCCAATTTTTAGAAGAAAAAAATATTGAATCACAACTTTTCCATTTAAGTGATTTGCCCAAGGACTTAAATCTGCAATCGGTATACGAATACGATACTTCCGTTTTTAATGAGATCTCTGAAAAGCTCATTCGTCCTGCCCATAAATTTCTTTTTATTGTTCCTGAGTACAACGGAAGCATACCGGGAATTTTAAAGTTGTTTTTAGACGGTATAAGCCCTAAGGATTTTAAGGGGAAGAAGTCGGCGCTCATTGGTGTTTCAGCCGGAAGAGCTGGAAACTTAAGAGGAATGGATCACTTAACCGATATTCTTCATTATCTGCAAGTAGAAGTCCATCCTTCTAAACTGCCAATTTCAAAAGTGTATGATTTACTAGAAAATGGAGAAGTGAAAGATGAAGAAACACTTGCCTTAATGGAAGGTCAAGTTCAAAAATTGATAGAATACTAAAATGCGATACCTCATTGAATTTAGCTACTTAGGTACGGCTTATCATGGTTGGCAAATTCAACCGAATGCAAATACCGTACAAGCGGAGTTGCAAGCAGCTCTTTCAACTTTACACCAAGCAGAGGTTGAGGTAGTAGGAGCGGGACGAACAGATACTGGGGTTCATGCCGAGCAGATGTATGCGCATTTCGATACCTTGAAAGAATGGGACAATCGAAGTTTTCTGCACCGAATAAATTCCATTTTGCCTCATGATATTGCGGTTTATAATTTGTTTCAAGTGAAGGCAGATTTTCATGCACGATTTGATGCTACATTTCGTTCCTACCGCTATCAAATTTCTCATCGAAAAAACCCTTTTTTAACCGATCGAGCTTTTCGGTTGCCTTTTCCGTTGAATATTGAAAAAATGAATCAAGCGGCTGAATTGCTTTTAGGTGAACATGATTTTTCATGCTTTAGCAAGGCGCATACCCAAACGTTTACCAATAATTGTCACTTGATTTCAGCAGACTGGAGAAAAGAAAAAGATTTGCTGCTTTTTGAAGTTACTGCCAATCGCTTTTTACGCAATATGGTGCGTGCCATGGTGGGTACTTTACTGGAAGTAGGAGAGGGGAAAAGGGCGGTTGAAAGTATGCCAGAATTATTGGAATCAAAGAATCGCTCCAAGTCTGGAACATCAGTGCCAGCTCAGGGTTTGTACTTAACTGAAGTGGGCTATCCTGAAGAATCTTTTAAACTTATTTAAGAATAAATTTCAAGCCCTTGAGCTAGATTTTAAACCTACTTTTGCAGCATGAGTGAAGTGAGCGGTAAAGCATGGGATACAGCATTGTTTAAACGAGTAATGCAATATGCCAAACCCTACAAATTAACCTTTACCATTACCGGTATTTTAGTCATAGTATTGGCTATTTTGGGCCCATTACGTCCTTGGTTGATTCAGTATACCATTGATGAGAAAGTCAAAAACTTTGATGCTGAGGGGGTTTTGAATTTAACCTTGCTGATGATTGTCATTTTAGTTGTTGAAGCAATCATTCAGTTTTATCAAACTTATTGGGCGAATTGGTTAGGACAAACCATTATCAAAGATTTAAGAGTTCAACTTTTTAAGCATGTACTTTCATTTCGTTTAAAGTACTTTGACCGAACGGCTATTGGCACTTTAGTGACAAGAACGGTTTCTGACATTGAAACCATAGCCAATATTTTTTCGCAGGGAATCTTGGTGATCATCGGAGATATTTTAAAACTGATTGCTGTAATCGCCTTTATGTTATACACCGATTGGTTATTAACTTTAATTACGCTTATCCCGATTCCAATTCTGATTATAGCGACAAACATTTTTAAGAAGACCATCAAGAAAGCTTTTCAAGAGGTAAGGACCCAAATTTCTCGTTTAAATGCCTTTGTACAAGAAAGGGTAACGGGAATGAAGATTATTCAAATTTTTAACCGAGAAGAAGTGGAAATGAGCCGCTTTGAAAAAATGAATAAGCTTCATCGCGATGCGCACATAAGAACCGTTTGGGCTTATTCCATTTTCTTTCCCATAGTAGATATGTTGTCTGCCGCTTCATTAGCCTTACTAGTTTGGTGGGGAACTAAAAGTGTAATTGGAGGCTATACTACGCTAGGAAATTTGACTGCATTTATCATGTATATCTACATGTTGTACCGTCCAATTCGTCAACTTGCCGACCGCTTTAATACTTTGCAAATGGGCATGGTAAGTTCTGAAAGAGTATTTAAAGTCTTAGATACCAATAGCTTTATTGAGAATAAAGGAGAAACTCAAAAGTCAAACTTAGTTGGTGAAATTGAATTTGAAAAAGTTTGGTTTGCTTATGAGGGTGAAGATTATGTTTTAAAGGATGTTAGCTTTTCGGTGAAACCAGGAGAGACGGTTGCTTTTGTAGGCGCAACAGGTTCCGGCAAGACCTCTACCATTAATTTGTTGGGGCGTTTTTACGAATTTCAAAAAGGCGAAATCAAATTGGATGGTGTGCCTATTCGTGAATTTGACCTAGAGAATTTGCGATCAAACATGTCTGTGGTGTTGCAAGATGTTTTCTTATTTTCAGATACCATTCACAACAACATTACTTTAAATAGTGACCAAATTTCTGAAGAAGCCGTAATTGAGGCTGCTAAAAGAGTAGGAGCGCATGATTTTATTAGCAAATTGCCCGGCGCATATCATTACGATGTGAAAGAGCGCGGAGGCATGTTATCCGTTGGGCAACGTCAGTTGATTTCCTTCATTCGAGCTTATGTGCATAACCCCAGTATTTTAATTTTAGATGAAGCCACCTCTTCCATTGATACTGAATCTGAAGCATTGATTCAACAAGCTACGGATGTGCTAACCGAAGGAAGAACAAGTATTGTAATTGCTCATCGATTGTCGACCATTCAAAAGGCAGATAAAATTATTGTGCTTGAAGCAGGTAGAATTATTGAACAAGGCACACATCAAGAGTTACTTGATTTAAATGGCCACTACAAAAAACTTTTTGAGTTGCAGTTTAAGAATGAGGAAGTGGTTTAAAAACTAAAAGCCCCATTGCACCAATGCAATGGGGTTTTATTTTAGAAAACAAATACCTTAACTAGCTTCTTATATGTCCGTTTCCTAAAACGTAATATTTATTGGTTATCAATTGTTTTAATCCCAAAGGTCCTCGGTGGTGCAATTTATCTGTGCTAATGGCCAATTCTGCACCAACGCCCATTTGTCCGCCATCGGTAAATCGGGTAGAGGCATTGTGGTAAACGGCAGCACTATCAACTTGTTCCATAAAAGTAGCAGCCTTTTCAGCGTCTTCGGTTAATATGGTATTGGAATGTCCACCTGAAAATTGGTTTATGGTGTTTATGGCATTTTCTAAACCATCAACACTTCCAATGGCTGCTTTCAAGGCTAAAAATTCTTCATACCAAATATGTTCATCAGTTATATCATCTGCTTGACCTAAATGTTCTTTCACAGAAGAAGTCGCTAATAATTTTACTTCGTGTTTGCTTAATTCTTTTCCAATTCGATTTACCACTTCTTCAAAATGGGGATGGTTTTGATCAATTAAAATTTTATCTAAGGCATTGCAGCCAGAAATTTTATCCGTTTTTGCGTTTACAATCACTTTAAGTGATTTCTCAATGTCAGCATCTGAAGCCACATAGGCAAAATTATTGCCTCTACCACTTACCAAAACAGCACAAGTAGCATGTTCTTTTACAAAATTGATCAATCGTTCACCGCCTCTAGGGACAATTAAATCTAAAGGTTGGTCCGGATTCTTTAAAAACGCTTGCGTTTTCTCCCGATCCATTTTTAGATATTGTATCCAATTCTTATCTAGGTCATTTTGAGTTAAAGCTTTGTGCCAGCACTTTACCAATTCTTCATTACTCGCATGAGCTTCTTTTCCTCCTTTCAATAAAATTTTGTTGTTGGCTTTAAAAGCAAGCACTGCAGCCTCAATGGTTACATCCGGTCTACTTTCGTAGATAATCATGATGGTTCCAAAAGGAGCAGACTTATTGGTGATGTCCAAACCATTGGGTAAAAGATTGTGACTAATTGTTTTGCCAACCGGGTCGTCTTGCTCTTTCACTTCTCGGACAGCTCGAATCATATCATCTACCTTTTTGTCATCAACCACCAAGCGATCGTAAAGAGCTTGATCATCTCGATTAAAAGCATTTAAATCTTTTTTGTTAGCCGAAATAATGGCTTCTCGATTTTCATCAAGAAGTTCCATCATACTTTGTAATACGGCGTTTCTTTTATCTAATGTCAATAATTTCATGTCAATTCTTTTTAAGCGTTTACTTCATCTTTATGATAAATTCTAGTTCCCACTTCTTTTCCTTTCACGATGTTAATGATGTTGTCTTCTACTTTGCCATTGGCAATGTAAGTGGGAATATTTTTGGCAGCAGTTTGTTTGGCTACGTTTAATTTGGATCCCATGCCACCACGACCTTCACCTTCTTTTTTAGTTGAAGATTGTATGTATTGTTCCACATTTTGATCTGTTGAAACTGATTTTATCAATTCGGTATTATCATCATCTGGATGACCATTGTACAATCCTTCGGTATCCGTGAGCAAAATCAGCATATCAGCATCAATCAGCTCAGCAACGAGACTCGCTAATTCGTCATTATCTGTAAACATAGACATGGATAAGGAAACGGCATCGTCTTCATTCGCTATGGGCACAATTCCTTGCGAAAGCAATCCTTCATAGCAATTAATCATATTTTCTCGATGCATGCCGGGGTCAAAGTCCCTTTTAGTGGCTAATATTTGCGCACAGCGCATTCCATAATCATGAAAAATACTGTAGTAATGTCGCATCATTCTTGGTTGACCAACCGCAGAGTATACTTGTCTGCGAATGGTGTCATCTTCGATATCATTGTGGTCAAGCACTTCTTTTCCGGCAATAACAGAACCTGAAGAGATAAGTACCGTCATGATGTCTTCTTCATACAAGCGAGCAATTTGGTCTACCAGTTTTCTGAGAATCGGTCCTACAATTCGGTTGTCTCGGTTCACCATTACATTGGTGCCAACCTTGATGACTACTCGTTTTTTAAAGTTCTTTTTCTCTACTATTGTGCCCATATTTACTCCTTTCCTAATTCTACTGCTCGATGAAAAGCGGCATAAGCGGCTTCTTGAATTTGGTCTTTTACATTATTGTCTTCCATAGAATCTAGCGCCGCTTGTGTAGTTCCTCCTTTTGAGGCTACTTTTTTCATCCATCCTTTCGGACTTAAATCTGATTGATTAAAAAGTTCGATGGCCCCTTCAAAAGTTTGGCTCACCAAAACTTTAGAGTCATAATCAGAAAAGCCCATTTTTTGAGCAGCTTCCATCATGGATTGCATAAAGTAAAAAACGTAAGCCGGTCCACTGCCACTAATTCCGGTGGAAGCATCAATGTCTTGTTCGGTATCTAAATGCACTGATTTTCCAGTGGTATCAAGCAGCTTTTTTACAGTTGAAAGTTCAAGGCGTGAAACTTCATCGGAAGCGGTAAAAGAGGTTAAACCTTTACCTACTTGAGCCGGTAAATTAGGCATTGCCCGAACCACTTTTTCGATACCCAAACCATCTTTCATACTTTGAATAGTTACACCAGCCATTATTGAAATAACTACCTGACCATGATTCATCAAGGGTTTGAGGTCTTTCATTAAGCGTTCAGCATGATAGGGTTTTACAGCTAAAAAGATAATGTCTGCTAAATCCATACACGCTTCTACATCGGTGTATACATCAAAGCGACTTATTTTTTTTAGTTCTTTGGTTTTCTCAGGATTTGTATCTGAGATCATTAAATTGGTTTGGCTGAGAAGTTCAGATTTAATTAATGCTTTCGCATAAGCTAAACCCATATTTCCTGCACCAATAACTAGGACATTCATTTTGTTATGAATTAATTAATAAAAATGATTCACTCAGTCGGTGCAAGCATTATGCAGAGATACCATTTAGAAAAATGAATTTGGAAAGTCAAAAGAGTAAATCGGCTGTAGCTTAGTCTATGAGGTGACTAGCGCGGAGATGCTTGATTTTATTGAGAAAAATGATGGGCTGCCATATTTTAGGTTTGTTGCGACATATCGGCGCAAAGGTGAAAATATGGCACCTTTAATTGAAAACCCTGCGACGAGATTCTTATCTCTTATGTTTGTTTATTGAAGCAAAATAATCATCCAAATCTACATTTCCGCCACTTAAAATAAGTCCAACCTTTTTATTTTGAAAAAGATTAGCATGTTTGATTATTGCAGCAAGTACGGTTGCACTAGAGGGTTCCACTATAATTTTAAGACGCTCCCAAATTAAACGCATGGATGAGGTAATTTCTTCATCAGAGACACAAAAGATATCATCTACCAACTGATGAATGATTTCGAAATTGAGTTTACCCAAGGAAGTTAATAGGCCATCGGCAATGGTTTGAGGATTGGTTTGTGGAATTAATTCTCCAGCTTTTAAAGATTGATAAGCATCATCTGCACCTTTTGGTTCTGCCGCATATACTTTCAAATTTGGATTGTAGTGTTTACTTGCTAAAGCAGCACCTGCTAGCAGTCCGCCACCACCAACTGGGCAAATAATTCCATCTAGTTGTGGTACTTCATTTAATAATTCTTGTGTAGCTGACGATTGTCCGATGATAATGTCACGATGATCGTAAGGTGGAATGAAAACAGCTTTTTCTCGATTTTTAATTTCAAGCATATTTTCTTCTCTGGCTCTTAAAGTTGGTTCACAAAAAGTGATTTTCCCTACAAGCGCTTTTACGCCATCAACTTTGATTTTTGGTGCATTTTTAGGCATTACAATAAAGGCTTCAAACCCAAGAAGGCTAGCAGCTTTGGTAAGTGCCTGTGCGTGGTTTCCTGAAGAATGGGTGACCACTTTTCGGCACGAACTTTCTTCCTTTAGTTTTAGCAACGCATTAATAGCTCCTCTCATTTTAAAAGCGCCCACCTTTTGAAGATTTTCGCATTTAAAGAAAAGCTCAACACCTACCATTTCATTAATAGAAGTAGAAGTGAGAACAGCTGTTTTGGTGATATAAGGTGCAATAACCTTGTATCGATCTTGCAATTCACTCAGCGGGTACTTTTCAAGAATGGAAGAATGCATCGCTATTTTTGATTCTTCAAATCCTCATTCATTTGAGCTACTTTTTCTTTTAAACTTTCTTTGTATGTATCCAGCTGCTTGGCCAAATCCTCATCTAAAGTGGCAACAATTTGACAAGCCAAAATAGCGGCATTTTTAGCGCCATTTAGTGCTACTGTTGCAACAGGAACACCTCCAGGCATTTGTAATATAGAAAGTACAGAGTCCCAGCCATCTATAGAATTGCTGGATTTAATGGGAACACCGATAACAGGAAGAGAAGTAGCCGACGCAACCATACCGGGAAGGTGAGCAGCTCCGCCAGCTGCTGCAACAATTACCTTTAAACCTCTATCTTTAGCACTTGTGGCATATTGCATCATTTTTTCGGGAGTTCTATGCGCTGAAACAATTTCTACTTCAAATGCAACATTCATTTCTTTTAAAAAGTCTAAGGCATCTTGCATTACTTTTAAGTCAGAAATGCTACCCATAATAATTCCAATTCTTGTCGTCATTTTATGTTTATTTTGAAGTCACTTTTACAATTTCTTTTACTTGTCTAGCGATTTCTTTCGCTTTATTCAAATCCTTATTTATGATGGTGATATGTCCCATTTTTCGAAAGGGTTTCACAAACTCTTTTCCATATAAATGAGGATAAACTCCTCCTAATTTTAAGACTTCTTCCATGCCTTCATATGTAGCTTCTCCAGTGGCATCTTTTTCACCTAGTAAATTCACCATTACTGATGGAGTTCTAATAGAGGTGTCGCCTAGAGGTAAATCTAAAATAGCGCGCAAATGTTGAGCAAATTGAGAAGTTACGTTGCCTTCAATACTTTGATGACCGCTATTATGAGCTCTAGGAGCAATTTCGTTTACCATCAAATTTCCTTCAACATCTAGAAACATCTCTACGGCTAATAAACCTACCATGTCTAATTTTTCAATTACCACTTCAGCTAACTGATAAGCTTGATTAGCGATTGATTCCGAAACAGAAGCAGGTGAAAATAAAAACTCAACCATATTGGCTTCAGGATTAAATTCTAACTCAACCAAGGGGAAATGTTTGATTTCTCCGGATTCATTTCGAGCAACTATAACAGAAAGTTCTTTGTCTAATTCAACAGCTTCTTCCAACACAGAAGGTGCATCAAAAGCCTTGTTTAAGTCATCCTTTGATGCAATAGATTGCACACCATACCCATCGTAACCTGAAGTTCTTAACTTTTGGAAGATAGGAAATGAAATATTTGCTGTTTCTAACTCAGATTTATTGTCAATTAATGTATATGGAGAAGTAGGGATATTATTTTTTGAGTAAAACTCTTTTTGTAAGCCTTTGTCTTGAATGATTTTTAAAACTCGAGGCTGAGGGAATACTTTCACACCTTCAGATTCTAGTTTCTGAAGAGCATCTGAATTTACATCTTCAAACTCAATACTTACTACTTTTTTATCTTTTCCAAACTCATAAACATCATTAAAGTCTTTAAAGTTTCCACAAACAAATTCATTGGCCAATGTCTTACATGGAGCGTTTTCCGAAGGATCTAAAATGTCAATATGTAGATTAAGGTTGTAAGCTTCTTGCAGCGTCATTCTTCCAAGTTGGCCGCCACCAAGTAAGCCAATTTTGAAATTTTCAGAATGGATATTCGTCGTCATAAATGCAATTTGTAAGCTGCAAATGTAGGGTGAAAATGTTTGTTAATAAACTCTTAATATTAAAGAATAGGAGTGGCTATTATTGTTACTTTTGTTCGCCTAGACAGAAAATTAACCTCGTTTGAAACGAATTAAGATTCACGATAAAGTCTTCGAACCTTATTTATCTGAGGAGACTATTCAAAAGGCGATTAAGGAAGTTGCGCAAAAACTTCATCAACGCTATATTGGTAAGCAACCTGTGTTTATAGGTGTATTAAATGGTAGCTTTTTCTTTGCTGCGGATTTATTAAAGCACATTGATTTTGACTGTGAGGTTTCATTTGTAAAAGTGGCTTCTTATCAAGGTACAAAAAGTAGCGGAAATGTCCGGCAGTTAATAGGATTAGACCAAAAGATTCAAGACCGACATGTGATTATTGTTGAAGATGTTGTTGATACAGGAAATACTGTTGAAGCAGTTAGAGAGCAACTCCAGAATATGGGTGCAAAATCTATCGCAATAACCACGCTATTATTTAAGCCAACTATTTATGAGAAGGAGATTCCCATAGAATATCCTGCCATAGAAATTAATCCTGAGTTTGTTGTGGGTTATGGTCTTGATTACGACGGATTAGGTAGAAATTTAAACGAAATTTTTGTGCTTTCTGAATCACAAAGCATTAAAGCAAATACAGATATGTTGAACATTGTATTATTTGGCCCTCCAGGTGCGGGTAAAGGAACTCAAGCTGAAAAGCTAAAAGAAGCTTATAACTTAACGCATTTATCTACAGGTGATATTTTGCGAAATGAAATAAAGAATGAAACCGAGCTTGGAACACTTGCCAAAACTTATATGAATAAGGGTGAGTTGGTGCCAGATGAGGTTGTGATAGATATGATTGAAAAATGCTTGATGGAATACAAAGATTCTAAAGGCTTTATATTTGATGGATTTCCACGAACCACTGAGCAAGCTAGAGCTTTAGATAGCTTACTTCAAAAGCACAATACCGAAATAGATATTATGCTTTCGTTAGAGGTAGATGATGAAGAATTGGTTGCAAGAATTGTACAACGAGGAAGAGAATCAGGCAGAGAGGATGATAAAAATGAATCGGTTATATTCAATCGAATTATTACTTACAATAAAAAGACAGCTCCACTAAAAGATTACTATGGTGAGCAAAATAAGTACCATGTAATAAAAGGAGTAGGTGAAATCGATCAAGTATTTGGGAGATTAGAAGAAGCCATTAATTCGCTTTAATTAAAAGCGAATTCCCGATATAAGAATATCATCTACTTGCTCTTCATCCTTTTTCCAATCGAGAAAGGCATTTTTTACAATAATACCTTGTTCTGCCATTGGAAGATGGCAAATATTAGTAATCATTTGTGCCACATTTTTGGTCATGAATTTTTTACCTCTTGGACCTCCAAATTGATCTGGATAGCCATCTGAGAATAAGTAAAAGCAATCGCCACTTTCAATCGGAATTCGATGAGTTGTAAATTGCTTTCTATGGCGTGAAAAGCCACCAATTGAAAATTTATCCCCTTTAATAATATGTAGTTCGCCTCCTTTGGTGTAATATAAAGGCCTCATTGCTCCTGCATATTCTAGTTTTCCTTGTTCAAAGTTGACAGAAATAATTCCTAACTCCATCCCATCTTTACTATTCTTTTCTTGAGGGTTGTTTTGGTTTAGAGAAATTTTAACCCGTTTGTCTAATTCTTTTAGAATAACTCCTGGGTCGGTAATTTTTTGATCGGATACGATTTCATTGAGTTGAGTATAACCTATAATTGACATAAATGCCCCGGGTACTCCATGACCTGTGCAGTCAACTACAGCAAAAAGGGGTTTTTTTCGACTGTATTCAAACCAGTAAAAATCGCCACTAACAATATCTTTAGGCGCATAATAAATAAACGAATCATTAAAGTATTGTTTTATTTTTTGTTTACTAGGTAAAATGGATGCTTGTATGCGCTTGGCATAGTTTATACTTTCACGTATCTCTTTATTTTGGGCTTCTACAACTTCTTTTTCTTCAACCAATTGATTGGTTCTATTCTCTACTTTTTCTTCAAGCGTCGCATTTAAGTTTTGAAGCTCTTTATTGGCTTGGTCTAAATCTTCTAAACTTCTTATCAATGCCTGTTCTGCTTTCTTTTTAGCTGTAATGTCTTTTATAATCCCTTGATAGCCAATGATTCTTTCGTCTTCATCTTTAACGGTGGTAGTGCTTAGTAGGCAATTAAGAATACTTATTTTGTCTTTCTTTAATAAGTCTACTTCATAATCCGCTACTTGTCCTTCTCGAGCTAAAATATTCTTTAGCTTATTCCGATCGTCTTGGTTAATGTACAAGTCTGATACTTTGAGGGAATTTATATCTTCAAGTTCATAGCCAAAAAGTTTCAAACCAGCAGGGTTGATATCAATGAAATCGCCTTCTACTGTTGACATGTAAATAGCATCTTTTGACTGCATGAATAGCTGACGGTATTTTTCTTCACTCCTAAGCAGTTCTTCTTCTTTCTGCTTTCTTTCAATGGAATATGAAATACTTCGAACCAACATGTTCTGCGTTAATTCACTCTTAATTAAAAAGTCTTGAGCACCTCTTTTAACCGCATTTTTTCCTACCATATCATCCTCAATTTCGGTAAGAACTATGAAAGGAATTTCTGAATAGGTAGCAAAAAGTCCATCGAAGGTGTGAATGCCATAACTGTCAGAAAGAAAGAGGTTCAAGAGAATTAAATCAACCTTAGCTTCTTTAATTAGTTGAGTTGCTTCTTCAAGGTTATAAGCGTGGTAAATATTAAAATTAAATGTATCTGTATCACCAAGCATTTCCCCAAGGGTCAAGGCATCTGTTTCTGAGCTTTCTATAATTAGAACGCTTATTTCGTCTGTTTGTATTAGTTCCATTAAGTGAGTAAATTCATTTCTTCAGCTAAACGAATTGTCCCAAATATAAGGTCAAATGGTTCATATATCTGGACTTATTTTTTATTATTCGTCAAACGGAGCTATTTGAGCTACAACTATTGCTTAATATTAGATTAACATTGAAGATAATAAACTCGCAATGGGTTTAATACTTTACTTTTGCGAAATATGGCAAATCCAAACTTTATTGATTACGTTAAAATCTGCTGTCGTTCAGGTAGAGGAGGGGCAGGTTCACCTCATTTGCATAGAGACAGATTAACTGCAAAGGGTGGTCCCGATGGAGGTGATGGAGGAAGAGGAGGACATATTATTTTAAAAGGGAATAGTCAACTTTGGACTCTTTTGCACTTAAAATACCAGAAGCATGTAATTGCAGAAGCCGGAATGCATGGTGGTGCAAACCAAAGTACAGGAAAGCAAGGTGAAGATATTGTTTTGGAAGTGCCTATTGGAACAATAGCGAAGTCTGCTGAAAGTGGCGAAGTATTGTTTGAAATAATGGAAGATGGAGAAGAGCATATTTTGCTTGCCGGCGGTAGAGGTGGTTTAGGCAATGTTCATTTTAAAAGTTCTACAAACCAAACCCCAAGGTTTGCCCAAGAGGGCGAGGCAGGAAAAGAAGAGTGGATGATTTTGGAACTAAAGGTATTAGCCGATGTAGGTTTGGTTGGATTTCCAAATGCCGGAAAATCTACTTTACTTTCAGTTTTATCAGCTGCTAAGCCAGAAATTGCCAATTATCCATTTACAACCCTCACTCCAAATCTAGGAATGGTTCAATATCGTGATTATCGCTCATTTGTTATGGCAGATATTCCCGGAATTATAGAAGGGGCCCATGAGGGAAAAGGTCTTGGATTAAGATTTTTAAGGCATATTGAACGAAATGCTGCTTTATTATTTATCGTCCCAGCTGATGCTGATGACATTGAAAAGGAATATAATGTACTAGTAGCAGAGCTTCAAAAGCACAATCCTGAATTGTTAGATAAGAAGAGATTGCTTGCAATTAGTAAAAGTGATATGTTAGATGAAGAACTCACTCAAGAGATAAAAGCACAATTACCTGAGGTTGACTCCATTTTTATATCTTCGGTTGCCCAGCAAAATTTGGTGCAGTTAAAAGATAAACTTTGGCAGTTAATTAATACTCCATGATTGACTTATTAGAACAACTAGACCAATCGCTCTTCCTTTTTTTGAATTCAATTCATAATGAGAGTTGGGATCAAATCATGTTATTCATATCTGGAAAAGTGGAATGGATTCCACTATATATCATTTTATTAATTCTAATAATCTTAAAATATAAAAGGAAGGCTGTATGGATCATATTAGCTTCAGCATTATTAATCCTACTTTCCGATCAAATTTCAGTTCAAGTATTCAAGGAAGGCTTTCAACGATATAGGCCGTGTCACAACTTAGACATTAAATCTCTTGTTCATATTGTTAATAATAAGTGTGGAGGAACTTATGGTTTTGTTTCAAGCCATGCGACAAATTCATTTGCCATTGCAACTTTTATCGGTTTGCTGTTAAAAAGGCAAGAAATGAAATGGGCACTTTTACTATTAGTGGTCTGGGCAGCAATTGTTTCTTATAGTCGTATTTATCTTGGTGTGCATTATCCTTCTGATGTGGTGGGTGGGGCTCTATTAGGTATTACTCTTGCATGGGGTATGTTTTATTTTTTAAAGAAAACTCTATTTAAAAAGGAAAGCTTATGAAAGCCCTTTTAGTTGTATTTGTAGGAGGTGGGTTAGGAAGCGTAATTAGATACCTCATTTCTTTTTTTTCTTTAAAATATTTAGAATCAAGTCATTTACCACTGGCAACTTTTATATCAAATGCAATGGCATGTCTTGTTTTGGGCTTGAGTTTGTATTATATTCATTCCAAATTTGAATCAGAGTCACTCAAGCTATTTCTTGCGGTTGGTTTTTGTGGTGGTCTTTCCACATTTTCAACCTTCAGTTTAGAAACATTTGCTTTGGTAAAAGAAGGCATGATTGGATTAGCCATCCTTAACGTTATATTAAGTTTGGTGGTAGGAATATCTGCTATTTTTGTGCTTTATACAAATTCAACAAATTAGTTATGAGAGTATTGACTTTTTATTTGAGCTTAATCATTAGTTTGTTAAGCAATCAACTTGTGGCCCAAAGTGAAGATTCAAAATTGGTGGTTGGAATTGTTGTTGACCAGATGAGGTATGATTATATAGATAGGTATTGGAGTGAATTTGGAGAAGAGGGTTTTAAAACTTTGGTAAACCAAGGTTTTTTCGCAAGAAGTGTAAACTATCATTATAAACCAACTTATACAGGTTCAGGTCATGCTTCCATTTTTACTGGAGCATCACCTTCAAAACATGGAATCGTTGGAAATAATTGGTATTCAAGAAGTGAAGAGAAAGTTGTCTATTGTGCAGAAAGTCTCAAGGATGATAGTAACTATTGGATGTCTCCTCAACGATTGAGAGGAAGAACGATTGCAGATGAAATTAAGTTAAGTAGGGGGGCGGAAGTTAAAAGTTATGGAATCTCTTTAAAAGATCGGGGAGCAATACTTCCTGCAGGCTTTTTAGCTGATGCCGCATTTTGGTTTAGTAGTGATGAGCAAAAGTGGATTAGTAGTGAATTTTATTCCAATAATAATCCAGAATGGTTAAAGCAATTTAATGAGCAAGACCTAGTAGACAAATATCTTTCAAATCCTTGGACGCTTAGTTTAAGTGAAGATAAATATGCTCAAAGTAGCCCAGATGAAAATAACTATGAAACGCCATTATTTAAAAATGGAGGAACTACTTTTCCTTACAATTTATTAGAAGCTTATCGACAAGAAGGAATTGGTATTTTAAAATCTATACCGCAAGGGAACACCATGACAACTGACTTAGCTATCCAACTGATACAGTCTGAAAAATTAGGTGAAGATGAAGTATTGGACTTTCTTTCGATTAGTTACTCTGCAACGGATTATGTTGGTCACCGATTTGGTGTCGGCTCAAGAGAGGTGCATGATACTTATATCAAGCTAGATCAGGATATTGCACGTTTAATTTCTTACCTGAATACAACGATTGGAAAGGACAAGTATTTACTCTTTTTAACTTCAGACCATGGAGCTGGAGAAGTGAGAAACTCATTAAAAGAAAAGAACTTACCTCACGGTAAAATAGAAACAAAAAAATTAAAAGAAGAATTAGATTCAGCATTGGATGCAAAATTTGGACCTTCCGAATGGATTAGCTCATTCATTAACTTAAATGTTTACCTAAACAATAAACCATTCGAATCTGGCTTTGTAGAAAAACAAAAAATAGTTGACTTTCTAGTTGAGTACATAAAAACGAAAAATGGGGTATTGGATGTTTGGACACAATCACATACGGTCAGTCAGCTATACTTAAATTTACTGACAGCAAATGGATTTTTAAATAGGGAATCTGGCGACTTAATTATCGTTGAACAGGCTTCTTGGACCAATTATTCGGATAAAGGTTCAACTCATGGAAGTCCATATCATTATGATACCCATGTGCCGTTAATTATTTATGGAAATGGTGTTTCAAGAGGTCAAACTTTCAAAGCCTACACCATAGCCGAAATTGCGCCGACAATTGCTCAATTACTTAAGGTGCCTTGTCCCGAACTAAGTGAAGGGGAGGTGATTAAAGAATTGTTTAAATAAAAAAACCGGTGAGCGTCCATCAAACTCACCGGCCTTACAAATCACTCTTAACTAACCAATTAACTTAAGAGCATGAAAACCGATTCTCACCAAAATAAATCGATTCTAGATGTATTGGATTAAACTTTGTTGGTAGTAGATTGAAATATGGGATATTAAGTTTGTTTTCTTTTGCCTTCTTGTTGAAACGTTCAAGTATACAAGAATCAAAAGCTAGATTATAAGCCTCTAATCGTTCACTTGAGATCTCTTGCAATTTTCTACTGCCATACTTTAATTTATCATTTTGTAAAAGGAAAATAACTTCAATTTGCTCTAAAATATTCTTTAGGTAAAATCTTAAGAAACCAAAGTAAATTTCATTCACAGAAGATTTACATGTACTTAAGAGTTCTTCTTTATTTATGTTATCCTCTTTTAAAAGTTGTACTTGATCAGCAACGATGACTAAACTTAGACGAGCCAATTGAAGTATTGCCCTAGAAATCCGATTCGGATTATCATTTACTAGATTTCGAATTAATCTATAATTTGCAATTAAGGTTTTTGTTGAAGTTTTGGTCGAACTAGATAGTTTCGAGTTAAGTGCCTTAAATGCTTCTATCAATTTGGTATTTTCGCTTGCTTGATTACTATATTTTTGCTTTAAATGGGCATAAACAGCCTCTAAAGGTGAACCTTTTTGAAGTTCATAAATCTCAGCAAGTAAAAAGTCGGAAGCTTCTTCAATTTGATATTGTTTCATCTTGTGAAACAAATCCTCTAATTCCTGTATTTTCTCTCTTTTCTCCTTTTGCTGACTACCGTACACGGCATAAAAAACAGAAGTTAATAAAAGGTCTTTATAGTCTTTATCTACTTCACCATAATAATTTAAAATACAACGGTAAATTATTCTTTCAAATATGACAAATGCATTAAAATCTAATTCCAGTTCATTTGCTGTTTCCGTTGCACTTTTTCCTTCTCGATAGCATTTAAAAATCTCTAAGCTAACATCAGAATAAGAGCAATTTTGACCCAAACTATTTGCGATAGATTGAGCCTGATCCTCTTTTAATGTTTTTACTATTTCTTCAATGTTGAGCATAGGGATGTTTAATTACCATGCTAAAGTACTTGCATACATATATAATAAAATAGACAAATACTCTAATAAATACACATTGAAAGATTGTTAAATAAACATATAAACGACAATAACTAACTGTATTGAAGTTAGTTATTGTCGTTTATATGTTACATTAAAACGTTGTGATTCGTTAAAGTCAAACGTTCTTAATGTTGGGTATTCTTAGTTGAAGTTTATGGCTCTTGAGTCACACCTGGCTCATTCCATTCATCCCATCCACCACCATCGTCATCTGAAGCATTTTCTGCTTGAGCGGCTGCGATTTCAGTATTTAATTGATCCTCAGTGTAATTAGAATAGTCAGCTGGTGATCCGTATCCTAGTAATGAAATAAGTAGTGTAATAAGGCTTGTCATTGTTCGTTCTTTTTAAATTCTGATGCAAACATAAAAAGCCTCTAAAGCTACGGAAGAGACACTTTGCAAAGAAAAGTTACAATGGGGAATAGTTAAATTATAAGCGAAAAATGCTAGACATCTTGAGTTGCCTGTGCTTTATTGTATCTTTACTTTTTCAGCCGAAGTATGTCAGAGAAAAGTTTTAGTCGGTTAAAAAAGCTTTTATTAAGCCTAAAGCCTCAAGAAAAGAGTTTGGCTTTAAAACATCTATCCGCTTATGACAGGCATAGTAGAAGTGGTAAAACCAAAATGAGGAATCTTTGCAAAGTTATACTAAAAGATTCTGATATTCAATACGCAAGAGCTAAACAAATTGTTTCATCTCAGACAAACTTAAGATCATTTAACCAACTAATAAGTCGCACTTTTGAACGTGTAATGGAGTCTTTGTTGTTAGATGTAAATATTAATAGAACAAGTAGTTACAGTAAGGTTTTTCAGAAAAAATTCACCCTTCGAAAAAAAATTGTTGAAAGTCGAATAATAAGTAGTAAGGGACTAATAAAAGAGTCACTTGAAATGAACAATATCCTCATTAAGGAAGCTAAAAGGTATGAACTTTTTGATGAGTTATTGGAGTTACTATATCTGCAGCAAGATAAGACGGTTCATCTCAATGGATTTAAAGAATACGATCGATTTGGTAAAGAAATCGAGAAATATGAGAAAGTTAGAAATCTCTATCAGCTAGCTCGTCAAACATTAAATCGGTATCACTTAAAAGTAAACTTTTCAGCCTCAAGAGAGGGTGATATCGAATTGATGAAGACTACGATGCTTCAACTGCAAGAATATGCTGAGCAATCCGGTTCTGCGAACGTAAAAAGTTTGGCGTTTTTGATTAGCATGGAATACTATGCCCAACTCAAAGAATATAAGAAGAACATTGAAGTCGGTAGGCAGTTTTTAAATTTAGTTAAAGAGGAAATTACGGTTAGAACCGATCAACGTATTGTATACATTCTAGGAACCTTGATTGAGAATTTAATTCTCGATTTTAATTTGAAGGGAGCACTAGAATATATTAAGCAAGCAGAGCGAATAAAACTCTCTAAACAGAGTAAGAATTATTATAAGTTGCTTGAAAATAAAGTAAAACTTTCTTTTTATGTTGGAGACTATGAAGAAATAAATCAAACAATTGACAAGTTAGATAAAACGGCCTTATCGAAGAATGAGCTTCAATCTACAAAGATTTTTTATTACAAAGCAATGAGGTATTTTGCTGTTGAAGAATTTCGACAAGCTAATCTTCTGTTAGGCAATTTACCTGTTTTGGAGAAGGATAAAGAAGGGTGGAATATTTGGATTCGAATTATGCGAATTTTAAGTTCTATTGAATTACTTAGGCTTGAGTTGATTGATTATGATATCGCAAGCTTTAAAAAATATATGCAAAGAACCGAGCAAAAGTATAGCTTAAATAATCGGGATAAGACGATTGTAGACATTTTGGTTAGCTTAGATTACAACGATTTTGATTTTGCAAAAGTGAAAGAATTGAAAAGCAAAGAACTAAGTGAGTTATCGGAAAAAAATGGAGCATTGTCGTGGAGGCCACTTAGTCCTGAAATGATCATCTTTCAAGACTGGTTTGAATCAAAACTGATGGATAAGCGATACAAGCCAAATTTAGAGCGTTTTGAAACAATAAAGCCCACTAAATAGTGGGCTTACTGTCCTCTTGAATTGTTTAACTGTAGTTTTAGAGGAAGGAGGGATTTTAAAGCATTTTAAACACATTTAAATGAATGCTTATATGCTGATTCAATTTTGCAGTCTCACCTTTTTCAACCTTTTTTTGCAGCTTTATTTCTCTTGCATTTGCGCTAAAAAGTAACCCTATAATTCCTAGGACTAGAAGGGAGGTGATCAAAAATTTACTTTTCATTGGTTTATAAGTTTTCAAGCCTTTTTGCTTCTTCTTCTAATGCTCTTTTTATTTCCTTTTCAGCTCTTTTTAGTTCAATTTTTGCTCGTTCTAATTCCAATTCAGCTTCTTTTAAAAAGACTTCTTCAAATTCTTTTTCTTCAATAAATTCTTCATTTTCTAACCAATTGCAATCCACGCATTTCAAGCCCGCCGACGTCATGAGCCAATGGTGTCCAAGCATATCATCATCATACGTATTCGTTACATTTTCAATGTCGTAAATCACTCTGCTCGCGCTTTGGTCTAGATAGATAACTTTGCCAATAGGTACACCAATACTAATTTGAATTTCCTGTTTTCTATACTTATCAGTTACAGGAACGGCAATTAAGTTGCTGAAAAAGATTTTATTCCCTTCAATTTTATAGTCAGGACTTATATTTTTAGCCAATTCACCAGCTTGTTTTCTGCTTGCTCCATGTGCTTCTTTATTCATATTTATTTCAAAGAAATCTGAATTACTTGGAATAACATCAACACTTAATTCGTCTAAATAAAGTGTGTCATTTTCAATGAAAAAGTTATCGTGTTCCTTGATGAATCCAACTTTCGTTTTTAAGGAATTTAATTCTAGCGTGTCAGTATTCAATTGATTTAGAGTTACTGTTTCAACAAACGTTTGATTACTTGAAAATTGTCTGGCAGTTGAAGTTGCACTAATAAATATGAGAATAACTCCAACTACAAATAATGAAATGGCTGTTAAACTGAAAGCTTTCGTTTGTGGCCCTTTAAATCTTAGTAATAATTTTAAGCCTCCATATAGAATTCCTAAAACAGGCATTAATACTACCAATGAAATTCCAACCAAACCAATTCCATACATTAAATCAGAACTGAAGAATAGATTAGCATATTCACTAAACCAGTTTTGATCAATCTTCGCATCGTTAATTCCAACATCAAAAGGCCCCCCAGAAAGAACGATTAAGTATGAAATAAGAGCCAGTGCCGCAGCAATTACAAGTAGTACAGCGATTACTTTTACTATTAATAAGGCTGCGTAATAAAGTATTTTTCCAAAGAACTCAAAGAATCGATAGATTCCATGTTTTGCTTTTTCTCCATATTCAGCCGTTTCTCCTTTATTTACTTTTTTTTTAAAAGTGTTAAACTCGTCTTTTATAGCATTTCCTATGCTGTCAACATTAATGGGTTCTCCCTTCATTTCTAGTTTTTCGGCAGTAGTTTTTGCTGAGGGAATTATAATCCATAAGATCAAATAAACAAGAAGACCGGTTCCAAAACCAAAAAAGGCAATCAGAAACCCAGCTCTTAGCCAAATTTTATCAATTCCAAAATAGTAGCCAATTCCAGAGCACACTCCACCAATTACATTATCGTCATCATCTCTATAAAGCTTTTTACTATAAAACTTTTTTGAACTACTAGATGTGTTTGAAGACTTTGACTCTTCAGCATACTCTTCATCTTCACTAACGTAAGCTTCAGGTTCACCCATAACTTCAATCACTTCATTGACGTTTAGCATGGTAATTACTTCTTTACCATTTTCAAGCGCCTTATTGAATAGCTCGGCAATTCTTGCTTCAATGTCAGCCATGATTTCATCTTTACCATCAGAATCATGAAAATAGTTTCGAATGGTATTTAAGTAGTGGTGCAATTTATCGTAAGCATCTGCTTCAATATGAAACACTACTCCACTTATGTTTGCTGTAACAGTTTTATTCATTTTGGCTAGTATTTTATGCTTTGGGGTTTTTATTTCTAGTTAGGTTTACGGCATTGACTAATTCCGTCCAAGTTGATTCTAGTTCTTTTAAGAATTCAACTCCAACTTCTGTTAATGCATAGTATTTTCGAGGAGGACCTGATTTTGATTCTTCCCAACGGTACTTTAAAAGTCCCGCATTTTTTAATCGAGTAAGTAAAGGGTATAAGGTACCTTCTACCACAATTAATTTTCCTTCTTTTAGCTTATCTATAATTTCAGAAGGATAAGCCTCTTGAGATTCTAAAATGGAAAGAATACAAAATTCTAATACTCCTTTGCGCATTTGCGCTTTTGTGTTTTCTATCTTCATGAGTATTCTTTGTCTTAATTTTTATTGCTCACTTTCATTTTTCCGTAAACTGAAAGCAAGATTATTTTTTCGTCTTCTATCACTACAAAATGAGCTTCTTTGACTTCTTTTCCATTTCTAATGATCCAAAGACTAACCTGATTATCATCATTTTCACCTTCCTCAAAGTCTATCCATTCAAATCCTTCTTCTTCAAAAAGATGATTGATATCTAAACTGGTGGTAGTTTCATTTACAATCAACATTCTACCTTTTTCGAAATCACCAGTTATGAGTTTTTCTTTTCCATTAAAATCAATATCCATATCAAAAAAGTCTATCATTTTTTTGGATAAACTCATGCTAAATGCATCATAATTTTTTTCAATTTGATTGTAAACTTTATTGGCATCTGCATTTCCAGCTAATAAGCTATTTGCTGAAAATAAAAGAATGATAAGAATTTGTTTCATGATTGTATTATTTAATGCTATGCAAAGATATATACAAAAAAAGGTATTATGCAATACATAGTACTAAATATTTTTCAAAAAATAGTTTAAGATATTGAAAATCAAGTTTGTATAATTTGAAGTTAATCTAGCTTGGTTTTGTTATTCTTTCTAAATTTGTGCAAAACGAAAATAGATCATGGAGATATTTTTACATTCTGAGGCATGGATTAGCTTACTTACCTTAACTTTTTTAGAAATTGTTTTGGGTATTGATAATATCATTTTTATCTCCATCGTATCCGATCGACTTCCAAAAGATTCTCAAGCTAAAGCAAGAACAATCGGATTAATCTTAGCGATAATCATGCGAGTTGCTTTGCTGTTTGCGATTAGTTGGATTGTTCACTTAACGGAACCTATCTTAACGATTTTAGATTACGAATTGAGTTTCAGGGATTTAATTTTAATTGTTGGAGGACTCTTTTTATTAGCGAAGAGTACTTCAGAAATACATGAAAAAATAGAGGGTGATGCTCATACTGAGGAGAATTCAAAGGCAGTTAAAACTACAATATCAAAGGCGATTACTCAAATTGTGCTCTTAGATGTTGTGTTTTCTTTTGATTCAATTCTTACAGCCGTTGGTTTATCGAATCAGATAGTGATTATGATTATGGCAGTTGTTATCGCTTTAGTAATCATGTTGATTTTTGCCAAAAAAGTAAGCGATTTTGTGAATGAAAACCCGACGGTTAAAATGTTGGCTCTAGCCTTTTTACTCATGATTGGAACCCTTTTGATTTTGGATGGAGCTCATGTCCATGTTCCTAAAGGATATATATACTTCTCTTTGGTATTTTCATTATTGGTTGAGTTTTTAAATCAACGATTACGAAAAAAAGCAAAGAAAAATTAAGCCTCAACTAGCTCATCTACAGAATAGTCTTTTACAATATTATAAACACTATCTCTCTCAAGTGGAACCCTTCCAACAGCTTTTATTAAGCTAATTAATTCTTGTGTTGTCATAGTAGGAGATTGCTCTTCTGCCCCTGCCATAGAATAAATCTTAGTTGAGTCATCTATGGTGCCATCAATGTCATTTACTCCATAATTCAGACTTAATTGTGCGGTATCTCTTCCAATCATAGGCCAGTAGGCTTTCAAATGTGGGAAGTTATCCATGTAAATTCTAGCTATGGCATACGTTTTTAAGTCTTCAATTACAGATACTTCTGGAATATGTGACATTTGATTATTTCCATTTCTAAACTTTAATGGAATGAAGGTATTAAAACCTCCTGTTTTATCTTGGAGCGTTCTCAATCGTTCCATATGGTCTACCAAGTGTTCTGCTTTTTCAATATGTCCATAAAGCATGGTTGCATTTGATGGCATTCCAATTTCGTGAGCAGCTTGGTGAATGGCAAGCCATTGTTCCGATGAACATTTGTCTTTGCAAATTTCATTTCGAATGTCTTCAGCAAAAATTTCTGCACCACCACCCGGCAGAGAATCTTGACCATGATCCTTCAAGATTTGCAAACCTTCCTTGTAAGATACTTTGGCTTTTCGGCACATGTATTCTAATTCAACAGCTGTAAAGGCTTTCACATGAATGCTTGGCCTTATTTCTTTAATTTTCTTAATCAAATTAGCGAAATAATCTAAACCCATCTTGGGGTGGACTCCACCAACAATATGAACTTCAGTAATATCTGAATCATTATAAGATTTAACAGTTTCTATAATTTCTTCTTCAGACATTTCCCAAGCATCGTAGTCTCCTTTGTCTCTCAGCAATTTAGAATAAGCACAAAATTTGCAATCAAAAACACAAATATTTGTTGGCTCAACATGAAAATTCTTGTTGAAATAAGTTTTATCTCCATGCTTTCTCTCTCTAATGTAATTTGCAAGGGCCCCAACAAAATTTAAATCTGCGTTTTCAAAAAGGTGTATTCCTTCTTGCGAATTGATTCTTTCTTCTTTTAAAACTTTGTCAACGATTTGATTTAAAATCGGATCATTCGTTTCTTTCTTCAGCAGTTCAATATTCATTTGTGAAATTCTATTTTTACAAAGGTACGATGCTATTTTGAACCCTTATAAAACAACTATTTTTTTAGAAAGGTTTATTTTTTCTGAAGAGAATTGAATAAAGTAAATTCCCTTTTCAAGCCTGCCAAGGTCTAATTCAATTGTATTGCTTGAAATTATAGGCTCAGTTTGAACCAATTCACCAATTTGGTTAAATACACTAATGTTAAAATCAATTGCTTCAATGGATGGATCAAATTGAATGGAAACTTTATTCTTTGTTGGATTTGGAAAAATTTGAATGTCTTGAGCTTTTTCTAAATCGTTAATTCCCACAGGAACACAACCTTTAGATAAGATGAGAGAAGTTCTTGAACTTACTATTGCTTGTCGCATGGCTTCTTTTTGACCTTCCGTAAAATTTCCCATGCAGCGGTCAAATACATAGCCCATAAAATTGCTCAACATATCTTTGCTACCACAGCTGCTTTGTGGCACAGTTGGACATAACTCATAAATAACCCCCTGATTTGGAGTGTCGGCAATTCCATCATCATTAGAGCAACTTTCGTTACTTCCCCAAGGGTGAAGTAGATTAAGCCAATGGCCTACTTCATGTGTGGCAGTTCTACCTTTGTCATAATTATTTTGCACATTTCCAACTCTTCCAAAATTGGTGTAATGAATCACTACGCCATCCCGATCAGCAGGTGAACCTGGAGGGAAAGCAAAACCGGCTACATTCGGACCTAAATCACAAACCCAAATATTTAAGTACAAATCTCGATTCCAAGCAGGAGATTCTTGATAATACTTATTTGTTAATCCAATGTTGTCAGTTGAAGTTTGTGTTCTTATAATGCCATCAGTAGGGTTTCCATTCGGGTCTCTAGTAGCCAAACAAAATTCAATAGCCACATCAGCTTTCGAAAATCCAGCTTCAACATTTGTGGTATCTGCATTTAATAATCTATAATCTTCATTCAATACCTCAATTTGTGATTGAATTTGGTTTAAGGAAATGTTTTCTCCTGCATCTTTATATAAAACATGAATAACTATTGGGATGGTAAAAATGGTTTCACTTTTCTGCTCAGATCGACTGTTTTTTCCTTTTTGAATCATTTGCTGATGCAATAAGTAATCCGCAGTATTCGTATAAATTTCTAGCACAGAATCAGATAAGCATCGACTTGATTGATGCTGACCAAAACTCATTTGCGAGAGTAATACGAAGCAAATCCATAAAATAAATTTATTCATAAGTCAAATATCTGAATATTAAGCAAGCAACGCTTTGGTATAAATAAACGTCTTTAGGGCGTAAGTATTTGTGGTAGATAACTTACTTTTCCCTGTAGCCCTCTTTTTATAGAGGGCTTTTTCATTAGCAAAAGTCGCAGTATTTAGCATCTTCTTGATGATTCAAAGTATTGTCTTTGTTAAACAACTCATTGATTAATGATTCGAGTAAAGCATTGAAAAGCATTTCAATACCATTGATCTGAAGAGGCATGAAGCCAGATTGACTTTTTTGCAATGAAATGATTCCGGCTTGACTTTTTTCGCATTCGTTTAAGCCCACCAAATAATGCATCAATTGAACTGCTTTGGGTTTTTTATTTTCAAGCAATGCTTCTAGTTTAGTTTGGTTTAATTCATTCTGGTAAACGCTGCCACTTTTATAATCGATAATTCTTTTTTGTTTTTTGAGTTGATCAATTCGGTCTATTTTACCCTTTAAAGCAACTTCATTCAGGTAGGGTGACTCAATTGTGATCTTTCGTTCAAACTTAGATTCAAGTGCTAGTATTAATAATTCATTTCCATTTAAGATTTCTTTTTCATCTAATGCAATTAAATTTTCTAAGTACTTTTCTGCGGCTTTGTATGTCAAAAAATGAAAGCCTTGATTCGGTATTGATTTAGTGTTTAAGAGATAGTGTTTCTGAAGTACTGCCTCACTTTCCTTTTTAATTTGTTTAATCGCCATTTGATCCATGACTAATCCGATATATGGAGTGTACAATTCTTCTAAACTATCATGCAAAATGTTACCATAAATCCTACTTTCAACTTGTTCTTGTAAACTATCTTCAACTCGAAGCCCCAAGCCATATTTAAAATAAAAATCTTGAGGGCAAGCAATCAATGTATTGAGAGCAGTTGCTGAGATACCATTTGTAAACAAGGATTTAAACTTTGTTAATGTTTCTTCAGTCTTCGCAATTTCAAATTCAGCCGCTACATGACTCTTTAAATCTTGATGTGCATGATGAATTTTTAGCTTACATTGGGGTGCTTTAGTTGGAATTTCATGCATGAGCTGTGAAATAAAGCGACTTTTTTCACCGCCTAATAATTGCTGAGTACTGTTGTTGTAAATTAATTGAACATGCGAAGCACGCTGTAGAACACGATAAAAGTGATAAGCATAAATTGCATCTTTTTCTCTGTAAGAAGGTAGTCCAAACTTCTTTTTGATGTCGAACGGAATAAAAGAATTTTGACTTTTCCCGGCGGGTAAGATACCTTCATTTAAAGAACAAAAAATGATTCGTTCGAAATCAAGCAATCTACTTTCAAGTACACCCATAATTTGCAAACCACTGAGTGGTTCTCCAACAAAAGACACTTCTACTTCAGATACCGTTTGTTGAAAAAAGTAAAGCACATCTTCAATTTGGTTAAAAAGCTGATATTTTTCTTGATAATCTATGATTTGTATAAAAACTAACTCAAAGTGAGCTAAATATTCATGATCAATCTTATTTCCAGATTTAGCAACTTGTTCAGATAAGCATTGGTTAAGTAGGAGTAAGTTTTTGATAATGCCATTGATTTCCACTTTTAGTGGAAAAATTGATACGCCTAATGCCTCATTCAAGGGAGAAAGGCCTTCTGTGCTTAACCAAGTCTTTCGGCCCTCTTGAACTTGTTGAATTAATTCATCTTTTTGCTTTTGAAAAGGCTTTGAAAGTTGGTTGATTAGTGGATGTTCTAAAAAGTAGAGTAAAGCTTTTGTGTAAATAAAATCACCATCATTTTCTTTTTGAGTTATGTTAATAAGTGATTCAAAATAAAATTGATAAAAATCGTAGATGTAACTCTGACTTAATTGAGTTCCCATAGTTACGTTAACAGCTTGTATGCTTTGGGGTATGCTTTCTAGCACAGGTGTTAGTAGATTTTCATCGGCTAATATCAAAGCCGTATTTTCTAACTTTTGCTCTTCGCTTAGCTTTTCAAGTAATTGAGCCATAAGCTTCGTTTGGCCAATATTGCCTGAGACACTGTACAAATCAATTTCTTTTTTTTGCTCATTCCAATTATTAAAAACCCAATTGAAAGTATTGCTTTTTTCCTTATGAAGTCTAAGAAAGTTGCCGGCTTCTTGCAAAGGGTCATCCATGTAATAAGCATCACAATCCCATAAAAATTCATGCTGGTGACTTTTTGAAAGTTTATTTAGTAGCTGCTGTTCAGCATTTGTAATTGCATTAAATCCAGCTATATAAATGGTTTGGTAGTTCAGATTTGAAAAAATTCCAGAACCATTGGCTTCTGCCAATCCTCTTAATTGCATGCCCGAATAGGCTAAGCCCTTTTTTTTCAGGTGCTCATTAAATTGCTGATAATATTTAGCAAGCCTTTTCCAAAACGATAAATACTTAAGTTGAAAATCACTGAGTTCCTCTCCATTTATATTCCAGCTTTCTAATGCTTTTGCTTCATTTAAAAATCCAAATAGCGACTCACTATCGATTAGATATCGGTCAATTTCATTAAAGTCTTGAAGTAGCGTATTCGCCCACATCACAAATTCACTCAAAGGTTGTGCTTCCTCTTTTTCTATCTGTTTGTAAACTTGGTACAGTTCTAAAATTAACTGCGTTGGCTGGGCGCATACTGAATCGGAATGTTCTTCAATAAAGTCTACTAAACTATAAATTTGAGGAGCCAAACTTGAGCGGTTTAGCTTTTTTGCAAATTGATTATTCAAAAAAGTGCCTGCCCTTTTGCTAGGAAGCAATATCAAACAATCTTCTAATTGTGATTCTTTTTTAAGAATGTAATCGGCTACATGGCTAATAAAAGTTTGCATGTTGTAAACTTAATCAAGCCTTAAATTAATTTGGATTTCATTTTAGAAATATTCTTAACAATGGCAAGACTATTGCTTTATTGACCGCAAATAGATGATTAATTTTGTGCCACTTATGATGATTAGATTTAGTCTTAGCGTATTCATTTTATTTACTTTACAATTAAGCCTTTTTGCTCAAGATTCTACCGCAGTGAACTGGAATCAACTGGATGAAAATGGTCTGAAGGTAGGGAAGTGGCAAGCCAATTATCAAAGTGGTTCCAGACGTTATGTTGGTCAATTTGAAAATGGAAAGCCTTTTGGTGTATTCAAGTATTACTTTCCTTCAGGAGAGCTGCAAACGGTTCATGAATATTTTGATCGAGAAGGTCGCCAAGCTTTTGCAACTCTTTATTACCATACCGGAGAAAAAATGGCAGAAGGATGGTATTTGGATCAAAAGAAAGATAGCACATGGAAAACATTTGGAGCCAATGAGACGATTCTTTCTGAAGGAGCTTATTATCAGGGAGAAAAGTATGGATTATGGAAAACATATTATCCAAATGGAGTTTTAGCTGAGGAGCTCTATTTTCAAAATGATTACGAGCACGGTCCTATGAAGACTTATTTTGATAATGGCAAATTAAAACAAGAAGCTAATTTCGAAAATGGCTTTTTGAATGGTCTGTCAATTCAATATGACCCTCAAGGTAAAAAAATTATAAAAGGAATTTATTACAAAGGGGCTAGAGACAAAAATTGGGTTTACTACAAAGATTTAGAGGTAGATAAAGTTTTAGAGTACGATAAGGGAAAGTTGTTAAACCCTGAAGTACTGCCAGAAACTGATGGTGATAGCTTAATGAATAGTATTAGAAATAATCGAAAAGATTATTTGGAATTTGAAGATTTGAGAGGAAAGATAAAATATGAGTAAAAAAGGAAAGGTATTGGTAGCCATGAGCGGCGGAATCGATAGTTCGGTGACCGCCTTATTGCTACATGAGGAAGGGTATGAGGTTATTGGTGTTACCATGAAAACTTGGGATTACGCTAGTTCAGGAGGTGGCAGAAAAACAACAGGTTGTTGTAGCTTAGATGATATCAACGATGCTCGAATTCTAGCAGTGAATTATGGTTTTCACCACATGATTATTGACATTAGGGAAGAATTTGGAGACTTTATCGTTGATAATTTTGTAAATGAATATACAGCAGGTAGAACGCCAAACCCATGTGTGTTATGTAATACACATATAAAATGGGATGCTTTGTTAAGGAGAGCAGATCAATTGGGATGTGAATTTATTGCAACCGGTCACTATGCCAATGTAAGGGAAGAAAATGGTCGGTATGTGATTTCCAAAGGAAAAGATGAAAACAAAGACCAATCATATGTTCTTTGGGGCCTGTCTCAAGAAGCTTTGGCGCGAACCAAATTTCCTTTGGGAAAGTTTACTAAGCCCGAGATTAGGCAAATGGCTTTTGATCGTGGTCATAAAGAGCTAGCAAAAAAGGCAGAGAGTTATGAGATTTGCTTTGTGCCGGATAATGATTATCGTGGCTTTTTAAAACGTAAAGTACCAGGTTTAGAAGAGCAAGTAGCCGGAGGCGATTTTATTGATTTAAAAGGAAATGTACTTGGTCAGCATGAAGGTTATCCTTTTTATACCATTGGGCAGCGCAAAGGATTAGGTATTGCTATGGGTGAACCTATGTACGTTATTCGAATAAATCCTGAGAATAATACGGTTGTTTTAGGTCATAAAGAAGATTTAAAACGTCAACAAATGAAAGTAAGGATGCCTAATTTGGTGAAGTATGAAAGTGTACCTACAGAAGTAGATATTTTAACGAAAGTCCGTTATAAAGATAAAGGAACAATGAGTCATTTATCAGTTAACGCAGAAGGCGAAATTACTGTTGACTTTTTTAGCGAGGTAAAGGGAATAGCTCCTGGGCAATCGGCAGTTTTTTACGAAGGTAGTGATTTAATCGGTGGGGGATTTATTTCTAGATAATGAGAACAAAGTTCATCTATAGCTTGATATTAATGAGCATTTTATTTTATGCTTGTAAAAAAGATGAAGATGTAAATGAAACCTTGTTTTTTGGATATCAGTACATTCCAATTCATGAAGGAGACGAAAGGTTTTACCAAGTGGATTCAATCATTTATGATGATTTTACAGGATTGGTAGATACTGTTCGTTTTCAATTACTTGAACAAGTTGAAGGAATATTCGTCAATTTAGAAGGAAATCAAGCATTCAGAACTTTATTGTTTCAGCGTAAAAATGATACTTCCAATTGGGTGCTTCAAAAAGTATTTGAGCAACGAGTAAATAGTCTTCGCTATGAGCGAAGAATGGATAATCAATTGAATATTCAGCTCGTTTTTCCTATTCAAAATGACAAACGATGGAATGCAAATGCATTAAACAATTTGTCCGAAGAAGAATATTACTACAATAGTTTGCATGAGTCATTTCAGTTGGGTGATAAGCTGTTTGATTCTACCGTTACAGTAATACAACGAAGAGAAGAAAACTTAATTCGTAGAAAAAACACACAAGAGAAGTATGCTTCTAATTATGGTTTGGTTTATAGATATGATGAAGATTTAGAAACTGATTTTGATGGTACTATTCAAGCAGGCTATAAAGTCACCGTTAAATTAGATTCTATCAGTTTTTAAGTATATAGAATCTTCCTTAAGCTTATATATCTGAAATATAGTATTGAGAGTTTTCAAAGTAATTGTTATCTGGAAAGTAGATAAATAAGCAACTACCATTTTTGGTTAGATTAATTATAGATTGATGCAACTCCATCGGAACAGCAGGACAACCTTCGCTATTGCCTAAGATGCCATTTTGGTCAATATAGGTTTTAGTCGCATAATCTGCACCATGAAATACGATATGTCTTTTTCTTGCATTATGGTTGATGCCATACTCTAAGCCTTTCAGCTTTAAGCTTAATCCGTTTTTTCCAATGTATGTTTCTTCCGTTAAATAATAACCTAAACTACTTTGATGTGAGTTTTCGATGTTTGAAAAATTCAAAGCATATTCTTTACCTGAATTTTCTCCATGTGCCACATAGGTATTAAAAAGAATGACTTTACTTTCTAAATCAATAATCCAAAGCCTTTTTTGGGTAGATGGTAAACGAAAGTCAACTATACTAAAAATATGGTTTTCAGAAGGAATAATGCCACTAAGCTTAAGGTCAATATAGCCTAAATACGCTTTCTCAAATAGGACAAATTCTGGTTTGTTATTTCCTTTTAGTTCCTCGTATATAGATTGAAATGTAGTTTTTGTTCCATTACTACCTTGAATAAAAACGGGCGTTAATAAGCTAAGTAGAACTATAATTCTTTTTAAATAGATAATTGCAGCAGTGAATAGTAACCGAAACATTCCTCAAAAATAGAAATAGTGATGTATAAAAAAACCTCGCTATTGCGAGGTTTTCAACTTAGTTTAGTTCATCATTTTTTAATTTCTGATGCCTATGTTCTCCATTATGTTTATGTCTATGCATTTTCATTTCTTGCTTTCTCTCTGCCATCATCTGATCAAATTTTTCCATTTGTTCAGGGCTTAAAATTTCTTGCATTTTCATTCTGAAATCATCTGCTTGCTCTTTTCTAGCTTGCATTTGTTTCATTCTCTCGGCTCTAATTTGCTCTTTAGATTTAAGTTCTTCACTTTTTTCTTCAGCTTTTTGTGCCGCTTTTGCTTCCTGCTTTTCTTTAATGATTTCTTTTATTGCCAACTCTTGATCTTCAGTCAAATTTAATTCGGCTTTCATTTTTTCAAATCTTTTCTTTAGCTGATCTTCGCTATCTTGAGCTAAAAGACTTGAACTGATGATGATTGCCACAAGGCATAAACATGTTTTAACTAATTTCATTGTTTCTAATTTATAGGTTTAATAATTGGTGTTTAGCAAATCAAATGCCAAATTATGATTTTAGAAATTCTTTTACATATTCTATTGTTTGGTCGTGCCAAAGTATTTTATAATGACCGCTACCTTGAATTGGTTTAAAATTTACCTCTTTCCAATTTTTTGCAATTGCTTCAGAATGACTTACAGGTGTTATTTTATCGTCTCTATCATGCATTAAAAGCACTTGGTTGTATTTTGTTTCAGTCACAAGTTTCTCAAACAATAAATCGTCCAAACGGTAATTTGCTCTTTGGCTAATTTTTTCAATCATAATTTGATAGGTGTTTTCAGGAATTTTAAAAATTGCCTTAAAGCCATCAAAAACAGATCTAATACGATTAACAGGACTGATTAAAACACATTTTTCAATTGCAATTTTTTGTTCGTAACAAAGTAGCATTATTACGTTGGCACCCAAAGAGTGTCCCATTGCAATTTCGGGTAATCCGTATTTCTTGATGACTTGCTTCGCAACATTTGTAAATGAAATCAAAGTTGCCTGTTTGCCCTCACTGCTTCCATGAGCAGGTCCATCAAAGGCAATAACTTTGTAACCTTTCTCCATTAAAAGAGAAACAAATGCACCTAAACAACCAGCATTACTTTCCCAACCATGGCACAATAGTGCATATTTATTTCCGTTTCCCCATTCATAAATAACAAGCTCTTCTCCTTCAAATCTTATCCGCTCTTTTTTTGCCTTTTTTAAAACTTCAACCTCCTTTTCACGAATTACTCTTGAACGTGGAGTAGAGAATAGCTTGATTAAATAAGAAGCTGTTTTAGAAGGAAATAGCTTACCTATACTATTAAAATATAATCGGAGTGCTAGAATGGATAAAGTGATTTTTTTCATCTTGCAAAATTCCCCAATTGTTTACTAATTCATTGGTGTTTGGCTGAAAGTATTTTGTTCAACAACCCTATCAGAATGGGGCAGTTCTCAATGATTTTATTGACACTTAAATACAAAGGTATAAGTTGTTGAAACAATAAATGTATATACATACATTTGTGATTAAATTTTGGAGATATGAAAATAGAAGAAGAAATAAAACAAAATCAATTTAAAAGTGAATATCAAAAGCTAGTCATTAATCAGTTGTTTACTGGAAAATGGGTTGCAGATATTATTAGTTCGCATTTAAAGCCATTTGGAGTAACCAGTCAGCAATACAATGTGCTTCGTATTTTAAGAGGTCAACACCCAAATGCTGTAGCGGTTAATATGATTACAGTTAGAATGATTGATAAAATGTCAAATGTATCAAGGCTTGTAGATAAATTAAACCAGAAAGGTTTAGTCATTCGTAAAGTAAATTATTCAGACAGAAGACAGATGGATATTAGTATTACCGATAAAGGATTAAAGTTATTAGAGGAACTTGAACCAATTCAAATCAAAATACAAAGTGCTTTTATGAATTTAACCGAAAAGGAAGCACAACAATTAAATAACTTATTAGATAAATTAAGAGGATGAAAGTATCAGAAGCAATAGAAAAAAGATGGAGCCCACGGGCCTTTGATTATAACAAGACAATTTCAAAAGAAGATTTACAACAAATTATTGAAGCTGCAGCTTCTGCAGCAAGTTGTTTTAATGAACAACCTTGGAGATTTATCATTGGCATACAAAAAGATGAAACGTATCAATCTATTTTTGAAAGTCTAGTTCAATTTAATCAAGATTGGGCTCAAACAGCACCAGTTTTAATGGTAACCGTAGCCTCGAAAGAGTTTGAAAGAAATGGAAATGATAATCCTCATGCACGATATGATTTAGGTCAATCAATTGGTATACTTGGCTTAAAAGCAATGGAGTTAGGTGTATATGTTCATCAAATGGCAGGTTTTGATGCTCAAGTATTAAGAAACGATTTTGAAATACCAGATCAATATGATGTGGTTTCTGTAATTGCATTAGGATTTCCTGGTGATAAGAGCCAATTAAATGAAGGATTAGCAGCACAAGAAAGTCCCGAAAGAACAAATCGTCCACTAAGCGAAATCGCCTTTAAAAACAAGTGGGGAAAAGAGATATTTTGCTAAATCACTTTTTTGATTTGGGCATGGTTCCAAAAACATAATCCCATAATGGAGAGGATACACCAAATGCAACTTCGTCATCTTGATAATGGTGAATGCTATGGTGTATCCATAACACCCTAAATACATTATTCGGTGGTTTATATCGATGAACTATATAATGAACACTTAAATAAGCTGCATATCCAAATAAAAAACCTGCAGTGAAGGGAAAGCCATTGTTACCCATTAAGAAAAAGTTGAGGCTAAGGATTATACTTGCTAATACAACACTTAAGATTGGGGGCATTACCAACCTTTTTTTATCTCTTGGAAACTTGTGGTGAATACCATGCAGAGCAAAAGCAATTCCACCTTCTTGGTAAACACTTGGAAGATGGTAAATAAAACGGTGCATTAAATACTCTACAAGAGAGAAAGTTAACATGCCCAGCACAAAGAGTCCTAAAATAAGGATTATACTTAAGTCAAACTTAGTATATGAATAGATGCATAAAGAGATACCTACCCCATAAAATATAACTAATGGAACAGCTATATGTGTTTGACTTAAATAATGAAGTATCGGGTTTTTGTAAACTCTTGCACCTTCTTCGTTACTGGTATGTGACTCTTTTAAATTTGGCATCTAGACTGCTTAATAAAAGCAAAATTAGCATTGTGTCGATAATTTTTTGGTCCAACTGCTTTAAATTTTTCTTAAAAAGTAGATGAATCGTTACTTTTGCAGTCCAAAATTGAAGACTATGGGAGTAGAGCAAATCGCCATTCAGGTAGAGAAGATTAAGCAATCAAGATTAAGTCAAATTAATTTTAACGAATTAAGATTTGGAAGAGATTTTTCGGACCACATGTTGGTTGTAGATTTTGAGAATGGTTCTTGGGGAGTCCCTCAAATTATGCCTTTTCAACCAATTCCTTTTTCACCTGCTGCTAGTGTTTTTCATTATGGTCAAGCCATTTTTGAAGGACAAAAAGCACACAAGACTGAAAACGGAGATATTTTATTATTTAGACCAGATAAAAACCTAGAAAGATTTAATCGTTCTGCAAGAAGGATGTGTATGGCAGAAGTTCCTGCTAACATTTATATGGATGGTATTAAAGCTTTGGTTGATTTAGATAGAGCTTGGGTGCCTGATGGAGAAGGGAAGTCTTTATATATTAGACCATTTTTAATCGCAGATGAAGGTTTTCTTGGTGTTAGACCAAGTGAGAAATACAAATTCATGGTTATTACTTCTCCAACTTCAAATTATTACTCAGGAGCGGTAAGTGTTCGTATAGAATCGAAGTTTTCTAGAGCTTGTGAAGGAGGTATAGGTGCTGCAAAATCTGCAGCAAATTATGCAACCTCACTTCTACCTGCAAAAGAGGCTAAAGCTGCAGGTTATGACCAACTTATTTGGACCGATTCAAAAGAACATAAATACATCGAAGAATCTGGAACAATGAACATCATGTTCAGAATAGGAGATACTTTAATCACTCCAAGTCTGGAATCTAATACCATTTTGCCTGGTATCACCAGAGAAAGTATTGTTTTCCTAGCGAATCACTGGGGATATAATATCGAAGAACGCAAAGTTTCGGTTGTTGAAATTATTGAGGCCTTAAAAGAAGGAGAGCTTAAAGAAGCTTTTGGAATGGGAACAGCCGCTACAATTGCTCCAATTGAAAGAATTGGGTTTGATGGTATTGACTATCATTTAAGTGATTTTAAAGAATGGGATTTTGCTATGCGAGCCAAAGCACTTCTTGAAGGGATTAAAAGAGGAAAGGTAGAAGATGAATTTGGTTGGACTGTAAAAATTTAGCTACAGCAATCTATCTTTTATTTGAAATATTCTGCTTCTCAGCTTTCTCTGTAATAACACTGGATAAAAGTTGAAAATGATATTAATGCATAGGCAAATCATTACTGCTTTCCAATAATTATTAATTACTAGGAGTATACAACTGATTAGTATTAAAATTAAAGCTGCTAGATGACCAAATTCGGCTTGCTTTGACTGAAATATCATTTCTTCAATTCCATTTTTCTTACCATTAAAATATTTGGCTCTCTGTTTTTTACTTTTCCAAAAAGTAGCAAGCAAAAAAAGTCGAAATTGTTCTCCATTCAATATTTTGTACAATCTGTTTACTCTTTTTACATGGATTTGATTGTAATAATGTAATGGAAGAAGTTTATGAGTCGGAAATACAAAGCCTAGAAATGCCCAAAATCCGGTGATGAATAGATTGATTAAACAGGCAACAAAAAAAGCATAAGCCCAATTAAGGTTGATGGATTGGCTAATTAATAAGTAAAATAATTTATACGTTTGAAACGCGAGAAAAAGAGAGACGCTGCTAAGTAAAATCTTTTTTGCAGCTATCATAGATTTTTAGGATAATCATAAAAGAGAAGGTTTGCAGTCCCACGGCTACAATACCTCCATTGATCAAAGGGAAGTTGCAAGGCTACTATTCCACAAGTAGGAATATTTCCAAAGCTTTCATTGCTTAAATCTTCAGCTAGATAGGTGAAACTTGGATTATGGCCGAATATAAAAAGCGTGTCCACATCATCATTTGTTTTGCAAATGAGGTCAATCAATTGATGTGAATTAGAACCATAAATGCTAGCCTGCGTTTGAATTTTAGAAGGCTGATATTCGGTTTTTTGAGCAATAATTTGTGCGGTATGAATTGCCCGCTTAGCCGGACTACTTATCATTAAGTCAGCCTTATAATTAGCATTAAAAAGACGCTCCCCCATAGTTGGAGCGTCTCTTAAACCTCTTGAATTTAGTGGTCTATCAATATCACTAATTGAAGTGTCTTTCCAAGAAGACTTTGCATGACGTATGATAAAGAGTGATTTCAAATCTATTCCTCTTCTCCTAAGTGCATGTTAAAACTCTCTTTCTCTACCTTATTCATAAAGACAGGAAGTACAAAATATTCAAGGAAGTTTGAATTCGTTTTAAAAACATGTTTTGCAAATGACTTCAAGCTCATTACAAGCTTTTTGGCATATACGTCATTCATTTTTGGCAAAACTTGATTAAGCGTAGCAATTTTCTTTTCTAAATGCTCCTCTTTTGCCTTCCATTCGTCAGGTAATTGAGCCATTTCTTCTTCAAAGTAAGCCTCAAAAACTTGATCTACTTCTTTATAGTAATTCTGCAAAATTGGAGCAGCTGTATATGTTCTAAAATGAGCAAGTTTTATTGACTCCGCTTTTTCATTTTTACTTACTTCACCATCATCCGAAATTGCGGCTAACAAGGCTACAATTGCAGGTGCTCTTAAAAGGGTTTCTCGATCTTCGGGGTTTAGTTTATCTATTTCTGCTGACATAATAAAAATGCGTTAGTTTGTTAGCAAAGATAATATGCTTTATCTTAAACCTACTCTAATCTTTTGAAGAATTAAGATGAATGTAAAGGACATTGATTTTAGCAGCGAAATTTGGTTTTCAACTAGTCGAAGTAGTGGAAAGGGTGGCCAACATGTAAATAAAACGGAAAGTAGAGTGAGTTTGTATTTCAGTGTTTCGGATTCTTCTCTTTTGAGTGAAAATCAGAAGTCATTGATTATTAAAAATCTAGAAGGAAAACTGTCTCAGGATTTTCAACTACAAATTGATGTAGAAGAGAGTAGGAGTCAATTGAAAAATAAAAAAGTTGCAATTGAGCGATTTTATAACCTTTTGGAAAAGGCACTATTTGTACCTAAAAAAAGGAAGGAAACGAAACCATCTAAGGCGGCTATTAAAAGGCGATTAAACGCCAAAAAGAAAAGGGGAGATTTAAAGCAAAACAGGCGAAAAGATAATTTGCTATAGCTTTTTGAAAGCTCTTTCTGCTGCTTTCCATAATCCATCTTTGGTTGGGCAAGGTGCTTCAATACGAATAGCTTCTTTTTTAACAGGATGGATAAATTCCATGGCTCTTGCGTGTAAATGAATAGATGCATCATCATTACTTCGGTGAAAACCATATTTTAAATCACCTTTTATAGGGCAACCTAAATGAGCTAGTTGCGCTCTTATTTGATGATGTCTTCCAGTTTTCGGATATATTTCAAGCAGGTGATAATGCTCTAAGCTTACAAGGGTTTTATAATCTAATTCTGCCATTTTACTCTTAGAATTGGCTTTTGAAACCACAAAAGATTTATTTTTTTGAGGATTTCTTTCCAGTTGGTCAATTAATTTCCCATTTGGGCTATTGGGTTTATTTTTAACCATAGCCCAATATGTTTTTTGAATTTCTTTTTCTTGAAACATTTTATTGAGACGAGGAAGTGCTTTTGAAGTTTTGGCAAATAAAACCAAGCCAGAAGTTGGTCTGTCAATCCGATGAGGAACACCTAAATAAGCTTCTCCTTTTTTATTGTATTTTTCAACGAGGTAGTTTTTCACAAAATCAATCAAAGGAAGGTCTCCAGTCTTATCTCCTTGCACTAATACACCCGAAGGTTTGTTTACAGCAATTAGATGATTATCTTCATATAATACTTGAAGCTTCAGTGATTTTGTAGCCATTAAAATTGCTTATTTAGGCGTTAAGATGAGGTGCATTTTTTTATTAGTCTGATAGTCGTTTTTGCTCAATAGAATAAGCTTTTGACTAAAATCAGCGAATTTGTCATGACCAATAATTTCAATAATATACTTTCCGGGAGGAAGAATTGCATTGAATGTTGAGGTATTTGTATTCATTATATAGGAGCCAACAATATCTCCACTTTCATCATCAATAATTTCAACTGTTATATTCTCTTTAACCAAAGAAGAATCTCCTGTCATAATAATGCCATTTACTAAGGTGTATTCAGTTTTCTCTTCATGAAAAGTTACTCTGTAAACATCTAAATCTCCAAATCCATTGTTTCTAAGTTGAGAAACATATGCATAACGTTTGTTTTCAGCAAAACAGATACTGTTATCATCATAAACAGTGTTTAGAGGGTAGCCTAAGTTTTTAGGTTTACCCCATGAATTATTAGTAAGGTCAAATTGACTTTTAAACAAATCTAAACCACCTAAACCTAAATGCCCATTTGAACTAAAATACATCGTTCCTTCACTTTCTGCCCAAAACGGAAATTTTTCATCGCCACTCGTATTAATTGGTGCACCTATATTTTTAGGTAAGCCCCATTCACCGGTTGGTAAACGCTTAACCACATAAATATCATAACCACCCAATCCACCTTCTCGGTTACTACTAAAATATAGCGTACTACCATCGTTACTTATAGCACCGGCAGTTTCTTTATCCTTAGAGTTTACTTCTTTAAAGCCAAAAACTTTTGGAGCCATATACGACCTTCTTCCTTTTTCACTGACAAACAAATTGCTAAAATGATCTTCGCTATCAACATGGTACAAAAGAAATTGACCATTTTCTGAGCGACCTGCAGTTTCTTCATTTCCATAAGTGTTTGGACTACCAACTGAACGGGCTCTTGAGTAATTATTTCGCTTATGTCTAGAGGTATAGATATCAGCCGTTTTATAGCCGCTATAATCGTAAAGGTTACCTACAACACCATCTCTTTTTGTGCTGAAAAATAAAAGACTTTCATCTGGAGAAACAAATGGCAAATAGTCAGGAGCTTCTGAGTTTACATTTTTACCTAAATTTTCAAAACTAATTTGAATGGGCATTTGATATAGTTTCCAAGCCTCCTCGCAATGAGTGATTTGCTGCTCTATTTCTTTCTTCTTTTCTGGGTCATTTAAGAGCGACAAAAATTGCTTAAAGGTTTCTATTGCTTTCTCAAATTCATAATTTTTCCAATAGGCTATAGCTAATGTTTCTTGCCAATTTGCTACCTCAGTTTTATTGGTGGCTTCTGCATACTGCAATAGCAACTCTAGACCTTTTGGCGGATTGATAGTAGATAAGGTATATGCTTTACCTAAATAGTATTGAAATTCAGAATTATTGGGTTCTTCTTTTAATAATTCTCCATATTGTCGAATCGCTTCTTGATAATTTCCAAATTCAAACATTTTTGAAGCATTCCCTTGATTGATTGGAAATTGTTCAATGTATTGGGAATAGCCAAATTGAGAAATGAGAAGTAGAAATAATATGGATATGCGATTCATCATAACCAATTGATACTAATACTGTTCTTTTTCGTTAGGAAAGTCCTTGGATTTTACATCTGAGATGTAATTTTCAACTGAGTCTTTAATGCTAGTATATAAGTCGTTGTACCTTCTCAAAAATCGTGGACTAAACTCTTTGTTAATACCAAGCATATCATGAAGCACCAGTACTTGCCCATCTACACCGCTTCCAGCGCCAATTCCAATGATTGGAATTTGAACACTTTCTGCTACTTTTTGTGCAAGTTTTGCTGGAATTTTCTCCAAAACAATTGAAAAACAACCCGCTTCTTCCAGCGCTTTTGCATCTTCAATGAGCTTTTTTGCTTCTTCTTCTTCTCGCGCTCTGACAACATAAGTTCCAAACTTATAAATTGATTGAGGGGTTAAACCCAAATGTCCCATCACAGGAATTCCAGCTGACAAAATTCGCTCTACCGATTCTAAAATTTCCGAACCACCTTCCATTTTCACAGCATGAGCTCCTGATTCTTTCATGATTCTAATCGATGAAGTAAGCGCTTCTTTGGAATTTCCTTGATATGCACCAAATGGCAAGTCTACCACAACTAAACTGCGATTTATAGCTCGTACAACCGAAGAGGCATGATAAATCATTTGGTCAAGTGTTATAGGCAAAGTAGTTTCATGACCTGCCATCACATTAGATGCCGAATCTCCAACTAAAATGATGTCAATTCCTGCAGCATCTACAATCCCTGCCAATGAAAAATCATAAGCTGTTAACATGGATATTTTCTCACCCTTGTTTTTCATTTCTTGAATTACATGGGTGGTAACTCTTTTTACTTCCGATTTTTTTGCGGTAGACATATATAAACTCTTTTGTGTCTCAACAAAGCTACAAAATTGATGTTGATATTGATTTATCATTAATTTCGCTCCTATGAATAAAATAAAATTGCATTTCCTGTTTGTGTTGGGATTATTGTTTAGCCTTGGGGCATGTGATAATGATGTTGATTTAACAGCCGAATACGAAGATACAACTGTTGTTTATGCGTTAATTAATGCCAATGCTGATACTCAATTTGTGAAAGTAAATCGAGCCTTTTTAGAAGCCAATACCAATGCACTAAGCTTGGCAAAGGATGCTAACAATTTTACCTATGATGATTTAAATGTTGCATTAAGAAATTTAAATACTGACGAAGTATTTCCATTGAAGCAAATTGAAAAGCCCAAAGATGATGGAGTTTTTAGCACAGAAAAAAATATCCTTTTCTACACTGATACTGCACTTACTTTCAATAATAATTATCGGGTAGAAGTTACTCAGCCCGATGGGAAGTTGACATATGCAGAGGCAGTTGCAATTGATACAATGACTGTTGTTAGACCTGAGATAAGTAATTTACGTGTTCGAGCATTGCCTTTAACAAATACCAATGGAACTATTTTAGAATACAAATTTGAATTTGCTCATTCTGCTCGAGTAGCGAAATTTGAGGCAGTTATGTTTTTTCATTACCTAGAAGAACTTCAGAATGGAAGTAGAGTGCCTAAAAGTATCCGAATCCCAATAGGCACGGTGAATAATCCCGATTTAGTTGCAAAGCAAGATGCGAGTATTGACTTTCCTGGAACTCGTTTTTATCAAACTATCGCGAATTCAATTCCAGCCTCTAATCAAAACAAGAAACTAGTTGACCCATCAAGTAATATTTCTATTGAGATTTATGCAGCAGATGAGACCTATACTTTTTATTCCGATGTATATGGTCCAATAGAAGGTTTAGCTCAAGTAAAACCTGAATACACGAACGTAGAAAATGGAATTGGACTTTTTGCGAGTCGTTCTAGAACCTTAGCACGAACTTTTCTTGCCGACCCTTCAAGACAGCAATTACGTTCAGGCCCGATCACAGGCAATTTGAATTTCCAAGATTTATAAAAGCTGTCAGCTTGACAGTTTGTCATTTATTTTAATCTTCAAAGTCAATTGGTTTATACAATCAATGACAATTTTTCACATTCTTTAGTAAAAATAGACTTGGCATAAGTATTGACTAATGCTGAATGAATCTGAAAAAAATATTTTAAAATGAGTAAAATAATAGGAATAGATTTGGGTACTACAAATTCATGTGTTTCCGTAATGGAGGGAAATGAACCTGTAGTAATTCCAAACAGTGAAGGAAAGAGAACCACTCCTTCTATTGTTGCTTTCATTGAAGGAGGCGAAAGAAAAATTGGTGATCCTGCAAAACGTCAAGCGATTACCAACCCAGAAAAAACAATTTTTTCGATTAAGCGATTCATGGGAAATAAATTCTCAGAAGTGCAAAAAGAAGCTGGTCGAGTTCCTTATAAAGTAGTCAAAGGAGATAATGATACCCCACGTGTGCAGATTGATGATAGAATGTACACTCCTCAAGAAATTTCTGCTATGATTCTTCAAAAAATGAAGAAGACAGCTGAAGATTATTTGGGTACTGAAGTTAGTGAAGCGGTTATTACTGTTCCTGCATATTTTAACGATTCTCAACGTCAAGCGACGAAGGAAGCAGGAGAAATTGCAGGCCTTACTGTAAAGAGAATTATCAACGAACCAACAGCTGCTTCTTTGGCTTATGGAATGGATAAGAAATCTGAAGATGTAAACATTGTAGTATTTGACTGCGGTGGTGGAACACATGACGTTTCTATATTAGAATTGGGAGATGGTGTCTTTGAAGTAAAATCTACGGATGGAGATACGCACTTAGGTGGTGACGATTTTGATCAAGTGATTATAGATTGGTTGGCACAAGAGTTTATCAATGATGAGGACATCGATTTAAGAAAAGATCCAATGGCTTTACAACGCTTGAAAGAGGCGGCAGAAAAAGCAAAAATTGAGCTTTCAAGTACCAACGAAACTGAGATTAACTTGCCATATGTTACTGCTACAGCTAGTGGACCAAAGCACTTGGTTAGAAAATTAAGTCGTTCAAAATTTGAGCAATTAGCAGATGAGTTGATAAAAAGAACGATTGAACCATGTCGTTCAGCCTTAAAATCGGCTGGAATGGAAACCTCGGAAATTGATGAAGTCATTTTAGTTGGTGGTTCAACAAGAATTCCAGCTATTCAAGAAGCTGTAAAAAGCTTTTTTGGAAAGGAACCTTCAAAAGGCGTGAATCCAGATGAGGTGGTTGCGATTGGTGCAGCTATTCAAGGTGGAGTGCTTACAGGAGAGGTGAAAGATGTATTATTACTTGATGTTACTCCACTTTCTTTAGGAATTGAAACAATGGGTGGTGTTATGACCAAATTGATTGAGTCGAACACGACCATCCCAACCAAGAAATCAGAGACATTCTCTACAGCAGCAGATAATCAACCAAGTGTTGAAATCCATGTGCTACAAGGTGAGAGACCAATGGCTAAGGATAATAAAACCATCGGAAGATTTCATCTAGACGGAATTCCACCTGCGCCAAGAGGTACTCCACAAATTGAAGTAACCTTTGATATTGATTCGAACGGAATCATGAACGTTTCGGCTAAAGATAAGGCGACGAATAAAGAGCAAAGTATTCGAATTGAAGCTTCTTCAGGCTTAAGCGATGAAGAAATCGAGAAGATGAAAAGAGAGGCTGAAGAAAATGCTGATTCAGATAAGCAAGCCAAGGAAAAAATCGACAAATTGAATTCTGCCGATAGTTTGATATTCCAAACTGAGAAGCAATTGAAAGAGTTTGGCGATAAAATTCCAGCTGACAAGAAGCAGCCAATTGAAGATGCGTTAAATGAATTGAAAGAAGCGCACAAAGCGGAAGATTTGGATAAAATTGACCCTGCGATGGAAAAGCTTAACAGCATTTTCCAAGAAGCAGCTCAGCATATGTACCAGCAAGGGGGCGGAGCTGAAGGTGCTCAAGCAGGAGGCCAAGAACAAGCTTCAAATGCTAGTGATGAAGAAGTTACTGACGTTGACTTTGAAGAAGTAGAAGAAGACGATAAGAAGTAGTTTCAGCGTATCCTATTCAAGTTAAGCCTCCCCAATTCTGTTGGGGAGGCTTTTTTATGGATACTTATTTTTGAGTAATAATCAATTGGATTATAAAAGCTAATCCTAAATTCTAATTAGATTTGTTTTTATGAAGAAAGACCCATTGATTTTAGTAACAAACGACGATGGAATTACCGCTCCGGGGATTCGAAATTTAATAAAAACGGTAAAGAAAGTAACAAGTAATTGTGTTGTTGTTGCACCAGATAGTCCGCAATCTGGAATGGGGCATGCCATAACCATGAATGCCACCTTGCGATTAGATAAAAGAGAAATAGAAGGTGTAGAAGCGTATAGTTGCAGCGGTACTCCGGTTGATTGTGTTAAAATTGCTACTTCAAAAGTATTGAAAGTGAAACCTGATTTAATTGTCTCGGGCATAAACCACGGTTCTAATTCTTCTATCAATGTCATTTATTCTGGTACCATGTCTGCAGCAGTTGAAGGAGCTATTGAGGGAATTCCATCCATAGGGTTTTCATTATGCAATAGCAGTATTGACGCCGACTTTGAACCTTCATTAACTTATGTCGAAAAGATTATTCGTCAATCATTAGAAAATCCCATTCCAGAAGGAAGTTGCTTAAATGTCAATTTTCCGGCTGTTAGTTCAGATTTACTAAATGGAATAAAAGTGTGTAGACAAGCCAAAGCACTTTGGGAAGAAGAGTTTGATGAACGTAAAGATCCGTCAGGGAAAAGCTATTTTTGGTTAACTGGTAAGTTTGTTAATAAAGAAGAGAATCATGAAGATACTGACGAATGGGCTTTAAAGCACAATTTTGTGTCAGTGGTGCCTGTGCATTTTGATGTCACGGCCTATAATGCCATTGAGTCATTAAAACATTTAGAATATGAATAGAAGAGCAGATAAAATTTGGGTTGGATTAGTGATGGGAATCTTGATTCCTTTTTTGGTGATGTTTATCTTTTACCTTTCTTCATACGCTTACTTGACTGTTCCAGACTTTTTAAGAAAAATGGTATTTGCTTCTATCTTTTTTAAAGTTTTAAGCCTATGTGCCATTGTTAATTTGGTGACTTTTTTTATGTTTTATAAAACACAAAATGACAAGGCAGCAAGAGGAGTAATCTTAGCTACCATGATTTTTGCATTTGCTGTAGTAGTTAATCAAATTTTAACTCCATCACTATAGCATGAAGTACTATATCATTGCAGGAGAAGCGTCTGGTGATTTACATGGATCAAATTTGATTAAGGCGATTCATCAAGAAGACAAAGAGGCAAATATTCGTTGTTGGGGAGGAGATTTGATGGAAAAGGCAGGCGCGAATCTTGTAAAACATTATCGTGATTTGGCTTTTATGGGCTTCGCTGAGGTTATCATGAATTTGAGGACCATTCTCAAAAATTTGAAGTTTTGCAAAGAAGATATTGAGACTTTTAAACCTGATGTGGTCATTTTGATTGACTATCCGGGGTTCAACTTGAGAATAGCCGAATTCGTTAAAAGCATTGGAATTAAAGTTTACTATTACATTTCTCCACAAGTATGGGCTTGGAAGAAAAATCGAGTATATAAAATTAAGCAAACGGTTGATCGCATGTTTGTGATTTTGCCGTTCGAAAAAGATTTTTATAAGCAGTTTGAGATGGATGTTGATTATGTGGGTCATCCGCTTTTGGATGCGATACAAAAAAGAGATTCAAGTCAAGAGAGACTGCAAAATTTAAGGAAGGATCTTCAACTTAGTGAGCAAAAGCTGGTGGCAATATTACCTGGCAGCCGAAAACAAGAAATTAGTAAAATGCTGCCCATCATGCTGAAACAGAGTAAAGAATTCCCTGACTTTCAGTTTGTAATAGCGGTAGCACCATCATTTGAACTTAGTTATTTTGAACCCTTTATTCAAGGATATAAAAATGTGGCTTTGGTTCAAAATCGAACTTATGATTTATTAGAAATTTCTCACGCAGCTATGGTTACTTCGGGAACTGCTACCTTAGAAACAGCCCTGTTTCAAGTTCCAGAAGTGGTCTGCTATAAAGGAAACCCAATATCTTATCACATCGCTAGAAGAATAGTAGATATTAAATACATTTCATTAGTAAACTTAATTATGGATCGAGAGGTAGTTAAGGAACTTATTCAAGGTGATTTGAACCATAAGTTATTAAAAATGGAATTGGGAAAACTCTTGGTTGATGGTGAAGCAAGAAGCAATATGCTCAATACTTTTGGAGCGTTAATTGATAAGCTTGGTGGAGGCGGTGCTTCCGAAAAAACAGCCAAACTTATGATTGACGACTTGAAAAGCTCATGAAAAAAATACTTTTACTTTTAAGTATAATAATTAGCCTATCTTCTCAGGCTGAATTTATCAACATTGGTATTTATTACGGCCAAAACGTGGAAAGTTTCGAATTTTCAATCCATGCAGGGAAGTATGCTCTTTTTTCAGAGAAAGGAAAAGTATCTGATTTAGAAAACACAAGCTCCGTTTTAGTTTCTTATACCACACAAGGAATAAAAGTAAGTCAAGCTGGCAAGCTATTGGGAGTCTTTCAACGAGCTAACTTTGTTGGAACTGGTTGGTACAATCATTTTAGAGTTACCCCAAAAAATGCTTTAAAAGAGCATCGTTATGATGATAATTTGAAAGTATTTATGCAAAGTAGGGGGATGCAATTAGTTAATAACATTGACTTAGATAATTACGTTGCAGGAGTTGTAGAGGCCGAAGTTGGACAAAAACCACCCAAAGAATACTTTAAATTACAAGCAATTATTTGTAGAACCTATGCACTTTCAAACACGCATAAACATGCTTTGGAAGGCTTTAATTTATGCGATCAGGTTCATTGCCAAGCATACCATGGTAAAACTTTTTTTAACCCTATTGTTGAAGCGGCATTGCAAACCAGAGGTGCAGTCATTGTAGATAGTGATATAGAATTAATTACAGCCGCATTTCATTCAAATTGCGGGGGGCAAACCGTAAACTCTGAAGATGTATGGACAAAGTCATTGTATTACCTTAGATCGGTAAAAGATAGTTTTTGTGTGGATTTAAAAAATTCACATTGGGAACATCGAATTCCAAAAATTAAGTGGAATTCGTATGTCAATTCTAAATTGTCGCAAGAAGCCAAAGATTCTTTAAAGTTGCCACTTACCATAGCAAGTCGGGAAAGAGATTTTGTATTAGCGAACTCCGGTTTAAGTGTAGAAGATATTCGTCATCAATTTGGTTTGCGCTCAACTTATTTTGAGGTTAGGGATGATGGAGACGCAATTATGCTATGTGGTAAAGGCTATGGACATGGAGTAGGGCTTTGCCAAATTGGAGCAATGGAAATGGCTAGAAGAGGATACAATTATTCCCAAATACTACACTACTATTATAGAGGAGTTCATATCATAGACCTCTCAGCCTTAGATTTTTTCAAAGCTGATTAGAAATCAGTATATTAGCTTCAACGACTTTCTCAAATGTTTAGTTGGAGCAACATACCCTTAGTTCGATTAGTGGTGCCTTTCATTCTAGGTATCTTAATCTCATTTTACTTTATTGATGCTATTCCTATAAATATCACTTTCATTATAGGAATGTTTGTCGGTATCTTAATTATATTATTTGCAATTGGCAAGTTCAAGTATAAATATAGATGGCTTAGCGGAGCAATAAGTACCCTTCTTTTTATCTTGTTAGGAATTTTATTTCAAAACCTATTTACTTTTTCAAGTCGCATAAATCGGTTACCAACAGGAGAGAAATATACTTGGATTGGTAAGGTAATTGAAACCACAGAAAAAAAAGATAAAGCCCAACAAGCTATTGTAAACTTATATCAATTTTCAAAGCAAGATAGTTCATTTCAAAAGAAGGCTAAGCTTTTGATTTACTCCAAAGCAGACTCACAATTAATGGTAGGGGATATAGTTTTGGGAGAATCATTTATAAACTCAATTTCAAAACCTTTAAATCCTTATCAATTCGACTATGCCGCCTTTTTAAATAACAGGGGTATTCAATATCAAACGTTTATTCATAATTTTTCAATTATTGAAGCTAATCATGGCTTACTCAGGCTTGCCAAGACCTGCAGGCAAAATTTGATTCAGTGCTTTCAAAATGCAAGTATTCAAGGAGATGAACTTTCGGTATTAATCGCCATCACCTTAGGAGACAAAAGTCAATTAGATCAAGAAATTAAGAACGCCTATGCAGGGGCAGGAGCCATGCATATTTTGGCCGTATCAGGATTGCATGTCGGAATTGTTTTTTTAATCTTTAATCAGCTTTTATCTTTCCTAAAAGGAAGGTGGTTTGGCTATCTAAAAGCAGTTCTTCTATTAGCAATCATTTGGAGCTTTGCCCTTTTAAGTGGTTTGTCGCCTTCTGTACAACGAGCGGGAGTGATGTTTTCATTTATAATCATAGGAGGAGCTTTAAAGCGAAAACCAAGTATTTTAAATTCAATTTCAGCCGCAGCATTCATTTTGTTGATTTTCAACCCAATGCTTTTGTTTGAAGTTGGCTTCCAACTATCATTTGCAGCCGTAATTGGCATTGTCAGTTTACATCCAATAATATACAATTGGTGGCGACCAGATTCAATTCTAATAGACAAAATTTGGAGTTTGATAGTGGTGTCTTTTTGTGCCCAATTAGCTACCCTTCCATTCACTTTTTATTATTTCCATCAATTTCCTAATTGGTTTTTGCTCACTAATTTGTTTGTTATTCCATTGGCATTTGCCATAGTTAGCGGGGCCATAATAGTAGCTACTTTAAGTTTTGTATTTGAAAGTGATCTTTTCTTAGGTTATGTTCTGAATAAGGTTTTATGGCTTTTAAATCATGGTATTTTATTGATGCAAGAGTTACCCTATTTTGTTACTTCAAATATTTGGATTAACGAATTTCAAGCTTTCCTTTTAGCATTAAGTATCGTCTTGATTATAATTTACTTGCATCATTATAAATCTAACTTTTTTATTATTTCAATAGCAGCACTTTGTCTCATTTTTGGAATTTCATTTGTTCAAAAATTTAGCAACCACAAGAAGAAAGTTACCGCACTTTATGCGCTTAGAAATCAACAGGTGTTTTTATATAAGCAAGGTGGGAATGCATTAATATTAAGTTTATCAGGAGCTATTAGTAAGTACGACTCTTTAACAATCTTAGACCATTTAAATGCAATAGATGTTGAAGAAATGTATTTTGAAAAGTTAAACGACACTCATTCAATCGTTCAAGAAATTGGAGAAAATCAAATCATCCAATTAGGAGATAAATTAATACTTATAGGTAATTCTAACCTTCATAACCTGAGTCAAGACTTCCTGAATAAAATGGATTATATTCTTTTAAACTATCAACTTCCAAGTGAAAAAATAAAACAAATTATAAATACCAATACCTCTAAAATTATACTTGGTTCGGCTTATCCCAATTGGTATAAATTAAGTGACGAATGGTCTGAAAATGAGAAAAATAAACCGTATTTACTTTCTTCTGAAGGTTATTTAGAGTTATAGTTCCTGCAATCTATCAATCAAACTATTACGTTATATAATGGTTAATTTAGTGCAACCTTTTTTTAACTGTAGTTTATTTTATGAAATTTTTAAGTCTAACTGCCTGTTTGGTTATGTTTCTGGGAATGTCTGCCCAGTTTTCTCCTAATCAAATTATTGAAATTGTTGAAGCTGAAGAAGCCTATCAAAATCCGGAGTTTATGCTTTTCTCAGAAGATGATGCTCCAACTCAAGATGATTTGTCAATTATTTGGTCTACTTATTTAAAAGCTAGCTCAGACTTTGGTTTTATTTTAAACAAAACAGAAGTGGACGAGTTGGGTTACACTCATTTAGCATATAAGCAATCATTTAATGGAATTCCTTTAGCATTTTCCGATTTTAAAGTACATCTTAAAAATGGAAAAATTATTTCCATAAATGGTAAATGGATTAATAAAGAGCCTGCCACTCAAAATAAAAGTTTAAGTGAGAATGACGCTTTAGAAAAGGCATTGGCCCACATAGGAGCGAAAGTTTATAAGTGGCAAGTAGAATTAGAAGAAAAGCACATTAAAACCTTAGAAGGAGACCTTAATGCGACTTATTTTCCAAAAGGAGAGCTCGTTTATGTTTCACCAAAAGCGAAGCTCAACCCGAATGAAATGGAGTTGGCCTATCAATTTAATATTTATGCTCATGAGCCACACGAACGCGTAGAAATATATGTAAGTGCGAATAATGGAAACATACTTTTCAAGAATGATTTAATTCATACCGGAAATGCATCTGGAACGGCAAGAACGGCCTATAGTGGAAATCAAAGTGTAACTACTGATAGTACAGGTTTAAATCAATTTAGATTAAGACAAACAGCTAGTGGGGGTGGTGTTCAAACTTTTGATTTAAATAACGCCACAACCTATGGTGGTGCTGTAGATTTTACAGATACAGACAACTTCTGGAATAATGTAAATAACCAGCAAGACCAATATGCAACTGATGCACATTGGGGTGCGGAAAGAACATATGATTACTTTTTTAACAAGCACAATAGAAACAGTATAAACAATGCAGGTTTTACTTTGGTGAGTTATGTTCATTATGATAATAATTATGCGAATGCATTTTGGAATGGCCAATACATGACCTATGGAGATGGAAGTGGTGCAATTTCACCATTAACCGCATTGGATATTGCAGGTCATGAAATTACACATGGCTTAACTACGTTTTCAGCAAACTTGGTTTATCAAAGTGAATCAGGAGCCTTAAATGAATCTTTTAGTGACATTTTTGGAGCTGCTATAGAATTTTACGCAAGACCAAACAATGCCAATTGGACCATTGGTGAAGATATTGGTAGAACAATTCGGTCTATGTCAAATCCTGCTGCATTTGGTGACCCGGATACAAGAAATGGAAATAATTGGTTAAATGTGGTTGGATGTACACCTTCAAACCAAAATGATAACTGCGGAGTTCATATTAATAGTGGAGTTCAGAATTTCTGGTTTTACTTGCTAGTTAACGGTGGAAGTGGAGTGAATGATCTTGGAAATGCATATAGTGTTAGTGGAATTGGAATCGACAAAGCCGCTGCTATTGCATTTAGAAACCTTACCGTTTATTTAGGAAGAACATCAGATTATGATGATGCAAGACTTTATGCAATTCGTTCTGCCATAGATTTATATGGAGCTTGTTCTCCTGAAGTTGCTGCTGTGACCAATGCTTGGTATGCCGTTGGGGTAGGAGCTCCTTATGTAGCAGGTGTAAATAGTGAATTCTTTTCGGCTGATACGACAGCATGTGCACCACCCTTTCAAGTTGCTTTTCAGAATAATAGTTCCAATGGAGTTACTTATACTTGGGATTTTGGTGACGGTTCTACTTCTACACAAGCAAACCCAGTAAAAACGTATACAGCTTATGGCCAATTTGACGTAGAGCTCATTGTTGATGGGGGAAATTGTGGAGCAGATACCCTTAAGAAACAATCTTATATCAAAGTGGATTCTAGTTATCAGTGTGTTGTTCTACTAAATTCAGGCATCAATCCAACACAAACAACATGTACTGGAAAATTATTTGATTCAGGAGGAAGCACTTCCAATTATGGGGACAATGAAAATGGTTTTATAACCATTGCACCACCAGGAGCTAATAGCGTAACTTTAAATTTTATTTCATTTGATGTAGAAGCAGGTTCTGCTAGTGGACTTTGTGATTATGACTTTTTAGAAATTTTTGATGGTGCAAGTATTTCATCACCTTCTTTAGGGAAGTTTTGTAACACATCAGCGCAACCAACTACCGTAAGCTCTACAACAGGTGTAATAACAATCCGTTTTTCTTCCGACCAATTTTTAACAGAAGGTGGATTTGAAATTGATTGGTCATGTAATTATCCTTCATCTCCACCCAATACAGATTTTAGAGCTGATGTTACAAGCACATGCACAGGAGTTGTTGAATTTACCGATGAGTCAACGCAGCTGCCAACTGCTTGGACTTGGGATTTTGGTGATGGAACAACATCTACAATGCAAAATCCAATACATCAATACCAGCAAAATGGAAGTTTTACTATAAAGTTGGTGACTTCAAATAATTTTGGTGCAGATTCCATAAGTAAATCAAATTTGGTAACAGTTAGTAGACCACCAGAACCGCAAACAAATGGTGATACAGTTTGTATCGGACAATCTACAACTGTTTCTGCCCAAGGTAGTGGCATTTTAAATTGGTATGACCAAGCTCAAGGAGGGAATCTGTTGTATTCAGGAAATAACTTTTCAACCCCTAACCTTGTCACGAGTAAATCTTACTTTGTGGAAGATTATTTAGCTGCACCATCTCAATCTGTTGGGCCTGCAAATAATAATTTTGGTGGTGGAGGCTTCGGAAGTTTTGACCGCCATTTGGTATTTGATGTTTTTCAACCTTTAATTTTAGAGTCGGTAACCGCATATGCAAATTCAAGCGGAAACAGACTTATTGAGTTGAGAGATAATAATGGTGTCGTTTTGCAAAGTACATCTGTTTTTTTAAGTAATGGGATGAATGTAATCAATCTCAATTTTAATTTGAATGTTGGGTCTAATTTTCAATTAGGAATAGCCACAGGTGGTACAATTAATCTGTACAGAACGAATGCAGGTTTAAGCTACCCATACACCATTCCTTCTAAAATAAGTATTAAAGGAAGTAATGCTTCTGTGCCAACTAGCTACTATTACTATTTCTACAACTGGCAAGTAAAAGATGCGGATTGCTATAGCCCAAGAAAAGAAGTTAGCATATTCGTGGATTCTTCATGTTCAATTACGGGTTTAAATGAAGAAAAAATAAATAATGAAATATTAATTTATCCAAATCCCGCTACAAATCAGTTTAATGTTCAATTAAGCGCTCAACAAACAGTTCATTCAATTAACTTGTTTGATCTTGCAGGCAAAAAAGTAAATATGGATTGGCAAAAGGTGAATGATCAATTTATTTCAGTTAATGGGATTAATGAAGTTAATGGAATATATATTCTACAAATAAGCACAGAGAAAGGTATATATCACAAAAAAATAACCTTAATTAAACGTTAGTTATGCAGGTTTTCAAGTCAATTCTATTTTTATTTCTGTTTGCTTCTTTAAGTGTAAATGCTGAAAAAATAAAACAAGCAAATGCTTCTGAATATATGAAAGAAGCAAAAGAAATATACTTTAAAGAAGGGTTCAATACACCACTTTATATATTACTCAATGAAAGCAGTCAATTGGAAGCCTCAATCTTTCTGCAAAAATTATCAGAGGTATTTAAAATAGAATCGAATCTTGGATTTGTTTTAATTGATGAGTATACCGATGAACTAGGAATTACCCATAAAAAATACCAGCAGCATGTCAATGGGATTGCTGTATTTATGTCAAGTTTTACCTTGCATTTGGAAGCAAATTATGTGAAGAGTGCAAGTGGTAAATTTTATAATTCAATTAAACAATTAAGTCCACAAATTGATGAAGAAAATGCGCTTCAGTTCGCTCTCAATCATTTTAATGCCAATAGTTATAAATGGGAATTCCCTAATGAAGAAGCATTTATTCAATGGGAGTCAAATAATCCCAATGCTACTTTTTACCCGAAAGGTGAGTTAGTGTATATGGGCAGAAATGCCTCCGAATTTCAAGAAGATCAAAAGTTGTGTTATCGCTTTAGCATTTATGCACAAGAGCCACTAGAAAAGCGTAAATACTATATTAATGCAAGTAATGGAGAAATTGTATTGATTGAAGAGGAAATTCATCATGGCGATGTGCCAGCAGTTGGGCACACTGCCTATAGTGGAGTTAGAAATATGGTTGTGGATAGTGTGTCAAACTTTTTTCGGTTGCGTGAATCAAATCGTGGAAACGGCATTGAAACCTACGACATGAATAATTCTACCCAATATGGACAAGCGGTAGATTTTATTGATAGTTCACGAATTTGGGATACCTTTTCTCCTGCACTTGATCGCTATGCAACTGATGCACATTGGGGAACGGAAATGACCTATGATTACTTTCTGAATGAACATGGCAGAAATAGTATAAATAATCAAGGATTTACCTTAAGGAGTTATATTCACTATGGCACTAATTACGTGAATGCCTTTTGGGATGGTCAACGAATGACTTATGGGGATGGAGATGCTACTACTAGTCCACTAACTACCCTTGATATTACAGGGCATGAGATAACCCATGGTTTAACCAACTTTACTTCGCAACTTATTTATCGAAGTGAATCAGGTGCATTGAATGAATCATTCAGTGACATTTTTGGAGTAGCAGTAGAACGTTTTGCAAGAGGAACAAACTGGAATTGGTTAATGGGTGAGGATATTGGTTCACCTTTTAGAAGTATGTCTAATCCAAAGGCACTTGGAGATCCAGATACCTATGATGGTACCAATTGGGTCGATCAAAATTGTATGCCTACATCAGGTAATGATTGGTGTGGGGTTCACACCAATAGTGGGGTTCAGAACTACTGGTTTTACTTATTGTCAGAAGGAAAGATAGGAACTAATGATAAAGGGAATTCTTATACAGTTGATTCTATTGGAGTAGATAAAGCTGCTGAAGTGGCATTCAGAAATAATACCATATACTTAACTGCTTCATCAGATTATAGTGAAGCTCGCTTTTTTGGAATTCGATCTGCTATAGATTTGTTTGGAGCTTGTTCTTTTGAAGTGGAGGCTGTAACAAATGCCTGGTATGCTGTTGGAGTAGGAGCCGCATATTCACAAGGGGTAAGCTCAGATTTTGTTGCTTTAAACGATATCTCATTTTGTGTAACACCTGCTTTGGTTCAATTTGAAAGTAATGGAAGTAATGTGATTAATTTTCTTTGGAATTTTGGTGATGGTTCAACAAGTAGTTTAGCAAATCCTTCACATACTTATTCTAATTACGGTGATTATACAGTTCAATTGATTGCAGATGGTGGAAGTTGTGGAAGAGATACAACAACATTTGTCAATTACATAAACATAGATACTGCAAATATTTGCTCATTTGCTATGAATAATGGTTTAACAACAAGCACAGAATGTAATGGGATTGCCTTTGATAGTGGTGGCTTAAATGGAAATTACGCTAATTCAACAAAAGACACATTAATTGTAGTTTCTAACCAAGGAGATCAAATTCTAATAAATTTTAGCTTGTTTGATGTTGAAGCAGGTTTAGGATTGTTTTGTAATCATGATTATGTGGAGCTTTTCGACGGACCTTCTGTTAATTCACCGTCATTAGGACGTTTTTGTAATTCAAATTTACCACCGGCTAATTTAATCACAAGCCAAAATGCTTTCACTTTGGTATTAAATTCTGATGATAAAGGAGTATTCAATGGCTTTCAGCTAGAATGGCAATGTCAGTCAGCTTCAAATACTTCTGTAGTAGATTTTGAAACGAATATAGATACAACGTGCAATGGTTATGTTAGTTTTAGTAACCTTTCTTCCAATGGATTTACCAATGTTCAATGGGATTTTGGTGATGGAAATAGTTCTACTGATATAAACCCAATTCATCAGTATGATTCAAATGGAATTTATACTGTTAAATTAAAAGTATTTAATAGTCAAGGAGTAGATTCTTTAATTAAAACAAATGTAATTGTAGTTAATCGGGGAGTTGCACCAACAGTTCGAGGTGATTCAGTATGTATTAGTGGAAATGCAAAGCTATGGGCTAAAGGGATTGATGATTTGTTATGGTATAGTTCAAAGGGGGCAGAAAGAGCTTCGCATTTAGGAGATACTTTACGGTTAAATAGCCTATCTAGTACGCAACGATTTTATGTTAGTTCTTCACCCCCCGTTTCAGAACAAACTGTTGTTCCATTTTTTCTTGCTGGCACTACTCGTTTTACGGATACTTCAGAAGCGATTTATTTTAATGTTTACGAACCTACACTTTTGAAATCAGTATTGCTAAGAACAAATGGAAATGCAGGATTAAGAAGAGTTGATTTAAGAGATGCTTCTGGAAGGGTTATCGGTTCAAAAGAGGCATATATATCAGGCTCAGGAATTCAAGTGTCACTCAATTTTGAGTTATCTCCTGGAAATAATTACAGCTTGAGCATAGGTTCTCGAGAAGCAGGTCTAATGGTTAATGAATCAGGAGCAAATTACCCATATCAAGCAGGAAATTTAATGGAAGTGACTGGAAGTAGTATGGGGCCAAATGCATTTCCATTCTTTTACTTAATGAAAGTTTCACCAGTACGTTGTGAGTCTATTAGAAAGGAAGTGATTGCTTTTGTTGATACTTCATGCGTAATTACGAATATAAAAGAGTTTGAGAGTGATGAGTCGCAGATTGAGGTCTTTCCAAATCCCTTTTCACAAGAAATTACAGTTCGTGGTGATTTAAGCGCAGTCAAACAGATTCAAATATTCTCAATTAGTGGTAAAAGAATTAAAACGTTTGATAACAATTATGAATCAAGTGTTCAAAATTTTGATCTAAGTAATTTATCAAAAGGAGTATACTTTATTCGCTTTGAGGGTAAGGGCTTTAAACAAAATAAAAAGTTGATTAAAATTCATTAATCGATAAATGAAATGGATCAAAATATATGATTCATTAGCGGAGGCCAAGCAATTCTTAAAAGACGGTAGAATAGCCAAGCACTTTATAGAAGAGGAATTTGTTTGTGTTGTTTTCAGCAAAAATCAATTTTTTGCTTTTGCCGATCGTTGTCCACATAAGGGTTATTCTTTTATCGGTGGAAAGTGTCAAGATGGCATTGTTGAATGTCCAATTCATAAGTATAAATTTGCTCTTGGAATAGACGGAGAACGAACTCCACTTAAAATATTTCCTATTGAAACCAATAAAGACGGTGTATTTGTGGGTAAAGAACCAAAAAGTTGGTTTTAGAATTTTACCATTCCTCTTGCTTTTTGGCACAAGCTTGCTTTCTGCTCAAAACTCCGACTCATTGAAGTTTAGAAAGAAATTAGTAAGCTATGGAACACTTGCATCTTACTCAGTTTCATTAGTAGGCCTAAATCAGCTTTGGTATAAAGATTACCCTAAAAGTGAGTTCCATTTTTTTAATGATAATGCCCAGTGGAGTCAGTTAGATAAAGTGGGACATGCTTATTCTACCTACACCTTAAGCAGAGCTAGCTCGGCCTTATTTTATTGGGCTGGATATGAAAAAGAAAAATCTGTTTGGTATGGTAGCGGAGGAGCATTCTTGTTTTTATCAACCATTGAAATTTTTGATGCTTATAGCGAGGAATGGGGGTTTTCTTGGGGTGATTTTGTCGCAAATACTTCAGGAATTGGTTTGTTTTTAGTCCAAGAGAAATTATGGCAAAAACAAATTTTACATTTAAAGTTTAGTTATTCTCCAACTTCAATACGAGAATTAAGACCTGACTTATTTGGTGAAAATGAACTTCAAGGTGTTTTGAAAGATTATAACGGTCAAACGTATTGGGCTTCATTCAATCTAAACTCACTATCAACAGATTTTAAACTTAAGTGGTTAAATCTAGCTGTTGGCTATGGCGCTGATCACATGTTATATGCCCAAAAAAACGAGGTTCATTCACCCTATAATTCCCATAGAAAGCAATGGTATTTGGGACCGGACGTTAATTTTGAAAGAATCCAAACCAAAAAAAAGTGGTTGAAAACGACATTATTCTTACTCAATTGTATTAAGGCTCCTTTACCTGCCCTCCTTTTAGAAAACAATAAATTGAGGGTTGATTGGTTCGCTTATTAAAGTTGGTTGCTTTGAATAAGGTGATTAACTTTTAATAAACCGGCAACACTTAAACTATCTGTAATATTCCCATCTAATACCATTTGAATAGCATCACGAATGGGCAATTTCTTAATTTCAAGTACTTCATCCTCGTCAGGCTGAGCTTCAAATTGCTCTAAATCACGAGCTAAATAGATCATGCCAATTTCATCTGCAACAGAATTACTGGTATGTATTCGAATTGTTTCTTCCCACTTTTGAGCAACCAAGCCTGTTTCTTCTCTTAGTTCTCTCTTAGCTGATTCAAGCGGATCAATGCCCCATTTTCCGCCACCTTCGGGAATTTCCCAACTGTATTGGTTTAAGGGGAATCTCCATTGACCCACTAAAAAGGTTTCTAGTTGATCAGTTATTGGAATTACACCAATAGCAATATTTTTGAAATGAACAGTCCCGTATATGCCATCATTCCCAGCAGGATTTAAAACTTCATGATTTTCAACTTTAATCCATGGGTTTTCATAGACAGTTTCTTTTCTTTTTACCTTCCAAGGGTTGTTCATAGCTTGAGCAATTATATTTTTGCAAAGTAATCAAAAGCAATGGAGATTTTAGTTGGTTCGTATGTAAAGGCTGTTGATGAAAACCTGGAAGGAGTAATTCGTCGAATTAAAGATGATTGGTATTTCTTAGAGTGTACAGACGGATTTGAGTATCCTTTTAAAAAACACCAACTTGTACTTATAAACAAAGAAGGAAATTCAACTCATTTTACCAAGACATATACATATCCTGCTAGTACTTTTAAAGAGGATATTGAATTTGCCTATGAACCAAGGGTTCAATTAAAAGGAGCAATTCCTGAAATTGACTTGCATATGGAAGAGCTATTGCCTAACCATCGTTTAAAGAAAGGAGAGTCAGCTTTATTATTCCAATTGGATTTTTGTAGAAAAGCAATCCAGAAAGCAAGTATTGCAAGAGTTCGGAAAATGGTTTTCATACATGGGATGGGTAGTGGTATTTTAAGAGATGAACTTCGTAAGATGCTTCGATATGAATACCCGCATATTGAGTTTTTTGATGCCAACTATCAACGATTTGGACAAGGTGCGACTGAAATTATTATTCATGGCTTAGGCAAAGGTCTAAAGCACTAACTTTGCAAAGCAGGTAACTTTATCGCTGCGCTTTGCGTGGAGGAAAGTCCGGGCAGCACAGAGCACCGTACCTTGTGAAAACAAGGGTTCCGAAAGGAAACAGATAGTGCCACAGAAAATAAACAGCTGACGCTTTTTAAAGCAAGCAATGGTGAAATGGTGAGGTAAGAGCTCACCGCTCTTGAGGTAACAAAAGAGGCTAGGAAAACCTTACGGGCTGAAAGGTCAAATAAACCGGAGTTAAAGTGGCTCGCTTTTCCGGAGGGTAGACTGCTTAGATAAATGATAAAGCAAAAGCAATGCTTTTGAACAGAACCTGGCTTACTTACCTGTTTTTAATAAAAAAGTCCCCTTGAATTTTCAAGGGGGCTTTTTTGTGAACTATTAGTTGTTTTATTGAATGATAATCTTTTCAGATTGAATTGAATGCTCTCCAATTACATTCATAATATAAACCCCTTTTTCTAAATGATTTAAATCAATTTCTAATCGATTTGTAGATGTATTTAGATTAAAGTCATAAACTAATTTTCCGGTAACATCTTTCAATTCAATTCGCTCAAATTGATTCGTGTTATTTAGTAATAAGGTAAACTGACCGTTTGAAGGGTTAGGGAAAATTGCATAATCATTTTCAATTGAGCGACTCTCTAAGCCAACTGGGATATCAGTAATTCTAACATCATCAATAGCAACATCGCCATCATAACTATTTCCTCTTACAGTCCAAAATCGAACTCTTAATTCACTTAAGCTAGAGAACTGGCTAATTGGAATAATTTTAAATTGATAAGGATCAGCATTTGCTGATTGTTTCTGCCCTACAATAGTGTCAACATTTACCCAAGTTCCTGCTGAATCAACATCAACAAATAAAGTTTGGATATCTACACCGTACATATGGTAATTGTAAAGTAAAGTTAGATTTCCTGAATTATTCGTTAAATCAACACAAGGAGATGTTAGTATAGCTGTGTCACCTAAAGCAGCCGGAGAAGAAGCTTCTGTATACATATAGGTCGTTGAGCCTGTAGTGGCATCTCCTATTGGACCTGTTGCACCAGAAGTAGTTCCACCGATATTACTTAACCATTGGTAGTTTGGTGAACTTGATGTACCTTCCCAACCATTAGCAAATACACCACTTTGACCTGAAGGCAAAATGTCAAAATCTTCATTGTATGGCAATGTCTGTAAACTATTAAGAATATTGATATTTCTAAGACTATCATTAATAACATTTCCATCTCCTACTAAGTCACAGCTTAATGTAAAACTGTAGTTCCCTGGGTTTGATAGATTAACTGTAGTATTAAAGGTATAAACTAAAGTATCTCCAGATAATACAGTTCCATTATAAGTTTCAGTTACAAATGCTCCTCCATTTACAGAGTAGCTCAAGTCAATTGTATTAAAAGTATTGACACCTGTATTTGCAAATCTTACTCGTACACTATCAGAATTGCTAAAGCCACAACCACTAATTGGTGAAACCATTGATACAATAGCCGCATCATCAGGGGATGGAGGTGCAATATTGAAGTTATCTACTCCAAATCCATCATTAATTACACTCCCATCTGAACTAAATACAAATCTAATTTTAACACTAGAACTACCTGCAACACCTGTTAGCTGGTTAGATGCTATGTGCCAAACTCCAGCACCTGCTACATGATCTCCATCCCACCATTCATTCGTAAGATCATTATACCAATTAATGGCATTTGGTGCGGCAATAAGCTTGTTCCAAGTTTGTCCCGCATTTGTGGATACTTCCACCCATCCTTCATCACAACAAGACTCTGTATTGAAAATATGTGAAAATGAAATAATTGGATCAACTGTATATGTTGAGAAGTCAAAACAAGGAGACTCTAAATAAGCAAGCTCGTTGTTATTATAATCTCCTAGCAGGTTGGTAACCCAAGCTCCAGTTCCGGCGGCTGCTGAAGTAATATAAGAAGCAGCAGGCGTTCCATGACTCCATGAAGAATTAGCTCCGTAAGTTGTCCATCCACCTGGGCCGGATTCAAACCCCTCTGAATAAGGTAAAGTTGATACAAGAGGAATATTCTGGAAGGTTGATCTTATAGTATCATTTATTTGGTTTACATCATTCGCAAGTGTAACATAAACTACTAGGTTGTATGTACCAAAGGTTGATAAATTAACCGTTGTATTAAATGTAAAAGGAATCGTATCTCCTGAATTGATTGGACCTGGAATTGTTTGCGATACTGCAGCACCACCATTTAGTTGATAAGAAATGGTTACATTGCTCATGGCAGCAGTGCCGGCATTTGTTATATTAACAGAAACACTATCCGCATTGCCTAAAGCACAGCCATCAGTTGGTTTTATGATTGAAGCTATTCCAGCATCGCTAGCTGAAGGTGGTATAATTGAAAAATTATCTATGCCAAATCCTTCATTAATAACACTACCATCAGAACTAAAGACAAAGCGAACTTTAACACTTGAACTCCCAGCTGCTCCTGTTAATTGATTTGATGTGGTTTGCCATACACCTGATCCAGCGGCATGATTTCCATCCCACCATTGATTAGATAAATCATTGTACCAATTTACTGCGCTTGGACTTGCAGTCACTTTATTCCATGTTTGTCCGCCATCAATTGAAACTTCTAGCCACCCTTCATCACAACAAGATTCTGTGTTAAACATATGTGAAAAAGAAATGGTTGGGTCCACCGTATAAGTAGAAAGATCAAAACAAGGAGACTCTAGGTAAGAGAATTCATTGTTATTATAATTACCACTTAGGTTGGTAACCCATGAAAAAGAACCTGTAGCCGCGGAGGTAATGTATGAAGCTGCCGGTGTCCCATGAGACCAAGATGAATTGGCACCACTAGTGGTCCAGCCACCAGTGCCATTTTCAAATCCTTCTGTATAAGGGAATTGACTGATTACAGCAATATTCTCAAAAACAGCTGTACTGGTGTCGTTAGTTACATTATTATCACCTACTAAGCTCGAATAACTTTGTATGGTATAATTCCCGATTGCACTTAAATTAACCGTTTGATTAAAGGTATAAATAACGGTGTCTCCTGGGTTAATAGGGCCGCTTATGGTTCCATTCGCTGCAATACCTCCATTCAAACTATACGCAACATTTAAATTGGTAATTACAGAACTTCCAAAATTTGATACAGCAATTTTTACAGAATCATTTACCCCTAAGCCACATGAAGTAACAGGCTGAACAATGGCTACAATTCCTGCATCTAAAGCAGGGGCATCTTGAATTAAAACATCATCAAAGGCGAATCCATCTTCTATAACAGATCCATCAGTACCATGTGCAAAACGCAATTCGACTGATGGTTGTCCGCCTAAACCAGTTAGATCATGCTCTGCTAATACCCATGAGCCACCTAAACTTGACCATCCTTCTTGTGAAGGTTCAAGATTTGTTAGTCCTCCAATGCTGTTGTCGTTATACCAATTATTAGGATCGCCAAAGCTTCCCACTTTTTGCCAACTTATACCTCCGTCAACAGATGCTTGTAAAACAGTCCCATCCCAAGAAGTTTCATTTTCAATCCAAATTCTAGCTTTAAATTGAGGAGCGGCAATATTGGTAAAGTCAAAGCATGGACTAATAACATATGAATCTTCATTATTATTATATGCTCCACTTAGGTTAGTTACCCAAGCTTGTGTCCCTGAATAAGCTGAATTGATTACTGAGCTGGCAGGAGCACCTAGCGCCCAAGAATTGTTTGTTCCTCCACTTGACCAACCACCAGAGCCATTTTCAAAATTTTCAAAGTATGGGAAGGTAGCAATGCTATTCTTTTGAATTGCAGTGCCCCTAACTGTATCATTCGCTAAATTGATATCTCCTCTAAAGCTGGAGTAGGCGGTAATAGAATAACTTCCAATAACTGAAAAATCTGCAGTTGTAGTAAACGTATATTGTATAGTGTCATTTGGTAAAACATTGCCATTATATGTTTCAGCAACTACAGTACCACCATTTATGGAATAATTTAAAGGTACCCGATTAATAGCATTACTTCCTGCGTTGGTAAATGTTACAATAATTGATTCAGTAGATGTAAGACCACAAGAGGCTTTTAAAGAATCAATAGAAATCAATTTAATATCATCAGGGGTTGGTTGAAAAATTTCAACATTATCAACCATCCAATAGTAATCATAAGAGCCATGAAAGTAAAATCGAACTTGTGCACTCGATTTTCCTACTACTTGTGCTGAAATATCGATTGATTCATGCACAGGAATTGGACTTGCTGCAGTTCCATGGGCAATTGTGGAGTAATCTGCAACTGTTGTCCAGCTGGTACCATCAAATACTTCAACTAGAGCGGTATCAGTTCCGAATGGAATGTGAGCATGATCAAACTCCAACTTCACCACTGTAGCATTACCTGGATTAAAAGTAGGACTACTTAAAGTTGTTTTTTGAAAGTTGCCTGTTCCATACCAATCGCTGTCAATTATAGCAAAGGCCGTATCTATTAAGGTGTTTTGGGCTCCTGCCAATCTATTGTCAGGATCATCAAATCGCCAAACTTGGCCATTTAAATTAGCAGTGCTATCTACATTTTTCCATGCTGAGCCTACAGGTGGCAATATAGAGTCGGTAAAAGTGCTAAAGTCTTCTTGTACAAATGTTTGAGCATTTAACCCAATGGTTAAAAACACAAGCAATATTGAAGTTGTAATTTTCTTTAACATAATAATTAAGGTTTAAATTGTTTACTCAAAAATAAGAATATTAAAACTCATAGATAGATATGGTTAAAACATACTGCCATCTTTCATTTCAAAAGTCCGATCACAAGCTTTAGCTAAATCTAAGTTATGAGTCACAATGACAAATGTTTGACTGAATTCATCTCTTAATTCAAAAAATAATTGATGAAGTTTATCCGCATTTTCAGAATCTAAATTACCCGAAGGTTCATCTGCAAAAATTACTTTGGGTTGATTTATAAGTGCTCTGGCTGTAGCCACTCGCTGTTGTTCACCTCCCGATAATTCAGAAGGTTTATGATGCAAACGATTAGAAAGTCCCATTTTTTCTAAAAGGTTTCTCGCTTTTTTTTCTGCAACTTGTTTCGAATCCCCAGCAATTAGAGCAGGCAATTCTACATTTTCTAATGCTGAAAACTCAGGCAGCAAATGATGAAATTGAAAGACAAAGCCAATATTCTTGTTTCTAAATTCTGCTAACTTATTTGGGTTTAGCTTTGTGATATCGGTCCCATTGTAAAAAATGTTCCCTTGATCAGCTTGATCTAAACTGCTTAATACTTGTAAAAGGGTTGTTTTACCGGCACCCGAACTGCCAACAATGGCTACAATTTCAGCTGTTTTAACTTCTAAGTCAATACCCTTTAAAACAGTTAAGTCGCCAAATTTTTTTTCAATGCCTTTTGCTGTAATCATAGGTAAGCTAAATTAGACGAATATTTTTCATCTTTAAAGAGGAAATAGCGCTTTTAATTTGCTTTCAAATCAATTACTTTTGGGATTCAATTCTGAAATTTAAAAAATTCTACATGAATATTCATGAATATCAAGCAAAAGAAACTCTAAAAAGCTTTGGAGTTGCTATACAAGAAGGCATTGTTGCATCAACTCCTGAAGAAGCCGTTGAAGCAGCTAAAAAATTAAATGAGCAAACAGGCACTGATTGGTGGGTTGTAAAAGCTCAAATCCATGCCGGTGGTCGCGGCAAAGGTGGTGGTGTAAAACTTGCTAAATCGTTAGAAGAGGTAAAAAGTATTGCTGACCAAATCATTGGAATGCAATTGGTAACACCACAAACTTCTAAAGAGGGTAAGAAGGTTCATCAAGTGTTAATTGCTCAAGATGTTTATTATCCGGGTGATTCTGAGCCAGAAGAGTATTATATGAGTGTTCTTTTGAACAGAGCAAGTGGTAGAAATATGATTATGTATTCTACGGAGGGTGGAATGGATATTGAACAAGTAGCTGAAGATACACCTCACTTAATTTTTACAGAAGAAATTGACCCTGCTGTTGGTTTACAAGGTTTTCAAGCAAGAAAAATTGCTTTTAATCTAGGCCTTTCTGGAATGGCATTTAAGCAAATGGTGAAATTTGTATTTGCTTTGTATAAGGCATACGAAAACACAGACTCTAGCTTATTTGAGATTAATCCAGTTTTGAAAACCTCTGATGATAAAATCATCGCAGTTGACTCTAAAGTAACTCTTGATGATAATGCGCTTTTCCGTCATAAGGATTTAGCTGAAATGAGAGATAAGCGTGAAGAAGATCCAACTGAAGTGGAAGCTGGTGAAGCAGGTTTGAGTTATGTAAACCTCGATGGAAATGTTGGTTGTATGGTAAACGGGGCTGGATTGGCAATGGCTACCATGGACATAATTAAACTAAGTGGTGGTAATCCAGCAAACTTTCTTGATGTTGGAGGAACAGCTGATGCTGAAAGGGTAGAGAAGGCATTTCGAATGATCTTAAAAGATGAGAAAGTAGAAGCTATTTTGGTGAATATTTTTGGTGGAATTGTACGATGTGACCGTGTAGCTCAAGGAGTAGTTGATGCTTACAAGAACATAGGAGATATTCCTGTGCCGATTATTGTGAGACTTCAAGGTACAAATGCTGAAGAAGCAAAACAAATTATTGATGAGTCTGGACTTAAAGTTCACTCAGCTATTTTATTGCAAGAAGCTGCAGATAAAGTAAAAGAGGTATTAGCTTAATATAAAGGAAACCTCCACAATTTTGGAGGTTTCTTTTTTTGAGTAAGGTTTATAACATAAACTTGTTTATATTTGAAGTAAATTTATAAGTCATGGAACAAAATCATAAAGAGCAACTTCAGCTAATCACAGAAATGATTGCTAACACCAAAGTAAGAATTAGTGAGGGGAGTGTATTTTATTTATTGTGGGGTTGGCTGGTCGTTCTTGCTGCTGCAGTGAACTACTATTTACTGCAATATACAGATACGACACAACATTGGATTGTTTGGCCTATTTTGATGACTTTAGGAGGCGTTTTTACTGGAGTGATAAGCGCTAGAAAACGAAAGAAAGTCAGGGTAAAAACATTTGTAGACCGAGCGCTTAGCTACTTATGGACTGCATTTGTAGTTAGTTTATTGTTGGTATTAATTGGAATGGTTAAGCTAGGCCCTCAGAAAGTTTATCCCATTATTATCATCTTATATGGTTTAGGAACATTTGTAAGTGGAGGAATACTGAAATTTAAGCCATTAATGATTGGAGCAGTAGCAAGCTGGCTAATAGGACTGTATGCTTTTTTTGTGCCCTTTCATGTCCAGCTTATTTTAATTTCATTAGCCATTATTGCATCTTACATTATACCAGGGCATTTATTAGCTAAATCGAAGGCTCATGTTTAAATCCTTAGATCCGCTTTTACACTCTCAATTGCGTCTGGCCATTATGTCCATCCTTATGAATGTGGAAGAAGCTGACTTTACTTATTTGAAAGAAAAAACAGCGGCTACGTCGGGTAACTTAAGTGTTCAACTCGATAAACTGGAAAAAGCAGGTTACATTTCTATAGTTAAGTCTTTTAAAGGAAAAAGACCTAATACCTCATGTCGTAAAACAAGACAAGGAACCCGGGCATTCGAACAATATGTCAATCATTTAAAAACATATATTAACCAATCTTAAATTACATGAAAAAGGAAATTTTAAGCTTAATGCTTTTCATCTTTATTGTAACAAGCAGCAATTTTGCTCAGGAGTCATACTATAATACTGAGCATAAAAGTCAAATGAAAACCTTGGAGCTGATGCTTGGTGAGTGGGAAGGAAGTGGATGGATGTTCAATCGCACAAGTCGCCAAAAAGAAACCTTTACCCAAAAGGAAGTGATTAGCTATCAATTGGATTCAACAGCTCTTTTAATACATGGTAAAGGATATGCCAATGGTCAAATCATTCACGATGCTTTAGCTATAATTACAGCGGATACTGCAAACACCTATTCAATGAGTAGTTTCTTAGGAGATGGGAAAAGAGGTGTTTATCAATTAAATCAAAAAGAGGATGGAAGTTGGGAATGGAGAATTCAAACGGAAAAGGGAACTATAGTATACACAATTATCCTTACCGAAACCACTTGGAATGAAGTTGGTGTTTTTGATATGAATGGAAATCTATTTCCATTTTTTGAAATGAATCTTAAAAAGAAACAATAAGATGCAGTCTTTTTTTATCGCACTTTTAGGAATCTTTCTTTTTGTTAATTCACTACAAGCACAAGAAAAAGGTTTTGAAGTTGGATTTCAACTCAGTGAATATCAACAAGATTTTGGATTAGGGATACAAATCACAAGTCCTTATTTGTTTAAAGAAAGCATAGCGTTAAGATTAAGAGCGAATAAACAATATCTTCAACACATTGATAAGAAAGAGGTTAAGGAAGTATGGACACCCTATTTGAATCTTAGTTTAGGTGTTTTTGGACATCGGGCTAAGATTCATGAGAAAGTTGCGCTTTATGGTGAAGGTGGAGTAATAGGCTTAATTCCAAATGACAAATTTTCGGATGAAAATTTTGTCTTTGGAGGATATGGTCTCTTCGGATTTGAGTTTTACTTCATAGATAGTTTTTGCTATTTTATAGAAGCTGGAGGTGTAGGAACAGGTGCCACAGCTGATCAAATCCCTAGCGAGCCCATTTATTGTAACGGATTTTTAATGAATGTAGGATTTCGAATAATTTTTAATAACTAAATACAATTTACAATGAATTCAACAGATGAAAAACTTTACCAAGAAGCTCAAGCACGAGTTAATTTTAAAAGACACTTTGGCTTTTACCTAGTCATGAATGTCGTTATTTGGGCAATTTGGTATTTTACAAGAGGAAGATATGGTTATTATGATGGAATTTGGCCAATATGGGCAACCTTAGGTTGGGGTATTGGAATTGCATCCCATTATTTAGGTGTTTATGTTAGAAGCAATAGTGCTGTAGAAAGAGAATATCAAAAATTAAAAAATAAGAACGATTCCAAGAACTAGGCTTCTTCTTTTTGAACCAAATAATACATGCAAGTGGTTAAGTAGTTTCTCAGATATGGAATTGCAGAAATTGCTGGATTCTGAACTTTAGCATTTAAGTTAAACTTGTATTTATATATGGGGTTTATCAAGTAGTACTCCCTTACTGCTTGTTTGTAGTGATGTTTTTTTAGCAACTTTTCAAAACGTTCAATACTTATACCAGTTTCTTTTATTTCTGCTAAGTCCTCTACTATACGGTTTGTTTCTCCAAAGGACTTCAAAATACCCTTGTAAAGCGACATAGGTAACAGATGATAATAAGGTAGACGACTAAGTATTTTACTTTTTGCAATCTGTTGATGTCCACCAAATGGCATTTGCCAAGGAGGAAAACCAAAGAAAATGTGTCCCCCCGGAACCAAGAAATCTCTTAGTTTCTTTAAAACTTTATCTTGATCATGGATGTGTTCAATAACATCCTTTAAAACAATTAAGTCAAACCGTTCTGGATATTCGGTTTCTATATCTACATCGTAGATATTTTTATTACATAAAGTGGCGTTGCCTGCTGCTATTTCCTCTTTTAATAGTGCTTTAGCAGATTCATATCGGGCAGGCATAAGTTCAATTCCAGTCCCATGACAGCCCTTTTGAATAAAAGCTTGTAATACTCCCCCTTCTGCGCAGCCAATTTCTAACACCCGCATTCCTTTTCTTAAGGGTAAGGCACGTTCAATAAAGGGAATTACATAATTTAATGCGTTCTCTCGCTGATAGTTAATGTATGTTTCTTTGTTTTTATGAAAATCGTATGCCATGTCAAAAAGTAAGCCGCAAAAATAGAAGATTAATTTTGTTCATCTTTTTTCCAAAAAAAATGTATGCCCACTAAAGGAAAAATTAAACAACGTGTAAAGAAAGCTTATTACTTTTGAATGATAAATATTAGCTTTAACCCATTGAATATCGACTTATTCCACATTTTGAATCGATTTAGATTGTATTTCTTAGTTAGTTTGGGATTATTACTGTGTACTACTCCTCAAATTTCACAAGCTCAATTAAATGAAATGGGTTTTCATGCTAGTTTAATTGGGTCAAGATATACGCTAAGTAACAATTTTCCGAATGATCAAATTATCATTTCTCAAGGGAAATTGTTTCCAGGTTTTGCCTTAGGTGGCCAATGGGCGTTTGGACCTCCAAAAGATCAATTTACCCCGTACTTAAAATTAGAACATGGCTTTATGGTGGAAGCTAGTTTTTGTCGCTGTGGAGGAAATATCAACTATTTTTCCCGACCTTCCGGTGTACCGGGTACTTTTTCTGAACTTACTTATGTTTCTTATCAAGGTGACTATACTGCTTCTTATGTAGCTCACTTGAAAAAGTTATATGGACTATGGGGAGTATCAGTTACCAATTATTTTTTTAGAGGTGTTAAAGTGGGAGCATCCAATGAATTTAAATCTTCCAAGAGACAATTAAATGACATTTATTTTAGTGCCTCAGTAGGTCTTGGGATACGCATGGATCAGTTTTTAATTACTGGTCGATATAACTTAGCCATTACGGAGTTTTCCCAAGAGACAGCACTTATCCCTGTTTCTATGAACTCTCATCAAATTAAATTCACCTTTGCTTATTTCATGTTTGAGAAACATGTGGGAAAAAATTGGGATAGTATTTATCTGAAGTAAAGCCTAGTCAAAACATCTTTTCCCAATGATAAAAGCTCGCTTTTTATTGGCCAAGGTACAAGCGTAACAAAACACATCCTTAGATTCAGCAATCTTGTATTTTTTTCGGATTTCTTCTGGCTTCATCGGGAAATTTCTTACCACTACATTAGCGGCTTTGATTAAGCCTTTAGTAGGTTTTTCTACCCTTTCAATGGCTATTATTCTACCGGGAAAGCCAGGCTGCTTTTCTTCTGAAGTATACAAGTGTGTATTCGGAGCTAGTTTTAAAAGTCCGAATTGTTTTGCCAATGCATGAAACCCACCTGACTTCATAATCGAAGCATTGGGTTCATACAAAAAATGGAGAGGTTCAGAGTAAGCTACCGGTGTTTCATTTTCTTCTTGAAAATGAAAAGAAAAGCTTTCCATTTTTCCAGATTGTAAATGAATGGCTTTTATGAGTGGGTTTTGATGAACTTCATGGTCCATTAAAAACAATAACTCTTTGCATTCATTTTTTACAGAAACGATAACTACTTCATAAGTATGCGGTAAACCCTTTAAAGCCTGTTGAATATCTAACATTGGAGAAAGCTTAATCATCAATCGGCTAGACTTTTTTAAAAGCAACTCTTGTATTTTCAATACATTAGGACTGCAATCTTCAATGCTGACCAAGCGTTTTGTTTTCTCTCTTCGGTCAGGGTCTAAGTAAATCCAATCGGCTTTGGCTGTAGTTTTACTCAGAAAATCTTCAGCTTTTTCATGTATACACTGAATATTTTCAGCTTCTAAGCGATTATAATTTTCTTTGGCCAAGGAAACTAAGGTTTCATTCTGCTCAACATATTTCACGCTTTTAAAGCGTTTTGAAAATGCAAAACTATCTATGCCCATTCCGCCACTTAAATCCCAAAGGCTAGTTCCTTCCATTAAGCTCGCTTTGTAAAAGGCTGTTTCTTCAGATGAGGCTTGCTCCAGAGCTCTAGCAGGAGGGAAGATGATTTTTTCTAAGAGACTTGGAAACTTCTTTTTTCCCTTTTGTATGCCATTTACTTGTGCCAAGATAAAGTCTGTTGGCCAATCGTTTTTTTTGCTCAGCTTAAAGGCAAGGGTGTTTATGTTTTCTGTTTTATTTTGGGCAATAAAGTCCCAAACTTCTTTAGGGTAGTTCATTTTCTCCTAAGAATACAAAAGCGAGAATATTGGCTCCCATTTCTAGGGCTTTTCTTCTTGTGGTTTCCGAATCATTGTGAATTTCGGCATCCTCCCAGCCATCGCCCAAATCAGATTCGTAAGTATAAAATAAAACCAATCTGCCTTCTTTTATAATTCCAAAACCCTGTGGCGGTTTTTCATCGTGTTCATGCACTTTGGGAAGTCCTTTTCCGTAATCATACGCCGCATGATAAATGGGATGGTTAAATGGAATTTCCACCAATTCTTCATTGGGAAAAACCTTTTTCAATTCACGGCGAATGAATTGATCCATACCATAGTTGTCATCAATATGCAAAAAGCCTCCTGCCAATAAATAGTTGCGCAAATTTTCTGCCTCTTGATTCGAGAAAATCACATTTCCATGTCCGGTCATGTGTACAAAAGGGTAATTGTAAATTTCTCGACTTCCTGCTTCTACAATGGCCTGTTCTTTTGAAATGGAAGTATTCAACTCACGATTACAAAAGTCAATTAGATTGGGAAGACTAGTTTCTAAATTGGCATACCAATCGCCACCTCCTTGATATTTCAAAACGGCAATTTGAAAGCTACCGGTTTGGGCACTTAATTGAATACTAAAAGCGATGAGTAATAGGGCAAAGATTTTACGCATTTGACAAATGTAAGGTATGCAAAGCAACTAATGCTGCAGTTTCAGTTCTTAAGCGACTTTCACTGATACTAATGGATTGAAAGCCGTTTTGTTCGGCGAATTTTATTTCTTCAGGACTAAAGTCCCCTTCCGGTCCAATTAAAATCAAGGCATTTTTATTTTTGGGATGAATTGAAAATAGCCGCTTTTTACTTTCAGATTCTTCGCAGTGGGCAATGTACTTTGCTTCAGATTTGCTGTTTTTTATCAATTCTTTGAAGGAAATCATTTCGTCCAATTGAGGAAGCATGAGCTTTTGCGATTGTTTTACCGCACTTTTTAGAATGCGTAACTGTCTGTCTCGCTTTAGCACTTTTCGCTCTGAATGGTCGCACAATAGGGGGGTAATTCGATCAATGCCAATTTCCGTTGCTTTTTCTAAAAACAACTCCCAACGACTTAAATTTTTTGTGGGTGCAACCGCTAAGTGAATTCCAAAATCTTTGCTTACAGCTTCTAGTTCTTCCAGAATGTGTAAAGTGCATTTCTTTGGATTGGCCTGGCTAATTTCAGCCAAGTAAAGCTTTCCATTCCCATCAAACAGTTCCACTTGGTCATTGGCTTTTAATCGTAATACTTTAACCAAATGTTTGGATTCTTCAGCATCTAAAAAGGCTTCTTGATGCTGTATTTCTTCCGCAAAAAAACGTTGCATTTAAAGAGCGTTTGGAGTGAGATACTGTTTAATAATTGCTTTGGCTTCTTCGGCTTTCTGCGTGCCAATTAATAGTGGACGCCCACTTTTAAAATGAATTTTAATGCCCATGTTTCCTTTTACATTCATAGCGATTCCTTTACTTCCAAGAGAATAACGATACCCCCATCCTCCATAATCTTTCAAAGGCGAGTATTGGATAACTTCAGCAGATTCAATATCATTCCATTTGTAAATTTTTTCCTTTCTAATAATGGGCCAAAAAGTGACATGAATGCCTATTTCATCAATTCTCGTTTTTAGTTTTAAGCTCCAAATTAAAAGCATGACTAAAAGAATCACGGTATAACCAACTACCATGCTTGCAATAAATTTAGAAGAGGTATTGTAGTCTTGAATAAAGGCTAAGCTCATACCTAGCAGAGCGGCGAAAAGCAGAATCCATAGCCACTTTTGGGAAAAGCGTTGTTCTTCGGAAAAGATTTTTTGAGGCATTTTAAGAATTTACTAAACTAAAAAGTGAGATAATTTTAATTTTGAATTAAAGATAGTGAAAGTTAAACTATTCAAATTTTAAACTTATAAATTCATGTTTACATTTGACGCATTGAAAATCTACAATTTCGCTTCTTGAAAAGATTATATTTTTTATTAATCCTTTTTTTACAACCCTTTCTTCTATATCAGCAGGACTTTAAAGATCGCTATTATATCTACGATTATGAGAAGTACGAGCGTATTGCAAATAGAGCAGATAGGTCAGTGTTGAAAAGAAGTTACGCGTTTAAGAAAGTAGAACAAACTGAAAAAGAACCATACAAACTAAAAGATATTGAGCAGAAATTATATCATTTAACTTATTTTTTAAAGAAAAATAAGTGGAACGAAACTAAAATGTTCTTGAGTTTGCATGATTCTACTCTAAAAGTTCATCAGTTTTATTTAGGCTTTAAAAATTTCATGTATGGTAAATATGAAGCGTGTTTGAATAATTTAAAGGATTGTTCAATCCCTGCATTTAGCTTTTATATTTTATTACTTAAAGCGGATTGTTACTACGAATTAAATTATGATGATACCGAAATTCTTGATGCATATCAGAGAACAATTGATGCTGCAACAGATGAAATTCAAAAGAAAATTATCAGAGATAGGGTAAAATATTTAAGATATAAAGATGAATAAACTAAAGCAATATATTGTGCTTAGCTTTTTAACTCTAGTGTTATTTAGCAGTTGTACTTCAAGATTAAAAATACAAGAAAATTTGATTGCCAATAAGCAATCAATCTTTTACCTTTCGGAAATCCCTAAGGGTGAAAAGAAAGAGGGTCTATTAATAAATTCACCATCAGTTAGAATTGATTCAGCACTATCAAAATATACAACCGTAGAAAATCAAGGCTCATTCTTAATCCCATTTTTAGTTTTTAATTATTGGGAAGCTCAAAAAGAATGTAGTCTTGGATTAGATGCATTAGCTGCAAGTCCTGACACCTCTTTTAAACAAAACCTTTTAAAAGATATCAGAAGGTCAGCTATTTTTGAAGTAGATAGCCTGAATGGTTCAGAGTATGACTTGGAAGTTTCCATAGACCAAATTAGTGCGAAAGGACCATACAACAGTCAGGGCTTTTGTGTCTTTGCTTTGTTCTTTTATTTTTATTCCTTTGGCGATTATGCTGGTCCTGCAGAGTCTACTCTAAGTGTATCTTATAAACTTAAAAATTCAGGAAAAGTAGTTAAGTCTAATTCATTTTCATATGTCAAGGAAGGTGATATATTGAATAAAGGATACAAAAATAAAAAGGAATTGATTTCGGTATACTCAACTAGTATGGCAGAAGCTACTTCTCATAATTATCGAAATGCGATTAAGGACATAATTGAAGATTTAAATAGTTACTTCCAATAATTAATACGGTATAATATTTTTTTTCATCTCCTTACATCTCCTTAATTTAGCCCAAGCCAAAAAATACCTATGAAAAAGATTTTAGTAGCCAATAGAGGAGAAATTGCCTTACGTGTAATGCGTACGGCCAAAGAAATGGGAATCAGTACAGTAGCCGTTTTTTCAGAAGCTGATCGGGATGCTTTGTTTGTACGATTTGCTGATGAAGCCGTATGTATTGGGCCCGCAGCATCTTCTGAATCTTATTTAAGGGGCGATAAAATCATTGAGGTATGTAAAGAGTTATCAGTAGATGGCATTCATCCGGGATATGGTTTCTTGTCTGAAAATGCAGATTTTGCACGAAAGGTTTCTGATGCCGGTATTACTTTAATTGGTCCTTCACCAGAAGCCATGGAAGTAATGGGAAGCAAGTTGGCGGCTAAAGCTGCAGTAAAAGAGTATAACATTCCTTTGGTGCCTGGTACAGATGAAGCAGTAACAGATGTAGATGAGGCTGCAAAAATTGCGGCAGAGGTGGGTTTTCCCATTTTGGTAAAAGCTTCTGCCGGTGGTGGTGGAAAAGGAATGAGAATAGTAGAAAAAGCGGAAGATTTTAAAGAACAAATGGACCGTGCCGTTTCTGAGGCTATTTCTGCTTTTGGTGATGGTGCTGTTTTTATTGAGCGATTTGTAGGTTCTCCACGTCATATAGAAATTCAGATTTTGGCGGATACCCATGGAAATATTGTGTATTTATTTGAGCGTGAATGTTCCATTCAACGTCGACATCAAAAAGTAATTGAAGAAGCGCCTTCAGCAGTTTTAACCCCCGAATTGAGAAAAGAAATGGGTGAAGCAGCAGTTGGAGTAGCCAAAAGCTGTAATTATGTGGGTGCAGGAACCGTAGAGTTTTTGTTGGACGAAAAGCACAATTTCTACTTTTTAGAAATGAACACCCGTTTGCAAGTAGAGCATCCGGTTACGGAACAAATTACAGGCATTGATTTGGTGCGTGAGCAAATTAACATTGCAAGAGGGGAGAAGCTTTCTTTTTCTCAAGAAGATTTAAAAATTCAAGGTCATGCCTTTGAAGTGCGTGTTTATGCAGAAGATCCTAAAAATAATTTCTTGCCAGACATTGGAACTTTAGAAACCTATGTTCGTCCACAAGGTTTGGGTGTTCGAGTAGATGATGGTTTTGAAGAAGGAATGCAAATTCCCATTTATTACGATCCGATGATTGCTAAGTTGGTAACCTTTGGAAAAGACCGAGAAGAGGCAAGACAACGCATGTTACGTGCCATTGATGAGTATCAAATTAGTGGAGTACAAACCACTTTAGACTTCTGTAAGTTTACGCTAAAGCACGATGCCTTTATCAGTGGAAATTTTGATACCAATTTTGTAAAACATCATTTTAAGCCAGAGTATTTGGATGAAAGCAATGAAGCTGAAGCTGAAATTGCAGCGCTTTTGGCAGCGAAGTTGGTAGAAGAAAATACGCAAACAACAGCCTCAGTTACACCTTCTGAAACGCGTAGTAAATGGAAGGTAAATCGAATGAGATAGTATTTAGGTAAAAGTTTAAGGATAAAAGTAAAAAGCTAGTCTATATTTTAGCTTTTGTCTTTCATCCCATTTGTATGCTGACCTGAATAAGAAATACTCCAAATCCAAAGATTTATTAGCGATAAGGTGGACCTGATGCCCAAGCCACAATGGATTGGCGTTTGCCTTTGGTAATTGGCGTTACCCGATGCATGATAAAAGAAGGAAAGACGATAGCTGTTCCTTTTTCTCGTGGAGCTGTGACAATATTCTGATTAATCATAAACTGTAAGTCGCCTCCTTCATATTCATCAGGGTCAGAAAGTTGAACGGTTAAACTGAGTTTTCGGTCTGAAATTTCTCCTGGGCCGAAATCTAAATGCCAATCAAAAAAGTCACCTTGCCCGTAGCGCGTTAATTGCAAGCCTTGCATAAAGCCACTTAAGTCAAAACCATAACGTTCCTGATTTGCTTTTTGTGACATACCCGCTAAACGATCAAACAACCAATGGTTTTGAGCGGTATAATCCAAATGCATAACACTACTTTGACGTAAATCTTCTTTGTATTTGCTTGCCCCACTTACTTCGGCTTTTTCCACTTGATCTTCTTCCCAAAAATCTAAGATTCGATTGATTTCATGAGGTAAAATAATTCCTTGAAAGTAGATGAACTCGATAAAATGAGGATTTTGAGGCTGCGGGAAGGAATAGGTGTTTTGCATCTTGTTTTTTCAATTTATTGCTTGCTAAAATAAAGAAACAAGCCGATAGTTTTTTACGCTATCGGCTTGAATCCTAATTACAGGAACAACAAACTAAAAACTAATGGTATAACTAATCACAGGCAGAGTAGTGAGCTGCGGAATGTTTTCCACTTCATTGGTAACATCATTAAAATAGTAATCAATAGGCGTTTCTGAACCCAAAACGTTCTGAACATCAAGTTTTAATTCATGACTTAATTTGGGTTTTTCTACTCGATAGCTGATGGCCAAGTTTAAAAAACTAGCATCAGGAGCTTTTTTACTGTAAGTCGTATTTTCAGGATTTACCTCTTCCCCGGCTGCAATAGAGGCTTCCAAATCTATTGGCGTATATCTTCTTCCGCCTAACAAGGTAACACGGGTGTTTAAGGCCAAAGTTTTGTGATCGCCTTTGCCAACCTTAAATTCCTTTCCGGCAAGTATATTGGCCGTGTAATTTCCGTTGTATCTCGATTTTTTCCATTCTCCGGCGTAGGTTTTGTATTCTGCATCGTACACAGAACCAGTAATTAGGAAATAGTAATCTTTATTGAAAAAGCGCTCCAAGGTTACTTCTACGCCCATATTTCGGCCTTCACCCTCGTTTACCAAAGCCACATCCGTAAAAGAGCCACTTTGATTGATTACTGAAAAATCGCTGTTTATATTTTTCTCCACCGGAATGTCGTATAAGTTTTGGTAGTATGCTTCCACCTTCAAAAAGAGATTTTTAGTCAACACATTTTCATAGCCCAAAACATAATGAGCAGCTTTTAGCATTTCCATGTCTTTATTGGGAAAAGAATAATTGCTATTAGCATCTTGTACCGCTGCAAAGTGGTTAGGTAAGCCGGCCATTTTACTGTGTAATCCATAGCCTGCGGTAAAGGTTTGCGTTTCATCAAACTGAAAACGCAAAGCAGCTCTCGGTTCCACAACGATTTCATCGTTTAAAGAACTCTTAGAAAAATGAAGCCCATTGACTGCTGTTAATTGTTCAGTTATTCGCCACTGCCAGCTTGCAAAAGTTCTGGCAATTCCAGCTGAGCCATCATTTTGCTGACCAATGTAATAGGCTTCTTGAGGAATTTCGTAATAACGACTGTTGTAGTCAAAGTAGTTTTCTTCAAATCGAATTCCGGTTTGAAATTGATGTCTTGCATTTAATTTGTGGTTAAACGTGGTGGCAAAACGAATGCTTGAACGGTCTAATTTCGAATTCACAAACTCTTTTCTGTATTCGGTTTTATAGGGTCTTTTTTCCGTGTATTCACTACTTGTGGAAGAATATGAAAGAATACTCTTCAAATAACTTTTTGGACCTAATGGCATAAAATGATTGATTCCTCCAACGGCCAAACTGCTATTTTGAACAAACTCTTCCAGCACCACATCTTCATTGTCTTCTTTGGTTTCTTCACCGTTTATTTCACTTATTCCACCTAAGCCAAACAAAGAAAATACACCCGCTTTTTCGGTAGGTAAGAAAACATTAAAATTGAGGTCTTGATATTTGGGTACACCGCCGAAGTCTACAACTCCTAATTCATCTAGTAAGCTTAATGTAGAGTAGCGATAGTTTACCAAATAACTGCCATTATAGTCTTTCTTCAGGGGGCCTTCTGCGGTTAAGTCGGTTCCCAGAACCCCAAGTCCAAAACTGTATTCGGCTTTTTCATTGTTTCCTTTTCTTAATCGCATGTCAAAAATCCCTGAAAGGGCATTGCCATATTCCGGTGCAAAAGCGCCTGTGTAAAAGTCAGAATTGGCTAACAAATTGCTGTTCAAGGCATTAATCGGACCTCCTGTTAAACCTTCTTCCGCAAAATGGTTGGGGTTGGGAATTTCAACACCTTCTAATCGCCATTGTATAAAGCGTGGGTTGTTTCCGCGAACAATAATGTCGTTATTTCCTGTTCCTTCATTAATAACTCCTGCAAATGAAGATACCAAACGAGCGGGATCGCTGATGGCTCCGGCATGTCGTTTTGACTCTTCTACAGATAATTGCTTGGAAGAAAGCATGGCCATTTCGTTGCTTGCTTCTGTTTTTTTACTGCCTTGAATGACCACTTCATCCAATTGATGAAAGGATTCACGAAGCTCAATGGTTAGTACTTTTTCTTTACCAGAGATAAGTAGAACATTGGGAAGGTTTAGCGATTCATAACCCACATAAGAAACTTGAATGTTTAAACGACCAACTGGAACTTCTTCAATTTTAAAATTTCCGTCCATATCGGTGGTGGTCCCCAACAAAGGATCTGAATTTGAAATAACCACATTGGCAAAGGGAATACCAGCTTTGGTATCGGTATCGATTACTTTTCCTCTTACGGTTTGTGTTGGCTTTTGAGCGCTTAGTATAAATGGAATTAAAAGCGCTAAACTGACTAAAATGAATTGATGCTTGTTCATAAAATTGAGTTGTTGTTTCTTGTATGACAAGCATCATTTGTTTTACCCCTAAAGGAATTACAATTTTTTTTGAAAAATTTAAAACTTATCTTGAAGTGGAGGTCTGAAAAGGGTTTTAGCCAATTTTTTGTTTATCAGAAAATGGAAATCTTATAAAAAATCTCTTAGTCCAATAGCTAGTCGAAAGCCTACCCAAGCTTGAAAGCGTATGGAAGAAGCCCTTGTGTTGAGGAAAGAGTAGGGAGGTAAATCTTCGTAATTGCCTTGTTTTGTCAGTTTGTTTTCAAAAACCAATAAATTGAGAGAAGGGCCATAGGAAATGCGCCATTTGTGTTGGGCTTTGTTCTGCATTAAGAATTGATATTTTACCAAGCCATAATGATAAAAAGAACTTTTCACTTTTTTGTGGAGCCAATGAAAAAGCAATTCGGAATTGAATGGTCGATTGTTGGCATTCAAAAACTCAGTACCTAAACCTAAACCATAATTCCAGAAGAAGTCATTTTGATGGTAGCTCATTCCTGCGGAGTAGATGTTGTACAATTTGGGTACGCCCATTTTAAGCGCCACATTTCCAAAAGAAAGTTCATCGCTCGAAAATTCAACTTGAAACAATCCTCCTCTTCTAACAAAACTGACTAAACCTACAGGTATACCATCGGCCGAATCAGCTACATTTACGATGCCAATTTGCTTGCCTTTTAAGATGGTAGCATAATTTACCGGTGCAATTTGTAAGCCCTCTGCTTCTTGAATAACCGCATTTAAACCTCCACTAATTTGGGTTCCTTTTAAGTTGGTAGCTTGGTTAAATCCACCAGCTAATTGAACGCCTTTGCTTTCACCCAAAACTACATTAGCTCCACCGGCTCCTTGCAAGCCCGATTGATCGCCGTAAACAAAATTAATTCCACCACTTAGTTGTGTGCCTTCCATTTGTTGACCGACTACATTAGCTCCGCCTGAAAGTTGTACACCATCAACTATGCCTCCTACAAAGTTAAAGCCGCCCGCCAATTGCCATCCATAAGAGAATTTACGGTTGATGTTAAAAGCGCTGCCAAGCTCTAGCGTGTGAGTGCCGTAATTAAAACCTCCAATTAAATTGAAGGAGTAATTGTTGGACACATTTCCACTCATTTTTTGGTTGGTACTTATGCCAGGAAAAAGTGAGAACTGATAAGCTCGATAAAAATTGAAAGGAGATAATTCGGTGCGTTTTTGAACCTTTTTGGGAACTAGAACACGTGAATAAGTAAAGGTTTCGTAGCCTTTTTGCGGCATAGGACTAATGTCCTTTTCTATTTCTGCAGGCGATAAAGCAGACAATTGGATGCTTACTTTTTCTTCACCAAAATCAATACGGATTAAAGAGTCTTTAAAGCCTTCTTTGCTAATCGAAAGATGTAATTCTTGGAAGTTTTCTGCTTCCACTTCTAAGGTAAAGGTGCCATTTTCATTACTGAATGTAGAAGCCAAAGCAGAGACTTCTAATACCAAGGCGCCCTTGATTGGTTTTTGATTCTGGGAGGAGAGAATTTTCCCTTCTAACTTTACTTTTTCATTCGTTCCTTCAATTTTTTGTTGAAGGATTATGCTGTTGCCCAACTCTTGAATGATAATGCTGTTTGGTAAAATTTGATGAAAGATGTAGGCTGCTGATTTTTGCTTGAAATTGAGATCGTATAGACTTTTGTCTTCTAGTATACTTGGGTTAAAAGACAGGTTAAATTCAGCTTTTTCTGCTGCTAAAAAGAGCGCATCACTCAATCGAATTTCGGCTTCAATGAGGTCAATTTTTTTACGCTGAAAATTGCTTTCCGATTGTGCAAAAGCAGAAAGAAAAATTCCACAAAAGCAAAATAATAATAAACCGCTTTTTAAGGACTGCACTTTGCTTTTCCTTTAAGTAAATAACCTTCTTCAGTTTTTAGGAAACGAAAGCCATAATTCATGCTGATTTGATCCAATATTTCCTCTAGTTTTTTGCCGCTAAATCGAGCAGATATAAAGCAATTTTCAAAATTTGCTTCATCGAATACAATTGTTGTTTGATATTTATTTGACAAATCTTTCAATACTCCATTCAACGAAATTTGTTTGTAAAGCAGGGTTGTATCTTGCCAAAAGAGTGCATTTACTCCTAAGCTCTTTAAAACAAAGGAAGAAGTAGCCACCGCATAGCTTATCTTTTGACCTTTGGTGAGGATGTGTTCTTCTCCACTTTTTTTGCTTTTTACGGCCACTTTCCCGCTTTTAACCCCTACAGTTAAGGTATCTGAACCTTCCGCAGCATCTACAAAAAAGCTTGTTCCTAAAACACTAACATCAAGTGCTTGTGCATCAATAATAAATGGTTTTTCGGGCGCTCTTTCAACTTCAAAAAAGGCTTCTCCATTTAACTTTACGCTTCTTACTTTCTCATCAAATTGCTCAGGATATTCAAGTATAGAACCTTTGTTGAGGTGAATGATGGAATTGTCTGCCAATTTAATTTCTTCTACTTGTAAATGCGCTTGAAGCTGCATTCGTTCCTCATCTTGCTGTAAAATTTGATAGAGGGCGTAGCTAAATGCAAATAGAGCTAAAATAGCAGCAGCCTTGCTCATCCAAGATTGAATAGGGATAATCTTTCCCTTTTGTTCTGGAGCTTTTGAATTACCTTCTTCAGTGAAATTTAATTTGGCTGAAACTTTTTGCCAAGCCGCCTCTGCATTGGGTTGAGCTGCACTTTCCCAAATCTGTTGATTGGCTTCAAAAACAGCGCGGTTTTTAGGGTTTTCTGCTAACCACTGACCCAACTCTTTTTGTTCATCAATGCTTAGAGAACCCTCCAATTGCTTGGCCATTAAAGCTTCAATATGTTCTGGTATTTCTTGCATTTGCTATTTGTATGACAACTGATTATTCATCTACCCCTATTCCTTATAAAAATTTATTGAATTCATTCCATAAAAAAAGCACAAACAGATTTAAGTGTTTTAAATGTTGTCTTAAATACTTAAGTGCTAGACCCATTTGGTTTTCTACTGTTTTAATGGAAATGTTCAACTTTTCAGCAATTTCTGAATACTTTAAACCCTCTTCGCGACTTAATTTAAAAATGGCTTTTCGTTTTTCAGGAAGCGCTTCTAATTTCTCATAAATTTCTCGATGTAATTCATTGGCTTCTATGCTACTTTCAGTGCTTTCTGTTTCTGCTTGATGAATTTGAAATTGTTGATGTTCGGCCTTTACTTTTTCGTGTTTCAACGCATTTAAACAAGCGTTTTTTACGGCTTGAAACAAATAGGCTTTTAAAGAACTTTCAATGTTAATTGAAGCCTTTTTCTCCCACAGTTTTACAAAGGTTTCTTGCACCAAATCTTCTGCATGCGACATATCTTTTAAATAGGTGCAGGCAAAACGGCATAGACTTCCATAGTACTGATGAAACAATTTTTCAAAGACCTTTTTGTCGCCTTGCTTAATTTGGTGAAAGGAAAGGTCTTCCATGGAAATTAACGCGCTATTTTTTTCATTTTAGCGAGAAGGTCTTCTTTTAAAGCGGGACTTGTTGCTAAGATTTCTTTGCCGTGTAACCAATTGTTATTACCCGAAAAATCAAATACTTCGCCACCTGCTTCTTGCACAATTAATGCTCCAGCAGCCACATCCCAAGGGTGGAGACTGTACTCAAAAAAAGCATCAAATCGTCCACAGGCCATGTATACCAAATCAACAGCTGCAGAACCCATTCTTCTTACTCCACGACTGTTTTGTGCCAAGTCTTTTAAAATTTCAAAGTAAGCATCAATGCGATCGTAATCGTAGTATGGAAAACCAGTAGCTAAAAGCGAATCTGCCAATTTTTGATTGCTGCTGATTTTTATCTTCTCTTGATTTAAAAATGCGCCACCATCTTTCCAAGCATAAAAACATTCGTCTTGGTTGATTTCATAGACAACACCTAAAACCACCTCGCCATTTTTTTCCAAACCAACACTCACAGAATATACCGGTAAACCATGTAAAAAATTGGTTGTTCCATCTAGTGGATCAATAATCCAATTGTAGGTTTCCCCTTTTTTATCGGAAGTGCCTTCTTCCGCAATAAATCCCGCTTCTTCAAGCAAGTTGATCAAGCCTTTAACTAAGGCTATTTCAGCATTCTTGTCGACATAACTTACCAAGGAATTCAAGGATTTGGTTTCAATGTCTTGTTGCTTGACTTTACTTTCTTCAATTTTAATATTCATGCCCACTTGGCGGCATAATTCAACAACATCAAGGCAAAGCGACTTTAAATCCATTAGCGTATTTTTTAGGCTTTTTGAGGAATGAATTTATTCTTGTTTTTACTGAAATAAGCAATGCCGAGCAGTCCAAAAACGACCATCAGTACGGCGATTAATTCAGCCTGCGTAGCTTCTATTCCTAAAAAGTGATAATCAGGATTGATTCTAATTTTTTCGATGATAAATCGTTCTACTCCGTTTAGAGCTAAATACAAGCTGAATATAAAACCAGGGATTTGAATTTTTTTTCGCAAAGACCAAAGAATTCCAAAGATGATAAAAGCCATGATGGTTTCGTAAAAAGGAGTAGGCCATGCATTTCCTTCGTAAATCAAGCTCATGCCGTTTTCAATATGCTCAACCGGACGACCAGCCGCTCCTAAATCTTTGTTTAACACATTTCCTTCGTAATCAAAAGCCCACATCCAATCGGGTGCCCAGCTAAGCCAATCTGGTTTTGGGTTTGGATTGGGCATGCCCCAGTCGCCATCTCCGGAAAGCTGACATCCAACTCGCCCAACGCCATAAGCGGCCATCAAACCTGGTGCACAAGCATCGGCAACGTGTATCCATGTCAAGCCATTTTTTACCGCATAATACAAAACGGCACCACCGCCTACAATTAAGCCGCCATAAATGCTTAAGCCACTAAAGGAAACCAAGGCACCAATGGGATCTGCGGCAAACTCTTGAATGTTCTCTAAGTTGTGAAAAACTTTGGCTCCTAAAATTCCCGCAACGGCAGCAATCATGGTCATGTTGCCAACCATCTCATGCGGATGAAGCGTTTGCTCTACCAGTTTGGGTTCAGGAAGTCTTTCTTTTTCTTTCTCCCGGTACTTCTGATAACCAAATAGTGCAGCTCCAATTAAACCCACTAAGAAATTTCCTCTAGCCGAAAAAATAAATTCTTGCGGATTGGCCACTAAATCATCGTAATTGCCAAAAGCTTCACCGAGTTTGAAAAAGATAAGAAAGCCAATGAACGCATTTCCGAGAAGTTCTAATGTACTTGCTTTCTCACCAATTTTGACTTTTACCTTTCTTGCTGAAAGCCAACCGATTTCTTCTTTTCGTTTAAGCTCTTTGGTAAAAAAGTAAGCGGCAGTTAAAAAGGCCAAAGCCACTAAAAAACCAAAGGTGGGAAAGGGTAGGGGAATGTTGATACCTAAAAGGTCATGCAACATATCTGAAACGGTTGGATACATAGTTAAAAATTACAATTTCACAAAGGTAATAAAGATGATAAGGGCTAAAAGGAATATTTTGATGAATTGAATTTTACTGTTTAGGAATATAAAGAGTCATTTTTTCCATGTTAATTTCATCTAAATGGCCCATTTTGTTTTTTGCTTCATTAATCAGGTGAATATGCACAAGACGGTCATGATGGGTAAATACACCTTTGTGTTCTTTGGAAAAGAAGCCAACAAGGGTTACCGCTTCATTTTGCAGTAAAAAATCTTTTTGCCCTTGGTGAGCCTCTTGCGGATTACTCACTTTAGTTCCGGGGGCTAAATTTTGAATGTGATAAATGGCCGATTCGGCAAAACCTTCCAAATAAAAAGGAAAAGGTGTTTCAATATTAAATTTAGAGGAGTCAATAAATCGCTCAAGATCTGCTATAGTTTTGATGTAAGATTCAAGCTGAATGTTTTGCCATTCGTTTTCATAATCATAAACAAAAAAGGGTGCAGAAGCTTTTTGATTCAATTCAACAATTTGTGTGCTATCATCTGCCATTTTAGAAACATAGATGTCTCCTTTAAAGATGCTTATTTCTCCACGCAATCCTGCTAAGGGCCCTATGCCAAAAAGGCCCTCTGATTTTTTCAAGGTATCTAAATCAATACGACTACCGAGTTCACCTTTCCACATGACATTTTTCATGGCACTAACCACGTAAACCGGTGGTTTTGGTAGTTTTTGTTTAGGACTAGAGCAGCTAAATAAACCCAAGAAAAGGATATTTAATGTAAATAGGATTAATCTCATTTTTTCTGATTCATTTTGTATTCATCGTGTATACCTAATCCCTTTAAAATCAAAGGGCGATACTTTTCAATGCGTTTTATTCTGGTAGCTGATTGTTTGGCTTGCGAAAAATGAATGAGATAACCTCTTTGTCTTCCTGGAGTTAATGCTTCAAAGGCAACTCTAAAATCAGAATCCCGATCAAAAAGAGCTTTGAGCTCTTCCGGTTGTTCTTCTGTTTTCTTTTTAAAAACTACTTTCTTTCCTTGCTTTTCAAGTTCAATAGCTTCAAAAATGAGGGCTTTAATTTGATCTTTTTGAGCAAGCAACTCAGTCAAGTTTGTATAATTCAATTGTCGTGTTGCCTGTGAGTTTTCACCAGGAGAAACTAACAATTGATGTTCATTATTAAGCAAACTGCCCTTGAAAAATGAAATGGTAGCATGAGCCTTAAAAGCAGATACAATCAATACATTTTTTCCTTTGAAGGTATAGCAAGGCTGGGCCCATTTTAGCTCTTCTTTTAAGCCGCAACTCAATACAATTTCGCGCAAGTTTACCAAGAGCTCTTGCCATTGATGAACTTTACAGTCGGGTGTTTGATATAAATTACACCGACCACAGCCTTCTTCCAGAAATAAATCAACTTTTGGATTTCGCTCCATGTTTAAAATTTAGTCGCCTAAAGCTATAAATCAGCATCCATTTGGGCAACAAAATCTGCAAATACAGCTTTATGTTTGTCTAAATCCAACTGCGGTGAAACCGAAACACGCGCAATATAATCTTTGTCTGATTCTTTGGTGGTTCCTTGGGTAGAAGTTGCCGGGATCGTCCAATAGCAGCCTTTTAACTGACCATAGCTCACACAGTATTTACTTTCTGTTGGAATTTCACCAATCATTTTATTAATGAGCTTTAAGTTTAATGCTCGTTTATAGTTTTCACGTTCTTCATGGGTATTTCCTTTGGTTGGTAAATCCAGTGAAAAAACGGAAGGCGTAAAACCTGCTTGAGCTAATTCTTCAGAAACAAAATTGATTTTGGCTGTTGGTAATTCTTCATGTATAAAATTGACAAAGGACCTAGTATTTTCATAGGCTAGCTGAATCCGCTCTAACATAGATGGAATTTGTTCAGCAAGGATGGCCATTTGTAGGTCTGTTGCTTTGTTATCGCAAAGAGCCATGTGCAAACCTATCTTTTCCATAAGGTGAGCTGCTTTTTGATTTGCTGCGCAGTAGCCAGCCGTACATTTTCCGCCACTTGGAAATTTAGAACCACTTACGTACGAAATGGTTTGTACTTCGGCCAATATTCCCGTTTCGCTTAAGAATTGAACATTGGGGCAAAAAGTTTGGTCGAGGATAAAAACTGGAGGAATTGCATTTTCTCCAGAAGGGGTAATTCTAACTTTAGCAAGAGCCGTCTTTAGATTTTCTAAATTGGGTACTTCAACTCTAGGATTAGTAGGTATTTCAGCAATAATCAAAGGTACGGCATCTGCTTCAGCCACTTGATGTAGTACTTTTTCAATGCTTTGAACCATGTCGTTATCGCCATCAACCGGCAAATCTAAAATAGAAACACGGTCAACAACAGCTGCTACCCTGCGCGCTTGATCGTTAGTTCCGCCGTAACAATTTGGTGGTACAATGATTTTAATGTCCTTCTGCGGGTAATTTTCTTTGGCATAGTCAATTAAGCCCATCATTATGGCGTATTGCACAGAAAGTCCGCTTGAGCCGATGTGTGCGTCTGTAGATGAAGCAGTAATCTCTTTTATATTTTGCATTACCACTGCAAGGTTTTTTGCAGCATCGGTTTTTGTAGCAGTAATTGGCAAACCTGCAATTTCTTGTAAAAGCGTCATACAATCAGCTGGTGTCATGGCAATGGTTTCCCTTCTTCGCAAATGCTGAATAGCAGAAACATATTCTTGGTTTGAATCTCCATGAATACTTAATATGCTTCCTAGCTTATCGAAATCTTGAATGTAAAAGTCAACCGATGCGCTTTGTGACAGATTGGTTAATGTCGTTTCTGAACTGTAGAAAATAACACTGCCATCAAATTCAGGAATGTCATTTAAAGTATTCACTTGTACGCACTCAAAAGAGTAGTTGTAAATTGATTTTACTTTGTTAAGGTCAAAATGGCGTGGAAGTTCATTTGTGTATGCAATTAAAGTATTTCGTTTATCCATATCATTTTTTCGGAGTACAGCTAGAATAGGAGCCGTTCTAGAAGAAAAACTGATGACTTGCTGATGGTGTAAATCATTGAATTGAGCAATTGCCCATTCCAACACAGAAGATAGGGGATGGCCCAATCGAATATAATCATAAGCAGTAGGAAGTTGTTCCAATTGTGCTGCATCTGTAATTTGCTGATTAACCAACTTCTCTAATTCTTCAATAAACTCTGTTTTGGCTTGCTCTTCATGGTAAATATCCAATCGGTGAGTGGTTAAATTCAGCCAATTCGATGGACAGTTTTTAATCAGTTCTTTTAAGTAATTCAATATGTTTTCACGACTCATTGCTGTTCTTTTTTAGAAAGTGCAAAGGTATTGTAAATCTGAGGAGTGAATGGTGTTTTGAGGAGCTTGTATTCAAGGAATTTTATCCCTACATATGAATCACTTTCTCAATTAATAAAACGAGAAAAAGCATTAGGGTAATGAAAACAAAATAAAGGAGGTAATAGAAGATACCTAAACCTATTGTACTTGCTTTATTCTTGGCCTTAAACATAGAGATAAAGACATAAAACGCATAGCAAACTGCAAATAATGAAGATATAGCACTTAACAAATATTCAACATTGAAGATGCTACCTAAAGCGACAAAAAGGGCATAAATAATGGCTTGTTGACCTGTAATATAGGCATTGATAACAATGTGTTCCATAAAGTTGAACCCACTCTTGCGAAAGGCTATAAGAGTAGCAACTGCTTGCAGCGGGATTAACATTAAGCTTGTATAGGCAAAATGCTCGGCAAACCATGAAAGAAACTCATTGCTTACTTCGTCGTTTGACTCACCTGCATTTTTAAATCCAAGGATAAAATCATTGATATAAGTATGGCCACCAGAGTAATAGCTTACCAGATAATACAGAGTAGAAAGCATAAAAACATAAGAAATCGGCTTGAATAATGCTTTACGCTTTCCTTCTAAATAGGAAGTGATGTAGTACCCAGGTTTTTTAAAAAGCATCAAAAAGGTGAAAACTATCCCATGATTCAATTGAAAAACTTCATGAATTAAATCTTGAGTTAAATTTTTGGTTTTTAAGCGCTCCACCTTTACACTTTGCCCGCAGTAGGAACAAAAGTTATTTTCAACTGGATTTGAACAGTTTTTACAGTGCATGGGATAAAGATAGAAAGGATGATTTTATAGTCCTTCCGTTTTTTCAAAAATAAATCCCCTAAGTATCTTTAAGATACGAAGGGGAAAACAAACTACAGACAACCAATATTAGCGACTAACCACGCCTGTTGGAAGTGAGTTTAAATTTTGTGAAAAGTTGTAAGTTGTTGGTGCAAAAGATGCATTAGCATCAATCATGCTACTCAAGGGTTTAAGTAAGAATGGCATTGGAGAATTATCAGGAACTGGTTCAATTGAAATGACTGCCATTTTACCTCTTAAGTCCAGTGGAAAAGTTTGTCCTGCAGGCGCATTATTAAAGAAGTCTTCTCCGGGAATTGGAGGTCCGGCATTGTTTAAAGTGCCAGAGAATTGATTGCTACCATCAGCCATATCAAAGGATGTAAATGTTCCTGTGGAAATAGGGCCTGCAGAAGTAACTACCCAACCTTCATAGGTCCAACCAGAAGGCAATGTTGGTAAAGTGAAGCCTGAAGTTGGAGGCATTCCAGGTGTTCCAAACCAAATGCCAAATTGATCATTGCCATTATTCATACCGCTTTCATCGGTTGGTGTTCTTAAAAAATACTGTCCTGCAGCATTTGAAAAGTCACCAATAGCAGGTGCAACTGCAGTTGATAAGCTAGCCATGTTGTTGGTAAAGTCCCCAGCAATCAATTTCTGATCAGAAGGTGCAGGGTCATTATCAGGATTAGGTTCAATAGTTAAAATAAACTTAGTCGCCAGGCTGAGTTGATTTGCATCTATTGCAAAAGATGTTTTTGACAAGCTTCCATTCGCATCTACACTGAATGTTCCTGTAGAAACTGGAGTTCCATTTACCATTATCCATCCTTCGTATTGGTAATTGGCTCCTAAGTCTTCTAAACCATTCATGCTTAATGTCAAGTTTGAAGTATTGGTACTTGGATTATTGTTTGTTGGTGTGGTCATGTTATCGTCATCATCATCGTCACTGCAGGCCACTAAAGTCATAGTTGCCACTAGTCCAAATACAATTGGTTTACCTATCTTTCTGAAGAAAGAAAGTGTGTTTTTTTTCTCTATTTTCATGGGTCTATAATTTTAAATTCGATTCAAAAGTAGCGGGCAGTTATTGCTAAAGAATCACAAGGATTTAACATTTTTGTGCCAATTATTGTCTTTCTATTCAGAGGTTTACATCCAATTGTTTAAGAAAATAGCTATAGTGTAGAAATACAGACTAAATTTAAAAAGCCATAGACTTGTTATACTTCTGTGATATTTTTTTAGTTTTCTTGTAATGTAATATTTTGGACCATGAAGCACGTATTAGTAATTGAGGATGATGATGAAATATCGCAGCTTCTTGAAATTCATCTTCAAGATTTGGGATGTAGGGTAAGTCATGCAGCTGATGGAAGAAACGGACTTGCAAAGGCTTTGGAAGAAAAATTTGATTTAGTCATATTAGACATTAGTTTACCGGAGTTAGATGGCATAGAAGTTTGTCGTCAATTACGCGCTAAATCGAATATTCCAATAATTATGTTAACGGCTAAATCAGAAGAGATTGATCGGGTTTTAGGTTTAGAAATGGGTGCCGATGATTACATCACCAAGCCATTTAGCATTCGTGAATTCATAGCAAGAGTTAAAGCAATATTTCGCAGAACAGAATCAATTCATCAAAGTCCTAATGATGTTCAAACGGAATCCATTTTGGAGTTTGAAGAGATGAAAATTGATATTGAAAAAAGGAAAGTTATCGTTCGCAATCAAAAAGTTGAACTTTCGCCAAAGGAATTTGAACTTTTAATTTTAATGGCTTCTAATCCAGGAAAAAGTTACACCCGCTCAAATTTATTGAAATTGGTCTGGGGATATGATTTTAATGGATATGAACATACCGTAAATTCTCACATCAACCGATTAAGAGCGAAAATAGAAGCCGATATGAATCAACCTACTTACATTTTAACTAATTGGGGAGTTGGTTATAAATTTAATGAGGAGGTGGTATGAAAAATCAAGTTATTACCAATAAGCTAATCGTAAAAGTAGGTCTGGCTTTCTTTTTTTTAATCGTCTTAATGGCGGCTTCTTTTATATTAACCACTTTTTACTTTACCCAAAAACATTTTCAAGAAGTTTCGCAAAAGCTAAATATTTCGCTAGCCAATCATTTAATTGAAGAAAAGTTTCAAAATGAATCTCCATTTTTAGAAGATGGAAGCGTTAATAAGTCCTTGTTTGGCGATTTAATGCATGATATGATGGCTGTTAATCGAAGTATTGAAGTGTATTTATTGAGTGAAGAAGGTGAGGTGTTGTATTCTGTGGTACTTGATCATAGCAATGATAATGCTCCTCTTGAAAAGGTGAGTCTACAACCCATTAAACAGTTTATTGAACAAGAGGGGCAGCAATATATTTTGGGTGATGATCCTAGAAATCGCGGAGCTAAGAACATATTTTCGGCTGCTCATTTTGAATCTGGAGGCAAAGAAGGTTATATCTATATCATTCTTGCTGGACAACAACTTTTAAGTGTTACCAATTCTTTGTGGGGGAGTTATTTTTTGCGACTTAGTACAGGTTCATTTCTATTAATTAGCTTGTTTGTATTGTTGATTGGGTTTGTTAGTCTTTGGTTTTTAACCAGAAACTTACGTGTTATTTTATATTCCGTAAAGCGTTTCCAAGAAGGAGACTTGAGTATTCGAATAGAAAATGCTGAACAATCTGACCTATCCATTTTGGCAACTAACTTCAATGAAATGGCTGATACCATTGAGCAAAATGTTCAAGAGATACAATCCATGGATAAGCTTAGAAGGGAGTTAATTGCCAATATTTCTCATGATTTAAGAACTCCATTAGCCATTTTAAAAGGCTATGTAGAAACTTTGCAAATGAAAGATGGTGATTTAGCGGAAGAAGAAAAAGAACGGTATCTTCAAATTATAAATCAAAGCTCTGATAAACTTTCTCGCTTGATCAGCCAATTATTTGAATACAGTAAATTGGAGGCTCAGCAAGTAAAATTGGAAAAAGAGCCCTTTTCTATCTGTGACCTTGCAGCCGACTTGGTGGCCAATTATAAATTATTGGCAAAGCAAAAGGGAATTAAAATAGCTTTTGATGCTGGAATAAAAGTTCCTTTAGTTTTTGCAGACATCAGTTTGGTAGAAAGAGCCATTCAGAACTTGATGGATAATGCCTTAAAATTTACCCCTGAGAATGGAACGGTTAGCTTGAAAATCAAATCAAATGATAAAATGGTTTCTATAGTTGTTTCAGATACTGGTAGAGGTATAAAAAGAGAGGATCAAGAAAAGTTATTCGAACGTTACCGTCAAGCTAAGAAAGGTGACAAACTTGAAGGAGCAGGACTTGGTCTAGCTATAGTAAAGAAGATCATGGAACTACATGATACCAGTATAGAATTAGTTAGTAAGCCTAATGAAGGAAGTTCTTTCCAGTTTGCCCTGCCCACCTATGGTAATTAGCTTTAGTTAAATTTACTTTTTATCAATCAAATTAATGTGTTTGATATTTTTCATAATCTCTATACGATTAATGATCGAATCAATCAGCGTTTGATACAACTCATCTCCCAAGTATTGGTCTTCTACACCAAAATCAATGTTCGGATTATCATTTACCTCAATTACATAAACTTGATTGTCTACAAATTTTAAATCAACACCATAAAGCCCATCGCCAATTAAAGAAGCAGCTTTTAAAGCCGTTTTTAAAATGGGTTCGGGTACTTCTTCTACGGCAAGTGTTTCGTGCTTGCCCGATTTATCTTCTTCTTGGCTGTTCCAATTGTAAATTTGCCAATGATCTTCAGTCATGTAGTATTTGCATGCATAAAGCGGTTTATTGTCTAAAATACCAATGCGCCAATCAAATGAAGAATACAAGAATTCCTGACAAATAACCATATCCGTTTTTTTGAAAAGAGAAGTCAATTTTTCTTTCGCTTCTGCTTTATCGTTCACTTTAATGACACCCAAAGAAAAAGCACTATCTGGTTGCTTTAAAACTGCAGGATATTGAATGTTGTCAAGCAATTTATCTGTGGTCATGTTTTTAGTTAAAGCATGGGTATTGGGCGTTCTTATTTTATTCTTTTTAAAAAGTTCGTGCTGGTAAATTTTATTTGAACAACGCAAAATAGACCAAGGATCGTCAATGACTACTAAACCTTCGGCGAAAGCAAGGCGTGAAAGTTCATACGTATAATGGTTTACATTTGTGGTTTCACGAATAAAAAGCGCATCAAACTCTTTTATTTTATGAACATCATTTTTATCAATAAAGTCAACATAAACCCCTTTTTTATTCGCCACTTTTCGAAACTTTTCGAGTGCCTCTTTATTGGAAGGTGGGTTTTCCTCAAAAGGATTTATCAATATGGCTAGGTCGTATTTGTAGTTGTTTAACTTGGGGAAATTGTACCTTTTCTTGTTAAAATGCTTTTGAGCAGCCTTGTATAACAATTCTTTTTGATGGCTTTCTAAGTTTTTAAAGCTTAGAACTTTAATGTTTTTGATTATCCATTTTTCAGCTTTCATAAAATGGACTGTAAACATGGGCACTTCAAAAAGCTGATATAATCTTGCGGCTAGTGTTTTGTATTCTTTTAAAGCGGTTTGACCAAAAAAGAGATCCAATGAAAAACTGTTTCCATTTTCTCTGCTCAGCATCATGTTTACTTCATCGCTCAATTCTGCGTATAGCGAATGCACCACATGAGCAATTTCTAAATCTTTTATGGTTGAGGTACTTGGTATCACTCTTTGCCCACGGGCTGATGCTAAAAGGGAAACATAGTAGCCATAACTTTGGTATTTGTATGAGCTGCAAAAGTTAAAAATGCGAAAGTTGGCATTGTTCTGATACAAAGGATTGTTGATGTACTCTTTAACCGAAACAATGGTGGCTTTCAATTCATTTTGCTCCCAATGAAAAGGCTGATCAATAACAATGAGGTTTTTGCTTGCTTTTTCTTCCATTGCTTCTCCAACTTGCAGCCCCATTTTTATTGCATCTTCTCCTTTTTGGTAATAGTCTTTTAGAGTCTTTATAATTCTAAAACCCTTGTTTTTGTACCATTGAATCAATTGTTCATTATTTGCACTTACTTCTAAAGTGATGCTTTTAAACTGCTTTTCTAAAGCAAAGCTTTTAATGTATGCAATCAATTGATTGCCTAAACCTTGACCTTGATTTTTTAACAAAACTCCAATGGAGTACAAGCGAATCATGTGCTTGTGCTTGAATAAAACCGTTGCAGCTAAAACATTTTGATTATCATCTTCTAAGATTACTACTTCCTGAAAGGGACTTTTGATACTACGTAGTAGTGTTTGTTTGTTGGACTGTTGAAAAGGAGGGAAGCTCTCTTTTTCAAGTTGAAGCAGAAACGATAAATCCTGCTGATTGGCCTTACGAAAATTTAATTTCATTCATGTAATTGTATTTCGATGGGATTTTCAATGTATAGATTGTATAATACCCAAAGGCTAAGCTTGTTTCTTTTATAGTGCTTAACGGCGGCGAAATTACTATTTAAGCAGATACCGTATTCAATTGTATAAAGTGACTTTAATTTTATTTTAAAGTCTAAGTGGTTGAAATAGAGTAATTTTTGACTTGGTTTGTTATTTCAAGGTAGTAAACTCTACAGCTTGGCCAATTCTTGCTCCATTGGCATTTTTTGCAATTAGCCTATACTTAGTATTGGGGTCAAGTCCACCTATAACTCCAGTAACACTATTAGCTCCTTGTCCAACGGCAACATTTATTCCCCCAACACAATTTCCTGCGGGACCAGTTACACACATGGCACATATATTGGCTTTTTTCTTATAACAAAGGGTATAGTCTAAGCCTGGAGCTACTCGGTTATCCACTATAAAAAGCTCAACACTATTTGAGAATACTTCTTCTACCCGAATTTCATGATCAGCTCTTGAAGGGCAACCTGATAATAAAATCCAAAAGAGAATAGCGCTAGAGAAGCGTAATAAATTTTTCATAATAATTGTTTTTTCCTATTTCGTCAAATATAGATAGAAATTTTAAGTAGTCAATAACTATTTATTATTTCTATTTGATTATTAACTAATTAATATGAAAATTATTGACTTGAAATATAGCGTTTCTATTAATGGCTTTGCTTTAAATTATTAACCAATTCTTCGGTGAATGAAATTGCTCCTTTTTTATTTAGATGATGAATATCAGCCCAATAAATGGAATCATTAAGAAAATGAAAATTCTTAAAGCAGATTACATTTTTATCAGAATCGGAATTCATATAAAAAGTTTGTTTGTGGTTTTCTAAATTTTTTAAATCTCCTACTTCGGGTATGTAAATTTTTGAAAACCTAAAATCATTAGCTGAACAAATTTCAAACGCTTTATTTACAAAATTTTCTTGAGAATTTTCATTAAATAGAGTGCTGTTGTAATTTAAATAATGAAGCCATTTTCTATGATAAATTTTGATCTTCATTGAAAATGATTGATTACCCCTTTCTGATATAAATCTAAAATCGTTAAGATGAAGATTTGTCATTTCTGTTCTATCCCGCTTAGCAGGTTTCAAAATATTATAGGAAGTAGCTTTTTCATATCTAACTCCAAAATGATAATTGGGGACATACGAAGTATCTATTCGATCAAATGATGTAAGTGATAAATACTCAAAGACAAGAGCAGTTCTTTTAAAAATGTAAGTTAAAAAGTAAAGATTTAAGCGCTGACCATCTTTTAGGAGTTCTATAGGAGTATATAATAAAGGCGTTAGTTTATGAAGTTTTGAATATGAACTTTTCTTTTTATGAAAGATTACTTCTTTTGGTTTTAAATGCTTTATTCTTTTTAAAAAAAAAAGACTTAAGTCATTTCCGAAGTGGTTAACGCCAAAGTTTAAAGCTTTAATATCGTTTGCGTTTAAAGTTGAATCACAAATGCCTCCTTGAACTAATGATGGCCCGAAAAAAACAATACTATTTTCTATTCTTTTTGGCTGATTATTGATGAGATTTAAATTCCATGCTACTTTTTCATAAGCAGTGTTTTCTGTTTTATAAACAATAAAATGGTCTGAAACCTTTATTTCACAAATTAGAAAAACAAAACACAGAGTGATTAAAGAAAATAGGACTGTATGTTTTAGAAATTGATACATGTAATTCTAAAATTGAAAATAGATAAAATCTTGCTCATTATTGATATTAGCTGTAATGGTCAAAATCAAAATAATATAAATAGCCCACCTAGTTACTTTAGGAATGTTTTCCTTAAAATGTTCTATTGGAAATTTTTGTTTTCTTCCAATCCATTCGATTAAAATAAAAATTCCTAGTAAGGCTATAATTTTAGTTGATTCTAAATTTGGGATTGAAAATAGAGATGGAGAAAATATCCCTCCAATATAGCTGAATGCATGCGAGATGTTTTCTGCTCTAAAAAATATCCATGCTAAAAGCGTTAAACTAAAAGTCAGTAACATGGATAAAAACTCCCTTAAGCTTGGTAGATGGCTATTTTGAGCTGCAATATCCAAATTCTTTCGGTTGTTATTTGTTAATAAAAGGGGAATGAAATACACAGCATTTAGAGCTCCCCAAACAATAAAGGTCCAATTTGCTCCATGCCAAAACCCACTAACAATAAAAATAATAAAGGTATTTCTTACTCTCATCCAAGTCCCCCCTCTACTTCCACCTAAGGGTATATAAAGGTAATCCCTAAACCATGTTGAAAGAGAGATGTGCCAACGTCTCCAAAACTCTGCAATATCTCTTGAAAAATAAGGGAAGTTGAAATTTTGCATTAAGTTGAAACCAAAAAGGCGAGAAGTACCAATTGCGATATCAGAATAGCCTGAAAAGTCTCCATAAATTTGAAAGGTAAAGAACAAGGCACCTAGCACTAAAGTACTACCGGAATTGTCTGCTGAATTGTTGAAAATTAAGTTTGCATATTCGGCACAGTTATCAGCGATAACAATTTTTTTGAACAGGCCCCAAAGTATTTGACGCAGACCAATAATTGCTTCTGTATAATCAAAGGTTCGTTTTTTATAAAATTGAGGAAGTAATTGGGTTGCTCTTTCAATTGGCCCTGCTACTAATTGTGGAAAAAAACTGACAAAAGCTGAAAATGCTATAAAATCATTTGTCGGTTTAAGTTTTCGTTTATATACATCGATTGTATAGCTTAAGGTTTGAAAAGTGTAGAAACTAATTCCAACCGGTAATATTATATTAAGGGAATTTGCGCTAATGTTTTGACCCAAAAAAGAGAATGCTGTTATGAAGTTATTTAGAAAAAAATTGTAGTATTTGAAAAAACCTAATAAGCCTAGGTTAACTAAAATACTTGACCACAATAGCGCCTTTCGTTTTAATTGACTTTCTTCCTTTTTTAGTCTTAGACCAATGGTAAAGTCAACTAGGGTACTGAATAAGATTAAGGAGAGAAATCTCCAATCCCACCAGCCATAAAATAAATAACTCGCAACAACAATCAGAAAGTTCTGCACTTTCAAGTTTTTGTTTGTTACAAACCAATATAGTATAAAAACTATCGGCAAGAAAACAGCAAAGTCAATGGAATTAAAAAGCATAAATTCTTTCTATTCTTATAATTTTTTATGTAGTAAAGGGTTGTGAATCATAACCTAAATAGGCTTATGTCGTTTTTTTGATTAATTCATAAAAATAAGTGAAAGAAATAGATTAGATAAATAAATCATTAATCAAGAAAAGGGGGGAAGTAGTTAGGTTTTGAATAGATAATTGGGCTAAAACAAGAATCACTCTTAAAAGGGCTTAAAGGGAGTTGCATTTTAATAAAAAGGAGGGTTGTGCACTTATTCTTTAGGAGGTGAATTAATTAATTGTATTTCGATGGGATTTTCAATGTATAGATTGTATAATACCCAAAGGCTAAGCTTGTTTTTTTATAGTGCTTAACGGCGGTGAAATTACTATTTAAGCAGATACCGTATTCAATTGTATAAATTGACTTTAAATTTATTTAAAGGTCTAAGTTGTTGGATTAGAGTGATTTTTGATGTGATTTACTATTTCAATGTTGTAAACACCGCTACCGCGTGACTGCCCGCCTGCGGAACGGGGAAATTGGATTAATTAATGGTATTTTAGTTGCTAGATAGATACGCACGCGATTCAATCGCGCGGGAGCAAAGGTTTTATAATTATTAAATAATAAATTTATTCAAACCCCGCTATCGCGTGGTAAACTTCTCCAACAAATAGATAAAAACATTGAAAATGAACCCATGAAACGAATAATTACAGGGATTTTATTTAGCTGTTTAGGGCTTTCTTTTATAAATGCCCAAGTGGTTTTTAATAAGCAAGATAGTTTGTATTATTTAGATTCCTCTTACAAAGAGATTGCAGATGGAGTAGTAGGTTTTTATGACGATAAATATTTTGAAGATACAGGATATTGGTTAGAAGGAGACTCCATTGTCTTAGAGTTAGAAAAAGGTAAATTAATTAGTAAAGCAGCTTTTGATAGGAACGATAAATATCAAAAGTCTAAATATTACTATCAAGATAACCAAATTGTTGATGGAGTTTATGAAGAAGTTGTTCGAGTTTATAACCGTAAAGAAAAAACGTACGTTGAGACGGTTTACAGATACTCATTTGTAAATGGTAAAGAAGATGGTGTTTTTTATGAGTTCTACCGTTCCAACCCCGACTTCATAAAAACAATCGGTTCATATAAAAATGGGTTAAGACATGGTTATATGATAAACTTCAAGAACAATGGTTTACCTCTCAAAGAATGGCTGTTTAAAAATGGAAAATCCGAGGGTTTAACTAAGACTTACTATGAAGACATAAATAGGTTAAAGTTCACAGGAGAATATGAAAATAATTTAGCACACGGAGAATACAAAAGTTTTTGGAGAAATGGTCAACTTAGAAGTGTTTTAACCTATGTTAAAGGACAGCAGCAAGGTTTATTAAAAGCATATTTGGAAGACGGAGAGTTGGCGTTTATTCAACATTATGAGGATGATAAGCTAATTAAAACAGAAATATACAAAGAGAAGTTACCCGCTGTTTTTACTAATGAATTTTTAAAGTATCCCGATTATACAAAAGCAGAAATCATAAAGAAATATTGATTAAAAAGTATCTTAAATCAAAGCCAATTCAGCAATGAGTTGGCCGCGCTATTGCCGCTGGTGAAACGGGCAGGCATCGCGTGGGATGTTAGGCAAATCATAGATTGAGATTAAGAATTTCTTTAACTTTAAACTTGTGAGTCTCCATTAGTTCGGACTTGCAGTCCGCGTTCTAAGAAAAAATAGTACTTAAGGTCTGAAAGTAAAAGTCAATTCGAATCCCTATTTCATAAGTATGATAGGTAGTGGAAATGATGAATTAATTAGTTCCACACACCAATTTTACTTTCCAATACAAAAGCTTGAAAAAATATGACCTAAAATATCACGGTCAATTTCAATGCTGCCGGTAATTTCTCCTAAATAGTGTAAGCTTTGGCGAATGTCCATAGCTAAAAAGTCGCCAGTAATGTCGTTGCTAAGTCCGTCTTGAACACGCTGCAATGCTTCTAAGGCTTGTTGCAGGGCTTGGTGATGCCGCGCATTACTCACAATTACCTGATTGGCCGAACTTAGCTTTTCAGCGGCTATGCCTTCTAATTGGCTATTTAATTGGCTTAAACCGTTTTGGTTTAGGGCCGAAATATAGATGGGTTTAATGTGCTTGGGAAACAAAGGAGCTATGTCCTTTTCTTCTACCATATCCATTTTGTTGGCCAATACAATCAATTGCTTATCCTGATCGGCAATGCGTGCTTCAATGTCTTTGATCAATTCTGCAACATCGCTTTTTTGTGCGCTTTGAGCATCCACCAAGTACAAAACGATAAGGGCTTTTTCAACCATTTGCAAGGCACGTTGTATACCAATGTTTTCTACTACATCATCCGTTTCTCTTAAACCAGCTGTATCAATAAATCGAAAGCTAATTCCACCAATTTTCACTTCATCTTCTATACTGTCTCTAGTGGTTCCTGCTATATCAGATACAATGGCTTTGTCTTCATTAAGCAAGCTATTCAACAAAGTGCTTTTTCCTACATTCGGTTTTCCAACAATAGCTACTGGAATTCCGTTTTTTATCACTTTTCCATCCGCAAAAGAGGCAATCAACTCGCTAATCATTTTTACCAACCCATCCACCAATTGCTTTAAATCATCTCGGTTGGCAAACTCCACATCTTCTTCCACAAAGTCTAGCTCTAGCTCTATCATGGCGGCAAAATGAATCAATTCCTCACGCAAGGCTTGAATTTGTTTGGAAAAGCCTCCACGCATTTGGTTCAAGGCCAACTGATGAGAAGCCTTACTTTCTGAAGCGATTAGATCGGCTACGGCTTCCGCTTGTGCCAAATCCATTTTTCCATTTCGAAAAGCGCGCATGGTAAACTCTCCAGGATTGGCTAATCGAGCTCCTTTTTGCATAAGTAGCTGCATCAATTTCTGAAGTACGTATGGGGAACCATGACAAGAAATTTCTACCAAATGCTCTCCGGTATAAGAGTGTGGTGCTTTAAACAAGGAAAGCAATACTTCATCAATGGTTTCGTCTCCATCTTGTATACTGCCAAAAAGCAGGCTTTGGCCTTTTTGTTTTTCTAAATCTTTTCCAGTAAAAATGCCACGGCAAATAGTAATGGCTTCGGGACCTGAAATTCGAATAACTCCTATGGCTCCTGAACCTGAGGGGGTTGCCAATGCATATATGGTGTCTTGCTCTAGCATGCCGCAAAAGTACTGAATTGGAAAGGGCTTTTTTCGACTAAAAAATGCATCGCTAACAATAAATTAACATTAGTTCGTGACCTTCGCAGTCGAAGAACGAGCGCATGGCTGAACAAAAGTATTCTGACTTTGTCGACCTCCGAGAAATGATATATCGACTTTTCGATATCTTCAAGTCAGAAAGCAGATTTATATTATTAGTAGGAGTCTTAACCATTGCTGCTGCTTTTATTACACCTTATCCGCAAATAGCCATGTGGTTTGGTTTTATTTTGGCTGGCTATTCCGCTGTTGCTAATGACAGTATTCAAACCATCGGAACTTTTATCGTATCCAATCAACATCGAAAATGGTATGTTCTATGGCTTTATATCGGACTCATTTTTGTAGCTACAGTCACGTACAGCTTCATTGTTTTTAATGGAGATGTTTCCTATCAACGATTACAAACTCCAGGTTTAGACCAAGCCCCGCAAACTTTTACTTTTTTACAGCTAATTGCCCCATTGATCTTGATTATTCTCACACGTTTGAGAATGCCAGTATCAACTACCTTTCTACTCTTAACTATATTTTCTACTAAATCTTCGGCAGTATTAAGTGTGCTCACCAAAAGCGTTTCTGGCTATTTGGTCTCTTTTATTACGGCTATAATTGTTTGGTTTGTCATTCGAAAGTTGGTGAAATACAAATTCAAAGGCAAAGCACATCCCGCTTGGATGGTTGTGCAGTGGATTACCTCAGGAACTTTATGGTCGGTTTGGGTCATGCAAGATGCGGCCAATATTGCCGTATTCTTACCCCGTGCTTTAAGTTTAGGCAGTTTTCTTGCTTTTACCTTATTTATCTTTTTTGGCCTAGGTTTATTATTTTACTTGAAAGGAGATCGCATTCAAAAGATTGTGAATGAAAAATCAGGTATTGCCGATATACGTTCAGCAACCTTGGTGGATTTCGTCTATGCCCTTATTCTCATTTATTTCAAGCAAATCTCACAAATACCTATGAGCACTACTTGGGTGTTTTTAGGCTTATTGGCCGGAAGAGAACTCGCTATTTCCATTACCAAAAAAAGAAAGAAAAGGCGCAAGATGAAAGTGAGAGAAACCGCTAAGATGATTGGTAAAGACGTCCTGATGGCAGCCATTGGTTTAGCAGTCAGTTTGTTATTAGCCATCTCTATTAATGAGCGTATGCGTGAAGAATTTTGGGCGCTGTTTTAATTCTAATTTTTAAACTTTTATTTCGCGAATTTGTATTCATTTGTAACTGATGAATCATTTAGCACATCTGTATTTATCGCAATCCAATGTGGATTTGCTTATAGGTAACTTTATCGCCGATCAAGTGAAAGGGAAGGCCATTTATACATTTTCAGAAGGCATTCAAAAAGGCATTCACATGCATCGTGATATTGATTCGTTTACCGATAATCATCAATTGGTATTACAGGGCAAATCGCGTTTGTATGAAAAATACCACAAATATTCAGCGGTTATTATTGACATGCTCTACGATCATATTTTAGCCGTTAATTGGACTAATTATTCACCGATTAGTTTGCCATTATTTGCTAAGAACTGCTATCTTTTTTTAGAAGCACAACAAGCGCAATTTCCAAACCAATCGCAGCGAATTTTGCATTATATGAAAAAGGGAGATTGGCTAAGTAGTTATGCTGAAAAAGAAGGAATCCAAAAGGCCTTAAGCGGATTAGATTACCGGGCCAAATTTGATTCAAATATGAAAGAATCGGTGAATGATTTATACGAGTATTGGGATCAATTTGAATCGGAGTTTACTGCATTTTTTAAAGAGCTAGTTGAGCATTGTCAACGAAATTATCTCTGATAAATTAGTCGAGTTTTCCAATTTTAAATTGATGAATCTCTTGGTTATCATCCAAGGCGGTTATAATATATTTCCCAGGCTGCAACTCATTTCCAAAAGTGAATTCATGGCTCCTGATATTTTCATAAGCAATCAATTGACCACTTAGTGAAAGGATTTGAATTTGAATCAATGGAACACTAGATTCCAAGGTAAATTGATGTTTTGAATAGGTGGGATATAAATTAAGCTTGTTTTTTTGCCTTTCAGGAGAAAATTGAATTACTACAGGGTCAAACGTTTCAGAATTTCCATTGAAGTCTGTTTGTGTCAATTGATAATAAATAGTCTGTTTTTCAAAGATTTGATGTTCGAATTCGTATGAAATGGTTTGGTTTGAATTGCCATTCCCATTTATTTTAGCCAAAGGGTGCCACTGATTACTATTGGTAGAGTAGTGGATGGTAAAGTAATCGTTATTCACTTCACAGCTAGTTTCCCACTGAAGTAATACGCCCAAATCCATGTTTTCTGCCTTAAAAAAGTTTAGAGTAACCGGCAATGGATTGCTATAAAAAATTTCAACAGAAACATGATCTATTTGGGCATCCATTGAAAGCGTTAGTACACCGAGTAAAGACCAATAAGCTGCCGATAATCCAATTCCAAAGGAAGAATCATTAACGATTTCTGGAGTTAATGCGGTTTCCCACATATCTGATGAATTTCCATAGCTTTGGGTGACTTCAAAGTTCGGCCATGCACCACTTGTCGCTTTATCTTCACTTAAGATGCTACTATCATTCATCAAAATTAAATGTCCATCTGATACTTTAAATAAAGCATTAGAATTTGCCGCCCGCTTATTTACAATTACTTCAATTCCATGTATTGAGGCTGTTTCAGGTATATTAAAGTCAAAATTATTGATTACCAATAAAGAAGTAGTGTCAAGCCCAAGAGCAATAATTAAAGAAGAAGAAGTCGTATATAATCCATCGTCTGCATTGCAATTGGCCACATTGGTCCAAGGGATACTGCCACCAAAAGGTTCAAATTGCCAATTACTTTGTCCTGATTTGCTTATACTTTCTGTAGCAACAGTAAGTAAATTCAATCCAAGCAATATCATTGAAGTCAAAAATTTTTTCATCACTATCTTGTTTTAATTCCAAGTATTAATTTACTATTGGTAAGTCGATTATTCATTAGACATATACCTTATTAGACTAAGAGAGCTAAGTAATCGCCTAAATTTTGAATGCGCTAGATAAAGCCGAGTAAGAATTGGATATTTGACCTAGAATTGGGCTGTGCATTGTTTAATTTTGTTCTATGAATAATGCTCCTTTAGCAGAAAGAATGCGTCCCAAGACGCTAAACGACTATTTAGGTCAACGACATTTAGTAGGAAATGAAGCCGTTTTAAGAGGATTAATTGAAAAAGGAATGGTGCCTTCTATGATTTTATGGGGTGCACCGGGAATTGGTAAAACAACACTAGCCAATATTATAGCTGAAACAACCGATCGACCATTCTTTACTTTAAGTGCCATCAATTCAGGGGTGAAAGAAGTGCGTGAAGTGATTCAAAAGGCCAAAAAACAAGATATGTTTTCAGGCAAGAATCCGATTCTTTTTATTGATGAGATTCATCGATTCAGCAAGTCTCAACAAGATTCCCTTTTAGGAGCTGTAGAAAGCGGAACCATTACTTTAATTGGTGCCACCACAGAAAACCCATCGTTTGAAGTGATTTCTGCATTACTCAGTCGTTGTCAAGTTTATACCTTGGAGCCTTTAAGTAAAGAGGATTTATTAGGCTTGTTGGAACGAGCTTGTAAGGAAGATGATTGGTTGAAACAAAAGAGAATTGTTTGGCAAGAACACCAAATGCTTTTACAATTATCTGGCGGAGATGCCCGTAAACTGCTAAATCTTTTTGAGTTGGTTGTTCAGCAACAAGCTGATGAAGAAGTTATAATTTCTAACGAAAAGGTAAAGCAGATTGCTCAGCAAAACATTGCTCAATACGATAAAGATGGGGAACAACACTACGATATCATTTCAGCTTTTATAAAATCCATTCGTGGTAGCGACCCCAATGCAGGTGTTTATTGGCTTGCGCGAATGATAGAAGGAGGGGAGGACCCTAAATTTATTGCCCGTCGTTTGCTAATCTTAGCTTCTGAGGATATCGGAAATGCTAACCCAACTGCTTTGGTTATTGCCAATAATTGTTTTCAAGCGGTACAAGTTATTGGAAACCCAGAATCGCGGATCATCTTATCGCAATGTGTCACTTATTTAGCAAGCTCACCTAAAAGTAATGCTGCTTATATGGCCATTAACCAAGCCCAAGCTGAGGTTAAGGAAAGTGGTAACTTAAGCGTTCCACTGCATTTGAGAAATGCGCCCACCAAATTGATGAAAGAGTTGGGTTATGGCAAGTCTTATTCCTACAGCCATGATTATCCTCAAAATTTTAAAGCTCAGGAGTACATGCCAGAAGAGCTTTCAGGAAAATCATTTTATGAACCGCAAGACAATAGTAGGGAGAAACAACTGCGTGAGCGTTTGAAGGTCTTGTGGAATGGAAAATACAAGTATTAAACCTTAAGTTTTTCAAAGCAAATATTTTCTGAAAACACTTTGCAAGCCAAGCCCGAAAAGTATAATTTTGGTTACCATTTTAACGCATATTCAAAACCAAATAAATGAGTGTTTTAGTAAATAAAGATTCTAAAGTTATAGTTCAAGGCTTTACAGGAAGTGAAGGTACATTTCACGCTGGTCAAATGATTGAATACGGTACTAATGTAGTAGGTGGTGTTACCCCTGGCAAAGGCGGTCAAACACATCTCGATAAACCAGTATTTAACACCGTTGAAGATGCTGTACAAAAAGCTGGAGCGAATGTTTCTATCATTTTTGTTCCGCCAGCATTTGCTGCAGATGCTATTATGGAAGCTGCTGATGCAGGAATAGAAGTGATCATTTGTATTACGGAAGGTATTCCTACCAAAGACATGATAACAGTTAAGAATTACATTGCCGATAAAAATTGTCGATTAGTTGGTCCTAACTGTCCAGGAGTTATTACCCCGGGAGAAGCCAAAGTAGGAATTATGCCAGGCTTTGTTTTTAAAGCGGGTAATATTGGTATCGTTTCTAAATCAGGTACTTTAACTTATGAAGCTGCTGATCAAGTAGTAAAAGCTGGTATGGGAATTACAACAGCAATCGGAATTGGTGGTGACCCAATCATTGGAACTACAACAAAAGAAGCTGTAGAAATGTTAATGAATGATCCGGCTACGGAAGGTATCATAATGATTGGAGAGATTGGAGGTTCAATGGAAGCGGATGCTGCTCATTGGATTAAGGAAAATGGAACTAAGCCTGTAGTTGGTTTTATTGCTGGTCAAACAGCACCAGCAGGAAGAACCATGGGACATGCAGGAGCGATTGTAGGTGGAGCGGACGATACAGCTGCTGCTAAAATGAAAATCTTAAGAGCTTGTGGAGTAAGCGTAGCTGAGTCTCCAGCTGAGATTGGAAAAATGATGGCAGAAGCAATGAAAGTGAATGCTTAAGAATTAAATAAATTCTGTACATAAAAAAAGGCGCATCAACTGATGCGCCTTTTTTATTGGACTGTTTTATTATTGTTTGATAAACTTACTTAATCGAATATTTCCATTTAAGTCGGTTAATTCTAAAAAGTAAATACCTTGTGCTAAATCACTCACATTAATTGAAGCAGAACTTTCTAAGGCAGTTTCTTGAACCACTTTTCCATCAATTCCAATTATTCTTAATTGAGATTGAAACTGACTTAAATCAATTGATAAGTTTAGTTGCTCATTTACAGGATTTGGATAAAATAACTTTTCAGCAACTACTGTTTTTTCTTCTATAGAAGTAGAAGTATTATAAGTAATGGTTAAAGTAGGTCTGAAGGTATTGGTAATATGCTCTCTAGACGCAAATCGTTTTGCAGAAGCATTTTGACCTTCATCGCCAATAATTAGCCATCCAAAATTTAAATTGGTTCCGTCAACCCAATTTTGTACATCAATTATCATTTGTGGGTCAGTAATACTAATGGCACCGTTTCCACTAACTGTGGTAGTTCCAGAAACTTGACTGACAAAGTCACCTCCATTTGTATTCCATGTACTCGTATTAAAAAAAGTATGAACCCAAGTAGCATCTCCGCTTGTAGCAGAAGTACCACCGCCACCTTGTCCAGAAGCATTTGATGTTCCTTCACCCCAGTCTGAGGTAAGTCTTCTTAATGCAACTGAATGCGAACCACCTCTTTGTTTGGTTACTTGTAAACTTAAACTTACCGAACTGATAGTCGCGTTCGCAGGAATGGAACTAAAATCAAAATGAAGTAAAGTTCTTCTGATTTCACCATTGTTTGTTTTACCGGTAAATAATTCATCACCTGCACCGTTGCTTAAACTACCTGTTGCAGATTCAAATAAAGTGTTGTCTTTATCAGCAACAATACTAACTGTGGTTTGTGCCTTTACAGAAAGACCGAATAAAAAGAGAATTGTAAATTGTAATAATTGTTTCATATGCAATAATTTAAGGTTAATAATGTACAAACGTAAATAAAACTATTTTAGTTGTCTACTAGCAATACCCCATTAATGAATAAACAACAATTCCCACCCATTCGTGTAACAACCAATACCACTTATTTAGTACGGAAGATTTGGGTAGAAATAAAGTATCAAAATGAAATATACGCTCCTCGATAACATGATCTACAGGAAAAGGTTCTACTTCAAGTCCTTGTTTTTTAAAGCACAAGTATGAGCGTTTCATATGAGTCGCAGAAGTGGATAATAAAATTGGCCCATTTATTTGCTCCTCTTTTAGTTTTTGTGTGCTAAATAGGGCATTTTCAAAAGTATTTCTAGATTTATTCTCAATGATTAAATCTTCTACTTTAACGCCAATTTGTAATAAGTAGTCTTGCAAAATAGTTGCTTCTTCCTCACGACTAAATAGACGTCCAGAACCTCCAGACAAAAGAATCTTTTTTACTCTTCCTTCAAAGTAAAGAGGAAGTACATTAAATATTCGTTCTGCATTTTCGTAAAAGTGTAATTGCATATGTGCTTTATCAATTCCTGCAACACCACCTAACACTATGGCAACTTCATATTCTGCTTTGAGTTCGTTTTTGTGCTTGCCATCCGGTTCCCAAGCCATTGACATTTCACTAAACAAAAACTTATTAGAAAAAAGATACAAAATCACTAAAGCACCTAAGAATAAACGCTTTGCTTTTCCTTTGCTCATTTTGCGATAGGCCAATATGGCAATGATGAAAAACCAGATGTATGGGTCAACAATAAATTCAATAAACTTGGAGAGATAAAAAAACATCTTTTTATAGTTTGAGTGCTAGTTCAACTGATTTTTGAATGCAATCGCTGACAGAAATCCCTCCTCTGAAGTTACCTTGAATGTGAAATCCTGAGTTTAATGATTCGAAGGAGTTGATTTCATTTAAGAGTTCTTGATGTCCTACTTCATATTGTGGAATTCCTTTATCCCATCGTTGAATGCGTTTTAGGCTTGGTTCTCCCTTAATTTTCAAAAGCTCTCGTAATGATTGCTCCACTTCTTCAAGAATCTGATGATTAGTTTGAGATAAAATTTCATGCTGTTTGTAGCCACCTGAAATTACAGTAATCAACTCTTGATTGGCAGGGGCCTGATGAGGAAAAAATCTCGAATTAAACAAAACGCCTAAAAAGGGCACTTTTTCGTCTCTGCGACTAAGAATTCCGAAAGCGGCTTTTTGAAAACCTATATTTTTTTTAGGAAAGGCCCAGTGCATGACTACTGCCGGAACGTAATTTATTTGATTCAAAGCTTTATTTAAGCTAGGGGACATGGAATGACAAATTTTAGCCAAATGAAATGCAGGTATTGTGGATACTACTTGAGTTGCAAATAATTTTTGTTCGTTTTTACCATCATTGATTAATAATGAATAGCCATTTTCAACTTTTTCAATCTGATTTATTTGAGCAATTATTTTTTCTTTATCACCAAGTGTATTTACTATAGCGTCAACCAGTTTTTGAAGCCCATTTTTAAACGTGAATATCTTTTGCTTAGGAAGCTGATACTCTTCATTTAATTGCTTTTTAGCTTTTATGATTTTAGGCATTCCTTTTAAAACACTTCCATGGTTTAATTCCGCTTCTTTTAAAATGGCAAGCGTATGATTAATGCTCATTTTTTCAGGGTCGCCAGCATATATTCCACTAACAAATGGAGTAATAAAGTCCTCATAAATTTGATTGCCAAAACGCCGTCGGCTAAAATCAGCCAAACTCTCATCTGCTTCACCGTTTTTCGCTTTTTTGAAAGGTTCTTTTAAAATACTAGCTAGTGTTGAAGCCTTAAATAATTTACTTTTCCAAGCAGAGCTAAAGGAATTGGGTATGGCTTCAATCTTTCCATTTTTTAAAACAAAGCGATTCTTAACTGCCTCTTCATTGGGTTGAATGATTTCATAACTCAATTGAAGTTCATCTAAAATGGATTTGATGGCCTTATTGTTAATTAGAACTGTGTTGGGTCCTAATTCATAAGTAAATCCATTTTCTTGAACACTTTGAATTTTACCGCCCCATTTGTCGGCTTCAATGATGACAAACTCTTTCTGTTGTTTCTTTAATTGATAAGCTAGACTTAAACCGCTAATTCCACCTCCTAAAATGGCAATCATACCGTCATTGAAAATAGTTGAGTACTGGGTTTGTTTCGTAACATTCTTAAATCAAAAGCCATACAAACATTTCTTACAAACGGTCTGCCTGCCTCACTAACAATAATGTTTTCTTCATTTACTTCAACCAAACCATCTTGAATCATTTCGGCTAATCGGACTTTAATTTCTTGTTTAAAATCAGCTTCATCTGAATTCCAATTGCTTTCGAAGTGACACATTAAATTTAAAATGTGTGTTCTTATTCTTAAATCTTCTTCACTTAAAAGGTGGCCTCTAAAGATGGGAATCCTATCTTCTTCTAAAGCTTTGTAGTAATCTTCAATTGATTTTTCATTTTGAGCAAATGCATACCAAGAATCACCAATACTAGAAACACCTATACCAACCATAAGTTGTGTTTTAGAAGCCGTATATCCCATAAAATTTCTGTGAAGGCTTTTAGATTCCATTGCTTTATACATACTGTCGTGCTCCAGTGCAAAGTGATCCATGCCTATTTCGTGGTAACCTTTATCAAGAAGCATTTGATAGCCTACCTCATAAAGCTCACGTTTTTCTTCGTTTTTAGGTAAGTCATTTTCATCAAATCCCCTTTGTCCATTGCCTTTTATCCATGGAACATGAGCGTAGCTGTAGTAGGCAATTCGTTCGGGCTTAAGTTCACTAATCTTCTCAATGGTGTTAATTACATTGGCTTTGGTTTGATGAGGTAAACCAAAAACCAAATCAAAACTGATGGAATCAAAGCCATTTTTACGACTCAATTCATCTACTTTTTTAACATTAGCGTAAGGCTGTATGCGATTAATCGCTTGTTGAACCTTTAAGTCTAAATCTTGCACTCCATAACTTGCTCGTTTAAAACCATGTTTGGCAAAAACAGCCAAATGTTCCTCTTTGGTATTATTAGGGTGACCTTCAAAACTAAATGCAAAATGTTCTGACTTTTTAGCTCGCTTAAAAATCCCTTCCAACATTTTATCTAATTCATCAGGACTAAAAAAAGTGGGAGTTCCTCCACCTAAATGAAGCTCTGAAATAATAGGTGTTTCGTTAAATAAATCGCAGTAAAGCTTCCATTCTTTTAGCAAAGCCTGAATATAGGGCTCCTCAACAGCATGATTTTTTGTAATTCGCTTATTGCAACCACAAAACGTGCATAAGCTTTCGCAAAAAGGTAAATGAATGTAAAGACTTATTCCTTCGGTCTCATTACTTTCTTCAAACGACTTTTTTACACTTTCTTTCCATGCACCTAATTCAATTCCTTTTTCATCCCAATACGGAACAGTTGGATAAGAAGTGTATCGAGGACCTGGTATATTATATTTCCGAATCAAACTTTTCACGAAACAAAAATAAGAAGAGTGAATTGGAATGCGACTTTCAAGAATGTAAATAGTACATTTACCCTTGGATGGAAAAAAACAATAAGCAAATTACCATAGAGTAATTATTCTATTGTGTACTTATTTGATTTTCTTAGCTTTAACTCAAATGATAGTAGAAACAAACATTTCTTTTGTTGAACAAATAGATTATGGAATCATTAAGGTGGTTACCAAGAAAAATATTACTCCAGATAAAAAGGATTTAGAGGAAAATTTAAGAGTCTACCGAGAAAAGTTTGGCGTAACAAAAGGTTTGTTTCTTGTTGTTTTTGAAGAAGGAGGAATACTTAAAAATTCTACAAGAGATGCCTTTTTAAGTAAAGAACGAGCTGAAATGAAAATTGCCGAAGCAATTGTTGTAAAAAGTATTCCTCACCGAATTGAATCAAATTTTGTAAAACGAATCTTAAAACCCCAATACCCATTTCAAATTTTTGGAAATGAAGAAAAGGCTTTGGCATGGCTTTTAACTTTTAAGAATCCGAAATAAGCACTACCTCAAAATCGATGCATTGCTTAGTTTTATCGCATGAGATTTTCATGGCATATCCTAATCTTATTTAGTCTAATTTTTTCGGCTTGTCATCAATACGAGATTGATCAAAGCAAACAAATATTTAGGTATAATATTTCTGAAGGGGTATCTTCTTTAGACCCTGCATTTGCAAGAAGCTTAGAAAATGTGAGTACCGTTGGGCATTTGTTTAATGGGCTTGTTCAAATGGATGAAGAATTGAACATACAAGCCTGTATAGCCAAATCATGGAAAGTTTTAGATAGTGGTTTACGCTATCAATTTGTGTTAAGAAATGATGTTTATTTTCATGATTCACCAGTATTTGTTTCAAGGGAAGAACAAAGAGTAAAAGCAAAAGATTTTGTTTACTCTTTGAATCGTTTGGTCGACCAAAAATTGCTCTCTCCAGGTAAATGGGTCATGAATTCTGTTCGAAGAACAGAAAGTGGAACACTGGATATTGTGGCGGTGAATGACTCAGTTTTAGAAATTAAATTACAACATCCTTTTCCACCTTTTTTGGGTATTTTAAGTATGGCTTATTGCTCAGTTGTTCCAGAAAAAGTGATACTTAAGAATGAGAATGATTTTCGTGCTCATCCCATAGGAACTGGGCCTTTTAAATTTAAATATTGGAAGGAGGGAAGCAAGCTTGTTTTGCTAAAGAATGACAACTATTTCGAAAAAGATACTGAAGGGAACTATTTACCTTATTTAGATGCTTTAGCTATTTCTTTTACCAAAGATGAAGAAGTAAGCTTTTTGAAGTTTTTAAAAGGTGAAATGGATTATTTATCGGGTTTAAAAGGGAGTTACAAAGATGAATTATTAGATGCCACTGGTCAGTTGAATTCTAAGTATAAATCAAAAATTAAACTCGTAAAAAGTCCATATCTCAATACAGAATATTTGGGATTTTTATTAAATAGCGACTCAACAAATATTGTCTCAAACAAATGGATCCGAAAAGCCATCAATTTTGGTTTTGATCGAAAAAAAATGCTAAAGTATCTGAGAAACAATATGGGAACTCCCGCGGAGCAAGGCTTTATTCCAAAAGGCTTACCTAGTTATGATTCAAGCCAAAAAGGCTATCAATTTAATGCGGATTCTGTTTATTATTATTTGGCCAAAGCAGGATATATGAAAGGAAATTTAATTCCAACTATTACCTTAAGCACAACTGCGCAATACATCGATTTGTGCGAGTACATTCAGCATCAACTTAAAGCATTTGGTTTTGATATTCAAATTGAAGTCAACCAAGCAGCTACAAATAATGAAATGATTGCTTTTGGAAAAAAAGACTTTTTTAGAAAGTCATGGGTAGCAGATTATCCTGATGCAGAGAATTATTTATCCTTGTTTTATTCCAAAAACTTTTCTCCCAACGGACCAAATTATACCCATTTTCAAAGTAAGCAGTACGATAGTTTGTATGAAGCAGCCATGAAATTGCCAGACTTAGCCCAAAGAAAAGGGCTCTATCGTAAAATGAATCAGTTGATTATTGATGAAGCTCCAGTTGTTCCTCTCTTTTACGATGAGGTAGTTCGTTTCATTCCTCCAAGTATTTCTGGAGTTGGAGTGAACCCAATGAATATTTTGGTGTTAAAACACGCAAGAAAAGCACTAAACTAAAATGACTTGAGTCAAAAATCTATCAAAGGTGAAAGGTATTATAAAAGTTGGGCAAAGGCTGTATTAGCTTTTCTCACTGTGGTGTTGCTTTTTCTTGGTTTTAGAGCTAGCCAATTACAATTTGATTACGATTTCGAAAAGTTTTTTCCACAGGATGATCAGGATTTAGCTTTCTTTAAAGAGTATCGAGATCGATTTGAAAACGATAACGACTTTATAATTCTTGCATTTAGAAATTCTAATGGAATTTTTGATCCTTCATTTCTGAAAAAGTTGAGTGAGTTTGATGACAGCCTGCAAACGCTGCCACACCTTCGTGAAATAATTTCACCCCTTGATTTAAATTATTTTGAATTTAAGGCAGGTGCATTCGCACCTTTAGAAAAGTCTTTCTTTCATCCTGATAAACCTAGTTTATATCATACAGATTCATTACGAATTGCTACAACTACCCAGCCCATAGCCAATATGGTTAATCTGGAAAATCAATCACTGATTATTCTTGTCAAGAATGTTCAACTGATTTCCAAGCAAAAGTCAGACGAATTGGCCATCTCAATGAGAAATATGCTTGAAAGGCAAGACTTCGAAGAGTATCATGTAATGGGAAAAATAATTGGTCAGTTAGAGTATATAGAGGTCATGAAAAAGGAGTTTCTGACTTTCATGATTATCTCAGTCTTTGTACTCATTTTATTTTTAGTCATTACCTATAGGTCATTTTGGGGAGTACTTATTCCTTTGGCTACTGTGTTATTGGCTGTAGTTGCAAGTTTGGGATTTATGCAATTAAGCGGAAAACCATTGAATATGATGACTACGCTACTTCCTGTAATTATGCTGGTGGTCGGTATGTCAGATGTTGTACATCTAGTTTCCAAATATTTAGAAGAAATACGCAAAGGCCAATCTCAATTAGCAGCTATTCAGTTGATGTTGAAAAAAGTTGGAGTAGCCACTTTATTAACTTCGCTAACCACAGCATTAGGATTTGTAACTCTAATTGGCGTTAGTATGGAACCAATTAGAGATTTTGGAATTTTTACAGCTCTGGGAGTTCTGATTGCCTTCGTGCTTTCTATCTTGTTTATTCCTTCCATATTTTTATTAATCGGTAAACCAAAAATTGCCAATGCCAAAAAACTGCAGGACCAATGGGAAAGCATACTCGGAGGGATATTTATTTGGCTTTGTAGAAAAAGAAAAAAAGTTTTAATAGCCTATTTACTATTGACTGTGATTGCCATTGTAGGCGCCTCAAGAATCAAGTTTGACTATTTTTTAATGCAAGATTTAGATGAAGGACAAGATTTAATGGCTGAGCTTTCTTTCTTTCAAAAGCATTATGGGGGAATTAGACCATTTGAATTAGCGGTAATCCCGCAAGGAAACTATCAAGTAGACGATTATAAGTTTTTAAAGGAAGTGGTAAAGCTTGAAGCCTATTTAACAGAAACTTATGGAGTTAACCAACTGTTTAGTCCAAGTTTGCCATACAAATATTTAAATCAAGCCTTGCGAAATGGAAAAGAAGAATACTTTGTCTTAACCGATAATGAGAATCGCTTTGAGTATTTAAAAAAGCAACTTCAAAGAGTGAAGGACCGTGAAGAGTGGAGAGCGCTAGTAGCGGATGATGGAAAAATGGGGCGATTATACGGTAGAATGGTTGATCCTGGAAGTCGGGAAATGCTAAAACGAAATGAAGATTTGGAGCGCTTTTATCAGTCTGAAATTGATTCAAGTATTTTGGCTTATCAATTAACAGGAACACCTGTCATCATTGATCGAAGTGGAAGATATGTAACTCAGAATGTGATTTTTGGTTTACTTATCGCATTTGGTTTAATTGGCTTGTCCATGGGCTTTTTATTTAAATCGATAAAAATGGCTTTCTTAAGTTTAGTGCCGAATTTGTTTCCTATTCTTATTACAGCAGGGTACATTGGCTTTGCAGGAATTGCTCTAAATATGTCAACAGCAATTGTATTTACCATCGCTTTTGGTATTGCAGTTGATGATACCATTCATTTTTTAAGTCGTTATAAACAAGAAATGGTAAATGGCAGAAGTCGGTTGTTTGGTTTAAGGAGAACATTCTTATCTACTGGAAAAGCAATTATTATAACAACCTTGATCCTATTGGGTGGCTTTGGAAGCCTATTGTTTTCGGACTTTTTAAGTACTTTTTATATTGGCCTATTTGTTTGTATGACTTTAGTTTTTGCTGTAGTTACAGATCTTACTCTTTTGCCTTTACTATTACTAGGAAATAAAAAGAATAGGTCAAAAACGTTTGTTTAAATAGTACATACTAATCAACCAAACGCCTAAAGCTGCCAGGCTTATGTATGCTATGATTTGATCATCTTGAATAAGCCAATAGCACAAGCCAATAATGGAGAATAGAATGAGTGCAATAATTCCTTTTAGTTGATCTTTTCGATACATCTTGCGAAAATAAGCAGCTTCAACTTCAATTCAATTATCTTTGTTGCAAACTACATTTTATGAATTTCATTCTCTTTGATGAAAACAGAAAAAATCTGTTACCATTTAGCTACACAAGACCAATATCAGCGTTTAGATGCGGCATTTTAACCCTACAAGAAAAATGGGAAAAAAGAATTCCTGAAGCAAGTTTTTCCAATTTAACGGAAGACTACCTTCAGTTAAAATATCCAGTAAACTATGATGAGCAAAAAAATTATTATTTAAGTGCAAATCTTTTGTCTTCGGATGAAATCGTAGAGTCCATACATGCACTAATGAATAATGAGTGTTTAGTGGATGAAAATCAGCAATTGTTAGCTATTCGAACAGACCAAAAATTAAGTGCAGATCAGATAAATTCAGTTGGATTTACACACAAAGTATTTAAAGGGGAGGCAAAGAAGATTAATCAGGTATGGGAGATTTTTACAGGGAATGGGAATGAAATTCAAAAAGATTTTCAACTAATTACCAAGGGTAGAGAATCAGCTCCAATTCCTTCGAATAATATTCTCATAGGAGATCAAATCTTTTTAGAAGAAGGAGCAAAAGTTCAGGCAGCAACATTGAATAGTACCAATGGACCAATATATTTAGGAAAAGATGCTGAAATAATGGAGGGCAGTGTAGTGCGAGGTGGTTTAGCACTTTGTGAACATGCGACTTTAAAATTGGCATCAAAAATTTACGGTCCAACAACTATAGGTCCTCACTCTAAAGTAGGAGGAGAGGTGAATAACTCTGTTATTTTTGGATACAGCAATAAAGGTCATGATGGTTTCTTAGGAAATTCGGTACTTGGAGAATGGTGCAACTTAGGAGCTGATACCAATGTATCTAACCTTAAAAATAATTACGCAAGCATTAAATTGTGGAATTATAATAAGCCAGGCTTTGTTGATTCAGGTCTTCAATTTTGCGGTATGATGATGGGTGATCATTCCAAAAGTGGTATAAATACCATGTTTAATACAGCAACAGTTGTAGGCGTAAGTGCAAATATTTACGGAGGCGGCTTTCCAAGATCATTTGTTCCTTCATTTGCTTGGGGAGGTTCTGAAAAATGGATGACTTTTAAGTTTGAAAAGGCCATGGAAGTTTCTGAAAGAATGATGCAAAGAAGAAATATTGAATTGACAGAAGTAGATCGAGAGATACTGAAGACGGTATTTGAATTAAGCCAATCGTACCGAAATTTTTAACTGACAGATAAGCAGGAAATCACTTTTGGCACATCCCTTGAATAGTCAAGGGAAAGAATTATATGCTTCTAATTTTAGGAGCTTAACTGACATTTTGACGAAGATATATATGAGTTCATTTGAGTTTGAGAAGTTTTCACTAGCTGGTGTAATAGATGATGAGACGGAATTTATTCCATTGATGACAACTGAAGATGAGGAAGAAATGAATCAGGAAGAAACACCTGAAACCCTTCCTATTTTGCCTTTACGAAATACAGTTCTTTTCCCAGGAGTAGTGATTCCAATCACAGTAGGAAGAGATAAATCAATAAAGCTAATACAAGACGCGAATAAGGGCGATAAGACCATTGGTGTAGTTTCCCAACGGGACAATACGGTTGAAGATCCAAACCAAGATCAGCTTTATGAAGTAGGAACCATTGCTCGAATTCTAAAAATGTTTAGAATGCCAGATGGCAATACAACGGTTATTATTCAAGGTAAAAAGCGCTTCAAATTACTTTCTATTTTAGAACACGAGCCTTACATAAAGGCTGCAATTGAATCTTATGAAGTAAGTAAAGTGCCTAAGGATGCAAAGTTTGGAGCTTTGGTAGATTCTATAAAAGACATGGCCTTGAAGATTATTGAATCCTCACCAAATATACCTTCAGAAGCTTCATTTGCTATTAAAAATATAGAAAGTCATTCTTTCTTAATCAACTTCATAGCTTCTAACATGAATGCTCAAGTAGATACGAAGCAGCAGCTATTGGTTGAAACAAATATTCGTAAGCGAGCGCAATTGCTTTTAAAGCATATTAATGAAGAATTGAAATTGCTGGAATTGAAAAATGATATTCAATCGAAAGTTAAGACTGATATTGACAAGCAACAGAAGGAGTATTTCTTGAATCAGCAAATGAAACTGATTCAGGAAGAGCTTGGAGGAAGTCCTCAAGAGCAAGAAATTGAAGAATTTAAAAAGAGAGCTAAAAAGAAAGTTTGGAGTAAGGAGGTAAAAGAGCGTTTTGAAAAGGAACTTGGGAAATTACAACGGATGAATTCTGCTTCCGCAGAATACTCAGTACAGTCTAATTTTATTGAAACCCTTTTAGAACTTCCTTGGAATCATACTTCAACAGATAAGTTTGATTTGCAAAGAGCAAAGAAAATTTTAGATCGAGATCATTTCGGATTAGATGAAGTGAAAGATCGAATTCTAGAGCATTTAGCTGTATTAAAGTTGAAGGGAAACATGCGTTCACCCATTTTGTGCTTGTATGGCCCTCCGGGTGTTGGAAAAACTTCATTGGGAAAATCTGTTGCCGAAGCAATAGGTCGTTCTTATGTAAGAATGAGTCTTGGTGGTTTAAGAGATGAAGCAGAAATTAGAGGGCATCGCAAAACTTATATCGGTGCTATGCCGGGAAGAATCCTTAAGAATTTAAAGAAAGCAGGAACCTCAAATCCAGTTTTTGTATTGGATGAGATTGATAAAGTTGGAAATCATTTTCAAGGAGACCCTTCATCTGCTTTGTTAGAAGTGTTAGACCCAGAGCAAAATGAGGCTTTCAATGATAATTTCATTGAATTGGACTATGATTTATCAAAAGTCATGTTTATTGCAACTGCCAATTCTTTGAATACAATTCAGCCAGCTCTTAGAGACCGAATGGAAATCATTGAAATAAATGGTTATACCATGGAGGAAAAAGTACAAATTGCCAAGAAGCACTTAATTCCGAAGTTGGTTAAAGAGAATGGTTTAAAAGCAAAAGATATTAAACTTTCTCCTAAAGTGATTGAGTTGATTTGTGAGCAATATACCAGAGAATCGGGAGTAAGAAGCTTGGAGAAAAAGTTGGCCAAAGTTGTTCGTTTTGCTGCAAAGTCAATCGCCTTAGAAGAGGAATATGATGTAAATATTTCTCCGGAACAAGTTTTTGAAATTCTTGGACCTGGTCATTCCAAAGATAAATATCAAGGAAATGATGTTGCTGGAGTAGTTACCGGTTTAGCTTGGACACAAGTAGGAGGAGATATTCTTTTTATTGAAGTAAGCTTAAGTAAGGGAAAAGGTAAGCTAACCTTAACCGGAAACTTGGGTGATGTAATGAAAGAGTCGGCTATGATTGCTCTAGAATATATAAAAGCAAAGTCAGAAGATTTTCAAATTCCGATTGAAGCTTTTGAAAATTGGAATGTCCACATTCACGTACCCGAAGGAGCTACACCAAAAGATGGCCCTTCAGCAGGAATTACCATGCTAACAGCCTTGGTTTCTGCTTTTACTCAAAGAAAAGTAAAGGCAAAATTGGCTATGACAGGTGAAATTACATTAAGAGGTAGAGTACTTCCAGTTGGTGGAATAAAAGAGAAGATTTTAGCTGCAAAGCGAGCAGATATCAAAGAAATAATTCTTTCTGTTGATAATGAAAAGGATATTAAACAAATTAAGCCAGAGTATTTAAAAGGATTAACTTTTCACTATGTAACTGAAATGAAAGAAGTGATTGATGCGGCTCTTTTAAAAACGAAAGTAAAAGACGCAATTATTATTTAATCAATTCGAAGAAAAGCTCTTCTTCCTCTAGCAATATCATTATTTGGAGCACTGGCATCTTTGCGATTTAGAGCTCCTTTCCAGCCCCCATAAACTGGGTTTGGAAGTATGATAAATTGATTGCCAAAGTTGGTCATATACTCTGTTGTGATTTGCTTACGTTGGCTAATTGTTTTTTCTCCTTCATACATATTGTCAAAGTCAGCAAGGTTGTCGCCAATAAACATCACAACATCATATTGAGCCGTTACCATTTCTCTTCTACTTTCTTTACTGCTGCTTCCTTGCTCTTTTAAAAAGAGTTGAGATTCGTCAACATTTACACCAATAGCCTTTAAGTTTTCTAAGGTATACTCTTCAGTATCTTGGCTTCTGTTGCTAATAAATAGAACATTGAAACCAAGTTGCTTTGCCTCATCAATAAATTCTACAGCTCCTGGAACTGCTTTTGACTTAACTGCGGCAACGTATTTTTTCCAGGTCTCCGGACTTTAGCTTTCATTATTTAAAACCAATTGTGCATTATAAGCTGAATTATCTAATACCGTTTCGTCCAAATCCATCACAATAGCTTTTGGGCTGCCACTAGCCATCATATCTGCAGGTATCGATTTTAGCCTAAACAATGCGGTATTAAATGCTTGATAACACAATGCTTCATACTCAGCTGAGGTTTGTTGCCACAAAATGGCCATCTCATCTTCATGAACATCAGACTTACTAATACTCGTGCTACCCCCATGTTGAGTAGGTGAGCAGGCAATACTAAATACAATTAATAGGGAATAAATAAAATGTTTTTGCATAACTAGGGTTCTATAATTTTACTGGCTCTGCTAACAGCAGACATCGAAAATACACCTAAAACTTCTTCTTGCGCATTCCCAGCCCCATCTTTTATGTTACTTCTTATGTTGGCAGGTGGGGTTGAAAACAATCCACCATTATTGGCTTGAATGGAAGCTTGTTCTAGAAATTCAAAAACATCTTTATTGATGCTAAAAATTTCTACACTAGTTGTATCTCCAACTATATAGGGCTCTTCTTCATCCGTAATTGCAGCTCTTAAGGGCAAAATAAAAACAAAACCATCTGCTGCATTTCCACCAAAGGCTGCATCTTGAGATAAGATAATGATTGAAGGATCGTTGGGGTATAAGGGTAAATTATTACGATAGGCCTTAACCCAATAAAAATCTTCTCTTCCTGCAAAATCTCTTGCCCAAAATTGAGCATAATAACCCTCTTCAGCACCTAATTCAGCTTCTTCAAATGAGCTTGTGATACTATCAATTGGTGGCACCGGGTTTAAGGTGGAAGTAGCTTGATAAGGAATGTTATTGTAGGTGATTTCTAATCGATATGGAAAACCTATACTGTCTATTGGACCATTGGTCACGGGATTGTAAGTAAAGTCGCCATTATTGTTACTTACAAATGTATAGACCTGATTTGCAGGTCCAACTATTCTCACTTGAGCATCGATTACTGCAGGAGTGGGAGCATTTAAAAAATAATCAGCTGATTTGGTTAAACGAATATATTGTATGCTAGAGTCTGAAGTCACAAATGCATCCACAACCAGTTGGCTTTCACCTTGGTCTAAATCAACATCAATTACATCTTCACAAGCTGTAAAAACAATTGAAAGGACTAATAAATAAACTAAATTCTTCATGATTAAAAGGTGAAATTATAGGATACTGCTGGAACAAAGCTTCCAATAACTGAATATCTAATGGCTTGGGTTACAAGCGGATTGTCTTCATTGGGTTCAAAGAAGATGGAGAAAGGATTTCTTCTACTGTATATATTGTAAACCGAGAATACCCACTCTCCTTTAATTTTCTTTCCTTCATTATTTCTTGGGGTTAAAGTCGCTGATAAGTCTAATCGGTGATAGGAAGGAATTCGGTAATTATTTCTAGACTCATTAATATTATGTGGAAGAACTATGCCTTGTATTTGATATCTGTTTGTTGGAAAAGTTGCTGGAGTTCCGGTAGAAAAAACAAAATTGGAAGAAAAAGACCATTTGTCGTTGTATTTATAGGTCCCAACAACACTAAGGTTATGTGCTCTATCAAAGCGAGTAGGATACCATTCACCTCTATTTATTCCATTAACTTGTCGTTCTGACTTGGCCAATGTATAGCTTACCCAACCGGTTAACCTACCTTTGTTTTTCTTTACAAACAGTTCTAAACCGTATGCTCTTCCAATACCACTTAATAAGTCTCCTTCCAATTCTTCATTAAAGAATAGGTCTGCATTATCGATATAGTCAATTTGGTTTTGAAAATCTTTGGCAAAAACTTCCGCAGAAGCTTCATATTTGTTTTTGGCAAAGTTTCTGAAATAACCAACTGCAACCTGATCTGCAATTTGTGGCTCTATGTTATTACTTGTTGGTAACCATAAATCTACTGGAGTAGAAGCCACGGTATTAGAAATCAAGTGAATGTATTGACTCATGCGATTGTAGCTTCCTTTTAAAGAGCTAAACTCATTTAAATCATATTTGATGGAAAATCGAGGTTCAAAATTGTTGTAAGCTGCAGTTGTTGCATATTGCGTGTGCGAAAACAAACGCGCACCAAAAACATTGAGAGAATTAACCGTTCGAGTATTTGGCGTTGCAGAAATAAGTGGCTTTCGAATTCCAGCAGTAGTGTCTCCAAATTCTTGAACTGTAACACCAAAGTAGTTGAAAAACGACCATCTGGCTCCATACAATAAACTGATTCTGCTACCTATTTTTTGTTCATTCTGAATATAAATGCCATTTTCCATAGCAAACTTTTCTTCTAAACTTAAATCGTTGCTTTGTCCATCGCTTGAGAATTCAGCTACAGCGGGTTTAAAATTGTAGTAAATACTTTGGCCTCCAAATTTTAAGGTGTTGTTATTATTGATGTAATAGGAGAAATCTGGCTTAATACTATAACTGACAACACTTGAGCTCCATTCAAAGTCATCCCCAGGATTTTCTTCGCCTTCAAGTCCAAATGCATAATCATAATCGCTATAGTAAGCGGTTAGGTTCATAAAAAGCTTATCATTAAAAATGTGATTCCATCTTGCTGTAGCCGTGGCATTTCCCCAATTAAATAAGAAACCTGAACCAAAAACATCTCTGCCAAAATAACCTGATAAGAATAATCTGTTTTTTGCATTCAATTCATAATTTACCTTAGCGGTTAAGTCATAAAAATAAAACCGACTATCTTTCAAATCACTGTTTAAAAATGGCTTTGCTAAAACATCTGCGTAAGATCTTCTACCGGCAATAATAAAGGAGGCTTTGTCTTTTTTAATAGGTCCTTCTAAAGCTAAACGAGAAAAGATTACCCCAACACCTCCAGAGCCGGTCAGCTCTTTTTTGTTTCCTTCTTTCATACGAATGTCTAGTATAGAAGAAAGCCTTCCTCCATATTGTGGTGCAATTCCTCCTTTAATAAGTTTTACATTTTTAACTGCATCAGGATTAAAAACGGAGAAAAATCCAAATAAATGGGAGCTATTGTAGACAGGTGCTTCATCGAGAAGTACTAAGTTTTGGTCAATGCCACCACCACGAACATTAAAGCCACTGCTCCCTTCGCCAACGGTAGATACTCCAGGTAATAATAAAATACTTTTAACCACGTCTGCTTCTCCTAAAAGGGCGGGTATTTTTTTAATGGTTTTAGCGTCAATTTTGTTGACACTCATCTCAACACTTTTAATGTTGTTTTCGGCTCGATCAGCATCAATTTCGACTACCTCTAATTCATTGACTTGTTCTTTAAGCTCAACACTTATTTGTTGATTGCTTGTCAGCTCTACCGTTTTTATAATTTCTTGATAGCCGATGAAAGAATAACTGACTTCATAAGTTCCTTCGGGAAGTGTAAGTGAATAAAAGCCATAAACATTGGCACTAGTTCCAACGCTAATTGAACGAACAGCGACTGTGGCTCCAATCAGTTCTTCACCGCTACTTGCCGATTTAACATATCCGCTGATGGTGTATTTTTCTTGAGAAATGGCTAAAAAACTAAAATTGATTAGCATCAAGAAGAGAATGAGTCTTTTCATTTTTTGGTCTGATTTCGGCCGCAAAAGTATCACGACTTTTGTTAGTCTGACATTGTCAAACCATGAAGACTATATAAAGTTTATAAACGGCTAATAAAAGATATAAAAGGTTATTGCTTTAAAGCTCTATCCATTTGTCTTTTAGCATCTTTCGCCTTTAGACTTTCGCGCTTGTCTTGAAGTTTTTTCCCTTTAGCAAGTGCAATTTTTAGTTTAGCAAGCCCTTTTTTGTTTATATAAAGGGATATTGGAACAATGGTTAGACCTACGTCTTTCTTCTTTTTAAAGAGCTTTTCTAACTCATGCTTATGCAATAAAAGTTTTCGTTGTCTTGTTGGTTCATGGTTTGAAAAACTTGCTTCTGAATAAGGTGTAATATTGATATTTAGCGCAAACAGTTCTCCTTTTTTAAAGGCACAATAACCTTCTTTTATGCTTGCTTTTCCTTCTCGTAACGACTTTATTTCGGTACCTAATAACTGAATACCAGCTTCATATTCATCGATGATTTCATATAAATGATATGCTTTTTTATTTCGAATACTAACGTTGTTTGAAAATGAATTGGCCATGCATCAAAGGTAAGCTTTCATACAGGAATGAAAGTGAAAACTTGTCAGTTTTATAGGTGATAAAAAGGAAATATTGTCAGCTGTTTTGTCGTATACGCCTTTGGTATTCAGTTTGTTGAAAGGGTTGTAAAGAAGTTAAATCATAAAATTAAATATCATGACATTAGTAAAATTTAAAGAGCGTTTTCCATCGTTTTTAGATGAAGTTTTTGGAGGTGATATGTTTGAAACACCTACAAATTCTTCTTGGGTGAATAGCACAGTACCTGCTGTTAATGTAAAAGAAAATGAAACCAATTTTGAATTGGAATTAGCAGCTCCTGGTATGAAAAAAGAGGATTTTAAAATTGAACTCAATGAAAACATTTTGGGAATTTCTTCAGAAAGCCATGAGGAGCAAGTTGAAGAAAAGGAAAAGTATTCAAGAAGAGAATTCAGTTATCGTACTTTTCGAAGAACATTTACGCTACCAGAACATGTTGATGAAAGTAAGATATCAGCAAGTTATGTAGATGGGGTACTGAAAGTAAGTATTCCTAAGAAAGAAGAACAGAAGAAATCAGCAAGTAGATTAATTTCGATTAACTAAAATAGCTGATTTCTGCTTCATGATTGGAGAGAAACGCATGAACTAAGTTGGCCATATCTTGGTCATCATAAGCCGCTGTTATGCGGCTTTTTATTTGCTCTAAATTTAAGCTGGTTTCTTGTTTTGGAATTGTTCCGTATCCTTTAAATCTACCATTTTCTATAAGCACAATAGCCGATTCATGATTCATGCTTACTTCATCTCTCACCAAATAAGTCGAGTTCTCCTTGATTTCAAGATCTAAAGCTTTATTTATTCGCTGATTGTAGCTTTTAGCTTCTTCTTCACTTGTACAAGCTCCCTTGCAATCCACTGGTTTGAAATAGTTGCATTTACCGCTTCCTAAGGGCTGTAGTCCACATAGCCTAGGACATAGTTGATGGTTTATAACCAAATTTTCTACAAATTCATGTGCTTCATGCTGATTCCTAAATGCATGAATCGGTTTATCAAATTTGCCACATTTTCCAATATTCAATCTTTGGTATCCTTTTCTATCTTCAAATAAAAATAGGCCATAATTCAAGCTGAATCTTTTTAAAGAACTGTTGTATCTAGGCCAATGCTTTTTGATTTCTGCAGCTTCTGAAATATCCAAAATGAGCTTTGAAGGAATTAGTTTAAAATCAAGGCTATAAATATTTTTTACAAAGTGGTATTTAGAGCGGGTATTTGAATTTCCAGAGAAGTGACTATGAACTCTTTTTTTGATGTTTTTAGCTTGGCCGATATAAACGATTTTACCTTGTTTGTCCTTCATGTAATACAAACCTTGTTCTTCAGGCAGCGCATTAAAATCAGCCTTGGCTAGGTTAGGAGGGAGCAATGCTTCTAGCGAAAGCGGATTTAAAGCTTTTTGAATAAACCCTTCAGTGTCTATTTTTAAAAGCTTTTCAAACAATAGGGCAGTAGCTTTAGCATCGCCCATAGCTCTATGCCTATTCTGAAGGGGAATTTCTTCTGACTTACAAAGTTTCCCTAAGCTGTATGAGGCTTTTCCTGGAAGAAGTTTTCTACTTAATCGAACGGTACACAGTTTTTTGCGCTTAAACGATTGTCCATTTTGTTGAAAGGCTGCTCTTAAAAAGCTATAATCGAAATTGACATTATGCGCTACAAAAATACAGTCTTGGGTAAGCTTTTCTATTTGATCAGCAACTTGAGAAAAAGTGGGAGCATCTATAACCATTTCATCAGTAATGCCGGTAAGTCTTACAATTTGAGGTGGAATTTCTCTTTGTGGGTTAATCAGTGTTTGAAACTCTTCTACAATTTGATTCCCATCATGTTTTACGATGGCTACCTCTGTAATTCTACTCTTGGTGGCACTACCTCCGGTTGTTTCTAAATCGACAATGGCATACATTATTCAAATTTAAGCAACAAAAAAAGCCATGTACAAACGTACATGGCTTTCTTGGAAATATTATTAATATTAAGCTTTAACCGAAGCTTGAGGAGCTGCGTTTAGAATTTCTTCGTTGGCATACTCTTTAAACTTGTCAAAGTTTGCTACAAAAGCATTTGCAAGCTTATCTGCTTTATTGTCATAGGCTTCATTATCATTCCAAGTATTTTTAGGACTTAAAATTTCAGAAGGCACACCCGGACATTCAGTTGGCATTGCCAAACCAAAAACTTCGTGCTGAACATATTCAACATCATTCAATTTTCCTTCTAAAGCAGCGGTAATCATTTCACGGGTATAGCTCAATTTAATTCTTGAACCTACTCCGTATTCTCCACCTGACCAACCAGTATTGATTAGCCAAACATTTACCTCATGCTCATCCATTTTTTCACCTAGCATTTCAGCATACTTAGTTGGGTGTAATGGCATAAAAGGAGCTCCAAAACAAGCTGAAAATGCAGTTTGTGGCTCAGTGATACCTGCTTCAGTTCCTGCTACTTTAGCTGTGTATCCTGATATAAAGTGATACATCGCTTGACCTTTGGTAAGCTTTGAAATAGGAGGTAAAACACCGTAAGCATCACAAGTTAAAAAGAAAATGTTCTTTGGATGACCTCCAATAGAACCTTCTTGAATATTATCAATATGGTAAATTGGATAACTTACCCTAGTATTTTCCGTTTTGTCACCATTAGTATAGTCAACTTCTGATGTATCTTCTTTAAAGTTGATGTTTTCTAACAATGCACCAAATTTGATGGCATCGTAAATCTGAGGTTCTTTTTCTCTGCTTAAGTCAATACACTTGGCATAACATCCACCTTCAAAGTTAAAAACAGAATCGTTATCCCAACCGTGTTCATCATCTCCAATTAATCTTCTATTTGGATCTGAAGAAAGGGTAGTTTTACCTGTACCTGAAAGTCCAAAGAAAACAGCAGTATCACCATCTTGACCAACATTAGCCGAGCAATGCATCGATAATACATTCTTTTGATGTGGTAAGATAAAATTCAAGGCTGAGAAAATTCCTTTTTTGATTTCACCAGTATAACCAGTTCCTCCAATTAAGAGAATCTTTTTGCTGAAGTTCATCACTGCGAAATTGTGTTGTCTTGTACCATCAATTTCAGGATCAGCTTTAAAACCAGGAGCGCAAATAATGTTCCACTCAGGATCAAAATTTTGCAATTCTTCAGCTGTAGGTCTTAAGAACATGTTGTATGCAAACAAGCTAGAATATGGAAATTCAGCAACTAGTCTTAAGTTTAGCTTATACTTTTCAGCGGAACAAGCATAAGCGTCTCTAACATACACTTCTTTTCCGGCTAAATAAGCCGTTACTCGATTGTATAAACTATCAAATTTATCAGCATCAAATTTGATGTTGATATTTCCCCACCAAACAGCATCTTTGGTAATTTCATCTTCTACAATGAAACGGTCTTTTGGAGACCTACCAGTAAATTCACCAGTATCAATAGCTAAAGCTCCAGTATCATTTAATACTCCTTCGCCACGTAGAATATTTTCTTCAACTAATTCTGCAGGGCTTAAATTCCAATAAGCAGCAGCCACATTACTAAGGCCTAAATTAGAAATAGAAGCCTTTTCGGCTTTTCTTCCATACTCGTTCATAAAATGTTTTTTTGATTTAAAACGAAAAAATTAAGGAACAGGTTTTTCGTGAATTAATGATTTGTTAATACAAAGGTAAATGCCTTTTTATAAATATCTGTTTTTCAAGAAAAGTTTTTTCAACAGCTTCTATTCAAAACTTTATATTCATTTAATTTAGCCGACTTCTATGAGTACAAATAAGACTTTTGGTGCGAGGTTTTCTTGGATTGCTTTTGGTAGATTAGTAAATGCCTTGGTTAATATAGTTATGGTGCCATATTTAGCAAGAGCTCTTAAAGTTGAAGAATATGGTACTTACGGACAAGTTTTACTTGTATTGGGAATTTTCAAAGTCTTATTTTCTTTTGGGATTGTTAAATTAGTTTATAGAGAATTAGGTAAAGAGGATAATGATTATAGTGCAGTTTATAACATGCTGATAGCTAGTTTTATAGTTGGGTTTTTGGGCGTTGTTGTCTTGCATTTTAGCGCTAATTCTGTTGCGGATTATTTAGATAATCCTCCACTTGGCAGCTTATTGAAGCTTTATGGACTTAGTATTGTTTTTGGTTTAATAACTGAAGCAACAATAAGTTGCTTAAATTATTTTCATCAAGTTAAGTCTATAAGTATTCTTACCATACTTTCTAATCTGGCAAGAGTTTCAGTCATTTTTATAAGTGTCCAATATTACGGTAGTTTGGAGTACTTATTTATAGGGCTATGTGTGGTTGAGTTTCTGTATCTATTGAGTTGCTTGTTTTTTCTGCCTAAGCGAGTTTTTAATCAGAAAGTAAATTTTAATGAAATCATAGACATCTTAAAGAAAGGGCTTCCACTTTCATTAGCAGGAATTACAACTACTTTATTAGTTCAAACAGATGGTGTAATGGTGAGTAAAATTCTTTCCACTGAAGACTATGCTATCTATCGAATGGGAGCAGTTCCCATTCCGTTCCTTTTTCTGATATACAGTTCTATGATTACTATTACTATGGCTGATGTAACTAAGCTTTTTAAAACAAATGATTTATCCTCAATAGTAAAATTGAAAAAGAGAGCATCAACCTCAGCAGCTTTATTGATCTATCCCTTATTGGTTTTCTTGCTTGTCTTTTCGTCCTACTTTATATCTATCTATTTGGGTAAGAATTACTTAGAAAGCCAATCAATTTTTATGATTTACAATTTGATTTTATTTTTACGAATAAATGACTTTAGAGATGTATCCATTTTATCAGGAAAAACAAAGTATATTTTCTTCTGTGACTTATCAGTTTTTATTCTAAATATCATACTTAATTATATTTTTATAAACATGATAGGTGCAATGGGAGCAGCGATTGCTTCTATTATTTCTTACTACACCTTAGCCATGGTGCTACAGATACAATCCAGTAAAATATTAAATACAACTTTTTTGAAAACGTTTGATTTAAAGAAGCTTTTTTTAATTGCGTTTACTTCATTGGTATTTAGTATGTTACTTTATGTTGTGTTTGTGAATTTTACAAATATTTATGTGTTTCTTTTCATGTCTTTTTTTTACATGATTGTTATTTATTGGGTAATTCTCAAAGTAGGCATTGTTTCTTACAGTGCAATTAGACCTTACTTATTAGGTTCAAAACAAACAGCTATTTTTGTTAAAATTTTAGATCGTCTAAATGTTTAATGAATCTCGATTTGTTTTCGTTGGTGGTGCAGGTAGGTCGGGCACAACAATGATTCAAAAGTATCTGCTATCACATCCAGAAATTTCTGGTGGACCAGAGTTTTATCATACTCGTGATGTATTTAAACTGTATCAAAAATTTTATAACCATAAAGAGGCTTTACAAGTCTACATGGAAGACCTTGATTTGGAAAATCATTTTAAAGACTTTTATAGTTCTTTTTTTAAAGGCTTTTATTCAGAAGACATAAAGGTAATTACTGAAAAGACGCCGACAAATATTGAAGTTGCTCACACACTTTTAAATCTTTATCCTGAAGCACTTTTTATTTATATCTACCGTGATGGAAGGGGAGTAGTAAATTCTCATTTGAAGGTAAAGAAAAGAGCAAAAAAAAAAGGGAAGAATCTAACTGAACTCAATTTAATTCGAACCTCAAAATATTGGATTCAAAGACAAGAAATTGCAAGACAAGTCAAAGAAGAACATCCGAATCGATTCATAGAAATCAAGTATGAAGACTTTTTGATTGACCCTGAAGAGCATTTAAAGACGTTGTTTTCGACTTTGGAAATCAAAAACTATTCGGAAGAGGTACTAAGAAATAAATCGGGAGACTATTCAAGAGATGTTCATATTAATGACATTTGGTATACAAATGAAATGTATAATAGTGGAGTTAATAAGAAGAAAGCAAATCAATGGAAAAACGATTTGAATATTTTACAACGTTTTGTTTTAAATTCAATCTTATTTAAAGAATTGAAAATTGCGAATTATGAGGTTTCTAATTCCTATAAAGTATTTAATTACGTTTTTAGTTTTTTTTTAAACTGGAAAGAAGAATTGAAATCGCTTAAGGTCTTAAAACCATTTTTATACGTTAAAAGAAGATTACAATAATTTATGTGTGGAATTGGTGGAGTTATTTCATTTAAAAAAGAATCAATAAATAAGGAAGGACTTAAAAGTTTAAGTGCTTCTATTAAGCATAGAGGACCTGATGGTGATGGTGAATGGTTTGATGAAAAATCTCAAATTGGATTAATACATAGAAGACTTTCAATTATTGATCTTTCTAGTCAAGGAGCTCAGCCTATGACATATGAAGAAGGAAGATATATAATCACTTTTAACGGAGAAATATATAATTATATTGAACTAAAGGAAGATCTAATAAAGAGTGGTTTTGTGTTTAAATCAGAAACCGATACAGAAGTATTACTAGCATTGTATTCAAAATACAAGGAGCAGTGTGTGCATTTGTTAAATGGAATGTTTTCATTTTTTATCTGGGATACGAAAGAACAGAAAGGGTTTGCTGCTAGAGATCGTTTTGGAGAGAAGCCGTTTTATTATTCAATAAAAGACAAAGAATTTATATTTTGTTCTGAAATTAAGGGTTTATGGAATTATGGGGTAGAAAAGGAAATACCGGAAGAAAGTTATTTTAATTACTTACTGTATAATCTTCCAAAGGCAACCAATGAGGTAAAGTCTACATTTTATAAAAATGTATTCGAATTACCTCCTGCTACTTTTTTGCAAATTAATTTAGAAGGAAACATTGTTTCGAGTAAATATTGGCAGTTAGATAAATCTAATTGGGGGAAAAGCAAGCTTGGTATACAAGCTGCAAGTGATGAGTTTCGTCAACGCTTAAAAAGTTCAATTGAGTTAAGACTTAGAAGCGATGTAGCGGTTGGGTCAAGCTTATCAGGAGGATTAGATTCATCAACCATAGTCTCATTATTATTAAATGATGATGCGCCTAAACAATTTTCTACATTTTCAGCTTGCTTTCCTGGCTTTAAAAAAGATGAAGAAAAGTATGTAGATATGCTCGCGGCGAAGTATTGGGGAAAAGCAAAGTTTAATAAAGTTTTTCCTGATTATGAGAGTATTACAAGAAATTTTAATCAAATAGTGAAAGCACAAGACGAGCCATTTGGAAGTTTAAGCATTAGTGCTCAGTTTGAGGTGTATAAACTCTCAAAATCAAATAATGTTAAAGTATTACTAGATGGACAAGGTGCTGATGAATTTTTAGGAGGTTACATTCCTTTTCAAACTAGTTATTATTATGAGCTAAAAACTGCTCATTCATCGTTACTATCATCTGAGTTAGAAGGTTATAGAAATCTTTATGGAGCTGATTATGAGTTGAATAATAAAGAGCAATTTTTATTGAGTAAAAATGCCAATTTATACAGTAAATTGGCAACTCTCAGAAGAAGAATAAGGAAAGCTGATTCCCCTTTCTTTAATAGTATCTCCCCAGATATAGTGAAGCATTTTAAAAAGAAGGAAAAATTTAGGAAAGAAAGGGCAGGATTGAAAGAAAACTTAGCAGCATCTATGCAATTTTATGGCTTAGCTTCTTTGTTAAAGTATTCAGATCGAAATGCGATGAGTAACTCAATTGAAGTTAGGTTGCCATTTTTAGATCATGAATTAGTTGAGTTTGTTTTTACTTTGCCAAATCAATTTATCATAAAAGATGGTTGGAAAAAATATTTACTAAGAAGAAGTATGGAAAGTATTTTACCTCAAGAGATTGTTTGGAGAAAGGAAAAAGTTGGATTTGCTACACCTCAGGATAAAATTTTAAATGAGGGTGAATTTTTAAATATGAGAAATTCAGCTGTTAATGAATTAAAAAAGCTTGGAATTATAACAAAAGAGGAAAAGCGATTGAGTTGGAATTATATAATGCTTAAACAATATATGAATTAAGTATGAATTTAGCATTTTTTGGACATCATAAGTGTGCATCAACATCAATAAGTCATTTATGTTTTGATGTAGCAAATGATATGGGGTATAGAACAATTTATAAGAAAACGGCATTTCATGAAAATATAGAACATTCGTTTAATGATGGAAATCATAATTTTTTAATTTCACTAAATAGTAAGTACGAAGTCATAAATCGCTTTGATGAGTTTATTGGATTTCATTTAATTAGAGACCCAAGAGATATTTGTGTTTCAGGATATTTTTCACATTTATACTCCCATAATCTGGAAGGTTTCGATAGATTGAAACCTCATCGAGAAGAATTAAAGCGCTTAGATTTTAAAGAAGGCTTATTAAAAGAATTTGAATTTAGTGATTTGTGGCTAAAGCATATCTTAGATTGGAATTATGAAGACACTCGTATAGCAGAGTTAAAGTTAGAAGACTTAATGCTTAATCCAAGTAAATGTTTGAATAGTGTTTTTGAAAAACTAGAGATGAATGGAAAATCTAATCTATTACTATTTGAATTAGCCGCTAAGCTAAATCGGATTTTTAATAAGCTTGGTTGGCATAACTTAAAAATTCAACAAAAAATTCCACAAACTCGATTAGATGCTTTGAGTAATAAATATTCATTTAAGAATTTATCAAAAGGTCGAAAGCAAGGTTTAGAAGATAAAAAGTCTCACTATAGGAAAGGCGTTCCGGGTGATTGGAAAAATTATTTTGAAAAAGAACACAAAGAGTATTTTAAAGATACTTATGGTGAGTCATTAGTTACACTGGGATATGAAAAAGACTTAAATTGGTAAATTATTCTTGAATTCCAAAACTAGTTAAGAGCATTTTTTTATGATACTCTATACCATGTTTGTTTATAACCCATTCTATATTTTGAGCCAATTTCTCTTTCTCTATTGAAATATTTCGAATGGTTTCTTCTAGGTCTTTTGTTAGTGACTTTCCTGTACTATTTTTAAAGGGTTGATTTTCCCCAAGATACTTTGTGAATTTTTGTTTTATAAAGCAAAATGTAATACAATTTGAGAGTATTGCTTCAAGCGCTTGTTGACCATACCAACCAATAATGATTTGATCAATAACAATATCTGCTTCACGGTATAGCTGAAAAAGATCATAACGATTCACTGTATAAGTTGAATGTGAATCACTTTTTATATCTGGGCCATAGATATATTCAAATTCTAGCCCGTTTCGTTTTAATTCTGAGATACATTCATTGATGATTGAGCTGCCTTTCAAGGGTGGATTAGAAGGAGCATGTAGAATTTTTACTTTATTTGATTTAAAGAATTTATAATCTGCAGTTGTATACTGATTCCAAAGTTTAAAAAAATCATTTATATCAATACTAATTGGAAAATACTTGGCTTTAGGAATGATTTCCAATAAATCTGGTGTTGAAACTAAAATATTGTCAGCAAACAACAAACTATCAGAAACTAGCTTTTTCTGCCAATCTAGCTGAATATCAGTTTTTATATTACTTGAACAATTTTGATTTGACAAATAAGCCGGATTTCTAATATCACTTCCTACGAAATGCATACATATATGCTTTCTGAGTAGTTTATAAATTCTAAATTCTAAAGACCTTAAATTTCTATTTAATAATGTTTCTCCTGATAAAAAGTGAAAGGACTTATACTTATATATAGCACGGATGAATATAAATAGACTAACAAAAATTCGTTTTAATTTAGAGTAGCTTGGAAAGTTATACTCATAATTATATGAAGCGCTAAATTGTGATGAGGGTACTTTGTATTTTACGAGAGATTCAACTTTTATTCCATTGGTATTATTACTATTCAAAAATCGTTGATATCGATTTATTCGCCATCCTATATCAACTGCCCCAATTAAAACCTTCATGAATTTTTTTTTCAAAAGTAAGGTACATAAAACATAATTTAGGAATTCAATTGGTTAACTAAAACTTAAGCTAATCACCTTTCTTGTTTGGACGCTTATTAAGTTCAATATCTTATGTTTGTGACTTAAAGTAGATTCTACTTTAGAATTATAAAGTTTCTTGAGCTCAAATGACTGAAAAAGTAAAAGTCGTTTACATTATATCTAACATAAATAAAGCAGTAGCTTTCGAATGGATTGTAGAAGATCTGAGTGATCGGGTTGAATTTGAATTTATAATCCTAAATAAAGAAAAAGAGACCGATTTAAATCGTTTTTTGATTGAAAGAAATATTAAAGTAGTCTTTCATCAGTTGAAGGGGAAATTTCACTTAATTATAATTTGGTTAAAGCTTCTTTATTATTTTATAAACCGTAGACCACAAATTATTCATACACATCTTTTTGAAGCTTCTTTGATTGGATTAAGTGCTGCAAAACTTGCAGGGGTCAAAAAACGAATCTACACAAGACATCATTCAACTTTTCATTGGGAGTATTACCCAAAAGCAGTTAAATACGATCGAATTATAAATTTTTGTGCAACTAACATCATAGCGATTTCTGAAAATGTAAGAAAAGTATTAAATGAAAAAGAAAATGTATCAGGTTCAAAAGTAGCTCTTGTGCACCATGGTTTTAGATTAGAAAAATTTAGGAATGTAGATAAGGTTGAGAAAGAAAAATTAATTTCTAAGTACAATATTCCCAAAAGTAAAAAAGTGATTGGCGTAGTTTCTAGGTTTATTAAATTAAAAGGAATAGAGTATATTATTGAAGCATTTAGAAAATTAAATGCTGATGGGAACTATTTTTTAGTCCTCGCAAATGCAAATGGATCTGACAAGGCAATAATTCAAAAAAAACTTCAAACACTTAATAAAAGTGATTATTTGGAAATTGAATTTGAGAATAATCTATTTGCATTATATCATCTTTTTGATTTTTACATCCATGTCCCTATAAATAATAAAGTAGAAGCGTTTGGTCAAACTTATATTGAATCACTAGCTGCAGGAATACCTTCTATCTTTACAATTTCAGGTGTTGCCAATGAGTTTATAGTTGACAGACAAAACGCTTTGGTAGTTCCTTATAAAAATAGTGAGCAGATTGTTAAATCAATCCAACTGTTGGAAACCGATGAGCTTCTCAGAAGTAAAATTATAGTTCAAGGTTTTGAAGATGTAAAACAGTTTACTTTGAACAAAATGATTGAAAAATTATACAAGATATATACTCATTAAGAACATGAATCCTTACTTCTCAGTAGTAATACCAACATACAATAGAGCTGACTTAATTCTTGAAACTTTAGAATCGGTGTTTAATCAAACATTTAAGGATTTTGAAATAATAGTTGTTGACAACGGATCAAAAGATAATACATTGGAGATCTTGAAGCAATTTGAAGACAATAATCAGATTCAAATTATTAGGATACCAGAGAATATAGAGCGAGCAAGAGCTCGAAATGAAGGCTTTAAAAAAGCAAAAGGTCAATATTTAACATTGCTCGATTCAGATGACTTCATGTATGAAGATAATCTGAAGGATGCTTTTGAGTTTTCAACTAAGAATGCTTTTGATTTTTTTCATAACTATTTTGAGTTGGTTAATTCAAAGAAAGAAGTATTGTATTCCTATAGGTATCCTAAACCTAAAAACCATATAAAAGCATTAGCAAACGGGAATTTCATATCATGTATTGGCGTTTTTATATCAAAAAAGGTATACGAGAATTATTTTTTTAATGAGAATGAACAGGTGTTAGGTTCAGAAGATTGGGAGTTATGGTTAAGGGTAATTTCTGAGTTTAAATTAGGAGTTATTCCCAAAGTAAATAATGGTGTCCGTTTTCATAAAGGAAGGTCAATTTCTGCATATAACTTAGAGTCAATCATTGAAAGAAAGATGTATATCATAGATTCGGTCTTTAAGCTTGATAAAGTCATTAAAACTTTTGGAAAGTATAAGCAAGAAATGATATCATCAAGTTATGTTTTTGCTGCAATTATTGCTAATGAAAATAAATTATACAAAGCGGCAAAAAAATATCTCAAAAAAGCACTAAAATTAAATTCAAAACTTATTTTAGACCCTCGATTTGTTTGGGTTTTCATAAGGACAAATTTTAAATTATCAAAGAAATATCAGAATTAGAATTCATGAAAAAAACCATATTAATAACAGGAGGAACAGGCTTTTTAGGAAGAAGATTAGCATTGGCATTAAAAGATCAATATAGAGTTGTATTGACCGGAAGAAATAATAAACAAAATGCTTTTGCAGCAAAATTTACTTCTTGTGAAGTATTGCCAATGGATATTGTAAACATTGAAGCTGTAAGGGACACCTTCACTGAAGTTAGACCTAATATAGTTATTCACGCAGCTGCTACAAAGTTTGTTGATTTAGCAGAAAAGCAACCAATGGAATGTGTAGATGTAAACTCAATAGGTTCGCAAAATGTGGCTAGAGTTGCTGTAGAAAAGGAAGTTGATGATGTAATAGGAATTAGTACGGATAAAGCAGCACCTCCAGTGAGAAATACTTATGGTTTAACCAAAGCCTTAATGGAGAGGGTTTTTTGTTCAATGAATGGAAAAACGAAAACAAAGTTTTGCTGTGTGCGATATGGAAATGTAGCATGGTCTACGGGCTCAGTTTTAACTATTTGGAAGAAGATGCATGAAGAAACGGGAGTTATTGGAACGACCGGACCTGAGATGAGAAGATTCTTTTTTACAGTTGATGAAGCAGTTAAGTTGGTTGTTACAGCTATGAATAATATGGAAGAGCTACAAGGTAAAGTACTTTCAAGAGAAATGAAGGCTGCACAAATTGAAGATTTACTTGTAACTTGGACAAAACATAATGGCGGTGAGTACCAAAGAATTGAAGGCAGACCTGGAGAAAGAGATGATGAATTCCTTATTGGAGAAACAGAATTAGCTTATACCTCAATTAAAAATTTTGATGATGTAAGGCACTACATTATTTCTTTTAATGAAAAATCCAACAATCCCTTGAAAGAAATATTTTCTTCTGCTAATGCAACTCGACTATCTGAAGAAGAAATGTTGTCTATTATAAATAATCCTCCTGAAGAAGAAAAGTAGCTGTGAATAAGATAAATCATGCATTAGTAATGGCAGCAGGAAGAGGAACTCGTATGATGCCACTTACAGAAAAAATTCCAAAAGCAATGGCTCAATATGGTGAAACATCACTAATTGTAAACGGAATTGAAAAAATAAAAAAAGTACTCGATAACATTCACATCACAGTAGGATATAAGAAGGCAGAATTAGCCAGGCATGTTGTAGAACATGATATTTCATCGATTCATAATACCGAAGGCAAAGGAAATGCATGGTGGGTATACAATACATTATTATCTTCATTAAATGAACCAATATTCGTTTTAACCTGCGACAATGTGATTGATTTAGATTTTGATGCCTTAGCATCAGACTATTTTGAGTTAGGGGCACCAGCATGTATGGTAGTTCCAGTTAAGCCAATTGAAGGCCTTGAAGGTGATTATATTTTTGAAGTAAATAATATAATTCGAAAATTAAATAGGAAGGATAAGTCAGATAAGTATTGCTCAGGAATACAAGTGTTAAATCCTTCAAAAATTAATCAAATTACTCAAAAAGTGGATGACTTTTATGAGCTTTGGACTCAATTAATGGCTCAAAACCAATTATATTGTTCTAATATTTTTCCAAAAAAATGGTTTACTGTGGATACTATAAAGCAGTTAGAAGAAGTAAATAAAAAACTAATCGGATAGTTGTTTCTTTCTTGTACCAAGATCATGGATTAATATTAAAGATATCACATAAAAGACCAAACAAGGTATTTTATACCTAGAGAGCGCACCAAAGTTATAAGAGGTTAATCCTACGGATATACCCATTGTAATTGCAAAAAATAGAAAAGAACGAATATGATGATTGCTGTAAATTAATCTATAAATATTTACAGGATTAACTTTAAAAAGAATAAAAATAGTGTATACTAGAAGCAAGGTAACTTGCAAGCTTTCAAATAAGTTCGCAAAATTTCTTATCTCAATTATAGTAGGTCTATAATAAGTTACAAAAAATGCTTCTGGAGCTTTTCTTAATACTCCAGTAAATGTAAAATTTACTTCCCCTAAACTATATCCTGATTGGTCTTTAGTTTCAGCTAAATGTTGATGCCAATTTTGAAAACCAACAGCTACATCTTGTACATTATCTAAAGAGTATTTTCCTGCGTTTTCAGAGATAAAATCAAAGAAAAAATAAACACTGACTAAGATTACAGTAAAAATTAAAGGTCTTATCAATGCTTTAATTGTTTTGTTTTTAATTTCTTTACTAATGGCTGATTGAGTCCAAAGAAGAAGCATTGGAATAAATAAATATAAAATATAAGCCTTGAGAAGTAGACAGATATATGCCCAAAACAAGATTAATATACTAGAGTATATTATCTTTTTACCTTGAGCAAGGTTTACTGTTAAAACAAACAAATAGCATATTGCACATAGAGTTATTGTATCTTTTAAAATTCCTGAACTCCATGTAGAAATTGTTGGTAAAAAAAGTATTCCAATTGCAAAAAGTTTTATTTTCTGTGGAAATGTCGAAACAACTCGAGAAAACAAATGCCAAATTCCAAACGAAAATAAATAGGAAAAAAGAATATTTGTTGCCAAAAAGCTTTTTACTCCAAAAAAGGTAATAATAGCTGTAATTTGACTCATAATCAGAGTGGCCTTATCCCTAAAAGAGTAGTAGATTTTAAAATTATCAGTATAAACAACTTGTTGATTAGGATAAAAGTCAGTGAATAGAAAAGTTGAAATATTCTCAGGAGATTCAGCTATCTGTGAAAGGATAAATTTTGCTCCAGCAAAATATAGAAATGTGTCACCTCCTTTATAAACGTAAGAATGAAGAATCACAAAAAAGAATGCATAAAGAATTTTTGAAACTACAAATGGCATGTAGTATCTTTTAGTGATTGGATTTGTAAGTCTTTGTTCAAGAGCCTTTGCTACAATGAGCAATATGAAACTAATGATTAAAGAGATGATTATATCCTTAAAAAATATCTGTTCTAAAAACAATACTCAAATTTTAAGCATTCAAACTTACATATAGAATGAGTGTTTATGAAAACTATTTGAATTAAAGAACGGTATATGATTAAGTAAAAGAACTAGTCTTCAAAGAACTCTGTATTTTTGTTACCATTATGAAACAAATACTGATTTACACAATTATCATACTTTGCTCTAAAGTATCTTTTGGTCAAGAGTGGAGTGCGATTTACCCAAAAATCAATCAAAGTGTAAATGAAAGTATTACGTTGAGTTGGAATAAAAAAACAAATTCAACTCAATATCAATTGAAAGTTTATAAGCATCATAAAAATACAACCCCTATTTTAGATACTTTGATAGAAGACAACATTTTTAATTTAGTTGCTTTAGATAATGGCACTTATTACTGGGATGTTTTTGCTTTTAGTAATGCTTTGAAAATCGATAGTTTGCCATCTTCTCAGTTTCAAGTTTTTAATCCTTCCGAAGTTAACGAACTATTAATTTGGTTAAAATCAGATCAAGGGATTGTTGAAGGAGCTAGTAACGAAGTAATTTCCTGGCAAGATCAAAGTGATTCTGCTTATGTTGTAAATCAACCCAATGCAACACAGAGACCAATTCTTCTTCAAAATCAAATTAACGGATTTCCTGCAGTAGATTTTGACCCGTCAAATGATAAGTTTGATTTACCTATTGGATTAACAAATAACAATTTTATAATTTCTGTTGTTTATAATACCCATCAGCAAACTAATAGTGGAATAAGAGTAATTGATGGAGCAAACAATTGGTTGATGGGCCCGCACTCAGGTACTCATAGAGCATTTGTTGGAACATTTACAAATGGTAAGAGTGTAACCCCTGAAAGATTTGTTATACATTCAGTAAGAGCAATTTCGGACACAGTTGAAAACTTCGTAAATGCTTCAAGTTTTGGAAAAGTACTTGCGTCTTACCCACCCGGAGATCCATTAGAACTTGGAAGAGGAAATGGCATGAATGGAAGTGTTGCTGAGTTGGTTGTGATTGGAGGGCAAACAAGTGATTCTACAAGAGCGCTTATTGATAAATATCTTATGGATAAGTACGCACCTCCAGTAAATTTAGGTGCTGATAGAGTTATCTGTACTTTTCCTGATACAATTAAAACAGAAGTAGATTATGCGATAAATTATACTTGGTCTGATGGTTCTACAAGTGACTTTTTAGAAATTACCAATTCAGGTACGTATTATCTGACTATTACAGATATTTTCGACAGACAATCTGTAGATTCTATTATAGTAACTCAAAATTTAAATAACTATCAAGTGAATCTAATTCCTGATACCATTCTTTGCATTGGTGATACCATTCAATTGTATGGAGGAAGTGAACTCTATCAATATAATTGGAATGATGGAAGCACTTTAAATTATCTGTCTGTTACATCAACTGATAATTACTCAGTTACCGTTACTAATTGTCTTAATCAAGTTTCAATTGACACAGTTTATGTAGATTTTACCGAACCCATTTTTAATTTGGGTATTGATACCACTTTTTGTTTCTATGATTCTCTAATTCTTAAAGCAGCAAATTATAGAACTCCTCAATATAGTTACAACTGGTCAAATGGCAAAACAGTAGACTCCATTGTAGTTAAGAACGCTGGATCTTATCAACTAGAAGTTACAGATTCATTAGGCTGTAGTTATTACGATACAATTAACATTAGTGTAGATTCAACTTTGTTTGGAATTGATTTAGGAGAAGATACCGCTTTATGTATTGGAAATGAGATTGGATTGTTAAATTTTACCAGCAATACCGCTACATATATTTGGTCAAATAATGAGATTACCCCTTCAATAGAGTTAACAAATGGTGGTAAATATGCAGTTACTGTTAATGAAAATGGTTGCTCGAATTCAGATAGCGTCTTAATACAATTAAAAAGTGCCGCACCACTAGTGGATTTTTCAGTCATTAATAATTGCTTAATTGATTCTATTTATTTTATTGATGCTACGGTTGATACAAGTGGGGTAAGTTTAAATTCTTGGACTTGGTTTATAGATCAATTAGATACGTCAAATAGTCAAAATACAAACTTCAAATTTGACACTTCAGGTATCTATAACATTACTCTTGAAGTAACAAATGATTCAAATTGTATTGGTTCGATTACCAAGGCAGTTTCTATTGATCCAATGCCTATTTCATCTTTTTCAGTAGGCAGTTTGTGCCAATCAGATACTTTTTCAATTCTCAATACAAGTTCGATTTCAAGTGGGGCAATAACAAGTTACTTATGGGATTTTGGAGTCAGTAGTCGCCAAGATGATACATCTAATGTATTTTCTCCTAATTTTTCATATCCTCAATTTGGGAAATTTCCAATTACTTTAATCAGTACATCAAATCTAAACTGTTCAGATACTCTTGTCGATACTGTAAATGTAAATTCATCACCAATTTCTAATTTTACCTATAGAGGAAAGTACTTTGGTGATACAATTAGATTTACAAATCTATCATCAATAGCAGCGGGAAATATCGTGTCTACAAATTGGTCCTTTGGAGACGGTCAAACTAGTACATTTTATAACCCAAAATATGTATATGATACAACAGGAACTTATGAAGTAGCTTTGACCATTGTTTCTGATTCAAATTGTATTTCAGAGTATAAAGATAGTGTCAGAATAAGTTTAAGACCACCTCCTGAAGCAGATTTTACAACAATAAGTCCTGTTTACAATCAAACACTTAATCAAAATATTTGGTTTCAATGGAATTATATAGATACCATTAATGTAGAATATCATGTTCAACTATCACGAGATTTAAGCTGGATTAATCCAAAAGAAGAAAAAACATTACTCAATAGTGTCTCCGTAGATAATCTAGGTCAAGGAAAGTGGTTTTGGAGAGTTATTGCTGAACTCAATAATACTCCGGTAGATACCACTGATACCGCTTACTTTAATGTTCTTAGTCCTGATAGTATTAGTAATATAGTACTTTGGCTAAATGGCGATAATGGTTTAACTATCCAAAATTCAAGAGTTAGTATTTGGGAAGATCAGAGTAAGAACTCCATAATACTAAGTCAACAAGACACAAGTAAACAACCTAGATTTATTCCAAATGCACTTAATAATTATGGAGTAGTGTATTTTGACGAAATTGATGATATTTTTCCAACCACCATTGATCTTTCAGGAAGTGAATTTTCAATTTCAGCAGTTTATAATTGGAATGAGGAATCAAATAGGGGAGCACGATTGATAGATGGAACTACGAATTGGCTAATGGGGCCTCATGCCGGAAGACATAGAGCATTTGCCGGTTTGTTTTCACCTGGTAAAACGGTAGTTAAAGATAAGTATGCAAGTCAATCTGTAATTAGTTTGGCAGATACATTGTACAATTTTGTAAATGGTATTGATTATGACTCCGTAAATGCAAATTATCGCCCTGGTATTATTTCTTTGGCTAATCAATTAAACGGTTCTTTAGCAGAGCTTTTAATTGTAAACGGAAATGTAGATAAATCTCTTGTTGGTGAAATTGATAATTATTTAATGGATAAATATGCTCCCCCATTGGAGCTTGGTGAAAACAAGAGTGTATGCAACTTTCCTGATTCAATACTCATTCAAAATGAAAGCTATACCAATTTTTTGTGGTCTACGGGAGATACTACTTCTAAATTAATTTTCGATAGTGCAGGTCTTTATAAAGTGACAGTAACGGATATTTTTGATCGTATTTATGTTGATTCTCTTTTTATAGACTCAAATACTTTTGACTACAACATAAATCTAACATTTGAAGATACTACTATTTGTAGTGGAGATTCTTTAAGTATTTATGCAGGTAATCCAAGTTATAACTATCAATGGAGTAATGGTGACACCAACAATGTAACATCATTTAAACAAGAAGGAAAATACTATGTAACTGTTTCAAATTGTTTTAGTAATCAAAGTGTAGATTCATTTAGTATAAGTATTAACAATCCTCAATTTGATTTAGGAGTTGATACTATTGTTTGTTTCAATTTGCCTTACACACTCGAAGCAGATTCTAATTTTTCAAATGTCAATTATTTATGGTCAACAGGTGAAGTCACTAATTCTATTATAGCAAATCAAGATCAAATCTATTCTTTAACAGTTACTGATCAATTTTCGTGTGACTTTACAGACTCTATTCAAATAACAATAGATTCTAGTTTGTTTACAACAACCTTAGGTCCAGACACTACTTTGTGTATTGGTAATTCTATTGGTTTATATAATGTTCCAAACAATCAATTAACCTATGTGTGGTCAGCAGGAAGTAATTTGCCGACTCAACTTATATCAAATGCAGGAGAATATCGTGTTTCGGTTACAAATGGTTTATGCGAAATTGCAGATACAATTCAAATAAGTGTCAAGGGTACAGCCCCAATTGTGGACTTTGTTGCGAATCAATTTTGTGTAAGAGATTCAGTACGGTTTAGTGATTTGAGTCAAGCAAGAGCTAATGAAACTATTGTTGCATGGAATTGGGATTTTGGTAATGGAGATACAAGTATTATGCAGAATCCTAATTACTTCTATGGGGTTGTAGATTCTTTTAGAACTCAACTAACAGTAGTAACCAATACCGGTTGTTCTGATACTTCTTCTAAGGTTATTTATGTATATCCCAATCCAAATTCTTGGTTTGGTATACAGAAGTCTTGTGCCAAATCAAATGCCAGTTTTAGAGATAGTACAAGTATTCAAAGTGGGTTTATTTCAACCTATCGATGGAATTTTGGAGATACAAACTCTGCTAATAATACTTCAACCCAAAGAAATCCGATTCACTCTTTTGATACTTTAGGTCAATATTTAATTACCCTAATTACAGAAAGTGATCGTGGATGTAAAGATACCATTCAGCGTTTTCAGCAAGTAAATGCTACACCAAATGTTGATTTTTCATTTACTGGTCATTGTTTGAATGATTCTACCTATTTTACCAATGAAACTGTTTTAGCAGCAGGTCAAATCAGTAGTCATTATTGGACATTCAATACAAATCTGATTAAATTCCAAGATAATTCGAATGAAAACCCAGTGATCCAGCTTGTAGACCCAGGTACGATATATGTAACCTTGAGAGAAATAACTGATCAGGGGTGTGTTAGTTTTCATCAAGATACATTCCAAATGAGGGAAAATCCAGTAGCTGGTCTCTTATTAGAGGATTATTGTGAAGATGTTCCTTTTGCGATTTATGATAATAGTTCAAGTGCTGATTCTATTTCAAAGTATACCTGGGTTTTAGAGCCAAATGATACCGTATTTGATAAAAATCCTACTTTTTTGAGAAACACCGATGGTTTCTATGGATTGAAGCAAAAAGTAGAGTCAGAATTTGGTTGTTTAGATAGTAATGTAGTTACGTTAAAGGTTAATCCGAAACCAACTTCGCGTTTCAATATACTGAATAATGGAAGTGGACGACCATATAAACTACGAGTGTCTAACACATCAATTGGCGCCAATTCTTATGTTTGGCACTTTGGAAATGGTGATAGTTCCTTAGCTGAGGTACCAACTTATACTTATAATACGGTTGGCAATTATAATTTAAGTCTAGTGGCTACTTCAGGAATCGGTTGTGTAGATACATCGTTTAGAACCTTAAATGTTTCATCTTATTTATTAGATGCCTTGCTAGAAGATATTTTCTTGACAGAGACCTTTGATGGGAGATTAAAAGTAGCAGCTAGAGTGGTGAATAGTGGAAACAATACGATTGAAACAATGCAATTGACTGCACGATTAAATAATGACTTTCAGTTTACTGAACAAACAATCAAAACACTATATAAAGGAGAACGGTCTGCATACGAGTTTAGTTCTACCTTTTTACAAGGAAATGAAAAGAAGGTAGATTTTGTATGTGTGAAAATTGAGAGATTGAATGGGATTACATTGAATGATGACAATGAATTGTGCGAAAAGGCATTTAATAATGAAGTGAAGTTTGAGGTTTATCCTAACCCAGCAACTGATGCAATAACATTAAGGTATGTGTTACCTTTTGGTGGTCAGCTTAAGTTTGAAGTTTTTGACCAAGTTGGAAGACGTGTTGTTAATCAAGATATGAATATCTCAGAAAGTGGTCTTTATCTTGGTTCACAAGATATAAGCTTTTTAAAGAGTGGTTTGTATACCTATCGCTTTATTTTTAATGGAGCGGATTATGTGGGCCATTTTATCAAAAATTAAATAATGAAACTAGTTTTCGCTACCCAGAACTCCAATAAAGTAAAGGAGATTCAAAATTTGTTGCCGGAATCCATCCAATTATTAAGTCTAGCTGATTTAGACTATTTTGATGAATTAGAAGAAACTCAACAGACTCTTGAAGGAAATGCACTTCAAAAGGCAAGATTCGTGTCAGAACGATTTAAAATTCCTTGTTTTGCGGATGATACTGGGTTGGAAATAAGGGCTTTAGATGGAGCGCCTGGAGTGTATTCAGCACGCTATGCAGGAGAAGAAAAGTCTTTTGAGAAAAATATGGATAAAGTGTTATTTAAATTGAATTCAAATGAACAACGAGAAGCACAATTTAGAACCGCCATTGCTTTAATATTGAATGGAGAAGAATTCTTGTTTGAAGGGCTTTGTATAGGTGAAATTTTAAAAGAGAAAAGAGGGAATGAAGGATTTGGATATGATCCTATTTTTATGCCCAAAGGATATGATTTATCATTTGGAGAAATGACTTTAGAGCAAAAAAATGAGATTGGTCATCGTGGTAAAGCAGTAAAAAAGCTAGTCAATTTTTTAAAAGAATATTCTAAGTAAACTGCTCTTTTCACTTATGTAAAAAAAAGCTAAAGTCAGCAATCAATTTATAGAAGACTTTGATTTAATTTGAAGCATGGAAGTTAGTCCAGAATTTTCATTTGTAATACCAATTTACAATGAAGAAAAAGTATTTAATCAATTAGTTGAAAGATTAGTTGCCTTAGAGTCTAAAATTGACGGAGTTTGTGAGTTTATTCTAGTTGATGATGGAAGTATAGACAATTCACCAGTTTTAATTGAGCATTTAAGTTTGAATAATTCATCCTTTAAAGGACTATTTCTATCGCGAAATTTTGGTCATCAGAAGGCATTATCTGCAGGTCTTGATCATGTAGAGGGTAAGTATATTATGCTAATAGATGCGGATTTACAAGATCCACCAGAAATGTTTTTCGATTTTTACAGGAAAATTAAGGAAGGCTTTGATGTAGTTTATGGAATAAGAAAGAAAAGAAAAGAAGGTTTTTTAAAAAGAGCAGCTTATAAGACATATTATCGATTTCTAAATCAAGTTTCAAACTTCAAAATGCCGAAAGATTCGGGAGATTTTGCCATGTTTACCGATTCGGTAGCTAAGGCAATTAATTCAAACCGTGAAGAGGGGCGGTACTTACGAGGATTAAGGAGTTGGGTAGGATTCAATCAGATTGGGTTAGAATATGAACGTGAGAAAAGAGCTGCTGGTGAACCAAGTTATACATTTAAGAAATTACTAGAATTAGCATTTAATGGTATTATGAACTTTACCACTTTACCAATAAAAGTGCTTACAATTACTGGTGCGAGTTTTATAGGAGTATCTTTTATTTATCTAATTGTAGTAATACTTAGAAAGTTCATTTATAATGATGTTCCCAGTGGGTTTACAGCACTTCTTTTTATGATTATTTTATTTGGAGGTTTGCAACTATTATCATTGGGTATTATCGGGGAATATATTCAAAGAATATTTTTTCAGGTAAAGAATAGACCATTGTATGTGATTAAAAAGAAAATAAAAAATTCAAAAATTTATTATGAATAAGAAAATTGAAATTTTATCTGAACCAGAAGTTGTAGACATGGCAGATGATTGGTATGTGCATGCAACAAATAAACACTTTTGGATAAAATCACGATTTAGAGCCATAAGAAATTGTAAGCCATTATTTTCCAATAAAAAAAGTAAGCTTTTTGAGATTGGTTGTGGAAATGGAGCTATAATTAATCAGTTTGAAGCAAATTCAGATATAATTATAGATGGTTGTGATTTAAACATGTTTGCATTAGAACAAATAAAAGATGAAAAAGGCAAGGTCTATTGTTTAAATATTTATGATAAACCAAGTAAGTTGTTGAATCAGTATGATGGTATAATTTTAATGGATGTTATTGAACATATTGATGATGATGTAGATTTTGTAAAAACCGGTATGTCTTATTCCAAGTCTGGAGGATATGTAGTGATTAATGTGCCTGCTTTAAATTCTCTCTTTAGCAAATATGATGTTGCTGCAGGACATAAAAGAAGGTATACAAAAAAGATGTTGAGAGACTTATTTGAGCAGTGTAATATTGAAGAAGTAAGAATTCAGTATTGGGGCTTGTCACTGATACCAATTGCCATTTTAAGAAAGTTTGTATTGTTATTTGTATCCAAAAAGAAAGTCATAGAAACTGGTTTTAAGCCCCCTTCTTCTTTTATAAATAAGCTTTTTAATGCAATGCTTGCTTTTGAAAACAAAATAATGAATTCCCCTTTTTTAGGAACTTCCGTAATCGCAGTTGGGAAAATTAAGTAGGCAATGTATGCTCTTATCTGTTTTCTGGCATTTATTTGCCTCACCATATTATCAGGAAAGTTAATCACTTACATTTTTCGCTTCGAACAATTTAGTTCTGATTGTAAGAATATAGTTATTAATGCAATAGTCGGATATGTATTAATAATAAGTGCATTTTCATTGTTTCAGACTTCTTTCAAAAGCATAAGCTTTATTTACCTTATGTTACTTGTTCTTTTAGGTTTAAATTCTACTAAAAGCAGAAAGGTAGCATTTAAGCTTAGCAGTATAAAACAATTACTCTGGTTTCTAACTTTTGCTATTTTTAGCTTCGTTCTTGCATACTTTTCAGTTCATTCAGTAAATGGATTTGATGGTATTACGTATGCAAATAATGATAGTATTTTATATGCTAAGATTGCAAAATATTTATCAAAAACTGGTGAGGAAAATGGATTTTATAAGTTAAATGAATTAGACAGCTTTTACCATGGACCAAAGGCATATCATTATTTTGATATATGGGGGGGAGCACTTTGTGCTAAACTGTTTAATTTGAATGAATATTTGGCATTAAGACTAATAATTTATCCATTTTTTGGAGCTTTAGTTTTACTTGGGTTTTTTAGCTTATTCAAAGATAAGTCATGGTGGAAAGTTATTTTAGTAATAATAATAGCCGGTATAGGTGGAATTTATTTCCCATTTGAAGAGAGTATACCTGTTTTTTCAAAGTTTAATAATCTGTCTTTTAACTTCTATAATCCACGATTATTAAAGCTCACATATTTCTATTTATTTATTCTAATTGCATTTTTATTTGCACAGAATAAAAACTATACGATAGCATTAATCTGGCTTTTGTTTTTGCCAGTTGCAAACATTATTACCCTACCTACCATAATTCCTTCCGTTCTAATTGGAATAGGTTTGTTGTTAGGATTAAAGCTAGTCACAAAAAAAGAGGCATTTAAACTAATTTCTATAGCTCTTTTGATATTTATTTCAATTGTTGCCTTTTATATTGTTTTTAAAACTGATAATCCAGGCTTGGCTGGTGCAGAAATAAGTTCACCAATGAAGTTGTTGAAAGACACCTTAAGCTTAATGAATATTAGGACTCAAACAAATATTTTATTGGGAAGTGTACTTTCAATCTTTGTCTTATACACTCCCTTATTTTTTATCGTTTTTTCTAATTATAAGTCTTTTTTTTTTAATAGAACAAAACTGTTCAGAGGTCTATTTATAGCAACTAATTGCTTGGTTTCATTATTTGTTTGGGCAGGATTATTTGTAGAGTTAAATTCTTCACAAATATTTTACAATCTAGCAATTCCTGCTTTGAACATTACATTGGTTATTTCAACAATATGGATCATAAACTCAAATACAGAAAGGAAACCCATATTTCTTCTTTCTTTTTTAGTAATAATGCTATTTGGATTCTATAGAAGCTATTTTCAGAATTATAATATCGTTCAAAACTTGAAAAGAGCTAAACACTCTCAAGAATATTTAAATAAGGTTTATGAAAGTCTAGAATTTGGTGAGCTAATAGCAAGTCTCAAAGGGGAAGAGGATATGAAGGAGATGCACTCTAAATACAATGCAGTTTATCCACTTGGAAGCTATTTATTTCTAATGAATAAGTCAGCAGAATCCATTAATATTGGTGATTTATATACACCAATTGATTGTAGTACCGAAATTAATTGTATTAGAAGTAAGAAAGCTACAAGTAATGGTTATTTCCTTAGGTATGCGAATCTACATCCTGATTATAGTCAAAAGGATATATATATATCATTCCTTAGAAAAAATAACATTCATAAATTGATTGCATCTAAAAATGCAACAATTCCAAGTTTCATGTTGGTAAATGTAAAGTTAATTGCTCACGATTCTTTCTCAGGCGAATCATTTTATCAAATATTGAACTAAGTGAGTTTGATTACAGGAGTAATTTTTTTTAATCCATTCTTGAATCACTAATTTCGTTGAAAAATAAAGAGTATATGAAAGCAATAATGAACACTGAAAAAGGGGAAATGGAAATAGAGTTTTATAAAGACGATGCCCCTAAAACAGTAGAAAATTTTGTCAAGTTATCCAAGGATGGTTATTATGATGGATTAACTTTTCACCGAGTAATTCCAAACTTTGTAGTACAAGGTGGTTGCCCTGATGGAACAGGTGCAGGTGGACCAGGGTATTCAATTGATTGTGAATTAGACGGCGATAATCAATTCCATGATCGTGGGGTATTAAGTATGGCTCATGCCGGTAGAAATACGGGTGGATCTCAGTTTTTTATCTGTCACAGCCGCACCAATACTGCTCACCTAGACCGTAACCACACTTGCTTTGGAAAAGTAGTGAAAGGCGTTGATGTTATTGATGAGATTAGACAAGGAGATAAGATTAATAAAATAGAAATTATAGAAGATTAAATATGAGTTTTGAGTTAGAAGGTAAATTGGTTGAAAAATTTCCAGTTCAACAAGTAAGTGATGCATTTAAGAAAAGAGAGTTTGTTGTAGAAACAACAGAAGAGGGTGGAGGTAGAGTTTTTACTGAGCATATTAAATTTCAATTGATTCAAGATAAATGTAGCTTGGTAGATGCCTTAAATGTAAATCAAAGAGTAAAAGTTTCTTTCAATTTGAAAGGAAGGAAATGGGAAAAAAATGGCAATGTTAGCTATTTTACAAACTTAGATGCTTGGAGAGTAGAGGCTGTAGACGGAAATGCACCAAGTGGCAATACACCTCCTCCACCAACAGAAGAACCCATGTCATCGGTTAATACAGCTGATTTAAATGCAGACGATGATGAAGATGATTTGCCATTCTAATTAACTTAAATTCTATTAATTGGATTCTTTAACCCAAATTGTATTGGGTGGTGCTGTTGGCGAGGCAGTGCTTGGCAAAAAGGTTGGTAATAAAGCTATTTTATGGGGAGCCATAGGTGGTACCATACCAGATTTAGATACCCTTCCTGGACAATTTATGAATACGGTAGATCGGCTTGAAATCCATAGAGGATTTAGTCATTCTATCGTATTTGCTTTATTAATTGCTCCCATATTGGGTTTATTACTTAGTAAAATTTATACTAAAAGGAAGGAGGCTGATTGGTGGGGCTGGAGCCAACTATTTTTCTTGTCTGTATTTACGCATCCCCTTTTAGATATTTTCACCACCTGGGGAACTCAATTTTTTTGGCCACTAGACTGGAGAATTGCCATTCAATCCATCTTTGTGATTGACCCCATCTACACACTCCCTTTTTTAGTTTGTCTGCTCTTTGCTCTTATTAGCAAAAGAGGTTCAGTCAAAAGACAAAAGGCCAACCGTTTAGGGTTATGGATTAGTAGTAGTTATTTGCTGCTTACACTTTGTATAAAAGGATATATGAATTATACCTTTAAAAACCTATTGAGTAAAAACCAAATTGAGTTTATTCAGTTTGATAGCAGACCAACACCTTTTAATGCCTTGTTATGGACTTTTAATATTGAGCAGGAGAATGACTTTCTAATTGCTTATCGATCATTATTTGACACGGGAAGTCAATTGGAGGTGCATCGTTTTCCTAAAAATAAAACACTCTTAAATCCATATAGAAATCATCCTGATATTGAGAGACTGGTTCATTTAACCAAAGGATATTATACCCTGACAAATTGTGGAGAACAATTATGTATGAATGACTTACGATTTGGCTTAATTGATGGAATGAGCGACCAGCCTTCAAATTTTGTATTTACGTATCAAATTAGTAGAAAAAACGAAGTAAGTATTACTCAAAAGAAAAACTCCTTCAAAGGCACTGAGAAAGAACTTTATAAGCTTTGGGATAGAATTTGGGGAATTTAGGTATTCTTAAAACCTGATTTGAGAAAACGAATAAACGAAGCTCTGCCTTCTTGTGTGCCAAGGCTTTTTAACTCAGACCACAATGTTTGCTTCTTTTTTTCTTCATCTAGCTCTTTTTGAATGTTCCTTGCAGGAATTTCTTCACCTTGAATTGACTGATCTGTTCTGCCATCAATTTGAGATTGTGGACCAAGTTTATCGGCTCTATCAAATCGTTTTTTAGCTTTTAAAAGATACCCCAATTGCTCCTCTAGTAAGCCCAAATTATTATGCGCAATAGCATCTTCTGGGTCTAGTTCAATGGCTTTCTCATAATCAGCAATAGCACCCTCTATATCCTTAAAGTGTCCTTTTATAAAAGCTCTACTGGAATATCGATAGCTTTTTTGTGGCTGTAATTCAACTGCTCTATCCATATCAGCCAACGATTCTTTTCTTCGTTTTAAATGAAAATATACAACCCCTCTTTCGCTCCAATAATCAGCATTTGTGGGTTCCTTTAAAACTAATTCATTGAAAAGAGTTAAAGCTTCATTTAGCTTGTTTTCTTTCAGAAGTTTTACGCCTTTATTATATAGGGTGTCTTGCTTGTTCATACCTTTGAAACTCAAAAGTAAGCGCATTGTTTTGATGCAAAAAATTAAAATTTATTTACCATGAATATACCTGAATCGAATCGCCCCAGAGTTGTTATCGTTGGTGGTGGTTTTGGTGGATTGCAACTAGCTAAATCGCTAAAGAAAAAGAGGTTTCAAGTGGTTATGCTTGATCAAAACAATTATCATACGTTTCAGCCGCTATTATACCAAGTTGCTACAGCAGGTTTAGAGCCAGATTCGATTGCTTACCCCATTCGTAAGATTTTTAAATCACAAGAGCATTTTTACTTTAGAATGGCCAAGGTGCTTGAAATTTTTCCTGATAAAAATTTAATTCATACAGACATTGGTAGTGTTAATTACGATTACTTAGTAATTGCTACTGGAACAACAACCAATTATTTTGGCATGGAAGACATTGCTCAAAATGCTATGACCATGAAGAGTATTTCTGAGGCACTAGATTTAAGAAGTTTTATTCTTCAACATTTCGAAAAGGCTCTTTTAACTTCATCCAAAGAGGAGCAAGAAGCATTAATGAGTTTTGCCATAGTAGGAGGCGGACCAACAGGTGTAGAACTAGCAGGTGCTTTTGCTGAATTAAAAAAACATATTCTCCCTGAAGATTACCCCGATCTTGATATTCGGAGAATGAATATTCATTTAATTGAAATGTCTGATGAATTATTGCCGCCCATGTCGGATGAAGCTTCTCAAAAGGCATTTAAATATTTAGAATCTTTAGGTGTAACGGTGTGGCTTAAAAGCGCAGTTTCTCAATATGATGGACATACGGTAAAATTTAAAGAAGGTAAAGAACTGAAAGCAAAAACCTTAATTTGGGCTGCAGGTGTAAAAGGGAATCTAATAAAAGGATTAGCTGAAGAGTGTGTTTCTAAAGGAAGGTATACCGTTAATAGACATAATCAAATTACAGGCTATTCGAAAATCTTTGCTATCGGAGATATTGGGCATATGGAAACTGATGCTTTTCCAAATGGCTTACCTATGTTGGCGCCAGTTGCTAATCAACAAGGGGAGTTTTTAGGAAAAAACTTAGTGAGATTGGAAGAAGGGAAACCAATGAAAGAATTTGAATACAAAGACTTAGGTGTGATGGCTACAGTTGGAAGAAATAGGGCAGTAGTTGATTTGGGAAAAATTAAATTTCAAGGACAATTTGCTTGGTATGTATGGATGTTTGTGCACCTGCTCTCATTAGTTGGGTTCAGAAATAAAGTAATCACCTTTTTCAATTGGACATACAACTACTTAAACTTTGATAGAGGTGTGCGGTTGATTATCAGAAAGTTTGAGCAAAAAAAGGTTAACTAATACTTCTTTTTCGAAATACGATTACCACTAATTGTTTTTTGGGCTTTTGATTTAAAGCGAATGCTTTTGTTAGCGTTAAGTTTTCTATGTTTTGTTTTTCTACCTTGAACTCTTGCTCTCCATTTTTTCCAATTTTGGAGCTTTAATTCCCGTTTCATCAGTTGAATAACTTCTTTTTCAGAGAGCCCAAATTGAAATTCTATGGCTTCAAAAGGCGTTCTATCTTCCCAAGCCATTTCAATTACCCGATTAATCTCCCTAGAATTAAGTACTTCTTGATTTTTACTTGACATGTAGAAATAACAAGTAAATACAAGATGGGTTTATAATTGAAATCCCATGACTAAAATGTCGTCAATTTGCATTTGATCTTGTTTCCAAGATTCCCACTCTCTCTCTAAATAAGCTTCTTGTTCTAAAATGCTAAGCGAAGAGCTATCTTCAAGCATTTTTAGAAATCGACTGGTTAGTAGTTTTTTTCCTCTTGGTCCACCAAATTGATCAGCATAACCATCGGAGAACATATAAAAACGATCTCCGTCTTGGTAATTTATTTGATGAGCTTCAAAGTCCTTATTTGCATAAGTTGCATGACTACCAATTGGAAAACGAGAACCTCGAATACGATTTAATTTGCCATTACGCACAAACGCTAAAGGACGATTTGCAGAAGCAAATTGAAGCTTTTTCTCTTCAAAACAAATGTCAATTACAGAAACATCCATGCCATCTTGCATTCTAACTTTTTGAGTTTTAGAATAGCTATCACTTAAGTATCCTTTGAATTTTTCATCCAATGCATTTAATATTTCATTAGCTGCCAAAGTCGGGCAAGAATTACAAACTTCTCTAAATAATTGAATGCAAAAGATAGATAGCATGGCACCAGGAACACCATGACCTGTGCAATCAGCTGCCACAAGAACAAGTTTATTATCTCTTTTGTAAGAATAGTAAAAGTCTCCACTAACTACATCTCTGGGTTTGAAGATGATAAAATTTTGATCTAAAACTTCATTTATCGTTTCTTTACTTGGTAATAAGGCCGATTGAATTCTTTGAGCATAACTTATACTCCCAGTCAGCTCCTTATTTACAATGTCAATTTTATGGTTCGCCGATTTCAATTTATCATTTTGAAGCTGAATCTTTTCTGTTAGCAAAATGGATTGAACTTTTGGAAGTACCAATTCTATAATCAACTTAATAAATTTGGCATCATTGTGATTGTAAACTTCATCTTTAGATGCAAAATGGACCAAGTAATTCTTTTGTTCACTTTTATTACAAACTCGAATTACTGAGCTTACCTTTTCATTTTGAAACAGTAATTCACTGATTTCATCAAGATCATCTTGCTTAGAGAATATTTGAGGTCGCTCTAAAGAAGAGTCATAAGAATTGAGTATTTGCTTTAAGGGTAAATCAAATTGTTTATTGAAAGAAAATGAAACAACTTGATTCTCAAGAATAAAGCAATAGACAAACTGAAAAGCACTGACAACGAACTTAGAGTGTCGTTGCAGTGCTTTTTCAATGTCATTTAAATGACTAGCAGAACTAACCTCGCTAGCCATTTTTGCAACCGATTCATAACGAACTCGGTTAGAAATTAAATCTAAAGGGGCTTTAGACATGTTTACATTTGCGCTTCCATTAGCTCATTATCAAGCTTGATTCCTGAAATATCAGCCACTGTATTTAGCATGTTAACCAAATCAGCATGCGCGAATAATTCTTGAATTTCATCATCTGAAAAGCCTTCATCTTGAAGCGCTTCAAAATCATCTTCAGAAGTGGAAGCAGGATTTAAAGCTGAATTTGTGATAATTCGAATAGCCGCTTTATAAGAAGGTGGAATACTCGTTGAGTCCATGTTTTCTGTTACTCTGAAATCAGGATTATCATTTAATGCCGAACTCATACTGTCGGCCATAACTCCATGAGCTTGAGCACAATATTCACACCCTCTTTCTTTTGAAATGTTATAAATAATCAACTGTTTTAAAATCATGGGTATACTACCTCTAAGCATAACTGATTTTAACTTTTCCCAATTTCCTCTTAATAATTCTGCATTATTACCTTGACACTTAAACCAATTTAAAACAAAGGGAATATTCATCTCCTTCATTGTTTCATCATAAATTGCTTTCACTTCCTCTGAAGCGGCTTCGTAGCTTACTTTTTCAAATACCATTTTTGTTCTTTTATTCTAAGTTGCAAAACTACTCGCAATGCTTTTAGATAAAAAATGAATTTCTTATATCAAATTCTAATAGCTATTTGTTTGTGGTTCAGCTAGATTCCACAATTTAAGTTGGTCTTCTTCATTAATACCGGATAAGATTTCAATATTAATTCCATCTGAAAGGCCAGTTTTCACATAGCGACGTTCAAATTCTTGATCAGCGACCATCACTTCAACATAAGCAGAATCATTTTCATCAAATTGAAGTAATGCTTCTGAAATTGAAAGAACATCTTCTCTTTTATCTAAAACTATATCTGCATTGGCGCTATATCCTGCTCTTATAAATTGACCTTCTTTTAATTTTACAGCAGCCTTTATTTCAAACTGTATAGCACCCTCTTCTTCAACTCCTTTTGGTGAAATGTATTCTAAAACTGCATCAAAAGTTTCATTTTCAATGGCACCAATACGTAAAATTAAATCCATACCTTCTTTGATTTTACCCACTTCCGATTCATCTACATTTCCTTCAAAAACTAAATCGGTCATATCAGCGACTGAAGCTACGGTTGTTCCATCGTTCATGGTGTTGGCTTCAATGACTGAGTTTCCCTCTTCAACAGGAACATCTAAGATCATTCCTGAGATGGTGGAACGAATTAAGCGGTTGGTATTGTTTTTATTAGAAGAAGTTTCCCCTTTTTTAATTAATTGAAGATTATCTTCTGCTGCTTTTAATTCTTCTTGAGCTGTATTATAGGCCAATTCAAAAGGTTGTAATTCAGCATCTGCTATTACTTTCTTATCCTTCAAGGTTTGATTTCTATCCAAATCAATTTTAGCGTTTTCTAGAGATATTCTAGCTTGTCTAACACGGTTTTCTGCATTATTTAGACTTACCATATTGGGGATGATTTTTACCAATGCAATACGGTCATTTTTTTCAACCATAGTTCCAGCCTCCACATAAATTTCATCTATAATACCCGATACTTGTGGTTTTATTTCAATCTCTTTTCTTGGAACTACAGAGCCAGTTGCTACTGTCTTTTTAATAATATCGGTGGTTTCTGCTGTTTTGGTCTGAAATACTACAGGTTTTTCTTCTGATTTACTATAGAGGTAGTAGATGGTCCAAACAAATACTCCTAAAATGGCTATGCCAATAAATATTTTAAAAAACTTCTTCATATCAAAAAACTATTCGGTTCGTAATGCTTCTATGGGTTTTATTTTTACTGCTTTTCTAGCTGGAATTAAACCTGCTAAGGCTCCAGCTATTACTAATATAGAAAGTGCTGTTAATGCAACTTTTAAATCAATGGTTGGATTGGTAAACATACTATCGCCTTGCATGGGGCCCATGGCATTTGAAATGGCTTCTGTTACCAATACGCCAAAGGTTAGGCCTAAATAGCCGGCAATAGAGGTTAAAACTATCGCTTCTGTCATAATTTGACCAACAATGGAAAGGGGAGTGGCTCCAATTGCTCGTCTTACACCAATTTCTTTCGTTCGTTCTTTTACGATGATGAGCATAATATTACTTACTCCAATAATTCCAGCTGATAAAGTACCTATGCCAACTACCCAAATAAGCATAGAAATTCCACTAAATAAGCCATTAATTTGATTGTATTCCTCTTCTGCATTCCAAGAGCCAAAAGCTCTCTCATCTTTGGGTGCAACGGTATGTCTTCTCTTTAGAATCGAGACAATTCTTTGTTCAACTTGTGAAGCGGAATAATTGGGTTTAGCAGTGGCAGCAATCCAACCAACTACATTTCCATAATTAAATGCTTTTTGAAATGTAGTAAAAGGTATAAACAAAGTTTGGGAATCTCTTTCTCCTTGATTACCACCCTTTTTGCTCTTAAAGACGCCTATAACTTTAAAGAAAACTCCATTGACTTTTACATTTTTATTGATTGGATTTTCATTTTTAAAAAGTACATCTTTTACATAGGTTCCGATTACCACTACTTTTCGTTTTTCTTCCAAGTCGAGGTGGTTTAAAAAACGACCTTCAGTAATTTCCATGGGGCTAATTTTCATTATTTGAGGATAGTCTCCCATAACTTGAAAGTTGCCCGATTGATTTAAGTAACTTACATTATTCCCACCTCTATATCCTCTTAATTGGTTTCGAGGAGACAATACATCTAATTCTTTAACGTCATTTTTAAGCACTTCTATATCTTCATTTTTCATATAGAATGAACGGCCTTTTGGTAAACCTGAATAAGGTATGGTTGTGCGTTGTGTCCATATAAAAACGCTATTTGTTGCAACACCACTAAAGTTTTCAGTTACTCCATTTTGCAAGCCATTTCCTGCACCAAGCATAATGATTAGCATAAATATTCCCCAAAACACACCAAATGCGGTTAAAGCTGTTCTTAACTTATTTTTGGCTAACGAGCTATATATTTCATTCCATTTGTCTGCGTCAAACATCTTATTCGTCTCTAAGTGCAACAATGGGTTTAATGGAAGCTGCTTTTCTAGCAGGAACTAAACCTGCTAAGGTACCTGCAAGAACCAATACTACGGTTGCTGTAATAGCAACCTGAAAATTGACTTCAGGATTTTTGAAGAATTCTGAGTCGGGTGGCATATTAGCACTTACTAACTCAACCAAACCAACTCCTAAAACCAAGCCTATATAACCGGATACAGTAGTAATTAAGACTGACTCCATCATGATTAAACTGATAATTGACCAAGGAGTAGCACCTAATGCCTTACGAACACCAATCTCTTTGGTGCGTTCTTTTACAACAATTAGCATGATGTTACTGATACCAACAATACCAGCTATTATGGTCATAATGCCAATCACCCAAATGAAAATTTGAATTCCATCAAACAAGTTTTGGAATTTCATGAACTCTTCTACATTATTCCAGTATCGAACTGCTCTTTGATCATTAGGATCAAAATGATGCGTTTCTGCCAATCGGTTCCTGATTTCTCTTTCAAATTCTTTACTTTCAGCTATATTGGCATCGCCTACGGTAAACATTAATTGATGAACACGATCTTGACCATTGAATACCATTTGAGCCGTTGAAATGGGAAGATATATGACTTCTTGCTCGTTTTCACCTCCTTCATCTTCAAAAACACCAATTACTTTAAAAGGCACACCTTTAACTTTTATGTACTCTCCAATTGGATTTTTATTCTTAAAAAGTGCTTTTTTGGCTAAGGTGCCTATGGATGCCACTTTGCGTTTTTCTTGAAGGTCAAGCTCATTGATAAAGCGGCCTTCAATTGTCAGTGTCTTCTCTATATATTGATGCCCCGGATGCACGGTTCGTACTCCAAAATCAAACTTTTCGCCATCGTAACTTACATCGCTAGAACCCGGTATGTAGAATCGTCCGCTAGATTCACCAATTCCTGGAATGTCTTCACTTAGCATTTTATAGTCTTGGTTTGTGAAACGGATAAAACGACCGGGCTTCATGCCTTTATATGGCAGCTGTGTTTGATTGCTAAATACCCAAATGCTGTTACTCGCGGTATCTTTAAATTGATCTTTTACTCCGTTTCTTAAACCAGTACCTGAGCCAAGAAGGATAATGAGCATAAATATTCCCCAAGCCACACTAAAGCCTGTCAAAAATGTTCGGAGTTTATTTTTGCTTATGGTGTGTAATATTTCTTGCCATTTGTCTCGATCAAACATGCACTTCCTCTTTAGAAATGATTCTGCCATCTTTCAATCGAATCACACGGTCTGTTCGCTCAGCAATATCGTTTTCGTGTGTAACAATAATAACGGTGATACCTTCTCGATTAATTTTACGAAGTAATTCCATAACATCATACGAAGTTTTAGAATCTAAGGCACCTGTTGGCTCATCAGCCAATAAAACTTTTGGTTTTGTGATAAGCGCTCTTGCAATTGCTACCCGTTGCTTTTGTCCACCCGATAATTCATTGGGCATGTGTTCAGCCCATTCTTTGAGTCCAACTTTCTCCAAATATTCAAGCGCAAGTTTATTACGTTCTTTTCGCTTTACTTTCTGGTAATAGAGTGGAAGAGCAACATTTTCTAAGGCATTTTTAAAAGAAATTAAGTTGAAAGATTGAAATACAAATCCAAGAAACTTATTTCGATAGGTAGCTGCTTTGGTTTCACTTAAATCTTTGATTAATGTCCCATCTAAAGTGTAAGTTCCTTCATCGTAATTATCGAGCATTCCTAAAATGTTCAGTAAGGTTGATTTTCCTGAACCGGATGAACCCATAATTGAAACCATTTCACCTTCTTTAATTTCTAATTGAATACCTTTTAATACGTGAAGGCTACTTTTTCCTACAGGATAAGATTTGTGTATGTTGTCTAAGTTAATCATGCTGAGCATCTAAAATAGACATATTCAACAAGCACAATTGTTAAAATGTATAAACGGTTACTATTGCTTATAATAGCACTATTTGACTTCTAAATAAGTGCTTATTGGGTGATGATCGGACAATTCTTCTGGGTGTGTCTTGTATTTCTTGGCTACAAATTTCTCATCATGCAATAAGTAGTCAATTCGAAAGGAAGGAAAATCGCCGATGTAGGTTAATCCTAGTCCTGAGCCTGCTTCAATAAAAGCATCCTTCATGTTTCCTTTTATGGTATGATAGGCATATGAAGCAGGTGTGTCATTAAAGTCTCCTGCAAGAATACATGGATACGGTGAGCTTTGAATATGCTTAGCAATACTATCAGATTGAAGAGATCTTCTTTCAAAACCATATCTGATTTTACTGAGCATCATCAATTCTTTGTCGAAATCCTCAGAATAATCATTTTTATTAACCGCTTGCATGGCTTTGTAATCGTATTTATCCAATTTTATAGAAGCTAGATGAGCATTATAAATGCGTATAATTTGTCCGTCTTTGTCAATGTCTGTATAGGAACATTGGTTATCATCTTTTATAGCAAATTCAACAGCACCTTTACCAACAATTGGGTATTTACTTAAGGTAATAATGCCCCAATGGTCTGTTTTTCTTAAAATCTTAGCATATTGAGCATGATAGTTTTTAGCACTTAAAATTTGAACCAAGGTGTCTAAGGTTTTAAACTCATACAAGCTGTGATTGGTTGTATGATAGAATTCTTGTAGACAAATCACATCAGGATCTTCTTCAACTAAGAGGTCAAAGATTTTATTTCGTGTTTTTTTATCCTTGGTCCACATGTATAAATCAAATACACGGACATTAAAACTCATGATTTTTAAATCACTTTCTTTTACCACTTCAGTATTCAATCGCAATTGAAAGAATGCAGGAATTGACTTGTAGCCTAACACAAGAATAATTAGCGAGAGAAACAACTTTTTTGAACCTCTAAAAATCCAGTAGACTAAAAACAGTATGTTGAAAATTAAGAAATAGGGAAGGGCTAATCCAAAGAATGAAATGGGCCAAAAAATGCTTGGATTTACATAGGAAGCACTGTATGCTAAAAGCAATGAAATGGCAGTTAAACCATTTAATAAAAAGAGTATTCGGCTTACAATTTTGAACTTTTTCAAAACGCTTCCAAATTACAAATATTTATACCTTAAGAATCTAATTTTAATGAATGTCCCATTTTATCTTTCTTCGTTTTCAGGTACAATTCATTGTGTTTGTTTGACTTTATTTCCAAAGCAACATTCTCTACAATTTCTAAACCATAGCCAACAAGTCCGGTTCGTTTTTTAGGATTGTTTGTCATGAGTTTCATTTTACTAACACCTAAATAACTCAAAATTTGCGCACCGATGCCATAGTCACGGTCATCCATATTGAAACCAAGCTTTAGATTTGCTTCAACCGTATCTAAACCTTCTTCTTGCAATTTATAGGCTTTTAGTTTATTCAATAAGCCAATTCCTCTGCCTTCTTGATTCATATAAACAATCACCCCTTTACCTTCTTTTTCAATGGCCTCCATGGCCGCTTGAAGCTGAGGACCGCAGTCACATCGGCAAGAACCAAAAATATCACCGGTTATACATGAGCTGTGAACTCGAACAAGAACAGGCTCACCTTCTTCCCACTCTCCTTTAACCAAAGCTAAATGCTCTTGCCCTGTAGTGGTTTGTGTAAAGTCAATAAGTTTAAAATCACCATGTTCCGTAGGTAACTGAACTTCAACTTGCTTTTCAATCAAGCTTTCATGCTTCATGCGGTAAGCAATCAAATCTTTGATACTAACCAATTTCAAGTCAAACTTTTTAGCAATTTCTTTTAATTCAGGCAGTCGGGCCATCGTGCCATCTTCATTCATAATTTCAACAATACAACCTGCAGGCTGAAGTCCTGCCAACCTTGCGAAATCTATAGCTGCTTCAGTATGTCCTGCTCTTCTTAAAACTCCGCCTGCTTTAGCCCTTAAAGGAAAAATATGGCCTGGCTTTCCCAATTCTTCCGCTTTCGTTTCGGGATTGACTAAAGCTAAAACTGTTTTTGCTCGGTCAGAAGCGGAAATACCTGTAGTTGTCCCATGTCCAATTAAATCAATAGAAACTGTAAAAGGCGTTTCAAAAGTGGCCGTATTTTGTTCAACCATTAAGTTCAGACCTAATTCATCGCAACGCTCTTCAATAAGTGGAGCACAAATTAATCCCCTACCGTGTGTCGCCATAAAGTTGATAACCTGAGTATTAACCTTTTCGGCCGCAACTACAAAGTCACCTTCATTTTCACGATCTTCATCATCTACAACAATAATGATTTCACCAGCTTTTATGGCTTCAATAGCATCTTCAATTCTGTCTAAACTCATAGCTTAAATTTTCATGGCAAAAGTACCCAAAATAAGACCCCTTAACCGCTTTTTTGTTCTGGTTTGAAATACCATTTTTGAGCACTAAGTTTGCAGTCTATGGGAAAGTTATTGGCGATAGATTACGGTAAGAAGCGATGCGGAATTGCTGAAACGGATTCTTTGCAAATTATTGCTTCGGGATTAACTACTGTTGACACCCCAAATTTGCAAACTTTTATTGTGGATTATTTAACAAAGGAAAAGGTGGATTGCCTAATAATTGGCGAACCAAGAAGGTTGAATGATGAGCTTTCTGAAGTAGAAAAGAGTATCGTTCCTTTTATCAATTTTGTAAAAAAAAGATTTCCAAATCTTAAAATAGAAAGAGAAGACGAGCGATTTACTTCAAAAATGGCTGTAGAAAGTTTGATTTCTGCAGGAGCAAAAAAAATGAAGCGTAGGGAAAAAGGTTTGGTTGATAAGGTAAGTGCGACTTTAATTCTTCAATCTTACATGGAAAGAATGCGATAGTCAAAAATTGATGATTGCCTCATACAATTCCTTTAGTGGTAGACCCATCACATTGTAAAAGGAACCTTCTATTTTTTCAACTCCAATAAAGCCAATCCATTCTTGAATACCATAAGCACCTGCTTTATCAAATGGCTTAAAATTTTCTATGTAATAGTCAATTTCAGAAGTGCTTAATGTTTTAAAGTATACCTGAGTACTCACCGAGAAACTTTGTTGTTTTTTAGAACTACTTAAGCATACACCAGTGATTACTTGGTGGTTTTTACCGCTCAGTTTTTGAAGCATAACTTTTGCTTCATTAGCATCCTTCGCCTTTTCAAGAATTTTATTTCCTAATACAACTACAGTATCAGAAGTGATTAGCAGTTCTTTCTCTTTCAAATCTTCTAGATAGGCATTGGCTTTCTTCTTACTTAAGTATTCGGCAATTTGTGTGACTTCTAAATGATTAGGAAAACTTTCATCAACTTCTTTTAGCCTTTGTTCAAAGGTGTAGCCTAAACTCTCAAGTAGAGCTTTTCTTCTTGGAGATTGAGAAGCAAGAATTAATTTATAATTGTTGGGATTGAGGAATGAGCTCATTTATTGATAAGCATAAATAACTAAAGAATATAGTATGCCGAAAAGCATGCAAATTTTTATAGCCTGACTAATGATAAAAAAGTGTTTTTTCTTTTCTGCTTTCTTCAAAAGAAAAATAATTGCGACAAGGGGAGCTGTTATTAGTGTTAAAAAGTAGACCAATGAAATCCAATCTTTTGACATAAATTGAATGGCTTCTAAAAATGCGATACTTGCCACTGTGAATAAGGTAATAGCAATGGCTAAGTTTTTCGCTTTAGGAATTCCATAAACTATGGGTAGAGTTTGACAATCAAAAGCCTGGTCACCTTCAATGTCTTCCATATCCTTTACAATTTCTCGGATAATGGTGAGTAAAAAAGCAAATGCGCTATAGCCAATAACCCAATAAAGCAAATACTTAATGCTAAAAAGTAAACTACCAAGGTTATTTCCAATTATTGCATCATTATGAGCAAACTGTTCTATAGAGTCAAACATCACTGCTACCTCATAATAGCCTGCAGTAAATGGAACTAATGCTGTAAGACTAGCAATGACCAGATTTCCAACCAAAACTTGCTTTTTGAAACTAACAGAATAAAACCAAAGCAATGCCGCACTTACCACTTGAAAAAGAATAAGCATGGGATGATTGATTGACCATGCTACATAGCCTGCAAATGCTATTCCCACTGCATTAAATAAGATGTGCAGAATTATAGCATATCTACGTTTTATGCTTTTTCCAATTACCAATTGATTTGGCTTATTGAGGTAATCTAGTTTTACATCAAAGTAATCGTTAATGATGTAGCCAGCTGCAGCAATTAAAATGGTTGCACTAACTAATAAGCCAAACAGTTTTTCAGAAAGAAATAAATCGAGATTGGCTTGAACTAAAAATGGATAAATAATTCCGTAGCGAATGGCATATTGGGTTAAACCAATAATAATCAAGTTTGGAAGCCGAATTAAACGAAAAAAGTCAAGCAGTAATTTCATTGCAGTCAAAATTAGCTAAAAGAGGATTGGCGTGTTGATTAATTTTTTATACAATTTACATTAAATCCTATTCAAGCTATTTACTTTTAACGAATGATTTATACCATTTCTTATCAGCGAGCATCAACCCATTTTATTGACATTGAATTAGCGGTTGAAACTAAAGGAAATCATCAGATTCAATTTCAGTTACCTGCATGGAGGCCAGGTAGATATGAGTTGGGAAACTTTGCCAAAAACATACAAAAGTGGCAGGCTTTTGATGAGGAGGGGAATGAGTTACCATCAAAAAAATTGACTAAAGATTTATGGGAAGTTGATTGTGAAAAGACGGAAAAGGTCATAGTAAATTACAATTATTATGCTTTTGAGCTAAATGCAGGTTCTACTTTTCTAGATGAAAATCAGTTATATGTCAATCCTGTAAATTGCCTGTTGTATGTTTCTAGTCGGATGAATGAATCCTGCTTTTTGAATTTGAATATTCCCGAAGATTATCAAGTGGCTATTTCCTTACCAAAAGAAGAAAAGAATAGTTTCAAAGCAAAAAACTTTGATCAATTAGCAGATAGTCCTTTCATTGCTTCAAATAGTTTGCAGCATAAAAGTTATTCAATTGCTGAAAGAACATTTCATCTTTGGTTTCAAGGTGAGTGTAAGCCGAATTGGGAAATGTTATTAAAAGATTTTGAAGCATTTTCAAAAGAACAAATACAACTTTTTGGGGATTTTCCGACTCAGGAGTATCACTTTTTATTTCAGATTCATACCCATTCTGCCTACCATGGTGTAGAGCATGAAGATTGCACCGTAATTAGTTTGGGGCCATCGTATAGCCTTTTTGATTGGAAGGGTAGGTATGAGGATTTATTAGGAGTGAGTTCGCATGAATTATTTCACATGTGGAACGTAAAACGGATTAGGCCAGTAGAGATGTGGCCTTATGATTTTAGTCAAGAGAATTACAGCAGACTCGGTTATTTGGCTGAAGGAGCCACTACTTGGTATGGTGATTTAATGTTATTTAGAAGTGGCGTTTTTAAGGAAGATGCTTTTTTAAGAACCTTTAATCAACTCTTGAATCGTCATTTCAACAACCCTGGCGTAGCAAACCTATCTGTTGCTGACTCCTCCTTTGATACTTGGTTGGACGGATATTCTCTTGGTATCCCAAATCGAAAGTCTTCCATTTATACAGAAGGGGCACTAATTACTTTTATGTTAGATATTGAAGTTAGGAAGGCAACTGAAAACAGAAAATCATTTGATGATGTTTTGCGCTCTTTCTATCACAATTTTTATCAAAAGGGGAAGGGTATAAGTGAGCAAGACTACAAACAAGAAGTTGAAAGGATAGCAGGTAAAAACTTAGATGCTTTTTTTGAAGCTTATGTAAATGGAACAGCACCAATTGATGACTTGCTTAAATCATGCATGCAATACTTAGGTTATGGATATGAGAAGAAGTTAGCTGATGAAGTTTATGAATCTACTTTAGGTTTTAAGCTCTTGGATGGGAAAGTAATTATGATTTATCCCAATTCAATAGCAGAGCAAGCAGGACTTTCTATTCAAGATGAGATTCTATCAATCAATGGGATTAAGCTGGATAATGACCTCTCGGCCTGGTGTAAATATTTTGAAAGTGAAGAAATTCTGTTAAATGTAACTTCAGCTCAAGGTGTGCAACGAACTATTCAATTGAAGGCTAGTCAAGATATTTATTTTGCGAAGTATGTAGTAATAGCTCAGAACGCTTTATCAGCTCAACAACAAGAAGCCAAACAAAAATGGCTGACTACTTAGTCTTTTATAGCTATTACAGAAATTTCAACATTGACTCCTTTGGGTAGAGCAGCTACCTGAACACATTCTCTAGCAGGTGCGGTGTCTTCGTTAAAGTATTTGGAATAGACTTCATTTACGGCTTGAAAGTCATTCATATCGGTTAGAAAGATAGTGGCTTTAATAACCTGTTCAAAAGTGACTTTAGCAGCCTCTAATACGGCTTTAACATTCTGCATCACCTTTTCTGTTTCTTGTTTAATATCAGCTGTAATTAAATCACCCGATTCAGCATCTAATGCAATTTGCCCTGAAGTATAAACGGTTTGACCATGCATCACAGCTTGGCTGTAAGCGCCAATAGGTGCCGGAGCTTTTTTAGTTTGAATGATTGTCTTCATTTTCTAATTTTTTGAGTGCCTGTTCAGTTAAGTAAATGGGGTAAAACAAAGCAAAAGTCATTGAACTTATGCCAATAGCTACTTCTAGGTTTTCGTTCCAATTAATAAATAAGCCAAGTAGACCAAAAATAGCCAACAACAAAGTTGACTTCAGCATTTTTTTTGTGGAATACCTTTGGGCGAAATTCCAGTTTTTTTCTGATTTCATGGAACGTTTTGTGCGATAACCATATAAAGCATTAATCTTTTTGGGTGGGAAAATAGAAGTAATCAGAAAAATGAAGAAACAAAGTAAACCTGTATAAGTATCTATAAAAAGAATAGGAGACTCCCAATTCAAAGTCATTTAATCTTCAATTAGGTTACCAACTTCTTCTAAAACTTTTCGGCTATATGCACCTTGAGTAACATAAATGATAACCCCATTTTTATCCAAAACAAAGAAATAGGGCTTTTTGCGATCTTTCATCTTCAAAGTCTTTCGATAGTCTTCCATTTTACCTTTATACAAAACAACGTTGTCTTTTAAAGTTTCATCAGTGCCTTCTTCTATTTTTTCTTTTGCCTTATTATATACTACTTGATTTGCACCGGTAAACATTAAAATCAATTTTACATGAGGGTCGTAAACCAAAGATGAGAGGTTGTTTTCATCCATGAATTCACTAAAAACTGGTTGACTCCAGGTGTATAAATCATCTTGAGCATCTTCTGAAAAGGCAACTCCAATTAAAGTGAATTTGCCTTTTGTAGCTTGAGGTAATGTATAACTATCTTCATTTAAGTCAACTACTTCAATATCAGGAAAAGGCTCTCCTTCTTGGGCAAAAAGAGTGAATGTAAATGTGATGAGTATAAGAGTGATTTTAATTTTCATTGAGTGTGTTTTTAAAGTAAGTTAAACCTAAATAATAGGATTGCAATCCAAAGCCTGAGATAGAACCCATACTGTACTTGGCTAAAAGTGAGGTATGCCTTTCTACTTCTCGAGCAGCAGGTTGTGAAATATGCACTTCTATCACTTTGGTTTTAATGGCAGCTACCGCATCTGCTATGGCCACTGAAGTATGTGTATAACCACCTGCATTGAGTAAAATACCATCCGCATCTTCATCCGCATCTTGTATACAATTTACAATCTCACCTTCTATGTTTGATTGAAAATAGTTCAATTCTATCATTGGAAATAAACGTTTTAATTCCACCAAATATTCTTCAAAAGATTGCTGACCATAAATTTCAGGTTCTCTTTTACCAAGAAGGTTCAAATTAGGTCCGTTTATTATGGCAATTTTTAGATTTTTCATGATGCTAAACTCAAAAGTATACATTTGTCTCTATGAAGTGGGATAACTATCGAGAAGGATTTAAAAATTACTTGAAACTAGAGAAATCATTAGCTTCTAATTCCATTAATGCTTACTTAAGAGATATTGATAAAGTAAGTCAGTACCTGGAGTTAAACCAATTAAATAAAGGGCCTAAAGAATTAAGTGATTCCGACTTTTCAAACTTTTTACATTGGCTTTTTGATTTAGGTATTTCAGCACGCTCACAAGCTAGAATTTTATCGGGAATTAAAGCTTTTTATAAGTATTTGTTATTAGAAGATATTGTAGAAGAAGATCCAACAGATTTGATTGATAGCCCTAAAGTGGGAAGAAAACTACCCGAAGTTCTGTCCATTGAAGAGATAGATGCATTAATTGCAGCCATAGATTTAAGTTCCAATGAAGGTGAACGAAATAGAGCAATTCTGGAAACATTATATAGCTGTGGTTTGCGTGTTTCTGAGTTAATAGGCTTGAAGTTATCAAACATTTTAGAAGAAGAAGGATTTGTAATGGTAAAAGGTAAGGGCAATAAAGAGCGTTTAGTGCCCATAGGTAAAACAGCCTTAAAGTACATCCATTATTATTTAGAACATAAGCGCAACCATCAGAAGATAGACGCTTCATCTTCAGATATACTATTTTTAAATAACCGTGGAAAAGGTTTAAGCCGAGTAATGGTTTTTACCATCATCAAGAGATTAGCAACAGCCGCGGGAATTCAAAAAACAATTAGTCCACATACTTTTCGGCATTCTTTTGCCACGCACCTTGTAGATGGGGGAGCTGACTTACGTGCAGTTCAAGAAATGTTGGGGCATGAATCTATTACCACTACAGAGATTTATACTCACTTAGATCGAAGTTATTTAAGAGATGCCATTATTGAATTTCACCCTAGAGGGAAAGGCTAAGGTTGAAGAACTGCACACTTTTTTATAGTTTTACTAGAATTAAAGACAACTTAATATGGAAAAAGCGTGTTTAGAATGTGGTATGGAACTCTATGGCAGAATTGATAAAAAATTTTGCAGCGACCAATGTAGAAACAGTTACAACAATAAAATAAAAAGAGAAGAAAATGCATACGTAAGAAAGGTGAATGCAATTCTAAAAAAGAATCGGAAGTTACTTTTCTTGTTCAACCCGAATGGAAAAAGTAAAGTTCATAAAGATGCATTACTGAAAGCAGGTTTTAACTTCAACTACCACACCGACATCTATAAAACCAAAGAAAATAAGACCTATGTATTTTGCTATGATCAAGGTTATTTAGAAATTGATAAAGGGAATTTTGCATTGGTAAAAAAGAATGAAAATATTAATGCCGATTAGAGTAAATGCAATTATTTAAAGTTTCCAAACGTCTAAAACAATAATAGCTATACTTTAGCGTATTCTAAGCTTTAAATTACTTATGCCAATAAGATATTTTGTTTTACTAGCCCTTTTATTGCCTTTTACTACCTATAGCCAAACAGGCGGTGAGAATAGTTTTGAATTTCTCAATTTAACTTCATCTGCGCGGGTTGCTGCTTTGGGAGGTAATCAGATTGCTGTAAGAGATAATGATCTTTTTCTGGGAATGGAAAATCCAGCCTTGCTCAACCAAAAAATGGACAATCAGCTAGCCTTGACTTATGTTGATTACCTGACCGATATATCATATGGAACAGTTGGATATGGGAAGCATTTTGATAGCATAGGAACATTTAATCTTGGGATGAAATATGTTAGCTATGGTGATTTTGTTGAAACTGATGAAGCAGGAAATGAGATTGGTCAGTTTACTGCTGGGGAATACGCCTTTCAGTTAGGTTATGCAAGAGAGTTAGATTCTAATTTTAGCGCCGGTATTAATTTAAAAACCATTTATTCAGACTTATTTACAGTTCAGTCATTGGCTATTGCTGCTGACCTAGGATTGAACTATTACTCAAGAAAGCGAGAAGTTGCACTTTCTTTTCTAATCAAAAATTTGGGTACAGAAGTAAATTCATACACTGAAGGAATCAATGAAAAATTGCCTTACGAATTGCAATTAGGATTTAGCAAAAGACTAAAGAATGTACCAGTGAGATTAGGTTTAATCATGCACAATTTACAACAATGGGATTTACAATATGAAAACCCAAATGATGAGGTAGATGAGTCGGTTTTATTAGATCCTTCTCAGGCTGAAGAAGAGGATAAAGATCCAGGCTTTTTTGAAAATGTAGCAAGGCACTTGATTGTCAATGCTGAGTTTTTAATTACTGATAATTTTAATGTTCGTTTAGGATATAACTATTTCCGTAGAGTTGACTTGCGAATTGATGAGAAATTAGGAACCGTTGGTTTAAGCTGGGGTTTTGGACTTAGAGTTTCAAAGTTTCATTTAAGTTACGGTCGTTCAGCATTTCATCAAGCAGGGGCCACTAATACATTTTCTGTTTCTACTCGCCTTTCTGATTTTATCAATTAACTTCGCAGCATGCAAGCAATTATTATTGCCATAGATGGATATTCTTCTTGTGGTAAAAGTACATTGGCCAAAGCATTAGCTAAAAGGCTTGGTTATGGTTATTTAGATACAGGTGCAATGTATCGTGCCATTACTTTATACGGTATTGAAAACCAAATTGATTTTACGAAACTTTCCGATCAAGAAATTGATAGTTTGATACCCAATATACAAATCACTTTTCAAGCAGATTCTATTACAACTGAGAATACAACTTTCTTAAATGGGGTAGATGTTGAAGCTGAAATTCGAGGGAAGATGGTCTCTGATCTAGTCAGTGAAGTGGCCCAAATCAAGTCGATTAGAAAACACATGATACGCTTGCAGCAAAAGGCAGGTGAGAATAAAGGTATAGTTGTAGATGGACGAGATATTGGAACACAGGTATTTCCCGAAGCAGAACTAAAGGTTTTTATGACCGCAAATCAAGAGGTTAGAGTTCAGCGAAGATTTAAAGAACTACAAGCTAAAGGTCAAGTGATAAGCATGGATGAGGTAAGAGAAAACCTTTCCAAACGAGATTATAACGATACACATCGAAAAGAGAATCCATTAGTGCAAGCAGAAGATGCTATTATATTGGATAATTCTAATTTAAATCAAGAACAACAACTTGAATTTGTTTTAGAAATTTTAGAATCTAAATTTAACCTTAGTCGGTAAATTGAGCTAAAAGTTCTTCTTTTGACTTGGTATTTTCAAAAAACGAAAGCAGTCTGTCTAACACTCCATCAACAACCGCATCAGGACAAGATGCCCCAGAAGTTAAAATCACCCGAATAGGATTTTTATTGATTAAATAATTGGATGTACTTAACATCTGTTTATTCTTGTAATCAAAATGACGGATTTTTTTCTCAGAAACTAATTCCTCTGCACTTGAAATAAAGTAAGTTGGAAGTTTCATTTCACAAAGCTCTACAAGATGAGAAGTGTTAGAACTATTAAAACCACCAACTACCAAGGCTATATCTGCTTTTTCTTCAAGTAATCCATAGGTTGCTTGCTGATTATCATTGGTTGCATAGCATAGTGTATCTCTTGTATCAGCAAAGTGATTTTTGATTTCGCTTTCTCCATATTTGTCAACCATAACGGCTTTAAAATAGTCAGCTATTGCTAAAGTATCTGAAGCAAGCATGGTTGTTTGATTTACCACACCTACGCGTTCAAGGTCTTGTTGTGGATTAAATCCATAAGACACTTGATTTGAAAAAGCTTCGTGAAATTGATCTAACTCCATTTGACCAAGCATAAATGCACCTAGCAATTCAGCTTCTTCCATATCTCTCACTACAATTGATTTAGCATGTTGAGATGAATGAGAAAAAGTAGCTCTCGTTTCTTCATGTTTGTGTTTTCCATGAATAATGACTGTATAATCTTGTTTGCCAAGCTTTTCAGATTGTTTCCAAACCTTGGTTACAAATGGGCAGGTCGTGTCATACTTTCTTAGTTCAACACCTTTTTCAGTCAGTCTTTTTTCAACTTCAAGAGTAGTCCCAAAAGCAGGAATGATAACAACATCTTCTTCAGAAATGGCATCCCAAGGAATAAATTGGTTACCCTGAGTATCCATAATGAATTGAACTCCCATGGCTTGTAAGTCAGCATTAACCTTGGGGTTATGAATCATTTGACTTAAAAGGTATATTGACTTTCCAGGGTTTTCTTCCACAGCTTTATAGGCAATTTCTATGGCGTTTTCTACTCCGTAACAAAAGCCAAAATGCCTAGCAACTAAAACTTGTATAGGTCCAAAATCAAGTGTACTTGGTTTAAAGTCTTTTTTCCTAGGGTCGGCACTTTTTCTGCTATTTTTTATCTGCGAAATAAAAGAGCTTCTATAGTATGTGGGAATGTCAAATTGTTTCATAGTAGTTTAACAAAATTACTCAATGAAGTTTTTAGTTAATCTAAAAAATAGCTAAACAGAAAAGTACCTAATAATCATCAGACAAAGGGATTATATATTTGTGTATATTTGCGCCCTCAAATTTTAAAGCCCATAATCGGTATAAATGGGTAAATATTAACAACTTTCGTTTTACTTACCGTTTAAAAACGAAATACAAATTAAGTCTTAATGGCTGAATCAAAAGAAAACGCTGCAGAAAATGCAGAAGAAAAAAAAGTAGAAACTCCAAAAGCTACTGAACAAAAGGAAACTGCAAAACCTGAAGCAGAGGTTAAAGCAGAAAAAACAACAACTCCAAAGCCAGATGCTGAAACTACTCCAGTAGAAGCAAAAGCTAAAAAGGCAGCAGAAAATTCAGAAGAAAAGGAAACTAAAGCAAAGCGAGTTAGCAAGCCGAAGCAAAAAGTGGAAGTTAGCGAAACTGCAATTGTTGAAGATAAAACAACAGATGCTGAAGAAGTAAAATCTGAAGAGAAGCCAAAAACAAGAGAAGAGCGTCAACAAGAGCTTGAAACTTTTAGAAAGGAGTTTGATTGGAATGCAATCGGAAAGTACGACGATAAGTATAATGATGCTGAGCAAGCTGACTTAGAAAAGATGTACGATGAAACATTGACTTCTATTCAAGAACAAGATGTTATTGACGGTAAGGTAGTTAGCATAACGTCTAGAGAAGTTGTTGTTGATATTGGATATAAGTCTGACGGTGTAATTAGCATGTCAGAATTAAAATACAGAGATGAGTTAGAAGTAGGTGATGTAATTGAAGTATTTATTGAAAGTCAAGAAGATAAAAACGGTCAATTAGTTCTTTCTCACAGAAAAGCAAGAGCTTTAAGAGCATGGGAAAGTGTTAACAATGCTTTAAATACTCAAGAAGTAATTAAAGGATATGTGAAGTGCAGAACCAAAGGTGGTTTAATTGTAGACGTTTTTGGAATTGAAGCTTTCTTACCTGGTTCACAAATTGATGTGAAGCCAATCAGAGACTACGATCAGTATGTTGATAAGACCATGGAATTTAAAGTGGTTAAGATCAACAAAGAATTTAAAAACGTAGTTGTTTCTCACAAAGCCTTGATTGAAGCTGAATTAGAAGTTCAGAAGAAAGAAATCATTTCTCAGTTAGAAAAAGGTCAAGTACTTGAAGGTACGGTTAAGAATATTACTTCTTACGGTGTATTTATTGACTTAGGTGGTGTAGATGGTTTAGTACATATTACTGACCTTTCTTGGGGTAGAGTAAACCACCCTGAAGAAGTGGTTGAACTTGACCAAATTGTAAAAGTGGTAATCCTTGACTTTGATGATGACAAGAAGCGTATTGCTTTAGGTATGAAGCAGCTTGAAGGTCATCCATGGGAGAAATTGGATGAAAATTTACAAGTAGGAGATAAAGTGAAAGGTAAAGTCGTTGTAGTTGCAGACTATGGTGCTTTTGTTGAAATTCAACCAGGTGTTGAAGGTCTAATTCACGTTTCAGAAATTTCTTGGTCTAACCAATTACAGCCTGCTCAAGCATTCTTTAAAGTGGGTGATGATGTTGAAGCTGTAATTTTAACATTAGATAGAGAAGAAAGAAAAATGTCTCTTGGTGTTAAGCAATTAACTCCAGATCCATGGGAAGAAATTGCAGCAAGATATCCAGTTGACTCTAAGCATAGCGGAAAAGTAACTAACATCTCAGACTTCGGTGTTTTCGTTGAGTTAGAAGAAGGTGTAGATGGTTTAGTTCATATTTCAGATTTATCTTGGTCTAAGAAAATTAACCATCCAAAAGAAGTTACCGCAGTAGGTGATGAAATGGAAGTGGTAATCTTAGAAATTGATAAAGACCAAAGAAGACTGAGCTTAGGTTACAAGCAATTGGAAGAAAATCCATGGGAAACTTTTGAAACTGTTTTTGAATTAGACAGTGTACATAAAGGAACCATTAGTGAAGTAAATGCTAAAGGTGCTACAATCATTTTACCATACGGTGTTGAAGCTTTTGCTTCTAAACGTAATTTGGTAAAAGAAGACGGCACAACTGCTGATAAAGATGAAGAACTAGATTTCAAAATCATGGACTTCAACAAACATGCTCGTAAAATCACAGTTTCACATACTCAAATTCACAGAGATGTTGAAGAAGAAGAGCAAAAGCAGAATCGTAAGAAAGCAAATGCTCAGAAGAGAGCTACACAAAAAGCGCTTAGAAGCATGAGTGATAACCAAGAAAAAACTACTTTAGGTGACTTGGACGCTTTAGCTAGCTTAAAAGATGAATTGGAAGATGGCGAAAAGAAAGCCTCTAAATAATTGATTTATCATTGAGAAAAGCCTCGCATTTGCGAGGCTTTTTTTTTGCTGTAGTTTTACTTTTACAAATTAAAATGAATAAGAAGGTTGTCATTATTGGAGGAGGTGCCGCAGGTTATTTTGCGGCTATCAATATCGCAGAGAAACTCGATAAGAAGGATGTGTTAATTCTTGAAAAAACAAATCAAGTACTTGCTAAGGTTAAAGTAAGTGGGGGAGGAAGATGTAATGTAACTCATGCTTGTTTTGACCCTAAAGAGTTGACTGAGAATTATCCAAGAGGCAAAAAAGAACTATTAGGCCCATTTCATCAATTTTATACAGCTGATATCATTTCTTGGTTTGAAGAACGTGGTGTAGGATTAAAGGTGGAAGAGGATGGAAGAATGTTTCCTGAATCAAATACTTCACAAACCATTATTGATTGTTTTCTTTCTGAAGCAGAACGAAACGGGGTAGAACTGTGGAACAAAGCTGAGGTAATAGAAATTGAAAAAAAAGATTTGTTTCGGATTAAGCTAAGTGATGGGAGAGAAGTAACGGCAGAAAAATTGATAATAGCTTGCGGAGGAAGTGGCAAAGAAGCCCATTATGGGTTTATTAATCAAATGGGACATAGCATTGTTAAGCCAATTCCATCTTTGTTTACTTTCAATATGAAGGGACATGAGAGTAATCAGCTTATGGGTATATCTCAACATGCAACAGTTCGATTAAAGAATTCAAACTTTGAAGAGTATGGCCCAGTCTTATTTACGCATTGGGGTATGAGTGGACCCGCTATTTTAAAATTATCATCCAAGGCCGCAAAATATCTTCATGATTTACAGTATCAATTTGATTTTGAGATAGAGTGGATGTCAAATGCAGAAGAGTGGCTTCATGAACAAAGAAAGAATTCTGGAAATAAACTTATCTATGCTACGAAAATTGAAGCGTTTACCAAGCGATTTTGGATTTATCTTTTAAAACGAGCTCATATACCTGAAAATTTAAATTGGGCTGACTTGAATAAAATTCAACTTGAAAAACTCCAAGAGGTATTGTCAGAAGATAGCTATCGAGCAAATGGGAAGACTACTTTTAAAGAGGAGTTTGTGACTTGTGGGGGAGTAAACTTAAAAGAAGTTGATATGCGAACTATGGAAAGTAAGCTTGTTAAAGACCTTTATTTTTGTGGTGAAGTGTTAAATATTGATGCATTGACTGGTGGCTTCAATTTTCAAGCGGCTTGGACCACGGCTTGGTTAATTTCCACAACTTTAGACAAAATAATTTAGAGTCTGTTTAAATTAACTTTATATTAAACTTTTTGCTACTTTGCACGTATTAAGGGCTTAGAATCATCAAATGAAGAAAAAGAATAGTGCCGGGAAATATTTTTTTATACTCCTAAGTATTGCCTTACTTATTTGGGTTGTTTTCGAGTATTTAGATTATACAAGGTTTGATGCTCCAGTGGACTATAATTATAATGTAAATGAGGAAATTGATTATAATTACCACGATCAGTCTGTAGTAAAAGAATATTTAAAGAATGTTTATGAAATTGGATTATTTGCAAATGAGCAGTGGTATAATTTTGAGATAGATGTAAGGTTTGTAGATCATGAAAACCTTCAAAGTAAATTAGCTTCAGAAATTTATCGTCAAATGATGACACAAACGAAATACATGGAAGAGAAGTTACTTCAAAGTAAGCAGTGGAAAGAGCAAGGGTTGGATAATGAAGCGATAAAATATCTTGAAGAATCAGGTACTTCAGTAGAAATTTATCGGTTTAGGCAGCAATTTAAACGAGCAACTATAGCATTAAATGATAGTGGACAAGAGGTGAAACATTTACAAAATCTTTTGTATTTGAATGGTTATGAAATTGCTAGAGATGGATTGTTTAAAGAAGAAACTAAAAAGGCCATTGTTGATTATCAATTAAAAAATAATTTGATTCCAACTGGGGTTGCAAATCAAGAGACTTTATATAAGCTATACCAACAAGAAAAAAAGAAATAATTATGTCAACTTCCACCGAAACAAAAACAGACGTAAATCATCAAAACCAAGAAAAGATGGATGCGATAAAGCAGCTCATTTTTGGTGATAATATGGTTGAATACGATCAGCGATTTAAAGAAGTATTTGATCGAATAGAAAAAACTCAAGCAGAATTAGAAGATAAGCTCAACTCATTAGATGGGCAAGTTAAAAGCACAATTGAGCAGCTCAATAAGGAGTTTCAGTTGAAAAGCGAAAACTTAGAAAATCAATTTCTTAAGGCAATAGAGAAGTTAGAAGATAAGAAAACGGATAGAAAAAACTTAGGAAAGATGTTGCAAAATATCGGCGAAAAGTTACAAGCCTAATATCAATAATGTTGATTCTGTTAACATTATGAATGATCAAGAAAGGCTAGATCAATTAAAAGAGATTCTTTTATCTGAAGATAGAAAAATTCAGGAAAAAATTGATTCAAATATTAAAGAACTGAATCAATTGTTTTCTGAAAGGGAAAGGTTGGAGGAAAAGGTAGGTCCATTGATTGATGACCATATCAAGTCTTTTGAAAAAGATATTCCTAGAAAATTAGGTCCTTCGATAACAGCGGCACTGCAGAAACAAATCAATGATTCTCAAAATGAAGTAGTTGATTTATTGTATCCGATAATAGGAAAGTTAATTTCAAAGTTTATACGAATTGAAATTCAGCATTTAGCTGAAAAGATTGATGATCAGCTGAGTAATGCATTTTCAATTGATGGTTGGATAAAAAGAATTAAAGCATGGTTTGGTGGAGTTTCTGAAACGGAAGTAATTCTCAGAGATGTAGCACCTCCCAAATTGGAAGAGATATTCTTAATCGAATCTGGTTCAGGAATTTTAATAAATAGCTATTCCAATAATCAAACAATAGATAGAGATATGATAGCAGGTATGATGACTGCTATTAAATCATTTGTAGAAGATGCTTTTAAGGGGGGGCAACAAGATTTAGAAGTGATTCAATATGAATCTTATAAAATTCAACTGTATAGTTTTAAATCTTATTATCTTGCCATTGTGATTTCTGGAGTAATTAATGCAGAGTTTTTGTTTAATTTACAAAATACAGTTTTAGAGTTTGCAGATAGTTACAAAAGCTATTCAAAAACTAAAAAGAAACAAGAGGGCGTAATATCGGAAGATTTAACACCTCTTTTAAAAGAATTCTTTAGTGAGTAATCAGACTAAGAAAATATTGTTACTAGGGCATTTTCATGTTGGTAAAACTTCCTTAATTAAGCGATTTGTTCAGAATTCATTTTCTGAAGAATACATCACCAGTATTGGAGTAACTATTGAAAAAAAGACCATTGAAATAAAAGGGCAGAATTTGACTTTTATTATTTGGGATGTGGCCGGAGAAGTAAGCATTGATCGAACACCGCAGAACTATTTGTTAGGGTGCGAAGGGATTATCTATGTTTTTGATTTAAGCCGACCTTCTACTTGGGAAAATTTACAAGAACAATATGACAAGATTCAGTCAAAATTTCCTTTTGAGCCAATTAAAATAGTAGGCAATAAATCAGATTTATTAAGAAAGAAAGAAATAGAGGAAATAATTTCCAAATTGACATTAGATGTCGACTTTTTATGTAGTGCAAAGACTGGCCAAAACGTGGAAGAGTTATTTCAAGATTTAGGCTTATCTATGCTTTAACAATTGAACTTTGGATTTATCAGATTTTAAATTAAAATTTTTAGAGAAGGGATATCAATTTATTCTATTAGATAAATCAGGTACTATTCTTGAATCGTGCAATAGTTTAGTGGAAATAAAAGATTGGTATGGAGATTTAATTTATGAAATCATACCATTTTTTGAAACGCTTAGAAGTGATCTAGAATCACTTCAGAAAGGGGAGAGAAAGCTTTATCCTTGTTTTCAATTCCCTTTTAAAGAAAGAGTAAGCGTGTATGATATTAGTATTGAAAAATCCGATATTCAGAATAAAGAGTTGTTTTTATGTGTACTAGAAGATAGTAAAGAGAATTATGAATATTGGAAACAAATTCAACAAGAAAGAAATCAGGCCCAAGTAGATGTTGAGGTTATTTCAAATCAGGCGAAGCAAATTAGTGAGATAAATAAAGAAATAAAAGAGAGTATTAGTTACGCCAAAAAAATTCAAAGTAGTATTCTGCCCAGTCAAATAGATATAGAAGCTATACTAGACAAATATTTTCTTTTATATAAACCTAAGGATATTGTAAGTGGCGACTTTTATTGGGTGGATCAAGTAGGTGACAATAAATATTTTTGCGTTGCTGATGCAACAGGGCATGGAGTCCCGGGTGCATTTATGAGTTTAATAGGGATCTTTTTATTTAATGCGGCAATTGATAGAAAAGATATTACAATACCTGCAGAAATCTTTAATTACACTAGGCAAGGGGTTATCAATGCATTAAATCAAGATTCTGAGAATAGTAGTTTGCTCGATGGTCTAGATGCTACAATGTGTTTACTTACCAAAAGTTTAGAACTTACTTATGCAGGTGCTTATAGCAATATAATTCTAGTAAGTTCAAATCATCAATCAATTGATTTACATAAACTAAATGAGGCCGGAGAGCTTGCTAAAGAAGAGGTAAAACCTGATTTTCAAAATGAAGAAAAATCACTTTACTTGCTAAAAGGAGACCGATTTCCTTTGGCATTGCAACATAGTAATTTAAAGAGCTTTACTTCCTATAAAGTACAGTTGAGAAAAGGCGATCGTTTGTTTTTATTTACAGATGGGTTTAGAGATCAATTTGGAGGTAAATTTGAAAAGAAAATCGGATTTAAACTATTTAAACAATTGTTATTAGAGACTTCTGCTTTAGATTTAAAAAGCCAAAAATTAAATTTAAATATTGCTTTTGAAAGCTGGAGAGGAAGAAACATGCAAATTGATGATGTTTGTGTCCTTGGAGTAGAAGTTTGATAAATTCTTAACTAACACTTGCTACCAAAATAGACTGTAATTCTACATCCGAAATAGGCTTTCTATAGTAGCCTTTTATGGGCTCGTAAGATAAAGCTTTTATTTCGTCATTGCTATTCAAAGAGGTGGTCAGCATTATGATATTACAATTCATCTTAAATGCGATAGGAAATTTTTCAAATTCATCTAAAAACTCAAAACCATCCATAATGGGCATTTTAATGTCTAAAAGGATAACATTCGGAAATGCTTTATTTTCTTCAACCGACTTTTTTAATTCTTTAATAGCATCTAAACCATTATTGTGGATTAAAATCTCCTCACATAATTTTAATTTTTCTATATAGTAGCGATTTAATTCATTAATGGCATCGCTATCGTCAACAAGCATTATTCGATTTACTAGTCTCATGGGTTTTCAAAATGTTCTTCTAAAATATCATTTAAGTCTTCTTGGTCCAAAGGTTTTTTAAAATGGTTTAGAACACCATATAATTTATAATCTTTACTCTTGGTAAAGTTTTCATAATCAAGGTGATTGCTTAAAATAACGAGGACTGTTTTAAACTTGTTAGTTATTTCTTCACTTAAGTCAACATATTTATCTAGGAATTCAAAACCATCTGAGCCAGGCATTTCTAGATCTAAAAAAATCAATTCGGGCTTAGGTGGTTCACCTTTATGAAAGCCACCTTTTAAATAGTTGATACCAGCTTCACCACTTTCAACAACATCAATTTGTTCAACATCATAGTTTTCGCTAATTAATGCTTTATTGATCAAACTTGTAGACTTGCTATCATCAATTAGTAGAATACGCTTGAAATTAATCATTAATTGGATTTATTAGGTAAGTTGATAATAAATTTAGTGCCTTCGTTAACTATGCTTTCTACATCAATGGAACCCCCAAAGTTATTGATAATATTTTTTACGAGATAAAGCCCAATTCCACTTCCAGAAACATGATTATGCATTCGGCCGAAAATTCCAAATACCTTTTCTTTACCCCGGTTCAAATCAATTCCCAATCCGTTATCTTCAATAGTTAATAAGATATTGTTTTTAGCTCTTTTAAGTTCAATCCTAATTTTTAGAGGAACATTTTCTCTTTTGTATTTTATTGAATTGCCTATGATGTTGAAAATTATACTTTTAAAGTTTGATTTGTTCGCTAGAATCTCAATGCTTTGGTCAAAGTCTTTCTCAATTTTAGCATTAGATTTGCTTAATAAAGAAGATAACAATTCAATATTTTCATCAATTATTTCAGCTAAGTTTATTTTTTCTTTCAGTTGAGAAGCAGGTTCTTTAAGCTTGGCTATTTTAACCACTGCCTCTATTTTAGCTTCAGCAGATTCAATAGACTTTTCAATCCATTGTATGGAACTCTTAAAGTACTCTGATGTTTGGTTTTTAGATTCTAATTTGAGTATATTCAAATGTCCTTTTATACTAGTTAATGGAGTTTTTAAATCATGAGTTGTCATATAGGCAAATTCTTCCAATTCTTTATTTACTTGTTCCAACTCTCTTGTTCTTAATTCAACTCTTTGCTCCAGTTCCTTATTTAATTTATTTAGTTCATTTTCTGCTTTCACTAAGTCTGAAATATCTCTCCAAATGGAATTTGTTCGAATGATATTTCCTTTTTTGTCATAAACTGGATTCGCATTGAGAATAACGGGAATTATTCTATTATCTTTTGTTCTTAAAAACAATCGTTCATTGATTATTTTTTTAGTTTTTTTAAACTCTTTTAATGCTTTTCTAACAGCAGCATGGCTTGAAGAATCATACAGCTTAAATACTGTTTTTCCAATTAAATCAGCTCTTCTATAACCTAAAGTATTTAAAGTGGTATCATTTATTGCTAATATGTTGCCATTATGGGCATCGATAGAAACCATTAAATCTGGAGCATCATTATATAATTGTTTATAGTTTGCTTTAGAAGTTTCAAGTTCTTCCGTCTTATCTTCAATTCGTTTTTCTAATTTTTTGTTTAACTCAAGAACTAGATTTTCTTTTGCAATAAGTGCTTCTTCTTTTTCTTTTTGTTCTGTTATATCTTGAAAAACTCCAAATAGCTTATTGGGAGAGCTATTTTTATCAGATTGATGCGCCTTGCCAATAGCTCTAACCCAACGTATTTTATTTTTAGCAGTAACAATTTGTAGTACTTCATCCCATGAAGAACAGTCTTTAATCGCTTTATCGATGGCTTTTGTAATTATTGGTCGCGATTTTTCTTCGTAGAAGTTAATCCCTTCTGATAGTGTTGGTTTGAAAGTATCAGAAACTTCATGGATTCTTTTCGTTTCATCTGACCAAAAGACAAGCTGAGTTTCTAAGTCTACCTCCCAATGACCTATTCCTGCCATTTTTTGGCTTTGTTCTAACAGTTGGTTCCCTTTTAAAATTTCATATTCTCTAGTTTTCTGATCATTAATGTTTGATATGATAATTACAGCACCAATTAGTTTGTTGTTTTTATCGAACATTTGATCTCCTGAAAATTTAATAAAGTGACCATCTTTAGACTTGGATTTTTTGTAATAAAATTCAGCCTTAAAGGCTTTCTTCATAAGTAAGATTTCTTCAAAGGGATTGTAATTCAAATTACTTTTTTTGTCAAGCAAAAAGAGTCTATTAGAAATGTGCTCGCAATCAAAATCATTTTGTTCTTCGTTGAACATGTAGTCCGCAGCAGTGTTTGTGAGAATTATTTTAGAAGTTGTATCTATTACTAAAACAGCTTCGCTAATAGTTTCAATTATGGTAGTTAACTGTTGACTTGTGTCTAATAATTTAATTTGATTGCTTTTTGATTCCGTTATATTTTGAGCTATTCCAAGAATAGAAATCATCCTACCATTTTGGTTATATGTAATATGGGTGTGTTGATTAACCCACTTTACTTCACCATTTTTACAAATGATTCTGAATTCGTCTATAGATTCTTTAGCTTTTTGTTTCAACAGCTTCTGATATGTTTGTTTTATAAAGAGCTGATCTTCGGGATGAATAATATTTAAGTGATGAATCCCAATTAGTTCATGTTCATCATAACCACTTATTTCAATGAAATTTGTGTTGATAAATTTGAATTTACCACTTTCATCTGCCTCAAATATGATTCCTTTTACATTGTCAATAATTTGTTGATGATGAACATTTAGATCGTCTAACTCAATAAGTACTTTGTGAGCTTTTATTTGAGATACAACCTGTTCTGAAAGAAGCTCAAGAGATTGTTTTTGCGTTTCACTCAATTCCCTAGGTAATTGATCGATAACACATAGCGTTCCAATATTCTCACCATCTACTTTTAAGGTTACCCCTGCATAAAAGCGAATTTTTGGGTCACCTGTAACTAAAGGGTTGTCTTTAAAGCGTTCATCTTCTTTAGCATCTTTCACTTCAAAGAACGATTCACTTTCATAGATGGCATGTCCACAAAAAGATATTTCTCTAACAGTTTCATCAATTGTAAGACCAACTTTAGATTTAAACCATTGTCTTTTTTCATCAATTAAACTAATAAGTGCAATAGGAGTATTGCAAATCTGAGAAGCAAGAACTGTCAAATTATCAAATAGTTTGTTATTTGCAGTATCAAGAATTTGTAGCTCTTTCAGCACCTTTAATCTATTTTGTTCTAGTTTATTTTTATTTGAATGCTCCATCCTTTTAGACTATGTTTATACCTACTACTTAGGCAAATAAAAGATATGAATAGTGTTTTAGAAAAACCAGAGGGTATTCCCAATGAAGTTTATACGAAGCTTTTACCTGAATTTTTAAAAGAGGTAGATGAAGGTGTTTTACAAATAAGACAATTGTTTGACATGGGAAAGATTGATGAACTTAAAAAAGTGTCACATAAAATCAAAGGAGCTTCTGCAAGTTATGGAGCAAAGGAACTTGAAATGATTTGTTCTTTCATTGAGAAAACAGTTGAGCAAATTGATCATAATTTAATCAACAGTTTAAACGAAGTATTTGAGCGTACAAGACTAGAAGCAAATAAATTGATTAATAGGGTAGGTTTAAATTAAGTTTAAGATTATGTGGTATATAAGTTGTTTTTCATTCACGTTTACTTCATTCCTTTCAAAAGATAAAAAACTCACCCAAGAAAACTCAACTCTATAAAAAAAAGCTCAACACAATCGTGTCAAGCTATAGTTTGTGGAGCTGGAGGGATTACCTTACGGTTTGCCCTCTTAACCGAAGAAAGGAATTAAATCTGCTAATGCTCCGCATTTTATCTTTAAATAAAAAAATCCACTCAAGTATAACTTGGTGGATTTTTCTCTTAAAGCTGCTTTAGCAGATTTAAACATCTGTGGAGCCGGAGGGATTCGAACCCTCGTCCAAACGAGGAATCAATAAGCTTTCTACAGGCTTAGTAAAAGCTTAGGTTTTCGACAATAAACTGGCCTTTAACTACCTATTTATTGCTTAGCCTTTTAAGTTTCATTAATAAGTCAAGGCTTCCTACTAACTATCTCATAATTCTGATACCTTGTAATCAGGGTATTAATGAGCGGAACCCCTGCAAGATAGCTTGTCCTCTCGATTTATCGAGATGGATTAGGTTTAATCTCTATCGAGTATTAAGCCGCAAGCGCGTAATTATTGTCGCCGTTTAGCGAAAGTTTAGTGTTGTTGTTATCGAGCTCCTCACTCAATGCTCGACCTGCTTACTTACTCACTCTGCTCGCTGTCGAAACCGGTCGGCCCCATGTGTCAATGAACTTTGTCAAAGTTAACCAATGATTAACAAATCAAATCAATTTTCAATTCTAATCCCCGCAATATTTAGAACCAGTTTCTTTGATTTTTCTTTCTGCTGCTTCTTTTCTTCTTCTTCAGAAGTAAGGTGTAGACGTTTTTTAAGCTCAAACCAAAGACTGTTGCTAACGTACTTTATGGATTCTTCTGTATCTAACTCTTGTGATTGAGTAGTTAATTTCTTCGTAGAGTCTGTTTGAATATCTTGAGCGTTCAAATGACTACTTGCAGTAAACAAAAGAATTACCAATGTGATATGATAGAAATTTGATTTCACTTGAAGTTGATAGAAAGTAAAATAAATAAAAAAGCCTCACAATTGTGAGGCTTTTTTATAATTAGTGAAATAATTTATTATTCAATGATTAAAAACTCTGTTCTACGGTTTAATGCTCTACCTTCAGGAGTTAAGTTGGTTGCAATAGGATTATCTTCTCCATTTGCAACAGCTTCAATTCTAGAAGCATCAACACCTTTTCTGACTAAGTATCTTTTAACTCGGTCAGCACGCTGAACCGTTAATCTTTGGTTGTAATCTTTTGGACCAGTACTATCTGCATAAGCCATTAATTTAAGATTAACATCAGTTTGCTTTTTAAGAACAGCAGCTAATCTATTTAGCTGATCGTAGTACTTAATTTTTATCGTAAAGCTCTCTGAATCAAAGTTGATATCTTTTAATAACTCAACAGGAATATCATTGTCTTCAGCAACTTGTTTGTTTTCTTCTTGCTTATCATCAACTTGGTCAGTAGTTGTTGGCTTGAAAACAAACTTGCCAGTTCCATCATCTACAGCATCTCTGCGGTTACCATCTTTATCGGTTAAGTAAATATCCACATTCGAAGGATCACCTTTAATATTGATTGGCTTCAGAGAATAATTCTGATCCGCATTTAATGAAGTGAATTCAAATCGTCCATTACCATCTGTATAAATGGTATCTATTGGATTGCCATTTTCATCTAAAACAACTAATGCGGCATTTTCCATTGGAAGATTATTATAAGTAAACACGCCCATTCGTTTCACTTCTTCTTCTATCACTTCTTCAGGACATCCACCTAAACTTTCAAGACCTGCTACTTCAGGGCATTTATCATCTTTGTCAGCAACTAAGTCTCCATCACTATCAGGACAGCCATTTAGGCTACCTGCTATATTTGGACATGGATCATCAGCATTTGGAATGCTATCACCGTCACTATCAGGACATCCCATAGTGTATTCAAAACCAGGGTCACTAGGGCACTTATCTCTTTCATTTGGAATACCATCTAAATCTAAATCAATAGCGCATCCCTTTTTATCTACCACCATACCTAACTCAGTATTTGGACATTCATCATTTCTGTCAGAAACACCATCTCTATCGGAATCACTGGTTGCTTTTATTAGAGTACTTAGGCCAATAGATGTTTGTAAGAACATATCGTTACCTCCTCCGGTTCTAGCATCTAGGTCATCACCATCGGATACTAGTAATGTATTTTGGTAACGAATTCTCACTCGATCATTAAGCATGTAATTAACACCCAATCCTGCCGAAGGTAAAGCAAGATAATTTTTATTATCACCCTTGCCATCAAAATTTAAGTAAGCTAGGCCTGCAAATAAGAATGGTCTAAATTTAACTTCATCATACTCAAAAAAGTTATAATTAATATGAAGATTTGCCACATTCATATTGTAATTAAATCGATTATTGTTTTCATTAGAGGATTTAAACTTTATATCTCCTAATGTAAAATCAAGTCCAAGATCAAAATGAGGATGAATGTAACGTGCTAAGGAAATTCCTGCAAATCCATTGTGATTATCAAAGAAATTGAAAAATTGATTTTCAATTTCACCGTTGTATTGTTCAGATCCTCCGTGTATTCCAACGCTCCAAGGGTCTTCTTTTGTTTGGCTGTTAGCAGAAATTAAAACAGCAAAAAGAATAGAAAATAAAAGTGTAAACTTCTTCATAGTTAACAATCTAAGTTGAGTATTGCAAATAAAAGGTAAATCTGTGAGAAAACATGAAAAAAGTTATGAAAAGTAATTGCTTAGACTCGGAAAATCAAAGCACAGCAAATTTCTATCATTTAGGAAAAAAACTGCTAAGTCATTTAAATTAAATTAATATTTAGCAGATTTAAAAAGTGAAGAGAAATAAAATTAATGTGCTAGCAGAAAGCACTAAGTAAAGAAGTCTAAATTGAATTGATTTCATATTCAAGTAGACGCTTTGAAATCACTTTTCGTTGCACTAAAACTAGGTATTTTTAGAAGTTAGCCATTTTTCTAACTCAGGGTGTTTGTACCTTTTCATCTTTGAAATCAATTGGTCAATCTGATTATCAACCAGTATCATTTCCATGTATTTGTCTTTCAGTAAACTCTCTTGATTCATATGTTGTACAAATTTTATTAAATGATTGTAATAGCCATTCACATTTAATATTGCTGTTGGTTTTTGATGTAAGCCCAGCTGCCCCCAAGTTATAATTTCAAAAAACTCTTCCATGGTTCCAAATCCACCAGGCAAGCTTATACTAGCATCACTAAGCTCATTCATTTTTAATTTTCGTTCATGCATAGAATCTACCATAATTAACTCAGTAAGATTTTTTTTTGCTAGTTCTCTTCGATTTAAGAATCGAGGTAATACTCCAATAACTTCTCCTCCATGGTCTAGTGCACCTTGGGCTACCGCTCCCATGCAACCAACACTGGCTCCTCCATATACTACTTGGTAATTTTCTTTTGCTAAATACTGACCTACTTGGTACGCAGTATCTGTGTAAACTGAGTTTTTTCCGCTTGCGGAAGCGCAAAAAATGGCTATACTTTTCATATTTTTTTGGATTATAGAAAGAAATAGTCTTTTCCTTCCGAATAGTTATTTGAATTTAAAAAATTACGAATCTCATTTTGGGCTTTTCGCTGACCCACAGCAACCAAAATTTGGGGATTTTTTTCATTTATGATTTCCTGATAAGATTCAAGAATTTCATTATAAATGTTATTTCCATGTTTATTGGGGTTGTTGCTTACCCATGTAATTGGATGTCCGTCTTTTTGAATCGTTTTTACGAGTCTTTTGCCTTTTGGGCCTGCTCCCCAAATTACAGTTGGTCGGTTTAAGTCCAATTTTAAATCTTTAAAGTAATGCCATTTTAAATCAAAGTAGGCATTGTCTTTATAAATTTCCATGGTTCTACTACTTCGGTTTTCATGGTCTCTTCAATAGTGCGTAATCTCTTTAGCGGAAATAACTTTTAAATTCTCCTTAAAAAAACGGAAAACCAAATCGTAATCTTCTGGATAAATGGATGAATTAAAACCACCAGCTTGTTCAAAATCGCTTCGAGATATAAGCCAATTAGGCGATGCAATTACACATTCTTTGAAAATAGCGTCCCATTGTGTATTATTTTCACAAAGCTGATTCAACCATTTCGCATAATTTTGATAACCTGCATTTAGTTTTTGATTTGAAAAATAAGAAACGTGCCCTGTCGCAATATGACCATTTCCATAACTCGTAATTAAATTGTAAAGTGTAGATAATTTTTTTTGGGGCATAATGTCATCGGCATCCATACGATGAATATATTGCCCAGAAGAATGACTGTAACCCATTTGGAGAGCCGGTATGATTCCATTTCCTTTACTTTTTAATAATTGAATTTTCTCATTATTAGATACATATTGTGAAATGATTTCATACGAATAATCCGTTGAATGGTCATCAACAGCAATGAGTTCCCAATTGGTATATGTTTGCTTACAAATGCTTTCAATACAGTCCTTTAAAAAAGGAGCCGCATTTTTAACTGGCATAATGATAGAAATCAAACTCATGGAAGATGAGCGATTCTTTCTGTGCTCCATGCCTCTGCCGGCTTTAAGAAAAGTGGCTTTGTTTTGGCCCAGGTATCTTTAAACAGTTTTGAGTTTCTATAATTTTCCAAATCTTCTTCTGTTTGCCAATGACTGTATGTGAAAATTACATTCTCATTTTGTGTTCCTTTTAAAAGCTCAAGGTGGGTGACTCCTGGAAAATTGCGAATTGCTTTTTTTGAATGCTCAAAAACTTCTAAAAAAGTTTCTATTTCCTCTTTCCGAAATGTCATTTTCACTACTCTAACGATCATAAAACTCTATTCTAATACTATCTAATTCTTGCAATCCCAAAAGCCGACTAGCATTTCCTTTATTCATGGCTATTTCTAGCAAATTGGAGGAGCTAAAAAGAGCCAATTTTTCTCCTTCAGGAACATCATTATAGGCTTTGCTTATTTGATTTATATTATAATCTCCATGTCTAAAAACAATACTAAAATCTCTTCCTCTGCCGAATGCTTTAAAATATGGCTCATCAATATTGGTAAGTATATTCCCATAATGGTCAATATAAATGACCATGCCTTTTATTATATTTTCAATTGAAACCGCTTGAAATAGCGTTCTTTCATTAATATGTTCTTTGGCTTGACCAATCATTTCTAAGGTACCACCTTTAGCAATATGCGATGCCGCTTTGGCGTATATATCTTTAGTAGGAAATGAAATCGAATCAGGATTTTGTTGGATGTTTAACGCAATAATTTTATCTGCTTTATCTTCAAGAATTAAAGAGAAAATGCCATTGTCAGCTCCTATAAAATAGTGCCCTTTGTAAGCAACAGCCAAATGAGCTGAGTCCGTTCCTGAATCAGGGTTAACTCCTAAAATATGTATGGTCCCTTCTGGAAATTCTTGAAAACTGTTTTTTAAGGTAAAAGCAGCTTCTAAAATATTGAAAGGTTTAATTTCATGACTGATGTCAATAATTTGAATATCGGGACATAGTTTCAATAAGTTGCCTTTCACCACGCCTACATAATGATCTTTTAATCCTAAGTCTGTAGTAAGCGTTACAATGGCCATGATAACTCTAAAGGAATTTCTTTAATTGATAGGTTTGAAGCAACCAAAATTAGTAATAATTTCGTAGGAGAAAATATCGTTTGAAATAAGAAATAGCAAGGAATTTGACAGAAAAATCGATTGAAATAACTTCCGTAAATCCAGTTGAACTATTTGGTATTAATGAGATTAAATTAAATCAAATAAAAAAGAGTTTTCCTACTTTAAAAATTGTAGCTCGCGGAGATCAGCTAAAAGCAATAGGAAGTGAAAAGGAAATTGTAAAATTTGAAGAGAAGCTTCAGTTATTGATTGAACATCTTTTAAAATACAAACAATTAAATGAAAATCACATTGAGCAAATTTTGGGTGAAGATGCTCAAGTAGTTTCTTCACAACTGAAAGAAGAAGATCAAGTATTAGTTCATGGTAATCATGGATTATTGGTTAAGGCAAGAACAGTTAACCAGAGAAAATTGGTTAAAAGTATTCAGAAAAACGATATGGTTTTTGCCTTGGGGCCTGCAGGAACAGGTAAGACTTATACCGCAGTTGCTATGGCTGCTAGAGCCCTTAAGAATAAGGAAGTTAGAAGAATAATACTAACGAGGCCAGCTGTTGAAGCTGGAGAAAACCTCGGGTTTTTACCTGGTGATTTAAAGGAAAAGTTAGACCCTTTTTTACAGCCTTTGTATGATGCTTTATACGATATGTTTCCGGCTGAACGCTTAAATGACTATTTAGAAAATGGTGTTGTTCAGATTGCTCCATTAGCCTATATGCGAGGAAGAACACTTGATAATGCCTTTGTTATTCTTGATGAGGCGCAAAATGCGACCAGAAGTCAATTTAAGATGTTTTTGACCAGAATGGGTAAGCATGCGAAGTTTTGTATAACTGGTGATGCTTCTCAAGTAGATTTACCTAAAAATCAACCATCGGGTTTGTTGCAAGCAACGGAAATTCTATCAAAAACAAAAGGAATAGATTTTATTCATTTTGACGGGAAAGATGTGATTAGGCATTCCTTGGTTAAAAAAATAATTACAGCCTATGAAATGGTTGAAAAGAACAATGAATTAAATCAAAAGAAGAAGCATGCAGGTAATTGATGAAACGAATTTTGTATTTCCAGGACAAATAGATGTCTATCATGGAAAAGTAAGGGATGTATACTCTTTAACTGATCAACGATTGGTTATGGTAGCTACCGATCGAATTTCTGCCTTTGATCATATTCTGCCAAAAGCTATACCCTTCAAAGGGCAAGTGCTAAATCAATTGGCTTCTTTCTTTTTAGCGTCTACAAAAGATATTGTGCCAAATTGGGTAGAGTCAGTGCCTGATGCAAATGTTACTATAGGTAAATTATGTAATCCTTACAAAGTAGAAATGGTTATACGTGGCTATTTATGCGGGCATGCATGGCGAGAATATAAACAAGGGAAAAGAACGTTATGCGGTGTTGCTTTGCCCGAAGGAATGAAGGAGAATGATCCATTTCCTGAGCCAATTATAACACCAGCGACAAAGGCAGAGGAGGGGCATGATGAAGATATTAGTAGAGAAGAAATAATAACACAAGGTATTGTTCCTGAGTCGGAATATCTTCAGTTGGAAAATTACACGAGAAAGCTTTTTGAACGTGGAACTGAAATGGCTTTGAAACAGGGATTAATTTTAGTTGATACGAAATATGAATTTGGAAATTTGAACGAAGAAATCATATTGATTGATGAAATCCATACTCCAGACTCATCAAGGTACTTTTATGCAGATGGTTTTGAAGAACGGCAAGCAAAAGGAGAAAAGCAAAAACAACTCAGTAAAGAGTTTGTAAGGGAATGGCTTATTGAAAATGGCTTTCAAGGATTAGAAGGTCAAGCCATGCCTGAAATGCCGGACACTTTTGTACAAGAAGTTTCTGAACGTTATATTGAATTGTATGAAAAAGTAAGTGGTAAAGCATTTAAAGCAGACAAGTCAGAATCTGTTTTAAATAGAATTGAACAAAATGTGTTACAAGCACTTTAATAAAGCAATTATATTTGCCGCCTTAAATTTGAATAAATGTCAGAAGAAAATCTAAATACAGTTATAGTAGTTATTGATGGTGAAGAGCACACCATTCAGTTGAATGAGCAAGAAACCATTATGGAAGGGGCGGAGCGTATCGGAATTGACCCACCTTATTCATGTCAATCAGGAGTTTGTACCACTTGTAAAGCAAAAGTGATAAGTGGTGAAGTAGAAATGGAAAATAATTTCGGTCTTGGAGAAGATGAAATTAAAGAGGGATATGCCTTAACATGCATCGGTCGACCTAAGGTTGCAGGAACCAAGGTCGACTGGGATGATGTTTGATTTGTTAGACACTATTTCTTAGCAGATTTCTTCTTTTTCTTTTTTTCGTCAACGAAAGTATCATCTACTACTTCGCCAAGTACTTTCACTTCTTTCGTTCTTTCAAAGTTTTTCTTTGCAAGCATCATTTCATCATACGTATCTCTTCTGATTTTGATACCTGATTTAGCACCTTGATTCTTTACTTCTAAGTAAAATCCGTCTTTTAATTTTTTAGGTTTTGTTGATGGTCTTCCCATAATTCTAATTTAAGTGCATATCACGCATGCACGAGTTCATCTAGCAATATTTCAGCATTAACAGTTCCGTCGTAATTAACGGATAAAGGCACAACTTGTTTAATTTGATTAATCCATTCAGGGTTGAGTTTTGACTTTACTTTCAAATAGTTCTCAGTAAAACCATACATCTCGCCTTGCTGCTCTTGTGCCTCAAAGAGCACGGAAAATTCTTTATTTAACTGTGTTTCGTAAAAATATCTTTTTTTCTTTTCAGAAAGATTCTGAAGTATTTTACTTCTTTCTCTTCTTACTTCCATGGGGATCACATTGCTTCTTCGAATGGCAACCGTGTTATTTCTTTCAGAATAAGTGAAAACATGCAAATAAGAAACATCTAATTCCTTTAAAAAATGAAGTGTCTCTTCAAAGTGTAAATTGGTTTCACCAGGATAGCCAACAATTACATCAACACCAATACATGCTTGTGGCATGCTTGATTTTATTTGATTTACCCGATCGACATACAATTCTCTTGTATATCTTCTTCTCATTTCTTTTAAAATGAAGTTAGAACCCGATTGTAGTGGAATGTGAAAATGTGGAGCAAATCGTTTTGACTGAGCTACAAATTCTATGATTTCATTAGAAAGTAAATTAGGTTCAATAGAAGAGATCCGAAAGCGATCGATATTCTCAATTTCGTCAAGTTCTTTTATTAAATCGATAAACGACTCATTGTTTCCTTTACCAAAATCACCAATATTTACCCCTGTAAGTACGACTTCTTTGACTTTTGTTTCAGCAATTTCATGGGCCACTTTTACCGTTTGTGCTACTGTATTGCTTCTACTTCTTCCTCTTGCTAATGGAATCGTACAGAATGAACAGAAATAATCACAACCATCTTGCACCTTTAAAAAAGATCTAGTACGATCTCCAAAAGAATAGGAGGGGACAAACTCTTTAACATGTTTAATTTCTGTAGCTAAAATGTTTGTCTCTAATTGATTGTTTTCCCAATCTTTAACATGCTTTAATAGGTTGAATTTTTCACTTGCACCTAAAACCAAATTAACTCCTTCTATGGACGCTATTTCTTCTGGTTTCAATTGAGCATAACATCCAATGACTGCAATAAATGCATTCTCTGAAAGATTTCTAGCTTGTTTTACGATTTGACGACATTTTTTATCGGCTTGTTCGGTAACTGAGCACGTATTTATCACCACAATATCAGCCCCTTCTTTAAAGTCAAGACGTGCGTAACCTTCTTCTTCAAAAAGTCTTGCAATGCCTGAAGTTTCAGAAAAGTTGAGCTTGCAGCCAAGGGTGTAAAAAGCAATGGTTCTGCTATGCTTCATAAGATTCGCGAAACTAAGCATTTTAAATCATTAAAGCAAGTGGCTTTGATTCAATGTGGTTGAATAGTAATTACTTAGAATGTTTATAGCCGTTAGGTAATAGAATATCTTGTATTACTTTTTCTCTTATTTCGCTCACCCAAAGTTTATACATCTTTGCTGATGGATGAAGATTATCCTCAGCAATTAGGCTAAGATCGGTTCTGGCTTTTTGAGAAATAGGAGTAATATCATAGAATGGAATTCCATGTTCTTTGGCTATTTCTCTAGCCAATTCATTGTATTGTTTGATTTCGATTGAAATCTTTCTTGGATTTTTATTCTTTGCAAATGGAGTTACACCATAGTCCGGAATACTCATCATAAAAAGGCCCTTTTTACCATGAATACATAAGCTTTCAGCCAATTCAATAATTTGGGTTAGCTCTTGCTTATAAATTTTTATTGGCTTTGACTGATACTGATTATTTACACCAATTAAGATAGAAACTAATTGAAATTCTTTTGGCAATTCCTTTTCCTTTGTTGCAGCTATCAATTGATCAGTTCTCCACCCAGTTTTGGCTATAATGGTTGGTTGTTCTAAAGCATAATTCGCTGATTGAAGTACATGACTTAATTGATAAGGAAAGGAGTATTCTCGGGCAACTGACTCGCCAATGGTATATGAATCACCTAAAGCTAGGTACTTAATTTTAGTGGGTTTTTCCTTTTCTATTTCTGAAGACTTTGAACTATGAGAGCCTGTTCCACAAGCTGTATGAATAAGTAATGCGATAATGAGAATTCTTTGAATCATGCCTAATCTTTAAAAGTCGTCTGAATCATTGGACTCTCCTCCTTGTCGGGAAGGACCTCTACTTTTCTTTTTATTGATTCGATAAGTAAAACTCAATAAAAATTGTCGAGCTCTCCATTGAAATTCAGATTCGGTATAAAGGTATTCAGTATCTGTGATACTTCTTCTTTTTCTGGTATTTAGCAAATCTCTAACGCTTGCTACCAAAGTTCCTTTTCCTTTCAAAACGTCTTTTGAAAGTGAAAGGTCAATTGAGCTCACTGATTTCATTTTACCTTGAGTCGTATTTACAGGAGCTCGATAATTCAGACTAGCTTGAACATCAATTTTAGGAAGTATCTCCGAGCGATAAACGATTCTTGAATTCCAAGCAAACGTAGAGTTCTCTAGTACTTGGCCTTCATAAGAGCCACTTCTTTCGGAATGAAAAAAGTTAAAATTTGCACTGACTTTATTCTTTTTATTTAAGTCATAACTGCTATTTAGCTCAAAACCAACATTGTGTTCAGTGGCTAAATTCACCGGAATTCGATAAGTTATTCCTGCTGCATCAGTGGTTATGATTCGATCAATTACACCTGTTCTATGTCTATAGTAAACACTTGAAAACAATGAGCCTTTTTTGAAATAATTTAAATAACCAATTTCATAAGAATTGGTGTATTCAGGTTGCAATTCAGGATTTCCTGCCCAGAAATTTCTAGCATCTGTAAAATTTGAAAAGGGGAGAAGCTCTCTAAAGCCGGGACGGTTTATTCTTCGGCTATAACTCAGTTGAAAATCATCTTTGTTTTTTAGCTTGTAAGTAAGGTGAGCCGATGGGAAAAAGTTCAAGTATTGCCAATTGTTAGACTCATTTGTTTTTTTAAGTTCGGTACTAATATCAGAGTATTCAGCTCGTACACCCAATTGATAGGAAAAAGCACCATTTTTATTGCCGTACATTAAATAGCCTGCATAAATATTTTCATCATAAATAAAATTATTATTAAAGTCTTCAAGAATGCTAAAAGCACCGCCATTATATGATTCTTTCACTTGAAAATCATTTTCTACTGTTCGAAGTGTACTTCGAAAACCTGTTTCAAATTGACCATCTTTTCCAATCGGATGTAAATAATCGGATTGCATTAAATAAGTACGATTAAACTCTAGATTACTACTTTCTTGAAGCAATAAATCTCCCGTTAAGTTATCGATTTCTGAAATGTCTGATTCTTCCAAATCATCTCGCTCACTCCATTGCAGATCAATGGTAAATTTTTGGTCTTCTTTTTCAAAAGTCTTGGTATAGTTTATAGAAGATTCTAAATTTTCTCCATCTTCACTTTCAATATCTTCACGATCTACTCGTCTATACAATTCCCCGTTTGAGAAAAAATCTTCATAAGCAATTTCGGCTATATTTTCTTCATCTGAAAAACGATAGAAGCCTGCGACTGTTATGGTGTTTTTGTCATTCAAAAAGATATCTGAACCCAATCTAAAATTATTGGAAAAACCGCCTCTAGTTCTATCATTGGTGCTCTTATAGATGTAAGAAGTATCAGGACTATTGAAAGTTTGATTGGTGAAACCTCCTCCAGGTGAATTTCGGTAAGCACCACCCATAGAGGTGAATAAATTAAAGTTTTTTGTCCTGTAGTTTAAGTTAAACGAGGCTCGGTAATTATCAGGATAACCCGCTACCGCTTCAACAGAGCCATTTAATCCTTTTTGCTTTTCTTTTTTGAGTTTGATGTTAATGATTCCTACTTCACCTTCAGCATCATACCTAGAAGATGGATTCGTAATGATTTCAACACTTTCTATCATGTTTCCCTGAAACTGACGTAAAGCTTCGCCAACACTTCCAGCTGTAATGGTTGATGGTTTACCATCAATAAGAACTCTAACATTTTCACTACCACGAAGACTTACATTCCCTTCCACATCTACTTCTACGGAGGGTAAATTATTTAATATCTCGGCGGCATTTGCACCTGCATTACTCAAGTCTTTTTCAATATTAAAAATGCGCTTATCTAGTTTTAACTCCATTTGAGAACGCTCAGCAGTTATTTCAACCTCATCTAGCAATTGACTGTTTGCTTCTAATTGAATTTTTCCTAAGGTTTTGGTTTCTCTCCCTAAATCAATGTTTCCAATGGTTTTAGGTTTAAGCGAAAGAAAAGAAACCACCAAATAATATTTACCTGGTTTAGTTTTTATAGAGAACTTTCCTTCAATATCGGTGGCTTCACCACTGATGAGTGTTGAGTCTTGACTTTGATATAATGCTACATTGGCAAAGGGAACCAATTCACCATCAGGGTCAATGACTACCCCATTTATTGAAGGCAATTCTCCTGATGGCCTATTTTGACCAAAACATAGTTGGAAAAAAAGTAACGAAGAAGTTAAAAATAAAGGATACAGTATGTTTCTCATAGTTTTTGCAAAACACTATGACCGCATGCAGAAGTAAAGGTTTAAATTAAAAAGTGTTAAAATTTACTGTGGAATTAATAAGACTGGAATTTCCACATCTTGAATTAAATCATTGGTAATACTTCCTACAAAAGTATTGTAAAGCATTCCGTGCTTTTTATTGCCCAACACAAGTAAGTCAACATTTAATTTATCTATTTCTTGAAGAATCATTTCTTCGGTAGGGCCTTGAATCATTAGGCCTTCTGCATCAATAGTTTCTGTTTTAACAAGTTCAGCAAGGGCTTGAATTTGCTTATGTTCCTCTCTTAAATCTTCTGCCAAAATATCTCTAATGTACTGAGGACCTACCTCATACCCAACAAAATCTGGTTCGGGGGCTGCAATATGAATTAACCAACATTTTGAATCAAAAGCTTTGGCAATTTCAATGGCTTTAGAGATTAATTTTTTGCTAAAATCAGCATCTTCCAGTTCAAGGGCAACAAGTATATTTTTCATTTTTTAAAGACTTTGCTCAAAGGTAGTTGAATTCTAATAAATAGATTTCCCAAAGCGTTCAAAAGCAGCTTTACTTAAATCTTCGCGATGGTTAGGATGTGAAATGGAAATTAATGCTGCAGCACGTTGTCTTAGATTCTTACCAAACAAATCAACCACACCATATTCTGTTGCAATAAAGTGGACATGCGCTCTGGTAGTTGTAACTCCTGCACCTTCTTTCAGAAAAGGAACAATTTTAGAGTCTCCTTTTTTTGTTGTGGAAGGTATGGCAATAATAGCTTTACCTTTTTCAGATAGAGATGCTCCACGAATAAAATCCATTTGTCCACCAACACCAGAGTACTGATACTTTCCAATGGTGTCGGCACAAACTTGACCGGTAAGGTCAATTTCTATAGCTGAATTGATGGCCGTAACTTTTTTATTCATGGCAATTAAACCTGTTCGGTTAGTGTAGGCTGCTTCTTTCATATGAATGGAAGGGTTATCATCAATAAAGTCATAAAGCTTTTGAGAACCCATGGCAAAGCAGCTCACTATTTTGCCAGTTTTTAAATATTTTTTACTGCCGTTAATCGTCCCGTTTTCAACTAGGGGAATTATTCCATCAGAAAACATTTCAGTGTGCACTCCTAGGTTTTTGTGGTTGGTAAGTTGTTTCAAAACCACATTGGGTATACCTCCAATTCCCATTTGTAAACAAGCGCCATCTTCTACCAAGGATGCTACATGTTTACCAATTTCTATTTCTTTATCTGAAGGTTCCACAATTTTTGATTGATACAAAGGTTCATCAACTTCAATAGCAGCGTCTATTTGAGATTGATGAATAATACCATCTCCATGGCTACGAGGTACTTTGGGATTAATTTGTGCAAGTACTTTTTTTGCTGATTTTAAAGCTGAAAGTGTTACATCAATTGAAGTGCCTAAAGAGCAATAACCGTGTTTGTCCGGTGGGGAAACTTGAATAAAAGCGACATCAATAGGCAGTATTTCCCGATCAAAAAGCAAATGAACTTCACTTAAAAAAATAGGAAGATAATCCCCATTCCCGCTGTTTATGGAATGCCTAACATTACCTCCAACAAAGCAAGAGTTTATCTTAAAAGTATTATTGTAAGGTTCTTCTGAATACAATGCTTGCCCTTCCGTGTGAAGGTGAATGACTTCTATATTTTCTAGTCTACTAGTTTGATTGCACATTTCTTCAATCAAACGACTTGGGGTCATAGCGGCACCTTGTATAAATAATCGATCACCACTTTTTAGTACATCAATTGCCTCAGCAACACTTACAACTTTCATTTTTTTATTTGCAAAGTTGACCTTGTGCAAATAGAATAAATATGACTTCTATCAGGTATTGTTAGTTCTTCGAAAATTCTTTTTCCTTTTAAATTTCGGTTTTGGTTTCGGAGAGTTCTTTTTTTCAACTTTCAAATCAGGCCGGTGATCAACAAAAGGATGATTTTCTTCGCGTTGAATATTGGTTTTAATTAGTTTCTCAATATCTTTTAAATAAGGTCTTTCTTCTACATCACAAAAAGAAATGGCTTCTCCACTTGCATTAGCTCTTCCAGTTCTTCCTATTCGGTGAACATAAGTCTCAGGTACGTTAGGTAAATCATAATTGATGACCAACTCCAGTTCTTCTACATCAATCCCACGAGCTGCAATATCTGTTGCTACTAATACTTTTAAGTTTCCATTTTTAAAACCTTCTAAGGCTTTAAATCGAGCATTTTGAGATTTATTTCCATGAATGGCTTCTGCTTTTATACTTGCTTGGTCTAGCTTTTTTACAATTTTGTTTGCTCCGTGTTTTGTTCTAGAAAAAACAAGCGTAGAGTGAGCTTCTTTATCCTTTATTAAATGCGTTAATAATTTAGGTTTATCAGCTTTTGCAACCATATACAAAGACTGATCAACTTTTTCGGCAGTAGTTTGCTGCGGTTTTATGGTCACTCTTTCAGGCTTTCCTAAAATTTGTTTCGAAAGGTCTACAATAGCTGGTGCCATAGTAGCTGAAAAGAATAAAGACTGACGCTTTTGTGGGAGTTTTTCAATGACTTTTTTAATGTCGTGAATAAAACCCATATCCAACATTTGGTCAGCTTCATCAAGAACAAAATATCGGATGAACTTTAAAGAGATAAATCCTTGGCCGATTAAATCCAACAAACGGCCAGGAGTGGCCACTAAAATGTCGATGCCTTGGCTTAACCTTCTGGTTTGTGCACCTTGTTTTACTCCTCCAAAAATTACGGTATGTTTTAATTTGGTGTGTTGCGCGTAAGCTTTTATATTTTCATCTATTTGTAAAGCAAGCTCTCGAGTTGGTGTAATAATTAGCGCCTTAATCTGTCGCTTTTGATTATGATCAATCTCAGCACATAAATGCTGAATGATTGGTAAAGTGAATGCTGCTGTTTTACCAGTTCCGGTTTGGGCACAGCCCAATAAGTCTTTTTTCTTTAGTAAAATAGGAATAGCCTGTTCTTGAATAGGCGTAGGGGTTTTGTATCCTTGCGTGTCTAATGCACGAAGAATGGGGTCAATTAGACCCATTTGTTTAAAATTCATAAGATATTTTGTAAATAATCTGGGGGGATGTAATAAAGTGCATAGTTACGATTAATAAATGGGCATTAACACATTTTGATTACTTACAATTTCCCACTATAAAAGAAACTTTATTTAATGGAGGCTAAATCGACTTGACCGCTTAACAAAGAATCTCAGTTGCAAAATCTAATTTCTAGCTTCCATGATTATTCATAAAGTGAGCTACCTTATTTTGCCAATCAGTTAATACCTTTATTCGTTCTTTATTTGCTTCTTGCAATTCTTTGTTATACGCTTCGCTTGCTTGATTGTATTCATTCAATTTGGTATTGTATTGGTCAATATCTTTTTGTGTTCTTTGTTTTTTACTTTTTGATTCAAGATTTTGTTGAATTTCTTCAAACTCGTCTTTAATCATAAAGAGGTTAACCACAGAAGTAAAAGCCTCTTCTGCTTCTTTTTGATAAAATTTCAGCACATTCATTGCCTCTGCCTTAAGGCTTGCATCGCCTTTATAACTAGGTAGTTTCCTTAATTCTTCGAGTCCTTCTTTTGTGAACTGCTTTAGTGTATTGTTATGTTGAACAATGGCAGAAAGATCTTCTTGGTTCATGGCATTAAGTACATAAGCTTCTTGCTTATAACTTTTAAAAAAGATCAAATAAACATCATTGTAATATGAAATGGCAGCAGAAGCTTTTTGAATTCGTTCTCCTTTTTTAGTTAAGTTGTCAGTTAATTCAATACCATAAGTTTTTGCAAAATTCTTTTGAGCATTACTCATGTATTGAAAAGAGCTATCTAATTTTTCACTAGCCTTTTCTTGTGCTGTTAGATAGGCCTCCATGGCATCGTAAGAATCTTCAGCAATTTTTTCCATATCTAATATTTTGTCGTAATCTTCTTTCAATACAGTATACTGCATATCTAGGTAGTTTAACATGGCCTGCCTAAACTCATCGTTTCCTTCAAAGTCTTTTCGTCTACCCACATACAATTTAGCGGTTTTGATACCTTGAACAAGCTCCGATCGCTTGTCTTCAACTTTTGACGCTTTTTTGCCCTTAGTTACTGCCTTCAAATATTGCCATGTTTCATCTTCTAATTCGAAAACTTTTTCTGTAATTGAATTCATGTATTCTATGGCCTCATTTGTATTTTGAGCAGCTATGATGAAGCTTGTGCAACAGATAATTAAACTCGCGATAAATTTTTTCATTTTATAAAATGTTATTTTGAATGAATAAGACTCAAACCAATATGAAATGCTTCTAAGATATATTGATCTGAATAAATGTTTTTAATTAACTCTTTTTTTCTTTTTTCTGAAAACTCTACACCACCTCCATTAAGTAATGGTGAAACCTTAAAAATAGTATGATTTTTAATTTCCTCCAGTTTTAGGTTTAAACTATCAGTATAGTTATAAAAGTGCTGAAACGAAGAAATATTCAAAGGGTAATTTCCTTTATAATGGGTGCGTGAAAGGAACTTTGAGAAAGTGTCGAGATTAGCCCAATAGGAACTTGTGTCTAAACGTAAATTCGCACCTTTCTTTACTTTTTCTAGATTGATCGGGTCATCTGCACGAGGCGTTATTTTTTGGTTTAGGTTTTTTGCTTCTAAACTATTTTTAAGAGATTTTTCATTATTACTCTTATATAGCTGAGGCAATAAAATATCTGGAATTATACCTTTTTGTTGATGACTTTCGCTATTCGGAAGATAGAACATACCTATCGTAATCTTTAAAAATGCTTCTGCGTCTAATTCAAACAAATCTGGTGCATACTTCTCATAAGCATAAGCTTCTACTGGCAGTACAATTTGCATACTTCCTTTGCCTAAAGTGGTATCGCCAACAATAATAGCTCGATTGTAATTTTGCATTGCTCCAGCAAAAAGCTCTGAAGCCGAAGCAGACCGTGAGTTTACCAATATAATTAATGGCTTATTGAATATTTTCCCACGATCAAGGTCTTGCATAATCTCTTCTTCTTCATCGTTAGTTTGAGTAGCACTTACTACGCCATAGTCAATAAACATACTTGTTAAACGTCTGGCTTCCTCCATTGAGCCACCTCCATTTCCCCTTAAATCTAGTATTAAAGCCTTAGCACCTTTCATTTCCATCTTAATCAATTTCTTGGCAATGTCTCTTGCAGCGCCCTTTGATTGATAGTTTGTTTCATCAAAATTGGTGTAGAAAGAAGGAAGGTAGATGTAACCGATTTTCTCATCACCTTCTAGCAGGTATGATTGAATAATATTCTCATCAACATTTACTTCTGATTTAGTAAGGTTTAGTTCAATGACTTTCCCATTTTTCTTGCGAATTTCAAAAGTTGCTTCCTTTATGTCGTCAGAAAAAAGAATTTGTACCATCGCATCATCTTCGATGCAATTTCCATTTATAATGATATCAGAACTTTTAATACTATATATAATATCACCAATCTCTAATTGTTTGCTATTCGCTGCAGCACTGCCAGGACTGAGGTATGTAATTTCAGCTTCACCAAATTGATTCTGTTCAAACTGTAAACCAAAAGAATAGGAAGTTTTAGAAAGGGAATTATTAAAGGCAGCCTCAGCTTCAGGTTTAAAATATGCACTATGAGGATCTAGGGCCTTACTCAAGGCAGTCAGATAAATATCGGATAAGAAAGGCATGCTATTTCCAATGCTATCTGTATAGCTGTTTAATAAACAATTAATTCTCTCGATTTCTCGATTGAAATTTTGTTCTATATGAAGTTTAAAGTCACTATCATTTACCTGTAAAAGGCTATCTGAAGAAATATAGAATTGAACGAATGAAAGGTGTAAAAAAGCATCCCATCTTTTAAAAATTTCTTCTTGTGATGAGCATGCTTTCTTAATCGAGAATTTTAAAGAGTCTTCTTTTTGAAATTTGGATAATTGAGGTGAAAGTGAGTTTATATATTTTTTAACCTCATTAATTCGAACTTCAAATAAGCTAGCTATATTGACTAAATGCTGACATTTTCCATCTATTAATGCACTTGTACTTCCATGAAATAAGTCAGCTATTTCAGATTCATCGGTTGATGTAAAAAATAACTTGTAAGGATCAACAGACTCTAGAAAATACGCTTCAACTAATTTATCAAAGTTGTGATCATAATTCGGAGGTGAATAATGATAAACCTTAGCCGTTTTTAATATTTTCTGTCCTAAATTACAATAGTCACTTTGAGCATTTGCAACAAAAGAAGTAAAAAAGAAAATAAGTGGAATAAGTTGTTTCAATCGAATGAAGTGAAAGTCTATAAGAATTTCAAAAATGAGCAATTCCTGCTAAAAAAGTCCTTCTATGATTCAAACTTTACTTTACTCACAAAAAATACTTTTCGTTTACCTCTTTTATCTTTATCGTCCCCTTTGTTTTTAATGGTTTGAAAGCCATAAACAATGAAGTAATTGTCATACCAATAATTCAAATCGCTGTTAGTACTTTTTGTCTTGTCTCCCTCAAATCCTGTGTTTATTTTCTCAGACTCTTTTTCCGAGAGCACTTTACCATCCGTATCGCTAATCGATTTAGTATGTATAGAGCCACTATCTGAATAAGCTAAATTGATTGCTCCTTTGCTGGTGCCAAAAACAGAAATAAATTGGGTTACTGTAAATGGTTTTTTTAAAGGATACATTTTAAATGAATTATCCCAAATAAGCTCTCCCTCAGCTGAAAATTTGGTGACTATGGCATGCGTATACTGATAGCCGTCAAAAACGGTAACATAAGTTGTAGTAGCTTGACCATTTACATAAGTTGTCCTAGCTTCTGTTCGATAAGTAGGGTAGTAAGCCTCACCGATTAGTATAAAGCCACCATCTTCGGTTTTAATTACATCATGGTCTGAAATGAAATAACTGAGTTTTACATCTTTGCCTTTCTTCTTTTTCTTATTTCTCTTTTTTTCAATTTTATCTTGCTTCTTTTCAGGTAAATAACTTAGAAAGTCTTTCAAATCTAAAAACTTAGTAAAGTGGATAAAACGAACTTTTTTAGTGTCCATTTTTCCAAAAAAGATGCCTTTAGAAGTACTTATGCTATTTTCACCATAAGTTCCCGTAATGGTATACTCTTGATCATTCAGTTTTGAATCAGATATAGAAATAATGTTTTTTGAACCTTTATTTGCCCGCTTTAAACTTTTAGACTTTATCCGATTTTCTTCTCCTATAAGCATATACATATCACTCTCTTTCCTGCTATCAATTCCCGACATAAAAAGGATAAACTCATTCGACTTTGGTTTAACTTGAAAGTTCACAATTTTGGTATCCTTGGGCTTAAAATCACCAATGTTTAGCGGGATAATTTTTGATAGGCCAGAGTTTAAGTTGATAGCAATTAGTGCAGGTGATTTCTTGATTTTTCCACTGAGATATGCAAATTCATTTAACACATAAAAGGAGCCCACTTCAAATTTTTTAGGAATGCTTCCCTTGGTGCGACTTATACTGTTGTCGCTTTTTTCGGATATAATAATTTCAAATTCACCCTTTTTATTTTTAAAAAAGGTATAGCTTGCCTCTTGGTGTTGAAAAGAATTGAAAGAGCTAAACTTTTTATCAATCGATAAACGTTTAACTTCCTCCTCTTTTAATTGATTATTGTAAAAACGATATTCCCAATTGGTTTCCTTTCCTTTTGATTTTTGATCTTCAGTTATAAGTAAAAAACCTGCTTTACCTTGTGGAATGATAAAGTCTGCATCAAAACCATCTTTTAGTTCAAACTCAATTCGTTCTTCGTAGGTGATTTGGCAAGATATAGGGTTAATGTTTGAAAAATAAAAAATAGCCGTTATTAGTAAAGAAAGTAGTTGGAATCTCATAATGGATTTTGATTGAAAGAAGGTGCAAGATAAGCATTGTAGACCTAGGCAAATGATCGTATTTTTTAAAGCAAGTCTTGATGATTGAAATTAAGATTAGATACAGAGAATACATGGAAAATTTAGTTAATCTTATATTTCAATTCTAAACATGGCGAAAAGTCAAAGTAGTCAAAACGACATGTCATTAAAAAGCAATCTACAGTTTTCGCAAAGGCTTCAATATGGAATATACCATGCTTTAGATCATTTTGTGGGAAGTGAAAAAGGATTTTCCTTAACCAAGAATAGCCGCAGAAGGTATTATAGAAACTTATTGGCTTACTTAAAAGAAAGGGGGGAGGGACAAGTATTACCCATTGAAAGAAGAAGTAATCTTAGTGTAAAAGAGTTTAAAGCTCATTATTTAAAAAAAGGAATTCCAGTCGTATTAGAGAATGCTGCTAAGGATTGGTCTTGTGTTAAAAAATGGAGTTTCTCTTATTTCAAAGAATTACATGGGGAGGATGAAATTGTTGTGGCAGACCAAGAGAAAATTGAAAATGAATACTTGCATACCACATTAGCAGAAGTAATAGATGGCATAAATACTGGCAATGGAAGGTATTATCGCTTTTATCCTTTATTACAAAAGCACCCTGAACATATTCTTGATTTTGATTACAAATGGTTAAAAGCACATCGAAATTCAACCGCCTTATTTGAATCATTTCAAGTCTTTCTTGGCGGAGATAAAACGTTAACGCCTATTCACAGTGCCAATTTGTGTAATTTGTTTACCCAAGTGGTTGGTGAAAAACAATGGTATTTATATCATCATCACAATACTGCCATCATCGACCCTAAAATGGGGAAGAAGATTTACCGAAGTGCACCACATAAAAAGCCAAGTGGTCCTTTTAATCCATTTCAAGCGGATTATTCTTCGCCTTATGAACTCTTTCGTTATATCAATGGGTTTACAGCTCATCTTAAACCGGGAGATGTTTTATGGAATCCGCCTTTTTATTGGCATGCGGTACAAAATCAAGGGATGTCTATAGGCGTAGGTTATCGTTGGTTTTCTCCCTTTTATTGCTTTAAAATTTCAGCACTTTATTCATTACTAGATTTTTTAGTTTTTGATCCACCCATTTGGAAATCGTTGAAAGTAGCCAAGGAAGATGGAAATTTTATACACTTATTAGAAACGGGAAGGCTAGAGGAGTACTTGTCAAAAAAAGGTAAGAAAGCCAATTAATAACATGCGTTTATACTTACATTTAGCTGAATTCTTTACCTCATGGAAATAAGAAATAATATCTCAAATTTTCAACGATTTCAATACGGTTGCTATCAGTTTATGGATCATTTTTTTGGCAGACCCAAAGCCCATAAAATGACAGAGGGGCAAAGAAGAAAGTATTACCATCGTTTGTTGGATTCCTTAAAGGAGAAAGGGGAGGGAAAGGTAATTCCTTTAGAAAGACGAAAGGATTTGAGCTTAAAGGAATTTAAGGAGCAATATTTAAGCAAAGGAAAACCAGTAATTTTAGAAGGAGCTGCCAAAGAATGGGATTGCGTTAAAAATTGGGGCTTGGATTATTTTAAACAGCTTCATGGTACCGATGAAATTATTGTGATGGACCAAAAGCGAATGGAAGACCCTTATGAAAGGATGACATTGGCCGATATAATTGATGGAATTAAAGAAGGAAAGGGAAAGTATTATCGATTTTATCCACTTTTAGAAAAACATCCCGAACACATTCTCGATTTTGATTATAAATGGTTGAGGGAAAGACGGAATCCGTTAACTGCCTTTGAAGCTTTTCAAGTTTTTATTGGAGGAGATGGTTCATTAACGCCTTTGCACAATGCCAATCAATGTAATTTATTTACACAAGTTGTAGGTGAAAAAAAGTGGATGCTTTATCATCCCATGCACACAGCTATCATTGATCCGGAACCAGTTAGAAATGTGTATCGAAGTGCACCATGCCGCAAAGAAGGATTGCCTTTTGACCCTTTTGAGCCCAATTATGAAGCTCCATATGGATTATTCAAGTACATCGATTCCTATTCTGTTCATCTAAAGCCGGGTGATGTGTTGTGGAATCCTCCTTTTTATTGGCATGCTGTAAAGAATGTAGGTGATTCAATTGGAGTAGGATATCGTTGGTTACCACCTTTGTACTGCTTTAAAAATTCATTTTTGTACTCTTTACTTGATCTCTTCGCTAAAAACCCTCCCATTTGGAAATCTTATAAATTGTACAATCAGGATATTAACCTGATTCATATGGCAGAATACGGTCAGTTAGAAAAATACAAGTTGGAAGAACTCGAAAAAAAAGGTTCTTAGTTTATTGAGCAGATGGCTTAGTTCTCTCCAATACTATTGCCATTCCCACCACCAATGCAGGAGCAATTAGGTTGTACCACAGATAACCGATGTCAATTACTTCCATGCGATTTAAGGTATACAGCAAAATAATGATGGCTTGAGAAATTAAAGCCGCTACAAAAACAGCATTTCCTTTCACCCATTTAAAAAAGAAAGCAACCAAGAAAATGCCCAAAATGGTTCCGTAGAAAAGAGAGCCTAAAATGTTAACCGCTTCTATTAGATTATCGAATAAACTGGCCATGGCCGCAAAAGCAATAGCAAACAAGCCAAACATCAAAGTAAAAAGTTTAGAGCGATTTAAGTAGTGTTTTTCATCCCCATTTTGATTGATGTTTCTTTTGTAAATGTCAACGGTAGTGGTGGAAGCAAGGGCGTTTAGCTCAGCCGATGTAGACGACATGGCTGCTGAAAAAATTACAGCTAATAGCAAACCAACAATACCAACTGGTAAATAATTGATTACAAAAGTGATGAAGATGTAGTCATCATCTTGGGTTTCGGCATCAGCATCTGCTTGCTTGATTAAGGCTTTGCTTTCTGCCATTAAAGCCTGTTCTTTTTGGTGTAGTTGATTAATTTCAGATTTAATCGCTTTTCTATCTTCGGCATTTTTAAAAGTTGTTATCAAGGCTTGTTTTTTTTCAAAAACAGCCGCTTGTTCTGCTTCTATAGCTTGGTATTCAGCAGCGTATTCAGAATTCATAACCTTGTCTACATTCGCTTGATTAAAATGCAAAGGAGGCATGACAAACTGATAAAACAAGAACACCAAAACTCCAACAAACAGAATAAAAAACTGCATCGGGATTTTAAGTAAACCGTTAAACATTAAACCCAATCTACTTTCTTTTACGGAACTTCCACTTAAATAGCGTTGTACTTGCGATTGGTCGGTTCCAAAATAGCTGAGTTGTAAAAACAATCCACCAATAATCCCTGACCAAATGTTGTAGCGACTACCCGGATTAAAATCCCAATCAATCACTTGCATTTTATCCATGGCTCCGGCTAATTCTATTCCATCGCCAAAGCTAAGATGGTCGGTGAGGTAGGCAATTAAAAAGCCACAGGCTATAAACATGCCCAAAAAGATAACTCCCATTTGCTGCTTGTGGGTTTGAGAAACGGCTTTGGTCCCACCGGAAACGGTATATATAATTACCAATGCCCCAATGAAGAAAATGGTGAAGTTTAAACTCCAACCAATAATTTGAGATAGAATAATCGCCGGAGCATAAATGGTGATTCCGGCTGCTAAACCTCTTTGTAAAAGAAAGAGCGAGGCCGTTAGTAACCGCGTTTTATTATCGAAACGCGATTCTAAAAACTCATAGGCAGTGTAAACTTTAAGCTTGTAGTAAAGTGGAATAAAAACCGTAGATATGATAATCATGGCAAGGGGTAAGCCAAAGTAAAATTGCACAAAGCCCATGCCTTCCATGTAAGCTTGGCCAGGGGTAGATAGAAAAGTGATTGCTGAAGCTTGGGTTGCCATTACTGACAAACCAATCGTCCACCAATTGGATTCTTTGCCACCTAGTAAATAACCTTTTATGTTTTTGCTACCTCTCGTTTTCCAAACGCCATACGCCACAATAAAAAATAAGGTGCCAAGCATGACGGTCCAATCTATCCAGCCAAATTCTTTCATGCGTGATAGGTATTGGTAATTAAAATGAACAACAGAATAAGCGCTACTTCTACCGCAAGGATAAAAAGATACAAGCCTTTCCAACTGCTAAAAAAGGGAGGAGAATCAGCCAGTTTATTTTCTTTTTCTTCTTTATTCATGGCCGTATGAAATCATATTGCTTAACAATCGAAAGGCACCTGGTACACCTGCTGGAAGTTCTCTAAAAAACGAAATACCGGTGTAAATAAATTTTCCTTTTCCATAGTCAGCAACTAAAATACTGCCTTTTTGTGGCTCTTCACCCGGATCATTCCAAGCGATGATTGGTGTATATCTTTCATCCCAATTGCCTGCGAAGTATAGACCTCTTTCTTGCACCCATCCTTCAAAGTCGGTGTCATTTAACTGATTGGGATGATTAAAAATGGTATGATTTTCATCTAAAAGTGTTGGTTTCGCTTCTTCTTTGGTTACTCGGTTTCTTGTCAACTCAAAAGGGTAGGGGCCAATTTCTTTTACTTTTAGTCCTCTGCTGGTGTTGTATTGAACGATTACCGTACCCCCATTTTTTACAAATTCATTTAAAAGGGTATTCCCGTTTTTCATGCTTTCGTGAATGTTGTAAGCCCGAATACCTACTACAATGGTTTCAAACTGACTTAAGTCTGTTACTGCTAGTTTTTCGGCTTCAATTTCCGTCACTTCAAAACCAATTTGACTTAAGTTTTGAGCCACTTCATCGCCGCTGCCAATTATGTAACCTACTTTAGTAGCTGTTTTTTGTATATCCATTTTAACCACTTTGGCTTTGGCTTTTGAAAATAGTATTTGAGGGCGAATGTGGTCATATTCAATTCGCTGAACGGAGTTCGCCTCTTTGCCATTGATCAAAAAGCTCAGTTCACCTAGAGAAGCATTTTTAGGAGGAAAAATTTCAAAACTCAAAGCAGCTTGTTCGCCAACAAATGAAGGGGTAAAGCTAATTTCCTTTGGTTTAGCTTCCCAACCTTTTGGCAGTTTTGCTGAAATAAGAAACGATTTTCCAACTTGATTGGCCTCTGCAATAAAGTTTACCTTTTTGGGGGTTTCAGAGGTGAAGGTGTAAACTTTCTCCGAAGGAGTTACCGTAGCATTTGGAGAAACCACAACATCCCGGTGTAATTCACCTTTCACTCGGTCGGACCATTTGTAATCGATAGGTTCTGAAAAAGTAATGTTTGTTCCAGCTACGTTTAGCGTGTAACTAAAATGCTTGATTGGACCGGCTTCTGCCGCACATCTCAAATCAGGATTTATTGCAAGCGCTTCTTGATAGTTTTCATAAGGCAACCAGAAAGGGTGAGAAATTTTACTCTTACTTACAAAGGCAAACTCCAAGTTAACCGCTTCATTGTTGCTTAAAGATTGTGGCTTTGTATTAGCCTGAATACTTGGGTCTAATTCCTGTATTGTAATGTCTAAGTCGCTTCTATTTAAAAGAATAAAATCTCCAGAAATGCTGTCGCCATATACATAGTTGTAATCCTTTGCTAGTGCTTCTACTTTAATTCCTGCAGCGGCTTTAATTAAGTTTTTTATGTCGGCAAGCTTCTGTTCTTGATAAGGATTGGGTTCCATTTCTTTTACTGATTCATGTAAGTTGACCAAATCAGCTACTGAATTTGAAGGGGAGCTTGGATTGTAGGATTCAATGATCGCTTTAATTTGCTTTTCAATTTCAGCGCCTCCTTTTACGCGCTTCCAGCTGAGGCCAACTCTTTCAAAAAGGTCGTTTTCTGCTTGGTCACCATCGGTGTGCTGCAAGTACTCTATTTTGTTTCCTCTGGTTCTCGCAACCCCAAAACCCTGACTTTTGTGCTGCGAACGACTATCGGCTGCAATTTCAGAATAGGAAAGCCCCAAATTGGCATTGTAAGCTCCAATGTTTGCTTCTACAATTCCACCTTTTTCTAATGCCTCATTTTTTACTTCTTCATTCCACCAATAAACATCCCATAAAATTCTTTTGGCTTGCCAAGTATCAAGTTCTTTGAGTTGTTCGGGATAAGCATTTGGGTCTGCAGCTAGTTTAAATGCTTCTTCCGCTAAAATAGAAGAGGCAGTGTGATGCCCATGTCCACCGCGGCTATCTGGCGGAAAACGAGTAACAATGACATCTGGCTTAAACTTGCGGATGACATAAACTACATCAGAAAGCACTTCATCCTTGTTCCATTTCTCAAAAGTTTCATCCGCCGTTTTGGAGTAACCGAAATCGTCAACCCTTGAGAAAAATTGTTCTCCGCCATCTTCTTTTCTGGCTTCCAATAATTCTTGAGTTCTTAGCGTACCCATGGCGTCTCCTTTTTCGGTGCCCACTAAGTTTTGTCCACCATCACCTCTAGTTAATGAAAGATAGGCAGTACGAACCATGCGTTCATTTTCAAGCCATGCAATTAGGCGGGTATTTTCATCATCCGGATGAGCTGCTACATATAGTGCATTTCCAACAACTTGTAATTTTTTTAACTCATGCAAGATGTCAGCAGAGCTTTCTATGTTGCGTTGTGCCTTTAGTTGAAGTAAGGAAATTGCCAAAAACAGCAAAAAGGAAACTTTTTTCATTTCTTAAAATTTGAGGCTCTAAATTAATAATAGGGAATAGACCTAATTTGCCGTAAATGAAGTTAAACGTTAAAAGTGTTTAAAGTTGCAAGTACTTAAGGTTCCAAGTATTTATAGTTTGAAGTATTTAAAAGCGCAGCGGTCTAATTTGGATAAAAGATGGAAGACCAAAGATTAAAGCAAATTAAAAGGAACCACTTTCATCCACTAGCTTTAATCCTTCGTCTTTAATCTATATTCTCTTATCTATCAGATCAATAGTGTCAAGCTAGCTTTTCCCAATCACTTCGAATCATGCAATAGTAGTCGCTATCCAAAAATTGTCCATCAAAAAAGTAGTTCTCACGAAAGTGTGCTTCTTTTTTATATCCTGTATTTACTAGTAATTGCACTGAACTTTCATTTCTAGGGTCCACATCTGCTTTGATGCTGTTTATGCCCATGTTTTCAAAACCATAGTCGCGAACAGCCTCCATGGCTTCTGTCATATAGCCTTGGTGCTGATGTTCTTGGTCTAAACCAAAGCCAATTTCAGCTCGAAAGTTGTCAAAATCAATGCGCCAAAAACCGATATAGCCGATAAGCTCATTTTCCCCTTTTAATGAAATTTTCCAGTTGAGGCCGTTTTGTGTATTAAAGTCATGAATGATATCGTGAACACGTGAACGAGCAGCTGATTTCTTCTTCAAGGGATGAAGTCCTAAGTACATCATAAAATCTTCATCTGATCGAAGATTAAAAAAATTGTCAACGTCTTGTGGAGTGAATGACAAAAGGCTTAAACGCTCTGTTTCTAGTATAGGAAAATCTTCAGGAAAAGTAATTTCTGGCTTCATTTATAGGGGGAATTTACTTCGGTCTAAGTTAGGGTCATTTTTTTTAGCACGATCGAATGCTGCTTTTGCTTCATTGAATTGTTGATTATAGTAGTAACTTAAACCAAGGTCGATGAAAATTTTGGAGTTATTTGGTTTTAAGTTACTCGCTTTTTCTAATACCTCAATGGCAGCAGGGTAATTTGCTTGCAATCCGTAAACCGTTCCCGCATTGCTCAGTAATTCAAATGAATTCGGAAAGCGTTGCAAGCCTTTTTGAAATGCATCTAAGGATAAATTTAAATTGTTTTTTCCTTTTCCATAAGCCCTTCCAAGATTGACATATAACTGCTCAATATTTGGATTATAAGAACGTAAGGTTTCATAGGCTTGAATTCGATAATCTACATTTTGCTCTTGTTCAAGAATAATAAAGGCATTTTGCCAAGTATTTTGATGATTCGGGTTAATGTTTAAAATGCGATAATAATATGGCATAGCCTGACTGGCTTGTTTGGTGTATTCCCATTGCGCATTTCCCATTAAAAGCAAAGCATCTACATATTCAGGATAAACTCGAATGGCTTGTTCTAAATAACCAATTCCTTCTCTCAGCATTTCTTGCTTCAAGTTTGGTTTACTTTGTTTCATGGCTTCTTCAGTCAGTTTTCCACCCGCCATTACATTGCTTTTTGCACCGTTTACCGAAATTTTTGCATCATGGGTAGAAAGTGTTAAATCATTTTCCCAAACCGGATTACGACTTATGGTTTTAAGCGAATACAAACCTAAAATAAGTCCGAAGAGGATGGAAAATGTCGTTTTAAATTTAGATAGGTGTTTTAGTTGTTTGCTCAAACTCACCAATAAATAATAAGCTAGAATTAAGCTAAAGCCCAAAGAAGAGACATAAACAAAGCGTTCATTCATAAATGCTCCGATTGAAAAAATAAGGTTGGATGCTATACTTAGAGTGATGAAGTAAATGAGGATCCCAAAACTGTATAACTTTCGCTCAAAAAAGCCCTTTATAGCAATGCCAATCAATAAAATATGAACAGCTACCGATAAAATCACCATGGGGTTATTCCAACCCACAATGGGAATGTGTTTGGGATAGTAATCATAAGTGAGTGGATGCGGATAAAACAACAATTGTATGTATTTACCCAAAGTGAGCATAATGGTGGCGTATTTTTCTGAAATACTTGATTCTAGGAAAGGATCATTCATGATAGAGTCAGCGACGCTTTTTAAGCCTCCACCTACCACTTGGTATCGAATAAAAAACCAAACTGCTGCCACTCCAAAAAGGGCCGCAAAAGCAGGTTTAGCTTTTTTCAATTCTTCTTTTTTGAAGAAGTAAATACTCAAAGGAAAAATAGCCAACCAAGTAATGGCATTTTCTTTCGCTAAAAGCGATAAAAAGAAAACGAAAGCCATCAGCAACAAGTCACTCACTTTCTGACTTATTAGCCATTTAAGCAGTAAAAGTAGGGTTGCTAATTCGCCGCAAAAGGCCATGATTTCATCTCTACCTTTTATATTGGCAACCACTTCGGTATGTATGGGGTGAAAAAACCAAAGCAGACTTGCCACTAAAGAAAGTGGAAGCCAATACTTCTTTTCCCATTCATTGGGTAAAAGTTTGCTTAAAACCAAATACAACAAAATGCCATTGAGTATATACCAAAGTACATTCATGAAGTGACCAACAAATGGGTTTAAGCCAAACAAGGCATATTCTATATTGAAGACTACCATGGAAAGCGGACGATAGCGTCCTCCGGAAACCAATTCTTTTTTTACTCCATAAAATCCGACAAACTGATCGTTAGAAAGCTGATCCCAAATACCAGAAAACCCTTTTTTGGTGAAATCGTTTTCGGTAATTACAATAGCATCATCTAAGGTATATTGATGACCTAAAGTATTGCCGTACAGTAAAAAACCTAGCAGGATAAAAAGAAGAAATATGTTTTTGTTTTGTAGATTTTTCATGGGAGGTCTAAATTATTAAATTCAGTGGCATTCTAACTGTTTTCGCCTTTTTTTGATAACTTGCTTCATTGAATTTTAAAACTTAATGTATGATGAAACCTTACTCTTTTTTACTTATTATTTCTTTCATTTTAGTTGCATTTAAAGCAGATGCAGCAGCTGGCGACACCTTGTATCACCAAGATTTTAATGGTCAATTACCAAGTGGTTGGCAAAGTCAAAGTAACTCAAGTCCTAATCATTTGTGGATATGGTCAAATACAGCACCAGGAGGTCAATATGCTTTAAATTCAAATCCCTTGAATTCGCCAACAGCTAATAATGGTTTTTTGGTTTTGCCTTCAGATTTATATAATACACCAACTCCTGCAGGTGGATTTGTTAATGTAAACGCATCTATAACTTCTGATGCTATTTCGATAAACCCAAGTAATTCGGTTCACTTGAGTTTTTTCCAATCTCAGCGTTTTTGTTGTACTCAAAGCAATGCCATGTATGTAGAAGTAAGCGCTGATAGTGTCAATTGGACTGTCTTTCCTGCAACAAATTATAGAACATCAGAGGCATCTTCAGAAAATGGGGAATACTTGAAGATTAATGTCACTTCTGTTTTAGCTGGTCAATCAACAGCTTACCTCCGTTTTGTGCAAAGTGGAGCTAGTCATTATTATTGGATGATTGATGATGTGATGCTAATAGAAGGACCTAAGAACCAATTAGAAATTTCTAAGATGAGGATGACAAGTGTGGATTCTTTCCAAGTTAATCCAGATGCGAATGTTCAACCATTAAGTATAGCTTGTCCAAGCATCTTTAAATTTCTTCTAGAAAATACAGGTTCTTATGCAATAACCAATAATTATTGCATTTCTAAATTTTATTATGATAATGGTTTTAATTATTCATTGCTTAATACAGACACCAATTATTTACAGTATCAAATCAATCCAGGTCAAAAACTAGATGTAAGACTCCCCCTCAATGGCTTTAACATTTTTTCTGGTCATTATATATATGAATTAGAATGTAAATCTGATTCTAGCTTTGATCGGCTTGTAAAAGATTCATTATTCATGACATTTTCAGATAGCTTAATAAGAAAAAATGAGAATGATTCATTTCCAACTTCATTTGGGCCACAACACTTTATGGACGGAGGTAATGACAGAGATTTTGTAGGAAATTTATTTACAATTAATGATCCTGGGGTAATGAATTCAGCTTTATCGTTTTATATTCCCAATGATAGTAATGTAATAGGAGCTAGGATTGTTCCAAAAGTTTATAAATATGAAGAAGATAGTTTAACGTTAAATGCTTCTCTATCAGTTGTAGCAGAGAATTTTGTCTATTATGTCATTAATTCAAATATGTTGGGAAAGTGGAATTACTTTGATTATGTTTTTGGAACTGGGCCTGTATTTTTAACACCGGGACAATATGTTGCAGGTTTTACCTTAATTGATAGTATTTCGCATAATTTTTTAATTGGTAGGGATTTGGAAGCAGAAAGAAATCAAATTCAAGCACAGTCTTTGGTTTTTATAAATGACTCTACACCTGAATGGAAATGGATAAGTCAAGTTGCAGCTGTAAGAATTCACATAAGTTCTTTTGGTGGAATGAGTGGATGCCCAATTTATGTTTCAGAAAAGGAAGAAGTAGGCATTAACAAGGATTGGAATATTTATCCTAATCCAACAAATGGAGAGTTAAGCATTGACTTTAATGAGCAGATAAAATCAAATTTGCAATTGGTTGTTTATGATTTAAAAGGTGTTAAAGTACTCTACCAGAATATCATGCCTCAATCAAAAAACAAAATCACACTTAATTTAAGTCATTTGAAAGATGGCTTATATGTTTTTCAACTCCAAAGTGATGATGAAGTTTGGAACAAAAAAGTATTGATTCAGCATTAAAAAAAGACCCCATAAAATAGCCTTAATTTCGCAACTATGGAGACAAGAACCTACGAAGGCAATTTGCGGAAAATGCCCACTGAGTTTGCTCAACCAGTGAAATATACTTTAGAGCTTGGAGAAGAAAAAATAGCCTTAAATCCAATCATAGGAAGCCATGTAAAGTTGCATTTTACAGGTTTAATCAATTGCATTAATTGTGGTAGAAAAACCAATAAATCTTTCGCGCAAGGTTTTTGTTTTCCTTGTTTTAGAGATGCGCCACAAAATGCAGAATGTATTATTCGTCCTGAGTTATGCCGAGCGCACTTAGGTGAAGGACGAGACCCTGAATGGGAAGAACGAAACCACAATCAACCGCATGTAGTTTATTTGGCGGTTTCTTCTGGCTTAAAAGTAGGGGTAACACGTTCTACACAGGTGCCGTTCCGTTGGATAGACCAAGGGGCATGGAAAGCGGTAAAGCTAGCCGAAACAGAAAATCGCTACCAAGCTGGTATGATAGAAATGGATTTGAAAAAATACGTTTCAGATAAAACAGCTTGGCAACGCATGCTAAAAAATGAGCTAGCCGATGAATTGGAAGTGTTAGCCGCCAAAGAAAAAATGCAAAAATTGATGGATGATGAGCACAATCAATTTGATAGTAGCGATGATAGCGTTTATGAAATTGAATATCCGGTGATTGAATATCCTCAGAAAGTAAAAAGCCACAATTTAGATAAAGTGCCCACTTTAGAAGGAAAGCTCATGGGGATTAAGGGGCAATATTGGATTTTTGAAGGTGGAATTGTCATTAATATTCGAAAGTATGGCGGCTACTATGTGGAATTGGAGGTGGAAGCGTAAGATGAAAACAAAAGATTTTTTTATTCTCACGATTAAGTTATTTGGTCTATATTGTCTTGCCATTGCAATCTTTACCTACCTTCCAAATAGCATTTCTTATTTAGTGTCTTCCTTTGTTTTAGAAGACCAAAGTGCTCTTGTTTTATCAGTTCTGGTGCTGCTTTTTAGCTTGACTTTATTTTATGTATTAATCAAGAAAGCAGATAAAATAGTTGATCTTCTAAAGATTGATCAGGGTTTTGAAGTTGATTTTATTGATTTGGGTAAAATGAAAGAAGCTACGATTTTTAAATTGGCGCTTATTCTCTTAGGACTTTATTTATTCATTGAAGAGTTACCCTATTTTATCAATACCACTTTAAATAAGCTTCAAGTGGAGACGTTTGAAAGCACCTTTGAAGAGAACAATTCTGAAAATTTTGTATGGGTGTTTAGTTTATTGAAAATATTCACAGCTTTATTTTTGTTGTTGAACTATAAGTTCATACAAGAGAAACTTTTTACAAGCTCTGAAGAGAAGAACTAAGAAATTCCATCTGCTCTTCATCTATTCCCAAATGGGTCACTATTCTCACCGTTTGAGGTCCCATACCTACTAGCCAAATCCCTTTGTTCGTCATTTCATTGATAAATGTTTCAGAAGGGTGGTTTTCATCAAGCTCAAAAATGACGATGTTAGTTTCTACTGGCTCTATTTTTTTGATGAATGATTTAGTTTCAAGTAATGCGGCAATTTTTAACGCCCGTTTATGATCTTCACTTAAACGTTCCACATGATGGTCTAAGGCATAAATTCCTGCAGCAGCTAAATAGCCAGCTTGCCGCATTCCGCCACCCAAAATTTTCCGAATTCTACGGGATTGCTTTATAAAGTCTTTGTTTCCAATTAATAAAGAACCAACAGGAGCGCCCAATCCTTTCGATAAGCATATCGAAATGCTGTCGAAGTGTTTCCCCATTTCAGTTGGGCTTGTTTTACTTGCTACTAAGGCATTAAATAGTCTAGCACCATCTAAATGCAGTGGTAAATTATTTGAACGACAGAAATTTGAAATTTTTTCAATTTCAGGAAGGGTCCAAATACTTCCACCACCTTTATTGCAAGTATTTTCAATTGAAACCAATTGCGTGGGAGGGAAGTGAATATCGTCAGGGTTTATAGCTGCTTTTAGCTGTTCAAGTGTAAACCGACCACGATTGCCTTCTAATAATTTAACCGATAAGCCAGCATTGAATCCAATGCCTCCACCTTCGTATCGATAAATATGCGCCAAGCTATCGCAAATCACTTCACCCGGAGCATGTGTATGTACTTTTATCGCAATCTGATTCGTCATGGTGCCAGAAGGGCAAAACAAGGCTGCTTCATGTCCAAACAATTGAGCCACTTTTTTCTCTAGCTCCAAAACTGTAGGGTCATCTCCCAAAACATCATCTCCAACTTTTGCTGAAAACATGGCTTCCAACATGGCCTGAGTAGGTTTTGTAACCGTATCGCTTCTTAAGTCAACAATCATTTTTAGGGGTTTTTGTACTTTAGCCGCAAAATTAAAAAGTGGCTTTCGGTAAAAGTAAGATTCCCTTTCAAACTCTCATCACCTTTTTACTTCTAGTTTCTGCTCTTGCAGTAAGTGCTCAAGAAGAAGAAAATATTGATAAATATGGCAGAAATTTAGAGGAGTTAACCATTCGTAAAAGAGGTCCCAATCTTGATCACTACAGTCATATATTTCTTGGATATGGGTATATCATTGGACCATCAGAAAAAGATAGTGCCGATGTAAGAGGTTATAAGTCCTCTACCTTCATGCTGGGTTATTTATTTAAATGGAGACTCGCTAAGTTTTCAGAAATTGGTTTCTCAGCCACTTACCACTATTCTTCTTTTCACTTGAAGCAAGATAGCATGAAAGCAGTTCCTACCAAGCAACTTCACCGGAAGGAAAAAATTGTTTTTAATAACATTCAATTGGCACCTTTTCATCGAATTAAGCTAACGAACAAACACCATTCAAATGGAACGTTTATCGATATGGGAGGTTACTTTGGCTATCATTATCGTACAAAACACCAAACCCGAGAAAATAATTTGAATACCGGAGCCCGAAGAACCCGAACTGTAAATTTGGGCTTAAAATATGTGGATGATTTTTCTTACGGATTATTGGCACGCATCGGTTTTAATCGAATTATGCTTTACGCAAGATATCGAATTTCAAACCACTTTACACCCAGTAGCGATTTACCAGAATTGCCCAGATTTGAAGCCGGTTTAAAATTGGGAATTCACCAATAATTACATCATGCCGGGAAGCATGCCTTTGGCTACATTTTTCATTTCTGCTTCATAAACTTTTTCAGCATTTTCGAGCGCTCTATTTATAGCCAATAAGGTCAAATCTTCAATTTGTTCTTTATCGATTTCTTGCATTAGTTCTTCACTAAGTTCTACCGAAGTGACTTTACGGTTACCATTACAGACTACTTTAACTAATCCTCCTTCTGCCTCTCCGCTTACCGAAATTGTTTCTAATCTTGCCTTTACTTTCTCTGATTCTTGCTGCATTTCTTGCAACTTACCCATCATATTTCCAAACATAGTCTTACAATTTTTTGCAAAAGTAATAAAGTAAAAGAGTGCATTCATGCTTCAAACTACCAAGAAGAGGTGAAAAATTGCAACAGATAAATTACCTTTGGGCAACTACAAAAAATGGATACTATGAAATTAATGGAAGGTAAAGTTGCTCTTGTTACTGGAGCAACCAGAGGAATTGGAAAAGGAGTGGCTTTAAAGCTTGCTGAACACGGAGCAAATGTGGCTTTTACCTATCGTTCTTCAGCAGAAAAAGCTAAAGCAGTGGAAGAAGAGTTACAAGCTTTGGGAGTAAAAGCAAAGGGTTATCAATCAGATGCAGCTGATTTTCAGCAAACGCAAGAATTGGTTGAAGAAGTAGTGAAAGAATTTGAACGAATAGATGCGGTAATAAACAATGCAGGAATTACCAAAGACGGTTTGCTAATGCGAATGAGCGAAGAGAATTGGGATGATGTAATGGATACTAATTTAAAGTCTGTTTTTAATGTTACCAAAGCAGTACAACGTACCCTTTTAAAGCAGCGTTCAGGTAGTATTATCAACATGAGTTCTATTGTTGGAGTAAAAGGAAATGCAGGTCAATCTAACTATGCAGCTTCTAAAGCCGGAATTATAGGATTTACAAAGTCCATTGCACAAGAATTGGGAAGTCGTAATATTCGATGTAATGCCATTGCTCCGGGTTTTATTGCCACAGAAATGACTGGTGAATTGGGAGAAGATGCCATGGAAGCATGGTTAAAAAGTATTCCTCTAAACAGACCCGGAACCACGGAAGATGTAGCCAATGCTGTGCTTTATTTAGCTTCAGATCTTTCTACTTATGTGTCAGGGCAAACACTTAGTGTTTGTGGTGCTATGTTAACCTAATTCAATAGACTTAGTAATTTGAATTTAGTCAGCCAATATCCTTGGTGGATGTTTATAGGATGCCTTTTATTAGGGGTGTTGTATGCATTTGCTTTGTATTATAGAAATCAGAAACTCAATGAATTTAGCCTTGGCTTAAAGCGAACATTGTTTCTTATTCGAGCAGTTTTAGCAAGTGCTTTAGCGCTATTGCTTATGGCTCCATTACTCAAATACCAAAGCAAGCGAGTTGAGAAACCAATAATTGTTATTGCACAAGATAATTCGGAATCAATTCTTTTAACCAAAGACAGTTTAGCTTATAAAACAGAATTCAATCGAGAGCTTAATGAATTAAAATCTGAGCTAGCTCGAGATTATGATGTAGATCATTATCTTTTTGATGAAGAATTTCAAAGAGTGGATTCAAATGCCAATTACCTTGGAAAAATTACTGCCTTTGATCAATTGTTTGAAAATCTAGAAGAACGCTATGTTAACCGAAATGTTGGAGCTGTTATTTTAGCTTCAGATGGTATTTATAATCAAGGAATGAATCCTTTGTATTTGAGTGATTTGAATCAAGCACCTATATACACCATTGCCCTTGGAGATACCACTGCTTATAAGGATATTCGGATTAATGAAATCAGAAATAATGACATTGCGTACTTAGGAAATTTCTTTCCCGTAGAAATGGAATTGTTAGCCGAGGAGTTGGTCGGAGAAGAAGTAAAGTTGCGTTTAGAGCGAAAAGGAAAAACAATTTGGACTGCTCAAAAAAGAATTGATGAAAAGAATCAAATTATTGAATTCTCTACCAAAGTTGAAGCGAAACATTTAGGAGTTCAGCAATATGATTTAATCATTGAACCCATTGATGAAGAACGAAATACGTTGAATAATCAACTATCTTTTTACATTGATGTATTAGATGGTCGTCAAAAGGTGTTGCTTTTGGCGCAATCACCGCACCCGGATTTGGCAGCTATTCAAGCAGCTATTAAAAACAACAAGAATTATGAAGTAGAAACTGTCTTGTTGAAGGATTGGAAGGATAAAATTGATCCTTATGACTTAGTTATTTTACACCAAGTTCCAGCTTTAAGAAACCAAGCGAGTGGGCTTTTGCAAGCTATAGCCGAAGCTAATATTTCAACTTGGTACATTTTAGCTTCACAAAGTGATTTTAATGTTTACAATGAACAATTTGGAGCAATAAGCTCTTCTGCGATTCAATCAAATACAAATGAAATTTTGCCAGTGTTTAATTCGGCTTTTCCGTTGTTTACCTTTTCTGAAGAGCAACTAAATACCATAAAAGAATATCCACCATTGACTGCTCCTTTTGCAAAGTATCGTTTGAGTGATCAGTCCTATTCATTCTTTAATCAAAAAATTGGCAGTGTAGCAACACAGAGTCCACTACTTGCATTTAGAGACAATGGAAGTCGTAAAACAGCCACTTTAGTTGGAGAAGGGCTTTGGAAATGGAGAATCTTGAACTATGCGGAGAAAGGAAACCATCAACATTTTGATGAATTGATTTCGAAGATTGTTCAATTTCTAGCCTTAAAGGCTGATAAGAGTTTGTTTCGTTTAAATCATAAAAAGCAGTTTTTAGAAAATGAAGTAATCAAATTTGAGGCTGAAGTGTATAATGAATCCTATGAACTCATTAACGAATCCATCATTGATGTTACCTTTAAACATGAGTCAGGAGAGGAGTTCAACTATCAATTTAGTCGATCAAATAAGGCGTATTTTTTAAATGTTGCTTCTCTTCCAATAGGTAATTATTCTTACGAAGCAACGACTGAAGTTAACACTAAAAAGCTTGTCGAAAAAGGTGAATTTTCTATTTTGGAATTGCAATTAGAAGCAGCACAAACGGTGGCAAATCATCAACTTCTGTATCAATTGTCTGAAAAAAGTGAAGGAGCACTATTTTACCCTTCCAACATGAATCAAATTGCGAACGAAATCAATCAAAATCAGAATATTGTTGCGGTAACTTACTATCAAGAAAAGTTAGAGGATATCATTAAGTTTAAGTGGTTGTTCTTTATCTTTTTGACTTTGATAAGCTTAGAGTGGTTCTTAAGAAAACGAAATGGAGCCTATTAGATACAACTTGAATTGAAACAAATATGAAAAACTTTAGAATTAAAACCTTTTGGCTTCTCCTTGTATTAATTGTTGGATTTCATGTAAAGGCACAACACCAAGCCTTTGATGAATATGTTGCTAAGGCTGTAAAGGATTACGATTTACCCGGATTGACGATCTCAATTGCCGGAAAGGATTCTGTTTGGTTTCAGAAAGCCTATGGATATGCGAATGCCGAAAAGCAAACCAAAGCTACTACAGAATCAGTATTTGCTATAGCTTCAATCAGTAAGGCTTTTACCGCAACTTGTATTGGCCTTTTAGTAGACGACGGGAAATTAAATTGGTCGGATCGAGTACAAACTCATTTGCCTTATTTCCGACTAAGCGACGAATACATTGCTTCTCAAATGACCATTGAAGACTTACTTTGCCATAGAAGTGGTTTCAAGACTTTTGATGGCGATTTACTATGGTACATGACGGATTACGAGCCAAAAGAAATTGTAGAGCGATTTGAGAACTACAAACTAAGTTATGATCATAGAACGATTTATGGATATCAAAATATCATGTTTATAGCAGCTGGTTTGGTGGTAGAAGAGGTGAGTGGTCAATCTTTAGGTGATTTTATGAAAGAGCGCATTTTTGAGCCCCTTCAAATGAATTCAACATACACCTCTATAGATGATTATACCAAGGAAACCCAAATTGCTTACCCTCATGTCAATGGAAAGTTAGATGCTATAAGAAATTATGATAATTCTGCAGGTGCAGCATTAATTAGCTCCAATGTGGTCGACATGTCTAAATGGATACAGTTTTGGCTAAATGAAGGCATAGTTGGAAAGGATACTTTGCTTTCAAAACACACTTATAAAAACTTATTGGAAATGCATACACCAATACCAACTGGTGGATTTGACCGAATGACAGGAGTTGAATTCAAGGGTTATGCTTTAGGTTGGTTTTTAATGGATTATCAGAATCATAAAGTAGCTCATCATGGTGGAGGTTTACCTGGTTATATTTCAAAAATATTTTTAGTGCCTGCTGAAAATTATGGAGGAATTATTTTAACTAATGGCGAAACTTCATTACCTACCGCTTTAATGCTTAATAGCATTGATGAGTTTGAAAATAAAACGGACAAACCAGATTGGGCAGGAACCATACTGAAATTTAGTAAAGCAGCAGATCAGCGCAAGGAAAAAGCCAAAGTAGAACGGTACGCTAAACGAAATGAAAAGTTAAAGTCGAATGTTGCAACCGATAAATTGATAGGTGTATATGAAGATATGGTTTATGGTGAAGCTAAAGTTGAGGAAATTAAAGGAAACTTAAGCTTGACTTTAGTTCCATCAAAAAAGTATTTTACTTCTGAAATGGTACATTGGCAGCAAAATACCTACAAGGTAAAATTTAAAGATGAATTCTTACCTGAAGGATTTGTTACGTTTCATTTAAATGCAAATGGGGAAGTGGAAGGTTTTAAAATTGATTTACCTAACCCTGACTTTCATTTTCACAATTTGGATTTCAAGAAATTAAACTAGCCCAAATACTTTCTTTTTAAAGCCCTTAAAAAAGGAGCTTTTTCAAAACTTGAAATAATTTTAAGTTCTTGAAAAAGAGCGCTTTGCTCATCTAAAAATGCAAAAATTTCTTGAATGGAATTTTGACCATACATTTGGCCAAAAAGCTTAGCCCCTTTATGGTTTTCATGAGCCAAAACACTTAAGAACAGTTCGTCATACCATTGATATTTTGAGCTAGTTTTTAAGTTTTTAAAAGAGCGATTTTCTTTTAATAGTCCAATGACCTTTTGAATGTAATGCTCGGTATTTTTAAAAGAATAGCCCGAAGAGGCTTTTACCCATCCACCAGCAGTTCCTATTTTTAGATAATTCTCGGTATTGTGTTTATGAAACGGATATGAACTCATGGGGATTTTTCCCATTTCAGTTTCTTTTACTTCATAGTGGCTACATCCAATATGGTTCAAGTACTTTTTAATGTAATCATCATAGACTTTTTCATCTACAATATCCTTTGAGAAGTAAGTAAACTCAACTAAAGCTTTTGTTTTTGAATAAGGCAATACATAGGTGAAACTGCAACTAACTCCATCTGTCAAACTAAAATCCATCATTCTAATTTGCTCCTCATCAAAAAGCGCTTTATCACTCTCAACTACGTATCCTTTAAAGTGTTGCCAAACCATTGGATATTTAGCATCTTCTAAATTTTGTGGGGGACGACTATCGAAAACTCGTTTACCTAAGTAACTGTGATTGTTTGTTGTTTTTACTAGAATTTCTGAACCTAAAGTTAAGCCATCAACTTGATCATTAATCCAATGAAAGTTCTTGCAAGCTTGCAATTCATGGATTAGATGTTGGTAAAAATCTTTTGATTGAATAGTTTTATAAACGTAAGGTGCTAAATCAAAATCTTTAGCATGATTGATTTCGTCAACAAAGCACGCTTTATTCCACTGATGAGATACTATTTTATCCCATTTACCGGTACCTTTTTCCCAAAAGCTCCACGTTTTATCGTTTTGTATTTGGTCAGATCTAGATTCAAAAATAGCTAAGGAACATTCTTCTAAAAATCCTTCATCTAATAAAGCCTTAGCCAATTGCAGGCCCGATAAACCACCTCCAATGATTATAAAATCAAAAGGGGAGGAATTTGCTTTCAAGCTTTTTGAGAATATCGCCGAACAATAAAAATAAACAACATGAAAACGCCTAAAATAATAGAAGCATAGGCTTTTTGATTATCACTGAAAGCTGGATTTTCAAAATTTAAATCCGTGATGCCAAAGGTCGTGAACATGGCACCTAGAAAAGCTAATAAACGCTCGCCTTTATTCATGCATGTGCGCTTTGATGACTAGTACCTAATTCTTTGTCAAATAGGTATAAACTCGAAGTGTCGCTTCCAATTAATTCCAGTTTATCAATAATTGAACGAGCCAATTGCTCTTCTTCCAGTTGCTCTGAAATATACCATTGCATGAAATTATTGGTCGTATGATCTTTCTCTTCTAAGCAAGCAGTAATAATGTCGTTGATGCTTTCAGTAACCAAGATTTCATGTTCAAGAATACTCTTGAATACAGAAGCCAAAGAATCAAAATTTTTCTGTGGAGACTCCAAAGAAGGAACACTTGCATGGCCACCTCTTTCATTAACAAACTTGATTAACTTCAACATGTGTTGACGTTCTTCATCAGAATGTGCAAAAAGGAAACTAGCTACTCCAGGAAAGCCTTTCACATCGGCCCAACAAGCCATAGCTAAGTATAATTGAGAGGAGGAAGCCTCTTTGTGAATTTGATTTTGTAATTTGTCTTCTATCGTTTTTGAAAGCATAGCTGTAAATCTCTAAGTGAGTAGCAAATTTAATAGAATTAGACTAAGAACATGCTATAACGATTGCAATTACCTTAGAAAGTATTTCAAGCCGAGCGCAATCTCTCCTTGATCGTAATCATCAATAAGTAGATACTTCACTTCAAAAAATGGTTTAAAGTTTTCATGAACATTTACATCCAATCCTCCTCCTACGTTCAGACCAATTTCGGAATTACTGTATTCTCTGTCATTAAATGCAGGGTGATCATCATATTCATACCCAACAAAGGTTAATCCTAAACCTCCAAGAGCATATGGGGAAACTAATTTCTCTTGAGTTAAAAAGTAATAATGTGCATTTAAATTTAATTCATTCCAATAATTGCGTTCAATATACCTGCTATCATTATCCAGAAAGAAGAAATTAAAATCTGCAACTAAATTCCATTGCTCATTCAACAGATATCCAACACGTAAATCAAGACCGGCTTCTTCTACTTCTGAACCATATTCTATGCCTACACCTGCATTTATTTGACTTAAACCTTGCTTTGCAAAAAGCAAAAAAATAAAACTAACTAAACTTATTCTCAATAAATTTTTCATGATATACTTTGGTTTGATTTAATTCTATCACGAATGAAACGGAAGTAAGTTTTAAAATTTAATGAAACTTAACACTTTTCTTTAAGCAATTTAAATTGATTGAGTTGGTAGTGAGAGTCTACCCAAAAGTAGATAGTCTTTTCTTTGCCTTCGGAATTCATGCGTAATTTAGAGTATACTTTCTTTCCTTTTAATATGCTCCAAATTATTTTACTATTTTTCGAAGTATCTAGCTCATGTTCTAAGTAAAGATTTTCAATATCAATTAATTCTCCTACTTCAATAAGCTTTCCTTTCGGATCTTTAATTTGAACTTTATTTTCTTCTATTATTAATAGAAACTTATTGGTATAACTATAAAACTTGTGTAAACTAAAAATAGCATAAACACCAAAAGCAGCAATTAGCAATAAGGATGAAAATTCAAACCAAACTGGTAGTTCAAAAAGGTTTAGAATGCAAAGTATAATAAGGATAAGCAAATTTATAAGGGTAACAATCCTGTGTTGCCTAAAGTGCATTGGGTCAGAGATATACTGTGCTTTAATCATAACTTACTTTTCTTTAAAGTTTAAGGATACAGAATTAATGCAATATCTAAGGCCTGTAGGCTCAGGTCCATCTTCAAACACATGACCTAAATGAGAGCCACATCTTGCACATTCTACTTCGGTTCGATTCCATCCGTATTTATTGTCTGGTTTTTCAGTCACATTGCCCGAAATAAAATCATAGAAACTTGGCCAACCTGTACCTGATTTAAATTTGGTTTTTGATTCAAAAAGCGGATTGCCACATGCTTTACATGTAAAAACGCCTTCTTCTTTCCAGTCCACGTATTTACCGCTAAACGCACGCTCTGTGCCTTCGTTTCTAAGGACTTCGTATTCTATTTCGCTAAGTTGTGCTTTCCATTCCTCTTCCGTTTTTTGAACTTCAAATACTCCCTCGCTTTTTGTGTTAGGCGATTCATTTTGTCCGCAAGCAAAAAGAGAAACGGCTAATAGTAGAGTAGTTAAGCTGATTTTATTCATCATTTCTTTTAATTAAAATTACGAGCTTCTCTATTTTGAGGTTTGTAAGAAGCTGTTAAAAACTACAAATGAAAAGCTTTTACTAACAGATTTGTTCAAGCTTTAATAAATTTACTTTCATTAAAAGTATGTTCAGTAAACACAAATATTTTATTCTCGCCTTATTCTTCAAGCTGTTATTTGGTTCACAAGTGATTGCACAGGTAATTGAAGAGGAAACGCTTATTCAATATTATGAAGGATTTCCATTTCAAGAAGGAATATATACCTCTTTCAATGATTTTGTAAACAACGAGCCAAGAATTACAAGCACTTTTGAAAAAAGGGGAAGTCAGTTGTATTTATATAATGATTCTTTAAAAGATTTTGAAAAAGTCAATCCTGAAAGAGTATGGGGCTATTCTCAAGCCGGTAATGTTTATATTTCTCAAGAAGGGGCCTATTGGCGAATTATCAATATGGGGGCTTTGGCTCAGTTTTCGGCTATAGTCATAACTACTGTTCAATCGGTAGATAATTTTGGCTTTCCCATTACTCAGCGCTCTAAAAGCATGCAGCAGCTTTTTCTAGATTTTAAATCAGGAGAAATCTATGAGCTTAGTGCTAAAAACTTAAAACCCTATTTTGAAAAGGACCCCATTTTAAAAGAGCGTTTTAGCAAGCTTAAAAAAAGAGAAAAAGACCTCATATTAGCATTAAAAGCATACAATGAACTATATCCCATTTACCTACCACTTCCGTAATTTTTTATGGATTCTATGCTTGTTGATTACGACCACAAGTAGCGCACAATCTGAAAGTGAAGAAATGGAAAAAATAAAATCCGTTTTGGAAGAACAGCAAACTCATTGGAATGATGGTAACATTGAAGCTTACATGGAAGGTTATTGGAAGTCTGATAGTCTTTTATTTGTTGGCTCTAAAGGTCCCACTTATGGTTGGGAAAATACCCTAAATAATTACTTAAAAGCTTATCCCAGTAAACAGAAAATGGGTCAACTAACTTTTCATTTGAAGAGTTTAAAACTGTTGAATCCAGAATTAGCATTTGTGGTTGGTAAATGGCACCTTAGTCGAGAAGAAGGAGACTTAAAAGGCTATTTTACTTTGATTTGGAGAAAGTTGGGCGAAGAATGGAAAATAATAGCTGACCATTCCTCTTCGGAATAATTTTCTATGCCTTATATTTGCCCTTTAGAATGAACAGCAAACGTCTAATTTTAAACGAAACACAGGTAAAGCTCACTGTTAAAAGACTTTGCTTTCAATTGATTGAAAATCACAACGATTTCTCGAATACCGTGCTCATTGGTTTACAACCAAGAGGTATCTTTTTAGCCAAATACATTCATAAAGAATTGACTAAAATTCTGCCAAATCAAAAGATTGATTTAGGAAGTTTAGACACTACTTTTTTTAGGGACGATTTTCGTAGAAGAAGTAATCCGCTTATTCCTAATAAAACCCATATTGACTTCATTATTGAAGATAAAAAAGTGATTTTAATAGATGATGTCTTATACACCGGAAGAACTATTCGTTCGGGATTAGATGCGATGTTAGCTTATGGTAGACCAAAATTAGTAGAGCTTTTGGTTTTAGTGGATCGTCGTTATAGCAGGCATTTGCCCATAGAGCCTAATTATGTGGGCACAACAGTAGATTCTCTAACGAGTGAAAGAATAGAAGCTATTTGGAAAGATACAGAAGGTAAGAATCAAGTAATTCTTAAACAACAAGAGGATGAGTAGACTAAGTACGAAACACCTTTTAGGAATCAAAAACTTAAATGCTCAAGACTTAGAATTAATCTTCAGTACAGCGGACAATTTCAAAGAAGTAATTAATCGTCCAATCAAGAAAGTTCCCTCTTTAAGAGACATTACCATTGCCAATTTATTTTTTGAAAACTCTACGAGAACAAAGCTTTCATTTGAATTGGCTGAGAAAAGACTTTCAGCCGATGTGATTAACTTTTCGGCTTCTGCTTCTTCTGTAACCAAAGGGGAAACACTGATTGATACGGTAAACAATATTTTAGCTATGAAAGTGGATATGGTGGTGATGAGGCATCCCAATCCAGGAGCTCATATTTTCTTATCCAAACATATCAAAGCCAATATTGTAAATGCAGGAGATGGAGCACATGAACATCCCACCCAAGCTTTGCTTGATGCCTACAGTATTCGGGAAAAGTTAGGTGATGTTAAAGGAAAAAATATTGCGATTATTGGAGATATTTTACACTCTAGGGTGGCTTTATCAAATATCTATTGTCTGCAAAAATTGGGTGCAAAAGTCATGGTTTGTGGACCTCCTACTTTAATCCCGAAATACATTCACGCATTAGGTGTAAGTGTTAGCTATAAGTTAGAAGAAGCACTTGCTTGGGCAGATATTGCCATGATGTTGCGGATACAGCTCGAAAGGCAAGGTGGGGCAGCAGGTGTGAAATACTTTCCATCCTTAAGAGAATATCATAATTTGTATGGATTGACCACAGATCGCTTAAAAAAGGCTGGAAAATCACTTACGATAATGCATCCAGGTCCAATCAATCGGGGAGTAGAAATTTCATCAGAAGTCGCTGATTCCTCCGATTCAATTATTTTGAATCAAGTAGAAAATGGTGTTGCTATTCGAATGGCGATTTTATACCTACTTGCTTCATTAGAAGGTTTTGATAATTAAAATTTATATTTTTACCGCTCTTTCAAAATTCTAACATGAGTCCATCTAGTTATACGATTGAAAACAAAGACAATTTTATCTTAATCACCATTTTGGAGAGTAAGTTTACCGCTAAGGTTTCTCCAGATTTAAAAGCGGAATTAGCAATATTGAAAAGTCAATCGGTTAAGAATATAATTATTGATTTAGAAAAGGCCAATTATTGTGACTCATCAGGCTTAAGTGCTATTTTGGTAGCCAATCGAATCTGTAAGGAAGCAAACGGATGTATGGTCATTTGCAATTTGCAAAATGCCGTTGAAAAGCTGATTGAAATTTCTCAACTTGATAGTGTCATTACAATCACTCCAACATTAAATGAAGCAGTTGACTTCATTTTTATGGATGAGCTTGAAAAAGGTTTAGGCGATTTTGATGAAGAGCTGGATTAATGGCTTTTAAAGTCCTCATTCTTGGAAGTGGGTCTGCTTTGCCAACCTTACAAGCCAATCAAACCTCACAAGTTATTGAAATGGGAAATGAGCTTTTTCTCATGGATTGCGGTGAGGGGACTCAAATTGAGCTTAGAAGAAACAAAGTCAAAGTTCAGAAAATTGACCACATTTTTATCTCTCATTTACATGGGGATCATTTTTTTGGATTGGTAGGACTTATGTCAACCATGCACCTTTTAGGAAGAAAAAAAGAGTTACACATTCACGGACCAAAGGGGTTACAAGAAATCATAGAAATTCAATTTAGAAATGCTGGTAGTCATTTATCTTATGAAATGCAATTTCACTTGGTTGAAGCTGCCGGCGCTGTGGTTTTTGAAAATGATAAAGTAAAAATTTCAAGTCTGCCATTAAAGCATCGCATTCCTTGTTTTGGCTTTAAGTTTGAAGAAAAAGAGAAACCTAGGAAGCTTGTTCCAAAAGCTTTGGAAGAATATGCTATTCCTAATTATGCAAGACATGAATTAACCAAAGGAGAAGATTTTCGTTCAGAGGATGGGGTTGTGGTAAAAAACAACTTGCTGACTACCGATCCGGAAGCTCCTAAATCGTATGCTTATTGTTCAGATACTGCCTACAATGCGAAGCTAATTCCTTTTCTCAAAGAAGTTGATTTGTTGTATCATGAGTCTACTTTTTTAGAAAAAGATCGAAAAAGAGCAACGAAAACATTTCATTCTACGGCAAAAGATGCAGCTCAAGTAGCACTAGAAGCTGAAGCCAAAAAATTACTTCTTGGACACTTTTCAAATCGATATAAGTCAAAAGACGCTTTTTTGCAAGAAAGCAGACCGACTTTTAAGGAGAGCTATATTGCTGAAGAAGGAATGGAATACCTTGTTTAGGAAGGAGGGAATTAAGAATTATCTTTTTTAAAATCCAAACTAACAGAATTGATACAATAGCGTTGTCCTGTTGTATCTCTTGGACCGTCAGAGAAAACATGACCTAAATGTCCTCCACAATTAGAGCAAACCACTTCAGTCCGTATCATTCCGTGAGAAGTATCTAGAATCAATTCTACATTTCCTTGATCAACTACATCGTAAAAACTTGGCCATCCGCTTCCTGAATCAAACTTGGTGGAAGAGTCAAACAGCTCATTACCACAAGCAGCGCAGGTGTATTTTCCTTCTTCTTTATGGTCAAGGTATTTACCTGTAAAAGGTCTTTCGGTTCCTTTTTCAACTAAAATGCGGTACTGTTCATCAGTCAGTTTTGCCTTTATCTTGTCGTCCACGGTTTTTCTGATTTTGATTCTTGTGCTTACGCTTTGGGTAAAATTTCTTTTTGTTTCTGCTATTTCCTTTTTTAGTGGGAGGATTATAAGCAGGGCCTTCACCAATTTCAGGCGGATTAGGCAACTTTGGAACGTCCTTCTGAATTAATTGTTCAATTTTCTGAAAATCTCTTTGGCCACTTTGGTCAATAAAGGTTAAAGCCATACCAGTAGATTTAGCCCGAGCAGTTCTACCCACACGATGCACATAATCTTCAGGGTCATTTGGAACATCATAATTCATCACCAAATCAATGTTGTCAATGTCAATTCCTCGTGATATAATGTCCGTTGCCACAAGAATCCGCAAACGCTTGTTTCTAAACCTTCTTAATACATCTTCTCTTTGTGTTTGATCTAAATCAGAAGAGATACCATCAGCATCCATATTCATGCGCTTTAAATCACGCACCAATTCTTTTACAGTATTTTTTCTTGAAGTAAAAATGATAATGCTGCTCAGTTCATCTTTGCCTTTTAAAAGGTGTTTGACTAGCTCATTTTTTTGTCCCTCATAGGTTAAGTAAGCCGCTTGCAAAATTCCTTCAGCCGTTTGCGAGATAGCAATGTTTACTTCTTCAGGTTGATTCATCACTGACTTAGCAAGATTCCTAATCTTAGGAGGCATAGTAGCTGAAAACATGATGTTTTGCCTTTCTTTGGGCAAATACTCCGCAATTTTTTTAATATCGTCTGCAAATCCCATATCTAGCATTCGGTCGGCCTCGTCGAGAATGAAATGCTGCAATTTGTCAATCTTTACATATTTCAAGTTCAAGTGAGACAAAAGTCTCCCGGGTGTAGCAACAATAAAATCAGCACCTTCCGTTAAGGCTGTTTTCTCTGCTTCAAAAGAAGAGCCTGAACCACCTCCATAAATGGCAATGGAAGAAGCACCAGTGAAATAAGAAAAGCCTTCCATTTGCTGATCAATTTGCATGGCCAACTCTCTTGTAGGGGCAATGATCAATGTACTAATGTGTCCACCACCTTTCTTAATTACACTATCCATAGTGGGTAGGAGGTAGGCTGCAGTTTTTCCTGTGCCAGTTTGGGCCACCGCAATAATGTCATTGCCTTTTTGAATAATGGGAATCGACTCTGCTTGAACAGGAGTAGGTTCTTCAAAGCGCATGGCATCTAAGCCTTGCAGTATTTCTTCTGTGAAATTAAAATCTCGAAATGTCATATGGTAAAGAAAAGAAAAAAGCTCCACTAGGGGAGCTTTCTTGGTATTTATGTAAAGCTAGCTTATTGAACGGAAAAGCTCATTCTGGTTTTTGACCAGTCTAAATGAATCATTCCTTTTGAATCAACAACAAAAGTCATGTTTTCCACATGGTCAATGGTAGAAGTTTTCGCTTCAATGCGCAAAGCATCTTTGCTTTCATCGTGCTTGTAGGCTCCCCATTGCTTGGCTTCTTTGTTAAAAATAACAGTCCAAGTGCCATCTTGCTTTGGAATAACAAATAAGGCATAAGTACCTGCTGCAAGCGCTTTGCCTTCCACTTTAACATCTTTGCTAAAGGTAATGGTTGTCGCCTCATTTGCCCCGGCTCTCCATATTTTTCCAAAAGGGACTAATTCACCGTAGATTTTACGGTCTTTCGCTCTAGGGCTGCTGTAGTTAATGCTAATTTCAGTTTTGTTAATGGTTCCTGTAGCTGTTTCTGCAGGACTTTGACGCTTTTTCATTTCTCCTTGAGCAAAGCTGATACTGCTTAAAGTAAACAAGCTAACTAATAGTAAAGTAATTCTTTTCATGATATGGTCTTTTTTAATGTGTTTGCTAAGGTAACACAAAAAGAGTAAGAGAGTTTTAGCTTAAGATTAATTATGAATTAGCAATAACTATCCAACAATCCCTGAATCACTTTTGCACCTTGCTCAATTTCTTCTTTGCTGATGTTAAGGGGAGGAGCTAAGCGAAAAGCATAAGGAGTTGATAGAAACCAAAACAGTAGTATGCCTTTTTTCAAACCTTGAAGTACGACTTTTTGTACTTGTTCTTCATTTTCTAAGTCAATGGCAAAAAGCAATCCTTTTCGTCGAATGGCTTTAATTTTAGGATGTTGCAACAATTCTTCTAAATAGCTTCCTTTTTCTTCAACCGAATCAAGCAGCTTTTCTTCTCGAATTATCTGAAGCCCTGTCGCTGCTGCGGCACAAACCAAAGGATGACCACCAAAAGTGGTAATGTGTCCTAGCATGGGATTGGTGGTAAATCGGCTCATCAAGCTTTTTGAACTGATTAAACAACCAATGGGTAAACCACCTCCAAGCGCCTTTCCTGAAGTAAGTATATCGGGTGTAATGTTGTAGTGCTGAAAAGCCCACATTTTACCAGTACGACCCATACCACATTGGATTTCATCTAAAATGAGCAGCGCACCAACTTCATCGCATTTATTTCGCAAAGCTTGTAAATACCTTGTGTTGGGAATTCGTACGCCTGCATCTCCTTGAATGGTTTCTAAAATGACGGCCGCTGTTTTTTCACTGATACGATTTAAATCATCAAAATCATTCAGTGTGATAAAATCAACATCACTTAGTAAAGGTCGAAAGGGCGTTTTCTTTTTTTCATTGTAGCTAACACTTAAGGAGCCATGGGTGCTGCCGTGATATGAACCTTTGAAGGCAATTAACTGAGTTCTTCCTGTGGCTCTTTTGGCAAGTTTTAGTGCAGCTTCATTAGCTTCAGTTCCTGAGTTTACAAAATAAAAAGCTTGTAATTGCTCCGGAAGTGTTTTGGATAACTCTAGGGCGGCTTCTTGCTGTGCATCTTGAATGAACTCACCATACACCATTACATGCAGGTGTTTTTCTGCTTGCTTTTGAATTGCATTTACAATTTTCGGATGTGAATGTCCTAAATGACTAACACCAATACCGGAAATTAAATCCAGATAAGCTTTTCCTGCTTTGTCATAGATGTAACTCCCACGGGCATAATCGACTTCGATACCAAAAGGAAATGGGGTAGTTTGAGCTAAATGCTCTTTAAAAAAACTAAGTTCGTCTTTCACATGGCAAAAGTAAGCCTGTGTATTCAAATCAAAAAAAAAGCGGTCGATTTCGACCGCTTTTTTTAATTGTTTTAATGTGCTTTCCTTCGCTTCTCGATGAGCTCTTTTTCCATATGGTGACGCTTTTTATCGTCTTTGTACATATGGAGTAACTCCCTTTTAAAAGAATGTTCCGCTTTTTTCATTTGAAGCACTTTTTTGGCACCCATTAATGCTACCATTTTTTCAAGGTATTCTTTCTCCAAAGCTAGTTTTTGTTCTTCTAATTCAATGCGCTCATCTAACGCTTTTTGAGCTTCTGTTTCACTTAAGTTTTCAAGCTCACTTTCTTCTTCATCATGCTCTGCTTCTTTCATCTGTTTGTGAGCATCATGAGACCTTTTCCAAAGTTCCTTTTTCTTTTCTTGATATTCATCATACAAGCTTTTGAAGGCTGCACTTTTTTGTTCATCTAACTCCAATTCAACAAGTAGATAAGCTACTTTGAGTTTTTCCATTTTTTCTCTCTTTTCATCACTCAATCTTTGAGCCATAGCACTTAAACCAAAGCTTACCAAAAGGAGTAAAAGAAGCTGTTTTTTGATATTCATTTTCTTAAAATTTAATGATCAAATAGGATTAATTCGGTGTCTGAACTTTCTTCATTTAGGTAATTTTCAATATCCTCATCACTAAAATCCTCTAAAGTAGAAGCTTGGTAATGGTAAGCTAAGTCCATGAGATCTTGATTAGCCATCCAATCTTCACTTTCTTCAAGCAAGAAAGATTGCAGGTCTTCATCCTGCATATAAACTCCATCTTGATTTACCCAAATGGAAAAGTAGCAAAGGGCAATTACAATAAACATGGGCATAGACCAGCGAAATTGAAATGCTTGGTTCAATTTAGTTAGCCAAGAAATTTTTTCAGAATCTTCGCCAATTTGTAATTGCATGCGATAAGCAAAATCTTCAAAGTAATCGTCAGGAACTTTAAAGGCGTCTTGTTTGCGATATTTTTTTAATTCTTTATCCATTTGCTATCCTATTAGATACTTATGTAGATAAAAGGTTTAATCCAATTGTAAAAATTCTTTGATTTTTTTTACAGCGTGGTGGTACGAAGCTTTTAATGAACCTTCTGTACCTCCTAATAATTCTACCATTTCTTGATATGATAATTGCTCGAAGTATTTTAGATTAAATACCAATTTTTGTTTTTCAGGTAACTGTTCTATTGCCATTAGAAAAGACTCGTACGCTTCATCACCATCAAAATAAGGATCGTCTTTCAGGTAAAGTAGGGCATCGTCCAATGTATTTTGCTCAATTTTATTCTTCTTCAGAAAATTGAAAGCTTCATTTGTAGCAATTCGATACATCCAAGAATACAATTGTGCATCAGCCCGAAAGGAGGGAAGACCTTTCCACACTTTGAGCATGGTCTCTTGTAAAACATCATCTGCATTTTCGTGAGTGTGAACCAATCTTCGAATGTGCCAATAAAGTCTTTTGGAATATTCACGTACCATGAGGTTAAAGGCGTAGTGCTTTTTCCCTTCTACAAAATAAATATTCAATAACTCTTTGTCTTTCATGGCTATTAATGAAAAATCCATTCACTAAACAGGAATGGATTTTTTTATGAATTTCATCAATTCAGTTGTTAAGCTCTATTCAATACCTTTTTAGCAGCTTCAATGATATTTTTAGCACTCAAACCATACTTTTCAAACAGTTCTTCAGGCTTCCCACTTTCACCAAACTGATCATTTACTGCAACCATTTCCATTGGAGCTGGATTTTTGCGAGCAAGTAATTGAGCAATACTATCACCCAATCCTCCATGCATCTGATGTTCTTCAGCAGTTACTACGTGTTTCGTTTTAGCAACAGACTTTAAAACTGCTTCTTCATCCAAAGGTTTTATGGTATGTATATTAATCACTTCTACGCTAATTCCTTCGCTTTCTAAAGCTTCTGCAGCTTTTAAACTTTCCCAAACACAGTGGCCAGTTGAAAAAATACTAACATCGGTCCCTTCTTGAAAAGTAAGAGCTTTACCAATTTCAAAAGTTTGATTTTCAGGCGTAAATACAGGCCACTTTGGTCTACCAAATCTTAAGTAAACTGGTCCTTGGTGTTCTGCAATTGCTATAGTTGCTGCTTTGGTTTGGTTATAATCACAAGGATTAATTACGGTCATGCCAGGTAACATTTTCATCAAACCAATATCTTCTAATATCTGATGTGTGGCACCATCTTCTCCTAAAGTTAAACCGGCATGCGAAGCGCAAATTTTTACATTTTTTCCGCTGTAGGCAATCGATTGTCTAATTTGATCATAAACTCTACCAGTTGAGAAGTTGGCGAATGTTCCTGTGAATGGAATTTTACCTCCAATGGTTAAGCCCGCAGCAACGCCCATCATATTTGCTTCAGCGATGCCTGCTTGGTAAAAGCGTTCTGGAAAAGCAGCTTTGAAAGCATCCATTTTTAAGCTTCCAGTTAAGTCGGCACACATGGCTACCACATTAGGATTTGTTTGCCCTAATTCCAACAATCCTGCTCCAAAACCTGAGCGTGTGTCTTTCTTTTCAGTGAATTCGTATTTAGCCATAGTTGTTTACAATTTTATTTGTGTGCTTTGTCCTGATTGTACTGTAAATGTTTCTTCTTTGGTGTAAATGCTTTGTTTGGCATTGGCCGAACGATAAATGACATGATAAGTTCCTGGTTGAAGAACGATACTTTGTCTTGTAGTTTGTTCTGATAGGTCACAAACCCAAATGAGTTTATCTTCTTTCATTTCAAAAATACTTCCATAACCTTTAGATGTCATGCCTATGGTAGCAATTCCTGCTTGTGGTATTTCTACGGTAGTTGTATGACTTTGAGCAATGTTGACATCAGAAATATAAGTTCTAGGAAGTGTTAGAATTTCTAAGTCATACTTGCCAATAATATACCTTTGAATATGGTTAAAATCTTGAACCAACATGGTTTCTTTTTTACCTTGTTGACGAACAATGGCCTTTAAATCCTCATATTCATTAAAGCCGTTCATTTTCAATTCTAAATCACCTTGTGGCGCATCAACTGCGATAACATTGTGGGTGCCGGCAGTTAATTCCACTCCTTTTTTACTTACAGGAGGAACTGTATGTACGACCAAGTCATATTTACCAAGTGGATCAATAGGAATCGTATCTGGAATTCCTCTACTATTCATCGTGTGCACAAAGTTATAGCGTACTTGACCTGAAAAAGAATCGTAAAAAGTCATGGGTACGTTTGTCTCTGTCGGATTATTCAAGTTATCGAGTAAATTTACTTGTGCTGTCGTGTTATTTAGTGCTTGTGAAATCACTATTCCAAGTACATTTTGAAAAGTGGCTTCATCTTTGGCATCATAGAAATTTCCTACACATTTAAAGGCATCCATTATTTCAGGTTCCAAGCCTAAACCAATTACAAAGGGCTTTAGAATAACACCTCTTTTTTGAAGAGCAAGTGATACCGCACAAGGATCACCATCACATTCTTCAATTCCATCAGTAATAAGGATAATCACATTTCTACATGTACTACATTCTGGAAAGTCATTCGCTGCTTGTTCAAGAGAATAGGCGATTAAAGTCGTGCCTTTGGGTCGAATGGTTTGGAGTCTACTTTTTATTTTTTCGTGGTTGGTAGGCGAAAAAGGAACTTCTAATTTGGTGTCTTTACAATTTCTTCCATCCGAAGATACATTGTTTTGATGACCATAAGCTCTCAAAGCAAGTTCAACATGTTCAACATCGCTTAAACTGTCAACCAAGTTGCGCAACAAGCGAGTTGCAATTTGCATTTTTTGACCGTTTTCCCAACGAGCATACATACTCTGAGAGCCATCGAGGACAAATAGAATTCGTGTTTTTTGAATTTGAGCCTGACTTTGAAAACTTGTAGTAAGACTAAAAAGAATTAAAAATAAACTTATGAGAAATGACTTCATACAGATAAATTTAGATTGTATAAAGGTAAATCAAATACCATACCTTTAATAATCACCTAAAGTTTCTGATAGCTGAGAAAGGGCATTTTCAGCTTGTTCATCATTTGGTGCAACGCCATGCCATTTATGACTTCCCATCATAAAGTCAACACCTTGCCCCATTTCTGTTTTCATTAAAATTACCACTGGTTTTCCGTGACCTGTTCTGTCTTTAGCTGTGTTTAACGTATCTAAAATGGAGTGCATGTTATGTCCATCCATTTCTAAAACTTCCCAACCAAAAGCTTCCCATTTCGCTCTTAAGTTGCCTAAAGCCATAATGTCTTCTACATCTCCATCAATTTGTCGGTTATTCCAATCAACTGTTGCAATTAAGTTGTCGATTTTTTGATGCGATGCAAATAAAGCTGCTTCCCAAATTTGACCTTCTTGCAATTCGCCGTCACCATGTAATGTATAAATAATGTGATTGTCGTTATTTAACTTTTTGCTCAAGGCAGCACCACACGCAACTGAAAGACCTTGTCCAAGAGAACCACTTGCGACGCGAATCCCGGGTAATTTTTCATGCGTTGTTGGATGTCCTTGCAATCGAGTATCAATCTTACGGAATGTAGCTAGCTCATCAACTGGAAAGTATCCACTTCGAGCTAATACGCTGTACCAAACCGGTGAAATGTGACCATTTGAAAGGAAAAACAAATCTTCCCCATTACCATCCATATTAAAGTCCGTTTTATGGGTCATGATTTCAAAGTAGAGTGCCGTTAAAAAATCGGCACAACCTAAGGAGCCACCCGGGTGACCTGATTGGGCTCCATGAACCATTCTTACGATGTCTCTTCTAACTTGTGAAGCAATGTTTTCTAATTCATTTACACTAGGCATGGTCGTTCGTTTGTTTGGATTTCAAAAGTAAATCAAATAAAGCAGAAGGAGTCCAGTTTGTTAATAAGTAATAGGAGCTGTGGAAAGTTTTTTGAATGAATAAAAAAAGTGATAAAAACAACATGGAATATCCTAACTTTGGCGCCCCAAAATCAATTTCTATGGCTTTAAAATGTGGTATTGTTGGACTTCCAAATGTGGGGAAATCAACCTTGTTTAATTGTTTGTCAAATGCGAAAGCACAGTCAGCTAATTTTCCTTTCTGTACCATTGAGCCTAATGTGGGTGTAATTACGGTGCCAGATGAGCGATTAAATAAATTGGCTGACTTGATTGATCCTGAAAATGTTCAGCCAACAACTATAGATATTGTTGATATAGCAGGTCTTGTTAAAGGTGCAAGTAAAGGAGAAGGGCTAGGAAATAAGTTCTTGGGTAACATTAGAGAAACAGATGCCATTATTCATGTTTTACGTTGTTTTGATGATGGGAATGTGGTTCATGTGGATGGTTCTGTAAACCCAGTGAGGGATAAAGAAACCATAGACTATGAGCTAATTTTGAAAGATTTAGAAGCAGTTGAAAAGAAACTTGAAAAAGTGAATCGTGCGGCTAAAACAGGAGATAAAGCAGCAAAAAAATCGCAGGAAGCCTTGTTAAAATACAAAGCACATTTTGAAGATGGTAAATCAGCTAGAACCGCTCCGGTTAATGCAGATGAGGCTGAAGAAGTCGCTGATTTATTTTTATTAACCAATAAGCCTGTTTTGTACTTGTGTAATGTAGATGAAGACTCCATTGCAAAAGGTGGAAATGAACATGTAGATGCTGTACAAATAGCTGTAGCAGATGAAAATGCAGAGGTATTAATGGTAGCTGCTGGCTTAGAAGCTGATATTGCTGAATTAGAAGATGCTGATGAGCGTCAGATGTTTTTAGAAGATGCAGGACTAGACGAGCCTGGAGTTAATAAATTAATTCGTTCAGCATATAAACTCCTTAATCTGCAAACCTATTTTACAGCTGGTAAAAAAGAAGTTAGAGCATGGACTATTACCAAAGGAATGAAAGCTCCTCAAGCAGCCGGTGTGATTCATACCGACTTTGAAAGAGGTTTTATTAAAGCTGAAGTAATTAAATATGAAGATTGGATTCAGTATGGCTCTGAACAAGCTGTAAAAGAAGCTGGTAAGATGAGTATGGAAGGAAAGGAATATGTAGTGCAAGACGGTGATGTGATGCACTTTAAATTTAATGTTTAAGCTACTCTAGTCGATACACTTTCCAACTATTCGTTCTGTTTTGCCAACCATTAAAGTTGAATTTTCTCAACCAGTTTGGAAAGGTAGAATAGATTTCTACTGCATCACCATCATAGTTCGTGTCGTTTCCTTTTCCTCCTAATACTAGTAGTTTAATATTTGTTTTTTGTTTCGGAATTTGATCAAAAGACTCTACCTCTTTTATGGTAAGGTTTGGAGCTTGATAATATTTTACATTCGTTACTCTATGGTATGGGTTTTTACCAATGTGGTATAAAGTTGCTTCTGATTCTCCAATTTCATGGTAAATGCGCTCATAAAGAGGTATTTGTGGGTCTGCGGGACGGAAAATGACTATGACTATGAAAATCAAATTTGCTGCCCAAGCTAACTTTACCATCCATTTAAACAGGAAATGTTCCTTCCAATCACTTCTAAAAGATTGATAAGCGCTAATTAGAATTAAGGGCACAAAGTAAACTAATGGAAAAATAAATCGAAGTTCTTTATGTCCAATGGCGATATGCACAAGTAAAAAGGGAATAATGCTCCAACTGATGGGAGACTTTGGGTTTTTAAATAAGAAGAGAATAAAAGCCAAGAATACTAGAACTGAAAGCGGGGGAACACCTTGTTCCAAAAAACGGCTGAAATAGTAGTACCAAGGTTCGATACCGAATCCTGAAACTTTATCTTCAAAAATATTTTGTTCTATATAATTCCATGGAGCAAATACAAAATCCTCGTAAAACCAAAAATCTATTAATACTCCTATAGAGAAACTTATAAGAAAGCTAAATGAAAGAATGACTAATTCTTTTATTTTTAGTTTGTGAATAAAGATGAGCCATAAGCCGAATCCAATTATAGCAAAGGCGATTTGGTATCTAAAATGAAATGCTAACCCCAAATACAATCCGCTTAAAACTAAGTTTCTCGCTTTCAAATTTTCATTAGGTAATAGCTGTAAAAAAGCGAACATAAAGAAAATGGCAGACCAATTTTCTGAAGAAAATCGTACTCCGATATAAAAGGTAAACCAAAGAAAAAAGGTGTTTAAAAAGTAGAAGTTTGCATTTTGATTTGAAAACTGTTTTTCAAACTTTTTCCATATGAGTATGAGCAATGAAAAACTAAGTATGGCGGAGATTAATCTCAATACAAAAGCAATGAAAAATGGGGAGTTTACACCTAAAAAGTGAAAAGATTGATGAATGAGATACACGAAGCCGACCTGTAAGCTTGGTCTCATTTGCTCATGAAATTCCCACGGAAGTTCAGATATGTCTGTTTTGCCCATTTTCCAATTGGCAAACTCTAAGAGTTGGAAATGCTCATCAAAATGATGATACCCTTTAGAGAAGATAGCACAAATGAGAAAGAGCAAAGCACTTAAAAATAGATAAAGACTTTGTTTTGAGTTAAATCGCTGTTCCCAATTCATTGTTTCAAATATACCGCATAATAAGGATGAAAAGATTTTAATTTAATCCAATCACCTTGTTTTACTTTTTCATTAACGTACTGCTCTTTAATGCCATTATCGATTGCAGCATGCCAATTGTCCCAAATGATTAAATCACCACTTTTAATTAAGGAAAGCTTATTCTGATGTAGCTCTAGAAACTCTTCTGGATTAAAGGGATTAATATCATATTTTAAGGACAAATAAGGATCGACATAAACCACTCTTTTACCATCAGGAATCAATTCAAAATTGGCCAATGATTGTTGTTTTTCGGTTAAATTCAAATCTCTTCTGAACTCCGTGGCAGCTGGCCCTTTTGTAAAAGGAAAGACAAGTATAAATCCTAAATAAGCGATTACAATTGCTTTGGTGCTTTTCTGTTTAAAAGCGCTTAGTATTTTTTCGATTGGCCAAAGTGCGAGAATTGCCATTAAAGGAGTAACAGCGGCGAATACTCTTTTTAAGCCCATGGAATTAAAGATGCCAAACATCCAGAAAATAGTGTGTGCCACAAAAAAGGAAACAAAACAAAGTGGAATTAATAAGGCAGGCTTGATTTGCAATTGTGTTTTAATTTTTTCAAAAGAAAATCCTGCTAATCCAATCCAAAATAAAATAACCAAAGGAATCCCACAGACGTAGGTCATTTTATCGAAAAAGTGAAGCCAATTTCCTTCACCATAGGGACTATCCAGATTGGCATAAGGGATTTTGTGAAACACCCAAAGCAAGTCTTTGTAATAAAGTGAGCCAAGAATTCCCAAGACCAAATGACCAACTAAAAGTAAAGGCAGTTTTTTCCAGTGGTTGCATAGGACTAAATAGGCTGCAAAAGTCAGTACAATTACCAATCCTTCCGAACGAATAAAGGGTGTAAAAGAAATCAGAAGTAGAGCAAGACTAACTTTTTCAATAAGCATAAAATAAATACTGGAAAGTAAAAAAGCAGCAAAAAGAGGTTCAGTTAATCCACTAAAAGTAGTGCTTAAACTCAAAGGAAAAAGCAAGTAAAATAAAGCGGCTAAAACAGGAAATCGAAAGTTTAATTTTTTCGCGATTAGCTGAATTAGGACAAGGTTAATGCCAACACAAATCACATTAAAAAGCTTGATTCCTTGAAAGCCAAATTGTGCAAATGGAGATGCCAAGAAAGTAAAAATGGGTTTTCCCCAATGATTTAAATATAAATGAGGGTGCTGCGGTGCGTATTTGGCAATTAAAAAATGGGTTACACTATCCGCCTCTTGACCAACTCCATCAAAATTAAAAATCAGCAAGATAGCCGTAATAAGGTAAAGAAAAACTAAAAGGTAATTGACCGTGTTTGTAATTTTCATGGAGGGTCGAAATTAGTGCTTTGTCACTTAATAAACGTTTCATTTTTTGTTAAAAGCCTTGTTGATAAATCAGCTTAATATGGTAACAAGCCTCTATGTTTTATAAATACTTTAGAGCTTTCAATCAAATTTATGGCAGAAGAGGTACAATATACCGAAGATAATATCCGATCGCTCGATTGGAAAGAGCATATTCGAATGCGCCCCGGAATGTACATTGGTAAGTTAGGCGATGGCTCAGCTTATGATGATGGCATTTATGTGCTTTTAAAAGAGGTGCTCGACAACTCCATTGATGAGTTTGTGATGGGGAATGGTAGAACCATTGAAGTAAGCATTAAGGATAAAACGGTAAAGGTTAGAGATTACGGTAGGGGAGTTCCTTTAGGAAAGGTAGTTGATGTAGTTTCTAAGATAAACACTGGTGGTAAGTACGATTCTAAAGCGTTTAAAAAGTCTGTAGGTTTGAATGGAGTTGGTACCAAAGCCGTAAATGCTTTGTCCACCATGTTTCGTATTGAATCTTCGCGGGACGATAAAATGAAGGCTGCCGAATTCTGTCGCGGCGAATTAATCGAGGATCCAGAGATTGAAGCAAGCACCAGACGTAAAGGGACGAAAGTCGTTTTTACACCTGATGAGGAAATTTTTCAGAATTATCAATTCCGCACGCAGCATGTTGAAAGAATGTTGTGGAACTATGTCTACCTAAACCGTGGACTGACTATAGTTTTCAATGGAGAGAAATATTACTCAGAAAAAGGCTTGTATGATTTGTTGGAGAAGAACATGTCAGATGATCCTTTGTATCCCATTATTCATATTGAGGATGAGGATATTGAGGTGGCCATGACCCACACTAATTCTTATGGTGAAGAGTATTATTCTTTTGTAAATGGGCAACATACCACTCAAGGTGGAACTCATCAAGGGGCGTTTAGAGAAGCAGTAGTTAAAACCATTCGGGAACATTTTCAGAAAGATTACGACGCTAGAGATATTCGCTCATCCATTGTAGCCGCAATTGCGGTAAAAGTAATGGAGCCTGTTTTTGAGTCGCAAACCAAAACAAAATTAGGTTCTAATGATGTTGGACCTGATGGACCTTCTATGCGCTCATTTGTGGGTGATTTTTTAAAGAAGCACCTCGATAACTTCTTGCATAAGAATCCTGAAATAGCGGAGGCTTTGCAAAAGAAAATCATGCAATCGGAGCGTGAACGAAAAGATTTAGCAGGAATTAAAAAACTGGCTCGAAAAAGAGCAAAAGAAGTTAGCCTTCACAATAAAAAACTAAGAGATTGTCGCGTTCATTTCAACAATAATAAAGAACGCAGCGAAGAAACTACACTCTTCATTACGGAGGGAGATTCGGCTTCTGGTTCAATTACCAAAGTAAGAGACGTAAACACTCAAGCGGTATTTAGCTTAAAGGGTAAGCCACTTAATTCTTATGGTTTAACCAAGAAGATTGTCTATGAAAATGAGGAGTTTAATCTTTTGCAAGCTGCCTTAAACATTGAAGACGGATTGGATGATTTGCGTTATAACAAAGTCGTTCTAGCAACAGATGCCGATGTAGATGGTATGCATATTCGCTTGCTTTTAATTACCTTCTTTTTGCAGTTTTTCCCAGACTTGGTAAAAAATGGGCATTTGTTTGTTTTGGCAACTCCACTGTTTCGGGTTCGTGATAAAAAGGAAACCTTTTATTGCTACAATGAAGAAGAACGAAGAGAAGCCATGCGAAAACTAAAAGGTAAGCCTGAAATAACTCGATTTAAAGGTTTAGGTGAAATTTCACCAGATGAGTTTAAACACTTTATCGGAGAGGACATTCGATTAGAACCGGTAGTGATTGGAAAAGAACAGTCGGTGAATGAATTGTTGAAGTTTTACATGGGTAAGAATACCCCTGACAGACAAGAGTTTATTATTGAAAATTTGAAGGTTGAACAAGATTTAGTAGAAGACACGGAAGTGGCTTAAGCGAAACATATGGCAGAAGAAGAAAAAAACGAAAACGAAGAGTTAGAAAACGTTCCAGAAGAGGCAGAAGGTTCTGAAGGGCTTGAAAATGTCATTCAAGTTTCGGGCATGTATAATGAGTGGTTTTTAGATTACGCCTCTTATGTAATCTTAGAACGTGCTGTGCCTCATGTAAACGATGGTTTAAAACCTGTTCAACGAAGAATTCTACATTCCTTAAAAGAAATGGATGATGGCCGCTACCATAAAGTGGCCAATGTGATTGGAAATACCATGAAGTACCACCCTCATGGAGATGCATCCATTGGTGATGCCATGGTGCAATTAGGGCAAAAGGAATTGCTTTTGGATACCCAAGGTAACTGGGGAAATATTTTAACCGGAGACAGAGCTGCAGCACCTCGTTACATCGAAGTTAGACTATCGAAATTTGCCTTAGATGTTGCCTTTAATAAAAAGACAACTGAATGGGCTTCTTCTTATGATGGTAGAGGTTTAGAGCCCGTTACGCTTCCCATGAAGTTTCCACTTTTGTTGGCGCAAGGAGTAGAAGGAATTGCGGTTGGACTTTCATGCAAAATATTACCACATAACTTTAATGAACTAATTGATGCTTCCATCAATCTTTTAAAGGGAAAGAAAGTCAACATACTTCCTGATTTTCTCACTGGAGGAATGGCTGATTTTTCGAATTACAACGAAGGATTAAGAGGAGGAAGAATTCGTGTAAGAGCGAAGATTAACATCTTGGATAAAAAGACCTTAGTAGTTAGTGAAATTCCATTTGGAACAAACACTTCTAGCTTGATTGATTCCATCATTAAAGCCAATGACAAAGGGAAAATTAAAATTAGAAAGGTAGAGGATAATACAGCCGAAAATGTAGAAATTAACATCCATCTTCCAACCAATGTTTCCCCTGATAAAACCATAGATGCGCTTTATGCATTTACGGATTGTGAGGTTTCAATTTCACCGAACTCTTGCGTTATTGAAGACGACAAGCCCAAGTTTTTAAGTGTTAACGAAATTCTTCGAATCAATACGGAGAACACCAAGCATTTGCTAAAGAGAGAGCTTCAAATTCGGAAAGGTGAACTTGAGGAACAATGGCATTTTGCTTCATTAGAAAAGGTATTTATTGAAAATCGAATTTACCGAGATATTGAAGAGCAAGAAACGGTAGAAGGGATTATGAAAGCGGTACATGATGGATTAAAACCTCATGTAAAACATTTGATTCGTGAAGTAACGGATGATGATGTGAATCGTTTGTTAGAGATTCGCATTAAGCGTATTTCAAAGTACGATAGCTACAAGGCCGATGAGCTGATTAAGCGAATTGAAGAGGAAATTGAAGAGATTAAATACAATTTGGCAAATCTGACTGATTTTGCCATTGCTTATTTTAAGAATATAAAGGAAAAGCACGGAAAAGGTAGAGAGCGAAGAACGGAGATAAAGTCTTTTGAAAACATTGATGCTTCTAAAGTTGCTGTAGCCAACGCTAAGCTTTATGTAAATCGAAAAGAGGGCTTTATTGGTCACGGTTTAAAGCGCACAGAATCTGAATTTGTCGCAGATTGTTCAGACATTGACGACATCATTGTATTTCGAGAAGATGGAAGTATGCAGGTGCAGAAAATCCAGCAAAAGTCTTTTGTTGGCAAAGGAATCATACATGTTGCCGTATGGAAAAAAGGCGATAAGCGAACCATTTACAATTTGGTCTATCAGGATGGACCAACTGGTACTGCTTATGTGAAGCGCTTTAACGTAACATCCATTACCCGTGAAAAGGAATATGATTTAACCACAGGGAATAAAGGTTCTAAAGTCCTTTATTTTACGGCAAATCCTAATGGAGAAGCGGAGGTTATTCAAGTGCAATTGAGGGCAAAAGCCAAGTTGAGAAAACTCAAATTTGATTTTGATTTTGCCGAGCAAGCCATCAAAGGTAGAAGTGCTAAGGGCAACATACTTAGCAAACATTTGGTAAGTAAAATTAAGTTGAAAGAAGAGGGAAGTTCTACTTTAAGTGCTCGCAAAATTTGGTTTGATGATACCGTACAGCGTTTAAATACGGAAGGAAGAGGAGATTTATTAGGAAGCTTTAAAGCAGATGATAAAATCTTAACCATTACCCAATCTGGTCATTATAAACTAACTGGAACCAATGTAAGCACTCACTTTGAAGACGACTTGATTCTGATTGAAAAGTGGAATCCTAAGAAGCCAGTTACTGCTATTTATTATGAAGGTGAAAAGGAAGATTTTTATGTCAAGCGCTTTTTGGTAGAAGACACGGATAAAAAAGTTGCTTTTATTACAGAGCACGAGAACAGTTATTTGGAATTGGTTTCTACAGATTTTCATACCGTTATTGATTTAAGCTTTGTGAAACCAAGAGGTAAAGATGCGAAGCCAAATGAAATCTTTGATTTACAAGATTTTATAACAGTAAAAGGTTTAAAAGCAATTGGAAATAAGTTGAGTTACGATAAAGTAAAAGGCATTGAACGATTAGAGGAAGAAGCAGCAGCTGAGGTGTTAGGTATTAGTGTAGAAGAATATAGAAAAGACCCTTTTGCTGAAGTTGTAGAGGAGAAGAAGGAAGAACAAAAAGAGGAAGAATCTGAAGAAGAAAGAGAGGACGCTTCGAAAGAAGAGGAAAACAAACCTAAATCTTCAAGCGGAGATGCACCTCAAATGGATTTATTCTCTTAGTCCATGTCAATCACGCTATTAATAATAATACTTACAGCAGCAGTTTCTATTCCTGCTTTTAATAACAAGCAACTGTTTTATAAACTTGACTTTTCACCTTATGAGGTGGAAAATCGAAAAGAATGGTATCGTTTTTTAAGTCACGCCTTATTGCATGGCGACTGGATGCACCTCATATTTAATATGTTGGTGCTTTATTTTTTCGGAGATCATACACAAGCTTACTTTGAAGCTTATGCTGGAACAAAAGGTACTTTCTATTTTATTTTGTTGTATGTGGGGGGGGTAGCTTTTGCAACATTACCAAGCTATAAAAAACACAAACACAATCCCAATTATCATTCAGTAGGGGCTTCTGGTGCTGTTTCTGCGGTTTTATTTAGCTCAGTTATGTTTAATCCTGCAAATAGTATTTGTTTATGGGGTATTTTGTGTTTGCCAGGTATCATTTGGGCTATTACTTACTTGATATACTCTTACAGAAAAGGCAAACAGGGAGGTGATTACATTAATCACGATGCTCACTTTTGGGGGGCTGTATACGGAGCGCTATTTACATTATTAACTGTCCCGCAAGCTATCCCTTCTTTTTTCACTCAATTATGGTCAATTTTGCCTTTCTAAGAAAGGTATGGAAGAGAATCTAAAAAGTATTTATTGGGAAGGAAATTGGCGCAAAGAAGGTGATGTTTCATTCGGTTTAAATCGCGCTTTCCGATTTGGAGATGGTTTATTTGAAAGCATTTTAGCCATACATGATAAGTTGCCGCTAATAGATTTGCACTTAAATCGCCTTAAAGAAGGAATGAAAGTCCTTTTACTAAACGATGAAAATTCTTTTCTAAATGGAGTTCAACATTTAATTGAAAATAAATTAGCTGAATTAGGATATAGAAACTCAATAGTTCGAATATGGGTTTTTAGAGATGGGGGTGGCAAGTATACACCTACTACCAACACGGCGGCTTTTTGTGTTCAAATTGAAGAAAGGAACAACTCCTCTGCTTATTTGAACAAAAAAGGATTAACAATTGATATCTGCAAAACGGTTAATTTGTCATACAGTACAACGTCAAAGTATAAAACCATAAGTTCATTGCCTTATATTTTAGCAAGTATAGAAAAAGAGCAGAGTCCTTACGATGATTTGATATTGCTAAACCAAAATAACTTAGTTGCCGAAGCGACTTCCTCAAATTTATTTCTGATAAAGAACAATCAAATTTTTACACCTCCATTGTCTTCAGGATGTGTAGAAGGTGTTGGAAGAACTCACTTTATAAATATGGAAAGTATAGGACTAGCAGTTGAGGAAAAAGAGATAAGCCTTAAAGATATAATTGACGCTGATGAATTATTTTTATTAAATGCAGTAACAGGGCCAAAATGGGTAGCTGCATTTCAGCAAAAAAGATATTTTCATCAAAAGATTGATAAAATCTCTAGTATGTGGTATTTGTCGTTGTCGTAATGGCTTAATTAAAAGCAGTTTAAATAAGGTTGATGTTCTAAGATTTCAGATAAATCGGTTAATTTTGTGGTCCAAATAGAAAGTTTAATGGATTAATTTTTAAAAACTATTAATTATAAATTGAGTTTTATTTATTAAAATGTTTCTCTTTTACTCTGAAAATGTGATAGAATTGAAACCAAAATATTACTTAATTCGTTATTAGACTTTTCTTAATACTACTTGACTTGAAGAAATTTTTATTGATTATTGGAACATTAATCTTTAATGTATTAATGCTCCATGCCGGAAATCCTAATGTTTTTTATTATGTCTCTGATGGTACAGAAGAGCTTTATTCTTTAAATATAAGTACCGGTGTATCCACTTTAATTGGTTCGACAGGTGTTACTTCTATAGAGGCGATTGCCTATTATCCATTTCCGGGTGCTAATGTATTATATGCGGCTAATGGAGGAGACTTTGGAACTTTAAATTTAAGTACTGGAGCTTATACCTCCATTGGAGAAATTGATGGTGGTGGAACTGCAAACGGAGCTGCGGGAGCGCAGACTTTGAATGATGTTGATGGATTAATGTTGGATGGTCAAACCTTTAAAATGTGGGCCATTGAACGTCAATCAGGTGCAACCCCCGATTTACTTTTTCAAATTGATGTGAGTACAGGGCAGTTTGTCCCAAATGCTTTCGGACCTGGAATAGACTACTTAGTAATTTCTGGAACTGGCATTGATGTAGATGCTGATGATTTGGCTGTTGACCCTACAACAGGCATTATCTATGCCTCATCCAATGATGGAGGTACAAATGATGTGCTCATTCGAATAAACAAGTTTACAGGTATTTTTACATTTGTTGCTAACTTAAGTCAAGATGACGTTGAAGGGCTCGCTTTTCGAAATGATGGAACACTTTATGGCTCTGAAGGTGATGGAGACAATCGCTTTAGTGAAATAAACAAGAGCACAGGGGTAATGAGCAATTTTATTGGGTTTAGTGGTTCCGATGTGGAAGCACTTGCTTCTTTAGTTGCAGATGCTAACCAATTGAGCGGAACGGTTTATGAAGACACGAACTACGATGGAATAAAAGATGGCGGAGAATTGGGAGTTGCAGGAGTTAGGCTTTACTTATACATTGATAAAAATGGAGATGGTAATGTTGACCCCGAAGACACTAAAGTTCAAGAAACAGTAACCGATGGAAATGGAGATTACAGTTTTTTATATGCGAGTACTGGCAACTTACTAGTCACCACAAAGTATAATTCTTATCCTTTTGGGTATGCTTTAACTACCGATAATGTAGAGTCGGCAAGCTTTACCGATGGGGTGAATTTTGCTGAAACCGATAACAGTAATGACTTTGGAATTGCAACAGGTCCAGATTGTGATGGAGATGGCTTGCCTAACTTTTTTGAAGGTGGAGCCGATTCAGATTTAGATGCTGTTCCAGATAGTTGTGACTTAGATTCCGACAATGATGGTATTTTGGACAGTGTTGAAGGAATTGAAGATTTTGATGATGATGGAGTTGTCAATTACTTGGATCGAGATTCTGATGATGATGGAATTCCTGATGCGATTGAGGCCACAGGAGGAATTGTAGCAGCAGCTTATGAAAGTTCAGAAGGAAATTTTTCAGGTGCTGATTTAGATGGAAATGGTATTGTAGATAGCCGAGAAACTTTTTCAGGTAGTGGAGTTATGGTAGCTAGTAGACCTGATTCCGACAATGATGGTTTAGTTGACTATTTAGATTTAGATTCAGATAATGATGGTATTCTTGATATTATTGAAGCAGGTGGAACGGATAGCGATGGTGATGGACAAGTAGATACTTATGCAGATGGAGATAACAATGGTTATTATGATTTGTATGAAGAAACACCGCTTTTAATTCCCAATTCAGATGAGACTTTTGAAAATAATAATGGCCTAACAAATCGTCCAAATTACATTGATATCGACTCTGATGCGGATGGTATAGACGATACGCGCGAAGGTTATTCAACTGCTGCATATGAATTCCCAACCTTATTGATCGATTTTGATGAAGACGGAATCATAGACTTTTGGGATGTTTCTGCTGACGAAGAGCCTATAACGCCTTATGATAAAGACGGAGATGGAACGCCTGATTATCAAGATGATGATTCGGATAATGATAACGTTTCGGACTTAATTGAAGGAAATGATGCAGATTCTGATGGAGTGGCAGATGCAGCTTTAACAGGCAATGATGACAATGGTAATGGACTAGATGATGCTTTTGATAACAATTGTGCACAAACAATTTCTATCGGTGCGGCTGATTGGGGAGAAGAAGATAACAGTGATGGTTCAATCAATTTAACAAGTACCGACTTGGAGCTAGTAAATGATGGTGGAGCTAATCAAACAGTTGGGATTTATTTTTCAGGAGTTGCTGTAGAGCAAGGTGCAACCATCAATTCTGCTTATGTGCAGTTTGAAACGGATGAAGCAGAAACGGGTGCAATAACCATAACGATTGAAGGGGAGCTATCTACAAATGCTAACTCATTTACTACTGCTGTTAATAATGTGAGTAATAGAACACCCACAGTTGCTTCAGAAAGTTGGTCACCGGCTAATTGGAATACCGTTGGTGAAGCCGGTACAAATCAGCGCACAGTTGATATCTCTTCTATAATTCAAGAAATTGTAAATCAAGGAGGTTGGTCAAGTGGAAACAGCTTAGTTTTAATTTTTACGGGACCTTCGGGAAATACAAGAACCGCTGAAGTTGATCCAACTTTGGTTATCAATTTAGACGCTATAGTTTGTAGTTCAAATGTAGCTGTACAAGATTTTGATGGAGATGGTGAAAGAGATTGGAGAGACATTGACGATGATGATGATGGAATAGCTACAATTTCAGAAATACCAGATAGCGAGCCAAGTGGAGTGCCTGATTATTTAGAAGTTGATGCCGGACCATGTGGGGTAGGTGCTGCTGTTGGAACGGCAACTGTCAATGGTAATGCAGATGTTGCTACCAACGAGAGTGGAGTGCCAACAGCAGGAAATGCAACTGGAGCACCTGATGGAAGTGTAGCTCTAATTCATACTAATGGCAACACCATTCTTTTAGACTTAAGTGATACTATTCCTGCAGGTAGCAATTATACCATCCGTTGGCAAGAAAGAACAGGCGAGTCAGGAACTGCTCAAATGATTCTAGAAGAATCAATTGATGGGGTTAATTTTACCACGCATCCTTCAGCACCCGCAACAAATAGTACCACTTTGGTAGACGCAGTGGTTACAGTAAACGTCACTACCCGATACTTGCGAATTAGTAAAGACAATCCACCAAGTACAACTGATTTTGAAATTGATGCAGTAAGTTACAGTACCCAAGTTTGTAGCATTGATTCAGATAACGATGGCATTCCTGATGAAGATGATATTGATGATGATAATGATGGTGTATTAGATGTAGATGAAGAAGCAAGTTGTCGAGGAGAAGTAAATTTTGAATATTACGATGGAACGCCTTCAGGAAATACAGTAGATAATATTCCAACTGTAAGTCCAGATGCTTCTGGTACAGTTAGTTCATTTGATGTAGATGATTTAACAACAAACTTAGGAGTCTCAAATGATACCTATGGAGTTCGGTTTACAGGTTTTATTTCAATTTCTACTACAGAAACTTATACTTTTTATACCTCATCTGATGATGGTTCTAAACTCTATATTGATGGGGTTGAAATAGTCGATAATGACGGTCTTCAGTCGCAAAATGAAGAATCAGGAACCGTTGCCTTAACACCAGGTACTTATGCCATTACGGTAGAGTTCTTTGAGAATAATGGAGATGAAATTTTAATCGTTTCATATTCTTCTCCTTCCATAAGTAAAACTGAAATTCCATTCAGTGTTTTGTCAACCGGATCCGGTGGCTGTGATACCGATCAAGATGGAATTGTAAATCGCTTAGATTTAGATTCAGATAATGATGGAATTGCAGATATCATTGAAGCGGAAGGCGAGGATGAAGATAATGATGGAAGAGTTGATGAACCAACAGATACCGATGGAGATGGTTGGTCAGATACCTTTGATTCAGATGATGGTGGAACAGCTTTAGCTGACCCTGATACAGATGGAGATGGATTGAATGACCGAATTGACATTGATGCAGATAATGATGGAATCGTAGATGTTGTAGAAGCTCAAGCTTCTACTTCTAGTCCTCGTTTACCTGTAGGAGTTGATTCAGATAATGATGGAACCGATGATACCTTCGATAATGATATTGGATCTTCATTTTTAATTCCGATTGATACTGATGGAGATGGTTCACCTGATTACATAGATACAGATGCAGATGATGATGGTTCTGAAGATATAGTAGAAGGTTGGGATACAGACAATGATGGCGTTGCAGATACTTCTCCAACTGGATTAGATGACGATAATGATGGTCTTGACAATGCGTTTGATGTAATTGATGGTTGGAACAGTGGAACAAACGTATCTAATGATGGAACTACATCTGATGATTTCCCAAATCTAGATCGAACCAATACACCGGAAAGAGATTGGAGAGAATTGTTAGATTCAGATGGTGATGGGATTGCCGATGTGGACGATATTGATGATGATAATGATGGAATTCTTGATGTTGAAGAAAATTCTTCTTGTACAGAAGGAGCTACCAATAGCTTAGCCTTTGAATTTTATGACTTGGAACCTGCCGGAAATAGTGTTGATAACATTCCAACAACTGGTGCTTTGGCTACTGGTTCAGTTACCGAATTTGATGTTGATGCCCTGTATATGGCTGTTGATCCAGGAGATGGAGATGATTTTTCCATTCGGTATACAGGATATATTAAGATTGCAACAGCTGGAACTTATACATTCTACACTTCATCTGATGATGGTTCAAAGCTATATTTAGATGGGAATGAGGTTGTTGATAATGATGGAGATCATGGAATTCAAGAACGATCAGGAAGTATTCTTTTAGGAATTGGTACTTACCCAATTGAAGTATTGTTTTATGAAGATGGAGGAGGTGAGTTTTTGTCCGTTTCCTATCAAGGCCCCTCTATTGCAAAAACAGCCTTGCCTTTTAGCATTTTAACGGAAGGTGGAGTTTGTGATACAGATGGAGATGGAATTAACGATCAAATAGATTTGGATTCAGATAATGATGGAATACCTGATATTATAGAAGCAGGTGGAGAAGACTCAGATAATGATGGTCGTGTTGATGACGATACGGATAGTAACAATGATGGATGGGCTGATACATTTGATTCTAATTTTGGCGGTGCGGCCTTAGTAGATGGTGACCAAGATAACGACGGTTTTGAAAATCGGATTGATTTGGACTCTGATGATGATGGAATTGCTGATATAATTGAGGCAGGAGGAGTGGATGCTAACAATGATGGAAAAGGGGACTCATCTACAGATTTTGATGAAGATGGTTGGACCTTAAATTTTGATCCTGATGAAGGAGGCAGCACATTAACCATTGGAGATGCTGATGCTGATGGCTTGCCAAATTACCTTGATTTAGATTCTGATAACGATGGTATTTCAGATAATGTCGAAGGGCAAACGACAGCTGATTTTGTAGCTCCTTTAGGAACGGATACAGATGAAGATGGTTGGGACGACCGATACGATTCAGATGATGGTGGAACAGCTATTTCTTTAAGTAATAATGATGGAGTGGGTGAAGCAGATTACTTAGATAATGACAGTGATGGAGACGGACTGCCTGATTGGATTGAAGGTTTTGACGATGACAACTCTGGAGATGCATTAAATGATTTTGAAGAGCGAGCAAATAATTATGAGACATCGGAAGGTAATCCACTGAAATACGTTAATACAGATGATGCTGATGCGGATGATATTCCTGATTGGCTAGAAGATGACGATGCGGATAATGTTCCTAATTTCTTAGATCCGGACCATCCATTATATTTTGATGAAGATAATGATGGTATAGTTGATTTGTATGATGCGGATAGCAGCGGAGTTGCTAGCAATGGTGTTCCTTCTAATACACCTGATTTAGATGGAGATGGTGAGTATGATTTTAGAGACTTAGATGATGAAATCTCTTTACCCATTGAGTTAGTTGAATTTGTTGCTCATAAAAATGGGGAGGTAGTTTTCCTAAATTGGAAAACGGTTGCTGAGATTAACAATGACTTTTTTAACGTAGAAAAGTCCATAGATGGTATCAACTTTACGTTGATAGGAACAGTAAAAGGAGCGGGAAATTCGAATGCCGTGCATTTTTATGAATTAGTAGATGAGTTTCCGAATCAAGGGATCAATTACTATCGATTAAAGCAAGTAGACTATGACGGAAAATTTTCATATTCTCCATTGAGAACTGTAGAATTTGATGATGCTTTTGGTCATGTTTTGATTTATCCTAATCCAAGTTTGGGAAGTGAAGTAATTAAAGTAAAGTTGATTGGGTTTAAAACAGGTAACTACCACTTTACAATTTATGATTCTAATGGAAAGGAAATCTTTGAAAAGAGTTTATTCTTGTCTAATGAATCAAAAAGTCAAATCATTACACTTGATGATTCACAGTTTTTCAAACCGGGATTATATGTGTTAGATTTAAAATCTACCTTCAAAAATGAGACTTATAAGATTATAATTAAATAGATTGATTTAACTCGATTCACAAGGCTTAGTTTAATAAACTAGGCCTTTTTTTGTTTAAAGTTAACATTAGTTTAATCGACAGTTAATAATTATTTGTCGATTAAAATGTTGGATGTGTCTAATTTTCAGCTAGTTGCGAAACTGGAGTGTGAAAAATAGAGTATATATAGGTGAAGTTTCATTCATAAACCCTTTGAATTATGAAGCTAACAAAACCAATTTTTTACTCATTTATTATACTATTTTTTGTTCAATCATTAAATCTAAAATCTCAAGAGTTACACTCAAATGCATGTCCAAGTGGAAGTTCAACTTTTGAACTCGATTGGTCTAGTGAATCCTATACATCTGGAAGTCTTTCTGAAACCTTAAGTAATGTAGATGGCAGTGGCTATGATATTACCTTCACAGTTAGTGGTTCAACTTCTGACTTAACCACCGAAAATTCAGTATTAACCCCCGGCATCACCAACTCCCTAAGTGGAGGAGTGGATGCATTACACTTTTCATCAGATGGATTTGGTGCAAATGATAGTGTTGTAATCAACTTAAGTTTTTCACCTGCAATTGCAGGAAATATTGCCTTTGATTTCTATAATGTAATCGATGCTGGAACTCCGGGTGTGACTTTAATTGCTTATGCTCAAACTGCTGATGGAAACTACATTGTTCCATCTTTGTTAGATAATGGTTCCCCTTCATGGAACTTAGATGGCCCAGGTGTTGCAGATGGTGATGCCTCAAGTACCGCTGGAACCAATGATCAAGTGGGTGTTGAGTTTAGTAGTTTTAATCAAGTAACCGATTTATACATCGTATTTAAAAGATGTACAGGCTGTGGAAATGCAGCAGATACTGAGTTTGCTTTGGGAAACATTGATTTTTGTTTGGTACCTGATACAGATCAAGATGGTATTACTGATACACAAGATGATGATGCTGATGGAGATGGTATTCCTGATGATATTGAAAAATGTATTTCAAGCACCTCTTACGTATTTGATTGGAGTTTGTATTCATGGACTGGCGCTCCAAACCAAACCACAAACTCTTATACAATGTCTGATGGTACAGAAATTAATTTAGCTGCCATCTCAAATGGTGCAAGTTTAGGAAGCATTGATATAAATTCAGATCGTGTTTCGGGTTTTGGCACTTCAGAGGAAGTTTGGGAAATATTGGCAGACCAACTAAACAACAATCAATCAGTGGATATTTCCATGGGCTTTTCAAGTCCGCTTCAAGATTTAGAGTTTACAATTACTGATGTGGATGCGGCACCTGGTGATTTTACTGATTCAGTTATTGTAGTAGGCTATTATCAAGGATTTGTTGTTTTTCCAAATTTAACCGCAAGTGGAGTTGATGTTGTAGTAAATAATAATACGGCAGTTGGGCAAAAGCCTGTAACTGATATAACAGGAAATACTGCTAATGTTTTAGTAGAATTTTCTAATCCCGTAGATAGTATTACCCTTTTTTATAGCAATGGAGTGAGTGCTCCACCTTCACCTGGAGACCAAGCAATTGGTATTTATGATTTAACCTATATTGGAGATTGTGGATCTCCAGATACAGATGGCGATGGAGTTCCTGATTATTTAGATATAGATGCCGATAATGATGGAATTGTTGACTATATAGAATGGCAAGCTTCTACAAATATGCCAATTCAACCTGCAGGCTCAGACGCTGACTCTGACGGGATTGATGATAATTTTGAAGGTGTTAGTGCTCCAATAGATACTGATGGAGATGGTATTCCAGATTATAAAGACTCGGATTCTGACGACGACGGTGAACCAGATTTATTAGAAGGCTGGGATACAGACAATGATGGAGTGGCCGATACTTCACCTGCAGGAACTGACTCAGATTCAGATGGATTGGATGATAACTTTGATCAAGTAGTGGGTCCTAATTCAACAACTAATATTACCAATAATGGTCAAACTTCTGATGATTTTCCAAACGTTGCTGAAGCAGGAACTGCAGAGTTAGATTGGAGAGAAGCTCCATTTGATTTAAATGATCGTGATGGTGATGGAATAGATAATTCAGTAGATATTGATGATGACAATGATGGAATTTTAGATGTAGATGAAGGATGTGGTGCCACTATTCAAGTTAATATAGATTTAGATACTTATGAAGATGAAACTTCATTTACTCTCGAAAACCCAACTCCTACAACTATTTTGTCAGGAGGAACATATACCGATGGAGATGAGCTTATTAGCGAATCAATCACAGTGTCAGAAAGTGGAATTTATGTTTTCACTATCTCAGATGTTTTTGGAGATGGAATGTTCTACACCGGTGGCTCAAATTCAAATGGTACAGCAAGTTATGCTTTGTCAGTAGATGGGGTTGAAATTTTTAATTCTGGTGCGAATCCAAATTTTGGAACTCAAGATGTTTTAAATATCAATGTTGACGCTTCTTGTCCAGATACAGATAATGATGGAGTAATTGATTCATATGATTTAGATAGCGATGGAGATGGAATTGCAGATATTATAGAAGCAGGGGGAATTGATTCAGATGGTGATGGTGTTGTAGATGGAGTTTTTGCTGATGGAGATAATGACGGTTGGTCAAATACCTTCGATCCAAATAATGGAGGTACGGCTCTTGCTGATAATGATTCGGATGGAGATGGTTTGGAAAATAGAATTGACATTGATTCAGATGATGATGGAATCGTTGATATTATTGAATCACAGCCTAGTGGAGTGTTAATAATTCCTAGTGGAAATGATAGTGATGGAGATGGAATTGATGATAATTTTGATACAGACATTGGCAATTCATTAACTAATCCAGAAAATACAGATGGGACAGACAATCCTGACTATATAGACACCGATTCAGATAATGATGGAGATAGTGATTTATTGGAAGGTTGGGATACAGATAATGATGGAGTTGCCAATACTTTACCTTCAGGAACAGACTCCGATAATGATGGACTTGATGACAGTTTTGATAATGTAAATGGAACAAACAATGCTACCAATGTTACCAATAACAATCAATCATCATCATTTTTCCCAAATTTAGACCAAAGTTTAACTACTGAAAGAGACTGGAGAGAAGCGCTCGATTACGATGATGATGGTGTTAACAATAGGGAAGATATAGACGATGATAATGATGGGATACCAGATGAGATTGAATGTAATGGAGGAGGAACAGTGCCTAATGTGTCAACATTGTTTACTTCAGGAATCGGTACTTATAATGTAGCCGTGGATGGAGAGTTAATTATTACCATGAATGGTGGTGATGGAGGAGGAGGGTCAGCTACAGCAGGCGGCAGTGGTGCAACAATTTCTGCAACTTTTGAAGTTACAGCAGGTGATGTTGTTAGGTATGTTGTTGGAGCAGGCAGTGATGGTGCTTTATTTTCAGCCGGAGGAGCCGGTAGTAGTGGAATGTTTATTAATGACGATCTAATCATGGTAGCCGGTGGCGGTGCAGGTGGAGATAATAGCTTTGGTGCTGTTGGTTTTGGTGCAAACTCAGGTACTGGGGGAGATAATGGCTCTGGAACAGGCCCAGGAAATGGAGGTGCTGGAGGTGCAGGAGGTGGTTCAACCTCCGATAATGATGGTGCCGGCGGAGGCGGTGGAATAAATTCAGCAGGTGGAACCGCATCTTCTGGAGGAGGTGGTGGAGCTGCCGCAGACCTTATCCCTTCTAATGGTGTAACTCTTGTTTCAGGTGGAACTTCAGCAGATGTTGGGAATACTTCTGGAGCTTCTGGGTTTACAGGTGGTGGAGGAGCTAGTGGTGGTTCATGGTCTGGCGGTGGTGGCGGCTACTCTGGAGGTGGTGGAGCAGGAAATGGTGGGTCAGCTGGTGGTGGAGGTTCATATTTGAATAGTTCTTTAGGAACTTTTTTATCGGGAAGTATAACGGCAGGTTCCAACGGAGCAGGTGGGGCAATATTGACAGATGGAGAAGATGGATTCATTACCATTACACTAAATAGTGCTTGTACAACTGATACCGATGGTGATGGAGTGATAGATGCTTATGATCTAGATGCAGATAATGATGGAGTAGCAGACATCATTGAGGCGGGTGGTGTTGATTCTAATAACGATGGACAAGTGGATAATGATACCGATTCTGATGGGGATGGTTATGCTGATACTTTTGACTCAGATAATGGAGGATCTTTACTTCCTGTTGAAGATGAGGATGGTGATGGTATTGAAAACTATTTAGATGTTGATTCAGATTCGGATGGAATTCTAGATAATATAGAAGCACAAACCACAGCAGGTTTTCGAGCTCCACAGAATGTTGATACGGACAATGATGGTTGGGATGATGAATATGATTCTGACAATGGAGGTACAGCAATTACCCTAAGTAATAATGATGGATCCGGTAATCCTGATTATTTAGACTTTGATAGTGATGGAGATGGATTACCAGATTGGATTGAGGGATTTGATGATAATAATTCAGAAGATGCACTTGATGATTTATTAAATAGGGCTAATACATTTGAGACCGTTAATGGAAATCCCGGATATTATGATAATTCTTTGGATAGTGATATGGATGGTATTCCAAATTGGTTAGAAGATGACGATATGGATAATATTCCAAATGCCGCCGATGCCGATAATGGATTATTTAGAGACACGAATCAAGATGGAATAATTGACTTATTCGACCCTGTTGATGGAGGAGCTTCAAGTAACTTACCTGACGGGGATGGTGATGGTGAGTATGATTTTCGAGATACGGATAATCAAATATCGTTGCCAATTGAGCTTATTCGTTTTAAAGCACTTCCACTTAATGGAATTGTAAAGCTTCAATGGACTACACAATCAGAAATTAACAATGACTATTTTATCATTGAAAAAAGAAACAACAAGGGTGTATTTGAATCAATAGGTAAAATAGATGGTGCAGGGAATAGCAATAGGGTGATTGATTATGTATCTTTTGATTATCATCCTTTTTATGGAGCCAATTACTATCGATTAAAGCAAGTTGATTTTGATGGTAAATATGCTTATTCAAGTATTCAAGTAGTATTCTTTAATTCAAGTGATAATTGGAGTGTTTACCCTAACCCATCAAATGGTAATCATTTGTTTATAGATTATGAAATTCAAAAAAACTTAATCGATCCAATTTTAATTGAAATTTATACCAATAAGGGTAAGTTGGTTTATTCAACTCAAATTTTCAATTCTGAATTAGACTTAAAGCAATTGAATGTATTAGAAAATTCAACTTTAAGTAAAGGAGTATTTATACTTAAATTAAGGATAAACAAAAATGTAAAGACTCGAACTTTTATAGTAAACTAAGTCATTAGTATTAAGAGAGATATTCAAATTTTATTCTTTTGTCGATAGAAATTGGAGTTTTGTCTTAAGAAAATGTAAACTTATCTAGTAATTTTGTCGTAAGGTTATTTAGCCATAATAACTTATTGATTTATAGATTAAAGAATCATTGCTGATGAAATTGCTTTTTAAGATTTTCCTTTCAGGTATTATATTGACATTTTCGTTTTTACAAACAAATGGTCAAACATTACATAATTCTTCATGCCCTTCAAATAGTACAAATTTCACTTTAGATTGGAGTTCAGTTTCGTATACCGCAGGTAGCTTAAGTCAAACCATTTCAAATATAAATGGCTCAGGTTATGATGCAACTTTTACAGTAACAGGTGCTACAGGAACCTTAACAACAGAAAATGGAGTTAATACCCCAGGTATTACAAACTCATTGAGTGGTGGAGTTGATGCACTACATTTATCTTCAAGTGGTTTAAATTCCACACAGCAAATTATTGTAAATATCTCATTTTCGCCCCCCATTGCAGGAAATATAGCATTTGACCTTTATAATGTAATTGATGCAGGTACCCCAGGGGTTAATCTAGCCGTATACGCCGAAACAGCAGATGGTAATTACATTGTTCCTTCCTTAGCAGATAATGGTTCTCCGTCTTGGGATTTAGATGGCCCAGGCGTTGCCAATGGAAATTCAAATAGCACTGCAGGAACGAATGATCAAGTTGGAGTTGATTTCAGTAGTTTCAATCAGGTAACAGATATTTATATTGAAATGGAAAGGTGTTCCGGTTGTGGAAATGCAGCGAACACAGAATTTGCCATTGGGGATTTTGATTTTTGTTTAGTTCCTGATACAGATGGAGATGGAGTAAGTGACCCACAAGATGATGATACCGATGGAGATGGAATTTCGGATGATGTTGAAAAATGTCCTTCCAATGTATCTTACACTTTTGATTGGAGTGATTATAATTGGTTTGGGGCAACTACACAAACTACCAATTCATACACAATGCCTGATGGAGCTCAAATCTCTTTAGCTGCTACCTCAAATGGAGCAACCCTAGAAAGTATAGATATTAATTCAGATCGTGTCTCAGGTTTTGGAGCTTCTGAGGAGACATGGGAGATTTTAGCGGATCAATTGAACGAAAATCAATCCGTTGATATCTCTTTTAGTTTTGATCAGGCACTAGAAGACGTTAGTTTTACCATTACTGATGTTGATGCTAACCCTGGTGATTTTACGGATTCTATTATTGTAGTAGGTTACTATTCTGGTTTTGTAGTTTTTCCTACTCTAACAGCAAGTGGTGCAAATGTTGTAATTACGACCAATACAGCAGTTGGACAAAACCCTGTTGATGATATTTCGGGCAATACGGCTAATGTTTTGGTTGAATTTAATACTGCAATTGACAGTATCACTGTTTTTTATGGAAATGGTGAAGCAGCACCTGCCTCACCTGGAAATCAAGCAATTGGCTTCTATGATATCACCTACACTGGAGACTGTGGTTCAACGGATACTGATGGAGATGGAACTCCTGACTATTTGGATATAGATGCTGATAATGATGGGATAGTAGATTATATTGAATTTCAAGGATCAACCAATAATCCTATAGCACCGGCAAATAGTGATGGAGACGGAGATGGTATTGATGATAATTTTGAGGGTGCTGCTGCACCTGTAGATACTGATGGAGATGGAATTCCTGACTTTAAAGATTTAGATAGTGATGATGATGGAGATTTAGATATTTTAGAAGCCTGGGATACTAATAATGATGGTGTGGCTGATACTTCGCCTTCGGGAGTTGACGCTGATAATGATGGCTTAGATGATGCCTTTGACGATGTGGTTGGCCCTAGTTATCCTACAAACATTACAAATGATGGCCAAAATTCAGATGATTTTCCAAATAATGATGTTCCAGGAACTGCTGAATTAGATTGGAGAGAAGACCTTGATGCAGACGGTGATGGAATTCAAGATTATGCGGATATAGATGCAGATAATGATGGAATAGAAGATATATACGAAGCGCCAAATGGTGCGAATCCAAATGGTGATGCAGATGGAGATGGAATTCCAAATTGGGCTGACACCGATGATGGAGGTAATGGTGGAGATGGGACTACTACAGATTATACAGATTCGAATGCAGATGGTATTGCAGATATTTTTGATACAGACCTAGATGGAATACCAAATCATTTAGATTTAGATAGTGATAATGATGGTATACCTGACATTATTGAAGCTGGAGGTACTGATTCAGATAATGATGGTATTGCGGATAATTTAACTGATTCAGATAATGATGGATTAGTTGATTTGTATGATACTGGTGGAACTCAATTAGGCTTTGCTGATTTAGACTATGATGGTTTGCCTAATCACTTGGATTTGGATAGCGATAATGATGGTATTCAAGATATCATTGAGGCAGGTGGTACAGATTCTAACAATGACGGATATGCGGATGTTTTAACCGATGATGATGATGATGGCTGGACGAACCTTTACGATAGCGATAATAGTGGTACGGCAATCAATTACTTAGATAGTGATAATGATGGGAGCTATGATTTTCTTGATTTAGACAGCGATAATGATGGCTCTGTAGACATAATTGAAGCTGGAGGAACAGATGTTGATGGAGATGGTCAAGTTGATGATTTTGAAGATGGAGATAGTGATGGTTGGGCAAATAACTTTGATTCAGATAATGGTGGTTCAGTATTGCCTGATACCAATTCAGATGGTGATGGATTAGTTGATCGTTTAGATTTAGACAGTGATAATGATGGAATACAAGATGTTATAGAAGCAGGTGGTGTAGATGCTGATAATGATGGTTTAGTTGATGATCTAATGGATGCTGATAACGATGGATTAGCAGATGTCGTAGATGGAATAGTAGGTTATCAGCTTTATGCTAATGGTGACTGTTCAGGTACCACACTCAATTACATTCATAAAGTGAGTTTCTTCTCAGGAACATCAGAAGCGACAGGAGATGCTACATTTGAGTTTTGTGTTACAGGAGATTTTGGAAATAATGCTGAAGATATTGTCTTAATTGATGAAGACGGAAATTCAACAACTTATGATCGTTCAGATTCTGATAACCCAGCCTATGCCGATTGTGGAGCTACTCCATTTTGCATTACTATATCCATTGATCAAGCAGACTGGAATTCATGGAATGATGATGAAATTATTGAATTTAGATTTGTACCGGATGACAATGTAAATTTTTGTTCTGATTATTCTTGTGTAGAAAATATTACAGCCACTGTTCCATTGGGTACTAACGGAACTCCCCTTGAAAATCCTGATACAGATAATGATGGATTAGGAGATAGAATAGACTTGGATAGTGATAATGATGGAATTCAAGATATCATTGAAGCAGGTGGAGAAGATGCTAACGAAGATGGAATTGGTGATAACTCAACAGATGCAAACATAGACGGTTGGTTCGATATCTTTCATGCCGATACAGGAACTCCTCACCCAATAACAAATACGGATGGAGATGCAAATGCCAATTATAGAGATATAGATAGTGATAATGACGGTATTCCAGATGTTGTTGAAGCCGGAGGAAGTGATTCTAATGACGATGGATTCGCGGATAATGGAACAGATTCAGATGGAGATGGATGGGTTGATACATTTGATCCTTCTAGCGGAGGTGCTGTTCAGCCATTAACAGATTCTGATATTGATAACACACCAAACTATTTAGACTTAGATAGTGATAATGATGGAATTGCAGATATTATTGAAGCAGGTGGGGTAGATTCTAATAATGATGGAGTGGGAGACAATGCTACTGATGGAGATGAAGATGGATGGTTCAATATTTTTGATTCGGATAATGGAGGAACAGCATTAGCTATTACAAATACAGATGGAACTGGAAATCCCGACTACATTGATATTGATGCTGATGACGATGGAATAGTAGATGTAATTGAAGCGCAAATTACTGGTTCAACTACTTTTGCAACTGGCTCTGATGGCGATAACGATGGTACAGATAATACGTTTGAAGGTGGATTTTTAATACCTGTTGATACTGACGGAGATGGAACTCCTGATTACATAGACACGGATGCCGATGGTGATGGTGAATCAGATTATATTGAAGCCT